>Ga0209542_10000027_pt1 | contig 393302 bp, 357 predicted proteins | sample RifCSPhighO2_01_FD_184028 | JGI IMG/M metagenome (GOLD analysis project Ga0209542, IMG submission 184028) | Soil microbial communities from Rifle, Colorado - Rifle CSP2_plank highO2_0.1 (SPAdes) (version 2) | ecosystem: Environmental > Terrestrial > Deep subsurface > Rock core/Sediment ...
CCGAACAGGACAGTGAAACGACTTTGCGCCGATGATAGTGCGGGTTCCCGTGTGAAAGTAGGTCATCGTCAGGCTCTTACAGCCCAGAAAACCCCAGTCAGATATGACTGGGGTTTTTTGCTTTGGGGGATCCCAAAATGCATCAAGTGCAGCGGACTGCTCAATGCGTTCCGGTTCAACAGCCCACCTAGCCCATCTCAGATTACTTGCGCCGACCAGGCCTGCGCAGCATCTCACAAGCCTTGCAGGCCTTGATCAGCATTGATACACGTGCGGGGTTGGGCTTGGCATTCGTTGGCCACTCAATGAGCGCATGTCGTTGAGGTATTGGATACGTCTATCCACCGTTCGGTGCGCGAAATCTTTGCACCCCGGCTTGGTCGAGAAAGCGCTCCAACTTCCCATCCATCCACAGATGGTGCAGATGCGCTAGTGCCTCACCCATAGCAAAAGTCATCTGATGGGTGTCCAGCTTGCGTTGAAAGAGAATCGGCAAGGTATCTGCGGCGCTCAGGGCATGGTCATGGGCTGCCAGCGATATCTCCGCCAGTCGCTCGCGGTGGTGGTTTTGCAGCTGCGCAATGCGCGTGGCCAAGCCTATAAAAGGCTTGCCATGCGAAGGGAGCACCAATGTGCTTTCCGGCAGGTCCAGATATCGCAACAGCGAAGTCAAGAACAACTGCAGTGGATTGGCTTCGGGCTCGCTGGCATGGACGCTGACATTGGTCGAGATGCGCGGTAGCACCATGTCCCCGCTGATCAAGGTGGTCAACTCAGCACAGAACAGCGCCATGTGTTCTGGCGCATGTCCATAGCCGCTGATGCAACGCCAGGCTCGGCCCCCGATGTCCAGCGTGTCTCCATCCATGATTCGGCGAAAGCGGGGTGGCAGTGCGGGCACGAGGGTCGGGAAATACGATGCGCGCCCACGTACATGGGCTAAAAAGGACGGGTCTTGCGCACCGTGCAGCGCATAAAAGTCCGCCCCCGCTTCTCCGCCAAACCCTTGCGGGTCATAGACAGCGACCCGAGCCACGTTGTAGTCGGTGGCACTGATCCACAAGCGTACATCCCATCGCTCGCACAGCCAATGGGCCAAGCCGATATGGTCTGGATGCATGTGGGTCACGATGACGCGCAAGATAGGCAAGCCACCCAGGCAGTTCACAAAAATCTGCTCCCACTGCGCACGGGTCGCAGCACTGTCGATGCAGCAGTCCACCACGGTCCACCCGTCCAGCATGACACCGCCAGCGCCCAGTTGTCGGTCGCGCAGCAGCCACAGATTGATGTGATCCAGTGCGAAGGGAAGACCCATGCGAATCCAGTGGACTCCCGGCGCGATCTCGATGGAGCTGCCCTCGGAAGGGAGCGCGTCGCCCAGCGGGTAGTGGATCTGGTGTTCGAGTGGGTTCATGGCGAAGGTGTGATGGGTTAGCATTGACGTTAACGTAAACGTCATGCATTCGATGCATTGTAGGGAGCTGCCGCCACCGGGCTGTCTCCTGCGCGAAACCGATACTGCTGTGTGCAGCACCCACCATGGCCAATACTTACACCATCAGCGACCTTGCCAAAGAGTTCGATCTCACCACCCGGGCGATCCGTTTTTATGAAGACATGGGCTTGCTGCAGCCTGAGCGCACTGGATCTGCCGGACGCAACCGCGTGTACAGCGCACGCGACCGCACCCGGCTCCGCCTGACGCTGCGGGCCAAGCGCCTGGGCCTGTCACTGACGGAAGCCAAGGAGATCATTGACCTTTATGACAGCCCCCGTGATACGGGCGTTCAGCTGCGCAAATTCCTCGACGTGTTGGTGGTCCATCGCAAGCAGCTCGAAGAGCAGATGGCCGATTTGCAGGCCAACCTGGAAGAGGTGCGCGAGCACGAAGAAGAGGCGCGCTCGCTGCTGTCCAAGGTAGAAAAGCAAAATTGATTCATAATTGACGTTTACGTAAACGTAAATCAGGAGACTGTTGTGAGCACGCCCCCTTTTGAGCCGCGTTGCGCTGACTTTGCCGACCGCGTGCGCGACAGTTTTGCGCGCCAGGGAGCCATGCAGACCCTTGGCGCCTCGCTGGGCCTTGTGGCGCCAGGTGCCGTGGACATCGAACTCCCTTGGTCGGTCGGGCTGACCCAGCAGCACGGATTTCTCCATGCGGGCATGGTGGCCACAGCGCTGGATTCGGCGTGTGGATATGCCGGTTTCACCCTGATGGCGGCTGACGCTGCCGTGCTCACCATCGAATTCAAGATCAATTTGCTGGCCCCCGCCAAGGGCGAGCGATTTCGCATGGAAGGGCGGGTGCTGAAGCCCGGCCGCACCATCACCGTGTGCGAAGGCCGCGCTTTCGCCATCGACGGCAGCCAAGAAAAACTCATCGCCACCATGGGGTGCACCCTCATGGCGGTCACAGGACGCGACAACATCCAGGGCTGAATCCGGCCCATTTCCCTACCTTTTACGAGGAGACATTCCCCATGAGCATTCCCGCCAACCTTCCCGGCCTGAACTTCCAACTGGGCGAGGACATCGACGCCCTGCGCGACGCCGTGCGCGACTTCGCACAGGCTGAGATCGCCCCCCGCGCGGCGGAGATTGACCGCAATGACCAGTTCCCCATGGACCTGTGGCGCAAGATGGGCGACTTGGGCGTACTCGGCATCACGGTGCCCGAACAATACGGCGGCGCAGCCATGGGCTACCTGGCCCACATGGTGGCCATGGAAGAAATCTCGCGCGCCAGTGCCTCGGTGGGCTTGTCTTATGGCGCCCACAGCAACCTGTGCGTGAACCAGATCAACCGCAACGGCAGCGAGGCACAAAAAGCCAAGTACCTGCCCAAGCTCATCAGCGGCGAACATGTGGGCGCGCTGGCCATGAGCGAACCCGGCGCGGGTTCGGACGTGATCAGCATGAAGCTCAAGGCCGAGGACAAGGGCGGCTACTACGTGCTCAATGGCAGCAAGATGTGGATCACTAACGGCCCTGATGCAGACACCCTGGTGGTGTATGCCAAGACCGAGCCTGAACTGGGCGCGCGCGGCGTGACCGCCTTCCTGATCGAAAAGGGCATGAAGGGCTTTTCGATCGCGCAGAAGCTCGACAAGCTGGGCATGCGCGGCAGCCATACGGGCGAGCTGGTGTTCCAGGACGTCGAGGTGCCCGCAGAGAACGTGCTCGGTGGCCTGAACCAGGGCGCGAAGGTGCTCATGAGTGGCCTGGACTACGAACGTGCGGTGCTGACCGGCGGCCCGCTGGGCATCATGCAGTCCGTGATGGACAACGTCATCCCTTACATTCACGACCGCAAGCAGTTCGGCCAGAGCATTGGCGAGTTCCAGCTCATCCAGGGCAAGGTGGCCGACATGTACACCGTGCTGCAGGCGGGGCGCTCGTTTGCCTACACGGTGGCCAAGAACCTCGATATGCTCGGCACCGACCATGTGCGCCAAGTGCGCAAGGATTGCGCCAGCGTGATCCTCTGGTGTGCCGAGAAAGCCACCTGGATGGCGGGCGAAGGCGTGCAGATTTATGGTGGCAACGGCTACATCAACGAATACCCGCTGGGCCGCCTCTGGCGCGATGCCAAGCTGTATGAGATTGGTGCGGGCACGAGCGAAATTCGTCGCATGCTGATCGGCCGTGAGCTGTTTGCTGAAACCTGCTGAGCTTCTATCTAATCATTGAGACCCAAGGACAACATGCCCTCCTCCATCGAAGACCTGTTTGTTCACAACCGCGCCTGGGCGGCCCAGATGGAGCGCGAGCGGCCCGGCTTCTTCACCAGCCTGCTGGCGCAGCAAAAGCCCAAGTACATGTGGATCGGTTGCTCCGACAGCCGGGTGCCTGCCAACCAGATCACCGGCCTGGAGCCCGGTGAAGTGTTTGTGCACCGCAATGTGGCCAACGTTGTTGTGCCTACCGACCTGAACTGCCTGTCCACCATCCAGTACGCGGTGGATCAGTTGCACATCGAGCACCTGATGGTGGTGGGGCACTACGGCTGTGGTGGCGTGCTGGCGGCGTTGGAGGGCACGCGCGTCGGTCTGGCCGACAACTGGATCCGCCATGTGCAGGATGTGCGTGACCGCCACCGTGACCTGATTGCCGCCACCGCCCCGGAGTGGCGCCATGACGTGTTGTGCGAACTCAATGCCATCGAGCAGGTCGTCAACATTGCCCAGACCACGGTGATGCTCGACGCCTGGGGCCGGGGCCAGAAGGTTACGCTGCACGGCTGGTGTTATGGGCTCAAGGATGGTCTCATCAACAACCTGCACATGTCCGTGGGCAGCACCGAAGGCCTGGACTTGCTGTACAAGGCCGCAATCGCCGGTGTGGCTGCCGTCAAAAGGCAATAGCCAACCACCGCATCCCCTCAACGGCAGAGCACCCGCCATGTTCCCGCAACGGCTTGACGCTCCCCAGGCCTACGGCATTGCCAAGGCCATGATGGATGGCTTCAACCGGCACTACCGGTTGTTCCGCACCGAGTCCGCGCGGGCCAAGCACCGCTTTGAAACCGGCGACTGGCACGGCCAGCAGCGGGCGCAGCGCGAGCGCATCGAGTTCTACGACCTGCGCGTGAAAGAGTGTGTGCGCAGGTTAGAGAAAGAGTTCGAGGCGGGTGCACAGCCCATGGACGTGTGGCACCAGGTCAAGCTGCACTACATCGGCCTCTTGGTCAACCACCACCAGCCCGAACTGGCCGAGACCTTCTTCAACTCGGTCACCACCAAGATCCTGCACCGCACGCATTTCCACAACGACTTCATCTTTGTGCGGCCTGCGGTCAGTACCGAATACATCGAAAACGAAGAGCCCGCAGCGCGCCCCACCTACCGCGCCTATTACCCGTCGCGAGACACGCTGGGCGAGACCTTCCAGGTCATCATCGAGAACTTCCAGCTCCAGCGCGAGTTTGCCGACCTGCCGTGCGACACCGCCTGCGTGGTGGCCGCCATGCGCGGCCGGCTCGACAAAGTGAGGCTGCGCGCCAACTTCCAGATCCAGGTGCTCACCAGCCTGTTCTTTCGCAACAAAGGCGCCTATGTCGTGGGCAAGATCATCAACGGCTTCAACGAAGTGCCGTTTGCGCTGCCCATCCTGCACGACGACAACGGCAGGCTGTTTATCGACGCGGCCCTGTTTGGCGAAGACGACATGCAGATGCTGTTCAGCTTCGCACGCGCCTACTTCATGGTGGACATGGAGGTGCCGAGCGCCTACGTGCAGTTCCTGCGCAGCCTCATGCCGCGCAAGCCCCGCGCCGAGATCTACAACGCCCTGGGCCTGGCCAAGCAGGGCAAGACGCTGTTCTACCGCGACTTTTTGTACCACCTGAAGCACTCCAGCGACCAGTTCCGCATCGCGCCCGGCATCAAGGGCATGGTGATGCTGGTGTTCGACCTGCCGAGCTTTCCCTTCGTGTTCAAGCTCATCAAGGACTACTTCCCGCACCAGAAGGACACCACGCGCGAACAGGTCAAGGCCAAGTATTTGCTGGTCAAGCAGCACGACCGCGTGGGCCGCATGGCCGACACGCTCGAATACAGCGAAGTGGCCTTTCCGCGCAGCCGCTTCGACGATGCCCTCATTGCGGAGATCGAGAAGTTCGCCCCCAGCCAGCTCGAAATCAGCGACCGTGATGGCGACGGCCAGACGGAGGTGATCATCAAGCACCTGTATATCGAGCGGCGCATGATCCCGCTCAACATCTACCTGCAGGAAGCCTTCGACACCGGCCTGTCAGACCCGCGCGCGCGCCAGCAGATGGAGCACAGCGTCATCGAATACGGCAACGCCATCAAGGACCTCGTGGCCGCCAACATCTTCCCGGGCGACATGCTCTGGAAGAACTTTGGCGTCACGCGCAACGGCAAGGTCGTTTTCTACGACTACGACGAGATCGAATACCTCACCGACTGCAACTTCCGCCGCGTGCCCACGCCGCGCAATGAAGAAGAGGAAATGAGCGGCGAGGTCTGGTACAGCGTCGGCCCGCGCGATGTGTTCCCTGAAACCTTCGGCCCCTTCCTGCTCGGCAACGATGCCGTGCGCGAGGTGTTCATGCAGCACCACGCCGATCTGCTCGATGCTGCCTTCTGGCAGTCGCACCAGGAACGCATCCGGGCGGGCCACATGTTTGACGTCTTTCCCTACGACACAGACCGGCGCTTTGCGCATGGCTCAGCAGTCCGGTAGCCCCCTGCATTCACCCCTCCCCAACATTTCATCCGAACCATTTCACAGGAGACCATCACCATGTCTGCATCCACCCAAGACCCCATCGTCATCGTCGGCGCCGCACGCACCCCCATGGGCTCGCTGCAGGGCGACTTTTCCAGCCTGGCCGCGCACGATCTGGGCGGCGCCGCCATCAAGGCCGCCATCGAGCGTGCCGGTGTGTCGCCTGACGCCGTGGGCGAAGTGCTGTTCGGCAACTGCCTGATGGCTGGGCAGGGCCAGGCACCCGCGCGCCAGGCGGCGTTCAAGGGCGGTCTGCCCAAGGGCGCTGGCGCCGTCACGCTCAGCAAGATGTGCGGATCGGGCATGAAGGCCGCGATGATGGCGCATGACATGCTGCTGGCCGACACGCACGACGTCATGGTGGCAGGCGGCATGGAGAGCATGACCAACGCCCCCTACCTGCTGCAAAAAGGCCGGGGCGGCTACCGACTGGGCCATGACCGCATCTTTGATCACATGATGCTCGACGGCCTGGAAGACGCTTACGAAGCGGGCCGCAGCATGGGCACCTTTGGCGAAGACTGCGCCGCCAAGTACCAGTTCACCCGCGAGCAGCAGGACGCGTTTGCCACCGCCAGCGTGCAGCGCGCCAAGGCGGCCACCGAGTCCGGCGCTTTCGCGGCCGAGATCGTGCCCGTCACCGTCAAGACCCGCGCGGGCGAGACCGTGGTATCGGTGGACGAAGGCCCCGGCAAGGTCAAGCTCGAAAAAATCGCCACACTCAAGCCCGCCTTCAAGAAGGACGGCACCATCACCGCCGCGTCCAGCTCCAGCATCAACGATGGCGCCGCCGCGCTGGTGATGATGCGCGAATCCACCGCGAAGAAGCTGGGTTGCAAGCCCCTGGCCCGCATCGTGAGCCACGCCACGCATGCGCAAGAGCCCGAGTGGTTCGCCACTGCCCCGTTGGGGGCCACGCAGAAGGCGCTGGCCAAGGCCGGCTGGCAGGTTGGCGATGTGCAGCTGTGGGAGATCAATGAAGCCTTCGCGGTGGTGCCCATGGCGCTGATGAAGGAACTCGACCTGCCCCACGACAAGGTCAACGTGAACGGCGGCGCCTGCGCTTTGGGCCACCCCATCGGCGCCAGCGGTGCACGCATCATGGTGACGCTGATGTACGCGCTCAAGGCGCGCGGCCTCACCAAGGGCCTGGCCACGCTGTGCATCGGCGGCGGTGAGGCCACGGCCGTGGCGCTCGAACTGGTCTGACGATGGAGAGGGATGGGATGATTCCCATCTCTTCACAAGGACCGCGATGACCGCACCATCTCCCGAGATCACCGCCTTCTGGCGTGAATTTGTCGATGCCCAGGCATCGCTCCAGGCCCAGCCTCTGCGCGAGCGGGTCGAGTCGGCCAACGTGCTCATCGAGCGCCACCTGAGCGGCCTGGCACTGGAGATGTCTGGCGGCGACAGCGATGCGGTGGTGGATCTCATCGTCACCGCCCACGGCAGCATCGACAACTTTCCGTTGCTGATGGAGGTGGTGGCTGCCGCCCCCACGCTGCAGAACTACCGGTTGCGCGCGTTCCGGGAGCGCACCTCGCAGCCCGACTTTCCCATCGGCATGGAGGGCTTTGAGCTGTCCACATCGGAGGTGCTGGTCGCCTGTGGACAGGACGATGGCCAGGCCGCGCTGGAGATCCGCTTTGGCCGCGAGATCCCCAGCGACTATCAGGACCACGCGCGCAACATGGCGTTCATCATGCTCGACCATGTTCTGGGCGAATACGACTTCGCCGTCAAGGTGGGCGCGGTGGATTTTGTGGAGGAAGCCTCCGACCCGCTGGCACCCTGGGTGCCCCTGAGCCAGTTTGTGCCGGTGTTCGACCGCTATTGGGTGGACACCCTGGGCCGCACCAGCGACTTCCCTGCGGGCGAGCACGACTGGTCGGGCATGACCTTGTCGTTTGGCGGGCAGGACGATGAGGATGGCAGCGGTGACGAGGCTGAAGACAAGGCCATTGTCATGGTCAACCGCAGTGCCAACCCCGTGGCCATGCGCGCCGATCTGGCCTACGCGCTGACCCTGGACCTGGCCGTGGGCAACCGCGATCAGCTGGCCGCCGTGCAAGACCTGCAGGACCAGGCAGCCACGCTGCTCGCGCTGCCGCAGCTGGGCATCATGGCCTACACACTGACCCGCGCGGGGCGCCGCAAGGCCGTGTATTACGTGGGCGACAAGCAGCTGGCCATGCAGACGCTCGCACCTTTGCTGCTGCGCGATGAGGCCGAATCACTGGAGCTGACCTTCGCGTTTGATCCCGCATGGTCAGGCTATTTCGAGTTTGCCGTGCATTGCCCGTGAACTCTTTCAACCCCTTGCAGGCCACACCATGATCGAAACGCTCGAACAATTGCGCACCCTGTACGCAGCCCCCGGCGAGCGGGCCCTGCGCAAGCAACAACCGCAGCTGGATGGGCACTGCCAGCGCTTCATTGCCCTGTCGCCGTTCTGCGTGGTGGCCAGTGGTGGCGCCCATGGTGCGCTGCTCGATGCCTCGCCGCGCGGCGGTGCGCCGGGCTTTGTGAAGTCACCCGATCCCCACACCCTGCTGCTGCCCGATGCGGGCGGCAACAACCGGCTCGACACCCTGACCAACCTGCTGAGTGACCCGCGCATCGGCCTGCTGTTCATGATCCCGGGTGTGGATGAAACCCTGCGGGTGAATGGCACCGCACGCCTGCGCGACGAAGCGTTGTACACCGACTTCTTCACGGCCGAGCGCCAGCGCCCCAAGATCGTGATCGAAGTGCGTGTGGCCGAGGCGTACCTGCACTGCTCCAAGGCCTTCATGCGCTCGCGGCTGTGGTCCGCCGATGCGCAGGTGGACCGCGCGCAACTGCCCACCATGGGCCAGATGATTCACGACCAGATGGGCCTTGCGACCGAGCCCGAGTCGCAAGTGGCGATGCTGCAGCGCTACCGCGCCCAACTGGCGCAAGAGCAGCAACTCGGCGACGCTTGAGGGGATTGATGTTGAATACTTCTGTTTTGATAGCTTTCAGCGCTTGATGGATAAGCGCTAGAGCTCAATTTCATTCAAATTCCCTCTATGAAATCCATATTGGTCATCGGCGCATCGCGTGGCATTGGGCTGGAGCTCGTGCGCCAGTACACCGAGGCGGGCCGCCGCGTCATCGCTACCGTGCGCGACGATGCGGGCCGCGAGCGGCTACAGGCCCTGGGCGCCGAGGTGTTGACCGTGGACGTGGCCAACCCTGCCAGCGTCAGCGGGCTGGCTTGGCAACTGGACGGCGAAAAGATCGAGACCGCCTGGTATGTGGCCGGTGTCATCCGCCGCCCCAATGCGCTCACGCCGCCCACCCAGCAGGACTTCGATGCCGTGATGCACACCAACGTGCTGGGCGCCATGCAGACACTGCCGCAGGTCGCGCCCCTGGTGGCCGACGCGCAGGGCGTGTTCGCTTTCTTGTCCTCGTCCATGTCGCAGATTGGCAGCGTTCCCAACGGCGGCTCCTGGCTGTACCGCACCAGCAAGGCGGCGCTGAACATGGCCATCGCATCCGCCCAACACGACTACCCGAACGCCACCCTCATCACCATCGACCCCGGCTGGGTGCAGACCGACATGGGCGGCGAAGGCGCTGCGCTGACCGTGCAGGACAGCGTGCGCGGCCTGCGCGCCACCGTGGCGGGCGTCACGGCCGCCGACAAAGGCCGCCTGCTGCACCACGACGGGCGCCGCGCCACGCACTGGTAGCCTGGCGGCTATCAGGCTGCCGGATCGATGCAAGATTTGGACTGGCGCCCGGTGGAGTGGATCCGCAAAATTGCGTGGCGCTGGCTGCCTGAAAACGGCTTCCTGCGCGGGCTGGCTAAAGAGAGGGCCAGCTCCATGCAACCCAACCGGGAGTCTAAAAATGTGTGATTGTCTTGCTACCCCGGCGGCGCTTGCGCCGTCCCGCCGCCGCCTTCTGGGCGGTGCCGCAGCCTTGGCTGCCCTGGCCTCCAGCGCCCGCGTGCTGGCTGCAGACACCCCTTTGCCCGACAACCGAATCGGCCCCGACGCAGCGCTTGCGCGGCTGGTGCAGGGCAATGCCCGCTACGTGGCGGGCCGTTCCACGCAGCGCGACTTTTCGGTGGGCCGGGTGGCGCGCACCACCGGGCAGCGGCCCTTTGCGGCCATCCTGAGCTGCGCGGATTCGCGCATTGCGCCCGAGCTGGCGTTTGACCAAGGGCCCGGCGATCTGTTCGTGGTGCGGCTGGCGGGCAACTTCCTGAACGACGATGCGCTGGCCAGCATGGAATACGCGATCGAGGTTCTGCAGGTGCCGCTCATTCTCGTGCTGGGGCACAGCAACTGTGGCGCTGTTTCCGCCACCATCAAGGTGGTGCAGGAAGGCACCCAACTGCCCGGCCATCTGCCGGGGCTGGTCAACGCCATCCGCCCGGCCGTCGAGGCGGCGCAGCGCCGCCAGCCCGCCAACTTGCTGGTGGCCGCCACCGAGCAGAACGTGCGGCTCAATGTGGCCCGGTTGACCACCTCTGAACCCCTCCTGGCCGGGCGCATGGCCAGCGGCGCTATCCGCGCCGTGGGGGGCGTGTACGAGCTGTCCAGCGGCAAGGTCTCGCTGGTCTAGGAGCCTATGGACGAGGGCGTGGCGGACGGTTGCTGCGGCCGGGGTACGCAGGAGCACGTAGTCCGCCCGCCCTTAGCGGGCGCGCCCGCCGACGCGGGCAAAATTGCATGTTGACTCGCCGGTAGGTGCCTGGACATCCAGAGCCTGCTGGCGCCGAACGATCCCAAGGAGACAACATGCTGCTGACCCAAGACCAGGAAATGATCCGCGACGCGGTGCGCGACTTTGCGCAAGAACAGCTGTGGCCCCACGCCGCGCGCTGGGACAAGGAACACCACTTCCCCAAAGAGGCGCACCAGGGCCTGGCTGCACTGGGTGCCTACGGCATCTGCGTGCCCGAAGAGTTCGGCGGTGCCAACCTGGACTACGTGACGCTGGCGCTGGTGCTGGAAGAAATCGCCGCCGGTGATGGTGGCACCAGCACGGCCATCAGCGTGACCAACTGCCCCGTCAACGCCATCCTCATGCGCTATGGCAATGCACAGCAAAAGCGCGACTGGCTCACGCCGCTGGCGCGCGGCGAAATGCTGGGTGCGTTTTGCCTGACCGAGCCGCATGTGGGTTCCGACGCCTCCGCACTGCGCACCACCGCCGTCAAGCAGGGCGACGAATATGTGATCAACGGCGTCAAGCAGTTCATCACCAGTGGCAAGAACGGCCATGTGGCCATCGTCATCGCCGTGACCGACAAGGGCGCGGGCAAGAAGGGCATGAGCGCCTTCCTCGTGCCCACCAACAACCCCGGCTATGTGGTGGCGCGGCTGGAAGACAAGCTGGGCCAGCACAGCAGCGACACGGCGCAGATCAACTTCGACAACTGCCGCATCCCGGCCGAGAACCTCATCGGCACCGAGGGCGAGGGCTACAAGATCGCCCTGGGCGCGCTCGAAGGCGGGCGCATCGGCATTGCCGCGCAGAGCGTGGGCATGGCGCGCAGCGCGTTTGATGCGGCGCTGGCGTATTCGAAGGAGCGCGAGAGCTTTGGCACCGCCATCTTCAACCACCAGGCCGTGGGCTTTCGCCTGGCCGACTGCGCCACGCAGATCGAAGCCGCGCGCCAGCTCATCTGGCACGCCGCCGCGCTGCGCGACGCAGGCCGCCCGTGCCTGAAGGAAGCCGCCATGGCCAAGCTGTTTGCCAGCGAAATGGCCGAGCGCGTGTGCAGCGCCGCCATCCAGACGCTGGGCGGCTACGGCGTGGTGAACGACTTCCCGGTGGAGCGCATCTACCGCGACGTGCGTGTGTGCCAGATATACGAAGGCACGAGCGACGTGCAGAAGATCATCATCCAGCGCGCGCTGGCCTGAGCCTGCTGGGCGCCATTGTCGGCGCCGCGACTGCTGCCTCTGTGCGGTGGTGACGGTTGCGCTGTGAGTGGGGCCGCAGCACATGCGCTCTCAGCCATGCCCTGGTCGCTGCCCGACGTACTCCCAAGCGCTGCCACGCGCCGGCGTCAACACGCAACCCTCCCAAAGTAGGGGGTGTTTGGTACGGGAAGATGCCAACATCGGCCCGATGAACTCCGAACGCGTGCTCTCCTGGGACACCCTGGCACCTGCCGCCCAGCTGCAGTTGTTGGGCAACAGCTTCATGCGGGTGCGCGACGGCTGCACTGTCATGCCGCTGCTGGGGCTGCCGGGCTTGGCCTGGCTGTATTCGCTGGGCTTGTGGCCCCCTGGCATCACGCTGTGGTGGGGGGCGTCGTTGTTGCTGGTGGGGGCTGTGTGGGGCGTCTGGGGCCTGTGGCAGCGGGCCCTGAAGCAGCGCGACAGCCACGATGCGGCAACGCTGCTGGCCGTTTGGTTGCCTCGTGTGCAAGCGCTGGCTGCGTTGTACGGCGCGTTGGTGATGAGTTCTGCGGCCTCCGCTGGGCCCGACACGCCCTTTGAACTGCGCGTGGTGTTCATCTGTGGCTCCACGCTGGTGGTGTCGGCGCATGCCGCGCACCAGTCGGCGGCGCTGGTGGTTTTCAAGCGGTTCTTTTTCACCAGCTACGCGGTCAGCCTGTTGTCGGTGCCCTATGTGTTTCCCGATCACTGGCCGTACCTGTTGCCCATGCATCTGGCGTTTGGCGTGTTCTTTCGCAATGCGAGCATCAGCCATCAGTTCTTTCTGAGCAATGTAGACCTGACGGAGCGGTTCCGTGCCGCCAAGGGTGAGGCCGAGCAGGCGCTGGCTGTGAAGAACCAGTTCCTCGCCACCGCCAGCCACGACCTGCGCCAGCCCGTGCATGCCGTGGGGCTGCTGGCCGAATCCATCGCGCTGCGCAACCGGGACCCGGCGCTGGATGCCACGCTGCAGAACCTGCGCCAGGGCGTGCAGTCGCTGCAATGGATGTGCAATGCGCTGCTGGACCTGTCGCGCATCGAAGCGGGGGCCGTGCAGGCAAGGCCCCAGGCAGTGGCCCTGGCGCCGCTGCTGCGCGAAGTCGCTACGCTGCTGGGGGAATCTGCGCGCACCCGGGGCCTGGTTCTGCGCCTGCGCCCACCACCGGCCAGCGCCCGGGTGCAGGCCGACCCGATGCTGCTGCGCCAGTGCGTGGTGAACCTGGTGCACAACGCGCTGCGGTACACGCAGCGTGGCGGCGTGCTGCTGGCTGTGCGCCGCCGCGCCGGGCATTGGCAGGTGGAGGTGTGGGACACCGGCCCCGGCGTTGCCGCCGAGGAGCGCGAGCGGATCTTCTCGCCCTTCACCCGCAGTGCCTCGGCGCGCGTGGCAGACGATGCAGGCTACGGCCTGGGCCTGGCTGTGGTGGCGCGCTGCGCCGAGCTGATGGATGCGCCCCTGGGCCTGGTGTCGCGCCTGGGGCGCGGCTCGCGGTTCTGGCTGCGGCTGCCGCCTGCCACGTCCAGCGCAGTGGTCGTTGCGCCAACGCCCGCCACCGTGGCGCGCCAGGGCGGCCTGCAGGGCCGCTGCCTGGTGGTGGAGGACGACCCGCAGGTGGCCGCAGGCTGGCAGCAATTGCTGCAGGACTGGGGCGTGCAGGTGCGCTGCGCGGCCGATGGTGCCGAGGCACTGGGTTGGCTGGAACAGGGCTTCACGCCGCAGGCCATCTTCTGTGACCAGCGTTTGCGCTCCGGCGAGAGTGGGTTCGCCTTGCTCCAGCGCCTGCAGGCACTGTGCCCTGACGCCGCGCTGGCCATGGTCAGCGGTGAATGGGATTCGCCCGCGCTGCGCCAGGCGGAAGAAGAGGGCTACCTGGTGCTGCGCAAGCCGGTGGCGCCGGAACAGCTGCACGCCTTGTTGCGGCAATGGCTACCTGATTCGTCTGAAGACTATAAAAAAAATAGCTGCTAGCGCTTATTGGTAAAGCGCTGAAGGTTGTTTTGATTGATTTTTCTGCTGGCCCAGCCACTGGGCCAGCACCGCGTGCAACTCCACGGGGCTCACCGGCTTGCGCAGCACCAGGTAGCCCTCGTCCTCGGCATCCTGCAAGGCGGGCGCGTTGTGCTCGCCGCTGACCATGGCGCCGCGTGCAGCGGGGCAGCGGGCCAGCAAGGCGCGCAGCACGTCAAAGCCGCTCTCGCCCGTGTGCAGCCGCTGGTCGCAGAAGATGGCATCCGGCTCGAACCCCTCGTCGAGCTGGGCATGCGCCTCGGCCGTGGTGGTGGCGTATGCCGCCGTCACGCCCCAGGCCTCTAGCATGGCGCGCCAGGCCTTGATCACCTGGCGGTCGTCGTCCAGTACCAGGCAGCGGCCTTGCAGCGGGCGCATTGCCGTCTCGTCGCGGTGCAAGGCCACCGGGTCGGGTGGCACGGCCGTCGTAGTAGCCGCAGCGGTGTGGGCCGGCAGCCGCAGCCAGAAGCATGAGCCCCGCCCCGCCTGCGACACCAGGCCGTGGGTGGCGCCCATCTGTTCGGCGCAGCGCGCCACAACCGCCAGCCCCAGGCCGTGTCCAGCGTCGTTCATCTGGTCCGCCCGCTCCCCTCGGTAGTAGGGGCTGAACACCCGGTACTGGTCTGCCACGGCGATGCCGACGCCGGTGTCCCGCACTTCCACCAGCCAGTCGCTGCCGCGCGCCCGCACGCTCACCAGCACCTTGCCTTGGGGCGTGTAGCGGATCGCGTTCTGCACCAGGTTGGCCAGCGCCTGGCGCAGCAGCACCGGTTCTGCCCACACGGTAGCTCCGCCACGCGGCACCCATAGCCGCAGGGCCAGCCCGCCGAGGCTGGCCTGCTCACGGAACAGGCGCACCACGTCCGCGAGCAGTCCGCTCAGGTCCACCACGCCCCTGGCGCCCAGCGGCTGGCCGGATTCCAGGCGGGCCAGGTCCAGCAGCGCGTTGAACAGCTGGTTCATGGCCTGCATGCTGTTGCGCAGGTCGGCAACCAGGGGGCGAAGAACCGGGTCGCTGTTGCGCAGGCTGATCGCCTCGACCATCAGCGACATGGCATGCACGGGCTGGCGCAGGTCGTGGCTGGCGGTGGCGAGGAACAGGTTCTTCTCGGCCAGTGCGCCTTCGGCCTGTCGCCGGGCTGCCGCCAGGGCCGCGTTGGCCGTGCGGGTGCGACGGTACTGCCAAAAGCTGGCGCCCGCCGCCAGCAGGGCCAGCGCCACCGTGGCGGCCAGGCCGATCTGCTGCATGCGGCGCAAACGCAGCTCGGCATCCTGCACCCGATTGGCCTGCGCCAGCTGCTCGATCTGGCGCTGCCGTTCAGCGCTGTCAAAGCGCTCCTGCAGCGCGGCCACGACCTGGTCGCGCTCGGTGTGGAACAGCTCCTTGGCCAGCGCCTGCTGCTTGCGCGTGGTGGCCATGGCTTCGCGGTACAGGCCGGCTTGCTCGTACATGCGCGAGAGCTCGCCCAGCAGCTGCTCTTCCATGGGCAGGGACCCCGCTTCATGCACAAACCGAATGCCCGCCTCCACCTCATGCACGCCAGCCGCAATGCGGCCCTGGCCCATCAGCGCAAAGCCCAGGTTGGCCTGCGCCATTGCGGCCCCGTTCAGCTCGTGCGCGTCGCGGTACGCTGCCAGGGCCTCGCGCATCACGGGCTCGGCCGCGGCATAGGCCTTGCGCTGCAGCAGGACGTCGCCCAGGTTGTTCAGCGCCGTGGCCTGGAGCCCGGTGAGCCCGCCGGCGCGGGCGATCTGCAGGGACTGCCGGTAGGCGGCCACGGCGGTGTCGAGGTTGCCCTGTACGTTTTCCACATTGCCACGGTGCAGGTGCAGCCAGCCCAGCGCCTGCTGGGCGTCCAGCTTTTCGGCCAGCGGCAACGTCTCGCGAATGGTCTGCAGCGCGCGGTCGGGGTTCTTCATGTCGAAGTGCAGCAGCTCCAGGTGGGTGCGCGACCGCAGCTCGGATGTGGCTGCCTGGCGCGGCAGCGTGCGCGAGAGTTCCAGGCTGCGCAGCAGGTGGGTCATCGCCGCTTCGAACTGGCCGTTGCTGCTGTGCAGGGCACCCAGCGTCAGGTGGTAGAGCCAGCGCACCCAGGGGTCGGGCACCTGCTCCGCCGCGCCCGCTTCGCGCGCCAGGGCGTCCAGCCCGGCGCCTGTCTTGCCCGCCACGGCCCATTGCCGGGCCTCGAAGCAGGTGGCCAGCACCTGCGTCGGGGCATCGCTGTGCGCAGCCGCAAGCGCTCTCAGTTGCGCTATGCCCTCGGTCACCACCGCAGCCTGCCCGGTCTCGAAGGCTGCGTCCGTCAGCGCCGCCAGGTAGGTGCGCCGGGTCGCGACATCGGCCGCGTTGGCAAAGCGGGTGGCGGCGGCCTGCAGCGCCTGCACGGCTTCGGCGCTGTTGCGTTGCGACAGGGTCTGCAGCCGGTCCAGCTCTGCCAGGTCCGGGTTCGGTACCTGTGCCCCTGCGGGCAGTGCCGTCTGCAGGCACAAGGCCGCGACCAGCACCACGGCCCGGACAAGGCGCATCAGGACAGCTCCAGCCGCCGGCCGCGCAACAGCGTGATGGCCTCGACCCGCGTGCGCACCCGTAGCCGCTCCAGTATGCCCGTCACGTGCTCCTTCACGGTGCTCTCGGCAATGTCCAGCTGCAAGGCGATGCGCTTGTTGGGCAGCCCCTGCAGCACCAGCGCGAGGATCTGGCCCTGGCGGGTGGACAACCCCAGCTCGGCCGGAGTCACCGGCAGATCGCGGCTGCGCGGCGGCTGGCTGCCCAGCAGGCCCGGCTCAAACCAGACCAGCCCGCTCAGCAAGGCTTCCACCGCCAGACCAAAGGTCTCAGGCGCTGCTTGTTTGTGGATGAAGCCCTGTGCGCCTGCCTGCCGGGCCTGCTCCATCACGGCGGGGTCATCGTCGCCGCTGATCACGGCGATGGGCATCCCGGGGCAGTGGCTGCGCACCTGGGCGATCAGGCCCACCGCAGCGCCTTCCGCCAGCCAGAAGTCGATGAGCGCGATGGCCGGTGTGCCCCGCATTTCCACCCTGCGCAGAAGGTCGTCCGCCCCTGCGGCCTCTACCACCTCCATCTGCGGCAGGCGTGCGCGCAGGAACTCGGCCATGCCGTGCGCCACGAGCGGATGGTCGTCCAGGATGAGCGCGTAAGGGGAAGTGGGGGCCATGTAGTGGGAGAGGGTGGCTGCGCCTTGCGGCGCAGGCGCGCTGACAGCGCGGAGGTAGGGCAAATTCTGCCAAGTGTTGAGCAGGATGGACGGCGCGCAAACCCTACCAGGGTAGGGTTCCGTACCGCAGGAGGTGCTGCACAGAATCCGCCCTTCATTCACGATCAAGAGGTTTCTGTTCATGACACGACAAGCAAGCGCAATGGGTGCTGGGCGCACTGGGCATTCCGTACGGCCCCTCTTCCGCTGGGCACCCCTGGGCTTGGCGGCCGCCTTGCTGGTGGGTTGTGGCGGTAGTGACGATGACAACAATGGCACGCCGCCGCCTACCGCAGGCGCGTTCAGCATTGGCGGTGCGGTCACGGGCCTGGGCGCTGGCAAGACGGTGACGCTGCAAAACACTGGCAAGGACGACCTGACGATCAATGCCAACGGCAACTTCGTCTTCGTGACGCGCCTGGACAGTGGCATTGCCTATGCCGTCACCGTCAAGACCCAGCCCAGCGGCCAGCGTTGCACGGTGACCCAGGGCACGGGCACCGCCACCGCCAACGTCAGCAACGTGCAGGTGCGCTGTGAGAACCTGGCGGCCGCCACCTATACGGTTGGCGGTTCAGTGACCGGTCTGGCGGGTGGCACGCTGGTGCTGCAGAACAACGGGGGCGATGACCTCTCGGTCTCCAGCAACGGCGGCTTCACGTTCGGCACTGCGCTGGCCGGCGGCACGGGCTATGCGGTCACCGTGCGCACGCAGCCTTCCGGCCAGAGCTGCACGGTGCGCAATGGCACCGGCAGCGTGGTCTCTGCCAACGTGGGCTCGGTGGAGGTGAGCTGCGGCACGGTAGTGGCCTTGCCCGAAGGCGACTGGAAGCAGGAGCTGTGCGTAGTGGTGCGGCCCGGCACCTGGGGCCGCTCGCTGTGGCGCATCACCCGCCAGGGGGACAATCGCGTGGCGGGACAGATCGGTGTGACCACCTATGCTGACGCCAACTGCACGGGCGCTGGCACGGTGGCAGGCCCTCTGACCGGTGTGGGCAATGTGGCGTTCGACCGTAACGGCAGCACGGCTACGCTGACCGCGTTCTGGGGCCTGTGGACCCAGCCGTCAGGCCTGACATCGCGTGCCGTCTGGGCCCGCAAGGGGAGCCGCCTGTGCATCTTTGGCGACCAGATACCCACGGCCTTCCCAACGGCGGTCAGTGTGGAGAGCTACGTGGACACCGTTCTGCCCAACAAGACCTGCTACACGCAAAACTGAGCCTAGGACAACGCCGTGCTTTGCAATTGCGCCAGCGTCACGAACTCCAGCGCGCGCGCATGTGTGCATTCCAGGATCACGGGAGGCGCCACACCCGCCTCGTAGGCCTCCTTCCAGCGCAAGACGCACAGGCACCAGCGGTTGTTGGGCTGCAGCCCTGCAAAGCGGGACTCGGGCCGGGGGGTGATGAGGTCGTTGCCCCGCGACAGCGAAAAGTCCAGAAACGCCTGTGTCATGCGTGCGCAGACCACGTGGGTGCCGTGGTCTTGCTCGTCGGTGTTGCAGCAGCCGTCGCGGTAGTAGCCGGTCAGTGGGTCGTAGGAGCAGGGCATCAGCAAGGTGCCCAGAACGTTCAGTGCAGTCATATCGGGTCGCGTAAGTCGCGTGGGTTGTGAGGGGCGGTGAGGGTGCAGACCGTTGGGGTGGGCGCGGGGCGGGTCAGCCAACCTCGCCACGGCGGCGCAGCACTACGGTGATCTGCCCGTTGGTCTCGATGGTGGCGCGTTCCACTTCGTGCGCGTGCAGGCAGCCGCCTGCCCGCAGTGCGGCCTCCACGTCGTCGCGGGTCAGCAGCTCCTTGCGCATCAGTGCCTGGTTCAGTTCGCCCTGGTGGATCAGCACCTGGGCCTTGCCGTCCACCCAGCGCCCGATGCGCGGGAAGTGGAACGCCAACCGCGCCAGCGCCACATGCAGCAGCATGAGCGTGCTGGCCGAGATCAGCCCGCCCACCAGCGAGTTGTCGCCCGCGTTCATCGAGTTCTGCACCGCGTTCGACAGGATCAGCAACAGGATCAGGTCAAACGGCTCGTACTGCCCCGTCTGCCGCTTGCCCGACAGGCGCATGAACACCAGCAAGAACAGGTACACCACCACGCCGCGCAGCACAAACTCCCACCACGGCACGCTCATTTGCCACATTGCAAGGTTCCTTGTTGGATGCTTGGGTGGGGGCAGTCTACGGCCTGCGGCTTGCCCCTCATTCGCTGAGCGAAAATCCCGGCAATTCCCCGCACGGCTCCGGCACAGTGCGCCACTCACTGCAGTGGTGGCCGAGTGGGCATCATCTGCCGTCCCCCACCGAAAGTACCGCACCATGCAACGCCGCCAATTTCACCAAACCAGCCTCGTGGCTGCCCTGCTGTGCGCCACCGGCCAGCGGGCCTGGGCCCTGTCGCTGGGTGACCTTACCAATGCCGATGCCGCCAGCGGCCTCAAAGCCGCGCTGGGCCAGGGCGCCCAGGCGGCGGTCGCCCTGCTGGGGCGGCCTGACGGGTTTCTGGGCAACCCCCAGGTGCGCATCGGCCTGCCGGGCTCCCTGGACGACGCCGCCAAGGTCATGAAGTCGCTGGGCCAGGGGCGGCGCATCGACGAGCTGGTCACCTCCATCAACCGCGCCGCCGAAGCCGCCGTGCCCATGGGCAAAGACCTGCTGGTGGGCGCCGTGCAGAAGATGACGGTGACCGATGCCAAGAACATCCTGACCGGCGGCAGCACCTCGGTCACCGCCTTTTTTGCCGACAAGACGCGCACGCCGCTCTCCGAACGCTTCCTGCCCGTGGTGAACCAGGCCACCGAAAAAGTCGGCCTGACCCAGAAGTACAACGCCTTTGCGGGCAAGGCAGCGAGCTTTGGCCTGCTCAAACCCGAGGAGGCCAACCTTGCGCAGTACGTCACCGGCAAGACGCTCGACGGCCTGTACTTCATGATTGGCGAGGAAGAGCGCCGCATCCGTCAGAACCCGGCCGGTGCAGGCAGCGCCATCGCCCGCAAGGTCTTTGGTGCGCTGAGATGAAGCTCCCCCTGAGTCGCTTCGCGCCATCCCCCTCTCTCGCTGCGCGGGAGGGGGACGCACCCAGTGGCCTGGCAAAGCCAGTTCCACAGGTGCACTCGCCTCGCGCAGCGCCCGTTTCCATCGGTGGGGCGCGCATCGCCTGCGTGCCTTCCTGCATCCGTCCATGAACCATAACGACCCCTGCCCCTGCGGCCGTACCCAAGCCGCACCCGGCAAAAGCGCCAAGGCTGCGGCCTTGTCCTATGGGGACTGCTGCGGCAGCTACCTCGACCACTGGGACGACGCTACCGCGCCCGACGCCGAGAGCCTCATGCGGTCACGCTACACCGCCTTTGTCCTCGAACGTGGCGACTACCTGCAGGCCACCTGGCACCCCAGCACCCGGCCAGCGGCCCTCGATTTCGACCCCGGCACGAAGTGGCTGGGCCTGGAAGTGCGCAGCCACCGCAGCACAGGCGAAGACCGCGCCGAGGTGGAATTTGTCGCGCGCTACCGCGTGGGCGGCCGCGCCGTGCGCCTTCACGAGACCAGCCGCTTCGTGCGCGAAGACCGGCGCTGGTTCTATGTGGATGGCGATATCCACTCCTGAAAATTTAATAAAAATGACCTCCAGCGCTTTACCGATAAGCGCGAGCAGCTATGAAATTTGAAGCAATCTTGTTTGACTGCGATGGTGTGCTGGTCGACAGCGAACCCATCACCAACGGCGTGCTGCGCGACATGCTCAACGAGGCGGGCTGGGCCCTGAGTGCCGACGAATGCATGCGCATCTTTATCGGCAAAACGGTGCGCAGCGAGGCCGCCCGCATCGAGGCCCACACCGGCCGCCCGCTGACCGATGCGTGGATGGCCGACTTCTATGCGCGGCGCAATGCCGAGCTGGACCAGCGCCTCACGGCCATCGAACACATCCACAGCACCATCGAAAGGGTGCACGCGCACCATGGCGGGCGCATTGCCTGCGCCTCGGGTGCCGACCGGCACAAGGTCGAGATGCAGCTGGCCAAGGTGGGGCTCACGCCGTACTTTGCCGGGCGGGTGTTCAGCGGCCACGAGATGCCCGCCACCAAGCCCGCGCCCGACGTCTATCTGGCGGCGGCTGCGGCCCTGCAGGTGGCGCCCGGGCGCTGCGCCGTGGTGGAGGACACCGTGACGGGCGTGACCGCTGGCGTGGCCGCAGGCGCCACGGTGTTTGCCTATGCGCCGCTGGACGATGGCGAGGCCCTGCGTGCCGCAGGCGCAGCGCAGGTGTTTCGCAGCATGGCCGAGTTGCCTGCGCTGCTGGGCTGCTGACACAGGCAAGAAGATTCCCAACAGCCCTGTAACCATGGGAGAAGCGCAATGCCGGTACAACGCATGAAGCCGTGGATGCGGCGATGCGCCGTGGTGGCGGCCCTGGCCCTGCTGGCGGGCTGCTCGTCGGTGCGGCCCTGGATCAACGAACCCCTGAAGCCCGAGGACCAGTCCATCCCCGAGCGCAAGTCCGAGCGCGACCCTACCATCCTGGTGGCCGTCACGCTCTCGGGCGGCGGCGCAAGGGCGGCCGCCTTCGGCTTTGGCGTGCTGACCGAAATGCAGGCCACGCGCTTTGACTGGAACGGCCGCCCCACCACGCTGCTCGACGCCACCGATGTGATCAGCGGCGTCTCGGGCGGCAGCATCGTGGCCGCTTACCTGGCGGCACACGGCATCGAGGGGCTGCCCCGCTTCGAGCAGGACTTTCTGCGCCAGAATTTCCAGAACAGTCTGATCACGCAGGCCCTGCGCCCCGGCAACCTGGTGGACCTGACCTCGCCCTGGTTCGGCCGCACGCACCTGCTCGCGCGGCGGCTGGATGAGCTCTATGGCGGGCGCACCTTTGGCGATGTGGCGCGGCGCCCGCGCCACCCGCAGCTGTTCATCACCGCCACCGACATGTCATTGGGCACCGGCTTTGAATTCACGTGGGACCAGTTCGCGCTGATCTGCTCCGACCTGCGCAAGGTGCCGCTGTCGTTCGCGGTGGCGGCATCGTCCGCCGTACCGCTGCTGTTGAGCCCCGTCACCCTCAAGAACTACGCCGACCAGTGCCCCCAGTACCAGACCGTGTCCCGCGCTGCCACCCTGGCTGCGGGCGGCGACTACCGCGCGCGCCTGTACCGCGCGCATGAGTTGAGCTATCTGGACGCGCAGCGCCGCCCTTACATCCACTTGGTGGATGGCGGCTTGGCCGACAACCTGGGCGTGCAGCGTCTGCTCGACCGGGCCCTGGCCGGTGGCGGACTGCGCGAAACCTTCAGCGAAGTGGGCATCCCCCCCGGCACCATCCGCAAGCTGGTGCTCGTCACCGTCAACGCCGAGCGCGACCCATCCGAGAACATCGACATGAGCGACCAGGTGCCCAACATGGCCCAGGTGGTGGACTCGCTGCTGTTTGGCACCGGCGCCCGCGCCACGCGCGAGACGCAGGAGTTCTTGCGCGACATCACCCAGCAGTGGCGCCAGTCGCTGGCGGCGGGCCCCACCGGCAGCAGCGATGCCTTTGCGCCCGGTGCCGAGGTCCACGTCATTTCCGTCAACCTGCGCGATGCCCACGACGACGTGGCGCGCCGCCGCCTGCTGCAGGTGCCCACGGCGTTCTCCATCACGTCGGAAGAAGTCACAGACCTCATCGAGGCGGGTGGCAGCGTGCTGCGCCACTCGCCGGAGTTCCGCGCACTGGTGCAGTCGCTGGTGCGGCAGGCTCCGACGACACCTTCACCCACGCCCGGACCTGCATCTACACCAGCGAAGTCCGAGTAGCCGCGTGAGCCCGGCTAGCCCCCACCTCCGCATCACGGTTTGGTGTCGGGGGCCGGGGTGGTGGGCACGTCCTGGTCTTGGGCCGCCTCCGTCTGTGCGGCCATCGCCCGCTGGTAGCCGGGACGCTGTTGCAACCGCTGCCAGTAGGCCTGCGTGGCCGGGCCAAATTGTTCGTTCAGCCCCAGGTGCTGCGCCAGCAGCAGCGCATACCCCACCGCCACATCCGCCGCCGTAAAGCGGCCCGCGCACAGATAGTCGCTGCGGCCGTGGGTCATCGCGGTTTCTACCGCGCGCAGCCGGGCCAGGAACCAGCGGCTGTAGTCCTCCACCACCTGCGGCAGCTTGCGCTCTGCGGTCTCAAACCGGCCATAGCGCAGCACCAGCGTCTGCGGAAAAGTCAGCGTCGCATCGCTCATGTGCAGCCAGTTCAGGTACGCGCCATACGCCGGGTGCGTGGGCGCCACGTCCAGCCCTGCGTCGGGGTGCGTGGCCGCGAGGTACTGGCACATGGCGGCGGATTCGGTCATGCGGACATCGCCCTGCACCAGCAGGGGCACCGTGCCCAGCGGGTTCTCGTCCAGAAACCACCGGGCCTTGGCGCGGGGCGGGAAGGGCAGCATGTGGAGCTGGTAGGGCAGTTGCAGCTCTTCGAGCATCCACAGGGGACGGAAGGAGCGGGCGCTGATGCAGTGGTGGAGGTGGAGCATGGGCTGAATTTTTGAAATTGGCGAGATCGTCGTTGCTATTGAAGCAATCGAACCACTTCCGAAAGTAAAACATCTAGCGCCGCGCGGAAATCCACCTGCGGCGCGAGTGGAAGCACCTCGGCTTTGCGTATGTGTTGATGTAGATGCATGTCGGCGATCTTTCTTAACGAAGTTTCTAGTTGCTTCATCTGTTCGCTGAATGAACGTGAGGCTTGATAGTTGTTAGCGACCTCTGCAAAGTTCTTGGCGTTGAAAATTGGAGGAACGTGGTCAACGATTGCTCGGACCAGCATGGCGCTTGCCATGTGTAGTTCGTTTTCATGCGCAGAGTTCAGCTCCTCCAGTAATCGAACTAGGCGCTTTAGATCCCACTTCTCCGACTTCACGCTGCGCAGTTGAAAGATCCGTATTGGATCAACATAGGTTGGCTTGTATGGAAGACCTTGTAATTTGTTAGCTTGATGCCCTTTTCGGCGCAATTGGTTCAGCCCACCTTCTACTAGCCCGATGGCTTCTTGCAATTGCTCAGGCTGCGGTGGGTTGAACACCCCATACCCGGGCAGATTCGTCATCATGATCAAGGGGGCGCCGAAATCGTGCAGTCCAAGCGTTGTATCCAAGATGCCCTTGGCTTCAAACATCAGCCGTTTGAACGACGCGCGGTCAACACTACTCAAGTGTGGCGTATTGGATGTTGCGGGCCGTTCAAAACGCCCCTCCATTTCACGAAGAGCTTCGGTAATCTTTTCAAGTTCTTGTTCGTACATAGACATAGGCCGTAGTGCAAGGTGTGGAAGTAGCTCGAAGATGTTCCAAAATTTGCGCGAGTAATGTGCGTGCGCTAGCTGTTTTGATCTGCCGATCGGGTATCTCCTACACTCTCATCGCCTTCCGAAACTCCGCCGGCGACTGCCCCGTCCACCCCCGAAACGCCCGAATAAAACTCTTCTCGTTCTCAAACCCCGCTGCCTCCGCCACCTGCTTGATGGGCCGCTGTGTGCGGTGCAGCAGCTCCACTGCGCGGGTGCGGCGAACCTCGTCTTTCAAGCCCTGCAGCGTGGCGCCTTCTTCCTTCAATTGCCGGTGCAGCGTGCGTGGCGACACATGCAGCAGCGCGGCCAGCGATTCCGCGCTGTGCTGGGGCAATGCATGGGCGGGTTGGCCCGGCAGCGGCGCGGCAAGTAGCTGGCGCACGCGCTGCACCAGCAGGCGGTCCCGGCGGTAGTGCAGCACCGTCAGGGGTAGGGCGTGTTGCAGCATCTGGCGCAGGGCCTGCTCGTCGCGGCGCAGGGGCAGGTGCAGGTAGCGGGCGTCGAAGTGAATGGCGGTGCGTGGCGCGTGGAAGGTGACGGGGCCTCGGAACAACACGGCATACGCATCGGCGTGCAGGGGCGCATCAAAGGCAAATTCTGCGGCGATGAGCGGAATGCGCGAGTCCACCATCCAGCACGCCAGGCCGTGGGCATTGCGCAGCACGGATACCAGGCAAAACTCGCGCAGCGCGCCCAGGTCGCGGGCCTCGGTGATGGCCAGGGTGGCGGTGTCGCCTTGGGTGGTGAGGTGCAGGGCAATGTCGTCCGCCAGCAGTCCATGGTGGCGGCACCAGCGGGCCAGAGCCACCTGCAGCGTGGGCGAGCTGATGCTGGCGCGTGCCAGCATGCCGTAGCTGCCCCAGGGCAGGCGGCGGCTGAACCAGCCCAGGGCTTCGTCGTCCAACTCTTGCATGGCGGCGTCGGAGATCTGCTCCATCTGCCAGGCGGTGATGCGGGCGCTGTCGTCGGGCAGCAGCTGCGGCGCAATCTGTGCCTGGGCCAGGGCACGTTCGGGGCTCAGGCCGCGCCGCTCGTACGCCAGAACAATGGCACGCACAAAGGCGATGGGCGTTGCGGCAGGGGCAGATGGAGTGGTTGGGAGACGATGGTCGGTGGGGGCGGTGGTCTTCACGCCACAGAGTGTGCCAGCCGTGGCACGATTTGCAACCATTGTGTCCACCCGCCAGGGGTTCAGGCTTCTATGCTTACGGATCGCCCGCCCGCATGTTCTTGCGGCGCAGGCCGCATGACAGAGCCGAGGAGACAAACCCGTGACGAGTGCAGCCGCAACGAACTTCGCACCGCTGGTGGACAGCCACGCCCGTGGCGCCACCGACGTTCCCCTGATCGAGCAGACCATCGGCGCCTTTTTTGCCGATATGGTGGCCCGCCAGCCCGACCGCGAGGCGCTGGTCAGCGTGCACCAGGGCCGCCGCACCACCTACGCCCAGCTGCAGACCGAAGCCCACCGCCTGGCGAGCGCGCTGCTGGGCATGGGGCTCACGCCCGGCGACCGCGTGGGCATCTGGTCGCACAACAACGCCGAATGGGTGCTGATGCAGCTGGCCACCGCGCAGGTGGGCCTGGTGCTGGTCAACATCAACCCGGCCTACCGCACGTCCGAGGTGGAATACGCGCTCAACAAGGTGGGCTGCAAGCTGCTGGTGACCATGGCGCGCTTCAAGACCAGCGACTACCTGGGCATGCTGCGCGAGCTGGCGCCCGAGTGGCAGCACCAGCAGCCCGGCCAGCTGGGCTCCGTCAAGCTGCCCCACCTGAACACCGTAGTGTGGATCGATGAGGCGGGGCAGGGCGCCGATGAACCGGGCCTGATGCGTTTTACCGACCTGCTGGCACGCGGCAACGCAGCCGACCCGCGCCTGGCGCAGATCGCAGCCACGTTGAAGGCCACCGACCCCATCAACATCCAGTTCACCAGCGGCACCACCGGCTTCCCCAAGGGCGCCACGCTCACGCACCGCAACATCCTGAACAACGGTTTCTTCATTGGCGAGTGCATGAAGCTCACGCCCGAAGACCGCCTGTGCATCCCCGTGCCGCTGTACCACTGCTTCGGCATGGTGCTGGGCAACCTGGCCTGCCTGACGCACGGTGCCACCATCGTGTACCCCAACGACGGGTTTGACCCGCTGACCGTGCTGCAGACGGTACAGGACGAGCGCTGCACCGGCCTGCACGGCGTGCCCACAATGTTCATCGCCGAGCTGGACCACCCGCGTTTTGCCGAGTTCAACCTCAGCACCCTGCGCACCGGCATCATGGCCGGCTCGCCCTGCCCCACCGAGGTGATGAAGCGCGTGGTGGAGCAGATGAACCTGCGCGAGATCACCATTGCCTACGGCATGACCGAGACCAGCCCCGTGAGCTGCCAGAGCAGCACCGACACGCCGCTGGACAAGCGCGTCTCCACCGTGGGCCAGGTGCAGCCGCACCTGGAGATCAAGATCGTGGATCCCGACAGCGGGGCGGTGGTGCCCATCGGCCAGCGGGGCGAGTTCTGCACCAAAGGCTACTCCGTCATGCACGGCTACTGGGGCGACCCGGCCAAGACCCGCGAGGCGATTGACGAAGGCGGCTGGATGCACACCGGTGACCTCGCCACCATGGACGCCGAGGGCTACGTGAACATCGTTGGCCGCATCAAGGACATGGTGATCCGTGGCGGCGAGAACATCTACCCGCGCGAGATTGAAGAGTTTTTGTACCGCCACCCGCAGGTGCAGGACGTGCAGGTGGTGGGCGTGCCCGACCAGAAATACGGCGAGGAACTCTGCGCCTGGATCATTGCCAAGCCCGGCACCCAGCCCACCGAGGACGACATCCGCGCCTTCTGCAAGGGCCAGATCGCGCACTACAAGGTGCCGCGCTACATCCGCTTTGTCACCAGCTTTCCGATGACGGTGACGGGCAAGATCCAGAAGTTCAAGATCCGCGACGAGATGAAGGATCTGCTGGGCCTGGAAGAACAAAAGACTGCTTGAAGAGCCACACCGTATGACCATTCTCGACACCCAACTCAACGCCCGCTCGGCGGACTTTCTGGCCAACGCCGCCGCCATGCGAACACTGGTGGATGACCTGCGCGCCCAGCTCGACAAGGTCGCCCAGGGCGGCGGCGAAGCGGCCCGCGCCAAGCACACCGCGCGCGGCAAGCTGCTGCCGCGCGAACGCGTGCAGATGCTGCTGGACCCGGGCACGCCGTTCCTCGAACTCGCGCCGCTGGCCGCGCTGAACATGTACAACAACGATGCGCCCAGCGCGGGGCTCATCGCGGGCATTGGCCGCGTGAGTGGTGTGGACTGCATGATCGTGTGCAACGACGCTACGGTGAAGGGCGGCACCTACTACCCCCTCACCGTCAAGAAGCACCTGCGTGCACAAGAGGTGGCCCAGCAGAACCACCTGCCCTGCATCTACCTGGTGGACTCGGGCGGCGCCAACCTGCCCAACCAGGACGAAGTCTTTCCTGACCGCGACCACTTCGGCCGTATCTTCTTCAACCAGGCCAATATGAGCGCCATGGGCATTTCGCAGATCGCGGTGGTCATGGGCAGTTGCACGGCAGGCGGCGCGTACGTGCCCGCCATGAGCGATGAATCCATCATCGTGAAGAACCAGGGCACGATCTTTTTGGGCGGCCCACCGCTGGTCAAGGCTGCCACGGGTGAGGTCGTCACGGCCGAAGACCTGGGCGGTGGTGACGTGCACACGCGCCTGTCGGGCGTGGCCGACCACCTGGCGCAGAACGACATGCATGCGCTGCAGCTGGCACGCAATGCCATCCGTAATTTGAATAAAAACAAGGCGGAAGCAGCTGCTGATCAAGCGCCCGTAGCTCCTAAATTTGCAGCGGAAGAGCTGTATGGCGTGATCCCCGTGGACACGCGCAAGCCGTTTGATGTGCGCGAAATCATTGCGCGCATTGTCGATGGCAGCGAGTTTGACGAGTTCAAGGCACGCTACGGCACCACGCTGGTCACGGGCTTTGCGCGCATTGAAGGGATGATGGTCGGCATCATCGCCAACAACGGCATCCTGTTCAGCGAGTCGGCGCTCAAGGGCGCGCACTTCATCGAGCTGTGCTGCCAGCGCAAGATCCCGCTGGTGTTCCTGCAGAACATCACCGGCTTCATGGTGGGCCGCAAGTACGAGAACGAAGGCATCGCCCGCAACGGCGCCAAGATGGTGACGGCCGTGGCCACGGCCAGCGTGCCCAAGTTCACCATCATCATCGGCGGCAGTTTTGGCGCGGGCAATTACGGCATGTGCGGCCGGGCCTACAGCCCCCGCTTCCTGTGGATGTGGCCCAATGCGCGCATCAGCGTCATGGGCGGCGACCAGGCTGCGGGCGTGCTGGCCACGGTGAAGCGCGACGGCATCGAGGCCAAGGGTGGGCAGTGGAGCATGGAGGAAGAAGAAGCCTTCAAGGCCCCCATCCGCCGCCAGTACGAAGACCAAGGCCACCCCTACTACGCCACCGCCCGCCTGTGGGACGACGGCGTGATCGACCCCGCCGATACGCGCCGCGTGCTGGCGCTAGGCCTGGCGGCCACGCGCAATGCGCCCATCGAAGATACCAAGTTCGGCCTGTTCCGCATGTGACCCCACCGGGAGCTGCCATGGACTCTGTTGCCCACTTCACCCAGCTGGCGCGCTACAACGTGTGGGCCACGGTGCGCCTGCTCGATGCCGTGCGGGCGCTGCCGGAAGATGCCTACCGGCGCGACGTGGGCCTGTTCTTCAAAAGCATCCACGGCACGCTCAACCACCTGCTGGTGGGCGAACACCATCTGTGGTTCGTGCGCTTTGCCGACGGCATTTCGCCCAAGGTGGCGCTGGACGCCGAGCTGGAGAGCGACCGTGCGCGGCTGGATGCCCGGCTGCGCGAGGGCGCGGCCCGCTGGGCACCGCTGATAGCCTCGTTCAAGCCGGACCGCTGGAGCGGCACGCTCGACTACACCACCATGCGCGGCACAGCGGCATCGCTGCCGTTTGCGGCCACGCTGGCGCATGTGTTCAACCACGGCACGCACCACCGGGGCCAGATCACTGCCGCATTGACCGCGCTGGGCCAGCCCTGCCCCGAGCTGGACCTTGTCTACTTCCTGCAAAAACCGTCCACGCCATGAGCCAGAACCTGTCCATCACCCAAACCGGCGCCGTGGCGCGCATCACGCTCACGCAACCCGAAATCCGCAACGCCTTCAGCGATGAGGTCATTGCCGAGATCTCCGCCGCCTTTACCGATGTGGGGGGGCGTGCCGATGTGCGCGCCGTGGTGCTGGCCGCGGAAGGCCCGGCCTTCTGCGCCGGTGCCAACCTCAACTGGATGCGCCGCATGGCCGACTACACGCGCGACGAGAACATCGCCGACGCGGGAAAGCTGGCCGAGATGCTGCGGGTGATCTATGAGTGCCCCAAGCCCACGGTGGCACGCGTGCAGGGCGATGTATATGCAGGTGGCATGGGCCTGGTGGCCGCGTGCGACATGGCCGTGGCCGTGGACACGGCGGGCTTTTGCCTCAGCGAAGTGAAGCTGGGGCTCATCCCCGCCACCATCAGCCCGTATGTGATCCGTGCCATGGGCGCACGCGCTGCGCACCGGTACTTCCTCACGGCCGAGCGTTTTGGCGCGGCCGAAGCCTTGCGCATTGGCTTTGTGCACGAGGTCGTGGTCGCTGACCAGCTCGACACCAAAGTGGACGAACTGCTCAAGGCCCTGACCAGCGCCAGCCCCAACGCTGTGCGCGTGTGCAAGAAGCTGGTGATGGATGTGGCAGAGCGGGAGATCAACGCGGGCCTCATCGCCGCCACCGTGCAGGGCATTGCCGACATCCGCGCCAGCGACGAAGGCAAGGAAGGTGTGCAGTCGTTCCTGAACAAGCGCAAGCCCAACTGGCTGAGCTGATCGCTACTTAACGGCCATGGACACCCTCTGGTTCAACATCGTGCAGTGGCTCCACACGCTGGGGCTGCATGTGGATGGCGGCACCGCGCGCGCTGTGGGCGACGCGGCAGCCACAGCAACTGCGAAGCTCGACATGCCCAGCCTGCTGGCGCTGGCCGCAGCGCTGGGCTGGGCCAGCGGCTTTCGGTTGTATGCCGTGGTGTTCCTGGTCGGCATGATGGGCGTGCTGGGCTGGATGCCCCTGCCGCCCGGCCTGGCGATGCTGCAGCACCCGCTGGTGCTGATGGTCAGCGGCTTCATGCTGATGGTGGAGTTTTTTGCTGACAAGGTGCCCTGGGTGGACAGCGCCTGGGATGCTGTGCACGCCTTCATTCGCGTGCCTGCGGGCGCCGCCTTGGCCTATGGCGTGTTCGGTGCCGACAACGCGACCATCGCCGTGGTGGCGGGGCTACTGGGCGGCTCGCTCTCTGCCACGGCCCTGGCCACCAAGATGACCACGCGGGCGGCGGTGAACACCTCGCCCGAGCCTTTTTCCAACTGGGGGCTGTCGTTCTTGGAAGACGGCCTGGTCGTGGCCGTGGTCTGGCTGGCCACGCAGCACCCGGTGGCGTTCGGTGTTGCTTTGGTCGTGATGGTGGTCGTGTCGGTACTGCTGCTGGTGGTGCTGTTCAAGTTTCTGCGCGCCGTGGTGCGGCGCTTGTCTTCATTCTTTTCTGGTTCTGCCAAGGTGGCTTAAAAATGTTCAACAAGATACTCATCGCAAATCGAGGCGAGATCGCTTGCCGTGTGGCCGCGACCGCCAAGCGCCTGGGCGTGAAGACCGTCGCCGTGTATTCCGATGCCGACGCCAACGCCAAACATGTGGCCGTGTGCGACGAGGCCGTGCACATTGGCGGCAGCGCGCCCAAGGACAGCTACCTGCGCTGGGAGCGCATCATCGAGGCCGCCAAGGCCACGGGTGCGCAGGCCATTCACCCTGGTTACGGTTTCCTGAGCGAGAACGAAGACTTTGCCAAGGCCTGTGCCGACGCGGGCTTGGTCTTCATCGGTCCCCCTGCCAGCGCCATCAATGCCATGGGGCTGAAGGCCGAGTCCAAGCGCCTGATGGAGCAGGCCCAGGTGCCCCTGGTGCCCGGCTACCACGGTGCGGACCAGGACCCGGCACTGCTGCAACGCGAGGCGGACCGCATTGGCTACCCGGTGCTCATCAAGGCCAGCGCGGGTGGTGGTGGCAAGGGCATGCGCGCCGTGGACAAGGCCGAGGATTTTGCGGCGGCGCTCGACTCCTGCAAGCGCGAGGCCATCAACAGCTTTGGCGACGACGCGGTGCTGGTAGAGAAGTACGTGCAGCGCCCCCGCCACATCGAAATCCAGGTGTTCGGCGACACGCACGGCAACTGCGTGTACCTGTTTGAGCGCGACTGCTCGGTGCAGCGCCGCCACCAGAAGGTGCTGGAAGAAGCGCCCGCCCCCGGCATGACGCCGGAGCTGCGCGCCCGCATGGGCGAGGCCGCCGTGGCCGCAGCACGGGCCGTGAACTACGTGGGCGCAGGCACGGTGGAGTTCATCGTCGAGCAGCCCGGCGGCTACGACGCGCCCGAGCAGATGAAGTTCTACTTCATGGAGATGAATACCCGCCTGCAGGTGGAGCACCCCGTGACTGAGGCCATCACGGGCCTCGACCTCGTGGAGTGGCAACTGCGCGTGGCCTCAGGCGAGCCCTTGCCGCTCAAACAGGAAGACCTGCGTATCCAAGGTCACGCCATCGAGGCGCGCATTTGCGCTGAGAACCCCGACAACAACTTCCTGCCCGCCACCGGGGCGCTCAACGTGTACGCGCTGCCCGAGTGTGTGACCTTCGAACGGGGCGCGGTGCGCGTGGATTCCGGCGTGCGCCAGGGCGATGCGATCAGCCCGTTCTACGACTCCATGGTGGCCAAACTCATCGTGCACGGTGACACGCGTGCGCAAGCCCTGGCCCGGCTGGATGAAGCGCTGGCGCAGACTCACATCGTGGGCCTGGCAACCAACGTGCAGTTTTTGCGCCGCGTGGCCCGCACCGAGGCATTTGCCAGCGCCAAGCTGGACACCGCGCTGATCCCGCGCGAGCAGGCGGTGCTGTTCCACCAGGAGCCCGTGGGCTTGCCCCTGGCGGCTGCTGCCGCCGTGGCTCAGACCCTGCTGCGCGAGCGCGCCAGCGAGGGCGTGGACCCCTTCAGCCGCCGCGATGGTTTTCACACCCATGGCGTGGTGCAGCGCCGGTTTGAGTTCGAGTTTGGTGGTGAGCACGCCAAGGCGCTGCTGACCTACGAGCGTGGTGGCAGCCTGCATCTGGCCGTCGGCGAAGGCGATGCCGCAGTGGCCGGGCCGTTGGTGTTCAGCGCTGTGGGGCAGGGCATCGAATTGCAGTTTGCAGGTCAGCGCACGCGTGCGGCTGTGTATGCCCAGGGCGAGGTGGACCACGTATTCACCCCGCTGGGCGCCACGCAGATCACTGCCATCGACCTGCTGGCCCACGCGGGCGAGGCTGCGGCCGAAGGCGGGCGCCTCACAGCCCCGATGCCTGGCAAGGTGGTGTCGTTTGCCGTGAAGGCGGGCGATGCGGTAACCAAGGGCCAACCGCTGGCAGTGATGGAAGCCATGAAGATGGAACACACCATTGCTGCCCCTGCGGATGGTGTGGTGCAGGAGCTGCTGTATGCGCCGGGCGACCAGGTGACCGAGGGGGCAGAGCTGCTCAAACTGGTAGCCGCCGACAAGGCCTGAGCCCACGCAGTGTCCCGAGTCGTCTGCAGGTGACAGCGCAGGGGGCTCAATGCGGCTACGCTTGGGCCCCATGAAAATCACCTTTTGCTGTACCGACACCAAGGCCGAACCCTGGCTGCAGGGCCTGGCCGCCGCGCTTCCCGGCGCTGAGATTTCTGTTTGGCAACCCGGCGCCCCGCAGGCCGACTACGCCGTGGTGTGGGCGCCGCCCCAGCAGTTCATGGACGAGCAGCCGGGCCTCAAGGCCCTGTTCAACATTGGCGCGGGGGTGGATGCCCTCCTCAAGCTGCGCTTGCCTCCCAAGGCCCTGGTGGTGCGCCTGGACGACGCAGGCATGGCGGTGCAGATGGCCGAGTACGTGTGCCACGCGGTCATCCGCCACTTCCGCGAGTTTGACGGCTATGAGGCCGACACCCAGGCGGGCCGCTGGGGCTACCGCAAGCCGCGCCTGCGCAGCGACTACCCCATCGGCGTGATGGGCCTGGGCGTGCTGGGCGAGCGGGTTGCCAAGGCGCTGGCGCAGTTTGAATTTCCGATCAATGGCTGGAGCCGCAGCCCCAAGGCCATCGACGGCGTGCGCGGCTTTGCGGGCGCAGATCAATTCAATGACTTTCTGGCCGCGAGCCGCGTCCTGGTCAACCTGCTGCCGCTCACGCCCGATACGACCAACGTCATCAACAAGGGCACGCTCGCTCGCCTGCAGCCGGGTGCCTACGTGATCAATGTGGCGCGCGGCGCGCACCTAGTGGACGAAGACCTGGTGGCCGCCATCGACAGCGGCCACGTGGCAGGCGCCACGCTCGATGTGTTCCGCACCGAGCCGCTGCCCGCAGGGCATGCGTTCTGGACGCACCCGCGCATCACCATCACGCCCCATACGTCAGCGCGCACGCTGCGCGACGAAAGCATTGCGCAGATCGCGCGCAAGATGGTGGCGCTGGAGCGCGGCGAGGCCGTGGCAGGCATTGTGAACCCCGTGAGAGGCTACTGAGGCCGCCGGTCCACGCGCTCGCCAGCGTGGAGAATGGCGGGCATGAGCACCTCCACCTTCCGCCGCTTCTTTGGCCTTTTGGGCTGGATCCTGCTGGTGCCCAGCGCCTTGACCGCGCTGGGTGCGGCGTGGTTATTGGCCTCTGGCATGAACATGCTGGGCGACACGCACACCGCCAAGGGCCGGGTGGTGGCGCATGAAGAAATCATGACGGGCGCGGCCCACCGCCGGGGGCTTGCCAAGAAAAGCATTGTGGAGTTTGCGGCGGGCGATGGGCGGAGATTCCGGTTCACAGACTCGGTCGCACGCCAGCAGCAGGCCATCCACGAGGTGGGTGAGACCGTCTCGGTGCGCTACTCCGCCCAAGACCCGTCGCAGGCCGAGATCAGCAGCTCCACCGCCGTGAAGATCGTGGCCGGTACGGTGATGCTGCTGTCCAGTGCCATTGGCATGGCGCTGGGCTGGCTGTTGCTGCGCTTGCGACCCAGGTCTGTCGCATAGCCCTCTGTGCGCGGGCACAGAGGGTGTGCCTTTTCAATCCACCGTCACGCCGGCATCGCGCACGAGCTTGCCCAGGCGCTGCGCGTCGGCCTTGATGAGCGCCCCGAAATCTGCCGCCGTGCCCCCCACCGCAGGCGTGCCAATGGCTTCCCATTTGGCGCGGAAGGCGGGTTCCTTGAAGATCGCATTCACCGTGGCGTTGAGCTTGTCGACGGTGGCTTGCGGGGTGCCGGCTCGCACCGCAATGCCGTGCCAGCCGGTGATCTGGTAGCCCGCAATGCCGGCCTCCGCCATGGTGGGCACATTGGGCAGCACCTTGGCACGTTCGCTGGAGGTGACGGCCAGCGGGATGAGCTTGCCCGCCTGAATGTGGGGCAGGGAGCTACCGACGATGTCGAACATCACGTTCACCTGTCCGCCGATCAGGTCATTGAGCGCGGGGCCAGCACCCCGGTAGGGGATGTGCCCCATCTTCACGCCCGCTGTGGTGTTGAACAGCTCGCCCGCCAGGTGCTGCGGGGTGCCGTTGCCGGCCGACGCGTAGCTCAGCACCGGCTTGCCGGCCTTGGCCATGGCCAGGAACTCGGAAAACGTCTTGACGCCCAGCGAGGGATGCACTTCCAGCACCAGCGGGAATGCCGACAGCTGGATCACCGGAGCCAGATCGGTCAGCGGGTTGAAGGGCATGCTGGCGTACAGCGAGGGGTTGACCGCCATGGGGCCGCTGGCGGCCAGCAGCAGCGTGTGCCCGTCCGCTGGCGCCTGCTTGGCCACCTCCGCGCTGCCGGTGTTGCCACCAGCGCCGCCCTTGTTGTCCACCACCACAGGTACACCCAGGCTGCTTTGCAGCTCGGGCTGCAGCATGCGGGCCATCAGGTCGGTGGGGCCACCGGGCGGGTAGGGCACCACAAAGCGGATGGTCTTGCTGGGGAAGGCGGTGGCGGCCGTCTGCGCCGCTGCGTGACCTGCGATGCCCAGGGCCAGGGGCACGGCAAGGGCTGCGTGCAGCACGGTGCGCCGGGCGGTGCGAGGCGTGGATGAGGGAGGTTGGCCGTGGCGGTGTTGGTGTTGCATGTCTGTCTCCTGTGGGGATGGATAAAGCCCGTCTGCCGCGGGTTGATGTCAATGGATGGGGGGCGCGATGGAGCGGTGCCGCTCAGCCTGCGCCAAAGCGCTGCCGGATGTCGGCGGCGGTGGCCAGCGGGCGGCCCAGCGCGGCGGCGGCTTCGACGGCCTGGCGCACCAGCGCGGTGTTGTCGGGGGCCACGCTGCCGTCCTTGCACAGCAGGTTGTTTTCAAACCCCACGCGGGCGTGGCCGCCAAACACCGCAGCGGCGGCCACGCAGGCGTTCTCTGCCGCCCCGAAGGCGCACACGGCCCAGGGCTCGTTGCCGTCATGGGAGTTCAGAAAAGGCAGAAGGTCGCGCGGGCTGGAGGTCTGGCCCGCGCTGTAGCGGCCCAGCACAAACAGCAGGAACCACGGCGCATTGGGCACCACGCCACTGGCGCGCAGTGCCTGCCAGCGGCGCAGGTCGGCCACGTCGTACAGGATGACCTGCACCATGGTGCGGAGCTGGGCCAGGCCGGCGAAGAAGCGCTGCAGTCCGGCTTCGCCGATCTCGGGCTTGTCCACTTCGCGCAGTCCGATGGACACGGCCTCGGGTTGCAGGGCCTCCACCATGGCGATCTGCGCGGGGGCCTGGTACACGCCTGCGGCTTCGCTGGTGATCTGGATGACCATCGCGTCGCCCACAGCCTGGCGCACCACGCGCTGCGCCTCGCGGTAGCCCTCCACATCGAGGCTGTGGCGGCCTTGCGCGTCGCGGATGTGCATGTGCAGCATGGCCGCTCCCGCGTCCAGGCAGGCCTTGGCCGTGGTGGCCAGCGTGGCCGGTGTGATGGGCACGGCGGAGTGGTCGGCGGGCTGCTTGTAGGCGCCGTTGGGCGCCACGGTCACGATCAGCGGGTCAACCCACTGGCTGGCAATGGTGGGTGATGCGGGCGATGCACTCATGCGCGGGCTCCAGTGGTCGTTGGGGTGTCCGTCGGTGACGTGGCGGTGGGGGGCTCGATGGTGGGCAGCTCGCTGGCAAGCAGGGCCAGGCCCTGGCGCAGCAGCGTGTCGTAGCGCGCGCGCTCGGCCTGCTTGCGGTCTTCGGGCCAGTCGAAAAAGCCCTTGCCCGTCTTCATGCCCAAGGTGCCCTGGGCCACCTTGTCGCGCAGGGCCTGGGCGGGCACGTCGGTGTTCGACAGCGTGGGGTACATGGTGGCGGCTGCGGCGGTGTGCACCTCAATGCCTGCGTGGTCGCGCTGCAGCACAGGGCCTGCCGCCAGAAAGCGGAAGCCGAAGCCAAAGCGCACGGCGGCGTCCACGTCCTCCGGCGAGGCAATGCCTTCGTCGATCAGCGCAAACGCCTCGCGTGAGAGCGCATGCTGCATGCGGTTGGCCAGAAAACCGGGCTTGTCCTTCTTGACCAGCACCGGCACGCTGCCGCAGCCGCGCATGAAGGCGTGCAGCCAGGTACCCAGTGCGGGGTCGCTGCGCTCGCCCAGCACCACCTCCACCAGCGGCACCAGGTGGGCGGGCATGAAGAAGTGCAGGCCCAGCATGCGCTGCGCCGTGGCCAGCCTCTGGGCGATGGCACTGATGGGAAAGCCCGAGCTGTTGCTGGCCAGCACGGCGTTGGGGGGCGCCACGGTTTCCAGATCGGCAAACAGCTTTTGTTTGGCAGCCAGTTGCTCAGTGATGCATTCCACCACCAGCAGCACGCCGCTCCAGTCCACATCCTGCAGGCTGGCGCACACCTGCACCGGGCCGGCGTGGGTAGCTTGGCCTGCGGCGGCCAGCTCCTGGGCGATGTGGGGCAGCAGGTGGTCGCGCCGGGCGGCGTGGGGGTCCACCACCGTGACCTGCGCGCCGCCACGGGCCAGGACCACGGCCACATCGGCCCCCATGGTGCCTCCGCCTACCACCACGGTGCGCGCGCTGCGCGGCGAACTGTTCTCCATCGTGTCTCCTCGTTGCTCTTAACCTGCTCAAGCGGTGTGCTTGCGTTGAATTCAGTCTAGGGGGCTCGCATTGCGCGGTCCAGACGTCTTTTTCGATAGACTGATCGGCTATGAAGATCAATTGGTCCGCCCGCGAGGTGGATGTGTTCCTCTCCCTGGCCGAGACGCTGAGCTTTCGGCGCACGGCCTTGCAGATGCACCTGTCGCAGTCGGCGGTGTCGGGCACGGTGGCGCGGCTGGAGGAGATGCTGGATGTGCGCCTGTTCGAGCGCACCACGCGCACCGTGCAGCTCACGCTGGCGGGCGAGGTGTTTGCCGAGCAGGCGCGGTTTCTGCGCCACCAGATGGAGGAGACGGTGCGCCGCGTGCAGGAGGTGGCGCAGCTGCAGGTGGGCCGCGTTGCGCTGGCGGCGCTGCCGTCGCTGGCCGCAGGGGCTGTGCCACGGGCCTTTGCCCGGTTCTCCGCGCAGCACCCGGGCGTGCAGATGGAGCTGATCGACAGCCTGGCCGGCCCGGCCTTTGACATGGTGCGCGCCGGGCGCGTGGACTTTGCACTCACCGCTGCCAACCCCGCCTATGCCGACCTGGACTACACCCCGCTGGTGTCCGACCGCTTTGTGCTGCTGATGGGGCGCACGCACCCGCTGGCCCGAGGGCGCAGCGCCATTGCCTGGGCGGATGTGGCCGAGCTGCCGCACATCTCCATGCCCGCAGGTACCAGCGTGCGGCAGTATGCGGAAGAGGCCTTGCTGACCCACCGCATCCGTTTTGCGCCGCGCTATGAGGTGGAACACCTGGCCACCATCGCGGCCATGGTGGCTGCGGGGCTGGGCGTGAGCGCGCTGCCCGAACTGGCCGCCCAGGTGGTGCGCAGGCCCGAGGTGGTCACGCGAGCGCTCAAGGCGCCCGTGCTGCACCGGCCCATCGGGCTGATCACGCTGCGCGGGCGGCCGCTGTCGCTGGCGGCGCAGGCCATGGTGGCCCTGCTGCGGCAAGAGGTGGCGGGTGATGGCACCCGTACGGGCTGATGGCGCGTCCGGCGAATGGTCTGGCACGATATGGGGTGGCCCTGTGGAGGCGCAGGCGAGACAATGGCGGATTCCTTGATCCACCCTTGGTAGCCCCATGAGCATTCCCTCCCGCGTCCGCCTCATCGACGTTGGCCCCCGCGACGGCCTGCAGAACGAAAAGACCCCAGTCCCAGCCGCCGTCAAGATCGAGCTGGTGCACCGCCTGCAGCAGGCGGGCCTGAAAGAGATCGAAGTCACCAGCTACGTCAGTCCCAAGTGGGTGCCGCAGATGGCCGACAACCATGAGGTGATGGCCGGTATCACCCGCCAGAGCGGTGTCGCGTATTCGGTGCTCACGCCCAACCTCAAGGGCTTTGAGGCTGCCGTGCTGGACAAACCCGACGAGATCGTTGTCTTCGGCTCGGCCAGCGAGGCCTTCAGCCAGCGCAACATCAACTGCAGCATTGCCGAGAGCATCGAGCGTTTTGCCCCCGTGGTGGAGGCCGCACGGGCCGCTGGCATCCGTGTGCGCGGCGCCATGAGCTGCACCGTGGGCTGCCCGTACGAAGGCGACATTGCGCCCGAGCGCGTGGCGTATCTCGCAGGCCTGCTCCAGGGCATTGGCGTGCAGCGTGTGGACGTGGCCGACACCATCGGCGTGGGCACGCCGCGCAAGGTGCAGAAGGCGCTGGAGGCCACGTTGCAGCACTTTGGCATCGACGAGGTGTCGGGCCACTTTCATGACACCTACGGACAGGCGCTGTCCAACACGCTGGCCGCGCTGGAGCTGGGCGTGTGGAACTTCCAGTCGTCCGTGGCCGGGCTGGGCGGCTGTCCCTATGCCAAGGGCGCCACCGGCAACGTGGCCACCGAAGACGTGGTGTACATGCTGCAGGGCATGGGCATCGAGACGGGCATCGACCTCGACAAGCTCATCGACGCGGGTGCCTACATTAGCGACTTTCTGGGCCGCAAGCCCAACTCCCGCGCTGCCAACGCGCTATTGACCAAACGTGCGGGGTAATAGGCCACTGCCGCTGAGACGCTGACGCATCTCAGCCGCCTCGCTCCCAGTGCGAAAGGGATGCACCCGCTGGTCCGGCAGGGCCTGTGCTGCCGGCGCGTCGGCCGGGGCTGGCGCCATGCGGTCAAAATACCTGGGACGATTGTGATTTCGGAGTAAGAAACGATGTGTGGAGCTGAACTGAAAAATCTGCCTGAAGGTGTGCAGCGCGTGGCTGCAGCGCTGGAATCCCTGGGCCACCCCCACCGGCCGCAGATGCTGGACGACGCAGCGCGCACCGCGCAGCAGGCGGCCGATGCGCTGGGCATTGCCGTGGGGCAGATTGCCAAGAGCATCATCTTTCGCCGCAAGAGCGATGATGTGGCCGTGCTGGTGGTCACCTCGGGCGACCGGCGGGTGGACGAGAAAAAGGTGGAGGCCCACGTGGGCGGCAAGATCGGCCGCGCCGATGCCGACTTCGTGAAAAGCCGCACGGGCTTTTCCATCGGCGGTGTGTCGCCCGTGGCGCACGCCACGCCGCCCGTCACGCTGATCGATCAGGACCTGCTGCGCTTTGAGGTGGTGTGGGCGGCGGCGGGGCATCCGCATGGTGTGTTTGCGCTGCACCCTAGCGATCTTCAGCGGCTGACGGGTGCACCCGTGGTGGATGTGGTGCAGGTGGTTGCACCTGAGTCTGCGGCATGAATGCTATTGAATTGCTAGCTGTTCGCGCTTTGCAGGTAAGCGCTGGTGGCCATTTTGATGCCGAAAACACCGAGGCCGTGCCCTCGCCCTGCATCTCGGTCTGCCGTATGTCGCCCGACCGCAGCCACTGCGAGGGCTGCTTTCGCTCCCTCGACGAGATCCGCATCTGGTCGCGTGCCGACTCGCACCTGCGGCGGGGCATCTGGCGCCAGCTGCTGAACCGGGCGGGCATTGCCGTGCCGGTGCAGCCAGAAAGCGCAGAAGGCTGAGCCATGAAACACATCACGTTCTACCTCGACTTCATTTCGCCCTACGCCTGGCTGGCCTTTGAGCGCCTGCCCGAGGCGCTGGTGGACCTGAGCTACAGCGTCGAATACCGCCCGGTGCTGCTAGGCGCGTTGCTGCAGCAGCACGCCAACCCGGGGCCCGCGGGCATTGCGCCCAAGCGCGCCTGGACCTACCGCCACGTGACCTGGCTGGGCCACGCGCAGGGCACGCCGCTGCAGATGCCAGCACGCCACCCGTTCAACCCGCTGCCCTTGCTGCGCCAGGCGCTGACCTGCAGCGACGACGGTTGCATCAACCGCTATGTGGCGGGTACCGTGCTGCGCCACGTGTGGCAGGACGGGCACGACGCGCTGGACCCCGAACGCCTGGCCGCACTGGCGGCCGATCTGGCCGAACAAATCCGCCCGGGGCAGGACATGCACAGCGAAGGCCCCAAGGCGCTGCTGCGCGCCAACACCGAGGCCGCGCAGGCGGTGGGTGTGTTTGGTGTGCCTGCGTTTGTGGTGGACGGCAAGGTCTTCTGGGGGCTGGATGGCCTGCCCATGCTGCGCGCCTACCTGGAAGGTGACGACTGGTTTGCCGGGGCTGAAGGCGAGGCACGCTGGGCTGCGCCCGAGCTGCTTCCTTCAGGCCTCAAGCAGGGCTAAGAGGCTGAGAGTTCTTTATCCATGCCCGCCTTGCACGCGAAAACGCCCCGGCTCGTCGTTGCAAATGCTCGCCATAGCCCGAGCTATGGCTGTGCTTTGCGCCTAGATCCGCGGCGTTTTCGCGCGCCTTTCGGGCTTGGCTAAAAAACTCTCAGCCTCTGAGGCCCGACGCCGTGCCATCCTCACCCGCTGCCATCCCGGTGGCGGGCCAGCCACCGGTGCTGGGCGGCCAGGCGCTGCACGTCAGCCCAGCTGCTGCACTGCGCAGCCACGCGGGGCCAGATGCGCTGCAGCAGGTCGCATTCCACCAGGGTGTCGGCGGCGGCCTGGTGCCGCACGGCGCAGCGGATGCCGAAGTGCGCCATCCAGTCGTCCAGCGCGCGGGCGCGCACCTGCTCGTGGGTGACGGCGCACAGGTGGTCCACATCCACCCAGGGGTTGGGCAGGCCATGCCCCAGATGCTGGCGTGCATGGCGGTTGATCATGCTGCGGTCAAAGCCCGCGTGGAAGGCCAGCAGCGGGCTGTCTTGCACATAGTTTTCAAAGGCCTGCAGCGCCTGGGCGGCGGGCATGCCGTTGCGCTGCATCTGCGCGCCAATGCCGTGCAGCAGGATGTTGTCCTTGCTCGATGCCTCGTCCTGCTGCACCACCACTTCAAAGCTGTCGCCCAGCGCCACGCTCAGCGTGCGGCGCTGCCAGTCCACCCGCAGCGCAATGGCGGCAATGGCCAGCAGGCGGTCATGGCGCATGTCCAGGCCACTGGTCTCCACGTCCAGCATCACCCAGCGGCTGCCGGTGTAGGCGGGGGCATGCCCAAGGGCGCGCCTGATCGGCTCCAGCCAGCGCATGGCGGCTACCGGTCGTAGTCCAACTGCAGCCGCTGCTGCAGCTGCCGCGCCACGCGAAAGGATTCGCGCAGGATGCGCCGGTCGATGTCGTTGAGCCCGGCCACCACAATGCGGTTGGGTGGAGCGGCTTCCGCCTCTCCGGCCTCCAGCTGCACCCGCAGGCGCAAGATCTGCAAGAACTCGAAGCCGCCCACCCAGGCGCCGGTTTCCGTCTCGGGCAGGCGCCACTGCGCGCCAGCGGCCTCCAGGCGCAGCCGCGTGTTGGTCTCGTGCACTCCCAGTGCCAGGCTGTAGATGCGCGCAGCGTCCACAAACAGCGCCGTGCCCTGCAGCTTCAGGTCCAGCGCGCCATGCTCGTCGGTGTCTATGGCGCCGCGCCAGTTCAGCGGCACGCTGCGGCCCAGGGCGTTGTGGGCCAGCATCTTGAGAAAGCGCGGGCTGTTGCGCGCGGCCAGCGTCACGTCGGCGCGCAACGCCTGGGCCAGCGCCACATCGCCACACAGGGGCCGGAAGTCAAAGTAGATGGAGGCGTTGAGCAGGTCCTGCGGCGAGCCCTGCGCCACCCAGTGCCCGAAGCGCTCGCGCCACTCGTCGAGCTTGAGGCAGCAGGCGCTTTCGCCCGCCATGATGCCGCCCCGGCACAGCGGGTAGCCGCAGGCGTCCAGCGCCAGGTTGACGGCATGCGCAAAGTGCCGAATCGCTTCGCGCGACTCGTCGGACACGTCGTTGTTCAGAATGATCGCGTTGTCCTGGTCGGTGGCAATGGTCTGTTCGGCCCGCCCTTCGGAGCCCAGGCACAGCCAGCACAGCCATTTCAGATCGATGCCAAATTCTTCGGCCTTGAGCTGCACCAGTCGTTCGGTCAGCACATCGTTGAGGTGGCTGATCATCGATGTGAGCTGCCGCGCATGCACGCCCTGCGCGAGCAGGCTGCGTGCCAGGCGGCGGATGTCCTGGGCCGAGGCCTGCAATGCCTCTACGTCGGTGGCCGAGCGCAGCGCGGTGCTCACGCTTTTGAGGCTTTGCCGCTGCATGGCGAACAGGTCGCGTTCTGACACCATGCCAATCGCCACTTCATCGCGGGTGATCGGCACGTGGCGGATGCCGTGGCGCGACATCAGCAGGGCTGCGTCTTGCGCCGAGTGTTCACTGGTGAGCGTGCGCACCGGCCGCACCATGACCTCAGCAATGGGCGTGTGCAGCGGCAGCTGGGCCAGCGCCACGCGGCCCAGCACGTCATAGCGCGTTAGGATGCCCACAGGGTGCCGGGCCCCATCCACCACCAGCATCGAGCCCAGGCGTTGCTGGTGCATGGTCTGCAGCGCGGTGTGCAGCGGTGTGCTGGCATCGCAGGTCACCAGCTTCTTGCCGATGAGTGTGCCCAAGGGGGTTTCGAGCGACTGCTCGGCCGCGGCGTGGGTGGCATAGGCGGCTTGCAGTGCCTGGCGCGAAAGCGCGAGGAACTGCACCGTGCGCTGGCCCAGGTACTGCGCAAATGCCGTGCTGCGGCTGGCCAGCCGGTGCATGTGGGCTACGGCCAGCACCAGCACAAAGGTGTCGGTGTTGGCGCGGTACGTGGCCGTAACAGCACGGCCTGCCCAGGCGGCGCTGACGGGGAACAGGTCGCCCGCCTCGTACTCGAAAGCGCCCACCGCCTCGGCCAGCCCCCGGGTGCCCGTGACGGCGCCCTGGCGCACGTAATACAGCGACTGCACCGTTCCGCTCTCCGGGCCAATCACCAGCTCGCCGGGGGCGAAATACTGCTGCTCGCAATGCGACAGGAAATCATCCACCTCGGCATCCAGCATCTGGGCAAAAGGGGCGTGCTGCCGGAGGTCCTGGCGGAAGTTGGCCAGCAGGTGGTGCGATGGCTGTAGCGGCGCCTGTGCGCTGGCAACTGGTGGCGGACTGGGCGGCTTTTCCATGGCGGCAGTCTATGCCCGGCCCGGCGACGCGGGAAGTCCTTCCATGTGCCTCGCCTTGACCTCGATCAAGGGTTTTGGAGCCCTTGGTGTTTTCCCGCAAGAGCGTCTCAGATTCCACCGATTTATCGCATCGCAAAAAAAAGATGCAGGGTTTTTGCGGGATTTGTAAGTTAGCCATAAGCCCTGTGTCAGCCAGCGGTCAGACACCCTGCGCAGAGTGCGTCCACCTTTCCTTTTCCTTACAGCGAGGCATCGAGTTCACCATGCTCCTGACCGTTGTCATTCTGAAAAGCCTGATCGAGTTGTCCCTGATGTTCATCGTGGGACGGTTTCTGCTGGGACTGTTGGCGGGGGCGAAGCGGCACACCAATGTGTTCTGGCAGATGCTGGACGTGGCCGCCAAGCCCTGCCTGTGGCTGACGCGCAAGGTCAGCCCGCGCCAGGTGCTGGACCAGCACATCCCGCTGGCCACCGCCAGCTGGTTGCTCATGGCCTGGGTGCTGGTCGTCAAGCTCAAGATCGACCTCTGTCTGGAGCTGGGAGCACAGGCATGCCAGTGACCCAGAGCCTTCCCCTTCCCCCCGTCCCCTGGTCGCAGCGGCTGGAGCGTCAGGCGCTGGTCTGGCGTGCCAAAGCCTTGCTGTTTGTGGGTCGCAAGGCTGCGGCCAAGGCCGTGTTTGAGCGGATTCTGGAGCGCTGGCCCCAGGACGTTCTGGCGATCAACAGCCTCGCCTACGACGCGCTGCTCAGCGACCACAAGACACAGGCTCTGCAGTACTACGCCCAGGCATTGACCTTGCAGCCCCAGGTGTGCAATGCCCACTTCAACCATGCCTATGTGGCCGAGCAGCTGGACCTGCTGGCACTGGCCGAAGAGGGGTTTCGGGCGGCCCTGCAGATCGACGAAAAAATGGACCGGGCCTGGTACGGCCTGGGCTTGGTGCTGGTGCGGCAGGGGCGGCTTCAGGAGGCCTTGCAGGCCCTGGATCGCAACACCCGCCTGCAGCCCATGAGCCCCTTTGGCTGGTATCAGATGGCGCGTGTGCACGTCGATCTGCACCAGCCCGAGGAGGCACGCGCCGTAATACGGCATTTGAAAGGATTCGAGCCCAAGGTGGCCGCGCAACTGGAGCGGGAGACCGGTTTGCGTGCAGATTTTTAGCGCTGAAGTCCGAGTGAGTGTTCTTTTAACGACATGGAGGAGCAAGCAATGAAACTGACGGCCAAGCACCAGGAATACTGGCGCAAAAATCTGCAGATAACGGCCCTTTTATTGGGCATATGGTTCTTTGTCACTTTTGTCGTGGTGTTTTTCGCCCGCGACCTCACGTTCAGCTTCTTCGGCTGGCCGTTCTCGTTCTGGGTGGCTGCCCAGGGCGCCCTGGTGGTGTACTGCCTGATCATCTGGTACTACGCCCGCCACATGAACAAGCTCGACATCGAATACGGCGTTGCCGAAGGAGAAGAATGATGGGACTCTTCGGCGGAGACGGACAGTCGCAAGGCGACTTCAAGAAGGGCCTGAACAAGGTCTACACCTGGTACACCGGTGGCTTCATCGGCTTTGTGTTGGTGCTGGCGGTGCTCGAACAGATGGGCCTGCCCAAGAACTGGATCGGCTACCTTTTCCTGGCGGCCACCGTGTTGCTGTATGCGGGTATCGGCATCATGAGCCGCACCAACGACGCGGCGGAGTATTACGTGGCCGGGCGCCGCGTGCCGGCCATCTACAACGGCATGGCCACAGGGGCGGACTGGATGTCGGCGGCCTCCTTCATTGGTATGGCGGGCACCCTGTACCTGACGGGCTATGGTGGGCTGGCGTTCATTCTGGGGTGGACGGGCGGTTACTGCCTGGTGGCGCTGTTCCTCGCCCCTTACCTGCGCAAGTTCGGCCAGTTCACCATTCCCGACTTTCTGGGGGCGCGGTTTGAGGGCAACCTTCCCCGGCTGATCGGGGTGGGGGCCGCCATCCTGTGCTCGTTCACCTATGTGGTGGCACAGATCTATGGTGTGGGCCTGATCACTTCGCGCCTTACGGGCTTGGCTTTCGAGATCGGTATCTTTGCCGGCCTGGCCGGTATCCTGGTCTGCTCGTTCCTCGGTGGCATGCGTGCCGTGACCTGGACGCAGGTGGCGCAGTACATCATCCTGATCGTTGCGTACATGCTGCCCGTGGTGTGGCTTTCGGTCAAACACACGGGCGTGCCTGTGCCGCAGGCGGTGTATGGCTACACCCTGGAAAAGGTGACTGCCAAAGAGGCTGAGCTGATCAAGGACCCCAAAGAAATAGAGGTGCGTGGCATCTACAAGGCCCGCTCGGATGCGGCTGTGGAAAAGCTCAAGGACGTGAATGCTTCGCTGGCGGCCGACCGGGCGGCAGCGCAGAAGAAGCTGGATGACCTGAAGGCTGCCAATGCGCCCGCTCCCGACATCGCCGCCGCTGCCGCCGCGCTGGCCGCAGTGCCCAAGAACGAAGCAGACGCCCGCACCGCGTACACGGCGGCGCGCACCTCGAATGCAGCCAAGTCGGCGCCGCCGATCCGCCATGCCGAGCCGTTCCCCGGCAAGGATGAGGCCGCGCAGAACGTTGCACGCAAGAACTTCCTCGCGCTGGTGTTCTGCCTGATGATCGGCACGGCCGCGCTGCCGCACATCCTCATGCGCTACTACACCGTGCCCTCGGTGCGCGAGGCGCGTGAATCGGTGAGCTGGTCGCTGTTCTTTATCTTCCTGCTGTACTTCACGGCGCCTGCGCTGGCAGTGCTGGCCAAGTACGAGGTCTACACCGTGCTGGTGAACACACCGTTCGCCAGCCTTCCCGAGTGGATCGCGCGCTGGTCGGCGGTCGACAAATCGCTGCTGTCGGTGGTGGACATCAACAACGACGGCATCCTGCAGCTGGCGGAGATCTCCATCGGTGGCGACATCATCGTGCTGGCCACGCCTGAAATTGCTGGCCTGCCGTACGTGGTGTCGGGCATGGTGGCGGCGGGGGGGCTGGCAGCGGCGCTGTCTACCGCAGACGGCCTGCTGCTGACCATCGCCAACGCGCTGTCGCATGACCTGTACTACAAGGTGCTGGACCCCAATGCCTCCACGGCACGCCGCGTGATGGTGTCGAAGCTGCTGCTCCTGCTGGTGGCCCTGGCAGCAGCCTACGTGGCGGCGCAGAAACCAGCGGACATCCTGTTCCTGGTGTCGGCGGCCTTCTCGTTTGCGGCGGCGGCGTTCTTCCCGGCGCTGACGCTGGGCATCTTCTGGAAACGTGCCAACAAGTGGGGGGCGTCGCTGGGGATGTTGGCCGGCCTGGGCATCACCTTCTATTACATGGTGACCACCCAGCCCTGGCTGTACAAGCTCACGCACGGAACGGCGATCACGCCGGAAATCGTCAAAGCCAACACTTGGTGGGATATCGCGCCCATCTCGGCAGGCCTGTTCGGTGTGCCGCTGGGCTTTGCGGTGATCATCATCGTCTCGCTGCTCACCAAGGCCCCGGGCAAGGAAATCCAGGAACTGGTGGAGCATGTGCGCTACCCCAGCCTGGATGGAAAGACCTCTGCAGCGAGTGCTGCACACTGACGGGACGGGCGCCTGCGTGCGCCCTGAGCGTTCATAAAAAACCCCGCCACGGCCGTGGCGGGTTTTTTTATGGGCCGGTCTTTGCGTGTTGTTGGGGTTCAGCGGCCCAGCGCTGCGGCCACGAATTCCTCGGCCTTTTTCTCTGAGCGCATGGAGGCCACCACGGGGCGCAACTCCTGGATCTTGGCCTCCAATTCGGCCACCGATTTGCATTTTTCGAGCTGCAGCGCCAGAGGCTCGCATGCCGGGCCCAGCAGGTCTTCAAGGACCTTGGTGGCGCGCCGGGCGCTGGTGCGCAGATCCTGAACCGGTGCGGCCGCGGTGGCCGGGGTGTTGCCCGTTGTGGCGTGCGTGGGCGAGGGCGGCGCCACAGCCCCGGAAACCACCGATGCCAGCCCCAGGTCGACCAGCGCCTGGCCAATGCGCAAGGCCTCATCGAGGCTGCCACAGGCCTGGGCCAGGTCCTGCAGGCGTTTGCTGCCGTCCACCAGGATCAGGGTGGTACGTTCACGGGGAGGGAGTGCCCGGTCGCGGTGCTTGATCGCCTCGATCCCTTGATCTGTCTTTTTTAGGACGGTGTGCGCGTGCATGGGGCCCCTGCAAAAGTTGACGGTTGTCTCCACAAGCGGGCTGGCAGCGCACGCTCAGGCGCTTGGTGTGCACGGAGTCCGGTGGACTGCATGGGCGCACAGGCCCTGATCGGGGTTTTCCCTGCCCAAGGTCCAGTCGCTCCAGTGCGCTTGAAAGCCCGCTCATAAGGACGGCAGGCACTTTGTAAGTATCGGTTCAGTTTAACGCAAGCCTCTGTTGGTTTGGCGTCAGAGCAGAGTCAGTGCCTTCCCGAAGAATGACCTTGCCCGCCACTGTGCGGTCTTAAAAATCACCAGGAGACATAGACACCATGGCAACCATCCATCCCGCACCGCGGCCGATGTCGCCCGAAGAGCGCAAGGTCATCTTCGCATCGTCGCTCGGCACCGTTTTCGAGTGGTACGACTTTTACCTGTACGGCTCGCTCGCAGCCATCATCGCCAAGCAGTTTTTCAGCGGGCTGGATGCCGGATCGGCGTTCATCTTCGCGCTGCTGGCCTTCGCAGCGGGCTTCATCGTCCGTCCGTTCGGCGCGATTTTCTTCGGTCGCCTGGGCGACATGATCGGTCGCAAGTACACGTTCCTGGTCACCATCCTGATCATGGGTCTGTCCACCTTCATCGTGGGTATCTTGCCGACCTATGCCTCCATCGGTGTGGCGGCCCCCGTCATCCTGATCATCCTGCGCCTGCTGCAAGGCCTGGCGCTGGGTGGTGAGTACGGCGGCGCAGCCACCTATGTGGCCGAGCATGCTCCGCACGGCAAACGCGGCGCCTACACCGCCTGGATCCAGACCACGGCCACGCTGGGTCTGTTTCTGTCGCTGATGGTGATTCTGGGCACCCGTACCATGCTGGGCGAAGAAGCCTTTGCGGACTGGGGCTGGCGTGTTCCATTCATCGTGTCGATCCTGCTGCTGGCCATCTCGGTCTGGATCCGTCTGTCGATGAATGAATCGCCTGCCTTCCAGAAGATGAAGGCCGAGGGCAAGACCTCCAAGGCCCCATTGACCGAGTCTTTCGGCCAGTGGAAGAACCTGAAGATCGTGATCCTGGCACTGGTAGGCTTGACCGCCGGCCAGGCCGTGGTGTGGTACTCGGGCCAGTTCTATGCGCTGTTCTTCCTGACACAAGCCCTGAAGGTCGATGGCGCCACCGCCAACATCTTTGTGGCTGTGTCGCTGCTGATCGGCACGCCGTTCTTCATCGTGTTCGGTTCGCTGTCGGACAAGATTGGCCGCAAGCCCATCATCCTGGCAGGCTGTCTGCTGGCCGCGCTGACGTACTTCCCTGTGTTCGGCGCACTGACCAAGGCGGCCAACCCCGCCCTGGCTGAAGCCCAGGCCAAGAACCAGGTGATCGTGACGGCAGACCCCAAGGAATGCTCGTTCCAGTTCAACCCCACCGGCACTTCCAAGTTCACCAGCTCGTGCGACATCGCCAAGCAGGTGCTGGCTGGCGCTTCGGTGAGCTATGACAACGCCGTCGCTGCCGCTGGTACGCCCGCCACGATCAAGATCGGTGAGACAGTCATCGCCTCGTACACCAGCAAGGGCCTGCCCGCTGACGAAGCAAAGAAGAAAGATGGCGAGTTCAAGAAGGCTGTGGCCGATGCACTGAAGGCTGCGGGCTACCCCACCAAGGCAGATCCTGCCCGCATCGACAAGGTCATGGTCACCGTGATCCTGACCTACCTGGTGCTGCTAGTGACCATGGTGTACGGCCCTATTGCCGCCATGCTGGTCGAAATGTTCCCCACCCGCATCCGCTACACGTCGATGTCCCTGCCGTACCACATCGGTAACGGCTGGTTCGGCGGTCTGCTGCCCACTACGGCGTTCGCCATCGTGGCCCAGACCGGCAACATGTACAACGGCCTGTGGTACCCCATCATCATTGCCGGTGCCACGGTGGTGATCGGTGGCTTGTTCATCAAGGAAACCAAGGACGTGGACATCTACGCCAACGACTGATCGGTTCTGACCGGTGAACAGGGCCCGCCCCGCAAGGGTCGGGCCCTGTGTTCCATCAAGGGGCTTGTCCGCGCACCAGTACAACCCATAACCCTGGGGATGCTGTGCATGATTCGAGCGGTAAGCGTGCGCTGCGGATCGGGATGGACTGCAAGGCGCAAAACGCAGCAATAGCCGCAGCTATTGCGAGGTTTTGCAACGCGGCAGACCGCCCGAGCCCGCAGATGCATACGGCGCGACGAATCGTGCACAGCATCCCTAGCCAGGCCCCTTGATTGAACAAACCCATCCCAGGAGATATTGATATGTGGAAGATTGTTGTTGGCTTCGTCTTGTTTGCTGCGTTGTCGATGTACGTGATCATCACGGCGGGCGACAAGGCCGACATGGGTGGTGAAAAACACGGCGCAGATGCCGTGCATGCGCCCGAACCCGCTGCCAGTGCACCCGCAGCGGCGCCTGCGTCGGCACCTGCATCTGCGGCCAGCGCGCAGTAAGCCGCCGGGCTCCATCCCGAGCCCATCAAAAAAGCCTGCAGCCGAAAGGCCGCAGGCTTTTGTTTTGTGCGGGGCCGTCACGGCGGGCCGCACACTCCACGCCCCTACCGCTCCTGGCGCGGCGCAGGGCAAGAGCCCGCACGGCGCCTCAGTTTCTTAGGGTGTCATCGCTTGAAGCGCCCGTCACTCCCGATGATGGAAAGGTCGGCGAACACCAGACCGCTGTGGTCCGTGGGGCTGTAGCTCAGCTCCACGCCACCCAGGTCCCACTTCTTGATGCTCTCCAGGCCTGCGTGCAGTTTGGCGCGGTCCGGCTTGGGGCCCGCGCGTTTGATACCTTCCAGCAGCACCTTGGCGCTGACGAAGCCCTCCACCATCGCGGGCGTGAGATCGGAAATGTTCTTGGCGCGGGCCAGCTCCATGGCTTCCTTGACCACCGGGTAGTTCACCGACCGCTCGGAGGGAAAGACCTGCGTGACCACAACCCCCCGGGCCTGGTCGCCCAGCAGTTTGACAAAGCCGCCCGAGGCATTGTTGGACAGTGTCACGATCTGCCCCGTGACCCCTGCAGCGCGCAGCGCCTTGATGCCGTCGACCACCGCCGCGCCCGTGCCGATGAAGACCACGGCCTGGGGCTGCTTTTGCGCCACACGCGGTGCAATCGCGCTGTAGTCGGGCTTGGCACGGTCAAATTTCTCGACAAAGAGGGCTTCCAGCTGGTTGGCCTTGAAGCCCAGCTGTGCACCTGCCAGGCCATCTGCGCCAAAGGTGTCGTCCACATGCACCACGCCAATGCGCTTGATGCCCAGGGTGTTGAGGTGGGTGATGGCCTTTTCCACCTCGCGCTGGTAGGGCGCGCGCACGTTGAAGATGAACCTGTGTACCGGCTGGTGGAGCACCATGGCGCCGGTGGAGGGGCCGACCAGCGGCACGCCGTGCTGCTCCAGCAGCGGCATGATGCCCTGGGTGTGGGGCGTGCCCCGTGTCATGAACAGCCCGATCACGCCTTTTTCCTCAATCAGGATGCGGGTGTTTTCCAGGGTCAGCTTGGGGTCGAATTTGTCGTCCAGGGATATGACCTCCACCTTCTGCCCCGCGATACCGCCCCGGGCGTTGATGTGTTCAATGTAGAGCGCCGCGCCCTGCATGGATTCGGCCACCGTGGCCGCTGCCGAACCCGTGATGCCCACCGTCTGTCCAATGAGAATCTGTCCGTGGGCTGCGCCCACCATTGCGAAGATGGCGGCCAGGGTAGCGCCCCCGCGAAGCCAGTGTGTCAATCTCATGTTTGTCCCAAGATGCCTGTTTGTTGGAGGCGTCAATATAGATACAAACGGTGACAAATAAACTGTAGAAATACGTAGGCCCGGACGGAGCCGGGCCTGCGCAACCTATGGCCATCCGGGAGATGGCTCCTAGAGCCTGTTTGCGATCCCCTGCGAGATCGTAAACAGGCTCTTAGCGACGGAACCTGCCGTCCGTACCGATGATGGAGAGGTCGGCAAAGTCCAGGCCCGTGTGGTCGTCTGGCCCGTAGCTCACCTCCAGTCCGCCCAAGTCGAATTTCTTGATGCCTTCCAGGGCCGCGTGGATCTTGTCGCGGCTGGGTTTGGGGCCGGCGCGCTTGAGCCCTTCCACCAGGACCTTGGCGGCTGCAAAACCTTCGAGCATGGCGGGGCTGATCTCCTGCAAACCCTTGGCCCGGGCCAGCTCCTGGGCTTCCTTGACCATGGCGTAGGTCACCGCGCGCTCATTGGGGTACACCTGGGTCACGATCACGCCGCGCGCGTTGTTGCCCAGGCTCTTGATGAAGCCGCCCGAGGCATTGTTGGACAGCGTCACGATCTGTGCGGCAGAGCCTGCGGCGCGCAGCGCATTGCTGCCATCGACCACGGCAGAGCCGGAGGCGATCATCAGCACGGCCTGGGTGTCTGCCTTGGCCACCTTGGCCGCAACTGGGGCGAAATCAGGCTTGGCACGGTCAAACTTCTCCAGCACCACGGGTGTGAGCTTGGCCGCCGCCAGGCCTTTTTGTGCCCCCGCCACGCCATCGGCGCCAAAGCTGTCGTCGGCATACACCACGGCAATGCGGGTAATGCCCATGGAGGCCAGGTGGGTCATGGCCTTTTCTGCCTCGCGCTGGTAGGTGGCGCGCACGTTGAAGACGTATTTGCGCACGGGCTGGTGCAGCACCATGGCGCCCGTGGAAGGGCCGACCAGTGCCACGCCGTGCTTTTCCAGCAGGGGAACGATGGCCTCGGTGTGGGGCGTGCCGCGTGTGAGGAACAGCGCTGACACATTGTTTTCTTCGATCAGCTTGCGCGCGTTTTCTGCGGCCAGCTTGGGGTCGAACTTGTCGTCCAGCGAGGTCAGTTCGATCTTCTGGCCGTTGACGCCGCCCTTGGCGTTGACCGCATCGATATAGAGCAAGGCGCCGTCGGTGGTTTCCTTCACGCCTGCCGCCACCTGTCCGGAGAAGCCGGCGGTTTGCCCGATCAGGATCTGGGCATTGCTCGCGCCGCACAGCGCGGCGGCCAGAGCGACTGCGGCTCCCCATTGTGTCCATTTGTACATGGTCGTCTCCTTGGATTGACTGGCTACTCTAGACAAATGTTCCCTGTTTGCGAACCGGCATAACCCGATGTTGTGACAGCACCTGTCAGCAGACCCGCAATCAAAGGGTATTGCGGCAAGGCCGGACGGGCGCCACTGCGGTGCCTAGAATGTTCCGCCTCACCCTCGAAAAAGACTGCCTCCATGACCCAGGGACTGATCCGTATCCGCGGCGCACGCCAGCACAACCTCAAGAACCTGGATCTGGACATCCGCACCGGCGAACTCACGGTGGTCACGGGGCCCAGCGGCTCGGGCAAATCCAGCCTGGTGTTTGACACGCTCTATGCCGAGGGCCAGCGCCGCTACGTGGAGACCTTCAGCGCCTACGCCCGCCAGTTCCTCGACCGCATGGACAAGCCTGCCGTGGACAAGGTCGAGGGCGTGCCGCCGGCCATCGCTATCGACCAGACCAACCCCGTGCGCTCCAGCCGCTCCACCGTGGGCACGATGACGGAGCTGAACGACCACCTGAAGCTGCTGTTCGCCCGTGCGGGCCAGTTGTTCGACAAGCAGACCGCGCAGCCGGTGCGGCATGACACGCCCGAGACCATCTACGCGGAGTTGGCCGCGCGCTGCGCTGCCGCCAGTGACCCCCGCATCGTGTTGACTTTCCCGGTCGAGTTGCCTGCCAACACCAGCGCGGAGCAGGTGGAGCAGTGGCTGTCCGCCAGTGGCTTCACCAAGGTGCAGGCCGAGCGCGAGGTGGCCACGCCCACCGGCCCGCGCAAGGTGCTGGATGTGGTGGCAGACCGGTTCCGTCTGGGCAATGCCGAGAAGGTGCGGGTGATCGAGGCCATCGAGGTCGCGCTCAAACGCGGCACGGGGCGCTTGAATGTCTATCGGCTCTTGGACGAGAGCGAACCAGAACTCTGGCGCTTCTCCACCGGCCTGCACTGCCCCGACAGCGACCTGCGCTACAGCGACCCTATCCCGTCGGCCTTCTCGTTCAACTCCGCCGTGGGCGCGTGCGACAGCTGCCGGGGCTTTGGCCGGGTAATCGGCGTGGACTACGGCCTGGTCATCCCCAACGACAAGCTCACGCTGCGCGCGGGCGCCATCAAGACCATCCAGACCCCCGCGTGGAAAGAAGCGCAGGACGACCTCATGCGCCATGCCGAAACAGCCGGCATCCCGCGCGACACGCCCTGGTACAAGCTGACCGACGACCAGAAAAAGTGGGTGATCGGCGGCGCCCCCGGCTACAAGGACGGGCAATGGAGCAAGCAGTGGTACGGCATCAAGCGCTTTTTTGAGTACCTGGAGAGCAAGGCCTACAAGATGCACATCCGCGTGCTCTTGTCCAAGTACCGCAGCTACACGCCATGCCCCACCTGCGCGGGTGCGCGGCTCAAGACCGAAAGCCTGCTCTGGCGCATCGGCCGCAAGGAGGATGCCGATGCGGTGCTGGAGCCTGGCAAACGCTTCATGCCCGAAGGCGTGCAATGGTCGCGCGAGCAACTGGAGGCCTTGCCCGGCCTGTGCCTGCACGATCTGATGCTGCTGCCCGTTGATCGACTGCGCCAGTTCTTTGATCGCATGCAGCTACCGGTGGGCGACGACGCCAAGGGCGGCGACGCGCAAGCGCTCAAGCTGCTGCACGAAGAAATCACGACCCGCCTGAGGTACCTGTGCGACGTGGGCATTGGCTACCTCACGCTCGACCGGCAAAGCCGCACACTGAGTGGCGGCGAGGTGCAGCGCATCAACCTCACCACGGCGCTGGGTACCAGCCTGGTCAACACGCTGTTCGTGCTGGACGAGCCCAGCATCGGCCTGCACCCGCGCGACATGCACCGCATCACCGAGGCCATGCTGCGCCTGCGCGACGCGGGCAACACGCTGGTGGTGGTGGAGCACGACCCGGCCGTGATGCTGGCGGCCGACCGCATGATCGACATGGGCCCTGGCCCCGGCCGCTTGGGCGGGCAGATCGTGTTTGACGGCACCACGGCCGATTTGCGCAACGCCGACACGCTGACCGGCGCCTACCTGGGTGGGCGCAAGCACGTGGGTTTTGGCTTCAAGCGCATGGTCACCGAATCCACGCCGCGCCTCATCCTCGAAGGCGCGCGCGAGCACAATCTGCAGAACGTGTCGGTCGAGTTCCCGCTGCAGCGCCTGGTCACCGTGACCGGCGTCAGTGGCTCGGGCAAGTCGAGCCTGATCCAGGACGTGCTGGCCCCCGCGCTGCTGCGCCACTTTGGCAAGGCCACCGACACGCCGGGCGCGCACGACCGCATGCTGGGCGCCGACCATTTGTCGGATGTCGTGTTTGTCGATCAATCCCCCATCGGAAAAACCGCTCGATCCAACCCCGTGAGCTACGTGGGCGCGTGGGACAGCATCCGCGAGCTGTTTGCCGTGGCGCCGCTGTCGAAGCAGCGCAGCTACACGGCCAGCAAGTTCAGCTTTAACAGCGGCGATGGGCGCTGCCCGACCTGCGGCGGATCGGGCTTCGAGCATGTGGAGATGCAGTTCCTGTCGGACGTGTACCTGCGCTGCCCCGACTGCGACGGAAAGCGATACCGGCCCGAGATTCTGGAAATCACCATCGAGCGGGGAGGGCGTGCGCTGAACGTGGCTGATGTGCTGGCGTTGACCGTCGCCGAGGCTGCGGACCTGTTTGCGGGCGACCGCGATGTAATCCGCGCGCTGCAGCCCATCGTGGATGTAGGGCTCGAATACGTGGCGCTGGGCCAGCCCGTGCCGACCTTGTCAGGCGGCGAGGCGCAGCGCCTCAAGCTTGCAGGCTTCCTGGCCGAGGCCGCGCGCAGCGCATCCAAATCGCGCCAGTCCGTCGCCCGCAAAGGCACGCTGTTCTTGTTTGACGAGCCCACCACTGGCCTGCACTTTGACGACATTGCCAAGTTGATGCGCGCGCTGCGCAAGCTCATCGATGCGGGGCACTCGCTCATCGTCATCGAGCACAACCTGGACGTGATTCGCGCCAGCGACTGGCTCATCGACCTGGGCCCTGAAGGCGGCTACGCGGGCGGCCTCATCGTGGCGGAGGGCACGCCCGAGGACGTGCGTGCCCATGCCACCTCGCACACCGGGCAGGCGCTGCGTGACTACGAACTGGCGCTGGGCGTGGGCGGCCACTCGGTGCACGAAAAAGCGGCGGTGCTACGAAAACGAGAGCTGGTAGCGCTTGATGGTAAAGCGCTAGAGGCCAAAAATGCCATACAAATCGTCAATGCCAAGGAGCACAACCTCAAGAACCTGAGCGTGGACATTCCGCGTGGCAAGTTCAACGTGGTGACGGGCGTGAGCGGCTCGGGCAAGTCCACGCTGGCGTTCGACATTTTGTTCAACGAAGGCCAGCGGCGCTACCTCGAATCACTCAATGCCTATGCGCGTTCCATCGTGCAGCCCGCTGGTCGGCCCGAGGTGGATGCGGTGTACGGCATTCCGCCCACCGTGGCGATTGAGCAGCGCCTGTCGCGCGGCGGGCGCAAGTCCACCGTGGGCACCACCACCGAGGTGTGGCACTTTCTGCGCCTGCTGTACGTCAAGCTGGGCACCCAGCACTGCACCAAAGACGGCGCCGCCGTGCAGCCGCAAACGCCCGAGAGCATCGCGGCCCAGTTGCTCACGCAGTTCCGTGGCCAGCACATCGGTCTGCTCGCACCGCTGGTAATGAACCGCAAGGGCGTCTACACCGAGCTGGCCGACTGGGCGCGCCCGCGCGGCCACACGCATCTGCGCGTGGATGGCAACTTCCTGCCCACCACCAACTTTCCGCGCATCGACCGCTTCAAGGAGCACACCATTGAGCTGCCTGTTGCCAGCCTGGATGTGTCGCCAGAGAACGAAGCCCAGCTCCGCAAGGCGCTGGCCGACGCGCTCACGCACGGCAAGGGCGTGGTGCATGTGCTCAGCAGCATCGACACGCTGGGCGCTGCCATGGAGGGCGGGTTGCCCACGGCGGGTATTGGCCATCTGCAAGCCTTTTCGACCAAGCGCGCCTGCCCGGTGTGCGCCACCAGCTATGCCGAGCTGGACCCGCGCCTGTTCTCGTACAACAGCAAGCATGGCTGGTGCCCCGATTGCGTGGGCACCGGCGTCAAGCTAACCAAGGACCAGCGCAAGGTGTTTGACGACTCGGTACAAGACGACAAGGAGAAAGGCCGCGAGCAGACCTTTGCCGAGCCCGAGGTGGAAGACCTGCAGGACAGCGCCTGCCCCACGTGCCACGGTACGCGCTTGAACGCCATGGCCCGCGCCGTGAAGTTTGCAGGTGTGGGCATCACGGACATCGCCGCGCTGTCGGTGACGGATGTGCGCTGCTGGATCGAGACCCTGCGCATCGAAGGCGGCATGACCCAACGCGAAGGCGACATCGCCCGCGACTTGGTGCCCGAGATCCAGAGCCGCCTTGAGTTCCTCGAAGAAGTGGGCCTGGGCTACCTCACGCTCGACCGGGGCGCGCCCACGCTCAGCGGTGGCGAGGCCCAACGCATCCGCCTGGCCGCGCAGCTGGGCAGCAACCTGCAGGGTGTGTGCTACGTGCTGGATGAGCCCACCATTGGCCTGCATGCGCGCGACAACCAGATCCTGCTCAACGCCCTGCACAAGCTGGGTGACAAGGGCAACACGCTGGTGGTGGTGGAGCACGACGAAGACACCATCCGCCGCGCCGACCACATCATCGACATTGGCCCCAGCGCCGGCAAACGCGGTGGGCACCTGGTGGCGCAGGGCAGCGTGGCCGACATCACGGGCGCCGAAGATTCGCAAACCGGCCGCTACCTGCTGCATGCTATGAAGCACCCGCTGCAGCTGCGCCGCAGCATGGCGCCGGGCGAGGTGAGCGCTGAGGCCACAGCCGCCTTTGCCCAGGCCGAGGCGGCAGCGCCCACCGGCCGGCAGAGTGCGGCCGTCAAGAAGCGCGCGGCGCAGGCAGCATCGCTGGCCGCTGACGCCCTCAATGAAGCCAAGGAGCGCGCTGCCATGCGCTGGCTCACCGTGCATGGCGCGCAGTTGCACAACCTGCAGAACGTGACGGCCACCGTGCCACTGCACCGCCTGGTGGCGGTGACGGGCGTGAGCGGCTCGGGCAAGTCGACCCTGGCGCGCGACGTGTTGCTGGCCAACGTGCAGGCCTGGGTGCAGCAGCGCAGTACCAAGGCCGGGCGTGATGCGATGGATGCGGGCAAGGCGCCTCCACTGGTGGGTTGCACAGGCCTGTCGGGCTTCGAGAGCATCGACCGCGTGCTCGAAGTGGACCAGACGCCCATCGGCAAAACGCCGCGTTCATGCCCCGCCACCTACATCGGCTTCTGGGACACCATCCGCAAGCTGTTTGCCGAGACGCTGGAGGCCAAGGCACGTGGCTATGCGGCTGGGCGCTTTTCTTTCAACACCGGCGAAGGCCGCTGCCCCGGCTGCGAAGGCGCGGGCGTGCGCACCATCGAGATGAGCTTTCTGCCGGATGTGAAGGTGCCCTGCGAAACCTGCCACGGCGCGCGCTTCAACCCCGAAACCCTGGCCGTGACCTGGCGCGGCAAGAGCATTGGCGACGTACTGCAGATGGAGGTGGACGAGGCCGTGGGCTTCTTCGCCACCATGCCCAGCATTGCGCACCCGCTGCAGCTCTTACAGGACGTGGGCCTGGGCTACCTCACGCTGGGCCAACCGTCGCCGACCTTGAGCGGTGGCGAGGCGCAGCGCATCAAGCTCGTCACCGAACTCACCAAGGTGCGCGACGAGGTGGGCCGCCGAGGCCAGAAGGCGCCGCACACGCTGTATGTGCTGGACGAGCCCACCGTGGGCCTGCACATGGCTGATGTGGACAAGCTCATCCGCGTGCTGCACCGCCTGGTCGATGGCGGCCACAGCGTGATCGTGATCGAGCACGACCTGGATGTGATCGCCGAGGCTGACTGGATCCTGGACCTGGGCCCTGAAGGTGGCAACGCAGGCGGGCGCATCGTGGCAGCCGCTACGCCCGAGGATGTGGTGGCGGCGGGCACACATACTGGAAAGGCGCTGGCGGCGGTGCTGGCGCGCTGAGATACGTGAGCGGTGCGGGCGGCAGGGGCAGGGTGGCGCCATGCCAGCCATTGGTTTGGCGCACACCCCTGTCGGCACATGTCCTACGCACAACGCGGAACATGGCGCACGCGCTGCGCGGGGTGGGCTTCCTACGATGGGTTGCAGGGGATCGGCTCCCCACCTTCCATCCACATCTACGGACGCCCATCACCATGAACGCTTTTCATTTCCTCAAAACCTGTACTGCCCTTGCGGCTGCTTCTGTGCTGCTGGTCGCCTGCGGCGGCGGCAATGACGATGACCCAACACCCAGCAACGAACCCGGTGTGCTGACCGTGACCAGCGCTACGGTGGACGGTCTTAACGGTGTGTACGGCAACGGCACGTTGAACCTCACCGGCGTGGACAAGGAAAACCCCATCGGCTCGGTGCCCGAATTGTGTGCTTTCCGCTTTGACGGGGCCAACAAGGTGGGTTCTTCGGCCACCGCCTTTGGCGACATCCGTTATCGCCCCGATGCGACGGGCCTGCACCAGGTCTTCCTGACCTTTGATGGCAAGGAATACGCCAGCGGCGAGCCGACTGACACGGCGGTGGTACGCGAGAGCGACCAGGTGCGCTTCAGCGGAAAAACGCTGACAGCCACGGATGGCTCGAACGCCACCTTGCGCGTCACCGGCATCGTGCCCATGCGCCCGAACCGGCCGTTGGGCTGCTGATCCGGCGGCAGTTTCATTCCCTCTTTACTTGTCTCCCTCCCCGGTCCCTTCGACCGGTTTGGCCCCCGCTGTGATCGCAGCGGGGGCTTTTTTGTTGGGGCCTGCGGTCGTGCAGCCAGTCGCGCGGCGGTAATGGGGCCGCACAATGCACCGTGGAGCGCGGGGGCATTTGCCGCTCGCGCATGTTCCCTTTGCACCCCCATGCCCGAACAACTGCCTGCTCACCCCACCGTGGTGTGGTTGCATCCCGCAGCACCCGCCAAGCCCGCAGAAGGCGCACCCTGCAACGGCTGTGGGCTGTGCTGCCTGGCGGAGCCCTGCCCGCTGGGGATGCTGGTGTCACGGCGCCGCAAGGGGGCCTGCACGGCCCTGCGCTGGAGCGATGCCGACCAGCGCTATTGGTGTGGCATGGTGGCCGACCCCGGTGGTGTCACCGGCCTGTCCCATCCCTGGGCTGTGCGCGCACTGTCTGCGCTGGCCCGGCGCTGGATTGCATCGGGCGTGGGTTGCGATGCGCGGCTGGATGCGCAGGCCCCGCATCCCACGGATTCGTTGTGATGCAGGTGCTATGAGTTTGATAGCGTTTGATGCTTTCTAGACGGGCGCTGCCGGCCTTCCTGATCCAGATTCAGCGTGAGAAGTCGTCCGCGTTGCGCCGGGCGGAAGAAATGCCCGTGCCAGCTTGCAGGGCCACAATGCACAGAAAATTGCCGAACTGCCAGCTATAGAGCCTGCCATGACCAAACTGGACGACACCGACCGCGAAATCCTCAGCATCCTGCGCGCCGACGCGCGCACCCCCGTGGCCACGCTGGCGCAGAAGCTGCGTGTATCGCGCGGCACCGTTCAGAACCGCTTGCACAAGATGGAGGAGGGCGGTGTCATCGTCGGCTATACCGTGCGGCTGCGGCCCGATTCGGAGCCCCAGCGCATCCGTGCGTGGATGAGCATCGCGGTCGAGGGCAATGCGGCGCCCGCTGTCATCCATGCGCTGCGCGGTGAGCCCACGGTGGGCACCCTGCACACCACCAACGGCCGCTGGGACATCGTGGCCGAGGTGCGCGCCGAAAGCCTGGAGGCATTCGATGCGGCGCTGGGCCGCATCCGCCTCACGCCGGGCATTGCCAACACGGAAACCAGCTTGCTGCTGTCCACGTACAAAGTGTGACAAACGCCTGCGGTGTTGCGCGCTACCGGCGCGTTGCGGGAACCATCCTGCCCCAGCCGCGCTGCCGCCTTGGTGACAGAGGCTAGGGGGTTTCCTGCATGCCCCGCGCGAGGGGCTGCAGTCCAATGAGGGAATCTTTTGTCTTTCGTTTTGAGGAGCCTCGCCATGCAACGTCGCCAGATCATCCAATGGGGAGCTGCCAGTCTCGCCGCCCCCGCATTCCTGGCGCAGGCCCAGAGCTTTCCCAACAAACCCATCAAGCTGATCATCGCCTTCCCGGCGGGCGGCCCCACCGACATCACCATGCGCGCGTTGGCTGACAACGCCAGCAAGATCCTCGGGCAGACCGTGATTGTCGAAAACAAGCCCGGCGCGGGCGGCACCTTGCCCGCGCAGGCACTGCAAACCGTGCCCGCCGACGGCTACACCGTGGCGCAGATCCCCCTAGGCGTGTTCCGCCTGCCCTACACCACCAAGATCAACTGGGACCCGGTCAAGGACATCAGCTATGTGCTGAACGTCACCGGCTACGCGTTTGGCCTGGTGGTGCCCGCCGACTCGCCCCTCAAGACCTGGACGCACTTCGTGGCCTGGGCCAAGGCCAACCCCGGCAAGCTCAGCTACGGCTCCACCGGCACCATGACCAGCCCGCACCTGACGATGGAGCTGATCGCCCAGCAGCTGGGCCTGGAGTTGCTGCACGTGCCCTACAAGGGCAGCGCTGACCTGATGCAGTCCATCCTGGGCGGGCAGATCATGGCGGCTGCCGACTCCACCGGTTTTGCACCGCAGGTCGAGGCTGGCAAGCTGCGCGTGCTCAACACCTGGGGCGCCGAGCGCCTGGCTAAGTTCCCCGATGCGCCCACGCTCAAGGAGCTGGGCCTGAACCTGGTTCAGAACTCGCCCTTTGGCATCGGCGCACCCAAGGGCACACCCGATGCGGTGGTCAAGCGCCTGCACGATGCCTTCAAGCAGGCCATGGAGCAGGACAGCTACAAAACGGCCCTGGCGCGCTACGACATGGTGCCGATGTACATGAGCACCTCGGCGTACAAGAAGTTTGCGCAGGACACGTTCACGCGCGAAAAGGCGCTGGTCGAGAAACTGGGCCTGGCCAAACCCACGTGAGGCCACTCCCTTCGGAGGGGGCAATGCGTTCCGTGTGATGATCCGTCCCAACATTGAACGGAACACCGCGAGCATTTATGGCATCCCCCTCCGACAGCATCAGCATGGCCCTGTTTTGCGACTTTGAAAACGTCGCTCTGGGCGTGCGCGATGCACAGTACGAAAAGTTCGACATCAAGCCCATCCTGGAGCGCCTGCTGCTCAAGGGCTCCATCGTGGTCAAGAAGGCCTATTGCGACTGGGAGCGCTACAAGGGCTTCAAGGCCACCATGCACGAGGCGAATTTCGAGCTGATCGAGATCCCCCATGTGCGCCAGTCGGGCAAAAATTCGGCCGACATCCGCCTGGTGGTGGACGCGCTGGACCTCTGCTACACCAAGTCGCACGTCAACACCTTCGTCATCATCAGCGGCGACTCGGACTTTTCGCCGCTCGTGTCCAAGCTGCGCGAGAACAACAAGCAGGTGATCGGTGTGGGCGTGAAGCAGTCCACGTCCGATCTGCTGATTGCCAACTGCGACGAATTCATCTTCTACGACGACCTGGTGCGCGAAAACCAGCGCGCCCAGGCCCGCCGCCAGAGCCCTGGCAGCAACCCGCCACCAGCACCCCGCCGCAGCCCCGAGGAGGAGCGCAGCCGCAAGGAAGGCCAGGACGCACGCCGCACCCAGGGCGTGGAGCTGGCGGCCGAAACGTTTGAAGCCCTGCTGTCCGAGCGCGGCGACACCGGCAAGATCTGGGCCTCGGTGCTCAAGGAGGCCATCAAGCGCCGCAAGCCCGATTTCAGCGAAGGCCGCTACGGCTTTCGCACCTTTGGCAACCTGCTGGAGGAAGCGCAGGCGCGTGGGCTGCTGGAGTTTGGGCGCGATGAAAAATCGGGTGCGTATGTGTTCCGCAGCCATGGTCAGCCCAGCGCAACAGCGGCGCCCGCCAGGTCAGAGGGCGCGGGCGAGCGCGCCAGCCAGGGCGGCGCCACACGGCACGACTTCCATGCGGTGGCGACGGCGCCTGACCTGCGTTCGGACGGCGGCGAAGAGCAGGGCCCATCGGGCCGCAGCCGAGGGCGTCGTGGTGAGGGCCCGGACCGGGCAGACACGCGCTCCCCGCAGCGCCACGAACACCTTGAGGCCGAACAGGCCGATACCCCTGTAGAGCGTCCGGCCAGCCGCTACTTCAGCCAGTCCGTTGCCCCCGAGGCTGCGCCGCCAGAGCCGGTGATCGACTCCACCCCGCTGCAAGAAATGCGCTCCGAAGTGGAAGAGGGTGCGGACACGCCGGAAGGCGGTGCATCCACCGAGGACGATGGCCCCGAAGCCGCCACCCCTCGCCGCAGCCGCGCGCGCAGTGGAGACGGCGCAAAGCCCGGCGCCAGCCCCCGCAAGGCCGCCACGCCCCTTGCGCGCAGCGCGCGTGCTGGAGGGAGGGAGGTAAGTGCCGAGTCCTCTACTGCCGCTCCCGAGGCCTCCGCCGCCGAGGCAGAAGGCGCCACACCCGCCAAGGCACCCGCTGCCCGTCCTCGCAGCCGAGCCCGTAAACCGGCAGCCAAGCCGGCTGAGTAAGGGATATCGGCCCGCTGCGGTCGCTCAGCGCCGCAACGCCAGCCTTTCGCGCACTTCCTCGTAACGCGGCGGCGTGCAGCCCGCGCGCTCCACGCAGTGGCCGGCACTGGCCAGCGCGTGGAGCAGCATGGCGCGCAACCGGGCTTCGGTGACCGGAGCCGTCAAGCCCTCCGCACCACGGGCCCGCGCTTCCTCCCCACGCTCAGGCCCTGCCAGCCAGGCGGTGATCAAACCCGCCAGAAAACAGTCGCCTGCGCCCACGGTGTCCACCACCGTGATCGGCGCTTCTTCGCGCGCATGCACGGCCAGGCCGTCGCGCTGCAGCAGCCAGGCACCTTCCGGCCCCAGCGTGAGCGCGAGCCATTGGGCCTGTGTTTGCAGCTGCAGATAGCGGGCGCGCTCCAATGCGTTGACGCCCGGAACAGCCAGCGCCTCCAGGTCATCGTCGCTCACCTTGATGAGGTGGGCGTGCTGCAGGGCAGCCATCACGTTGGCGCGGTAGGCGTCGGCATCGTCCACGGCCGACAGGCGCAGGTTGGCATCCACCACCACCATGCGGCCGGCTGCGCGCTGCGCTGCCAGCCAGGGCTGGTAAACGGAGGCGTCCTGCGCCACCAGCGCCAGGCAGCCCGTGGCCACCACCAGCAAGTCGGGCAAAGCAGCGCAGGCGGCAATCAGCGCAGCAGCGGTCACCTGGCGGTCGGCCACGCCGTCGCGGTAGAAGCTGTAGCTCGCCTTGCCCGCGGCATCCAGCGCGGCCAGGGCCAGCGCGCTGGGCGCACGCACCGGCGCGGGCGCTGCCAGGGCCACGCCCGCTTCGTGCAGGCCGCGCGCCAGCTGCCGCCCCAGCAGGTCGCCCGACAGCGGGTTGAGGTACTGCGTGCCCACGCCCTGCAGGCCCAGCGCGCGCGTGAGGTTGTACACCGCGCCGCCCGCGCAGGGCTTGAGGCGGCCATCGGGCTCTTCGATCAGGTCAAACAAGGCCTCGCCCGCCGTGGCCACGCGCAGCGGCGGTGCGGTGTGGGCGGGGCTGGAGTCGGCGGACTGGATAGGGAAAACCATAAGTAAATCCACTTGATTTATTAACTCGTCGGCAACTATAGTTCGATCCCATCCACCCGACAAGAGTGGTTCACCTGCCAGCCGCGCAGCACGGGGCCGACAGGAATCTGCCATCCCAACACCCGGAGACAACACCATGCAACGCACCCCCGCCTTCGCGCTTTCTGCCCTTGCCCTCACCGGCGCCCTGGCCTGCGGCCTGGCCCAGGCGCAGACATCCGAGCCCGTCATCGGCCTCATCACCAAGACCGAGACCAACCCCTTCTTCGTGAAGATGAAAGAGGGCGCCACGGCCGAGGCCAAGAAGCTGGGCGCCAAACTGGTGTCGGCCGCAGGCAAGACCGATGGCGACAACGCGGGCCAGGTCACGGCCATGGAGAACCTGATCGCCGCCGGTGCCAAGACCATCCTCATCACTCCCAGCGACGCCAAGGCCATCGTGCCCGCCATCAAGAAGGCACAGGCACGCGGCGTGATGGTGATTGCGCTCGACAGCCCCACCGATCCGATGGACGCCACCGATGCCCTGTTCGCCACCGACAACTACAAGGCCGGCGAGCTGATCGGCCAGTACGCCAAGGCCGCCGCTGCTGGCAAGAAGCCCGTGATTGCCACGCTGGACCTGTTCCCCGGCCACCCCGTGGGCGCACAGCGGCACAACGGCTTTCTGAAAGGCTTTGGCTTGGCAGCGAATGATGCCAAGAGCAATGAACTGTCGCGCCCCGCCGAAGTGGTGTGCATGGCCGACAGTTTTGGCGACCGCGCCAAGGGCCAGACCGGCATGGAAAACTGCCTGCAGAAGAACCCTGACATCAACATCGTCTACACCATCAACGAGCCCGCTGCCGCCGGTGCCTACAACGCGCTCAAGGCCGCAGGCAAGGAGAAGAACGTGCTCGTCGTCTCGGTGGACGGTGGCTGTGCGGGCATTGCCGACGTGGGCAAGGGTGTGATCGCCGCCACCAGCCAGCAGTACCCACTGCGCATGGCCGCCATGGGCGTGGCGGCAGGCGTGGAATACGCCAAGACCGGCAAGAAGGTCAGCGGCTACACCGACACCGGCGTGACGCTGATCGCTGCCAAGCCCATGGCGGGCGTGGACAGCAAGGATGTGAAGACTGGCACCGACCTGTGCTGGGGCGCCAAGTAAGAGCCGTTCTCAAAACTCTTCTGGCGTCGTTGCTGCGTCTTGTCGTACTACCGTACTGCCTGCTACGCAGCGCCTAGCCAGAACCGCTTCGCTGAGTTTTGCGAGCAGCTCTGAAAAAACGCCTTCTCTCTGAGAGTCACCTCATCCACCCGCACGGAGCCGCCATGTCCTCGACCGCTTCCAAACTACCGCCGCTGGCCACGCTGGGGCCGTTCATCGCGCTGATCCTGGCGTGCGCCTTTTTTGCCACGCAGAGCGAGCGTTTCCTGTCGGCGCAGAACTTCGCGCTCATCCTGCAGCAGGTCATGGTGGTGGCGGTGATCGCCATCGGCCAGACGCTGGTCATCCTCACGGCGGGCATTGATCTGTCGTGTGGCATGGTGATGGCGCTGGGCGGCATCGTGATGACCAAGATGGCGGCGGACTACGGCCTTTCGGCCCCCGTGGCGATTGCCTGCGGCATGGCGGTGACCATGCTGTTCGGCCTGATCAACGGCCTGCTGGTCACCAAGATCAAGCTGCCGCCCTTCATCGTCACGCTGGGCACGCTCAACATAGCGTTTGCCGCCACGCAGCTGTACTCGGGCGCGCAGACCATCACCGACATCCCGGCTGGCATGACCGCACTGGGCAACACCTTCCAGCTGGGGCAGACCGCCATCGTCTGGGGCGCGGTGCTCATGCTGGCGCTGTACCTCGTCACCTGGTTTGCGCTGCGCGAGACCGCGCCGGGCCGCCATGTCTACGCCGTGGGCAACAGCCCCGAGGCCACGCGCCTCACCGGCATTGCCACCGACAAGGTGCTGCTGGGCGTGTATGTGCTGGCGGGCCTGTTCTACGGCATCGCGTCGGTGCTGTCGGTGGCCCGCACTGGCGCGGGTGACCCGAACGCGGGCCAGACCGAGAACCTCGACGCCATCAGCGCCGTGGTGCTGGGCGGCACCAGCCTGTTTGGCGGGCGCGGCATGATTTTGGGCACGCTGGTGGGGGCGCTGATTGTGGGCGTGTTCCGCAATGGGCTCACGCTGATGGGCGTGTCGTCGGTGTACCAGATCCTCGTCACCGGCATCCTCGTGATCCTGGCCGTGGCCACCGACCAACTCTCGCGCAAAGGAGTGCGTTGATCATGACCAACTCCACACACACAACGAACGCGCCGCTGGTCATGCAGGCCAAGGGCCTGGTCAAGCGCTACGGCCAAGTTACTGCACTCGACGGCGCCGACTTTGAACTGCGCGCCGGTGAAATCCTGGCCGTGATCGGCGACAACGGCGCGGGCAAGTCGAGTCTCATCAAGGCGCTGTCGGGCGCCACCGTGCCCGACGAAGGCGAGATCCTGCTCGACGGCCAGCGCATCCAGTTCAAGAGCCCCATCGACGCACGCCGCGCGGGCATCGAAACCGTGTACCAGGACCTGGCCGTGGCCCCGGCCATGACCATTGCCGAAAACCTGTTCCTCGGCCGCGAGCTGCGCCGCCCCGGACTGCTGGGCAGCGCGCTGCGCATGCTCGACAAGAAAAAGATGCTCGAAGAAAGCGTGGCCCGCATGGCCGAGCTGAAGGTCGGCATCCGCTCCATGACGCAGGCGGTCGAGACGCTCTCGGGCGGCCAGCGCCAGTGCGTGGCTGTGGCGCGCGCGGCAGCGTTTGCGCGCCATGTGGTCATCATGGACGAGCCCACTGCCGCCCTCGGCGTGAAGGAGGGCAACATGGTGCTGGAGCTGATCCGCCGCGTGCGCGACAAGGGCCTGCCCGTCATCCTCATCAGCCACAACATGCCCCATGTGTTCGAGATTGCCGACCGCATCCACATCGCCCGCCTGGGCAAGCGCGCCGCCGTGGTCAACCCCAAGAAGATCAGCATGAGCGACACCGTGGCTGTGATGACGGGCGCTATGGCGGCCACCGACCTGCCCGCTGAATGCCTTGCCTGAAGACGCTGCCATGCTCAAAAACATCGACCCGCTGCTGACCCCCGACCTGCTCAAGGTGCTGGCCGAAATGGGCCATGACGACGCCATCGTGCTGGCCGACGCCAACTTCACCGCCATGAGCCTGGGCGCGGGCAAGCCCGTGCTGCGCCTGCCGGGCATTGGCATGACGCGCGCTGTGCAGGCCGTGGCCAGCGTGCTGCCCCTGGCGCAGGATGTGTCGCACCCCGTGGCTTATATGCAGGTGGGTGGCACCGAGGTGCCGTACCGCTCAGCCCTGCAGCGCGAAACCATGGACATACTGGCGCGCGAGGGCGTGGCCAGTGAGCAGGCCGAGGGCGTGGAGCGTTTTGCGTTCTACGAGCGCGTCAAAAAGGCCTATGCCATCGTCGTCACTGGCGAACTGCAGCCCTGGGGCAACTTCCTGCTGCGCAAGGGCGTCATCGGCGACACTCTGAACGCCTGATCGTTTCATCACCATGCTGGACACCGACGCATCCCTACCCGCCGTTGACAACGCCGCCGCCAGCCCCGCGCTGCTGCGCCAGCGCGGCTCCAATCACGTGGGGCTGCGCCAGTTCAACGAGCGCGTGGTGCTGCAGGCCCTGCGCACCCACGGCAGCCTCGCCAAGGCCGAGATGGCGCGGGTCACGGGCCTCACGGCGCAGACCATCGGGCTCATCACTGCGCGGCTCGATGAAGACCAGCTGCTGCGCCGCGAAGCCCCGGTGCGCGGCCGTGTGGGCCAGCCTTCGGTGCCCATTGGTCTCAACCCCGACGGCGCCTTTGCCATCGGCATCAAGATCGGCCGCCGCAGTGCCGACTGGCTGCTGGTGGACTTCACCGGCCATGTGCGCGAGCGCATCGTGCTCGACTACGCCTTCCCTGACATCGACGTGCTGTTGCCTGCGATCCGCACGCACCTGAACCAGCTGCTCGACGGCCTGGGCCCGCTGCGCTCGCGCGTGGTAGGGGTGGGCGTGGCCGCGCCGTTCCAGCTCGGCGGCTGGCACCGCATGCTGGGGCTGACCGAGGCGCAGTCCGAGGCCTGGAACAACATCGACCTGGCCGAGCAGGTGCAGCAGATGACCGAGCTGCCCGTGTCCTTTGCCAAGGACACCTCCGCCGCCTGCGTGGCCGAGCTGCTGCAGGGGCGCGGGCGCGACATCCCGAGTTTTCTGTACCTGTTCATGGACACCTTTGTGGGTGGCGGGCTGGTCATCAATTCGCACCTGCATCGCGGTCTGCATGGCAACGCAGGTGCGGTGGCCTCGCTGCCGCTGTCACCTGCCCAGCCGGGCCAGGCGCCCGCGCAGCTCATCAGCCAGGCCTCCCTGTGGGAGCTGGAGCAGCGCTTTCGCGAACACGGTCTCGACCCCATGGCCGCCTACGACAAGCGCGTGCTGCAGGCCCCGTGGCTGGAACACAGCCGGGGCTGGATCGCACGCGCGGCTGCGGGCTTGGCGCACTGCATCGTCTCGGCCACCGCGTTTTTGGATCTGGACGCCGTGGTGGTCGATGGTGCCGCCGCCCCCGAGCTGCTGCAGGCCCTGTGCGAGAGCGCCCGCCACGCGCTGGCCGACTACAACTGGGAAGGCCTGCACCAGCCGCCCCGGCTGGAGCTGGGCACCATGGGCTCGGACGCCCGCGCGCTGGGTGGGGCGCTGCTGCCGCTGCATGCGTGTTTTGCGCCGGACACGGACATTTTCCTCAAGGCCTGAGAAGGGCGTGGGTTTGTGAAGTTTTGCTATTAAAAATATAGCTATTTGCGCATATCCATCAAGCGCTAGGCCGTATTTTTATTCATATTTCTCGGCCAAGGCTGCTTCAGGCTCAGCTCCCGCCGCGATCCAGACCCGCCAGGATCGCCCGTGCCACTTCGGCAAACCCCGCGCCCCGTTCGCCCTGGGTCACATAACGCGGCAGGTGCTGCAGTTGTGGCACAAAGCGCGCGATGTTGGCCACGCCCACGCTGTGGGGGAAGTGCTCGAACATGAGCTGGTCGTTGGTCGAGTCGCCCACATACACCCAGCGGTCGATCTCCGCGTCGAGGTCGCGTCCCAGCAACTCGCGCACGATCCAGCGCGCGCCCTCCAGCTTGTTGTGCGCCCCGAACCAGCCGTTGATGTGGATGCTGCTCACGGTGGCGTTCATGCCTGCGGCGCGCAGGATCGCCACGCATTGGTCGATCCGCTCTTGGGGCAGGTGTGTGAACTCACTGTGGTCGATGGCGATGTCCGTTTCGCGTCCGGGCGAGTCGGTCGCGCGGCGGGCGCCAGGCACCCTGGCTTCGATGTCAGCCAGCACTTGCTGCATGCGGGCGAAATGGGCTGCGCGCGTGGCTGCATCCTGCTGATATCGTTTTAATAGCGCATCGCGCTTGTCCAGAGAGCGCTGCAGGGCCACAGCACCATTCTCGGCCACGATGGCATCCACAGGCCAGGCGGCCGCAAAGGGCTCGCTCCAGCCTACGGGGCGACCCGTGATGGGGATCACGGCCAGTCCCCGGGCCTTGAGCGACTCCATCGCCTGCACCACGTGCGCAGGCACAACCCCCTCCGTGGTCAGCGTGTCGTCGATGTCGGTGAGCAGGCCGACGAGGCGGGCGGGAGGATTCCAGGTACTCAACGGAAGCATGGGGGAACGAGAAGGCATAGGGATGGCGAGAGGGGGCGTTGGTGAAAGTCGCGGAGGGCTGTCGCTCGGGCTTGCACCTTTTTCTGTGGACGAAGAGATGGCTGCTTCTAACGGACACTTTGGGCAGGTTGCCCACGCGCCAGGCTCGGGAGTTTCTCTGCGACCCTTTCGGGGGGCATGGGCACCATGTCCCCGCCACGGAACTCGAATAGCTGCAGGGTGGCCAATGGGACCTGTTTCAGGCCACGGCCCTTTTCGTCCACGACGTGCAAATCGCCTGGCTGCGGCTTTGGCGCAAACAGGTCGGCGGTGTTTCTGGCGCGGATCAGTACAGAGCGTTTGTATCCATCATCGGTGCCTCCGAACTCAGGGACTACGAATATGGCCTGCCGCTCTTTGTCGAGCGACAGGGCAAAGCGGTACAGCGTGTCCCAATACGCCAGGTTGGGCCTGAGCGCCTGTTTCTCCTGCGCGTGCACACCTGCCAGGGCCGCAACAAGCGCTGCGCCTCCGACAAGTGCAAAAACCGGGCGCGTCTCTCGCGGCCAGACGACCGCCAGGCAGGCTGAAAACGCCACCCACGGCACGAACAGGTAGCGGTCCGGACTGTGAATTCCCGGAAAGGCCGTCAGCGGTATCAGCGGCAGCAGGACGATGCCCAAGGACACGAAGAACACAGGCGCATGGAGGCGGCGCTTCACGGCCGCAAGACACAGAAGGCCGAGAAATACAACGGCAAGGATGTTGCCGGGCGGTTTGGAGCCGAGGAGCAATTTGGGAACCCGGAGCAACTGGCGCAGGGCCTCGCTGGCATCGAAAACCCCTTGGCTGTAGCCGCCCACGAGGCGCCCAAGTAGCAGGTAGCGCCACCCTATGTAGACCAGTGCAATCAGCACAAACGGTATCAGAGCACGCACCCGTTGCTGCCGCGTGCCCACGGGCAGGAAGGGCAAGAGGACGACCAGGGGTACATAGACTTCCTTGCAGGTAGTCGCCAGCAGGTAGGCCAGGGTCGACAGCCCCAGCCAGTATCCGCGCCCGCCTTTGAGATACCGAGTCCACCCCAGTATCGACAGCATGGCGAACACGAAGCCGGTCGCATAGTGCCCATGCATCAGTCCCGCCGCGATGTGGGCAGTGGGCTTGCCAAGCAACAGCGCAACGGCGCCGATCAGTGCGGGCAGGGGCTCCACCCACTCTCGCAACACGGCATAGAACAACGCGGCTCCCAGCCCCACGAGCAGCAGCAAGTGCGCGTAGTGGCCCGCGGCGGCCATGCCGAACAAGCTCAGGTTGATGTCGTAGAACAGCAGGTTCCATGGAGCGACATTGGCACTGGAGTGCCCTTGGGCAATGTGGGGCTCCAAGAAATATTGCCAGGGTGTGTATTGGGCGGCGTAGCTCAGGTGAGCGCCGTCATCCCAGCGCCAAGATCCCTGGAGTGATGCGCCATGCACCAGCAGGGTGAGCAGAGACAGAAGCAGTGTGGCGCTGAGACACTCGATCCAGGGGTGGCGGTCGATGTGTGTGCGCAGCGCGAGGCGCGCGGCTTTCAATGCTGGAGCGTCCATTGCCAATGACGCAGGAAGTTGAGCGCTGCAGGCGTGTAGTGGCTAGGAGTGCGGGCGGCAGAAGGCGCATCGGCTGCAACGCGCGATAAACCGGTCTCGCGTGGTACCACCTCTTGCGCCCAGGGGCCCACCCTGGGCTTGTCGGTGGCACCACGCGATCCTCGGTTTTTGCACGTTTCGCTTCGATGCCTTCTGCTGCCCACACTCCCAGGCACATCACGCCCTCTGGTCCAAGTCTTCAGCAGCAGCCAGTCCGCACCGACCAGGGCCAGTGCGGAAATGGTGGAGCCGATGCCAGTCCTGGTGCAAAGCGGCGCCGTGGAGAAATTGATCGGCTGACTGCGCAAGAATTTCCCCCTCTTGTGCGGGCTATGCGCCCTGCAGCGCCAACCCCGCATGCTCGCGCAGCGGGTGGAAATGGATCTTCGGAAACCGCTCTTGCGCCAGGCGCACGTCATACGGGCTGGTGCACAGGTAGGCCAGCGTGTCGGCCGCGTCGTGCGCCAGCCGCAGCGGGTAGGCGTCGGTGAACGCGCGCAGGTCGGCCGCGTTGTCGGCGGTGATCCAGCGCGCGCCGGTGTACTGGCAGCCTTCCAGGCGCACATCGGCGTCGTACTCGGCCTTGAGGCGGTGCTGCACCACTTCAAACTGCAGCTGGCCCACGGCGCCCAGCAGCATGTTGCCGCCTGCGTCGGGCTTGAAGACCTGGATCGCGCCTTCCTCGCCCAGCTGGGCAAGGCCCTGCTGGAGCTGCTTGGTACGCAAGGGGTTCTTGAGCACCACGGTCATGAACATTTCTGGCGCGAAGAAGGGCAGGCCGGTGAACTGCAGGTTGGCACCATCGGTGATGGTGTCGCCCAGCTGCACGCCGCCGTGGGTGGTAAAGCCAATGATGTCGCCTGCGTAGGCTTCTTCGACGGCCTCGCGGCGTTGCGACATGAAGGTCACCACGCTGGTGGGGCGCAGCTCCTTGGAGGTGCGCTGCACCTTGAGCTTCATGCCCGGCGTGTATTTGCCCGAGGCCACACGCACAAAGGCGATGCGGTCGCGGTGGTTGGCATCCATGTTGGCCTGCACCTTGAACACCACCCCGGCAAAGCCTTCGTCTTCGGGCTGGATGGTCTTCACCACGGGTTGCTTGTTCACTTCAAGCGTGCTCACGCGCGGGCCGGGGGGAGGGGCCATGTCCACCAGGGCATCGAGCACTTCCATCACCCCGAAGTTGTTCACGCCGGAGCCGAAGAACACGGGGGTGAGCTTGCCAGCCAGGAAGGCTTCATGGTCCCACGCGGGCGATGCGCCCACGGCCAGTTCCATGCTCTCCAGCGCGGCGTCGAACTCAGCGCCAAAGCGTGCGCGCAGAGTCGCCTCGTCCGACAAGGGGATGGCCTCGAAGTCCTGTGGGCGGCGCTCGCTGCCGGACTCGAACACCGTCATGGTCTTGGTGCGCAGGTTGATGATGCCGCCAAAACTCTTGCCCTGGCCCACGGGCCAGGTCATGGGGCAGCAGGGCATGCCCAGCTCGCGCTCCACCTCGTCCATGATGTCCAGTGGGTCGCGCACTTCGCGGTCCATCTTGTTCACGAAGGTGATGATGGGCGTATCGCGCTGGCGGCAGACCTCGATCAGGCGGCGGGTCTGTGCTTCCACACCGTTGGCCGCGTCGATCACCATGAGGGCCGAATCGACGGCGGTGAGCACGCGGTAGGTGTCTTCCGAGAAGTCCTTGTGGCCGGGCGTGTCGAGCAGGTTGATCACGTGCTCGCGGTACAGCATCTGCATCACCGAGCTGGCCACCGAGATGCCGCGCTGCTTTTCGATTTCCATCCAGTCGGAGGTGGCGTGGCGGCTGGCTTTGCGGCCCTTCACGGCACCGGCGATCTGGATCGCGCCCGAGAACAGCAGCAGCTTTTCCGTCAGCGTCGTCTTACCCGCGTCGGGGTGGGAAATGATGGCAAAGGTACGGCGGCGCCGGGTTTCTGGGACGTAGGACACAGGGGGTTCCTGAATGGGATGGGTGCGGGGCAGAGCGCCCTGCGCAAGAATCTTCGGGCCGGGACCGGCGTGGGACGCAGGGGCGGCAGTGGCGGGATTTTACTGTTCCGTGCAAGGCCGAGGACGGATTCATCCCGGGGCATGGTGCGGGGAATGCACTTGCTTTTATAATCCGCCGATCCGAGGAGCGTTGCAGCGTCCCCAGCACAGGCGGGGCGTGAGGCTCGGAGTCATCTAGCAACGACGCTCATCCACTTCTCGTGTGGTGAGCTTTTTCACTCCCGCGACCAGTGGTTTTTCAACATGCTTTGGAGCAAGAAACCATCATGAACGCACGCGTCAACGCCCCGGTCAACACCGACTGCATCATTGCCGACATCGGCCTGGCCGCATGGGGCCGCAAAGAAATCCGCATCGCCGAAACCGAGATGCCCGGCCTCATGGCCATCCGCGAGGAGTTCGCGCCCAAGCAGTCGCTCAAGGGCGCCCGCATCACGGGCTCGCTGCACATGACGATCCAGACCGCCGTGCTGATCGAGACGCTGCAGGCCCTGGGCGCTGAGGTGCGCTGGGCTTCTTGCAACATCTTCTCCACGCAAGACCACGCCGCCGCCGCCATTGCTGCCGCCGGTACGCCTGTGTTTGCCATCAAGGGCGAGACCCTGGCCGAGTACTGGGACTACACCCACCGCATTTTTGACTTTGGCCCCGCCGGCACCGAAGGCGAAGGCCCCAACCTGATCCTGGACGACGGCGGCGATGCCACTCTGCTGATGCACCTGGGCAAGCGCGCCGAAAAGGACGCCTCGCTGATCGCCAACCCCACCAGCGAAGAAGAAACCTGCCTGTTCGCCTCCATCAAGGCCAAGCTGGCTGAGGACCCGACCTGGTACAGCCGCAAGAGCGCCCAGATCATCGGCGTGACCGAAGAAACCACCACCGGCGTGCACCGCTTGAAGGAAATGTCGGCCAAGGGCTCGCTGATGTTCCGCGCCATCAACGTGAACGACTCGGTAACCAAGAGCAAGTTCGACAACCTGTACGGTTGCCGTGAATCGCTGGTGGACGGCATCAAGCGCGCTACCGACGTGATGATCGCTGGCAAGGTGGCCGTGGTGGCCGGCTACGGCGACGTGGGCAAGGGCAGCGCCCAGGCCCTGCGTGCACTGAGCGCCCAGGTGTGGGTGACCGAGATCGACCCCATCAACGCCCTGCAGGCTGCGATGGAAGGCTACAAGGTCGTGACGATGGAATACGCTGCCGACAAGGCCGATATCTTCGTGACCACCACCGGCAACAAGGACGTGATCCGCCACGAACACATGCTGGCCATGAAGGACCAGGCCATCGTCTGCAACATCGGCCACTTCGACAACGAGATCCAGGTGGCGTCGCTGGAGCAGTACGAGTGGGAAGAGATCAAGCCCCAGGTGGACCACGTGATCTTCCCGGACGGCAAGCGCATCATCCTGCTGGCCAAGGGCCGCCTGGTGAACCTGGGCTGCGGCACGGGCCACCCGAGCTTTGTGATGTCGTCGAGCTTTGCCAACCAGACCATTGCCCAGATCGAGCTGTTCACCCACAGCGACTACTACGAAAACGGCAAGGTCTACGTGTTGCCCAAGCACCTGGACGAAAAGGTGGCCCGTCTGCACCTCAAGAAGGTGGGCGCCATGCTGACGGAGCTGACCGACGAGCAGGCCGCCTACATTGGCGTGCCCAAGCAAGGCCCGTACAAGCCGGATACCTACCGCTATTGATCCCGCGCCCCAGGCGCATTGCGCGCCTTGGCGGCGTGCCGCCGGGGCGCTGGTGGATCACTGCATCGTGGTTGCTACTATTGTGATAGCTGCTTGCGCTTTATGGATAAGCGCTGGAGGCTGATTTGACTCTTAAAGGATGAGCGCCATGCGTGCAGATGTATTTTTGGTGGAAGCGGGCCATGCGGCCACGCGCTCGCAAGCGCAGCGACTGATTGCTGCGGGCGTGGAGTGGCGTCTGTCACCCCTGGCGCCCTGGCAGAAGGTGGCCAAGAACGGCGATGACATCCCGTCCGTGGCCGAGGTGAAGCTGCTGGACGATGCCGAGGCCAAGTACATCTCGCGCGGCGGCCTCAAGCTGGAAGGCGCCTTGTTGGCCACGGGGCTGTCCGTGGCCGGGCTGCGCTGCCTGGATGTGGGGCAGAGCACCGGCGGCTTTACCGATTGCCTGCTGCAGCAGGGCGCAGCGCAGGTCATCGGTGTGGACGTGGGCCATGGCCAGCTGCACGAGCGGCTGCGCAGCGATCTGCGTGTGGTCTGCGTGGAGGGCGTGAACGCGCGCTCGCTGACCGCACAGGCGCTGCAGGAAGCCTGCGAGCTGGCGCTCTCTGAAGTTGTCGAAGCCGACGAAGACAACGAAACCCAGCCCGAGGCGCCCTACAGCTGGATGCGCAACGGCGGCCTGGTGGACGAAGCCTACGACGATAGCGGCGACGCCAAGGACCAGGACATCGAAGCCTTCAAGTCCGAGCGCGCCCTGCGCGCCGAAGCCCGCGCGCAGGGCACACTGCCCGTCCAGCGCAGACGCCGCGCCGAATGCGCGGGCGTGGACACGACACCGGCGTTCGACCTGGTGACGGGGGATCTGTCCTTCATCTCGCTGACCCTGGTGCTGCCCGCCATCGCCGCATTCCTGCGCCCTGACGGCCACCTGCTCATGCTGGTCAAGCCGCAGTTTGAACTGCAGCCCGGCCAGGTGGGCAAGGGCGGTGTGGTGCGGGATGCCGCCCTGTATGCCGTGGTGGAAAAACGCATCCGCGACTGCTGCGCCGAACTGGGTCTGGCCGTACAGGCCTGGCTCGACAGCCCCATCCAGGGCGGCGACGGCAACCATGAATTTTTTGTTTATGCGAGGAGGGCACCATGATTGCTGCCAATGCCCAGGGCACCGGTTTTCCGGTGAGTTTTGAATTTTTTCCGCCCAAGACGCCCGAAGGTGCGGACAAGCTGCGGGCTGCGCGCCAGCAGCTGTATGCGCTGCACCCGGATTTCTGCTCGGTGACCTACGGCGCCGGTGGCTCCACGCAGGAGGGCACTTTTGGCACGGTGCGTGAAATCCTGGCCGAAGGTGTGAGCGCCGCCTCGCACTTCTCGTGCATTGGTGCCACACGCCAGTCCGTGCGCGAACAGCTCGCCACGCTCAAGGCCATGGGCGTCAAACGCCTGGTGGCATTGCGTGGCGATTTGCCCAGCGGCTACGGCGCGGGCGGGGAGTTTCAGTACGCCAGTGACCTGGTGGCCTTCATCCGCGCGGAGACGGGCCGGGATTTCCACATCGAAGTGGCCGCCTACCCCGAGGTGCATCCCCAGGCCAAGTCGCCCGAGGCAGACCTGAACGCCTACATCGCCAAGGTGCAGGCGGGTGCGGACTCGGCCATCACCCAGTATTTCTACAACAGCGATGCGTATTTCCGCTTTGTGGAAGACACACAGCGCCTGGGCGCCAACGTGCCTGTGGTGCCGGGCATCATGCCCATCGGAAGCTCCACGCAGCTGATGCGTTTCTCGGACGCCTGCGGTGCCGAGATTCCCCGCTGGATCCGGCTGCGCCTGCAGGCGTTTGGCGATGACACAGCCAGCATCAAGGCCTTTGGGCTGGATGTGGTGACCGACCTGTGTGACCAGCTGCGCAGCGCGGGCGTGCCCGCACTGCATTTCTACACCATGAACCAGAGTGCGGCCACTCTGGAAATCTGCCGCCGCCTGGGGATCTGACGACCACGGCTTGGCTACCATTAGCACTTTGCAACATTTGCAGGGGGATGGTGGTCATGGAACGAGCTGGGGTGGCGGTATGGTGTGCGCTGTGTGTGTGGGTGTTGGGCATGTCGGGCGTTCAGGCGCAGACCCGCTACCACTGCCGGGACGGAAATGGGAACACTTTTGTCCTGTCGCGGCCGTGTCCTGAGGGTGCCCGCACCACAGCCGCTGTGGCGGGGCCTGCCCCGGCGCAATATTCATCGCCACGTTATGACAGCTATTCGCCGGCGCGGTCATCGCCCGAAACCCCGGACCACCATCAGTATCTGAGCGCGCGCTGCCGGGCCCTGGATGAAAACATCCGGGGAGCGTATGGCCGGGGCATCAAGGCCGATGTGGTGGAAGGAATGCGGCGCGAATACCGGCGCGATTGCCGGGAGGAGGAGCAGGATGCGTACTCACGGCTTTCGGCGGAGCGCCGCCACCGCGACAAGCAGCGCCGGGAAGACGAAAAGTCTGCCCAGGTCGCAGCACAGGCTTCCAGGGAGCAGCAGGAGCGGCACGCCCAGCAATGCGCCGAGTCTCGCCGCATTCTTACCAACAAACGCGCCAGAACGGATTTGACGGATGGAGAGAAAAACGATCTGCGACGGTTTGAGGAAGCATTTCTGGAGCGCTGCAAGCGCTAGCGCCCACCTGCGGCTGCTGCCCCTGCTGGTTGCGGCCTGCTGTGCGTGGTTGCCTGCTGCGCAGGCAGAGGGGGCCGGTAACACGGCAGAGCCCTCCACCCCGAATGCCGTGGATGCCGCGTTGGCCGAGGCGGGGCTGCTGGATGAGGAGGTGCAACCTCTTGGTGAGCCCATTGACGCTCCATGGGCTGCGCCTTCGGGGGAGTCTGGCCGGTACGAGGTGGCGCCCGAGACCGGACTCGCGTCCTGGTACGGGCCTGGGTTTCACCGGCGCAAGACGGCCAGTGGCGAGCGGTTTGACATGCACGCAATGACCGCTGCGCACCCCACCCTGGCCTTTGGCACCTTCATCTGTGTGCGCAGCCAGATCACGGGCCGAGGGGTTGTGGTGCGCGTCAATGACCGGGGACCCCATGCGCGGGGCCGGATCGTGGACTTGAGCCGCGCTGCGGCCATTGCCCTGGGGCTGCACGGTCTGGGGCTCAAGCCGGTGGAGGTGTTTCCTGTGGCCAATGGAGAATCGACCTGCCCTGAAGAGTGAGGACGCGGGGGCGGATGGACCGGAAGAACGACCCGGCACTTGGACGCATCAGCCGCCTGATTCCAGGGTGTGCGTGGCGTGTTTGTCCTGGGCCAGCAATTCCACCATTTGTGGCAGTGCGGTTTTGAGCGCGGCCTTCAGGGTGAAGGGCGGGTTGATCAGAAACATGCCACTGGCTGGCAAGCCTGGGCGCTTGACGTCGCCAGCAGCGTTTTCGGTAAGCTTGCTGTTCTTGACGGTCAGCGTGGCATGCAGCCAGCTTTTGCCTGCCTTGGTGGCCAGGGTCTTGAGACGGCGAGGCAGGTCGTGCGCCTCGGGGCGCGGGATGATGGGGTACCAAAATGCGTACGTGCCGGTGGCAAAGCGCTTGAGCGAATCCGCCGCCATATCGAGCACCTTGGCATAGTCGCTCTTGATTTCATAGCTGGGATCGCACAGTACCAAAGCGCGGCGGGCCGGTGGAGGCAGGAATTTCTTGATCCCTTCGAACCCGTCTTCGTGCAGCACGGCCACCTGGCGGCCTGCTTCGAGCTGGGCCACGTTGCCCGCCAGAGCGCGCAGGTCGGTGGGATGCAGCTCAAAGAGCTTGAGTTTGTCGTGGTCGCGCAACAGACGCTGGGTGATGAACGGGGAGCCTGGGTAAACCCGCAGCGTGTTGCCCTGGTTGAAGGCGCGGACCATGTCCACATAGGCCTGCAGGGCCGGCGTGAGGGTTGGGGCCGTGGGGGCAAACAGGCGGACGATGCCGTCTGCAGCTTCGCCGCTGGTGCTGGCGTAGTCGCCATCGAGCCGGTAGAGGCCCGCGCCCGCATGCGTGTCCAGCACGGTGAGGGCCGCGTCTTTCTCGGTAAGGTGTTGCAAGGCGGCGATCAAGACCGTGTGCTTGAGCACATCGGCATGGTTGCCTGCGTGGAAGGCGTGGCGATAACTGAACATGGCTCTATGGTAACGAGTGCGCCCTGTCGCCTCACTGGGCCGGGTCGAGGAGTGGCTGCACTGGGTGGCGGGCACCAGACGCCGGTTCATGGTTCCATGCGAATTTGTCATGGGCTTAGGGCGGCCAGGAACCATGGCGCGGCACAATCGGCGTATCTCTGACCAGGGTGTGTAACTTTTTTGGCAGACGGGAAGCCTTTTGTTTCTGTAGCGCGTGCTGGCATGCTTCATGATTGCGTTTGGAGCGGTGTTGGCACCCGTTCACCCACAATCTCTGTCGAAACAAGCCCGCACGCCACACCCTTTCCACCATGATCGCAAGTTCCAGCCAAGCCCCAGCCAGCGGTGTCAGCCATGTGGATGCGCTGCCGCCAGGCACCCGCCTCGCTGAGTTCGAGATCCTTGCGCTCCTGGGGGTTGGCGGGTTTGGCATGGTCTACAAAGCCTTTGACCACTCCCTGCACCGGGCCGTGGCGATCAAGGAATACATGCCTTCGGCGCTGGCGGGGCGTGCGCAGGGCCAGTCGCTCTGGGTGAGATCCTCGTCGGACCAGCAAACGTTCCAGGCCGGGCTGGCCTCTTTTGTGGGTGAGGCGCGCCTGCTGGCGCAGTTTGACCACCCTTCGCTGGTCAAGGTGTTCCGCTTCTGGGAGGCGAACAACACCGCCTACATGGTCATGCCCCTCTACAGCGGTATGACCTTCAAGCAGGCCCGTGCCCAGATGCGCACCCCGCCGCCCGAGATCTGGCTGCGCAAGGTGCTGTGGTCAGTGCTGGGTGCCCTGCGGGTGCTCCATGACGGTAAGACCCTGCATCGGGATATTTCGCCCGACAACATTTTTCTGCAGGACATCGGCCCCCCGGTGCTGCTCGACCTGGGCGCTGCCCGGCACGCGATCAACGACCAGGACCGCAAACACACCGCCGTCCTCAAGGTCAACTACGCGCCCATAGAGCAATATTCCGATGGCGACGAGGATTTGCGCCAGGGCCCGTGGAGCGACCTGTATTCCCTGGCTGCGGTGGTGCATGGCTGCTTGTGCAACGACACGCCGCTGCCTGCCACGTTGCGCTCCATCCGCGATCGCATGGTGTCGTTCTCCCGCGTGGCCAGAACCGTCAAGCGCCAGTTTGGCGTGGAGTATTCCGCGCCTTTCGTGGCGGCGATCGCGCAGTCGCTGGCGCTCAAGCCGGAGGACCGGCCGCAGAGCATCGACGCGTTCCTTCAGCTCATGGAAATGACGTCCGCGCCGGAGGGGAGCGAGCACTTCGACTTCCGGAACGACCTGGGGGATATCTGGGTGGAGCCTGCCGATCAGCCGGGCCCGGGCTTGGTAACGCCTACGGTGGATGTGACCTCATCACCCGGCATCGTGGCAGAGATGCACGCCCAGGCGCAGCGCGCCACCGGGAACGGAGTGGCCCACGATGTCGGAGGGCGTGCCACGCCCGCAGGCGAAGCGAATGTTGGCGGAGACACCGTGATGCTGGGCGGCCCGGACACTGTGGCTGCCGATGCGGGTGATACGGTCTTCATCGACGCAGGAGACACGGTGGTGGTCGATGACTCCCGCTACGACGATCCTGCGGGCGGCCACCAGCCGGGGAGCACCACCCGCCATGCATCCGACCATCGGCCACAGCCATTGGAGCGGGAGATCGCCCGCCCCCACGGCAAGGCGGTGAAAACCACGCGGCGCTCGCCGGTTCTGGTGTGGCTCGGGGTGGCTGTGGTGGCCGTGGTGGTTTCTGCCGCCGGCCTGCGCTGGGCCCAGAGCAGCAAGGCGCCGCAGGACGACATCATCACCGAGATGGCAGAGCCGCCCGCAGCGCCGCCGCCTGCAGTGATGGAGACGGCGCTGCAGGACCCGGCCGCAGCGGCCTCTGCTGCTGTGGACGGCGCTGCGAGCGATACGGTGGCTGCTGCATCCATGCCTGCGCCAGCACTGGTCCCTGCTTCTGCTCCGCGCGCCCCCACTCGTGCGCGACGGGCCGCCCCTGAGCCGGCTCCGACCCCGATCGTGGTGCATGAGGAGCCGCCCCCGCCCCCGCCGCCCGTGGTGGCCGAGCCCAAGCCCCGCCCGCCACCACCGCGTGTGCCCAGTCCGCAAGAGACCTGTGCAGATGCCAATTTCCTCGCACGCCCCATGTGCATCCACCAGGAATGCCAGAAGCCGTCCCAGGCCAACCAGCCCATCTGCGTGGAGAACCGCCGCCGCTACGAAGCCGACGAGCAGCGCCGCCGGCAGACCCCCAATTAGCCGTGGGCGAGGGGCCGTGGGCTGCTTTCCGGCTACGGGCTTGCGCCACAGGCCTGCAAATTCGTATAATCGCGGGCTTCGCAGCGCTTTTGTGGTCCCGCGGCGAAGACTTTACGCCACCTAAGAGGCTTCCTTCAGAGAAGCACCGACCGTGGAAAAGGACCCACCAAACCCTCTTTTGAAGAGAAAACTCATGACTACTACTTTCAGCGCAAAGCCCGCTGAGGTTGTGCACGAGTGGTTTGTGATTGACGCGACCGACAAGGTCCTCGGACGAGTAGCCAGCGAAGTTGCTCTCCGTTTGCGCGGCAAACACAAGGCCATTTACACGCCTCACGTCGACACCGGTGACTTCATCGTCATCATCAACGCCGCCCAGCTCAAGGTCACCGGCACCAAGTCCCTGGACAAGGTGTACTACCGTCACTCGGGTTACCCCGGCGGTATCACGGCCACGAACTTCCGCGACATGCAAGCCAAGCACCCCGGCCGCACGCTGGAAAAGGCTGTCAAGGGCATGCTGCCCAAGGGCCCCCTTGGCTACGCGATGATCAAGAAACTCAAGGTGTACGGTGGTGCTGAGCATCCCCACACCGCCCAGCAGCCCAAAGTGCTGGAAATCTAAGGAGCCTTGAGATGATTGGTGAATGGAACAATGGCACCGGCCGTCGCAAGTCCAGCGTCGCCCGCGTGTTTCTGAAAAAAGGCTCCGGCAAGATCACGGTGAACGGCAAGGACATCCAGTCCTACTTCGGCCGCGAAACCTCGATCATGATTGCCAAGCAACCCCTGGCGTTGACCAACCATGTCGAAACCTTCGACATCCAGATCAACGTGCACGGTGGTGGTGAATCCGGCCAGGCTGGCGCTGCCCGCCACGGTATCACCCGTGCTTTGATCGACTACGACGCATCCCTCAAGCCCGTCCTGAGCCAAGCTGGCTTCGTGACGCGTGATGCCCGTGAAGTCGAGCGTAAGAAGGTCGGTCTGCATTCCGCACGCCGCGCCAAGCAGTTCTCCAAGCGTTAAGCCGGTTGGGCTCTGGAGGGATGGCGGCTTTTGGGCTGGCATCCTTCTCCCTGCGAAGCTTTCCTCGGACTGCTTTACAGAACAAAAAACCGCCTTCGGGCGGTTTTTTCGTTTAAGGTGCGCTCTTTTCTCCGAGCCATCCTGATGTTTCACCCCTTCTCACCATGCGCCTTCGCCTTCTGCGCCGCCGACTGACGATCAGCGCCCCAAGGGTGGCCATCCGCAGTGCCTTGCCCTGGCCCCTTCGCTGGCTGGCCCTGGCCGTGGTTTTTGGTTTCTGTGCGGCAGTAGCCCTCTGGGCCTTTGAGTTTGGAAAGTCCATCGCAGGGCTGGATACCGTCTCCCGTGACGAACTCCTGCAATTGCGGGCGGAAGTGGATCGCCTGCGGGCTGAGGGGCAAGAGCAACAGACGGTAGCCCATACGGCCGAGAGTCTTCTGGTGGCCGAGCGGGCTGCCAAGGAAAGCCTGATGGCGCAGGTTCGGCAGCTGGAGACCGATAACCGCACGCTGCGCGAAGACCTGGGGTTCTTTGAAAAGCTGATTCCCGCCGCAAAGGCCGAAGGGCTGGCGATCCGTAGTCTGCAGGCCGAGGTGCTGGGGGGAATGCAGCTGCGCTGGCAGGTCCTGGTGATCCAGGCGACGCGCAATGCCCCCGAATTCAATGGCCGGCTGGAACTGGTGCTGACGGGCACCCAGGATGGCAAGCCCTGGACCCAGACCCAGCCAGCCCAGGGACAGCCGCTGCAGGTCAAGCAGTACCGGCGCATTGAGGGTGTGCTCGATCTGCCCCCCAGCGCCGTGGTAAAAACCGTGACCGCGCGCGTGCTGGAGGGCTCTGCGGTTCGCGCCGTGCAGGCGATGACCATCGACTAGTCCGGCGGCAGGGTTGGGAAGGCCCCTCCGGGGAGCCTCATCCAGCCTGCTGCAAGGCCCCATGCAGCCCTGCGCCGGTCGTTGTGGCAGGCAGGGGTGATGTGTGCGGGGCTTCGCGCCGTAGCCGTTTTCCGTGGGCTTTCTGCCCCGTCGTTTTCCGTTTGTATGCTCCGGGTTGGAGCATGCGCATTGAGGAGTTTTCACCCATGTTTTCCCGCAAGAAGCAGCCGCCGATCAAAAGCCTGATCGCCCAGGGCACCCGGATCGAGGGAGATGTGCACTTTGCCGAAGGCATGCGCATTGATGGCGAGGTGGTGGGGGACATCCGTGCGGGTTCGGAGCAGCCCAGCATCCTGGTGATTTCCGAGACGGCGCGCGTGGAGGGGGCGGTGCATGCCGACCATGTGATCGTCAATGGCCAGGTGGTGGGGCCTGTGCACGCTGCCGAACTGCTGGAGCTGCAGCCCAAGGCGAAGATCACCGGCAATGTGCACTACAAGGCGCTGGAGATGCACCAGGGCGCCGTGATTGCCGGGCAGATGTGCCCGGTGGCTGTGCTGGTGGAGGAAAAGCCCCCACTGAAGTTAGCGTCAAACGGGCAGTGAACTGAATTCCCGAGAAGACTGCAGTACTATTCACCGCAAACTTTGAACCCGGAGTACCCAATGAGCGCTGTTGCCGAAAACATCCAGACCGAAATGCCTGCCCCCATCCTGTTTACGGACAGCGCGGCGGCCAAGGTGGCGGACCTGATTGCCGAAGAGGGCAACCCTGACCTGAAACTGCGCGTTTTTGTGCAAGGTGGCGGTTGCTCGGGTTTTCAGTATGGCTTCACCTTTGATGAAATCACCAATGAAGACGACACCACCATGACGAAGAACGGTGTGTCGCTGTTGATCGATGCCATGAGCTACCAATACCTTGTCGGCGCCGAGATCGACTACAAGGAAGACCTGCAAGGGGCTCAGTTCGTTATCAAGAACCCCAATGCCACAACCACCTGCGGCTGTGGCTCCAGCTTCTCTGCCTGACACGGAGAGGGTAGGGGTCAGGTGGTGCACACCGCTCTGTACCTGACCTCTGACCACGTAGCCGCCCGCATGGGCGGCTTTTGTTTTTTCAGGCTGGGTAAACAGCGCCCAGCACACGGGCTCCCGCAGCGCCGGTCACACTGGCCAGGTTCCCGGGCCGTCCGTGCAGCGCCTGCCGTGCCAGCCAGGCAAAGGCCGCCGCCTCCACCTGTAATGCGGGCAGGCCTAGGGTATCGGTGGCGGTGACCTGCACGCCAGGGCAGGCTGCCTGCAGCCGTGCCATCAAGTAGGCATTGAGTGCGCCACCGCCGCACACTGCCATCGTTTTGCTATTTTTTTTGTAGCTGTTTGCGCCTATTGCACATGCGCGGGCGGTGTATTCGGTCAGGGTCGCCTGTACGTCGGCAGGGTTTGCCTGTGCGAACGGCGCCAGGTGGTGGGCGAGCCATGCGGGGTTGAACAGATCGCGCCCCGTGCTCTTGGGGGGGGGCTTGCGCAAAAAGGGTTCGTCCAGCAACGATGCCAGCAACTCCGGCAGCACCTTTCCGCTGGCAGCCCACGCGCCTCCTGCGTCGAAAGCCTGGCCGGTGTGCCGTTGGCACCAGTAGTCCATCAGCGCGTTGCCGGGGCCGCAGTCAAAGCCCAGCACACTGCCGTCGGCGCCCAGCACGCTGAGGTTGGAGATGCCGCCGATGTTGAGCACCAGCACGGTTTCACCTGCGCGGCCAAAAACCCCCTGGTGAAACGCTGGCACCAGGGGTGCACCCTGTCCACCTGCCGCTACATCGCGGCTGCGGAAATCGGCCACTACGGTGATGCCGGTGCGCTCCGCCAGCAGGGCTGGGTTGCCCAGCTGCAGGGTATAGCCCGTGCCATCAAATTCCTGGGGGCGGTGGCGCACCGTCTGCCCGTGGGCGCCGATGGCGCGGATGGAGGATGCTGGCTGCCCGCTGCGCTTGAGCAGCGTTTGCACAATCTGCGCGTAGGCCCGCGACAGGGCGTTGCCCGCCAGCGCGGCGCGGTGCAGTTCGTCAGTGCCCGACGTATTGAGGGCCATCAGTTCTGCCCGCAGTTCGGGCGCGAAGGGCGCGCTGGCATGGTGGGTGACCACGCAGTGCGAGCCGGAAAAATCGGCCAGCACCCCGTCGATGCCATCGAGCGAGGTGCCCGACATCAGGCCGATGTACAGCTCGGATGCGCTCACAGGAGCCGTGTGGACTGTGAAGGCGTGGACGGAAGAGCCTCAGGTCCAGGGGCACCAAGGCCCAGGCAAGCGGCGCGGCCGAGGCCAATGGCTGCCGCGCATGGGCCGCCGCGCCGCGTATGCGGCGCTTCGCTTGCGTGCGCTTGCGGCATCCCCCCGTGGGGGGACGGCGCGAAGCGACTCAGGGGGGACTTCACTTCACTCTGCGCTGGCTTGTTCGATCTGTGCAGCGGCCGACAGCTGGATGCGCATGTTGGCAGCCAGGCGGTCAAACGCAGGGCGCGAAGCCGCTGAGACTGGCGCTGCGGCCTCGCTCTGGGCCACGATGGTCTGCGGATCCTGGTGTACGCCGTTGACGCGGAACTCAAAGTGCAGGTGCGGGCCGGTGGCCCAGCCTGTGGCACCCACGGCGCCCAGGGTCTGGCCTTGTTCGACCGACTGTCCCTGGCGCACGTCGATGCGGCTCAGGTGGGCATACACGGTGACGTGCTGGTTGCGGTGCTTGACGAAGACCACATTGCCAAAACCGTTCTGCACGCCTGCAAACTCCACCACGCCATCGCCCACGGTGCGCACTGCGGTGCCGGTGGGCGCGGCGAAGTCGGTGCCCAGGTGGGCGCGCCAGGTCTTCAGGATGGGGTGCAGGCGCATCTTGAAGCCACTGGTCACGCGCGAGAACTCCACCGGCGAGGTGAGGTACGCGCGGCGCATGCTTTCGCCGTCCAGCGTGTAGTAGGCGCCCTTGGCGGCACCGGGTTCCTGGAACCAGACGGCCTCATGGGTCTTGCCGTTATTCACGAACTCGGCGCTCAGAACGCGGCCACTGGACAGTGGCTCGCCATCGGCTTCCAGCGTTTCGTACACCACCGAGAAGCGGTCGCCCTTGCGCAGGGAGCGGCGAAAGTCGATGTTGCCCGAGAACAGCTCGGCCATCTGCACGGCCACGGCGTCGGGGATGTTGGACGCATCGGTGGCGGCAAACAGCGAACTGTGGATGATGCCGCCCGCCAGCCGACTGTTGGTCGTCATCTTGGCGGTTTCGATGCGCGTCGCAAACTTGTTGTCGCCCGTGCGCTCGACGATCAGGCGGCGGAAGTTGCCACTGTCGTCCGGCACCCAGCGCACCGTCAGGCGAATCAGGCGGTGGTCGTCCGTGGTTTCTGCCGACACGATGCGGCCGGTGCGGCCCAGCACATTTTGTCGCACAGGAGTGTCACCACGCATGAATGCAGCGGCGGCCGGGTCGGCCACGCCCATGCGCTGCAGCAGCGACTCGGGGGTGTCGCTGCTGCGCACCTGTTCGGAGCGGAACAGCGAAAAGCCCGGAGCTTCCAGCTCGCCCAGCACGAGGTTTTCTGCCAGCGATTCAACGGGGTAGCTCACCATGCGCACCGGCAGCTCGGCCGGGTCCGGCGCAAAGGACGCCACAGCGAATGCGCCGCCACCACCCGTCAGCAGGATGGCTGCGACGGCGGCGGTGATGCGTTTGGGATGTTGTTGGATCGTGCGGGACAGCCGGTCAAGCAAAGCCGAGCTGGCGGTGGTCAAGCCGTGAATCAATGGTCTATCCCCAGGGTGAGAGTGAATCCGTGACACTTCCCCGGCGCTGGCGCGGGGCAAGGCATGGAGCACAGACTGTCAGGCTGCAGCCGTTCGACAGAATGGTCAAAAACAGGTCGAAACAGCGGTCCCACTAGAATCCGCCTCAAGCAATGTGGGCTGAAGTATAGCGGTGCATGCTGTCTAGACATCCCAAAAAACCCTTATGAATCAATCTGCTGTTACAACAACCCCGGTCTCTGATGGTGTAAGACAGGCCCTCGAAATCTCCCTGCGTGGCGTGCAAGAGCTGCTGCCGCAGGACGAATGGGTCAAGAAGCTGGCGCGCTCGGAGGCCACAGGCCAGCCGCTGCGCATCAAACTCGGGCTCGATCCCACGGCTCCCGACATCCACATCGGCCACACGGTGGTGCTGAACAAGATGCGGCAATTGCAAGATCTGGGCCACCAGGTGATTTTCCTGATCGGGGACTTCACCAGTCTGATCGGCGACCCCTCGGGCCGCAACAGCACGCGCCCGCCGCTCACGCCCGAGCAGATCAAGGTGAACGCCGAGACCTATTACAAGCAGGCCAGCATGGTGCTGGACCCGGCCAAGACCGAGATCCGCTACAACAGCGAGTGGAGCGAACCCCTGGGCGCCAGCGGCATGATCCAGCTCGCCTCGCGCTACACCGTGGCGCGCATGATGGAGCGCGACGACTTCCACAAGCGCTTCACCACCGGTCAGTCCATTGCGGTGCACGAGTTCCTGTACCCGCTGATGCAGGGCTACGACTCGGTGGCGCTCAAGAGCGACCTGGAGCTGGGCGGCACGGACCAGAAGTTCAACCTGCTCATGGGCCGTCATCTGCAGCAGGAATATGGCCAGGAGCCGCAGTGTGTGCTCACCATGCCGCTGCTGGTGGGGCTCGATGGCGTGGACAAGATGTCCAAGTCCAAGAACAACTACATCGGCATTACCGAAGACGCCAACACCATGTTCGCCAAGGTGCTGTCGATCAGCGACACCCTGATGTGGGACTGGTACACGCTGCTGTCGTTCAAGAGCCTGGCCGAGATCGCCGCACTCAAGGCCGAGGTGGAGGGCGGGCGCAACCCCAAGGACGCCAAGGTGATGCTGGCCAAGGAGATCACCACGCGCTTCCACAGCGCGGCGGCGGCCGATGCGGCCGAGCAGGATTTCATCAACCGCAGCAAGGGCGGCGTGCCCGAAGACATTCCCGAGGTGGCGCTCTCCGGTGCGCCGCTGGGCATCGGCGCCTTGCTCAAGCAGGCCAACCTGGCGCCCTCGGGCAGCGAGGCCAACCGCCTGATCGACGGCGGCGGCGTGCGTGTGGATGGCAGCGTGGTCAGCGACAAGGGCTTGAAGCTGGCTGCGGGCACCTACGTGGTGCAGGTGGGCAAGCGCAAGTTCGCAAGAGTGACTTTGTCCTGATTTTTAAGTCAGATTGGCTGTCAGCGCTTGTCGAATAAGCGCTGGAAGCTATCAAAATAGAAGCGCTGAAGCCGCAAGGCCCAGCGCTTTCTTCATCAGGCCCCGTCCAGGTTGTCGTTCAAATCCGGATCGGGCACATCGCCAATTGCCTGGCGGGTGGCCTCGGCCTGCACCTGCAGCCAGGCGCAGAAGGCCTTGATCTCCGGCCGCTGCGCGCTGCGTGGCCCCACCATGAGCCAATAGGCCAGCGGCGAGTCGATGCGGTGGCCGGGCAGCACCTCCACGAGGTCGCCAGCGGCCAGCGCATCGGCAATCAGCGGCATGCGTGCCAGCGCCAGGCCCTGGCCGGCCAGCGCGGCCTGCACGATCTGGTGGGCGTAGTTGAAGTACAGCCAACGCTGGGGTTGCAGCTTGGTCAGGTCGCGCGTGTCGAACCAGCGGCGCCAGCTGAGGTACTCCAGGTAGTGCGTGCGGTGGGCGTCGCCTGCCTCGATCAGGGTGAACTGCGCCACGTCGGCCGGCGTGCGCAGCGGCTTGCCGCTCTTGAGCAGCCAGGGGCTGGCCACCACGGCCAGTTGCTCGCCAAACAGGCGGATGCCGCCTTGCGTGGCGCCGGCGGGCATGGCGTAGCGCAGGGCCAGGTCCACGTCCGAGGTTTCCAGGTCCACCTGCACGTCGCTCGCATCAATGCGGATGTCGATGCCCGGGTTGTCGCGCTGGAACTCCTCCATGCGCGGGATCAGCCACATCGATGCAAAGCTGGCCCAGGTGGTGATGGCCACGCTGCGGCGCCCGGCCGTCTGGCGCACCAGTCGCACGGCGGCGTCCATGCGCTCCAGCGCCGGGCCCACGGCGCGCTGCAACTGCGCGCCCGCGCTGGTCAGCTCCACCGCGCGGGTGTGGCGCAGAAACAGGGGCACGCCCACTTCTTCCTCCAGCGCCTGGATCTGGCGGCTTACGGCCGACTGAGTGAGCGCCAGTTCGTCGGCGGCGGCGCGGAAGTTCAGGTGTTTGGCCACAGCGAGAAAGGCGCGCCAGTGCCCGGTGGCCACGGGGCGGGTGCGAAGGACGGCGGGGGAATATTCGGCAGAGGCCATGGCAGGTGTCCTGGAGGGCGATTCATGCGTTGACGGAATGAATAGCGTACCGCGTTTTCATTGGACTGTGTACGGTGGAAGGCGCACCATTCAGGCTCCTCAACACGTTTTACTGAAGCCAAGGAGCCTGTCATGTCCCCCCGCAACGTTCTGGAATCGCAACAATCCGTCCACGCCGCCCTGGCTGGCCGTCGTGCGGCCGGTTGCTGGAAACTGGCCACAGGCCGGGCCTTGTCGCTGCGGCCGCACACCCATGGTGTATTGCAGATTGCGCAGGGGCAGGTCTGGCTCACCCTGAGCGGGTCTTTGGCGGATTTGCCGGGTGCGGCGGCCGATCATGTGCTGCGGGCTGGGGAGCAATTGACCATTGCGCCGGGCCAGCATGTGGTGATGGAAGCCTGGAACCCCCGGGGCAACGCTGAGGCCGTGGCTTTCCGTTGGGACAGCGTGGTGGCACCCGCCACGGCGCAGCCCACAAGCCTGGCCGCCCGCGACTGGGAATGTGGCGTGGTGCAGCCGCTGCGCGACCTGGTGCAGGCACTGGGGCAAGGCGGGCGCGCCCTGGGTGCGGCGCTGGCCGATGTGACGGGTGCAGGCGGCCGGTTCGCCGCCGGTCTGGCCCGGTTTGCTCTGCATCGCATAGCAGCACCGCTACAGCGCAAGCCCGCTTAAGAGCCTGTTCAATGTCTTTTTGGAGTCGCACAAGTACCTTGCCGGGAGGGGATGCAAGGCGCGGTGCGCAGTGGATAGCCCGGCTATCCACAAGCGCCGCAACGCCGCAGACCGCCCGGCAAGGCACTTGCCCGAAGGGTTGGAGTGAAATCGGGCGATTGGACGCCCCGGCTGCTTGCATGGGCATGAGCCCATGCGGCGCATCCGAAGCATCCACTCATCCCGATTGCACTCCAATGCGATCTCCAAAAAGACATTGAACAGGCTCTCTATATGCAGGAAAAGCATCAATAGGTGCCGTGCTTTTCATTGGACGTTGTTCTGCAAGCCGCGCACCATACGGTCTTATTAGGGTTTACCCGGAGAACACCATGACAACCTCTCACGCTCTTCATCTGTTTGCATCTTCCCGCGCGCTGGGCGCGGTCGCTGGTAGCACCGGCAACGTGGCAGCGGGCGCTGCTGTCACGCTGGCACCCAAGGTTGCAATGACTTTGCGCATTGCCGAAGGCCAGGCCTGGGTCACGCTGGGCAAGGGCAAGGGCTTGGGCGACAGCAGCGACGTGTTCCTGTGCGCTGGGCAGTCGCTGCCCGTGGCTGCGGGCCAGTCTGTGGTGGTCGAGCCGCTGAACGGCCGCCGTCTGCAGTACCGCTGGGTGGATGGCGATGCCGCCAGTGCCCGCCCCGCATCCTGGTGGCGCCGTGCGTCCGTTGGCAACGGTGCTCCCGCCTGGGGCGATGCCTGCTGCGCCTGACCTGATCTGAGGCGCTCGGTCGCCTCGGTTGGGTGTGGGGTTAGAGTCAAAAGAGCTGCTAGCGCTTGTCCATCAAGCGGTAGTAGCTCTTTTTTAATAGCGAACGGGGCAAGCACCAGGCCGTCAGCGCGGCTCTTCGCCCAACAGCCCGATCAGCTGGGTCTGCAGCGTTGTCAGCAGTTCATCCGACAACGCGGGCTGCGCCGCAGCGGTGGCTCGGGCCAGCACCAGCCCGCCGACCATGGTGGCCAGCACTTGTATCGCGCGCTCCCGGTCTTGTGACCGCACGGTTGCGCTGCCTGCCTCGGCCCTGCTGTCGACCAACAACTGGGCAAACCGCTGGATGTTGCGCTCGATGCCCTCGGCAAACACTTCCGACAGCCCACCGCCCGCCCGCGCGGCGTCCACCGCCAGCGCGGCGACGGGGCAGCCGGTGCCCGGCGCGTCGCGGTGCTGGGGCGAGAGGTAGCGCTGGATGCGCTCGCCCACGGTGGTGTGGGGTGTGGCGCCTTCCAGCGGGGTCATCGACCAGTCAAACGCCCGCGCACACGCCTCCTGCACCAGCGCGTCCTTGGAGGCGAAATGCCGGTACAGCCCGCCGTGGGTGAGCCCGGCGTTGCGCGTGATGTCGGCCACGCCCACGCCGGTCAGCCCCCGCTCGCGGTATAGGCGGGAGGCTGCATCCAGGATGCCCTGCCGGTTCTCTGCGGCCTGTGCTTTGGAAACCTTCATGGGAGCCTCTTATTGATTGCGAGCGTACGCAAAAAGCGGTTGTGCCTTTATGATGATGGCTGCAATCATAAAGGCGCGGGCCCTTTCCGCGCGTCGCTGCAGCACCCCAGAACCGGTTCTTGGTGCTGCGCCCAATTTGTCTGACGAGGTGAATGCATGAAAAAAATGATCCCTGGCGGCCGTGGTGCCGAGGTGTGGAGTGGTTTGTGCTGCGACAAGGCGGTGGCCTGATGCGGCGCGTTGTGGTCACGGGCATGGGCCTGGTGTCGCCGCTGGGCTGCGGCGTGGAACTGGTCTGGCAGCGCCTGCTGGCCGGGCGCTCGGGCCTGTCACGCCTGCCGGACGCGGTCACGGACGGCATTGCCGCCAAGGTGGCGGGGCAGGTGCCGGATGTGGCGCAAGACCCCGAAGGTGGCTGGGATGTGGACGCCATCGTCTCGTCCAAGGACCAGCGCAAGATGGACCGCTTCATTCCCTTTGCGCTGGGCGCGGCGCAGCAGGCGCTGGCGCAGGCCGGCTGGCCGCCCGCCGATGAGCGTGCGCGCGAGCGCACGGCCACGGTGATCGCTTCGGGCATTGGCGGCTTTGGCGCGATTGCCGAGGCGGTGCGCACCACCGACACGCGCGGCCCGCAGCGCCTGTCGCCGTTCACGGTGCCCTCCTTCCTCGTCAATCTGGCGGCAGGGCAGGTGTCGATTCGCCATGGCCTCAAGGGGCCGCTGGGGGCGCCGGTCACCGCCTGCGCCGCCAGCGTGCAGGCGATTGGCGATGCCGCGCGCCTGATCCGCAGCGGCGAGGCCGATGTGGCCCTGTGCGGCGGTAGCGAGGCGGCCATTGACCGCGTGAGCCTGGGCGGCTTTGCAGCGGCCAAGGCGCTCGGCACGGCGTTCAATGACACCCCCGAGCAGGCATCGCGCCCCTTCGATGCGCAGCGCGACGGCTTTGTGATGGGCGAGGGCGCGGGCATGCTGGTGATCGAGGCGCTGGACCATGCCCTCGCGCGCGGAGCCACGCCGCTGGCCGAGCTGGTGGGCTACGGCACGTCGGCCGACGCGTACCACATCACCTCCGGCCCCGAAGACGGTGACGGCGCAGCGCGCAGCATGCTGGCAGCGCTGGCGCAGGCAGGCCTCACGGCGCAGGACGTGCAGCATCTGAACGCCCACGCCACGTCCACCGGCGTGGGTGACCGGGGCGAGCTGGCGGCCATTCGCCGTGTGTTTGGCGCGGGGTCACAGGTGGCCATCAGCTCCACCAAGTCGGCCACGGGCCATCTGCTGGGAGCGGCGGGCGCGGTGGCCGCCATCTTCACCACGTTGGCGCTGCGCGACCAGGTGGTGCCGGGCACGCTGAACCTGCACACGCCCGATGCGTTGGCCGAGGGGCTGGACCTGGTGGCGCTGCGGCCCCGGCCCATGGCGCTCTCCCACGCCATGCTCAACGGATTTGGTTTTGGCGGCGTGAACGCCACGCTGGTCCTGCGGCGCTGGCCGGTCGCCGCTTGATGTCTGGTGCCTGCCCGTGCTGTGGGGGGGCGGTCTCAGTGGACGAGTTCGCCCCGCACGGCTTCGAAGGCGGCCAGGGCTGCTTCCCCATCCAATTTCTCCATGCGGGCGAGTGCATCCTCGTCTTCCACGGTGCTGAATGCCAGACTGAAGTGCTGAAAACGCCGGCCCGCCAGCGGGCCGTGGTGCAGCACCTCGACGTTGACATGGCGGGGGTCGTTGCGGATGCGTTCGATGAGTTTGAGCACCGCCTTCTGCGGACCTTCGAGCTGCTGGCAAAAACGCTGGCCGTCAAAAATCAGCAATCCCGTCACGTCCAGCTCCGCGTTGACCTGGCGCGCTCGCCCGGCAATCTCGGCCACCACGCTCAGCGGTTGCTCGGGGGCGAGGGTGCTCACGTAGAGGACCTCGTAAAGGGCGGGGGATACGTTCATAAGTGAGGCCCAATGTAGGGGGCACACGGCGGTTGCACAATGTCAAAAGACATAGATGTAACTGCTGCGCCACCCGGCGCGTTGTGGTGCTGTCGCCAAATGTGAATCGATGAGAATTGCGCCACCATGAACGCCACCCTGCCCGCCCATGTCTGCCCCCCAACGTGCCACGATTGCAGATTGCGCAAGACCGGCGCCTTCACCGCCGTGAAGCCCGAGGTGCTGGACTTCATTGAAGGCTTTCGCACCGACAGCCTGGCCGTGGAAGCAGGCGGCGCGCTGGTGCGCGAAAACCAGACCAACGCCAAGCTGTTCACGCTGTATTCGGGCTGGGCCTTTCGCTACAAGACCATGAGCGACGGGCGCCGCCAGATCCTCAATTTTTTGTTGCCTGGCGACTTGGTGGGCCTGCAGCAGGAGTTTGGCGATGTCTCCACCCATGGCATCGAGGCGCTGACCGATTGTTCGCTGTGTGTGTTCCAGAACGACAGCCTGTGGGCGCTGTTTCGCGAGCACCCGCGCCTGGGCTACGACATCACCTGGCTGTCGGCTCACGAAGAAGGCCATGTGGACGACAACCTGCTTACCGCCGGCCGCCGCAACGCCACCGAGCGCGTGGCCATGCTGCTCATGCACCTGTACCGACGGCTTGACCGCATCGGGCTGGTGGAGGACGGCACAGTGGCGTTCCCGCTCAACCAGCAGCACATTGCCGACGCCCTGGGGCTGTCGCTGGTGCACACCAACAAGACGCTGCGGCGCCTGTCGCTGCTGGGCCTGCACGAGCTGAAGAACGGCCGCCTGCGCCTGCTCAACACCCGGGCTCTTGCGCGCATCGCCGAGTACTACGACACGCCGCCCCGGCTGATGCCGCTGCTGTAAACGTTGTCCGCTGCGGCAGAAATCTGAGAGAAATGGCCTCTAGCGCTTGATAGATAAGCGTGAATAGCTATTGTTTTAATAGCTTTTGCGCCCAGCGGGCTGCAGCCGATAATCCACGCCATGCCCGCGCGCCGGGCTTTTGCAGCGCCCACCCATCTCCTCTTTCATGACCTCACTCGACATCCTCATCATGGCGGCCGGCAAAGGCACGCGCATGAAAAGCCGCCTGCCCAAGGTCCTGCAGCGCCTGGCCGGCCGCCCGCTGCTGCACCATGTGCTGGACCAGGCCGCGCACCTGCAGGCCCGCAGCGCCATCGTCATCACCGGCCACGGCGCTACAGAAGTAGAAGCGGCTACCGCAGTTGCAGCAAGCGCTGGCGCCTCTTTTGACCTCAAATTCGTGCGCCAGGAACCCCAGCTGGGCACGGGCCATGCCGTGTTGCAGGCCGTGCCGCACCTGCGCGATGACGGCACGGTGGTGGTGCTCTCGGGCGACGTGCCGCTGACACACGCCGACACCCTGCGCGCCCTGGTGGCTGCCAGCGAAGGTGGCAAGCTGGCCCTGCTGACGGTGACCCTGCCCGACCCCACCGGTTATGGCCGCATCGTGCGCAATACATCGGATGCCGTGCAAGGCATCGTCGAGCACAAGGACGCCAGCGACGCCCAGCGCGCCATCACCGAGGTCTACAGCGGCATCATGGCCGTGCCCGCGCGGTTGCTCACGCCCTGGCTGGCGCGGCTGACCAACAACAACGCGCAGGGCGAGTACTACCTCACCGACATCGTCGCCATGGCCGTGGCCGATGGTGTGCCCGTGGTGGCCCACCGCATCACCGATGCGCTGCAGGTGGCGGGCGTGAACAGCCCGCTGCAGCTGGCCGAGCTGGAGCGTGCGCACCAACTGCGCCAGGCGCGGGCGCTGATGGAGCAGGGCGTGCGCCTGGCCGACCCGGCCCGGTTCGATGTGCGCGACGACACCCGCACCGACGTGCGTGGCGAGCTGGTCTGCGGGCAGGACGTGGAGATCGACGTGAACTGCGTCTTCACCGGCCGTGTGGAGCTGGGCGAGGGCGTGAGCATTGGCGCGAACTGCTGCATTGCCAACGCACGCATCGCAGCAGGCGCGGTGATCCACCCCTACACCCACATCGACGGCGAAAAGGCCGGAGCCACTGTGGGCGAGGGCGCCTTGATCGGCCCCTTTGCACGCCTGCGCCCCGGCGCACAACTGGGCCGCGAGGTGCACATTGGCAACTTTGTGGAAGTGAAGAACTCGACGATGGCCGACGGCGCCAAGGCCAACCACCTGGCCTACCTGGGCGACGCCACGGTGGGCGAGCGCGTGAACTACGGCGCAGGCAGCATCACCGCCAACTACGACGGCGCCAACAAGCACCGCACGGTGATCGAGGCCGATGTGCATGTGGGCAGCAACTGCGTGCTGGTGGCACCGGTGACGATTGGTGCGGGCGGCACGGTGGGTGGTGGCAGCACCATCACGAAGAGCACGGCACCAGGCGCACTGAGTGTGGCGCGGGGCAAGCAGGTGAGCATTGCCAACTGGGCGAGACCCGCCAAACAGCCCAAGCCATGAGCGAACCAGACGCCAGCGCCGGGGACGAGCTGCAGCAATTGCAGGGATTGCGCGCCGCGCTGGCCCGCAGCCAGCAGCAGGTGGCCGACATGGCCGCTGCGCAAGAGGAGTTCTTGCGTGCCGTGTCGCACGACCTGCGCGCGCCGCTGCGGCACGTGACGTCGTACGGCACGCTGGTGCGCGAGGTGCTGAGCGACCTGCCGCCCGAGGTGGTGCAGGGTGCCGAGGTGCAGGAGGCGCTGGGTTTTCTGGCCACGATGGACCAGTCTGCCCGGCGCATGGGGCTGATGATCGACGGCCTGCAAGCCCTGGTGCGCGCCAGCCGCGCGCCGCTGCGCCTGCAGCCGGTGCCGCTGGGCGGTGCCATCGCCCAGGCGCGCGCCGCGCTGGCCGCTGCCGAGGCTGGGCGTGCGGTGGAGTGGCGCATTGCGTCGGATTTGCCCACTCTGCAGGCCGACCCCACGCTGCTGCAGGAGCTGCTGGTGCAAGTGTTGGGCAATGCCCTGAAGTTCACCCGCCCCGTGGCGCACGCGTGCATCACGGTGTCGGCGGATGCTGCACCCGCAGACCGGGTGGCCTTTACGGTGCAAGACAACGGCGTGGGCTTTGACCCCGCGCGCGCGGGCAGCTTGTTCGGCGTGTTCCAGCGCCTGCACCGCGAGACAGAGTTTGACGGCGTGGGAGCGGGGCTGGCGCTGTGCCGCGCGGTGGCGCAGCGCCATGGCGCGCAGATCAGTGCCACGGCGGTGCCGGGCGGTGGCTGCACGGTGCGCGTGTGCTGGCCGGCGTGAGCAAAGATTTGATAATTTGCTATTAAGAATATAGCTCTTTACGCTTGATGGATAAGCGCTGGCGGCAATTTTCATGCTGATTCCTGGGTCCCGCGGCGTTGTCAGCGCCCCGGGCTCAGCAGGTTCAGCAAACCCCCTCCGGGTTCAATGGGTCTGCACCACCGGCGCAGGTGGTGCCGCGTGGGATGTCTGCGCTTCATGGTCTGCCACCTGGTTGCGCCCGGCGTTTTTGGCGCGGTACAGGGCGGCGTCGGCGTCGTTGATCCACTCGCGCAGGCCCGCCTGGTGGGGCGCGGCTTGTGCCAGGCCGATGCTGCTGGTGAGGTGCAAATCAGGCTGGTCGCGCAGGTGCAGGGCCGCGATGCGGCTGCGAATGCGCTCGGCGATGGCAAGCGCATCGGCTGCGCGGGTGCCGCTGAGCACCACTGCAAATTCGTCCCCGCCGTAGCGGCCTGCGTGGTCGTGTGCGCGCACGCAGTCCAGGATCACCTGGCCCACGGCGTGGATCACTTCGTCCCCCACGGTGTGGCCGTGCAGGTCGTTGATGGACTTGAAGTGGTCGATGTCGATCATCAGCAGGCAGGCGGGGCTGCCGCTGGCGTGAAACCGCTCCAGGCTGAGCTTGGCCTGGTCCTGCCAGTGGCTGCGGGCCACCAGGCCGGTCTGGGCGTCGGTGCGGCGCAGGCTCTCCAGCTCGCGGTTTTGCCGCGCCACCGTGCGGATCAGCCGGTAGCTGGACGTGCTGACCGCCAACCCATGCACGATGAGCAGGGGCAGGGTGCACACCACCACCAGCAGCGAGCTTTCCAGGCGCGGCTCGGGCCGCAGCAGCAAGGTCATCAGCAGGCACATGCCCGCCATGCCGGGCAGGGAGTGCAGCCACAGGCGTTTGATGCCAGTGCTGAACTTGTCGTAGGTGGTGATGAGGACCATCACCACGCAGGGCAGCAGGTTGAAGTGCAGCAGCGGCACCCACATGCCAGCGATGGCCGAGTCGATCAGCAGATTGCGCACTTCGGCCCGGTAGGGATCGGCGCTGTGCCGGGCCAGCAGGTAGGCCAGCTGGGGCCAGACCAGCGCGGTGACCCCCAGCAACCACCACATCCACGCTGGAGACTGGTTGTCGTGCAGAACACTGCCCAGCAACACGGCACCCAGGCCCATGCCCAGCATGCGCAACGGGTAGATGCGGCGGTAGGTCAGCCGCTCCGACGCGGGGCCTATGCCGCCGTGGCGGCGGTAAGAAGCAGGCTGTGGATCGTTCGCGGAGGGCATGGTGGCACGGGGCGGCGAATGTGGTGTGCTGGAACCGGTTCTGGGCTGCTACACCGCAGGCGCCAGCGCTGGCTCCATGCACCCCGCCACGCGGTTGCGCCCACCGTTTTTGGCGGCATACAACGCGGCGTCGGCGGCGTCGATCCAGGCGCGCAGGTTGCTGTGGCGGTGGTCGGCGGGGGCTACGCCGATGCTGCTGGTGATGCGCACCCCGGGCAGGCTGCGCAGGCGCACGCCTTCGGTTTGCTCGCGGATGCGGTGGGCAATGGCCAGCGCGTCCTTGGCGAGCATGCCCGGCAGCACGATGGCAAATTCATCGCCGCCGTAGCGCCCCGCGCAGTCGCCCGCGCGCACGTTGCCGCGCACCACATGGGCCAGCGCGCGGATCACCTCGTCACCCACGGTGTGGCCATGGGCGTCGTTGATTTCCTTGAAATGGTCAATGTCCAGCATCAGCATGCAGGCGGGTTCGTTGCTGGCGTGGTGGCGGCGCAGCGCCGCCTCGGCCTGCTCTTGCCAGTGGCCGCGCCCGAACAGGCCCGTGAGCGCATCCACGCGCCGCAGTTCGTCCAGCATCTGGTTGTGCCGTGCCGACTGGCGGATGAGCTGGTAGCTGACCATGCTGACCGACAGCGTGTGCAGCGCCATCACCGGCAGGCAGGCAACCATGACCCGCATGGAGGTTTCCGGCGCCCAGTGCAGGCCGGCCAGCGCCGCGCCCGCCAGCCCCCCGACCAGCATGGCGGGCAGCGCACGCGCCCACAGCCCGCGGATGCCGGTGGTGATCTTGTCCACCATGGTCAGTGTCAGCAGCAACACGCTGGGCAGCAGGTTGAAGTGCATCAACGGCACAAAGCTGGCGGCCAGGGCGGAGTCAATGAGCAGGTTGCGGGTCTCGGCGCGGTAGGGGTCGGCGCTGTGCCGTGTGATCAGGTAGGCCACATGGGGCCACACAAAAGCAGGCAGCACCATGGCCAGCCAGGCGGTGACGCTGGCGTGGCGCTCCCACAGCACCACGCCCACCACCATGCCACCGAGCCCCATGCCCAGAATGCGCAGGGGGTAGATGCGGCAGGGCATCTGGCGGCGGGGTGTGGGCATGGATGGATAGGGTGATGCCGCTCGTGCTGCGCTCTGGTGGGGGCAGGCTCGCGAAAGGGCTGGGGGGAGCTTACATGCCCCTGTGGGGCGATGCCAGCATGAAATGACCAGGTGCTGCGGCGTGGCCCCCAGGTGTCCCGTCGTGCTCAGCCGCGTTCAACGGCCTTTCAGGTGCCGCAGCTGCTGGCGCAGGGCGGTGACTTCCTCGATCAGGTCGGCGGTGAGCGCGGCCAGGTGCGGATCGGCGTCGAAGGTGAGTTCCAGGTGGGCAATGCGCCGGGCGCGCACCACGGTGGCCCCGCTGAAGCGCCAGGCCGAGCGGTCGCCTTCGCCTTCGGTGCCAGCCTGCAGCAGCCCCTCTTGCAGCCGCGCGGCCACCCAGTCGGCATCCATGCGGCAGGCGCGGGCCAGGGCGTCCAGCGTGAGGGCGGCGCTGCCATCGTCGAGCAGTTCTGCGGGGGGCGTGGGGGAGTGGGCGCTCATGGCTGGGCTCCTTGCGCAGCGCGCGGGTTGTAGTGGGGAAAGGCCTGGGCCAGCGCGGCGTACGCAGCGCGTTCGGCATCGGTGGTGGCCGGTGGCAGGGCCATGTGCAGTTCCAGATAGAGGTCGCCCGGTGGTGTGCCCGGGATGCCCCGGCCTTTGAGGCGCAGCTTGCGCCCCGCCTTCCAGCCTGCGGGCACCGCCACCTCGATGACCGAGCCGCCCGGCGTGCCCACCTCGAGCGAGGCGCCCAGGGCTGCCTCCCAGGGGGCCACCACCAGCGGCTGGTAGACATCGCGGCCCTCCGCGCGCCAGCGCGGGTCGGGCTTGAACAGCACCTCCAGAAACAAATCGCCCGCCGGTGCGCCACCCCAGCCCGGGCTGCCCTGGCCAGCCAGGCGGATGAGCTGGCCTTCGCGCACGCCCTGCGGGATCTTGACGGCCAGATGGCGCTCGTCGCGCACCAGCGATCCGTCATCGGCCTGGTGCGCGCTTTGCAGCGTGAGGGTGCGTTCGGCGCCCTGGTAGGCGTCGGCCAGGTCCAGCTCGATGCGGGCGTGGTGGTCTGCGCCGCGCTGGGTGGGGGGTGGTCTTCCGCTGGTGTGTTCGCTGCGCCCGGCGCCACGCGCCCGGGCGGCACGGCCAAACAGCTGTTCAAAGAAGTCGCTGCAGTCGCCCGGAGCGCCACCCGGACCACCCGTGCCGTCCGAAAACTCGAACCCCGCATCCCAGTGCGGGGGCGGGCGGAAGTCCTGCCCCGGCTGCATGCGCGGTTCTTGCGCAAGGCGGTCGTAGGCGGCGCGTTTTTCCGGGTCGGAGAGCACGGCGTTGGCCTCGTTCACCGCCGTCATGCGCGCCACGGCGTCGGGCTCCTTGCTCACGTCGGGGTGGTATTTGCGCGCCAGCTTGCGGTAGGCCTTCTTGATCTCGTCGGCCGTGGCGGTGGGGCTGACCCCCAGCGTCTGGTAGTAGTCCTTGAACTCCATGCGGCGTGGCTCCTGTGTGTCCAACCACTCTATGCCGATGCGGCGGGAAGGCAAGAGGACTGGGACAACCGCATGCAAAGGGGCTGTCAATCATTTGCTATAAATTAAATAGCTGCTTGCGCTTTCTGATCAAGCGCTAGAGGCACTTTTGTGCCAAATTTCGCCCTGCGGGTTGCGAAGAAGGCCTTCACGTTGCGCACATTGGCATCGCCCGTGAACAGGCGCTGCGACAGCGCCAGGTATCCCGGCATGTCCCGTGTGTGCACCACCAGCACAAAGTCCGGCCCGGGCGATACGCGCCAGCATTGCTGCACGGCGTCGTCGGCCACGGCGCGGGCTTCGAACGCGTCAAGCTGTTCGGCGCCTTGGCGGTCCAGCGACACCTCGACGATGCAGGCCAGCCCGTGGCCCTGAATGGCCGCAAGCCGGTCGGGCTGCAGGATGGCCACCTGGCGCTCGATCAGACCGGCATCGTGCATGCGCTTGACGCGGCGCAGACAGGTGGGTGGGGAGACATGCACCTGTTCGGCCAGGGATTGGTTGCTCTGCGCTGCGTCGGTTTGCAGCAGGTTAAGCAGCTGCAAGTCAGTGCTGTCGAGTGATATGGATTCCATGATTTTCTATAAATTGAGCAAAAATTTCATGAATTGTGTTTGGTGAAATTTAAGTTCAATTTAATTGAAATATCAATCGATAATTTTTCTCGATGCTGCTTACGATCCGCCCATCGAATCCAACCCAAGGGCAAACACCATGTGCGGCATCGTCGGCGCGGTCTCTACGCGCAACATCGTTCCCATCCTCGTCCAGGGCCTGCAGCGGCTTGAATACAGGGGCTATGACTCCTGCGGCGTGGCGGTACATGCCTCCAGCCTCGATGCAGCGCGCCCGGCGGGCCTGCAGCGCGCCCGCAGCACCGCCCGCGTGGCTGAGTTGCTGGAGCAGGTGACCACCGAACACATCGACGGTGCCACCGGCATTGCCCACACCCGCTGGGCCACCCATGGCGCGCCCGCCGTGCACAACGCCCACCCGCATTTCAGCCACGGCACTGGCGCAGACGCGCAGGCCCAAAGCGCAGGCCGAGTAGCCTTGGTGCACAACGGCATCATTGAAAACCACGAAGAACTGCGCAAGGCGCTGCAGGCACGCGGCTATGTGTTTGTGAGCCAGACCGACACCGAAGTCATCGCCCACCTGGTGGACAGCCACTACAGCGGCGACCTGTTCGACGCCGTGCAGGCCACCGTGGCCGAACTGCATGGCGCCTACGCCATCGCCGTGATGCACAAGGACGAACCGCACCGCGTGGTGGGTGCACGCGCCGGTTCGCCGCTGATCCTGGGGGTTGGAAACGGGGGCGCAGAGCACTTTCTGGCCAGCGATGCCATGGCCCTGGCGGGCGTCACTGACCAGATCGTTTATCTGGAAGAGGGTGACCTGGTGGACCTGCAGCTGGGCCGCTACTGGATCGTGCGCAAGGATGGTGCCGCACTCACGTCCGAACAGCGCCCCGTGCGCACCGTGCTGGCCCACAGCGGCGCGGCCGAGCTGGGCCCCTACCGCCACTACATGCAAAAGGAAATCTTCGAGCAACCGCGTGCCATCGCCGACACGCTCGAAGGTCTGGCTGGCATCGTGCCCGAGCTGTTCGACGGCGCGGGCCAGCATGGCGAACCTGGCGCCGCCGCCTGGCGCGTGTTCAAGGAAATCGACAGCGTGTTGATCCTGGCCTGCGGCACCAGCTACTACAGCGGCTGCACCGCCAAATACTGGCTCGAAGACATCGCGGGCATCCCCACGCAAGTCGAAGTGGCCAGCGAATACCGCTACCGCACCAGCGTGCCCAACCCACGCACCCTGGTTGTCACCATCAGCCAGTCTGGCGAGACCGCTGACACCCTGGCCGCGTTGCGCCACGCGCAGAGCCTGGGCATGCAGCACACGCTGACCATCTGCAACGTGGCCACCAGCGCCATGGTGCGCGAATGCAAGCTGGCGTACATCACGCGCGCCGGTGTCGAGATCGGTGTGGCCAGCACCAAGGCCTTCACCACCCAGCTGGCAGGCTTGTTTTTACTGACGCTGGCGCTGGCCCAATCCAAAGGCCGTTTGAGCGACGAGCAAGAAGCCGCCCACCTCAAAACCATGCGCCACCTGCCCGTGGCCTTGCAGGCTGTGCTGGCGCTGGAGCCACAAATCATCAGTTGGGCCGAAGACTTTGCCCGGATGGAAAACGCTCTCTTTTTGGGCCGAGGCCTGCACTACCCCATTGCGCTGGAAGGCGCCTTGAAGCTCAAGGAAATCAGCTACATCCACGCCGAGGCCTACCCCGCGGGCGAACTCAAACACGGCCCTCTGGCTTTGGTGACCAGCGCCATGCCCGTGGTCACCGTCGCGCCCAATGACACCTTGCTCGAAAAGCTCAAGAGCAACATGCAGGAAGTGCGTGCGCGCGCTGGCGTGCTCTACGTGCTGGCCGACGCCGACACCCGCATCGAAAGCAGCGACGGCATCCATGTCATCCGCATGCCCGAGCACTACGGCCCCTTGAGCCCGCTGCTGCACGTGGTGCCGCTGCAGCTGCTGGCGTACCACACCGCGTGTGCGCGGGGGACGGATGTGGACAAGCCCAGGAACCTGGCCAAGAGTGTCACGGTGGAGTGACGAGTGAACTGACCCCCCGGAATTTGATCGTAAAAATAAACTCTGTAACCTGTAAATAGAGCCTGTAATGGTGCAGCGCACCTGCACCGATGGGTTCCAAGCGCCTCAGTTGAGGCGCTTTTTTATTGTCAGCTCGCAAATCTATGGGGGAGTTGGATGGGCTGCTTCAGGCTGATAGCAGTCCTCAATGTTCAGCCGTTCACTGACTGCATATGTTCATACCGGACATTGGCAACTATCGGGGAACAATTCCATGCCACTGCATCCTCGGCACCTGCGTACAGGCTATCAGGCAGCTAGATATTCCCTCTTCATGGACTGAACCAGGTCGGCAGTAGTCGGTAAGGATGTCACCCCCGACACCGAATGCCCTGCACTCCATAGATCCGACCACCGTTGAATGACTGGTCCTTCAGATCCTCCTCCGAATTTCTTGCGCGCCTCCTGAACGGACACTGTCTCGTCCAACGCTTCCGGGTCGAGCCCCACGCGGACGATGGACGGCTTCAGGAAGTTGGCGGGCAACCCGGTGAAGGCGCGCGTGGCGAGCACATCGTCCATGGAGCTTTCCAGAAGCATCTCTTTGTAGTCCGCAGTCGCCATGCTTTCCTGGGTGGCGATGAATCGCGTGCCCACGCACCCCAGGTCGCAGCCCAGCACCGTGGCTGCGCGCAGCGCCACGCCGTCCGAGAGCCCCCCCGACAGCACGATAGGGCCATCGAACATCTGGCGCACAGCACGCACAAACGCGAACGGGTTGGCCCAGCCGGTGTGCCCGCCTGCGCCGGACGACAGCAGCACCAGGCCATCGACGCCCGCCTCCACCGCGCGCTCGGCATGGTGCAGCGATGCCACATCAGCAAATACGAGGCAGCCGCCGTCGTGCAAGGTCGGGATCACCGAAGCGGGCGACCCCACACTGGTGATTACCAGTTCTGCGCCGTGGCGCACGATCAAGTCCACTTCGGCCTTGAGGCGTGCGGGGTCGCGCCGCATGATGAGGTTGGGGCAATAGGGCGCCCGGCCCGGTTGTTCTTCGGCCTCTCGCTGCAGCCGCTGCAGCCACGCCGCAAACTCGTCCAGCGACGTGCAATTGGCCGTGGGAAACGCACCGATGACACCGGCCGCGCACGCGGCCGAGACCAGCTCGATGCCAGAAACACGCAGCATGGGGGCCGCGATAGCGGGCACCACCAGGCGATCCATGAAAGGCAGTCGGTTCATTCTTGTTCCATTCCGTTCTGTGAATGCGTTGCGTGAAGGGCAGCTATGGCCTGCGCCGCTTCGTCCACCATGCAGTTGACGATGGCCCGCAGCGGCTCGATGCGTTTTGCGAATGCGATGGATGGTCCCAGCGAGACCATGCCATGGCGCCATTCACCCTCGGCGTAGCAGCGGTCGCGCGCAACCGTTCCGCTGATGAGGTCGCCGAACGCAGCGTGTTCCGTGGCACCTGCCTGCTGGATGGCCTGAACTTGGCGCGCGGTGTCGTTCAGCAGCACGCGCCAAGTTGTGCCTAGCGACTGCAGTAGCCGCACCGTGGAGTGCTCGTCGCAGGTCAGCAGATGCTCCTTGTAGCGGGGGTGCGCCTGGATTTCCTCGCACACCAAAAAGCGGCTGCCGATGAGCACGCCGTCCAGCCCCTGGGCAAGCACCGCAGCCAATTGCTTGCCCCGACCGATGCCACCGCCTAGCACCACCGGCACGCTGAACTGACCAAGAGCGAGCGCGCCCATGAGCATCGTAGGCAGCTCGTTCATGCCTGGGTGTCCGCCTTCCTCCATGCCGACCAGGGCAATGGCATCTGCGCCTGCACGCTCTGCAGAAAGCGCGTGGCGGATGCTGGAGGCTTTGTGAATCACGACGGCGTTGGCCTTGTGCAGCGCTTTGATGAGTTCCGCTGGCGCATGTCCTGCTGTCTCGAAGATCTTCACGCCATGCGCCAGGGCGGCATCCATCCAGCGCGGAACCATGGCGTTGGCCTCGGGCCGGTGCGAGAGCGTGAGGTTCACGCCAAACGGTTTGCCGTGGGTCAGCTCCGCACAAAGTGCGAGGGCGACCCGGAAATCCGCTTCGCAGGCATACGACCGGGGCGTGATAAAGCCCATGCAGCCTGCATTTACCAGCGCAGCCACATACCTGGCGTCGGACAGCCACATCAGGCCACCGCCCAGGATGGGGTGATCGATCCCCAGAAGCTGCGTAACGCGCGTGCGCAGAGCGGCGCCCATGGATCAGCCCCCCGCAGAACCCAGGGCGGGCGCTCCAGCCAGGTCGGTGTCGCCCATCCCCTCCATGGCCACGGGGAAGCGTACCCACGGCATGTCATCACCAGTGGCAAACTTGCCTCGCGAGGCGAAGTGCGCTTGGGACGACAGTTCGGCGGGATGCACCACGGGCGCAGCTGGAACGTCATAGCGGCACAGCAATTCGAAGGCTTCCTGCGATTCCAGAAGCTGCATGGCCTGCTCGATACGCAGATTGATCGCATCGGCCACCGCCTTGCGTACCTTGTGCGTTGCGTACTCCGGCCCATCGAAGGGCGCGAGCGGCAGGGCTGTGCACAAGCGCTTCCAGAAATGGTCTTCCAGCGCGGCAATAGACACGTAGCGCCCATCCTTGCACTGGAACGCGCCGTAGGCAGCCTTTACCAGCGTGGCCTCGCGCTGCGCTTCCACAGTGCGCGCACCTGCCGACCGGTAGGCGCCCAGCCGTGGGTTCATCCAGTGCAAGGCGCAATCGGCCAGCGCCACGTCCAGGTACTGCCCGCGGCCAGTGGCTTCGCGCTGGAACAGTGCGGCGAGGGTGGCGGACAGCGCGTACATGGTCCCGCACAGGTCGGCCACTGGTAGCCCAAAGCTCTGCGCGGGAGCACCATTGGGCTGGCCGGAGACGGCCAGCACGCCAGCGGCGGCCAGGTAGTTGATGTCATGCCCCGGCAGTTCGGCCCAGGGCCCAGTCTGGCCGTAACCACTGAGGGACACGTAGATAAGTCGCGGATAAGCCTTGCAGAGCGCAGCGGCGTCCAGGCCGAGACGCGCCATCACGCCTGGGCGGTAGGACTCGACCACGATGTCGGCCGAAGCGATCAAATCGCGAACTAGGGCGCGCTGGGTTTCGTCTTTGAGATCCACCAGCAGGCTTTGCTTGCCCCGGTTCACGGCCTCGAAAGCGCCCTGGCCCAGGTGCCGAGCGTTGTCGCCATGCGGCGGGCGTTCGATCTTCATGATGCGGGCGCCCATCTCCGCCAGGTTCTGCGTGAGGAAGGGACCTGGCAGCAGTTCACTGAAATCCACCACCGTGATGCCCTGCAGCGGTGGTCGGGCTGCTGTGCCCATCATGCGGACGCTCCTGCGGAGGTTCTTTCGATGATGACGGCGTCCAGTGGCAGCACGCCTTCGCCTTCTGCACCAATCCACACAGGGTTGAGGTCCATTTCCTCAATGCGGCCTGCGTTTTGCGTCACGAAGTCAGAGATGCTCAGCAACAGCGTCTGCAACGCTGCCAGGTCCGCCGGTGGGCGACCGCGTGCGCCTTCGAGCAGGGGAAAACACCGCATCTCACGGACCATGGCGGTAGCCTCGCTGGCGCAAAGCGGCAGCATGCGCCGGGTGACGTCGCGCAGAATCTCCACGTAGATGCCGCCCAGACCGAAGGTCATCACATGGCCGAACACGGGGTCTCGCGTGACGCCGACCATCAGCTCCAGGCCACCGCGCGGCGCCATCTTCTCGATCAGCAGACCGTCGGCGTGTGCGTCGGGCCGGTGGTGCTTCGCAGCCGCCATGATGTCCTCCCAGGCTTGACGCAGTTCGTCGGCGTTTTTCAGCCCTACTACTACGCCGCCGATGTCGGACTTATGGACGATCTGCTCGCTCGCGATCTTTGCCACCACGGGGTAGCCCATGGTATTGGCCGCCGCGACGGCATCCTCCACGGTGGGCGCTAGTGCGTTGGGCAGCAGAGGGATGCCTGCTGCCAGCAGCTGAGACTTGGCTTCGGCCTCCGACAGGCTGCGTGTGGCGGTGGCGGGCGGCAGTGCTGCCCCAGTGTTCAGTGGCGTATGCACTCCACGCGTGCGCTTCCAGCGGCCGTATTCAATCCAGCGCTGGATCGCCTTGATGGCCTTACCCACCGACCGTGGCGGTGCAAACCCGCCTTCGACCAGCATGCGATAGCCCTCGCCCATGCGGTCGCTCATCCAGATAGGAATGATGGGGGTGGCGCAGCCCTTCTGCGCCGCGATGATGGTGCGTGCCAACTGGATGGTGGTGTCGCCGTAGTCCAGCGCAATCGGAACGATCACGCAGCCCAGGTTGGGGTCCACCGCCACTGCGCTCAGCGATTTTTCGATCAGCGCGGCATCGCTCAGCACGGCGGCGGTCGTGTCCACCGGGTTGTCCAGCGCAGCGTAAGCGGGAAGCAGATCAGCAAGGATCTGCCGCGTGTGCGGGGCAAACTGCGCGAGGGTCAGACCTGAAGTGCCTACGGCATCCGCTGTCAAGGCTGCGGTGCCGCCCGACGAGGTGTAGATGGCCACCCCTTCGCAGGGCGCCGGCTCGCCACGTGCGAACAGCCAGGCTGTATCGACCAGCTCGTCAATGTCATCCACCTCGATCACACCGCACTGCTTGAACACAGCGCTGTTTACCTCGGCCGATCCTGTCAGGGATGCGGTGTGGGACTGCGCTGCCTTCTGCCCGTATTCCGACTTGCCCACCTTGAGTGCGATCACCGGCTTGCCGTTGGCCGCAGCACGGTTCACAGCGGCTACAAATTTTGCGCCATCCTTGATGCCCTCCAGCAAGGTCACGATCACCTTGATGTCGGGTGCATCGGCCATGTAGTGAATGAAGTCGGCCACCTGCAAGTCCACCTCGTTGCCGGTGGAGGCCCACAGGCCAATGCCAATGCCCCGGTCCATGGCCTGCATCACATTGCGCCCCAGGCCGCCGCCCTGCGTGGCCAAGCCGATGGGACCCTTGACGAGGTCGTGTGGGAAGGAGGGCGAGAAGGTCAGGCCCAGGCGGTGGTTGACGTTGGTGAGACCCGGGCAGTTGGGGCCATACAGGCGCATACCGCCCGCATCGGCAATCTCCTTGAGCCGCACCTGGGCGCGTTCGCCTTCCTCTCCGGCCTCGCCAAAGCCCGACGTCAACACGATGGCAAACAAAACGCCCCGCGCTGCGCATTCCTCGGCCACCGCCAGCACGCCCGATGCGGGTACCACGATCACCGCCACGTCGGGCGTGGCGGGCAGCGATGCCACACTGGGCCAGCAGCGGTGCCCGCGGATCTCTGCCTTGGTCGGGTTGACGAGGTAAATGTCTCCGTCGAACTCGGAATGGTCCAGCAGGTTGGTCAGCGTGCGCTCGCCAATGCTCTGCGGGCGGTCCGAGGCGCCCACAAGGGCAATTGAGCGCGGGCGTATCAGTCGTGAAAGGTCAGTCAATGTTGTCTCCTGGTCGTTATGGGTGCAGCGATGCCGTGGATCAGACGATCGCCGAGATACCCAGGATTTCGCGCCCGGCAATCAAGGTCTGCACTTCGGTGGTGCCTTCGGGAATCGTCCCGCCGCGCGTGTCGCGGAAGATGCGCTCGATGGGGTAGTCGGTGGCGTAGCCCAGGCCGCCGTGCACCTGCAGTGCCATGCTGGCGACTTCGTGTGCGGCCTCGGTGGCATAGAGCTTGGCGATAGAGCAGGCGGTGCGCGCATCGGCATTGGCGTCCAGTGCGGCGGCCGCGCGCAGGCTCAGTGCCCGAGCGGCTTCCACGCGGATCGTCATGTCCACGATGAGCTTTTGAACTAGCTGGAAACTGCCGATGGGCTTGCCGAACTGGGTGCGGGTTCGGGCGTAGTCAATGGACAGGTCGAGCGCCGCTTGGGCGGCGCCCACGGCACCCATGGCAATGTTGACGCGCGCGCCGTCCAAGCCCATGAGCATCTTCTTGAGTGCGTTGCCTTCTTCGCCCAGCAGGTTTTCGCGGGGCACCTTGACGTTGTCGAACGCCAGCTCCGCCGTGCCGGTGCTGCGCAACACCATGGTGTCAACATTGCGCACTTCATAAGGAGACACATCACGCTCCACCAGGAACGTGGACAGCCCCCCCTGGCAATCGGGGCTGAACGTGCGGGCGACCACGATGCCGAAGTCGCCGAAGGCGCCATTGGTGATCCACAGCTTGCGGCCGTTGAGCACGTAGTGGTCGCCCTGCAGGTCTGCGCGGGTCTGGACCTGGGCAATGTTCGAGCCCGTGCTCGGCTCGCTGATGGCGTTGAACACCTTGCGTTCGGATGCCAGCAGGGGCTTCAGGAAGCGTTCGCGCTGTTCCTCGTTGGCCTCGGCGGCCAGCTTGTTGATGGCCGCGTTGGTGATGTTCACCATGGTCCGCAGCGACAGCCAGGTGTACCCGGCTTCCTCCATGAGCATGGCCCAGGTCATCTGGTCCATGTCCATCCCGCCCAGGGCCTCGGGCAGGCGGCCGCCGATGTATCCGAACTGGGACAGCTCCTTGAGGAGCTCAAAGGGAAAGGTCTTGTCCTTGTCGTGCTGAGCCACGGTGGGCGCAACTTCACTTTTCATGAAGCGGCGCACGCTGTCTCGCAGCATTTCTTGTTCGGAACTCATCGTTGAATACATGGCTATGTCTCCTGGGTTGAATGCATGGGTCCGCCGCTAGGCGGGGGTGGTGTCTTTGGCGCCCGCGCCGCGCCGGCCCGAGGCCGTGGCGCGCAGCGTGGGAGCGGCGTTCTGGGGGTGGAACACGAGCGCCTGCACTTCTTGCAAGGCCTGCAGGCAGGCATCCTTGGTACGGCGCAGGCGTTCTGTAGGCCCGGCGACCGAAAGCGCGAGGGGTTCATCGCCCAGATACCCTGCCACGGCAATGGCGGCCAAGCCGTCAAAGCCTTCGTTCTCCACCCACATCCAGCCTTGCTCGCGCGCTTGCGCGATCTGCGCCTCCAGTGCCGCGAGGTCGGTAATGGATCCGGGGGCGATCTGCTTGAGTGGCTTGAGCCGCAGCTGCCGTGCAGCCTCTTCGGGGGTGCCCAGCGACAGTGCAGCCTTACCCAATGCCGACACGTGCAAGGCGATCTTGTTGCCGACGTTTTCTACATAGCGCAGCGGGTGCGTGCCCTCTGCAAACGCCAGGACCTTGACCACGCCGGCCTCCACGCGGCCGCACATGCCGGTCTCTCCGGTCTTGTCGCGCAGCAGTTCGCAGGCCTCGGACGCCACCGCATAGAGCGAGTCCCCCGCAGCGATGCCTTTGGCAACCGTGAGCAGGCGGGCCGTGGGATAGAAGCGCCGGGTGCGAGCGGTCCGCATCAGGTAGCCCAACTCGTGCAGCGTGTGCAAGAGATCAGAACAGCTGCTTTCGGGCAGGTCCATCAGGCGCGCGAGGTCGGAGTTGGAGAGCTCACGGCGCTCCCGGGCAAAAACCTCCAGGAGGGCCATGGTTCGAGAGGCAGCGGGGACGATGGTTGGCATAAATTCTCCGGTATTTCGTAGATATCAACGAATCATAGCTTTGAGGGCAAGGCGATTCACTGCGGAAATTGCTCTGAAATTTCGATTTTTTCTACAGGAATGACTTCGAAAACCTCTTGCATGTCTACGAAATATTGAAGTATTCTACGACCAGCCGCAATCATGTGGCAACAAAAAATGGAGACAAGCATGCTTAGAGCCTTCCGAAAACTGGTTGTTTTTGTCATTGCCTCGTTGGCCTTCGGTGTCCTGCACGCTGCAGGAGATGAGTGGCCGAACAAGCCGATCACCTTTGTGGTGCCATTCCCACCCGGAGGCATCACGGACAACACGTCCAGACTGCTGGCCAAGCTGCTCAGCGCGCAGTTGGGTCAATCGGTGGTGGTGGACAACCGTCCCGGTGCTGGCGGCTCCATCGGGGTCGAGTCAGCTTCGCGCCAGCCGCCAGATGGCTACACCATCATTTACGGCACACAAGGAACGCATGGCGCCAACCTGGCGCTGTACAAGAACGTACGCTATGACCCAGTCACGGACTTCGTTCCTGTGCATGGCATGTCGGAAACGCCACTCATGCTGGTGATCAACCCAACGCGTCCTTTCAAGACCGTGCCTGAGCTGATCGCCTACGCAAAGGCCAACCCCGGCAAGCTCAATTTCGGCTCTGCCGGGCCCGGCACGGGCACCCATCTGACGGCCGAGCTGTTCCAAACGGCCGCAGGCATCAAGATGACTCACGTGCCATATCGCGGTAGTGCGCCAGCACTCACCGACCTGATGGCCGGCAGTATTGACCTCATGTTTGACTACCCCGCGGTGGTCCTGCCCCAGGTACAAGCTCAGAAGCTCAAGGCGCTGGCAGTCACCTCCAAGAAGCGGCTGTCCAGTTCCCCCGACGTGCCGACCGTCGGCGAGCTGGGCGTCCCCGAAGCCGAATCAACGGCCTGGGGCGCGGTTTTCGTACCTGCCAAGACGCCGCCAGACATTGTCAAGCGCCTGGGCGATGAGATCGCCAAGGCCATCGTTCACCCCGAAATGCTGCAGGCCACGGAGCAGTTCGGAAGCGTTCCGTTCGTCGGCCTGCGCGACGCCAAGTTGGGTGCTTTCGTGAAAGCGGAGCTGACCCGGTGGCGTGCGGTAGTTCAGCAGTCGGGCGCCAAGCTCGACTGATGGGTGGCGGGTGCTGCGTGCCCGCCACCCGCACCTTTCTATTTCACCCCTTCCATTTATGACAGATTCAAAGACTTCCTTGAAGCCGTTGCAGCCGACTCTCTATGAGCTGGCTGCAGACGGCCACTCGCTCAACTTCTTCTTTGCGCAGTGCGGCGCTTGCGGGGGGCTGAGCTTTCCGGCCAACGCGCCGGGGTGCATGCACTGCGGAAGCCCGCTGAGCGAAGCACAACGCGTCACCCGCCCAGGCGGCGGAGAGTTGCTGGAATTCGTGACATTGCACGTGCCACTGCTGCCTGGCATGGCAGCACCCAGCATCGCCGGGGACATTCGCATCGCGCCCGGCATCGTCGAAGAAGGTGTGATGGCTGTGGGTGACGAGACGGCGCTGAGACATGGCATGACGGTTCGCGCCATCGTCGAAATGAAGCCCGAAGAAGGTGTTTACGCCTGCCGCTTTTTGCCCGTGAATGAAGGAGCCGCGCAATGAGCACTACCCAGCAAACCACATCAGGCAACTGGCTCGATGCCAATGGCGGCGTGTTCATCGCCGGTATCGGTCTGCACCCCTACCAGTTCCCTACCGAAACGCCATACACCGAGTTGGGTCTTACGGCGGTACGGGCCGCGCTGTTGGACTCGGGACTTGCATGGGACCGCGTGCAAAGCGCGTATGTGGGCACCACTTCCATCGGGATGGCGGCGGGCCGCGTCATGCTGCGCCACCTGGGGTCCACGGGCCTGGCGGTGACACAGGTGGAAAACGCATCGGCCTCTGGGTCGTTCGCCTTCCGCCAGGCGTGCATGGAAGTGGCCACCGGCATGAGCGATGTGGTGCTGGCGGTCGGGGTGGACAAACATGGCGACGGGCGCCGTGCGGCCAACAAGGACGGACTGGAGAGGCTGAGCGAAACCGCCGCCATCCCAGCAGCCAAGTTCGCGATGATGGCGCGCACCTACTTGCGCGAGCGCGGTGCATCCGTCGAAGAAATGGCCAACGTGGCCGTAAAGAACCACGGCAATGCAGCGCGCAACCCGTTCGCGCAGTTCCGCAAACCCCGCACGCTGGAGCAGGTGCTCGCATCGCCGCGCGTGGTGGGCGACCTCACCGTGCAGCAATGCTGCCCACGCGGCGAAGGGGCTGCGGCGGTGATGGTGGTCTCCGGCAACGCCATCCGTAAATTGGGGCTGGATGCCCGGCGCTGCGTGCGCGTCAAGGCATCGGTCGCAGGTAGTGAGCGGCCCGAAGCGCAGTACGGCGACAGCGCTGTGGAGCTGGTCCGCACCAGCGCGCAGGCCGCGTTTGACCAAGCGGGCATTGCACCCAAGGAGCTTGACCTTCTGGAACTGCACGACGCCTTCTCGGTGGAAGAGCTGCTCTACAGCGAAGCCATCGGAGTGTGCGATTCGGGCGAAGGCGCCCGTTATCTGGCGCGTGGCGATTCGCAGATCGGTGGCCGCTGCGCCATCAACGCGTCGGGTGGACTGATCGGCATGGGCCACCCGCTCGGCCCCACAGGCATCGGCCAGTTGGCCGAAATCACCCGACAACTGCGGGGCGAGGCGGAAGGCCGCCAGCACCCCAATGCGCGCTGGGGCATGGCCCACATGATCGGGCTCGGCTCGGTCTCCGTCGCCCACGTGCTGTCGGCGTCGGCGTGATGGCACTGCACATCTCTTACTGAAAGCAATCCAATGACTACACCTGAGATCCAGGACCTGGGCACATTGCTCTATGAGGTGCGCGACCGCGTGGCCGTGGTCACCCTCAATCGGCCCGACCGCATGAACACGCTGGGCAGCACCATGAAGCCGGACTTGGCCCGCGCCTTCTTTGAACTGGCCCGCAACGACGACCAGGTGCGCGCGGTGCTGATCACTGGCAGCGGCGACAAGGCGTTCTGCGCGGGCGCCGACATCAAGGAGCGCGCTACCGACGTAGTGCGCGGCACGGAGTATTTCGTGCGCCAGAAAGCAACCCACGAGCTGTTTCGCAACATCGAAGAGTTCGAAAAGCCCGTTGTCGCAGCCATCAACGGCGTGGCGCTGGGCGGCGGGCTGGAGATTGCACTGTGCTGCGACCTGCGCATCGCGGCCTCCCACGCGCGCTTTGGCCTGCCCGAAATCAAGTTGGGGGTCATTCCGGCAGCCGGTGGCACGCAGCGGCTGCCACGGCTGGTGGGCGAAGCCCGGGCCAAAGAGCTGATCCTGACAGCTGACTTGGTGGGCGCGGAGACGGCGCTGCGCTACGGCCTGGTGAGCCGTGTGGTGCCGCAGGCCGAGCTGATGACGGCTGCGCTGGAGCTGAGTCAGCGCATTGCGCAGCACCCGCCGCTGGCGGTCCGTTTCGCCAAGCGCGCCATCAACCGCGGCATGCAGACCGACCTGGACTCGGGCCTGGAGTACGAGCGTTACGCGGCCGCAATGATCGTGGACAGCGAAGACCGCATCGAAGGCATGCGCGCCTTTGTCGAGAAACGCGAACCCCAATTCAAAGGACGCTAGTGCCCTATTGCACTGGCGACCACATTCAGACAAAGCACTCGAAAGTAATTCCATGGAACTCGGATTGAACGGACAGGTCGCCCTCGTCACTGGCGGCGGGCAAGGCGTAGGCCGGCAGATTTGCATCGAACTCGCAGCCGAAGGTGCGCGTGTAGTAGTGAACGACCTTTTTGCCGAGCGCGCCCAAGCGGTGGCCGATGAAATCAACGCCGCAGGCGGGCAGGCCTATGCAGCGCCGGCGGACATCACCCAACTGGAGGCGGTCGATGCCATGGTGGCCAGTGCCGCCGAGCATTTCGGCGCGCCCATTACCGTGCTGGTAAACAACGCCGGCATCATTCCCGAGCGCCGCGAAAAAGGTGGCCGCACACCCGCCTTCGTGGACACCCCCGTGGTGGACTGGGCCAAGATCGTGAACCTCAACGTTTACGGCACCATGCACTGCTGCCGCGCCGTGTTGCCAGGCATGGTCGGGCGCAAGACGGGCCGCATCATCAACATCATCTCGGAAGCGGGCCGCATCGGCGAGGCCAACATGGCGGTGTATTCGGGGGCCAAGGCTGCGATTGCCGGTTTCGCCAAGGCCCTGGCTCGGGAGCACGGCCGCCATGCGGTCACCGTCAACTCCGTCGCTCTGGGAGCTGTGTCCCATGAGGGCATCAAGGACGGTCCGTTGAACATCCACGCCACGGTAGAGAACAACGAGCTGCTGGGCAAGATGCTCAATGCGTATCCCATCTCCAAAGGCGTGGGTCGCCTGTCCCGTCCGGGCGACGTGTCGGGCATCGTGGCGTTCCTGGCGTCAGACCGCGCGCTGTTCATCACGGGGCAGACCATCGGCGCATCCGGCGGTTTCGCGATGGTTTGATGCTGATCGGGGCGGTCAGGCGAACCGCCCCAGCGCCGCTCAGGTGCTAACCGTGCTGCGTTCTCATGCAGCACGACCGAACACACAACAAGGAGGCAAGACCATGATGAATCGCCGCCATTTCTCGGCATCCATGGGGGCTCTGGCACTCTCGCCCTCGGTATTTGCACAGAGCGCTTACCCACAGCGCCCGATCACCCTCGTCGTTCCTTTCTCTGCGGGCAGCGTGGTGGATGTCCAAGCCCGCCTGATCGCACGCGCGCTGAGCGACAACTTGGGCCAGCCCATCGTCATCGACAACCGGGTGGGTGTGAGCGGCTCCATAGGCGCCGAGTTCGTGGCCCGCGCGGCGCCCGACGGATACACCATCCTGCTCGGCACCCAGGGCACGCAGGGGACCAATACCGTTCTCTTTAAGAACATTCGCTACGACCCAGTCAAGGACTTCGTGGCGATCCATGGGCTGACAGGTAACGCAAACGTCATGGTCTGCAATCCCAACACGAAGTTCAAAACCGTCGCCGACGTGATCGAGTTCGGCAAGCAACAGCCTGGCAAGCTCAACTTTGGATCGGGTGGCAATGGCACGTCCGCCCACCTGTGTCTGGAGCTACTGCAAACCCAAACCGGTGCGCGGTTCAATCACATTCCCTACAAGGCCACCACAGCAGCCCTGGTTGATCTGATTGCGGGGAACGTGGATGTGCTGTTCGACTATGTCCAGACATCGAGAGCCCATATCCGGGACGGAAAAATCAACGCGCTGGCGGTGACCAGCACCAGCCGCCTTGCCGCGCTACCCAATGTGCCCACCATGGCCGAGGCCGGAATCCCCAGCGTGGTGGCAATGAACTGGGGCGGCATCTTTGCACCGGCCAATACGCCGGCACCCATCGTCAAGCGCTTGTCAGATGGGGTGGGCCAAGCACTGAACTCACCGGAGGTCACGGCGGCGCTGGATGCGGTCTCGAGCGTCAAGATCGGTATGCCGCACGAGCAGTTTGCACCGTTCGTGGCCACCGAGGCGGCCAAGTGGGCCGAGGTGATTCGCAAGTCTGGAGCGAGCATCTGATGTCTGCGCCCAAAGTGGCCGTGGTCACCGGTGCGAGCAGCGGCATCGGCCGCGCACTGGCGCTGGCATGTGCCCGCGAAGGCATGGCGGTGGTGGCGGCCGACATCGAGGCCGAAGCCCTGGCACAAACGCAGGCGCTGGTGGAGGCGGCAGGCGCTGCGTGCATGGTGCAGCGCTGCGACGTGTCCAACGCCGCAGACGTGGAGCTACTGGCTGAAGCCAGCTGGGGCCGTTGGGGCGGTGTGGATTGGCTCTTCAACAACGTCGGTGTGGCATTGCTCGGGACCGCCTGGGATGCCACGGACGACGACTGGAGGTGGGTGCTGGGCGTGAACCTGATGGGGGTGGTGCATGGCGTGCGCAGCTTTTTGCCGCGCATGCGGGCCCGGGGCATGCCGGCCCACATCGTCAACACCTCATCGGCTGCTGGCCTCGCCACCATCGCAGGTTCTGCCGTGTACTGCGCCAGCAAGTACGCAGTCGTCGCTTTCTCGGAATGCCTGGCCAAGGACCTGGAGCAGGTGGGTTCGCCCATCGGCGTGTCCGTCTTGTGCCCTTCCCTGGTGGCCACGAGCATTGACCAGTCACAACGCAACCGACCAGCCGCATTGCCAGAGGTGGGCCCCACGGCTGCCGCCTATGGAGAGCGCGTGCGTGCCGGCATGGCCGCTTCAGCCATCAGTGCCGAGGATGTTGCACGCGCTGCGGTCGACGCGATTAATGCGCGCCGCTTCTATGTCATTCCCCATGCCCACACGGGTGCGTCCGTGAGGGACCGCACCCAAAAAATCATGGACGATTTCAACCACATTCACCAGGAGAGTCATTAGTGAACGCAGCCCACCCATCCGCCGACCTTGCCGCCTTGCACAACCATGTGACGGTGCTCACAGAACGAGTTGAACGCATGGAGAGCATCGAAGCCATCCGCGCGCTGCGTGCCCGCTACCACGAATTGGTGAATGAGGATGCGGGTAACCGCCTCTACGAATTGTTTGCCCCCGATGCATACGTGGCCTACGGCGGGCGCCCCGAAGTGCGGGGCCGCGACAACATCCGCGCATTCTTTGCATCGTTTCCGGTGCAAACGGCCCGGCAGTTCATCCACAGCCATGTCGTGCAGGTTCAGGGCGACCGGGGCACGGGGTCCAGTTATCTGGACGGTCGGCCCGTGCGGGACGGCAAGAGCTTTTATGTGGTGGGGCGCTTTGACGACGAGTACATCCGCCTGGAGGGCCAGTGGGTTTTTCAGCGTGTGACCTTGAGCGTGCACTACATGATCGAGGCCGCTGAGCGTTGGGACCACCTCATTCCGCTGCAAGGGGTTCGTTGATGCACCGCACAGCCACCATGGCCTCATTGCCTTCCTTGTTTGATCTGACCGGCCAGCGAGCGCTGGTGACGGGCGCTGCGAGCGGTCTCGGGCTGGCCATTGCAGAAGCCCTGCTGGAGGCGGGTGCGGAAGTCGTGCTGTCCGACAGCGATGCGCCAGCGCTGGATGCTGAAGTGCAGCGCCTGCGCAAGGCGTACACAAAGGTGCGGCAGCGAGTGATCGACGTCAGCGACGGCGCTGAGGTGGACCGCCACCTCGACGCCATCGCGGCCGAAGGGCCCATCGACTGCGTGTTTGCCAATGCGGGCATGAGCGCTGGACGCGGTTTCCTGGCCGAACAAGGGCGCCTGGAAAATGTGGACCCGGCAGCGTGGGAAAAGGTACTTCAGGTGAACCTGACGGGCGTGCTGACCACGCTGCGCGCCGCCAGCCGCCATATGAAGCCCCGCCGACAAGGGAGGATCATCGTGACATCGTCCATTGCCGGGCTGAGGTCGGAGGCACATTCCGGCTACGCCTACGTGGCCTCCAAGGCTGCGGTGAACAACGTGGTGCGCCAGGCGGCCATCGAGCTGGCGCCGTTCAACATTCTGGTCAACGCCATCGCCCCCGGCCCTTTTGCCACCGGCATCAACGGAGGCCGCTTGCGTCTGCCGGAGAGCGCCGAGCGTATGCGCACCTACATCCCGCTGGGCCGCATCGCCCAGCCCCACGAAATCCAAGGACTGGCGCTGCTGCTGGCTTCGCCGGCATCGAGCTACATGACCGGTGCCATCATCCCATCGACGGCGGCGCCAGCGCGCGTTAGCTCCGAAGACCATCCGTTCAGTTCTTTCCAACCGCAAACACAGAGGAAGCCGCACCATGATCATCGTCACAGGCCATGTGATCGCACGCCAAGATACGGAGGAGGCTGTTGAGCAACTGGCCGTGGAGCATGTCCTGCGCTCCCGGGTAGAGCCAGGGTGCATGTCCCACGAAGTGAGCCGCGATGTGCAGCAGCCGCTACGCTTCGTGTTTGTGGAGCGCTGGGAAAACATGGCCGCACTGCAAGCCCATTTCCGCGTGGAAGCATCGCGCACGTTCGCACAGTCAATGGCAAGCTTGTGTCAGGAGCCACCGCAGATCGATATCTATGAGGCGGCAGCGGTTGCGGCACGCTGACGGCGGTAGTTCAAGCGCGGCAATTGACCCATGTGAGGGGATGACCGGGTCGATTTTTTGCCGAAGAATATTTGTGACCTCAAAGCAGGCCAACGCAACCACTTTTTGTGGAGCGGTGACCGATTCCAGCGCGCTCGGTATGAAAGTCCTTACTTCGGTAACCTCGGTGTCCAAACCGCACAGTGGACCAGTCGTCTTCAGGCTGCAAGCAGCTATGCGTTCCTGTAGTGCTGACGTTCCCCTTTGGCCCAAGAGAATCGCTCATGGGAGATTTCACGGTGCACCAACTGACGCCTCTAGTCCGACGACAGTGAATCGCTCCGGTTTTTGCGACGTATCAACACTCTGAAAGGGCTGGGCAGGACGTATACGAACAAGCTCTTTACGAGGTTCGTGAGCTTGTCGTGAGGATGGTTCAGGAGCGCCGCAGGGGTAGCTGCCACTGTGGGGCGCCATTGAGACCGTCGAACCGGAAAGCGCTGACTTCTCGAACCCGTATTTGAGTGATTGTTGCAGTGCTTTTGGAGGAGTTTACGACTTTAGGTTGACAGCCACTTGGCTGAGCAGGGCGCTAGGCCGCATGGATGCTGGGCAGGGGTTTACGACTTTAATTACCCGGGATAGTCGCGATTCGGAGATGCGGGCAAGAGCAAAGAAGGAAGCCCGTGGGAACCGCCTTCATCCTCGGTCCCCGCGCCGGATGCGCAAAACGCGCAGGGAGAGACAGCTGCTTGCCGAGGCATAGGTGTAGCAACAAAAAGGGCTCCCAGTGGGAGCCCAGTTTGCTTGCCTGACAGTGAGGAAAACACTCCCCATGGCAGCAGCACCCGCGAAGTGCCACCGCCATGGGAAGGCCCGCAACTGCGTCAATTACATGGCGCTGAATTCGCCGTGGGGAATCTTGCCGGTGCGCAGGGCTTCGGCTGCCTGGGCACGCACTGCAGCGCGGTCAGCCGTGGAGGTGTATGTCACCACGCGCGAGCCCGCGGGTTCCTGGCTGCGGGTCTGGGCCACCGTGGCGGCTTCCGCTTGCACTTCAGCACGGGTGCGGTTGGTGTCGAACTGGAGCGCAAATTGCGAGCCATCGGCTTCGTCAGCGTGGACGCCGAAAGAGGCGAAAGCAGCAACAGCGGCGATAGAGAGGAAACGGGCAGTCGTGTTCATGGTGCAAATCCTTGGATAAAAGCGTCTCAAAAAAAGCCGGAACAAAGCGCCAAAAGCGGATGCTAAAAACTACTTCAAACCGGGTTCGGTGAGTCGCCTTGCGGGTTCGGCTCATCGATGGATTGAACTGTACGCCGGTGCTGTTCAGAGAAAAACTATCCAGTCGCAAACTAACTGTTCCAGTATTGGAAACAATTGATCTGCTGCGCCAAGAAGCGCTTCGCAGGGAGGGGGTATGCAGGGATTGGAGGCCCATGGGCGTATTTCACCCACTGGGTTTCACGGGGAGAAACTCTGGTGCCCGGGCCTGCGACGCCGGGAAAGCGTGGAGCTGTCGAACTGCTCCGCGTCAGTCAGAGCCTGGGCGATGCAGACCATCCGCCGGTGGCGGTGCAGGTGACCTTGCACGGGGCGTCAGCCCTTCGGCAGCCTGTTGTGCGCAGGTGGTGGTCCGGCTTGAGATGTGTGGGGCCAAATTGTCGAAGCGTCTGTTCACGATCTCCGGCTAGAACGTAGACAAGTGCTCAGTGCTGCACGTACGGGAAATGCCTGAACCGCACGCGCAGCGTTTGCCGCGTCGGGCTACTTTTTCAAGGGGCAGGTGTTGATGCCCAGCAGTGTGTAGGCGGGGCAGAAGCGGAACAGGCCGGTGGCCAAGGGGACAACGCCCAACCAGCCCCACCATCCCACAGTGTTGGTGGCGGCCAAGGCAATCAGCACCAAGCCTGCCACGATGCGCAGCACGCGATCAATGGTTCCAACGTTGACGTTCATGACAATTCCTTTGGGTTACGCATGGGCCCCGGGGGCGGGACCTTTCTTGCACAGGAGGTGGCGCATGGCTGATGCACTACCGGATCAGTCGAAAGACGGTGGCTCGGGAGACGCCACGGGTTTGCCCGCCGCAGCCCAGGCGTCAAAGCCGCCTGCGATGGACTGCACCTGCAGGTAGCCCATGTCGCGCATGGCGCAGGCTGCCAAGGCGGCCCTCCCGCTGGTCTTGCAGTACAGCACCACCTTCAGATCGCGCGAGGTGAGTGCAGGCGTGCTGCTGAGCTTGAACTCCAGCACGCCGCGCGAGGCGTGGATGGCACCGGGTATGTGTCCGGCCTGGTACTCATCGGCCTCACGCACGTCGATGAGCACATCGGCCAGTCGGATGGCTTCATCGGCTTGGTCGATGGGGACTTCATGGACCTGGGCTTTCGCCGCAGCCACGAGATCGTGGGCTGTTTTCATCGGGTGTTTCCTTTAGTACGGTGTGACGGTGGATATGCCGTGGTGTCATTTGAGGACGGCGTTGTTGGCGTCCAGCACTTTCAGCACGATGGGAATGCCCTGCCCCACGCTCTGGGTTACCGTGCAATAGCTTTCGAACTGGCCCAGCACGCGGTCCAGGTGTTCCAGTTGTGTGGCAGGTACGCCCAGTTGCAAGGTGGCGTCCATGCGCAGCACACGCAGGCGTCCCTCTGGGTTGCGGCCCACCTGGGCCACCACGGTGGCGCGCAAGGGCTCCGGTGACTGTTTGAATTTGCGCAGCGCAAACAGCAGGGAGTCACTCAGGCAGTTGCCCACCGCTGCGCAAAGCAGCTGCACCGGCGATGGGCCCTTGCCCGAGCCCAACGGGGCGGGTTCATCGCCGATCAGGCGGGGGACGGTGCCGCCAAAATGGATGTCAAAGCGGTAGTCCTTTTGCTGGACCAGCTCAACGGTGACTTGTTCGTTGCTCATGGAAATCTCCGGGATCTTCTGAGGGGGCTCGTGGATAGCGTGTCACAGCGCGTTCACGGGAATCTTGAGATAGGTCATGCCGTTGTCTTCTGCCGGGGGCATCGCCCCGGCCCTGATGTTGACCTGCACCGACGGCAGGATGAGAACGGGCATGTCCAGCGTTGCATCGCGCCGGGTGCGCAGTTCGACGAATGCCGCTTCGGTCATGCCGTCGTGCACATGGATGTTGTGGGCGCGCTGATCGGCGACCGTGGTCTGCCAGGCCGGGGTGCGCTCCGCGGGGGGGTAGTCGTGGCACATGAAAAGGCGGGTCTGTGCGGGCAGGCTGAGCAGCTTGCGCACCGACTGGTACAGCGTGTGCGCATTGCCACCCGGGAAGTCGCAGCGCGCGGTGCCGACGTCGGGCATGAACAGGGTGTCGCCCACCAACACGGCGTCTGCGATCTGGTACGCCATGCACGCAGGGGTGTGGCCCGGCACGGCCAGCGCCTTGGCTTCGAGGTGGCCAATAGAAAAAACTTCTTCGTCGTGCAGCAGGTGGTCGAACTGACGGCCATCCGGGTGGAACTCTGGCTCCAGGTGGAAGATGGCTTTGAACACCTCTTGCACCTGGGTGATGGCGGCTCCGATGGCGATTTTCCCTCCCAGCTTGCTGCGAAGGTAGTGCGCGGCGGACAGGTGGTCGGCATGGGCATGGGTTTCCAGAATCCATTGCACGGTCAACCCCTTGCTCTGGACGAAAGCTACCAGGCGATCCGCAGAATGCGTGCGGGTGCGGCCTGATTTTGCGTCGTAGTCCAGCACCGAATCCACCAGTGCGCAGTGGCCCCCGGGTTCGTCAAACACCACGTAGCTCACGGTCCAGGTCGCGTCGTCAAAGAAGGCTTCTATCTGGGGCTTCACGGGGGTCTCCTGTTGCAGGTTCGATGGACACAATGCTCCGAGTGTGGCTGTGGCAAGCGCCTGATCCCATCAGTCGCGTTCGATGGGGCGGCCCAGCTGCAGGGCCACGCTGCTCACACCGCCGCCATTGGACACCTGGCTATAGCCTTGCGTGCGCAACCACTGGACTGCCATGCCCGAGCGAGCGCCCGAAAGGCAGCAAAGCACCATCGGTTGGTCGCGGTGCGGCAGTGCTGCAGCGGCTTGCTGGGCCAGGCTGTCCAGCGGCAGGTTGATGGAGCCAGCCACATGGCCTGCTGCGAATTCGCCGGGCGAACGGACATCGACGACCAGGGGAAGCGTGGGGGCGGGGTGGGGGTTCATGGCGCTGGCGGGGTGAGGGTGTGGGATGAGGGCATGGTTGGAGGCGTTCACGGTGTGGGCGGGGCCAGCATGTGCGCTGTGTCGGTGGCCGCTTGCAACGCGGCCTCGTCGAGCTGGCCCGCCAAAGCCATCAACTGCAGGCGCTCTTGCGCCATGCGGGTCTGGTGCCCCAGCAGGTTGGATTGCGACTGCATCGCGTCATTGTGTGCCTGCAGCAAATCCAGTGTGGTGCGGTCGCCCACCTGGCGACCCAGTTGGGTCGCCTGCAGCCGAACCTGGGCCGACCTGAGCGCCGACTCCAGGGCCTGGGTCCGGGCGGCCCCAGCCTGCAGGTGCAGCCAGCTGGTGCGTACCTGCTGGGCGACGGCAAGCCGGGCGCTGTCGAGGTCGGCCTGGGCCTTGTCCTGAAGGCGCAGCAGTTCCTGCTGGCGCGCATCAAGTTGGCCACCGGTGTACAGCGGCACCTGGATTTGCACACCCACCATGTACTGGCGTGCGGAGTTGCTGGCCGAGCCCCACCGGCCTGATCCTGACAGGTGGTCGCCACCGGCCTGGGCCACCAGGTCCACCTTGGTGCTGGCAAAACGCGCCGCCTTGGTTGCCTCTTGCTCGGCCAGTGCGAGGGCCTGCGCCTGGGTGCGCACCTGAAGGTTGTCCTGCGCGGCGAGATTCAGCCAGTGAGGCAGGGGCGCGAGGGGTTTGCCATCGCGCAAGGCGGTGGTTTCGTTGCCCGACGAGGTTGGCAGGTGTAGGGGGGGCAGTTGCGCAGGACTCCAGCCTGTGGTCTGGGCCAGAGCCTGGCGCGCAATCTGCATCTCAACATCGGCTGCTTGCACCAGTGCAGCGTTGGCCTGCGCGCGCGCCTCGGCTTCGCGCACATCCGTGATCGGCGAGTCCCCCAATGCAAAGCGGTCCTGCGCCTCTTTGAGAGCCTGATCGGTTGCCTCCTGCTGGCGCAGTAGCAACGCGCGCTGCTGCTGCGCCAGCACGGCCGAGAAGTATTGCTGGGCCGTTCGCAGCATCAGCTGTTGCTGCACCGAGGCGGCCTGCAGTTCTGCCAGATCGGCGGATAGCAGCAGCTGGCGCCCCTGTGCGCTGCGCTCTGGGTTGTACAGCGGCATGCGCGCCTCCACACCCCAGCGTGTACCCGGGCCGCTGCGGACCGAGGTGTCAAAACCCACCCCGGAGGTCTGGGGTGCCCCTGGCATGGAAAACGCGGCCCCCTGGGCAGAGGTCTGTGAGCCCATCGCGCCTGCCGCAGCCTGGGCCGTCACAGAGGGGTTCCACAAGCGGCTGGCCTGCACGCGGCGGGCCTCGCCTGCGGCGCGTGTGGCCGTCGCTGCTGCCATGTCCGGGTGTTGCTGCCGCGCGGCCAGCCAAGCCTCGTGCAAATCTGCCGCCTGGGCTGCACCCATGCCGCAGGCCAGCAAGGCAGCGCTCAGGAGGAGTTTGCGCATGGCGTGGTCCTCCTCAGCAGCCTGGGCGCACGCCCAGCTTGCGCAAGATGGTCTCCATCAGGCACCACTTGGTGAGCCCGCTCTGCAGCAGGTTCACGCCCACAAACGCCGTGAAGGCCAGCCACCACTGGCTGGCAAAAACAGGGCTGCCGGGAATGCCCAACGCCAGAGAAAGCAGGATGAAGGTGCCTGCGACCAAACGAACGATTTGCCAGGTTGTCATGATGAACTCCTTGTTAAGAAACGATAGAAACTTGGGGTGAGTGCTTGGTCACGCGCTGGTCAATGGGGCTTTTGCTCGTGCAAGCGGGTGATGCCCAGGAGCTTGAGCACGTACTTCTCGTAGATGGGCTCGGAATTGCCCGACTTCATCTTGTTCAGGAAGTACTTCTCGAAAGCAATCTTTCCCAGGTGCACCCATTTGCCCTTCTTGAACCAGTTGACGTTGCGCGGCGGCATCTGCGGCAAGGCGACAAACGCCGCGCCGGTGTCCCCCATGTCGGCCAGGCAGATGGCGTTCCATGTGGCGGTGGCAGTGGCGGGCTGGCCCGCAATGTCGGCGGCAATGTTGTGCACGATGGCCGAGACCATGGTCTCGATCATGTAACCCGTCTTGGGTGCTCCGGTGGGGACGGGTGTTACCTCGACGGGCGGAATCGCAACGCAGACCCCGGCCGAGAAGATGTGGGGGTAGGCCTTGCTGCGCTGATGCTCGTCGATCAACACGAACCCGCGCGGGTTACACAGCCCGGGCACGGACGCCACGGCATCGACACCCTTGAAGGCGGGCAGCATCATCGACAGCTTGAAGCCCAGCTCGTGCTGCTGGTGCACCTGGCCTTTGTCGTCCAGCTGTTCGACAAACATCTTGCCCGCTTCGACCCGCGTGGTGCGCGCGTTGTGGACCCACTTGATGTCCTGGCTGCGCAGCTCGCTCTCCAGCATGCTCTTGCTGTCGCCCACGCCGCCCAGGCCCAGGTGGCCGATGTAGGGCTCGCTGGTGACAAAGGTGATCGGCACCTTGTGGCGCAGCTTGCGCTTGCGCAGGTCCGCTGCAACGATGAATGCGAACTCGTAGGCCGGGCCAAAACAGCTCGCGCCCGGCATGGCGCCAATGACGACGGGGCCGGGGGCTTCCAGAAACTTCTGGTAGTCGCGCCAGAAGTGTTCCGCGTGGTCCACGGAGCACACCGAATGTGTGTGCCCGTTCAGAGGGCCAGAACCAGGCACTTCCTCAAACGCCAGCCGGGGGCCGGTGGTGATCACCAGGTAGTCATAGGCCACCGTGCTTCCGTCTTCCAGCATGACGGTTTTGCCCGGAGCATCGATGGATTTCACCGGTTGGGCGATGAAATCAATGCCCTTGCGCTCCAGTAAGGGGCGGATCTGCAGGACGATGTCATCGCGCTTTCGCCAGCCCACGGCGATCCAGGGGTTGGAGGGCACGAACTGGAAGTAGTCCACCGCGCTGATCACTGTGATCCGATCTTCGCGTGGCAGCTTGCTGCGCATTTCGTACGCAGCCGGCATGCCCCCGATACCCGCTCCAATAATCACTACATGTGCCATGGTTGTCTCCTGTGGTTGAAGGATGGTTGCCCGATCGTTCGTTCAGTGCGTTCGGTGCGCTGTTCACTGCGCTCCGTGGTGAACGGAAGCCTCTGAGGGGCTGTTGTCAGGTGGGTTGGCGGGACCGGCACCGTTGGTGCTGCTGCCCGCGCTGCGGTCCCGGTACGCTGCGTAGTACAGGGTGGGAATCACCACGAGCGTGAGCACGGTGGAAACAAAGATGCCGAAGATCAGTGAAATGGCCAGGCCATTGAAAATCGGGTCGTCCAGGATGAAGAACGCGCCGATCATGGCCGCCAGCCCCGTCAGCACAATGGGCTGTGCACGGGTGATGGCCGAGTGGACGATGGCCGTCTTCAGGGGTACGCCCTCGCGCACCTGCAGGTTGATGAAGTCCACCAGCAGGATGGAGTTGCGCACGATGATGCCCGCCAGGGCAATCATTCCGATCATGCTGGTGGCCGTGTACTGCGCGCCCAGCAAGGCATGGCCGGGCATCACGCCGATGATGGTCAGCGGGATGGGCGCCATGATGATGAGTGGCGTGAGGTAGGAGCCAAACTGCGCCACCACCAGCAGGTAGATCAGGATCAGGCCCACCGCGTAGGCAGCGCCCATGTCGCGGAAGGTCTCAAACGTGATCTGCCATTCGCCATCCCATTTGATGGCGTAGCCCCGCAGGGCATCCGCAGGCTGGCGCACAAAGTATTCCTGCACCGATCCGCCATCAGGCGCCACGATGCGGGCAATCGTGCTGCGCGCCTGGAACATGCCGTACAGCGGGCTGTCGACACGGCCCGCCATGTCGGCCACCACAAAATTCACCGGCAACAGGTCCTTGTGATACACGGGCTGTTCGCGCAGGGTGTCGCTCACCGTGACCAGCTCGCGGATGGAGACCAACTGGCCTTGAGAACCCCGTACCGTCAGGCGCAACAGTGCCTCCAGGTCGCCGTGGCTTTCTGCGGGCAATTGCAAAAGCACGGGCGCCGGATATTTGCTGGTGTCGCGCAGCCAGGTGGTGGCTTCGCCGCTCAGCCCCGCATGCAGCGCGCTCACGATGGCCTGCTGGGGAATGCCCAGCAGGGACGCCTTGCGCCGGTCCACGATGAGCAGCTTGCGAGGGGCGTCGGCAATGCTGCTGTCGTCGGCGTCCACAATGCCTTCGGTAGCGGCCAGCCCGGCGCGCACAGCACGCGCCACTTCGCGCCTGCCATCGGCCTCGGGGCCATACACCTCGGCCACGATGGGCGACAGCACAGGCGGGCCGGGAGGCACTTCCACCACCTTCACATTGGCGCCTTGGCGCTTGCCGATCTCTTGCAAGGCGGGGCGCACCCGCATGGCAATGGCGTGGCTTTGGTCCTTGCGGTGTTGCTTGTCCACCAGATTGACCTGGATGTCACCGACTTCGCCCCCGGTGCGCAGGTAGTACTGCCGCACCAGTCCATTGAAGTTGATGGGGCCGGAGAGGCCTGCGTAGGCCTGGTAGTCGGTCACCTCGGGCACGGTGGCCAGGTGTGCGCCCAGCTCGTGCAGCACGGCGGCGGTGTGCTCAACTGGCGTACCCGCAGGCATGTCCACCACCACCTGGAACTCGGACTTGTTGTCGAACGGCAGCATCTTGAGCTGCACCCATCCGAGCACCGGCAAAGCGACCGACAAGGCAATGAGTGCCGCCACGCCCAGCCCCAGCCAGCGGCGATTGCGCCGGCCTTGGGTGTCATCTAGCAAGGGGCTGAAAACCCGCTCGAAGGTGGGCGCGATGCGAGCGCTGAGCCCACTGTGCACCGGGCTGGAATGCCCTGATGGATGGCCAGTGTGCTCCTTCATCCACAGCCGGGCCAGCCAGGGGGTGATGACGAACGCCACGGCCAGCGACAGCAGCATGCCCATGCTGGCGTTGATGGGGATGGGGCTCATGTAGGGGCCCATGAGGCCGCTCACAAACGCCATGGGCAGCAGGGCGGCAATCACGGTGAATGTGGCCAAAATGGTGGGGCCACCCACCTCGTCCACCGCGTGCGGGATGATGTCCTTGAGGCTGCGGCCGGGGTGCAGCAGCTGGTGGCGGTGGATGTTCTCCACCACCACAATGGCGTCGTCCACCAGGATGCCGATCGAGAAAATCAGCGCAAACAGCGATACCCGGTTGAGGGTGAAGCCCCAAGCCCAGGACGCAAACAACGTCACCGTGAGCGTCAGCACCACGGCCACGCCCACGATGGCGGCCTCGCGGCGGCCCAGGGCCAGGAAGACGAGTGCCACCACCGACGCTGTTGCGAACAGCAGCTTCTGGATGAGCTTTTGGGCCTTGTCGTTGGCGGTGGCGCCGTAGTTGCGGGTTTCCGTCACCTCCACGCCGTCGGGAATCACGGTGTTGTGCAGTTGTTCGACCCGCTGCATCACCGCATTGGCGACGTCGATGGCGTTCTCTCCCGCCTTCTTGGTCACCGTGAGGGTCACGGCCGGGTATTCGTCCACGGCGCTCTGCGGGGCTTCGCCGCTGGTACTGGCGGTGCTGGCGGTGCGCCGTGGAACCCCATGCCAGACGTAGCGGCTGGCGGGCAAGGCACCGTCCTGAACATCGGCCACATCTTTCAGGAACACCGGCTTGCCCGAGCGCACGCCCACCATGAGGTCGGCCACCTCATCGGCGCGCGCCAGAACGGGGCCGCTGTCCAGCTGAATGGTTCGGTCGCCGCCCAGCAGCTCGCCCACGGGTAGCCCCATGTTGGCCGACTGCAAGGCGCGGCGCAGGTCGTCCACTGTGGTGCCGGTGGCTGCCATGCGGTTGGTGTCCATGCGCACCAGCACGGCGCGGCCCGGGCCGCCCAGAGTCTGCACTTCGCGGGTGCCGGGCACGCGCTTGATCTCGGCCTCCAGGCTGTGGGCCACTCGCTCCAGCGCAAAGGCACCGGAGGTTTCGTCGCGGCTGTGCAGGGTGAGCGTCACCACGGGCACGTCGTCGATGCCCTTGGGCTTGATGATCGGGTCCATGGCCCCCAGCCCTTTGGGCAGCCAGTCGGCATTGCTGCGCAAGGTGTCGTGCAGGCGCACCAGCGCCTCGGTGCGTGGCACGCCCACCTTGAACTGCACCGTCATCACCGCCACGCCGGGCCGGGACACCGAGGTCACGTGCTCCGTGCCTTGCATCTGCGACAGCACCTGTTCGGCGGGCGTCGCAATCATTTGCTCCACATCTGGCACGGAGGCACCGGGGAACGGCACGATGACATTGGCCATGGTGACGTCGATTTGGGGCTCTTCCTCGCGGGGGGTGACCAGCACGGCAAACACGCCGAGCAAAAAGGCCACAACGGCCAGCAAGGGCGTGATTTGCGCACCCTGAAACAAGGCGGCGATGCGCCCGGAGATTCCGAGCGGAGAAGGGTTTTGGGGGGTGCTCATGTCAGCGCACCTTGGCAGCAGCTTGGGGCTGGAGTGCAATGCGGTCGCCTGCGCGCACGCCGCTCAACACCTCCACCATGTCGCCAGCGGGCCGCCCCAGGCGCACCTGCCGCAGCAGCGGTCGGCCCTGGCCGTCCAGCACGTAGACGCCCGTCATTTCCGCGCGCCGCACCACCACACTGGCGGGTACCAGCAGCGGGCCCACGGCAGCGGCTGTCGGTGACGTAGTGCCCTTGCCAGCGTCCAGCCACAAGCGGGCGAACATGCCGGGTGCCACGCCCACCACGCTGGTTGGCAGCTCTACGCGCACCTGCACCGTGTGGCTTTGTGCATCCACGGTGGGCAGCACCTGCACTTTGGATGCCGGGACCGCGATGCGCGAAGCGGAGACCCCCGGAATGTCCACCTGCAGCTCGCCAGTGCCTCCATCGCGCAGCGTGGCGGCCTGTTGCTGCCCGACATGGGCGGTAACGCGCATCAGCGAAGGGTCGTACACGGTCAGCAGGGGTTTGCCCGGCATGGCCATGTCGCCCAGGGTGGCGGGCACATGGCCCACCACGCCCGCAAAAGGCGCCTTGATGACGTAGAAGCCCGATTGCGTGGTGGCCGCACCTGTCTGCGCCAGCAGGGCCTGCACCTGCGACTGGCTGGCGCGCCACTGGGCCTCTGCCCGGTCCAGCGCGGCCTGGCTGATGTACTGCTTCTGGAACAGCTGCTTTTGGCGCTCGTATTCCTTGGTCGCGACGTTTTGGGCGGCGCGCGCGGCGTCCACCTGGGCCGCGCTGGCAGCGGCGTTCTGTTGCGCTGCGCGCGCATCAATGCGTGCCAGCTCCTGGCCCGCCGTAACGCGGTCGCCCGCCTTGGCAGAGAGGCTGATCACCGCACCCTGTACCTGGGCGGAGAGGGTGGCGTCCCGCACGGCCTCGACCTGGGCGTCCACACTGCTCGCCAGCTGGGCGGCAGCGGGCTTGACGGTAAAGGTGGCGACCGGCTGCGCAGCGGTGTCGCTGGCCGCCCAGGCGCCGGACACGGCCAGGGAAAGCGCTGCGGTCAACAGGGTCAGGGACTTCATGGCGGCTCCAGGGAATCTTTGTGAGATTGATTATTTAACTAATCAGCTAATTAGTCAATAATGTATCATGTGTTCCCAATGCACGGAGATCCCGCGATGAAAGAAATGCCCCCCGAAGCCCTTGAGCAGGTCGCTGCCTACTTCCAGGTTCTTGCCGAACCCACGCGGCTGCGCATCCTCAATTTGCTGCGGGACGGAGAGAAAAACGTGGGAGACCTGGCGCAGCAATGTGGCTACACGGCGGCCAATGTCTCCAGGCATCTGTCGTTGATGACCAAACACGGCCTTGTGGCCCGCGAGGGGCGCGGGACCAGCGTGTACTACCGGCTGACCGATGAGTCGGTCGATGCCTTGTGTGATCTGGTCTGCGGCAATATTGCACGCCAGCTGGAGCGGGACTCGGCGGCGCGTGCCGCGTTTCAGGTGGTGCGCTGAGCCTAGCCCACCTGGTTTCTGGGCGCAGTGGCCCGCCTAAAAAACGCCCAGCGCCAAACCCTGCGCCATCGCTTCGCCCAAGGCTCGGCAGCGTTCCAGTTCATCGCTGCCGATGCTCTTCCTGGCCAGAATCGCTTCTGGCGTCTGCGCGTGGGTGCAGACAATGAGGGGCTCTGCGATGGCCCGCAGGCGCCAGCCGGTCGCAATGCGTTCCATCTGCCGGGCCGCGTTGTGCCCATCGCTGCCCGCGCAGACCAGGCATGCATAGGGGCGACCATTGACGTGGTCGAGCACGGCGTAGTAGCTGCGGTCAAAAAAATCCTTGAGTTGCCCGCTGATGGCTGCAAGGTTTTCCGGGGTGGCAAAAATGAACCCGTCCGCGCCCAGCACGTCTGCGGCGCCAGCCTGTGAGGCATGCAGCAGTCGCACTTGAACGGCCCCATCCTTGTCGGAGCAAGCGCCTGCCCGTGCGGCATCTGCCATCTGGCGCGTGCCATCCGTCATCGAGTGGTAAACGATCAACAAGGTCTTGCGGGGGCTCATGGGTAAAGCATAGCCCCTCGCCCTGTGACTCCTGAAGACCCGCTTGCCGCCATGCAGGGGCGGCCCCATTGACCCGCATTCGAGAAGCGCGTTCAATCCGCCAAGATGGCCGGTTGGTTGCAAATTGTCGCAATTGGTGCGAAGCCCAGGGGGCAGTGCTAGAGCGCCGCCGCAACGCAGATTTCTTCCTTGCAGAGGTGACACCATGAGCATTGCCAGACGTCTTCATGCCATTTCCTTCCTGCTGATTGCAGGACTGGCCGGGATCGCCGTACTGGCCTGGATCTATCTGGGTGAGGTCAATCACCAGACCGAACTGGTGGCCCGGGAAGAGGTGCCGCGCCAGCTTCAGGCCAGTGCCATGGAGTTGAACGTCACGCGGGTTTCCTTGCAGGTTCGCCATGCCATCCTGGTCCGCACACCCGAAGACCTGGCCGCCACGCTCGCAGATATCGGCGAGAAAAGGCGCCTGATTGACAAAGACCTTGCGGGCTTCCAGCAAGCAGTAAATTCGGCATCGGAAAAGGCACTGAGTGCCGAATTGACCCAAGGACTGGAAGCTTTCTGGCGGGTTGCCGAACAGAACCTGCAGTTGATCAAGGAAGGAAAGAAGGAGCCAGCGTTTGACTTCCTGGTCGCGTCCACGATACCTACGCGCAATGTGGTGCTGGCCGTTCTTGCCAAGGAGAAGGAACACCAGTCCAAGCTGCTCGATGCCAGCCTTGCCGAGATTGGGCGGGACGTCAAGCTGACCTTGCGTGCGCTGGTGAGCTCCGTTGTGGTGGTGGCTATCGGGCTGCTGCTGTTTTCGTGGCACATCGGCGCTACCCTCCTGCGCCGGGTGGCCGAGTCACAAGCCGTGGCCGACCGCGTGCGCAATGGCGACCTCACCACGGCGGTGGTGGATGCGTCGCGGGATGAATTCAGCCCCCTGCTGGCAGCGCTGGCCGTGATGCAGGACTCGCTGACCCGCATCGTCAGCCAGGTGCGCAGTGGTTCGGAAACCGTGGCGGCGGCCAGCGCGCAGATATCCATCGGCAACAGCGACCTTTCCACCCGGACGGAGAACCAGGCCAGTGCGCTGGAGCAGACCGCTGCCGCCATGGAGGAACTCAATTCCACGGTGCAAAACAATGCGCAGAATGCACGCCAGGCCAATGCCCTCGCCCAGAGTGCATCCACGGTGGCCAAGCAGGGGGGCGATGTGGTGTCGAAAGTGGTGGACACCATGAGCGGCATCAACGAAAGCTCCAAGAAGATTTCCGAAATCATCGGTGTCATTGACGGGATCGCGTTCCAGACCAACATCCTGGCCCTGAATGCGGCCGTGGAGGCTGCCAGGGCGGGTGAGCAGGGACGGGGTTTTGCCGTGGTGGCCTCGGAGGTGCGCAGCCTCGCGGCACGCTCTGCGGAGGCCGCCAAGGAGATCAAAACGCTCATTGCCACGAGTGTCGAGCGGGTTGAGGCTGGCACCGTGCTGGTCGGCACCGCCGGGCAGACCATGAAAGAGGTGGTCTCGTCCATTGAGCGGGTGACGGAGACGGTGGCGCAAATCAGCGCGGCCGGAACCGAGCAAAGCGAAGGGGTGAATCAGGTCAATGTGGCGGTGAACCAGATGGACCAGGCCACCCAGCAAAACGCAGCGCTGGTGGAGGAGATGGCCGCAGCAGCCTCCAGTCTGAGCACCCAGTCGAGGAAGTTGGTGGAAACGGTCGCAACGTTCAAGCTCTCCGGCGTTGCCCAGCCACTGGAATCGGGGCAGCATGCGGGCCAGCGCCTGATGCTGGCCTGAACGTCAGCGCCCTGACAACAAGCCCCGGGCGGAGTGCTGCACATCAGGGGCGGCGAGCCGCTCCTTGCGCAGGGCCAGCTTGCGGTACAGCGTCTGGCGGCTGATGCCCAGGGTGCGCGCTGCGTGGCTCATGTTGCCCCGGCAGCTCTCCAGCGCCTGCTGGATGGCCGATTGGGACAGCTCATCCAGGTTTTGCGGAGGGCGCTCCGTAGTGGAGGGCGTGGAAAAACGATCCGCGCTTTGCAGTTCTTCCAGAAAGTCATCCGAAAGGTGGTGCCATTCCACCATCTCCTCGTGCGCGTCCAGCATGGCGCAGGCGGTGCGCAGCACGCTGGCGCATTGGCGCAGATTGCCCGGCCAACGGTATTTTTCCAGCGCTGCCGTCAACGAAGGGTCCAGGTGCAGAGGGCGGGCGGGTTCAATGTCCTGGAGCATGCGATGGCTTAGCGCTTCGAAGTCGGTGCGCTCGCGCAGGGGGGGCAGCTCGACCGCCAGACCGTTGATCCGGTAGTACAGGTCGGTGCGAAACCGTCCCTGCTCCGCCTCTTCGCGCAGCTTGCGGTTGGAGGCGCAGATGAGGGCAAAGTCCACGGCCACCGGCTGCGCGCTGCCCAGTGGAACCACCTGCCGCTCCTGCAGCACGCGCAGCAGCCGCGTCTGGAGGGCCAGTGGCATGTCGCCAATCTCATCCAGAAACAGCGTGCCGCCGTGGGATTCGCGCAGCAGGCCCAGGCGCCCCTCGCGCCGGCCGCCGGTGAACGCGCCGGGGCTGTAGCCAAACAGCTCGGACTCGATCAGCGACTCGGGCATTGCGGCGCAGTTGATGGCAATGAAGGGGCCGTCGCGGCGCGGGCCACTTTGGTGTGCACTGCGCGCAAACCACTCCTTGCCCACCCCGGATTCGCCCTGGATGAGCAGGGCGATGGGCTTGCCCAGAATGCGCCGTGTTTTGGCGGCCGCTGCGCGCCAGCGGGCATCGCCGGTGTCCAGCTGGGCCAGCGCATCCTCTGGCGGGCGGGCGGGCGCGGATGGCGCCAGGGTCCGCACCGTGCGCTTGTCGGGCACTGGCAGCCCAAAAAGCGGGGCGCCATCGTGCCGCCGCAAGGACAGCGGCGCGTCGGGTCGGCGGTGGTGGCGCGCCAGAAGCTCTTGCAGGTCCACGTTCAGGATCTGGTCCAGCGAGATGCTGCCCAGCTGCGCCACCGAAATGCGCAGCAGCGCCAGCGCACTGCGGTTGCCGCCCACCAGCCAGCCGTCTTCCGACACCAGCGCGATGCCTTCGGCCACGGTGCCAATGCCCTCGGGGTGCGTGTGCAGGTGCAGGCGGACATGGCGCTGGCTGCTCGACACCAGCAGCCGGTTTTCGATCATGTGGGCGGCGGTGCTGACCAGCCCCAGCGTGTGGGGGTTGCCCCGGCTGTGTTCGCTGGAGATGTCCAGAATGCCCAGTATCTGCCCGGTGGCAGACAGGATGGGTGCGGCGGCGCAGGTCAGAAAGCCGTTGCGCTCCAGAAAATGTTCTGCGCCGTGCACTTCCACGGGCGCCATTTCGGCCAGCGCGGTGCCGATGGCGTTGGTGCCGCGCTGCTTTTCGTGCCACGAGGCGCCGCTGGTCAGAGCCACCCGTTCGGCCTTGCCCAGAAAGTAGGCGTCACCACAGGTGTCCACCAGCGTGCCGCAGGGGCTGGCCAGCACCACCACGCTCTGGCTGTCGCGTACCTGCTCAAACAGGTACTCCATCACGGGGCGCGAATGCGCCAGCAGCTCCTGGTGGTGGCCGCGCAACTGCCGCAAGGCCTGGTGTTCCAGGTTGTCGGGGTTGCCCAGTCGCCCGGTGGGCAGCAGGCCGCTGTCCAGGCTGCGCTGCCACGACCGTGCCAAGCGCTCGTCCACGAGGCCGAGGGGGCATTGGCCAGATTCCAGCAGGTGCTGGCGGGCTAGCCGCAGTGCCACAGATGTGGAAGTGGATCGCATGGTGTTTGTCTCCTGCCCGGGCGTCATGAACGCGCCCTGTTTGAAAGCCAGTATGGCGGTGGCCAGAGGCCAGGGCAATAGCAAGCGCTGAGGGGCCGCTTCAACTGTTCCATTTCGTGACAGGTGTCGCGTTCTGGAGCGGACACCTTAACGGCCGATGGGTTGTGCATTCTTGCGGACGCGCAAACAAAGCCATAAAAATCAAACACTTAGCAGGTGGGGCAGGTTGGCACGGGTTTTGAGTCATGTCCTCTATCTGGCGGCGCGGTGTGCCGACCAGATGTCCACAAATCCACCGGAGACAGACAACATGACCGTTTACGCAGCCCCCGGCGCCGCTGGCGCCAAGATCGCCTACAAGCCCCAGTACAACAACTTCATCGGCGGCCAATTTGTGCCCCCGGTCAAGGGCCAATACTTCGATGTGATCTCGCCCGTCAACGGCAAGATCTACACCCAGGCCGCCCGCTCCACCGCCGAAGACATCGAGCTGGCGCTGGACGCCGCCCACGCCGCTGCCGACGCCTGGGGCAAGACCGACGCCGCCACGCGCAGCAACATCCTGCTGAAGATTGCCGACCGCATCGAGCAGAACCTCGAGCTGCTGGCCTATGCGGAAACCGTGGACAACGGCAAGGCCATCCGCGAAACGCTGAACGCCGACATCCCACTCACCGTGGACCACTTCCGCTACTTTGCGGGTTGCGTGCGTGCGCAGGAAGGCGCCCTCTCCAACATCGACGAGAACACCGTGGCGTACCACATCCAGGAACCACTGGGCGTGGTGGGCCAGATCATTCCGTGGAACTTCCCCATCCTGATGGCGGCGTGGAAACTGGCACCTGCGCTGGGCGCGGGCAACTGCGTGGTGCTCAAGCCTGCAGAGTCCACCCCCATTTCCATACTCATCCTGGCCGAGCTGATTGCCGACCTGCTGCCGCCCGGCGTGCTCAACATCGTCAACGGCTATGGCCGTGAGGCGGGCATGCCGCTGGCCACCAGCAAGCGCATTGCCAAGATCGCCTTCACCGGTTCCACCAGCACCGGCCGCGTGATTGCGCAGGCCGCCGCCAACAACCTGATTCCCGCCACGCTGGAGCTGGGCGGCAAGAGCCCCAACGTGTTCTTCGCCGACATCATGGACAAGGACGATGCCTTCCTCGACAAGTGTGTGGAAGGCCTGGTGCTGTTCGCGTTCAACCAGGGCGAGGTCTGCACCTGCCCCAGCCGAGCGCTGATCCAGGAAAGCATCTACGACAAATTCATGGAGCGTGTCTTGAAGCGCGTGAAGGCCATCAAACATGCCAACCCGCTGGACTCCGACAGCATGATGGGCGCGCAGGCCAGCAAAGAGCAGCTCACCAAGATCCTGTCGTACCTGGAACTGGGCAAGGCCGAAGGCGCCGAAGTCCTGGCTGGCGGTGGCCAGGCCCACCTGGGTGGCGACCTGGAAGGCGGCTACTACGTGCAGCCCACACTGTTCAAGGGCCACAACAAGATGCGCATCTTCCAGGAAGAAATCTTCGGTCCCGTGCTGGCCGTGACCACCTTCAAGGACGAAGCCGAAGCGCTGGCCATTGCCAACGACACGCTGTACGGCCTGGGCGCCGGTGTGTGGAGCCGCAACGGCAATGTGGCCTACCGCATGGGCCGCGCCATCAAGGCTGGGCGTGTGTGGACCAACTGCTACCACGCCTACCCGGCGCACGCGGCGTTTGGCGGCTACAAGGAATCGGGCATTGGGCGCGAGACGCACAAGATGATGCTGGACCATTACCAACAAACCAAGAATCTTTTGGTTTCGTACTCGGAAAACAAGCTCGGCTTCTTCTGATGGTGGTGGCGGTCCACAGACCGTCCCTGGCGTCGTTGCTCTCCCTTGCCGTAGCGTTGCTACTGTCTGCGGGAGAGACGCCTAGCCAGGAACGGCCTGTGAACCGCTGGTGACGCTGCGGCGGAGTCGTTCTGCGGCAGCTTTTTGCATTGGCGCACCAGGAGATCACCATGGTCGAGAGAGTCATTGCCACCGACGCAGCCCTTGCGCTGATTGCGCAGTTGCAGGCGCAGCATGGCAGCGTCATGTTCCACCAGTCGGGCGGGTGTTGCGACAACAGTGCCGCCAACTGTTACTTGCCCACCGACCTGACCATTGGGGCGGGGGACGTCTTGCTGGGGCATGTGGGCGGCGCGCCGTTCTACATCGGTAAATCGCAGTACGAGTACTGGAAGCACACGCAGCTCATTCTGGATGTGATTGACGGGCACGGCGGCACGTTTTCGCTGGAGGGCAGCACCGGCAAGGCTTTCCACACCCGCTCGCGCCTGTTCACGGACGAGGAGTGGGCTGGGATTGAACCGCTGGTCGCCCGCGATCTGGCGTGATGCGAGGCGGTGCTCTCTTCACGCGCCGTCGCCGGCGTTGCCCGTGATCGGCAGCACCGTGCCGGTGATGTAGCTGGAGCAGCACGGCGCTGCAAGAAACACGTAGGCGGGTGAAATCTCCTCGGGCTGCGCCGGGCGGCCCAGGTGGGTCTTTGCACCAAATTTTTCGATGTCGCCTGGCGCCTTGTCCGCTGGGTTGAGCGGGGTCCATACTGGCCCGGGGGCGACAGCGTTCACGCGGATGCCTTGGTCGGCAAGGTTGTGGGCCAGGGCCTTGGTGAACGCATGGATGGCCCCCTTGGTGGCCGAGTAGTCGATCAGTTCCTTGCTGCCGCGCAGCCCGGTGACGGAGCCGGTGTTGATGATCGAGTCACCCCGGTGCAGGTGGGGCAGGGCTGCCTTGGCCATGTGGAAGTAGCCGTAGATATTGGTCTGGAACGTTTCGTCAAAACGCTCGGCCGTCAGATCTTCCAGGGATGCCGCATGCTCCTGGAATGCCGCGTTGTTGACCAGCACATTGAGCTTGCCAAAAGCGGTGACCACCTGCCGCACGGCATCCGCGCAGTACGCAGCGTCTTTGACGTCGCCGGGGATCAGAATGCACCGGCCGCCTTCGGCCTCCACCAGCTGGCGAGTCTGCTCGGCATCTTCATGTTCCGCCAGGTACGCAATGGCAACGTCCGCGCCCTCGCGGGCAAACAGCACGGCCACCGCGCGGCCAATGCCCGAGTCACCGCCAGTGACCAGGGTAGAGAACCCTTTGAGTTTGTCGCTGCCCCGGTAATGGGCTGCCTCGAACTGGGGCTTGAGTTCCATGTCCGCCTCCAGGCCCGGTTTGGTGAGGTGCTGGTCGGGCAGCGGAGGTGCCGGTTCCGCATGACCTGGCCCCGGTGCCGCTGGACTGCCTTTGCCCTGCGTGGGTTGTGCCTTGCTCTTTGGAGGCGGGTGTGTGTCGTGGCGGTCCTGCTCGGTCTGGATCCGCCTCTGCTTCTGGACCGTTGCATGGACCGCTGTGTCGGAAGGGGGCGTTTTGGATGTGTTCATGGCAGAGGGTGCTGGCTCAATGAATGAAAGAAAAACGAAGCGCAGTGGTGTGGCGCGCTGAATGAAGGCCGCAACAGAGGCAAAAAGTAAGGCCGCGCTGCTTCCGAGGTGGAGGCAGCGCGGCCCGAGGTCACAAGGCGGACGCCCCACCGCCGGCTTGCGGCTTGGCGTGCGCCCGTTTGGCCTGCATCAGTCTCACGGCAAGGCGCCGCTCGACGGATCAGCGCTGGTTCTGGGGTGTGCGGCGGGAAGAATCGCCATGTTGCTCACGGCTTCCCTGATTGCCGCTGGAGCCCGAAGGGTCGTTCTGCCCCTGCTGGCGGTTGCCAGATGGGTCGTTGCTTTGCTCGGCCTGCCGGCTGCCCTGGTTCTTGCGCTGGGAGTCGTTGTTGTCGGTGTGCTGGTTCTGGCCTTGAGGGTTGTTGCTGGACATTGATATCTCCTGGTGAAAGAAAAGAAAAATTGCACACGGGGGCCGTGTGTGAATTCATTCTCAAAATGCACCAGGGCAATTTCTGTAGTCCCTGTCCTATAGGCGGGTCGTCCTTTTTCCATCTGCCGTAAGCAAACGCGCACCAGTCCACTGAAACCGAGAAATCGGCTGTGCGTGAGGGTCTGGCAGGGCCGTCCTCTAGGCGGCGGGCGCAGGCGGGTTGCACACCCGGCGAGCACGGCAACGACGAGGGCGGCCCTGCCAAGCCCTCACCCTTCGGGCCGGGGTGGCAGCAGGCGCATCGCGGCGTTGCGGGCTTTGCCAAGGCGGCCAGCCTTGGCCGCAGCCCGCGCCTTGCGCTGCACCCGCTACCACCTCGGCGCACAGCCGATTTCTCGATTTCAGTGGACTCGGTTTCTGCATCTTGCGAGGCGCGCAAAGGTGCGTGGGATTCTTCTGGATAGTGCAGCGTGGCGCTTTGACTGTGCTGGCGGGAAAGGCGGGGCGCGTGCGCGAAAGTGCGCCGTTCATTTCTCGCCTGACTATCCGCAACTGCTGCGAGCGTAGTGGATGGCTTAAATGCTATAAAAATAATAGCTTTTTGCGCTTATCCATCAAGCGCTAGGCATCGTTATTATCAAAATTTGATGCGCAATCCGACCAACCTGGAGGCGCACCACCACCAGCGCACTTCCCGTGCCGCCGGCCTACGGACCGGCGGCGATGCAGCTCAGTAGGTCTCCAGGTGCAACCGTCCTTCGCGCTGGAGTGCGGCGCCCACAGCGTCCCACTCCAGGCCGGCTTCGCTGGCGATGTCGCGCAGGGCCATCACCACGCCTTCTTCCATGCTCTTCAGGCCACAGACATAGAAGTGGCTGTTGCCGTCGCGCAGCAGCGCAGCCAGGTCAGCGGCGCGCTCGCGCATCAGGTCTTGCACATAGCGCTTGGGCTGCCCGGCGGTGCGGGAGAACGCCAGGTTGATGTCGATGAAATCCTTGGGGAGGTTTTGCAGCGGGCCAAAGTACGGCAGCTCCTGCTGCGTGCGTGCGCCGAAGAACAGCATGAGCTTGCCGCCTTCAAACTTGCCGCTGCTGCGCAGGCGCCGACGCCATTCGGTCATGGCGCGCATGGGGGCGCTGCCGGTGCCGGTGCAGATCATCACGATGTGCGAGCGCGGGTGGTTGGGCATCAGGAAGGAGCTTCCAAACGGCCCCACCACCTGGACCTTGTCGCCCACTTTCAGGTCGCACACGAAGTTGGAAGCGATGCCGCGCACGGCGTTGCCGTCGTGGTCGGTGGTCACGCGCTTGACCGTGAGCGCCAGGTTGTTATAGCCTGGCCGCTCGCCATTTCGCGGGCTGGCGATGGAGTACTGGCGCGCGTGGTGCGCCTTGCCCAGCGCATCGGTGCCCGGCGGGATGATGCCGATGGACTGCCCCTCCAGCACCGGGAACGGCATGCTGCCGAAGTCGAGCACCACGTGGTGCGTCTCGCTCTCAAAGCCCGCCTCGGTGCAGTTGAAGTTGCCAACCACGGTGGCGGTGGTGGGGCTCCTCGGGGGGAACAGGTTGGTGTAGGGGTGTGCGGCCGACCAGGGTGGCACCGTGGCGCCGTATTGCGCCGAGCGGAACGCCTGCGTACCCGGCTCCATGGGCGTGGTCGGTGCAGCCGGTGCGGACGGCAGCTTTGTATCGCAGGTCGACGTTGCTACACCCTCGGCAGCCAGTTCATCGGGCGTGAGTTCGGGCGGCAGTTCTTCCCAGGTGAGCTGTTCTTCGATGCTGTAAGCGCGCGCCAGCGGCATGGTGCGCCAGTTGTCGATGGAGCCGGTGGGGCAGGGCGAGATGCAGGCCATGCAGCCGTTGCACACATCGGCGCGCACCACGTAGTTGTTGTCGTCGTGTGTGATGGCACCCACCGGGCAGGTGGCCTCGCAGGTGTTGCAGCGGATGCAGATCTCGGGGTCGATCAGGTGCTGCTTCAGGATGCCGTTGTCGATCAGCGTGGTGGTGGTCATGCCCATATTCTTCTTCCAACAGTTGTTCCGGTGCCATGTCCCTGCGCCATTGCGCGCAGCGGTAAGCAGTGGCGCGACCTGATGCCAGTGCCACCGCGGAACCGGCTTTGCCGGGCCGCTGGAGGCATACCCTTCAGGGGGAAGACGCGCAGCGGCTCAGGGGGATCAACCAAACCGCACGTATTCGAAATCGACGGGCTGGCGGTTGATGCCCATGACCGGCGGCGCGATCCAGCCCGCAAACTTGCCGGGCTCCACCACGCGCCCCATCAGCGAGGCAACGAAGGCAAAGTCCTCGGGCATGGGCAGCCACTCGGCCTTGCGGGCTGTCCATTCGGTTTCGCTCACCACGCGGCCGTCGGGTGACATCTTGATGCCCGCCAGCGCCCCAATCTGGCGGTTGAAGGCCTTGTGTGGCACGGCCAGGCGCGTGGGGATGCCGGCCTTTTCCAGCACCTTGTTCCAGCGGCCTACGCCCGCCATCGAGTCCTTGATGAAGTCGTCGCGCAGCACCTCGTTCAAGGCGTTGAGCATGGGCACTTCCTTCTCCTGCAACTGGCCGTTGACAACTTCCAGCACCTTGTAGGTCTGGCCCTTGAGGATGTGGTCGTCACTCCGCTTGCCCTCTTCGTAGCGGCCCTTGAGGCCGGAGCTATAGAACGTGGCGGCGTTGCTGGACTGGTCGGCACCGAACAGGTCGATGGTCACGCTGTAGTGGAAGTTCAGGTAACGCTGGATGGTAGGCAGGTCGATGGCTCCGGCCGCGCGCACCCGGGCGGGGTCGTCGGTCTTGAGGTCGTTCATCACCTGCGCGGTGCGGCTGAGCACGCGCGAGATGCCGCTTTCGCCCACAAACATGTGGTGCGCCTCTTCGGTCAGCATGAACTTGGTGGTGCGCGCCAGCGGGTCGAAGGCACTCTCGGCCAGCGCTGCCAGCTGGAACTTGCCGTCACGGTCGGTGAAGTAGGTGAACATGAAGAACGCCAGCCAGTCGGGCGTCTTCTCGTTGAACGCGCCCAGAATGCGTGGGTTGTCCACGTCGCCCGAGGTGCGCTGCAGCAGTGCCTCGGCCTCTTCGCGGCCATCGCGGCCAAAGTGCTTGTGCAGCAGGTAGACCATGGCCCACAGGTGGCGGCCTTCTTCCACATTGATCTGGAACAGGTTGCGCAGGTCGTACATGCTGGGCGCCGTCAGGCCCAGGTGGCGCTGCTGCTCGACCGAGGCGGGCTCGGTGTCGCCCTGCGTCACGATGATGCGGCGCAGGTTGGCGCGGTGCTCGCCGGGCACGTCCTGCCAGGCCTTTTCACCCTTATGGTCGCCAAAGTGGATTTCGCGGTTGGCGTCACCGGGGTTCAAAAAGATGCCCCAGCGGTAGTCGCGCATCTTCACGTGGCCGAACTGCGCCCAGCCGTTGGGGTCCACGCTCACGGCGGTGCGCAGGTACACCTCGTGGTTGGTGGAGCCCTCGGGGCCCACGTCGTCCCACCAGTTGATGAAGTTGGGCTGCCAGCCTTCGAGCGCGCGCTGCAACGTGCGGTCTTCGCCGAGGTTGACGTTGTTGGGGATCTTCTCGCTGTAGTTGATGGTGCTCATGGATGTCTCCTCGTTGGATGGAAAACCGAACGGTCGGGGTTGGGGCTAGACGCGATTCAAGTCGAAACCGGCTTTCTGGCCTGTGCCATAGACCTTGAGCGCGCCTTTGTCGCCCACGGCGTTCGGGCGGTTGAAGATCCAGTTCTGCCAGGCGGTCAGGCGGCCGAAGATGCGGGTGTTCATGTTCTCCTTGCTGGCAAAGCGCAGATTGGCCTCCAGCCCGGTGAGCGAGTCGGGCGACATGGCCGCGCGTTCTTCGATGGCGATGCGGATCTCGTCGTCCCAGTCGATGTCATCCGGGGCGGCGGTGACCAGGCCGAGTGCCAGAGCGGCATCGGCGTCCAGTGGCTTGCCGGCGGCCGAGCGGGCTGCCTCCATGGGCGTGGCTTCTTCGTAAAAGCGGCGTTGCAGGCGGCTCTGGTCGTTCACCATCGGCAGCAGGCCGAAGTTGAATTCGTTGAGCGTGATCTTGGGCGCGCGCTCGGCATCGTCGGGCAGGGCGAGCATGTAGGTGCGGTCGGCCGCAAACGCCAGTTCTGCCAAGGAGCCTGCAAAGGCCGAGCCGGATTCGACCAGCGCAAACAGGCTGCGCGACGACACATCCAGCCGCGCAAAGGTGCGGCGCAGTGCGCCAATGGTTTCGCGCACGAGCCAGTGGTCCTGGTGCGCGATCAGCGCGGCATCGCTGGCCAGCACGGCTTGGGCATCACCTTCGGTCTTGAGCAGCCAGGTGCCAATATCGAGCTCGTTGGTGCGCAGGTTCAGGATGGCGTCGTCCAGCTGGCGCGCCAGGGCCAGCGGCCACCAGGCGGCGCCTGCGGCTTCGATGCCAGCGATGTCCGTGGGTTGCGCGCCGGTGGGGGCCTTCAGCGTGAGCGTGGCGGTGCGGCGGGTGCGGTCGATGTCCACGCTGACGTGTGCGTAGCGCAGGCTGTCGGCGCTTTCTTCGCGCTCCACGCGGGTCAGGGCCACGCCCTGCGCGCTGGTGGGGCGGGGGCTGCCTTCGGCCAGGCGTGCGGCGGTTTCATCGACGGCGGCGGCAAATTGCGCGGGCTTGGCGATGCGGTCCACCAGGCGCCAGTCCACCGCGCGCTGGCCGCGCACACCTTCCACGCTGGTGCAGAAGATGTCGGCCAGGTCGTGGCGCACATGGCGCTTGTCGGTCACGCGGGTCAGGCCGCCAGTGCCGGGCAGCACGCCCAGCAGCGGCACTTCAGGCAAAGACACGGCCGACGAGCGGTCGTCCACCAGCACGATCTCGTCGCAGGCCAGGGCCAGCTCGTAGCCACCGCCCGCGCATGCGCCATTCACGGCGGCGACGAACTTCAGGCCCGAGTGTTTGGACGAATCCTCGATGCCGTTGCGCGTCTCGTTCGTGAATTTGCAGAAGTTCACCTTCCAGGCGTGGCTGGAGACACCCAGCATGAAGATGTTGGCGCCCGAGCAAAAGATGCGGTCCTTGGCGCTGGTGACGATGACTGTGCGCACCGTGGGGTGCTCGAAGCGGATGCGGTTGAGTGCGTCGTGTAGCTCGATGTCCACACCCAGGTCATAGCTGTTGAGCTTGAGCTTGTAGCCGGGGCGGATGCCACCGTCTTCGGCGATGTCGAGCGACAGGCGCGCCACCGGGCCGTCTACGGCCAGCGCCCAGTGGCGGTATTGGGTGGGATCGGTGCGGTAGTCCACGCGGGTGGGGGCGGGTGTGGTCATGGGGTCTCCATCCATCTGCTAACAGGAATAATAGTGCATTAAATGCATCGTTGATGTGCATCATCATGCATATCAATAGGCAAGTCAATGCATGTCGCTGTTTTCTGCGGATTTTTCTGAAACCACGCGGCGGCAGCCCCAGAGAGCTTCGAGGCTGTGGGCTGGTGGTGGGGAGGAGGTCAGCCTGGCCGGGCGGTCATCAGCTTGCGCACTCCGGTGCGCAATTGCTGCAGGCTGTCGTCCAGGCTGCTCCCGGAGGTGTCGATGGTGAGGTCGGCTTTGGAATAGAAGGCCGCGCGCCCTTCCAGGATGCGGCGCAGGTCGTCCATGGCCTCCTTGCTGGCGGCCATGGGGCGCATATCGCCCTGGGCCAGCACGCGGCCCATGTGTTCCTCGGGCGCGGCGCGCAGCCACACGGTGGTGCAGTGCGCGAGCAGCTCGTTGAAGGTGGCGGGGTCCGAGACGATGCCACCGGGCGTGGCGATAACCACTTCGCTGTGGATCTGCACGGTTTCTTCGAGGGCGCGGCGTTCGTAGCGGCGGTAGGCCGTGGTGCCGTAAAGGTCGTGGATCTCCCGCACGCTGCAGCCCGCCAGGGTTTCGATCTCGCGGCTCAGCTCAATAAAGGGCACGTCCAGGTCGCGCGCCAGCAGGGGGCCCAGGGTAGATTTGCCCGCGCCCCGCAAGCCAATGAGTGCGATGCGCCTATGGCGTGCCGTGTCGCTGCCACCGCCGCTCAACAGTTCGTGCAGCGCCAGCCGCGCACGGCGCAGCTCGGGCTCGCTGCGGTGCTCCAGCAGCTCCCGGATCAGCAGCCATTCCGGCGAGCGTGTGGTGAAGTCGCCCACCAGCTCGGCCAGCGAGCAGTGCAGGGCGCCTGCCACTTGCTGAAGAACCAGGATGGACGCGTTGCCGGTGCCGTATTCGAGGTTGGCCAAGTGCCGCTCGGACACGTCGGCCGCCACCGCCACGGCCTTGCGCGTGAGGCCGCGCTGTGCGCGCAGATTGCGCACGCGCTCGCCCAGCGCGACCAGCAGGGGGTTCTTGGCCTCTTCCGCAGCCCCCGGCATGTTGTCGGCAGGCGTGGAGAGCGCGGTTTCTGCGTCTTCTTGTTCGGTCATGCCCATCTTTCTTGGAACAGGTTCTTACAGCCCATTGGCGGGTATTGGTGGGTAGTGGCAGGTCGAGCGCGCTCTGGGGCGCCTCACCACGGCGCATTTCCACCCCTTCGGTGAAAACAATTTATGCACTATAGTGCTTGACATTCAGTCATGCATTACCTATCGTTCATGTGCAAGCAAAATACTGCACATCTGAAAAATCCACAAGGATACAGATCAAAAAGGTGTGCGGGCCCCCATTTTCCTAGCCCCCGAGAAGCCATGCCCCACAAAGCCGCATTTCATCAAGCCCTGGTGGATCTGACCGCGCAGATCGCCGGGCGACCTCTGGATTCCGAACTGCAGGACTGGCTCAACCAGACCCATGGGCCTGACAGCGCTGCCTATGCAGGGCTCAAAGCGGCCTGCCTGGTGGGCGTGGAAGAGGGGTGGCTGTGCGACCGCGAAGGTGGCGGCATCCGCTACGGCCGCGTCTTCAAGGCTGACGATGCATTGCACCGCTTTTCCGTCGATGTGGTGGACATGCAGGACATTGCGGGCCCTCACCACAGCCACCCTCTGGGGGAAATCGATTTGATCCTGCCGCTCACGGCCGGTGCCACCTTCGACGGGCACCCCGCTGGGTGGTGCGTCTATCCACCGGCCAGCGCCCACCGCCCCACGGTGGCCCAGGGGCGTGCGCTGGTGCTCTATCTGCTGCCGGAGGGGCAGATCCAGTTCACACGTTAAAGCGGTCCCTCCTTTCTGGCGCTTCTCGCCATACCGATCCCTTTTTTTGAAAGACCTGCATGACTGAACTCCTGGCCAACTTTGCCGCTGGACGCTGGCAAACCGGAAACGGCCCGGGCACCGTGCTCAGCGACCCGGTGTTGGGCGACGCGCTGGTGCGCGTCGATTGCACGGGGCTGGATCTGCCGGAAGCCTTTGCCTTTGCACGGGATCGCGGCGGCGCCGCCTTGCGCGCCATGACCTACCGTGAGCGGGCCGCGCTACTGGCGGCGGTGGTGAAGGTACTGCAGGCACACCGTGAGAGTTACTACGACATTGCAACCGCCAACTCTGGCACGGTGAAGAACGATTCGGCGGTGGACATCGACGGCGGCATCTTCACCCTGGGCCAGTATGCGCGGTGGGGCGATGCGCTGGGTGATGTGCGGGTGCTGCGCGATGGCGACGCGGTCAAGCTGGGCAAGGAGCCGGTCTTTTTGTCGCAGCACCTGCAGGTGCCCACGCGGGGTGTGGCGCTGTTCATCAACGCCTTCAACTTTCCCGCCTGGGGGCTGTGGGAGAAGGCGGCGCCTGCGTTGCTGTCTGGCGTCCCGGTGATCGTCAAGCCCGCCACTGCCACGGCCTGGCTCACGCAGCGCATGGTGAAGGATGTGATCGATGCGGGCGTACTGCCCGCGGGGGCGCTGTCGGTCATCGCGGGCAGCTCTGCGGGTTTGATGGACCAGCTGCAGCCTTTCGATGTGGTCTCCTTCACGGGCTCGGCGGAAACTGCGGGCGTCATCCGGTCGCACCCGGCCGTGGCGCACCGCTCGGTGCGGGCCAATATCGAGGCCGACAGCCTGAACTCCGCCCTCCTGCTGCCCGACGCCACCGTGGGCAGTGATGCCTTCAACCTGCTGGTGCGTGAAGTGGTGCGCGAGATGACGGTCAAGTCCGGGCAGAAGTGCACGGCGATCCGCCGCATTTTGGTGCCCGCTGCGGTATACGACGCTGCGGCCGAGGCCATCGGTGCCAAGCTCGCAGGCATCAGCGTGGGCAACCCGCGCAACGAGAGCGTGCGCATGGGTTCCCTGGTCAGCGCCGCGCAATTGCACGCGGTGCGCGAAGGTCTGGCCGCTTTGAGCGCCCACACCGACCTGCTGCACGATGGCCGCGCACGCCCGCTGGTGGATGCCGACCCTGCCGTAGCGGCCTGCATGGGGCCGGTGCTGCTGGGTGCACGCGATGCCGATGCAGCATCTGCGGTGCATGACATGGAAGTATTCGGCCCTGTCGCCACGCTACTGCCCTACCGTGACCTGGACCATGCCCTGGCGCTGGCGCACAGGGGCCAAGGATCGCTGGTGACCTCGCTGTTTGGTGCTGACGAGGCAGCCTTGGCAGCTGCGGCCGTGCAGCTGGCCGCGAGCCACGGGCGTGTGCATGTCGTCACACCCGATGTGGCGCAGGCTCACACAGGGCACGGCAATGTGATGCCCATGTCGCAGCACGGGGGGCCGGGGCGCGCTGGTGGTGGTGCAGAGCTGGGCGGCTTGCGTGCGCTCGACTTTTACCACCAGCGCAGTGCGGTGCAAGCCAGCCCAGGTGTGTTGGCATCGCTCGGTCTATGAGGCCTGCCAAGGCCTGTGAATTGCCCAGAACAATACGGAGACATCCCCATGACCAGCCTGCCAGAGCGATTCAATTTCGCCGAACATCTGTTCGACCTGAACCGGGCGCATACCGAGCGCACGGCCTACATCGACGACCGGGGGCGCCTGAGCTATGGCGATCTGGAAGACCGCGCCCGGCGGCTGGCCAGCGTGCTGGCTGAGGCGGGGGTGCGGCGCGAAGAGCGGGTGCTGCTGCTGATGCACGACACCAGCGACTGGCCCGTGTGCTTTCTGGGCTGCCTGTATGCAGGGGTGGTGCCGGTGGCGGTCAACACCCTGCTGACCGCGGATGACTATGCCTACATGCTGGCGCACAGCCGGGCGCAGGCGGCGCTGGTATCGGGGGCCTTGCTGCCTGTATTGTCCGAGGCCATGGCGCGCGGTCCTCATGAAGTGGGCACGCTGCTGGTATCGCTGCCGGTGGGCAAGCTGCATGCGGGCGCCCGCGATCTGGAGGCGGCCTTGAACAGTGCGTCTCCGTTGGCCGCACCAGCGCCCACCGGCGCGGACGACCCGGGCTTCTGGCTTTATTCGTCGGGCTCTACGGGCAAGCCCAAGGGCACGGTGCACACCCACGGCAACCTGTGGTGGACGGCCGAGCTGTATGGCAAGCCGGTGCTCGGCCTCACCCAGCAGGACGTCTGTTTCTCAGCCGCAAAGCTGTACTTCGCCTACGGCCTGGGCAATGCGCTCACCTTCCCGCTGTCCGTGGGCGCCACTGTGGTGCTGATGGCCGAGCGGCCCACGCCCGATGCCACCTTTAAGCGCTGGGTGGACCACCAGCCCACGGTGTTTTTTGGCGCGCCTACAGGCTTCGCGGGCATGCTCGCATCACCCCGGTTGCCAGCGCGTGCGGCGGTGGCGTTGCGCATGTGCTCCTCGGCAGGCGAGGCGCTGCCCGCAGAGATCGCGCAGCGCTTCAAGGCGCACTTTGGCTGCGACATCATCGATGGCATTGGCTCCACCGAGATGCTGCACATTTTTTTGTCCAACCGCCCGGGCGACATCCGTTATGGCACCACCGGCAAGCCCGTGCCGGGCTACGAGGTGGAACTGCGTGGCGAGGACGGCCAGAGCGTGCCCGACGGCGAGGTGGGCGACCTCTACATCCGAGGCCCCAGCGCTGCTTTGATGTACTGGAACAACCGCGAGAAGACGCGCGACACCTTCCAGGGCGGGTGGACCAAAAGCGGCGACAAGTATGTGCGCGACGCGGACGGCTATTACACCTACGCAGGCCGCAGCGACGACATGCTCAAGGTCAGCGGCATCTACGTCTCGCCGTTCGAGGTGGAGGCCACGCTGATGCAGCACACCGCCGTGCTGGAGGCCGCCGTGATCGGCAAGCAGGACGCAGACGGCCTTACCAAGACGAAGGCGTTTGTGGTGCTCAAGGATGGCAAGGCCGCGACGCAGGACGAGCTCAAAGCCTTCGTGAAGGAGAAACTCGCGCCCTACAAGTACCCGCGTTTCATCGAGTTCGTACCGGAGCTGCCCAAGACCGCCACGGGCAAGATCCAGCGTTTCAGGCTGCGCGAGCTGGAGTCCCGGGCGTGAACGGGGGCATACGCGGAGGTACCAGCGGGGGCCGCGAATGGGCCGCCATTGACTGGCGAGGTCGGCCAGTGCGGGTGGAATACCAGTGGATTGCGCCAGAGCGCCGGTCTGCACCTTTGGTGGTGTTCCTGCACGAGGGGCTGGGGTCGCTGGCGATGTGGAAGGACTTCCCGCAGCAGCTGTGTGAGGCGGGAGGCTTTCGGGGTCTGGTGTTCTCGCGGCCGGGGTATGGGCGTTCCACCCCACGGGCGCCCGATGAAGCCTGGGGTGTGGACTTCATGCACCAGCAGGCGCGGGAGGTATTGCCTGCTTTTTTGGAGGCTGTGGGCGTTAACGAGCCGCCCTGGTTTTTTGGCCACAGTGATGGCGCATCCATTGCCTTGCTGTATGCATCGATGTTCCCGCAGCGGGTCAGCGGTCTGGTCGTGTTGGCGCCCCACCTATTTGTGGAGGATGTGACCATCCAGAACATCGAGCAGGCGCGGGATGCCTACGAGACCACCGACCTGCCCCGCAAGCTGGGCCGTTACCACGACGACCCGGACTCCGCTTTCTGGGGCTGGAACCGCATCTGGCTCGACCCGACATTTCGCGCGTGGAACATCGAAAAAGAGCTGGGCACCGTGTGTGTGCCCGTGCTGGCTGTGCAGGGGCTCAATGACGAGTACGGCACGCTGGCCCAGATCCACGGCATTGCCGCCCGTGTGCCCGGAACGCAGCTGCTGGAACTGTCCAATTGCGCGCATTCACCCCACCGCGATCGTTCCGACGATGTGATCGCTGCGACCTTGGCGTTCGTGATGGCAGCAGGCCGAAATCCGTGAACACCCGATAGGCCTGCACCTGCGCCCATCGAACGCCGCGCCGGCCCTTATTCCACTCTGCGGCGCAGTTCTTCCAGGTTCACCACGGTGATACCGCCGTACTCGATCTGCAGCACACCCTCGGCCTCCAGGCGCTTGAGTGCAGCGTTGCAGCGCTGGCGCGAGACACCGGACAGATTGGCGATTTCCTCCTGCGATACCTGCAGGTGAGGGTCGCTGCCAGGGTGCAGCCAGGGGTGGAAAAGGCCTGCCAGCGCCCGCGCCACCTGGCTGTCCGTGTCCAGCAGGTGGTGGGCCGTGAAATTGCCCAGAAACCAGTGCATGCGCTCGTTGATCTGGCGCAGCAGAAAGTGGTCAAAACTGCGCTGGGTGGCGTGCAGCCATTCAAAGGTGTCCACGGGTAAAAGCGCAACCCGGCTGGGGCGCAGCGCAATGATGTCCGCCGTGCGCGGCACGCCACGCAGCAGGGTTCCTTCACCAAACCAGCTGCCTGCAGAAAGACCGCCGAGGGTCACCGAGCGCCCGTTGTCCGAGGTCACCGTCCACTTGAGCAGTCCTTCAACGGCACCATACCAGTGCAGGGGTACGTCGCCGCGCCGGCACAGGGCGCTGCCCTGGGCCACTTCGACTTCACGCAGGTCGTCCAGGACGCGTCGCTGTGCGCTCTCGTCCAGCAAGGGAAACCAGGCTGAGTTTTTCAGGAGATCGGCGACCGTGGGCGGCGCCAGTTTGACCAGCATGGTGTGAGGCTCCAGAGTGAAGGAGAAAGGCGTCCTCGTATACCCTGAGTCCAAATGTCATCGCGATGACTGAGTATGCAGACGCTAAAAAAAATAATGGGTGCATTACCATTTTCCACCAGTCCATGTCATGACAAAGCGCAAAGTCATCGTCACCATCGCTCCCACCGGTGGCATGGCCCACAAGTCGCAGAACGCGCACCTGCCCACCCAGCCCGGTGAAATTGCCGACGATGTGCAGCGGTGCTGGAACGCAGGGGCCAGCGTGGTGGCCATCCATGCGCGGCGCCCGGATGACGGCGCCACTTGCAACGCAGATATCTACCGCGACATCAACACCCGCATCCGGGCCAAAGGCTGCGACATCGTCATCAACAACTCTACCGGCGGTGGTGTGCATGGCGACATGGTGCGGCCGCTGTCCGGTGACCGCTGGGAGATCGCCTGGGAAGAGCGCATCAAGGGCATGGATGCGGGGGCCGAGATGTGCACCCTGGATGCCACCACGCTCAATCTGAGCTTTGACGGCCGCGAGATCCTCATGGACACCCCGCTCAGCAAAGGGCGCGAACTGGCACTGGGCATGAAGGCACGCGGCATCAAGCCCGAGTGGGAGGTGTTCAGCCCCACACACATCCTGCAGGATGCCACCACCTTGATCGATGAGGGGCACGACGAGGGCCCGCATTTCATCAACCTCGTGATGAACGTGCACCGCAGCTTCCAGAACGCCATGCCGTATTCGCCGCGCTACCTGCAGATGATGGTGGACACCCTGCCGCGCAACAGCATCTTTTGCGTGAGTGGCATCGGCCCCTCGCAGCTCGAAGCCAATGTGGCGGCGCTGCTGCTGGGTGGGCATGCCCGCGTGGGGCTGGAGGACAACCTGTATTTCCGCCAGGGCGAACTGGCCACCAATGTGCAGCTGACGGAGCGCATCGTGCGCATCATTCGGGAGCTGGACATGGAGCCCGCTTCGCCGGCAGAGGCCCGCGCCCTCATGGGTCTGCCCCGCGCAGGCGGCGTTCGCCCCGCCTTTGCGATCGATTGAGTTGTTGCGATTTCACCCACCAAGAAAGAGGAGACAGATGATGCAGACACGCCGCCAATTCATGAACCACCTGGGCTATGCAACCGCGCTGGGGACACTGACTCCCTGGAGCGCGATTGCCCAGACGCTGGAGCAGGTGAAGATTTTCTACGGCTTCCCGGCGGGCAGCGCGGGTGACAGCGTGGCGCGCAGGGTGGGTGAGAAGCTGGCGGGTTCGTCGTATACCCGCAATGTCGCCGTGGTGGAGAACAAGCCCGGTGCCGGCGGGCGCATTGCGCTGGAGGCGCTCAAGGGCGCCCCCACCGATGGCAGCGTGCTCACGCTGTCGCCGTTTTCCTGCACGTCCATCTATCCGCACATCTACAGCAAACTCAGTTACGACCCCACGAAAGACTTCGTGGCGGTGTCCATCGCCGCCGTTATGCACCATGGGCTGGCCGTGGGGCCGCTGGTGCCAGCCTCGGTGAAGAACGTGAAGGACTTCCTGGCCTGGGCCAAGGCGAACCCGGGGCAGGCCAACTACGGCTCGCCAGCGGCGGGCTCCACCCCCCATTTCATCGGTGCGCTGCTGGGGCTGAACAACGGTGTGGACCTCAAGCATGTGCCCTACCGGGGCTCCATTCCCGGTGTGACCGATGTGGTGGGTGGGCAGATTGCCTCCATGGTGACGCCCAGCGGCGACTTCATTCCCAACCACAAGGCGGGCAAGCTGCGGTTGATCGCCACCTCTGGCCAGGCGCGTTCGCCGTTTTCGCCCGAGGTGCCCACCTTTGCGGAGCAGGGCTTCCCCGAGCTGACGACCGAGGAGTGGTTTGGCTTCTACGCACCCGCCAAGACACCGGCCAGCGTGGTTGCAGCCGCCAACGCTGCCATCAACATGGCGATCAAGGAAAAGTCGGTGATCGACAGCCTGGCTGTGGTGGGCCTGATTGCCAAGGGCTCCACCGCCGCAGAGATGGCCGCATCGCAACAGGCGGAGGCAGATCGCTGGGGGCCTCTGGTCAAGAAGATCGGCTTCACGGCCGAGTCCTGAAGGGCACGGACATGGATGTTTCCGTGAACCGGGTGGCGGTGGTCGCCACTGGCGTCATTGGCGCAAGCTGGGCTGCGTATTTTCTCGCCCGGGGGCTGAACGTGGATGCCACAGATCCTTCTCCGGGGGCCGAGCAGCGCCTGCACGATGCCGTGGCACAGCACTGGCCGGTGCTCCAACGGCAAGGGCTTGCGCCGGGCGCCAGCACGGCAAGGCTGCACTTTCATGCTCGGCTGGAGGACGCCGTGGGGCAGGCGGACTTCGTGCAGGAAAACGGGCCGGAGCGGCTGGACTTCAAGGTGGATCTGCTGCGCCGCATAGACGAAGCCGCCCCGTCGCATGCCATCCTGGCTTCCAGCTCTTCAGGGCTGTCTGTTACGGCCATGCAGGCCCAGTGCAAACACCCGGAGCGCGTGGTGCTGGGCCATCCGTTCAACCCCCCGCACATGATCCCGCTGGTGGAGGTGGGAGGAGGCGAAAAGACATCGGCCCAGGCGATCACTACCGCGATGGATTTCTACACCGCCATCGGTAAGCGCCCCATCCATGTTCGGCGCGAAATCAAGGGGCACATTGCCAACCGCCTGCAGGCGGCGCTGTGGCGGGAGGCGTTTCATCTGGTCCACGAGGGGGTTGCCAGTGTGAGCGACATCGACACCGCCATTGCCCATGGCCCGGGGCTGCGCTGGGCGCTGATGGGGCCTTTCATGAACTTGCACCTCTCCGGCGGCGAAGGTGGAATCGCCCATTTGCTCGCGCACCTCGGCGGCCCCATCGAAGACTGGTGGCAGGACCTGGGGGCTCCGCAGATGACGCCAGCGCTGCAAAGCCGTGTCGCTGACGGCGTTACGCAGGCGCTTGGAGGGAGAACCAGTGCGGAGCTGGTGGCTGCACGCGACGCCTTGCTGGTAGACCTTCTGCGTGCCAAGCAAGATGCCCGCGTCCTGGACTGAGAGCGGCTAACAGAACCCTTCTGGCGTTGTTGCCGCGTCTTGCCGTACTACCCGTACTGCCTGCGACGCAGCGCCCGGCCAGAACCGCTTCGCTGAGTTTTGTTCGCCGGTCTGAATCCGCTATTGCACCGTGCGGTCCTGCCGCATGGGTTTATTCGACGGGTTCAACCAAGCGCTTCCAGCAGTGGTGCTGCGCACCGCCGCGCCGCTGGTTAGCGCTGTGTTGCCCATTTTTGTTGCTGTCCCAAGAACACGAGAGACCACCCACACCATGCACCCCGAATTTCTTGGCGATGAAAACCAAATAGCACCGCCCGCCACGGTGCTGGTCCATCATGACGACGGCTCGTTCGTATTGCGTTCCCCCGTGGCGCTGGGCGCGTATGCGCGCTGCATCGGTGAATGGTTGGAGCAGTGGGCGCGCGAGACACCCCACGCGCTGGCCTTGGCGGAGCGTGACGAGACGGCCGAGCACTGGCGTACCCTGACCTATGGCGAGCTGCGCCAGGCCGTGGGCGCCGTTGCACAGTCGCTGCTGGACCTGAAGCTGCCGGCGGGCCGCCCCATCGCCATTCTTTCCGACAACGCGGTAGACCACGCGGTGCTCATGCTGGCGGCGATGCATGTGGGCATCACGCCCTGTTCCTTGTCGAGCGCCTATGCACGATCCCGTGACCCGGGCCGCCTGCACAGCATGCTTGCGGTGCTGGAGCCTTCGCTGGTTTATGCATCGGACGCCTCGGTCTACGCGCCCGCCCTGGCGGGCAATGCGTCCGATGCCGTCAAGGTCTTCAGTCGCCATGCCGAGGCCGTGCCTGGCGCCTTGCCTTTTGCTCAACTGCTCGCGGGCGTGGAAAGCCCGGCCGTGTCGCAGGCGTTTGAGGCCATCCAGCCCGACGACCCTGCCAAGTACCTGCTGACGTCGGGCTCCACGGGCCATCCCAAGGTGGTCATCAACACCCACCGCATGCTGTGCGCCAACCAGCAGATGATGGCCCAGACCTGGCGGTTCCTGGCTAACGAAAAGCCTGTGCTGGTGGACTGGCTGCCGTGGAGCCACACCTTTGGCGGCAACCACAACCTCAACATGGTGCTGTGCCATGGGGGCGCGCTCTACATCGATGAAGGGCGGCCCGTGCCAGGGCTTATCGAGAAGACGGTGCGCAACCTGCGCGATGTGAAGCCGACGATGCTCTTCAATGTTCCGCGTGGTTTCGACATGCTGTTGCCGTTTCTGGAGGCAGACGCCGCGCTGGCCGCTGAAATCCTCTCGCGCATGCGCCTTGCGTTCTATGCCGCGGCAGCGCTGGCCCCTTCCACCTGGCAGCGGCTGGAGGCCGTGGCAGCACGCGTGCGGCCCGCGTCGCCGCTGTGGCTGACCACGTCCTGGGGCTCCACGGAGACATCGCCCGCAGTGACCAGCGCCCACTGGCGCATGGACGGCGCTGGCTGTATCGGTGCGCCGTTGCCCGGGCTTGAACTCAAGCTGGTGCCCAACGGCAGCAAGCTCGAAATGCGGGTCAAGGGTGTATCGGTGTTTCCGGGCTACCGCAATGCACCCTCCGAGACGGCCGCCGCGTTTGACAGCGATGGCTTCTACCGCATCGGTGACGCGGGATACCTGGTGGACCCTGTGCGGCCGGAGTGTGGCGTGGTCTTCAACGGCCGGGTGGCCGAGGATTTCAAGCTCTCCAGCGGGAGCTGGGTGTCGGTGGGCACGCTGCGGGTGGAACTGGTGTCCGAGTTGGCCCCCCTGGTGCAGGACCTCGTGCTTACGGGCCACAACCGGGACGAAGTGGGCATGCTGGTGTTTCCCTCTGTCGCCGGTGCAGCGGACCGCGCGCGGCTGGACGACGCCCTGCGCGGTGTCATGCAGGCCCGCCGCACTGCTGGCGCGGGTTCATCGCAGTGCCCCGCGCGTGCACTGGTGATGGCGGCGCCGCCCGACCCCGATGCTGGAGAAATCACTGACAAGGGCTACATCAACCAGGGCGCTGTGCTCTCGCGCCGTGCTGCGCAGGTCGAGCTGCTGCATGCCAGCCCTGCTGCCCCCAACGTGATCTCAATCTGACGGGGTACCGTGGCAGCGCCTTCTGCGGCTTTTCGAATCCACCCGTAAAAAAGGACCCGCTGCCTTGGGCAACGGGTCCTTTTCTTGCGGAGAAGGAATGATGGGGCATCACCCCGTCACGCCCTTCGCAACGGCTGAGATCAGACCGTGGCGTCCTTGAGCTTCTTCAGCGCGCGGGTCTTGATCTTCACGGCTGCAGGCTTGGCGGGGAACCAGCGCTCTTCACCGGTGAAGGGGTCTTTGCCGAAGCGCTTCTTCTTGGCGGGGATTTGCTGCAGGCCGATTTTCATGAGGCCGGGCAGCGTGAATTCGCCAGAGCCCTTCTTGTGCACCGAACCCAGGATGGTGGCTTCGAGTGCGGCCAGCACGGCCTTGGTGGCCTTGGGTTCCACACCAGCCTGCTCGGCCAGGTGGGCGATCAGCGTGGTCTTGTTGAAGGCGGTCTTGATCGGCTTGATGCCTGCAGCAACAGGCTTGGCCACTGGTGCGGCGGCCTTCTTCGCTGCGGGGGCTGCAGCCTTCTTGGCGGCAGGTGCCGCCTTCTTTGCAGCAGCAGGTGCTGCCGCCTTGACGGCCTTCTTCGCGGGCGCTGGAGTCTTTTTTGCAGTTGCCATGATGGTGATTCTTCTTTGTTCAGAGTTGCAATATGCCTCCCCCCAATGAAGGGAAGGTGCGCAATTTTAGGTGCGACTGCGGCATACCGTGCAAAAACGAAGACCCGCCAGCATTAGAGGCTTCTGAGAAGGGCTGTAGAGAGACGCTGGGAATGAGGGGCCGTGCGCAGTTGGCGTCTGCTGAAGGCCGTGTGTGCTGCGTGCGATCACGCGCTCGCATACATGCATGCACGCATGTGTCCGTCTTGCTGCTGCGTCAGCGGTGCGCAGGGGTCTCGTGGCGTTGGCGCCACTGGTGGTAGCGCTGGCGCTGCAGCGCCAGCAACTCCACCAGACCCCAGGCCAGCGCACAACCGAGGGTGCCGCACAGCAGGGCGATGCGGTGCACCTCAGTCCTGCGCTGCGGCTGCGTCTTCATAGTGGGTCCATCCGTCGGGGCTGGGCAAATCGAAGCTGGGCCAGCCCGGGGCATCGAAGAGTTCATCCAGCAGCCGCTGCAGTCCGAGCAATCTCCAGAGCATGATCATGTGCCTCTTCGAAGGGTTGTGTCTGCGGGCAAGTTAACGCGCTTGTGTGACAGTTCCGAGTCGTTTCGCCGAATTCACACAGATGCGTCATGGCGCTGTTGGCGCGTGCGGGCCGGGGCTATGCTTGCTGCCTATCGCCTTGCTGCACGGTCCCACGCCTCCATCGCCATCCACCATGAACACGCTGCCCGAGTTGCTGGCGCTCGAAAAAATCATCGAGCTGGGGGCACCCCATCTGCAGGTGCAGGTGGTTCGGCAGGTGCAGCTGGCGTCGGGCCACAGCTTTCCGATCCATGCCATCGGCGTGGGCAACCCGTCGCTGGACGTGCCTGCCATCGGCTTTTTCGGAGGCGTGCATGGGCTGGAGCGCATCGGCGCCGAGGTGGTCATCGCCTACTTGCAGAACGTGGTCATGCGGCTGCAGTGGGACACCACGCTGCACCGCCAGCTGGAGCAGATGCGCCTGGTTTTCATGCCGGTGGTCAACCCGGGTGGCATGTGGGCCGCCACACGCGCCAATCCGCGCGGGGTGGACCTCATGCGCAATGCACCGGTCGATGCCACGGACCGCGTGCCGCCCTGGATCGGCGGGCAACGCATCAGTGCGGGGCTGCCTTGGTACCGGGGGCGCGCGGGCGATGCCATGGAGGCCGAAAGCCAGGCGCTGTGCGAGGTGGTGGCCCAGGAGTTGCTGGCGCGGCCGTTCAGCATGGCCATCGACTGCCATTCGGGGTTTGGCGTGCGTGACCGCCTGTGGTTTCCGTTTGCCCACACGCGCAAGCCCATTGCGCACCTGGCCGAGTTGCATGCGCTGCAGGAGATCTTTCTGCAGGCCCACAGCCACCACCAGTACGTCATCGAGCCGCAAAGCGCCCAGTACCTGGCGCACGGCGACCTGTGGGACCACCTGTACCTGCAGGCCTGCCGCGAGGCGCCCACACACACCTTCCTGCCGCTCACGCTGGAGATGGGGTCGTGGCTGTGGATCAAGAAGAACCCGCGCCAGCTGTTTTCGCGCAACGGCATCTTCAACCCGCTCATCAACCACCGCCAGCAGCGGGTGCTGCGGCGCCATCTGTCACTGCTCGATTTTCTGGCCCGCGCGGCCTGTAGCCACGAGCGCTGGGTGCCAGCTCCCGAAGCGCGGGCGCAGCGCAGGGCGGATGCCCTGGCCGCGTGGTACTGAAGAGGTGTTCCCCATGCACCATCCATGGATTCTGCTCAGAGGCCTCACGCGCGAGGCCGCGCACTGGGGCGCGTTTGTCGAAGCGTTCGAGCACGCCCTGCCGGGTGCCCGCGTTGTGGTGCAAGACTTGCCTGGCAATGGCCTGCTGCACCGGGCCGTGTCGCCCGCCACGGTGCGGGGCATGGTGGACGCCTGCCGTGCCCAGATGGCCGCGCAAGGTGTGCGGCCACCTTTTCGGGTGCTGGCCATGTCGCTGGGCGCCATGGTGGCGACCGAGTGGGCGCTGGTGGCGCCTGAGGAGCTGGTGGGCTGTGTGTTGATCAACACCAGCCTGCGGCCTTTTAGCCCCTTCTACCAACGGCTGCGGCCACGCAATTACGCCGCATTGCTGCGCCTCGCTTTCGGAGGGAGTCCGTCGGAACAGGTGGAGCAGGAGGTCTTGCGCCTGACCAGCAACCGCGCGCTGCACCGACAGCAGGTGGTGCCAGGCTGGGTTGCGATACGCAGGCAGCGCCCGGTGTCGGCTGCCAACACATTGCGCCAGTTAGCGGCTGCGGCCCGCTACCGCGCTCCAAAGAAGCCCCCCTTGGCCAACATGCTGCTGCTGGCAAGCCGCGAGGATGGGTTGGTGCATGGCCGGTGCTCGCAAGCCATCGCCAATGCCTGGCATGTGCCCGTGGCGGTCCATCCTTGGGCCGGGCATGATCTGCCGCTGGACGACCCTGGCTGGGTGATTGAAAAGATCCTGGGCTGGGTGGCAGCAGACTCCAGGAGTTGATGAAGGCAGGGCCGCGCGCCCCTATGCACCCGAGAGGGGGCCGCTCAGTCCATCAAGCCTGGCGAGAACTGCGAAGTCTCCAGCCCGCAACGCCGACCAATGCTGCAAGAACCACCATCGCCCATGGGTTGTTGACGGGAATGGACGACGCGGCACCGCCTGTTCCGTCCAGGGAATACGTAACCGGGCCGCAGTTCACCCCGGGGGCATTGGCCACGCCAGAAAGAACCATGGTCATGGCGGTGTTCGCCGGGACCGAGAAGGTTTGGTCAAAGGCCTGCGAAGAGCCGAAGGACCACTGATACCCGCTACAGATGCTGGATGGATTGAAGGCGCCGACGTGGAACGTTACAAAAACGCCTGTGCCGCAGGTTTGCGGATCGACGATGGCCCGCAATGAACCGCTGCCATTGGTCTGGAAGGGAACCGTCGTGTATTGAAAGTTACCTGAACTGAACGTTGAGCAGGCATCACCCGGCGTACCTGAGCGGAAAAAACGGGGTGACATGGTGGATTCTCCGCCTGTCAGGGACAGGGAGCCCGCGCTGATGGCCGCTGCGACCATAGGGCTCGGCATGGACACGCTTCCGCCGGATGCGATCCCCCCCACATCGTCGACCTGTGCGCCAGCCACCATGATCGGTGCCAAAACCCCTACTGCCAACACTTTGGAAAGCGACTTCGCGAAAGACATGCGTGACCCCTGATTTGGAATGTGAAGATAACTTGTTGTTACATATGTTATGTGTTTCCTATCGAATGGAACAGCGAATTTTTACCAATCAGGCGCTGCGCGAAGAGGGGTGCAGGCACTGCGGAGCCGCTACCTCCAAAGAGCTAAAGGTACGAGGTACCCATCTCATTGCTTGAAAACCACAGCTTCCAGCGCCATCGCCCGGATCGACGCGGCCGCAGCCTCTGCCTTCGCCCGGTTTTCATAGGGCCCCACGCGCACGCGGATGCGGCGGCCCTTGGCGTTGTTCAGCTCCTGGCGAAAGGCGGGTAGCCCTTCGTTGAGCAAGCGGGCCTGGGCCTTGCGGGCGTTGGCCTCGTCGGCAAACAGGCCCACGTTGATGTAGTAGCCCGCCGCCGTGCCCACGGTGGGGAGAGGGGCTGAGGATGCTGGCGCAGCGGCCGGAGCGGAGGCTTTGGGCGTTTTGGCCTTGGCTGCAGAGGCCGCGCGGCTGGCGGGCTCGGCGGGGGGCGTCGTCTTTGCAGAGGGCTTGGGGGCTGCCGTGGCGGGCGCTGAAGAGGGCGTTTTGGACACCGTGGAGGCTGCAGAGAGCGTAGCCGGAGCGGGGCGGTTGGCCTCGGAGGATCGCGCTGGCGTGCTAGCTGTTGCTGCGGCCTTTGGCGCTGGGGTTGCTGGGGCCGCTGCCGGTTTCGCTGGGTCAGGAGCCGAGGCGGTGGTGGCGGGAAGGGCGGGGGTAGGGGGCTCTTGTGCAGGAACCGGAACAGGTACGGGTGCTGGTGCTGGTGAAGGCGCCGCCGCAATGGCAGCGGTTGGTGCAGAAGCCGCTGCGCTGGGCCGGGAAGCCGCCGCCGTGGCTTGCGCCACCGTTACGGCGGGCTCCAGGGCCAGCGGCTTGGTGTCTGAAGGGGCCCATACCAAGTATGCCAGTGCGGCTGCGGCCACCAGCACCAGGTTGGCCAGCACCAGTGCCTGCAGCCGCTTGCGTGAGCTGGCCTGCTTCTCCAGCAGCACACAGGCCTCGGGCAGCGTGCGTGAGGCCGCCAGCGCGCGGGCCACCCGCTTGCGGATGTCGGCATACAGGATGGCGTTGCCATACAGGCCCGGCACCGCAAAGGCCAGCATTGCAAAGGCGCCCAGCACGCCCAGTTCCACGCCCGGCGGCCATTGCAGGAAGGTCCGGCCGATGCCATACACGATGAGCGCCAGCCCTTCGGCCGCCGCCAGGTAGACCAGCGCGGGGGTCCACAACTGCCGGAACAGCATCCAATTGAGCGTGGCAAGGCAGGCCGCCCAGTTCCAGGTGGTGGTGGTGCGGCCCGTGTTGTCAAAGCGCTCGAAAACGGCCATGTAGTAGGCCGTGTTCACGGGTCCCAGTGCCAGCCGGGACAGCGCCGTCATGGCGTTGTCGGACGGTGAGTCAAGCGACATGGCCGGGATGATGGAGGCGACAGGGTCCGTGTGGTCGAGCATGGGCCGATTCTGTCATGGGCCGATGTTTGCGCCACCTGGTTTGCGCGCGGGTCAGCGCGGGCGCAACGCTCTGGCCTGATTGCGTTTGGCCCACGCGGGCCTCGCCACTGGATTTTGATTAAAAATGGCCTCTGGCGCTTGTCTATTAAGCGCTGGTAGCTATTAATAATATAGCGTTTTCCGCAGTGGCTGTGGCGTGTCAGGCACCGCGCACCATCGCCATGATCTTCCCCGCGTCCAGCGTGGCGGCCTTTTGCTGGATCTGCGGCAGGTACTGCGACTGCATCTGCTTGGCGGGGCCCAGCAGGTTCTGGAAGGTATCGCGCAGCATGGCCGTGCTCATGACCCGGCCCCCGGCGTAGTAGCGCTTGGCCACCTGCCCCAGCGCGTAGGTGGTGGCAAACGAAAACGCCATGCCGGTGGCGGCGCTGCCCAGCCCGCCGATGGTCCGGCCCGCCGCTTTGCCCAGCAAGCCGCCGAGCAGCTTGCGGCCAAACTGTTCCAGGTACTGGGACGTCATGCCCACGCCCGCAGCGGCGATGAACTCCTTGATGTGGCCCTGGTCCAGCTCTACGCCATGGGCCTTGCCAATGCCGTACACCATCTTCACCTGCATGGGGATGATGGCCATTGACGCCCAGGACTGCGGCAGCAGCTCCAGCGCACCGTTGAGCAGCGCGTAGTTGAGGATGGATTTGTCCAGCTCGGCATCCAAAGCACTGCTGGGGGCTGCGGCGGCTGTTGCCGTTGCGGCGGCTGCTGCCCCTGGGAACGCGGTAGGCGCGGACAGAGGCACGGATGAAGGCACGGCCTTTTCGGCCACATCCACGATCGCATCGGCTTCCCGGTCAAATGCGTCGGTCTGCGGGGCGCTCAGCTGCAGCGCCGTCTTCAGGCCGTTCAGAAACTCGCGCTCTGCCGCCGTCTGGCGGCCATCCACATCACACACACACACCGCCATCTCGTAGGCCAGCTGGCGGTGCATGGGGTCGCTCAAGGCCTGCACCGCCGCCTGCACGCTGGTGCGCCGGAGCAGCACGTCCTGGTAGATGCGTGGAAGGTCCGCCATGCCTGCGTCGCCCGCGAGCGACTGGGCAATGCGGCGGATCTCTTCGCGCTCGGCGTCGTCCTTGTTGCCGTCCGCAAACGCGGCCAGGAGGGCGATGGTGAGAATGGATTTTTGCTGGTCCAGGTTCATGGGGTGTTGCCTGCAAGGCGTTGGGTAAAAACGGTGGTGCGCTCGCCTGGGGGGCGGTCGCGCGCATGGGATCAGATGCAGTCTAGGCAACGGGGTTTCAACGCCACAGCCTGTGGGGATTTGGGCGCGCGTGGTAACCGGGTGTTTCGGGGGCGGGCCGGGTTATCCCTTGGGTATTTTGGCGACTGTGCGCCAGCGCCCGGCGTGCCTACAGTGCCAACAGGTCTCCACGGCTGTGGAGGCGGCTGACCCTGAAAAATCCCGTTGTTGTGGAGTGCACACTATGAACATCGCCAACCTGCTGCGCCGCAGTGCTTTGCTGCATGCCCACCAGCCCGCTGTACTTCAGGGGAGTGACGTGCTGTGGTCCTACGGCGACCTGGGCGCACGCGCTGCCGCCTTGGCCGCTTATCTGCACACGCAATGCGGCGTGGCCCCCGGTGACCGAGTGGCCATCTACGCCGCCAATGCGCCCGAGTACCTGGAGGCCCTGCACGCCATCGTGTGGGCCGGGGCCGTGTCGGTGCCGGTCAACTACAAGCTGCATGCCAAAGAACTGGCCTACGTGCTGGCCGACTCCGGCGCGCGTGTGGTGCTGGCATCGCAGGCGTTGGCACCGGCCGCGCGCGAGGCCGGGGCGGCGGATGCCGGTCTGCTGGTGTTCGGCTCCGAAGCGTACCGCGCCGCCGTCACGCGCGCGCCCATGGACGTTTGCGATCGCGCACCCGAGGATGTCGCCTCACTGTTCTACACCTCCGGCACCACTGGCCGCCCGAAGGGGGTGATGCAGACCCACCGCAATCTGCTGGCCATGACGGCCTGCTACTTCACCGACGTGGACGATGTGCTGCCCGGCGATGCCATGGTCTACGCCGCGCCCATGTCGCACGGAGCGGGCCTCTACAACTACGCCCAGGTGTTGCGCGGCGGGCGGCATGTGGTGCCGCTGTCGGGTGGCTTTGAGTCTGCGGAGCTGGTGCAGCTTGCGGCCAGCGTGGGCCAGCTCACGTTGTTTGCTGCGCCCACCATGGTGCACCGCCTGGTGGACCATGTGCGCGCCACGGGTGCCGACGTGAGCGGCTTCAAGACCATCGTCTACGGTGGCGGTCCCATGTATGCCGACGACCTGCGCAACGCGCTGGCCGTGATCGGCAACCGCTTCGTGCAGATCTACGGCCAGGGCGAAAGCCCCATGACGATCACCGCCCTGTCGCGCGCCCAGCTGGCCGACCGCAACCAGCCGCGCTGGGCCGAGCGCATGGTATCGGTCGGCGTGGCGCAGTCGCTGGTGGAGGTGCGTGTGGTCGATGCTGCAGGCCAGCCGATGCCCGCAGGCGAGACCGGGGAGGTGGTGGTGCGCGGCGACACCGTCATGCCCGGCTACTGGAACAACCCCGAGGCCACGGCGCAGACGCTGCGCGATGGCTGGCTCTACACCGGCGACATGGGCGCGCTGGATGCCGATGGTTTCCTCACCCTCAAGGACCGCTCCAAGGACGTGATCATCTCTGGCGGCTCCAACATCTACCCGCGCGAGGTGGAGGAGGTGCTTCTGCTGCACCCCCAGGTGCGCGAGGTGGCCGTGGTGGGGCAGCGTGATGCGGAATGGGGCGAGGTGCCTGTGGCCTTTGTGGTGGCGGAGGAGGGCGTGAGCCCGGATGCACTGGACGCGCTGTGCCTGGCCCATATAGCCCGTTTCAAGCGCCCTCGGCTGTACCGCTTTGTGCAGGCTTTGCCCAAGAACAGCTATGGCAAAGTGCCAAAGACAGCACTTCGAGAGATGCTCTCGGCGGATCGAACGGGTTAGCGCGGGTGTTCGGCGTCTTTGTCAGTTTGCGCAGCAGAGAACGCACGGGCGCTGCGTCAACGAAATTTTTCAGAGGTGCTAATCCGTGGCCAAGCTTCCCAGCACCATTCCGCCCCATTCCTGCAGCTGCTTTTGTTTCTCGTCATCCGTCAACTGGTTCGCATCCTGCTGTCGTTTCAATTGCTTCAGCAAGGGCAGCAAATCTGTCTGTTTTGACTGCACATGAGCTGGCTCTGCCGTGTTCTCGGTGATCTTGTTGTTTTCCACCTTGAGGACATGCAGCGATTGCGAGGCGGCCTGCGTGATCAGTGCGCGCACAGGCTCATCCTTCTCGTAGCCTAGCTCTACCTGCGTGCTGCTGCTGTCTTCCACCTTTTCGTAGGAATAGTTCTGGGTTGCAGAGTCTGATGTCAACTTTGGTGCTGCTCTTGAGTGCAGCGATTGGTGATAGGCAGCAGAAAGCTTGGCGGACTGGGTCTGGGTGAAGCCGCGGTTGCTGGGGGATGAGCCGGAGATCTGAGTGGACTGTTTGAGTGTGTATTCGAAGGTGTCAACCTCTTTGGTGCGGCGCGGATTGGACGCACGGCGGGTTGCGGTAATCGATGCATCAAAGTCCGCCAGGCCGGTGAGCAGGCTCTTGTCGCCTTCACTGAAGGCGTTGGCGTCGCGCGTCAGATCGACCGGGTCGCCAATGCTGATACTGGCGCTGCCTGACCTCCCAGGGGAGTTTGCCGATTCATAGCCGCCGTTCAGGGCGGCGAAGCTGGACTTGAACAGGTCAACCAAGCCGCTGTCTGCATGCCCGCGCTCTGCTGCCTTGTCGATGCGGCTGAGGTACTGTCGCACGGCGTAGGCCTTCTGGTCTGCGGTGCCCCATAGCGCGGGCTGCCGCAAATCGGTTTTCATTCTTACGGTGCCTTCAGGGCTCTTGAGTTCAATCTCGCGGGTTTTGGCGTCTGCGCTGATGTTGGCACCGAGCTTCAGGATGCGGACGCCATCCTGGTCCACGCCATAGATATCCACCTTGAATTCCAGCTTGGTGAAGAGCTTGCTATCGAACTTCTGCAGACCGTCCAGCCGCAGCACAGGGGATTCAGCCGTCAAGCCCTCGATAGCAAGATCGAAACCTTCTGCCAGAGATTGGAGTGCGTCCTTTTCCTGCTGCGTAAGGTTGCCATCCACCTCGATCTGCACAGCGATGCCAGAGCCTGTGGCGCGTTGCTCCCGCTGGTCGGCTATGGAGATCCGCACCGTGGCGCCAGATTGAGTGGTGATGGCAAATGTCGCACTGGCGCTGGGGCTGGATTGAATGCCCCACATAGCGCCGGTAGCCTTGCCTTGAATTTTGTCGGGCGAACTCACTGCACCCAGGTTCACCACAGTCTGACGGTAGCTCGAGCCGGTGCGGGCGGCCTGCTCTATCAGGGCGGACCCCAAACCGGCAAACCGCGCCTTTTCCGTCGTGGCGCTCGCGTTTCGGCCGATGATCTGATCCACAGCGGTCGTCGGTGTCTGCTCCCATACCTGCATTTGCCGGCTGCTGGTCTGCGATGGGGCGATTGCTTCGTAGGTGACGTCGATCGACTCCATCGCCCAGGGCCACTGGGTAACGTGCAGAAACCGGGTGTCACCCATCGTCGAAGGCACGGCTTCCGGGATGGCAGATGGAGTGAAGTTTGTGACGCTGTTGCGGGTCACGTCCGGCGATACGGCGCTCGCTATCGGCACGCGTAAAGAAGCCTGCGCAGAGGCCGTCACCGATGCTGGGGTGGAATTTCCTGACGGGCTCCAGCTTGTGGAAAGAGGGGAGAGGCTGATCGCACTCATTCAGGATATTTCATGGCTGTCTGACGGATATCGGCAGAAACGAGGAGGACTGAAGCCTGGCGTTCTGCGCTAGCGTGCAACGCCACACTAGAGAACACTGGGGCAGGAAGCGGGCGCTTCAGGGGCACAAAAGCGCCCTCCTGCGAAGGCCAATGCATTGGTCTACCATCCAGCTCTGATTTTTTGAGCTTGCCATGACTACCAAAACCCTCAAGATCGATTTCGTCTCCGATGTCTCCTGCCCCTGGTGCATCATCGGCCTCAAGGCGCTGGAGCAGGCGGCTGATCGCCTGAAGGGCGAAGTGGCCCTTGACATGCACTTTCAGCCTTTCGAGCTGAACCCGCAGATGGGCCCCGAGGGCCAGGACATCAACGAGCATCTGCAGGAAAAGTATGGCTCTACGCCCGAGCAGCTCGAACGCAACCGCGAGGCCATTGCCGCGCGTGGTGCGGACTTGGGGTTCACCTTTGGTAAAGGCAAACGCAGCCGCGTCTACAACACTTTTGACGCGCACCGCCTGCTGCACTGGGCCGAAGAGAAGGGCCTGCAGCCGCCACTCAAACATGCGCTGTTCAAAGCCTATTTCACCGATGGGCAAGACCCGAGCAACCACGAAGTGCTGGTGCGCGTGGCGGGTGAGGTCGGGCTGAATGTGGACGAGGCGCGTGAACTATTGGCGTCTCACCGTTTTGCCGAAGAGGTGCGCGAGCGTGAGCAGTTGTATTTGCAAAATGGCATCCACTCGGTGCCCGCCATCATCATCAACGAGCGCCACCTGATTCAAGGTGGTCAGCCGGTGGAGGTGTTTGAGCAGGCGCTGCGGCAGATTGCCAGCCAGGCTTGATGAATACTATTGTTTTGATAGCTGCTGGCGCTTGATGGATAAGCGCTAGGTGCTGGTTTTATATAAAAAACAGAAAGGGGCCATGGCCCCTTTCTGTTTTCTGTTGTGTACGGCCTTGCCCGCTTATTTGCGCAGAGGGATGGCCATGGCCCGGTCCACCGGCACGGCGGTCACGCTGTTCTGCGGCGAGCCGTCGATGAGCTTTTCGGAGTAGGTGAGGTAGACCAGCGTGTTGCGGGCCGGGTCGACCATGCGCACGATGCGCAGGCGCTTGAACAGGATGGACATGCGTTCGCTGAACACCTCTTCCTGCTTCTTGAGCGGCTCGGGGAAGCTGATAGGCCCCACCTGGCGGCAGGCGATGGAGGCTTCAGCGCGGTCTTCGGCCAGGCCCAGGGTGCCCTTGATGCCGCCCGTGCGTGCGCGCGAGACGTAGCAGGTCACGCCCAACACGCCGGGGTCGTCATAGGCTTCCACGAGGATGTCGTGGTCGCGGCCGATCCATTGGAAGGCGGTGTCCACCGTGCCGATTTTTTCGCCAGGCGCTGCCTGCGCTGTGCCAGCTGCGCCCACCCAGGCGGTTGCTGCGGCCAGGGCCAGCAGCGCCGAGGTGGCCGTTTGCTTGAGGGCCATCACGCAGCGGCCCCGGCTTCGGTGCAGCGCTGGGCCAGGTGGGCGAGGGCTTCTTCGACCTGGTCCACCAGTACCAGGCACAGGTCGCCGGGCTGCAGGCGCGCCAGGGCGGCGTCGATGGCGATGAACTCACCGCGAATCTCTTCGACGTGTGTGGTGCGTGATGCGCCTGCCAGGCCTTCGCGCAGCAGGGCCATCACCTCGCCATCGGCACGGCCGCGCTGGGCAGCGTCCTGGTACAGGATCACGTCGTCAAATGCGGCGCCCAGGATCACGGTCTGGTCGCGGATATCTTCGTCGCGGCGGTCGCCCGCGCCGCTGATCACCACGCTGCGGCGCTTGGCGGGCAGGGCGTCCACGGCGCCTACCAGGGCGCGCATGGCGTCGGGGTTGTGGCCGTAGTCGGCAATCACGGTGGCGCCCCGGTAGTCCATGATGTTGAAGCGGCCGGGCGCGTTGTCGCTGTCGTTCACAAAGCCTGACAGGCCCCGGCGGATGGTCTGCCAGGGCATGCCCACGCCCCAGGCGGCGGCCACGGCCGCCATGACGTTCTCGACCTGAAAACCGATCTTGCCGTTGCGTGTGATGGGTACGTCGCGCAGGTGGATGGTCTCGCGCCACGAACCTTCCGAAGCCACGATGGAGTCGCCATCCACATACACGGTGCGGTGGCCCTGAGCGCGGTGCGTGGCCATCACGGGATGGTGGCGGTCGCTCGCAAAGAAGATGATCTTGCCGGGGCAGGCGGGCGCCATGGCGGCCACGATGGGGTCGGCCGCGTTGAGCACGCCGTAGCCTGTGGTGGCCACGTTCTGCACGATCACGCGCTTGAGCACGGCCAGATCTTCCACCGTGGTGATGTAGTTCAGGCCCAGGTGGTCTCCCGCACCGATGTTGGTGACCACGGCCACCTGGCAGCGGTCAAACCCCAGGCCTTCGCGCAGGATGCCGCCACGGGCGGTCTCGAACACGGCTGCATCCACCTCGGGGTGCAGCAGCACGTTGCGGGCGCTCTTGGGGCCGCTGCAGTCGCCACTGTCGATCTGGCGGCCGTTCACGTACACGCCGTCGGTGTTGGTCATGCCCACGCGCAGGCCCTGGGCGGTGAACAGGTGGGCGATGAGGCGGGCCGTGGTGGTCTTGCCGTTGGTGCCGGTGACGGCCACCACTGGGATGCGCCCATCGTCGCCATGGGCGTAGAGCTTGTCCACCATGGCCTGACCCACGTTGCGGGGCTTGCCGTAGCTGGGTGCCAGGTGCATGCGCAGGCCGGGGGCGGCGTTCACTTCCACAAAGCCGCCGCCTTGCTCTTCGAGCGGGCGCAGCACGGTCTCGGCCACCATGTCCACGCCGCAGATGTGCAGGCCCACCATCTGGGCGGCGGCCACAGCGCGTGCGGCAACCTCGGGGTGCACATCATCGGTCACGTCGGTGGCGGTGCCACCCGTAGAGAGGTTGGCGTTGTTGCGCAGGACGACGCGCTGGCCCTTGGCAGGCACCGAGTCGGGCGTCAGGTCTTGCATGGCCAGGCGGGCCACGGCAATGTCGTCGAGCCGGATCTTGGTGAGCGAGGTGGCATGGCCCTCGCCCCGGCGCGGGTCGAGGTTGACCTGGTTGACCAGCTCGCGCACCGTGTGCTGGCCGTCGCCCAGCACCTGGGGTGGCTCGCGGCGTGCAGCGGCCACCAGTTGGTCGCCGACCACCAGCAGGCGGAAGTCATGGCCCGGCAAAAAGCGCTCGACCATCACGGTGCCGTATTCGGCGGCGTTCTTGTAGGCTTCTTCGAGCTGGGCGCGGTCAGTGATGTTGACCGTCACACCCTTGCCCTGGTTGCCATCCTGTGGCTTGACCACCACGGGCAGGCCGACCTTGAGGGCCACTTCCCAGGCTTCGTCCACGCTCTCGACCGGCTTGCCCAGCGGCACGGGCACGCCAGCGGCATGCAGCAGGCGTTTGGTCAGGTCCTTGTCCTGGCCGATGGATTCGGCCACGGCGCTGGTCGAATCGACCTCGGCCGCCTGAATACGGCGCTGCTTGGAGCCCCAGCCAAACTGCACCAGGCTGCCACGCGTGAGGCGGCGGTAGGGGATGCCGCGCGCCACGGCGGCGTCCACGATGGAGCCGGTGCTGGGGCCCAGGCGCTCGTCTTCGTCGAGTTCGCGCAGCTCGGCAATCACGGTGTCGGCATCAAAATTGCCTTCGCCTTGCGCCGCCTTGATGAGTTGCTGCGCGTACTCAAAGGCTTTGCGGCCCACGGCCTCTTCGCTGTATTCCACGACCACCTGGTACACACCCGCATCGGTGGTGGCGGTGGTGCGCGCAAAGGTGACAGGGCAACCTGCCTGCGCCTGCAATGCCAGGGCGGCAGTCTGCAGCACATGGGCCAGCGAGACATCGCCGCCCCCGGTTTCGGGGTGCAACGCGCCGATGGCGGGAAACAGGGCCCGCAGGCGGGCTTCGAACCCGGCCATCTGGCCCACGGCGCGCTCGTTTTCGGCGCAGGTCACCACGGCCTCGATGGCCATGTGGCGGCTCCAGAGGTTGGGGCCACGCAGGGCCCGGGTGCGGGATACATCCATGGAAGTCTCTTTCAGTGGTCCATCAGGGCGCTGAGGCCCTGTTCAGGTCGTGGGATGCGAGGTCAAACAACAAACTAAAGCTAATGCGCGAGGTGCCATCACGACCGCAGTGCGGCGGTGGGGACCAGTTCGGGCTCAAAGGTCTTGATGCCAGCGCCGATGAGGTCGGGGGCAATGTTCAGCGCCCAGGCCGTGCCGATGGCAGCCAGCAGGGCGTCGGTGTCGGGCGCCACGGCATTGCGCCCAAAGGTCAGGTCTGCCAGCGAGCCTAGTACATGTTCTGCACTGCCCGTGGCCAGCACCACGCGGCCGTTCTTCACGACCACGGCGCGGCCGTTGTCCTTGGCGCGGTGTTCCACGATGACGGGCAGGGTGGCGTCCTGGGCATACAGCACCACGGCACCGTCCGACAGCGGCGCCAGGTCGGCCACTTGCGGGATGGCAGCGTTGAGCACCGCTGCTCCTTCCGACAGCACCACGTCCACCTGGGTGCGCATCACCTTGGTCATCTGGTCCTGTTCGTGCACGTCGAATTCGGCCAGCGTTTCCACGCCGTCCATGTCGGTGACCACACCCACCTGGCAGCGGTCGTAGGCCAGGCCGTCGCGCAGGATGGTGCGCGCGTCGCTTTCGATCACGGCGGCCTGCACGGTCTTGTTCATCAGCAGGCGGTGGGCGGCTTCCCAATGCGCGCAATCGGTCGATTCGACGCAGCGGCGGTCCAGGAACAGCCCTTCGCGACAGGCCAAGCCCGTGTGGTGGCCGCTCAGGTGCAGCAGCCAGGCCACGACCCGCGCGATGGTTGACGTGCCACGCGTGCCCGCCACGCCCACCAGCGGAATGCGGCCTGCCTGGCCCGCATCGTCTTCCGACGGGAACAGATGCTCTGCAATGGCCTGGCCCACAGGGCGCGGTGCACCCACGGCGGGCTTCAGGTGCATCAGCAGGCCAGGGCCTGCGTTCACTTCGACAATGGCACCGCCCTGGGCGTGCAGGGGTTTAGAGATGTCCTTGGCCACCAAGTCGATGCCGGCGATGTCCAGCCCCACCACCTTGGCCGCCAACTGGGCGATGTAGGCCACCTCGGGGTGCACGTCGTCCGTGCAGTCCACGGCCACGTTGCCGTTGCGCTGCACCACCACCTGGCGGCCAGCGGCGGGCACCGAGTCGGCGCCCAGGTCCTGGCGCTTGAGTTCGAGTTGCACCTTGGTGTCAGTGGCCAGGTCGATGATTTCGAGCGGGTACTCTTCTTCGTAGCCACGGCGCGGGTCGGAGTTGAGCTGGGTGTCGATCAGCTCCTTGACGGTGGAGCGGCCGTTGCCGGTGATGGTGACCACTTCACCACGTGCCGCTGCGACCACTTTGCCGCCCACCACCAGCAGGCGGTGCTCGTCGCCGGGGATGAAGCTCTCGACCATGACGTCGCTGCCCTCGGGGTAGGCCACGTGGTAGGCGGCCTCGATGTCTGCCTGCTTGTGCAGATCCAGCGTCACACCCCGGCCGTGGTTGCCGTCAGAGGGCTTGACCACCACAGGCAGGCCGATGTCCTGGGCGGCTTCCCAGGCTTCCTCGGGGCTGTTGACCACTTGGCCCTCGGGGATGGGCACGCCGCAGGACTTGAGCAGGCTCTTGGTCAGGTCCTTGTCGCTGGCGATGCCTTCGGCGATGGCGCTGGTGAACTCGGTCTCAGCCGTCCAGATGCGGCGCTGGCTGGCGCCATAGCCCAGTTGCACCAGATTGCCGTCGTTCAGGCGGATGTGTGGGATGCCCCGGTCGGTGGCGGCGGTGACGATGCACGCGGTGCTGGGGCCAAGGTACTGGTCGTCCACCTCGGTGCGCACACGGGCCACGGCGGCAGCCACGTCAAACGGCTCATCGTTGATGGCGGCCATGATGAGCGCGTGGCCCTGGGTCAGCGCCACGCGCGCCACGCTTTCGTCGCGCGCCCGGAACACCATGCGGTATACGCCACGCTGGCTGGTGCTGCGGGTCTGGCCAAAACCGGTGGGCATGCCCGACAGGTTGAGCAACTCGATCACGATGTGCTCCAGCACATGGCCGCACCAGGTGCCTTCCTGCAGGCGCTGCAGGAATCCACCGCGTTCGCCCACGCCGCAGTGGTGTTCGATCAGTGCGGGCAGCCAGGCGGTAAGTCGGTCGTTGAAACCGGGCAGCAGGTTGGAGGGATAGTCCTCCAGCTCGCCCAGGTCCAGCCAGACTTCCAGTACAGGCCGGTAGGTCCAGATATTGGGGCCGCGCAGGTAGTTGATGCGAAGCAGTTGGATGTCGTTGAGTTTCGCCATGGATTGCAGCGGGTGAGTTGGTCCGGCCGGGTAAGGGCTATGGGCTATGCGGGAGAGGAAGAAACTGTGAAAGGAAACTTTTGTGGACGAGGATTGTGCTCCAGTCCTGGGGCTGTGCGCAGTGTCAGCCAAATGAGCGTCAGAGGCGTTAAATGAGGATGCCGTCGCACCGTGGCATGCAGTATCGGGGAGAATTCGCGCTTTCGCGAGATCGGTCACCGCAGGCAGCCGGGGGCGGAAAACCCAACCAAAAATGCAACATCACCATTCTGTGGACGCCTCGGGTGTCTTTTCTGGCCCTTTGGGGGCCGATTTGCGGGCCATGCTCGCTTCCAAGGAAAACGTACTGGCAGCGCTTCAGGTTGACCTGAGCACGGCGCTGCGCTTTGCGGCAGGCTGGGTGGTGGTGACGTCTGAACGGCTGCTGGCCTGTGATGCGGGCACCACGGCCTGGCGCAGCTGGCCCCTGGGCGATGGCCTAGCGCTCAAGCTGCAGGACCATGGCGGTGTGGGCTCGCTGGAGCTGCACAGCCCTCGCGAGCGCTTGGCGCTGTGGCGCTTTACCCTCGCGCACCACGCCCAGGCCCTGCGTCTGCTGCAGCGTTTTGAGCAGCAAAGCGCCCGGGGTGACAACGGCGCCGAGGATGAGGCCGACGAACCCGCCTGTCCCACCTGCCACACGCCCCTGCCGCCCGACACCGAAGAATGCCCGGCCTGCGCCCGCGCCCAGCCGCCCCAAACTTCCACCTGGGTGCTGCTGCGCCTGTGGCGCTTTGCCCGGCCCTACCGCAAGCAACTGGCCGCCGGTTTTGCGCTGACGCTGGCGTCCACCGCCGCCACCCTGGTGCCGCCGTATCTGACCATCCCGCTGATGGATGACATCCTGATCCCGTTCCAGAACGGCAAGCAGATCGAACCCGGCCTGGTGCTTCTGTATCTGAGCGGCCTGCTGCTGTCGGCGCTGGCCGCCTGGGGCCTCTCCTGGGCGCGCACTTACATATTGGCGCTGGTGTCCGAGCGCATCGGCGCCGACCTGCGCACCACCACCTACGAGCACCTGCTGCGCCTGTCGCTGGACTACTTTGGCGGCAAGCGCACGGGTGACCTCATGGCGCGGATTGGCTCCGAGACGGACCGCATCAACGTCTTCCTGTCCCTTCACGCCCTGGATTTTGTGACCGACGTGCTCATGATCATGATGACGGCGGCCATTCTGTTCTCCATCAACCCATGGCTGGCGTTGGTCACGCTGGTGCCGCTGCCCTTCATTGGCTGGATGATCCACACCGTGCGCGATCGTCTGCGCACCGGGTTTGAAAAGATCGACCGCGTGTGGTCCGAAGTGACCAACGTGCTGGCCGACACCATCCCGGGCATTCGGGTCGTGAAAGCCTTTGCGCAAGAAAAGCGCGAAGCCCAGCGTTTTCGCGACGCCAACCAACACAACCTGGAAGTCAACGACAAGCTCAACAAGACCTGGAGCCTGTTCACGCCCACCGTGTCGCTGCTCACTGAAATTGGCTTGCTGGTGGTGTGGGGCTTCGGCATCTGGCTGGTGTCGCGCAACCAGATCACGGTGGGTGTGCTCACGGCCTTCATCGCCTACATCGGCCGTTTCTACGGGCGGCTGGATTCAATGAGCCGCATTGTCTCGGTCACGCAAAAGGCCGCCGCTGGCGCCAAGCGCATCTTCGACATCCTGGACCATGTGAGCAACGTGCCCGATCCGGCCCAACCCGTGAAGGTGGACAAGGTTCAGGGCGCGATCACCATGCAGGGCGTGGGCTTTCGCTACGGCAGCCGCGCAGTCATCAAGGGGCTGGATCTAGATATCCGCCCCGGCGAGATGATCGGCCTGGTGGGCCACAGCGGCTCAGGCAAGAGCACGCTGGTCAACCTGATCAGCCGTTTTTATGACGTGAGCGATGGCTCCATCCAGGTCGACGGCATCGACATCCGCCGTTTCGCTGTGGCCGACTACCGCCGCCACATCGGTTTGGTGCTGCAGGAGCCCTTCTTGTTCTTCGGCACCATTGCCGAGAACATCGCCTACGGCAAGCCCGAGGCCACGCGCGAGGAGATCGTGGCGGCGGCCCGCGCTGCGCACGCCCATGAATTCATCCTGCGCTTGCCCCATGGCTACGACTCACTCGTGGGTGAGCGCGGCCAAGGCCTCTCGGGCGGCGAGCGCCAGCGCATTTCCATTGCCCGCGCATTGCTGATCGACCCGCGCATCCTGATCCTGGACGAGGCCACCTCGGCCGTGGACACCGAGACCGAGAAGGAAATCCAGAAGGCGCTCGACAACCTGGTGCAGGGCCGTACCACGATTGCCATCGCCCACCGCCTGTCCACCCTGCGCAAAGCCGACCGCTTGGTAGTGATGGACCGGGGCGAAGTGGTGGAGGTCGGGCCGCACGACGAACTCATGGAAAAGCAGGGCGCCTACTGGCGGCTCTACGAAGCCCAGGCGCGCCGTGCTGAAGAAGACGCCCAGGCGGCCGGCGTCATCATCGACAGCAGCCTGCTGCACCCCGCCCACCCTGCGGGCAACCCGTGATGACTGCACTGCAGGAAAACGCCATGAACACCCCTTCCTTCCCGCAATCGCCGTCCACCGCCTCCGCCTCGTTCACCTTGGCACGCAATCCACACGGTCGGCTGGTTCTGACCCTGGCCGACGGCACGGCCCACGAGGGCGTCACGCCCGTGCGGGCCTTCCCCATCGCGGCACCCGCCGAAGGGCTCTCGCTGATCGGATCTGACGGCCACGAACTGCTGTGGATCGACCGGCTGGACCAGCTGCCAGCCCCCGCCCGCCAGCTCATCGAAGAAGAGTTGGAAGTGCGAGAGTTTGTGCCCACTATCGAAAAAATCATTGCAGTATCGAGCTTCTCAACCCCCAGCACCTGGCAGGTGGAGACGGACCGGGGCCCTGCCAGCCTCGTCCTCAAGGCCGAGGAAGACATCCGCCGCTTGGGCGGACGCACCCGCCTGCTGATTGCCGGGGGCGACGGCGTGCAGTTCCGCGTCAAAGACACCACGGCGCTGGACCGGCATTCGCGCCGGTTGCTGGAACGCTTTCTCTGATCTGACCCTGTACGGGGTCATCCCTGTGTCTCCACCGGCAAGGCACAACGGCAGTGCCAAGCCCTGCCGTGCCCGCTCCCCCCACAAGCCAGTAGCTCCAGACCCGGTGCGGGAATGAGTGCAATCGGTCGGCTGTGAGCCGATCCGGCCCCCGCATGCTCCCAAAAGGGTGACAAAGATTAGGGAAAACCCTAAATTTGAGCCAATCGGTGAAAAAGACCTAAATTTCCCCTTCTTTTTGCCGTAATAGATTACGAAGACGGCGAAAAAGCCTCTGCACTTCGAGCATATCTATTCATCAACCATTGGGGCCACTGCCATGCAAATGCCACCTGTCGACCGATCGCCGAGTTGGCGTCCTCAGGGCGCTGATTTGTATTCCACTGGCGCCTCTGGCGCGCCGCCGGTGCGGCCCATCAATGCATCCAATCCCGTCGAATCCATGGACCGGCTGGGCGAGGGCGCCATCGTGCGCGAGCCCGACAAGCCCTCCGCGCCCGATGTAGCAAACCGGGACTGGACCGAGGTCAAGAAAAAAGACACCGTGGAAGAACCGCCCGAGCCCCCCAAGGAGCCGATCTACAAACAACTGCTGGAGCTGATCCAGTCGATGTGGCGGGCCAGTGGCAGTGCGGTGGAGGTGGCGCAGGACATCAACAAGATGACCCTGCAGGAGCGCATGGCCCAGCAGGTCAAGAACGAGCCGCTGACCTACTCGGACCCCAAGATCAAGCGCACTGGTGGCTTGTGAGGGTTTTGCTCCTAAAATTATAGCTAATTGCGCATAACTGATAAGCGCTGGAGCCTTATTTCATTCAATTTTTGCCCCATTCTGGCCTCAAGGCCGGGGCGATGAAGCGGGAGCCGCTGCCTGGGCCGCCCGCTGCTGATCCCGCTCCGCGCGGTACTTGGCGGCAAAGGCCCGCACTTCCTCGTACGACACGTAGCCATCCTTGTCCGTGTCTGCATCGTCGAACGCGGCGGCCAGGCGGGGAAAGAGCTTGACCTCGGTGCGGCTGAGCTTGCCGTCCCCATTGAAGTCCAGCATCTTGAACTCGCGCATGGCCTTGATCTCGCCTTTGGTCAGAGCTGCCTGGGATTCCGCGGGGGTGCTGGCAGCGGGTGCAGGCGGTGCCGACGCAGTTGCAGGGGGCATGGCCAGCGCAGTGGTGCCCAAGGCTGTCGCCAGGGTGCTCATCACGCAGGCGGCCAGGGAAAATCTGATGCGCAAAACAGGCTCCTTCTGTGGACTGGCAACGATGTTGGCACAGCTGGGCGTGCGTGGGCGGAATGCAACCCAAGGCTTGCAGCTTTCACCGGGAGTTGCAGGGGATTGCAAAACTTTTCGAAGGAACGCGGGTCGTGCCAGGCCCCGGTCTAACCGCCGGCAGGGCGCAGGGGGTTGGAGATACCGCTGTTCACATGCCCGGCTGGCACATGGCGGGCGGCTGAGGTCACATGGCCTGTCTGGTCGTCGAAGAAAAAGTCGGGTTCGAATTCGCGCAGGAATTCGCCCTTGGGCAGGCCGCCCAGGAACATGGCTTCGTCCACATCGATGTTCCAGTCCATCAGCGTGCGGATCGCGCGTTCGTGCGCCGGGGCGCTGCGCGCCGTGACCAGTGCGGTGCGGATGCGCATGCCGGTGGTGCCGCCAGCCTCTCCGGCGGATTGCAGCCGGTGTAGCGCCGCCAACAGGGGCTTGAACGGGCCATCGGGCAGAGGCAGGGCGGCCTTGTCGGTTTCGTGCTGCTGGAAGGCGGCCAGGCCTTCGGCCTGGTACACACGCTCGGCCTCATCGGAGAACAGCACGGCGTCGCCGTCAAAGGCAATGCGCACTTCCTGCGGGTTGGCGTCGCCTGCCTGTACCGATTCGGTGATCACCCGCGCGGCCGGGTAGCCCAGGTGCAGCGCCTCGCGCACATCGGCCTCGTTGGCAGACAGGAACAGGTGTGCGCCCAGCGGTCGCAGGTAGCGAAACGGGTCACGCCCCTGGGTGAACACGCCGCGCTGGATGGTGGGCAGGCCATGGGCGTTGCAGGAGCGAAACACGCGCATCCCACTGACCGGGTCATTGCGCGAGAGCAGCACCACCTCCACCCGCTGGTGCTCCGAGGTGTTGAAGGCGAGCAGCTTGCGCACCAGCGAGAACGCCACGCCGGGCGCGGCGGGTACGTCCAGGCGCTGGCGCTGCAGGTCCACATAGGCGCGGTCATCCCTCTCGTGCTCGAAGACGCGGTTTTCCTCTTCGAAGTTGAACAGCGCCCGCGATGAGATCGCCACCACCAGCTTGTCGTCCAGTGTCACAGCCATAGGGTCACTTCACGAACTGATTCAGTTGGATGATCGGCAGCAATACCGCCAGCACGATGAGCATCACGATCAGGCCCATGCCGACGATGAGCAAAGGCTCCAGGATGGTTGCCAGCGCCATGGCGCGGCGCTGGACCTCGGTGGAAAGCTGCCTGGCGGCGCGCTGCAGCATCACCGGCAGTTGCCCCGTCTGCTCGCCCAGGCGCGCAAACATGGACAGTAGGCCGGGGAAGCGCTTTTTCTGCGCCAGCGCCGAGGCCAGGGGCGCACCTTCGCGCACCAGCACCAGCGCTTCGAGTGCATCGGCGCGCAGGGCGCGGTTGTTCAGCGTTTCGGCGGCGGCCTGCAGCGCCTTGAGGATGGGTACGCCCGCACCCGCCAGCATGGCCAAGGTGCCCGCAAAACGCGCCGCGTTGTAGCCGCGCGCCAGTTTGCCCACCAGCGGCAGGTTGAGCCAGGCGGCATCGAATTTTTCGCGAACATGCCCGATGGTCAGCGCCCAGCGTGTGCCAAAAGCGATCAAAACAGAAGCAATCAGCATCATCCAGCCATAGCTGCGTACAAAAGCGCTGATGCCCAGCATGGCCACGGTCAGAAACGGCAGCGCCCGCTTGGTGCCCGCAAACACGCTGGCCACCTGGGGCACCACGTAGCCCACGAGGAAGAGCACGATCACGATGGCGACGATGGTCACGATGGCAGGGTACAGCGCAGCGCCCACCAGCTTGGCCTTGAGCGCCTGGCGTTCTTCCAGGTCGTCGGCCAGGCGTTCCAGCACCAGGCCCAGGTTGCCGCTGTGCTCGCCCGCGCCGATCACCGCGCAGTAGATGTCGGAAAACTCGCGCGGGTGCTGCGACAGGGCGCGCGCAAACGTGGCTCCGGCATTGACCTCAGCGCGCAGTGCGGCCACCAGGTGGCGCTGGCGTTCGTCGTCGGCTTCTTCAGACAGTGCCGTGAGGGCGCGCTCCAGCGGCAGGCCGGAAGACACCAGCCCGGCAATCTGCCGCGTCCAGATCGACAGGCCCGTGGCGCTGAACACGGGCCGTGTGAACAGGCGCTGGCCCAGGCTGGCCGAGCTGCCATCCAGCGACTGGCCGGTCTGCACCAGCTCTACCGCCAGGGGCACGAGGGCCTGGGCTCGCAGCAGGCTGCGCGCGGCCTTGGCGGTGTCGGCCTCCATGAGGCCCTTGCGGGTCTGGCCCTGGGCGTCCAGGGCTTCAAAGGAAAAAGCAGGCATGCGGGTGCGGGCGGTATGGCGGTGGCGTGGAAATCAGGCGGTCACACAACAGGCTGATGCGGGCGAAAACCTTGCAGCCCCTGATGGTAGCCGGTACCCAAGGCCCATGGCTGTGGGCCAGTACCCTTGCCAGCGGGATGACCCAGGTCAAGGCGCTGACGCATTGGGCGCGCAGAATGAAAAGCGATCTGTGGCATCGGGTTGCAGGTGTTCTGAATGAACAAGGAGTCTTTCATGCTGAAGAACAAGGTTGCGATGGTCACCGGGGCATCGTCGGGCATTGGGCGTGCCATTGCGCTGGTGTGGGCACGCGAAGGCGCCAAGGTGGTGGTGTCGGATGTGAATGTGCAGGCAGGCGAGGAAACGGCGGCGCTGGTACGCGCAGCCGGGGGCGATGCCATTTTTGTGGCTGCCGATGTGGGCAGGCCCGAGGACTGCGAAGCGCTGGTGAACCGCACCGTGGCCCACTACGGCCGGCTGGACATCGCCTGCAACAACGCGGGCATCGGCGGCCCGCAGGCGGCCACGGCCGATTACCCCCTGGATGGCTGGGCCCAGGTCATCAACATCAACCTCTCCGGCGTGTTTTACGGCATGAAATACCAGATCGCAGCCATGCTCAAGAATGGCGGCGGCTCCATCATCAACATGGCATCCATCCTGGGGTCGGTGGGTTTTGCCACCGCCCCGGCCTACACCGCGGCCAAACACGGTGTGGTGGGGCTGACCAAGGCGGCTGCGATTGAATACAGCGCCCATGGCGTGCGTATCAATGCCGTCGGGCCTGCCTTTATCCATACGCCCATGATCAGCGGGCTGGAGCAGGATGCTGGCATCAACGCGATGCTGGTGGGCGCCCACCCCATCGGCCGCCTGGGGCAACCTGAAGAGGTGGCCGAGCTGGTGACCTGGCTGGCGTCCAGCAAGGCGTCGTTTGTGACCGGGGCGTATTACCCGGTGGATGGCGGCTACCTGGCGCGATAAAACACCGGCGCGGCGTTGGAGCCATGGAAACTGGATGGCTGGAAAGGGTGGCTGCCTCTGATGAAGTTCTCCTCGAACCCGATGTGGCGTGGGTGAGACGGCCCGCCACCGCATGCCATTTTGCCCTGTGCCGCTTGCGGTGCCTGCGCTTAAGATGCGGCAGTTGGGGCCGCGCCATGGCGCAGCCCCCCAGATTTGACTTACAAAGGAGAAGAAAGTGAATAAGACGACTGCCCTGGGAGGACTGGTTGCCGCTTTGGTGTTATCTGCTTGCGGCGGAGGCGGGGATGATGTGGCGCCACCTGCGCCAAAGCCTCCTGCGACCGTGGTCACCGGCGTGGAAGGCCTGTGGACCGGGGTGACCACCGACCCTCTGAATGTGCAGGGTGTGGTGCTGGAGAACGGCGAATCCTGGAGCATCCTGACCGATGCAGTGGGCGCCGTGGTGGGCATATCGCAAGGCGCCGTTCAGACGTCGGGCCCAGATGTTGTCTCTGGCACCGGGCGCTATCTCAATGTGGTGGATGAGGCAAACCTTGCCAGCCGGACGACGGTGGCGGTCAGCTATAGCGGCAAGTACGCGGTGCGGGATTCGGTGCAGGTCACGGATTCCAAGGGCGTGAAGTTCACCGGTACCTATGGCGTGCTCTACGAGCAGCCTGCTGTCGTGAGCGAGTTGCTGGGTACGTATTCCGGCACTGGCATTGGCAATCAGGTGCGAGAGCCCCTGGTGTCGGTTTCCATTTCCACAGGTGGATTGGTGTCGATTCCCTCCTACCCGGGTTGCTCCATTCGCGGCACCGTGGTGCCCCGCGCCAGCGGCCGGAACGTGTTTGATCTGCCGCTCACCTTCAGCGGAGCCACCTGCCCCGTGGGCGATGGCGTGGTTGTTCAACACGTTGTTCTGTACAACGACACCACCCAAGCGATCGTGATCATGGGGCAGAGTGCGAGCAAGGCAGAAACTTTCGTCTACACCGGACAGAAGACCTAAGCTCTTTTATCAAGGCACTCAGCGGCTTTCCCACGCTTCGGCGTGGGCCTGTGCCGCAACATCCAGCGAGCGCAGGCGCAGTGCTGGGTCGTAGACATCGCTCACCAGCATCAGCTCATTGGCCCCGGTGGCTTCGGTGAGCTGTGCAAGGCCCGCGCGCACCGTGTCCGGCCCGCCGATCACGGCAGCGGCCAGAAAGTCGCCAATCGCGGCGCGCTCCTGGGGCTGCAGCTGCGCGGCGTAGTTCTCAACGGGCGGCAGCAGGCGGCGCCGGTCGCCGGTCAGAATGCCCAGCACCCGCTGGTAGGTGCTGCTGGCCAGAAACTCCGCTTCTTCATCCGTGGGGGCCGCAATCAGCGGCACCCCAATCACCACATAGGGCTGGGGCCAGGCGGCGGACGGCCGGTACAGGTTGCGGTACAGGTCAATGGCCTTGTGCAGCAGGCGCGGGGCAAAGTGCGAGGCAAAGGCATATGGCAGCCCGCGCTCCGCCGCCAGTTGCGCCGAAAACAGGCTGGAGCCCAGTAGCCAGATCGGCACGTTGGTACCCGCACCGGGCATGGCGATCAGGCGCTGACCTGGTTCGGCCGGGGCCAGCAGGCGCTGCAACTCTGCCACGTCCTGCGGAAAATCATCGGCTGTCTCTACCCGGCTGCGGCGCAGTGCGCGCATGGTGGTGGGGTCCGTACCCGGCGCGCGGCCCAGTCCCAGGTCGATGCGGCCCGGGTACAGCTCGGCCAGGGTGCCAAAGGCCTCGGCCACCACCAGAGGCGCGTGGTTGGGCAGCATCACGCCGCCAGAACCCACACGGATGCGCGAGGTACCACCGGCAATGTGGCCCACCAGCACGGCGGTGGCTGAGCTGGCAATGCCCGCCATGTTGTGGTGCTCTGCCAGCCAGTAACGGGCAAAACCAAGCTTTTCAGCATGTTGCGCGGTGCGCAGGGCAATCTGCAGCGCATCGGCTACGGTGCCGCCCTCCCGGACGGCGACGAGGTCGAGCATGGACAGGGCGGGGCGTTGAGCAGTGGGAGTCATCCGTGCATTGTCTGGCCCTGGCCACATTGCTGCTGGCTACCGGGGCAGAGCTGGCAGGGCCAGAAGGGTTGACGCGCACGGTTTTTACCAAGAGGTCATTTTTTGGTAGCCAAAAGCGCGCGCGCCCCACAGAATGTTTCAAGGCATTTCCGGCAGGACCATTCCTGGTGCTGGCGGAGGGCGTGCCTCCACAGGGACCAAGCATGGGTTTTTTCAGTCGTCTGTTCAAGATCCGGGAGCAAGATCCCACCAGCCCTGACACCACCTGGGCCATGGAAGACAATGGCAGCGAATTGGTGCTGGACGCCGAGTACGCCTCCATGCTCATGACCGAAATCGATATCGACGCGGCCATTGCCAGCCATGAGCGCTGGCGCCTGCAGCTGCAGGACATGGTCAATGGCCGCTCGCAGGAAGTGATGCGGCCCGAACGCATCTGCCAGGACGACCGCTGCGACCTGGGCCGATGGCTCTATGGCACGGGGCGCGTGCGGCTGGGACATTACCCCGCGTTCGACATGCTGGTGGCCCGGCACAAATACTTTCACCAGCAGGCGGCCGATGTGGTGACTGCGTTCCAGGCGGGCGAGCAGCAAAAGGCCGTGCAACTGCTCAACAGCAGCTGCCGCCATGCGTCCAACCAGGTGCTGTTGCTGCTCAAGGAGCTCAAGCGGGGCCTGGGGCGCTGATACCTTGGGGCGCGGTGTACACAGGCACGGCCAGGGCCAGTCGACGCTGTGTGAATGGTCGCTCTGTTTTTGATAGCTTAAAACGCCTGATGCACAAGCGCTGAGGCCATTTTTATCTGAATTCTGCGAAGATTTCCGGCGCCGCAACCTCGCCCAGCCCCCACCGTTTCGGCCCGCCCGCCAGCATCGGCACACAGTTCTTACATCTGAAGACACCGCCGCCAGCGAGAAACGCCGTTGGCGTGGCTATCCTTCGGCGCGCGCCAACCATTGCTTGCAGTTGGTTGCGCAAAAACACAATCGATCCATCGATTCAAGACCAATCAAGAAGCTGACCACGTCAGAGAGGGAACCCCCATGGACCGCCGTAAATTGTTGACGCTCGTAACCCTGGCTTCCGGCGTGAGCGCCGTATCGCCCGTGTGGGCGCAGTTTGACCTGGGCAAGATGCTGGATGCAGGCAAGGACCTGGCCAAGTCCGAGAGCCTGTCGGACGAGGAACTCAAGAGCACGTTCGACCAGATGTCCGCCGAGATGGACAGCCAGAACCAGGTGGCACCGGCAGGCAACCCCTATGCCAAGCGTTTGGCCAAACTCACCTCGGGCCTGGGCACCCACGACGGCCTCAAGATGAACTTCAAGGTCTACCTCACGCCCGAGATCAACGCCTTTGCCATGGCCAACGGCACCATCCGCGTGTATTCAGGTTTGATGGACAAGTTCACCGACGATGAAGTGCGCTATGTGATCGGCCACGAGATCGGTCACGTCAAGGCCGGCCACACCAAGGCCCGCATCCAGACCGCCCTGCGCACCAGCGCGCTGCGCAATGCCGTGGCGTCGAGCAACGGCAAGGCCGGTGCCATTGCCAGCTCGCAGCTGGGTGACCTGTTCGAGAAAGTGGTGCGCGCACAGCATTCGCAAAGCAACGAGCGCGAGGCTGACGACTACGCCATGGGCTTCATGAAGGCCAAGCGCTACCAGCCCGCCGCTTGCGTCACTGCGCTGGAAAAACTCGCCGCCATGTCGGGCGGGGATTCGACCAGCTTTTTGTCTACCCATCCGTCACCCAAGGAGCGGGCGGACCGGATGAAGACGCAGGTGGTCTGACCTTTCGCTGTTGCTAAAGCCTGGTGGGGCAGTACCGCGTCTTCAGGCGCGGTATTTTTTTGTCCGCACATTTCGACATCCCCGCGGCCGTGGGCGCCCATCCGCGCGGCGGTGCTTTGGCTCGCCTGGGGTCAGTAACTCCGCCCACCCTTGTACATCGCATGCTGGCGCCGGTTCAGCGTGGCGGCTTCGCCCAGCCGCCCCATGGCAGCACCCGCATGCGCATGTGTGATGGCCATGCCCAGGCCATCGGCCGCGTCGGTGCCTGGCACGCCGGGCAGGCTGAGCAGGCGCCGCACCATCTCCTGCACCTGGCTCTTGGCGGCTCGACCGTGGCCGACCACGGCTTTTTTCATCTGCAGCGCCGTGTATTCGGCCACCGGCAAATTGCTCGCCACCAGGGCCGTGATGCAGGCGCCCCGTGCCTGGCCCAGCAGCAGGGTGGACTGGGGGTTGACGTTGACGAACACGATCTCGACCGAGGCCACATCGGGTTCATAGCGGGCCGCCACTTCGGTGATGCCGTCGAACAGGATCTTCAGGCGCCCGGGCAGATCGCCCAGCGCCAGCGTGGTGGTGCGGATGGTGCCGCTGGCCACGTAGCTGAGCTTGTGGCCGTCCATGTCTACCACGCCAAATCCGGTGGTCTGCAGGCCGGGGTCGATGCCTAAGATGCGCATTTGCTCACTATTTGATAGCTGCTATCGCTTGTTGGTAAAGCGCTAGATGCCAATTTTCTTGAAAATTTCTGGGTCGGTTCATTTACAGACCGAAGTACCAGCGCACCGAATGGAAAAACACCGGCGCCGCAAAACACAGCGCGTCCACCCGGTCGAGCAGGCCACCCGCACCGGTGACCGACATGCCCTGCATGCCCCAGCTGGTGATCCCCCGGTCGCGCTTCAGGGCCTTCATCACCAGGTGCCCCAGGCTGCCTGCCACGCAGGCCAGCAGCGCCATCCCGAGCGCCTGGCCGGGCTTGAACGGGGTGATGAACGTGAGCAGCCCGCCGGCCAGCCCCCCGGCCGCCACACCGGCCAGCCAGCTCGTCCACTGAAAACTCTGGCTCACCTGCGGCGCCACGGGCTTGTGCGGAAAGCGCCGCCCCAGCAGGTGCTGCACCAGCATGCAGGTCTGCACCACAAACACCAGGAAAAACACCAGAAACGCACCCTTGTCGCGGTAGCCCGGAAAGTCCAGCAGCAGCAGCGCGGGCACGTGGCTCATGCCGTACACGCACACCATGATGCCCCACTGCAGCTTGGCGTTGCGCTCCAGAAAACGCTGCGGGTCGTTGGCCAGCGCACTCACCACGGGCAGGGCGAGGAACACGTAGACGGGGATGAACACGGTGAACAGGTCGAAATGTTTGCTGCCCACGATCCAGAACTGCAGCGGCAGCACCACAAAAAACGCCAGCACCAGGCTGCGGTGGTCGCCGCGCCGTGTGGGCGACAGCGTGATGAACTCGCGCAGCGCAAAAAACCCCACGATGGCAAACAGCACGGTGGCTACCGTGTCGCCCAGCACCCAGCCAATCCAGAAGACGGAAGCCATCATCCAGGATGTTTTGAGCAGCCCCCAGAAACGCTTGGCTTCGAGAATGCGGGCTTCGGACTCAGGGTCGTCGCTGGCGTGTTCACGCAGATTGCGTACGAAGGCCCAGATGGTGACGACGGACAGGATGCCAAACATCACCAGGAACAGGGCACCGACCTGCTGGGTGGCAGTCAAATTGCGGAGGAAGTTGTTCATGTTCAGACTTCCCTGAGCGCAATGACTGCACGGCGTGCCCGGTCGAGGAACGGGCGACGCTCTTCACCTGCCTCCAGCTGCACAGGCTCTCCAAAAGTCACCGAGCACAGGATGGGCACTGGCACCACTTCGCCCTTGGGCATCACGCGCTGCACGTTGTTGATCCAGGCGGGCACCAGCACCACCTGCGGGAACATCTGCGCCAGCTTGAACAGGCCCGACTTGAACGGCTGCGGCTCGTCGCCATGGCCGCGCGTGCCTTCGGGAAAGATCACGATGGAGTCACCGCTCTCCAGCGCACGCACCAGCGGGGCCAGCGGGTCGGACTCGGGCAGGGCTGCGCGCAGCTCCTCGGGGGTGGGCGCGCGGGGCGGGGCTTCGGGCGACGGATCGGGGCCGCCCGCCATGGCGGTGTCCGCGTCGCTGGCGGCGGTGGCAAGGGCCTCCAGCACGCCCACCGGCTCCGCCGCCAGGGGAGCCGGGGGCCGCGCAGGCGTGGCCTGACGGTCTACATACACGGCGTTGAACACGGCCGTGGTGATCCACTGCCGAAAGGGCGTCTTGGTCCAGTAGTCCTTGGCCGCAATGGGCCGGGTGATGCTGCGCAGCTCCTCGGGCAGCGCGGCCCAGATCAGCACCATGTCGGCGTGGCTCTGGTGATTGGCGAAATAAATGCGCTGCTCGGCCTTGGGCGGGCAGCCGTACCAGCGGGCCTGGGAACCGGTCAGAAACCGCACGATCCCCAGCAGAAGGAAACTCATCAACTTGGCAAGCATGGCGGGGATGATACGTGGCGGGTGTGCCCTGCCGGGCGTGTACTGTGGCGGGCCGCAGCCGGGCGGCTGCAGCTACCCAGGCCACTACACCCAGATGCGATATGCCCAGAACGCCTCGTCGCCGTAGATGCCGTCGTACAGCGCCTGTGGGGCATAGCCGGTGATGCGCCGCGTGACGCGGCACAGGTGCGACTGGTCCGAGAAGCCCGCGCCTGCCGCCACATCGGCCCATTTCACGGTGCCCTTCGCGGCGTCCGAAGCGATGGTGTCGAAAAACGCCTGCTCGGCCTTGCCAAAGCCGCGCAGCTCGCGCAGCGGCAGTCCGGCCCAGCGCTTGATGCGGCGCTCCAGCTGGCGCAGGCTGCGGCCGGGAGCCGACACGGCGGCGCGTTGTGCCAGGTGCATTGCCCAGTCGCCGTAGCGCTGCACCTGCAGCGCCTGCGCGGGACGGCAGGCTTGCCAGCGGGGTTCCAGAAACGCCTCCAGGCAGTCCATGCGGGCGGCATCGCCCGGCTGGTGCTGCACGGCTTCGCACATCGCGATCCAGTCGGGTGGCAGCACGGTTTGCGCATCCACGAAACTGTCAGTCAGCGCCTCAGGCTCCAGGCCGGTGAGCTGGTGCAGCGCGTCGGGCATGAACATCACCATCATGGCGTGGGTGGGCGCTGCGCAATAGCTGGCGCTGGGCCGGGTCTGGGGGCCCGCCAGCACCCAGCGGCCGGGATACGCCTCGCGCGGGCTGTGCAGGCCGGGCAGGGTGTCGGGGCGGTCTGCCACCAGGGCTTCGCTGCGGCCTTCAAACCACCAGCTCAGGCTGCAAAGGGGCGTGGCCGGAAAGCGGTTGATGCGTTGCGCATCCGTGAGCGTGTAGCCGAGTGTGCTGCGCACCATGGTGCCGCGCAGGCATGCCGACAGGCTGGCGCGCGGCAGCCACAGCTGGCCCGAGGGGATCAGTCCCTGCGGATGCCGTGCGGAAGGTGGGACCAGGGTTGCCATGGGGCGCGAGTGTAGGCCAGGGGCGATGTCGAATTCGTTCAATACCCAGCTGCTGTTGCGCCGCAACATGCACGCCATGAACCATGCCACCACCACCGCCACTACCCCATCGATGCCAGCGACACCTTCCCCCGCCGTGCACCCCGCGCCAGCCAGGCGCCTTCAGCCCGGCGGCCCGTCCAGCCGCTGGTGGGGTCTGCCTCTGCTGTGGGAGATGCGTGCCGATTACCTCGGTTTCGTCACCCGTCTGCAGCGTGACCATGGCGACCTGACCCGCATGCGCCTGGGTAATGAAGATGCCTGGGACCTCCTGTCGCCCGACCTCGTGCGCGAGGCGCTGGTCACCCACGCAGACCACCTGATCCGCTGGGAGCGCGGCATCGCCGTGTTCGAGCAGGTGTTCGGCCAGAGCGTGCTGGTGACCGAGGGCGACACCTGGCAGCGCCAGCGCCGCATGCTGATGCCTGCTTTTACCCCCAAACGCGTGGCGGGCTACGCGCAGCTCATGACCGATGCCGCCCGCAGCGCACTCGACGCCGCCGTGCCCGCTGGCCAGTCCGAAGCGCTGGTGGCCATGGACACGCTCTGGACCGATGTGGCCATGGACGTGATCCTGCGCACGCTGTTCAGCGAATCGGCCCAGGCCGACGCGCGCGATGCCGCCTGGGCCACGCAGACGCTGTCGGAGACAGCCTTCCGCGAAATGTTCATGCCCTTCACGCTACCCGACTGGTTGCCCCTGCCCGGCAAGGCCGCCAAGCGGCGCGCGCTCAGGGCGCTCAAGGGGCTGGTGCAGCGCCACATCGGTGCGCGCAGCCGGGAGGCGGCAGATTCTGCAGGCGCCCCGCCACGCAATGACCTGCTGCACATGCTGCTGGCGCTGCGCGACGAATCCACCGGCGAGCCGCTGTCGCCGCAGGAAGTGTTCGACCAGTGCATGGTCAGCTTCCAGGCCGGGCACGAGACCAGCGCCACCACGCTGCTGTGGTGGAGCCGCCTGATGGCCGAACACCCCGAGGCCGCGCAGCGCGCACAGGCCGAGGTGGACCGCATGCTGCCCCCCGGCCAGACGCCCGGCCCCGAGCACCTGGCCCAGCTCCCCTTTCTGTCCGCCACGCTCAAGGAGGCGCTGCGCCTGTACCCGCCCATTGCCGCGCTGATGACCCGGCGCACCACCGCACCCATCACGCTGAGCGGCGTGGAGGTGCCCCAGGGCGCCATGCTGCGCATCACGCCCTGGGTGCTGCACCGGGATGAACGCTGGTTTGCCCAGGCCGACCGCTTTGTGCCGGAGCGTTTTCTGGATGACGCCCCAGCCATCCCCAAAGGCGCGTGGATACCGTTTGGAGTGGGGCCACGCGTCTGTATTGGGCAGCACTTTGCGATGCTGGAGATGACGCTGCTGGCGGCTATGTTGCTGCAGCGGTACCGGCTGCGGTTGCCGGAGGGGGTGGCGGTGTGTGTGCCGAAGCTGCGGGTGACCTTGCGGCCCGATGCCCCCGTGGTGCTGCGGCTGCAGCGGCGCTGATCAGCACCTTCTGAATGCGCGCAAGTATTCCGCTTGGCAGGCTTGGCATGGCGCCAGCCGTGCCGGTCTCCGAACGCTGACAGGCCCTGTCAGGGCAGTTCGGCACTCCCCATCCGCGCCAGGATGGTCCGCGTCCTTCCCGTTAGATACGCCGACCCCGGTGTCTTCTCAAACCGCTTGGGTGCAGGCAGCATTACCGCCAGCCGCGCGGCTTCCGTGGCGCTCAGGCGCGAGGCGCTTTTGCGGAAGTAGTGCTGCGCGGCCGCCTCGGCGCCGAACACGCCCTCGCCCCATTCCACGCTGTTCAGATAAATCTCCAGGATGCGCTGCTTGCTCAGCAGCTGCTCCAGCAGCAGCGTGAGTACAAATTCCTGCCCCTTGCGCAGCAGCGTGCGTTCGCCGGATAGCAGCAGGTTCTTGGCCAGTTGCTGCGTGATGGTGGAGCCACCCCGGATCTTGGGGGCGCGCACGGGGCGGTCGGGGGCACGGGCCTGGGCCTTGTTGGCCAGGGCCTCGGCCTTGGCGTTGCGCTCCCAGGCTTTTTCGATGGCATTCCAGTCCACGCCGTCGTGGCTCACAAAGCCATCGTCTTCCGAGGCGATCACGGCGCGCTTGAGCTGGTCGGAGATGCTGGCGTAGGGCATCCACTGCTGGCGCCAGGGGACGTTGCCTTTGGTGGTGAGCAGCGTCCAGGCCTCGGAGCGCTGAAAGCTGGTGGATTCGGGGTCGATGACCACCATGGCCGCGATACGGACCACAAAGAACAGCTGCAGCGCCACGAAGGCGAGCACCACCAGTCCCAGCCAGCGCAGCACGGCTTTCATCGCGGTGTGTCTCCTCGTGTGGGGTGTTGTTATTTAGATGAGTTGGCCTGCTGCATTTCCTGCAGCACCTGGGCCGACGGCGGGCGCACGCCGCGCCACAGCAAGAAGGCTTCGGCGGCTTGCTCGACCAGCATGCCCAGGCCGTCACGCGGAACGGCGCCGTGCTGGCGGGCCCAATCCAGAAAACCCTGCGCGGCGGGGCCATACATCATGTCGTAGGCCAGGCAACCGGGGTGCAGCACGCGGGCGGATACCGGCACTTCGGCACCGGCCAGGCTGCTGGCCGTGGCATTGATAATCACATCAAAATTGGCATCTAGCGCTTGTGGGGCAAGCGCAATAAGCTCTGATTTTTGTAGCAATGCGAGTGCACTGTGCGACTGCACCAGGGCCTGCGCCTTGGCCAGCGTGCGGTTGGCCACCGTGATGTGGCGGGCTCCTGCCAGCAACAACGGGCCCAGCACGCCCGCAGCGGCGCCACCGGCGCCTACCAGCAGCACATCGCGTCCCGCCAGCGACACACCCGCGTTGCGCGTGATGTCGGCCACCAGGCCCAGGCCGTCGGTGTTGTCGGCATAGATGCTGCCGTCGGTGCGGAAGGTGAGGGTGTTGGCCGCACCGGCCAGCTGCACGCGCTCGCTGCATTCGGTGGCGAGAAGTGGTGCGTCGGTTTTGAACGGAACCGTCACGTTGCAACCGCGCCCGCCCTGGGCCACGAAGTCGCGCACGCCCTGGGCAAAACCATCCATGGGCACCAGGCGGCGTTCGTAGGCGATGTGCTCACCCGTCAGTTCGGCAAAGCGGGCGTGGATGGCGGGGGAGCGGCTGTGCGCCACCGGATTGCCCATCACGCAGTACAGGTCGGCGGCTTGGCTCATGGGTAAAAAATCGTGCGGTATGAAAAAAGGCGGGTTGGCAGGGCCGCCGCGGGCAGGGGCTGGTGGCGACTAGCGGACGCTGGTCTCCAGCGTCTGATCGCGCGTGAACTTGAAGCGCGCCACCATGGCGATCTGGTCGGCCTTCTTGCGCATGTCGGCGCCAAACGCGCCAAACGGGCCAGCCGCCCGGGCAATCGCCTCGGCGCGCCGGTCCAGCGTGGGGTTGCCTGAGCCTTGTACCACCTCGGTGTCGAGCACGCGGCCGTCGTGGTTGACGGTGACGATCATGGTCAGCTCGCCATACAGCTTCTTGCCGCCCTGTTCGGGGAAGTTTTCGGTGCCCTTGTCTTCCACCTTGCGGCGCAGGCCGTCGTAATAGATGGCGTAGGCCTCTTCGCGCGTGGCGGGGCTGATGTAGCGCTTCTTGGGGCGCGAGTTTTCTTCGTTGATGCGCTTTTCGATCTCGGCGAGCAGCTTGACGAGCTGGCGGCGCTTTTCCTGCTCGTTGGCCTGCTCGGCGCTCTGGCTGGCCTGGCGCGGATCGGGCTCGGGCATGGTGGCCAGCTGCTTGCGCAACTGGGCCAGCAATTGCGCCTGCTGCTCCTGCATCGCATCCATCTTGCGCTGGGCTTCTTCGTAGTCGTCGCCCACCGTGGTCAGCGCGGTGTAGGGCAGGGGGCTGGTGGCGCGGCCCTTCTCGGCATCGCCGCCTCCGGCCAGGTTGGCCTGGGCAATCGCCTGGGCCTTGTCGGGGCGCTCGTTGGACTTGGCGTTGACCAGGATGACTTCGAGCGGCGTGTCCTGGAACACGCGGTTGAAGCCCTCGGGGTCGATGAAACGCACCGAGATGAGCGCGGCATGCACGGCCACCGAGATGCCCAACGCGAGCTGCAGCGTGCTGAAGGTGCGGAGGAAGGCAGGGAGTTTCATCGCCAGCAATTATCAGGGGCTGTCAGGGGGAATCAGGCGGCCGGTGCTGCCGCAGCGGCTTCGGCGGGTGCCTCGTTCACGTCCACTGCAATGGCAATCGGTCCGGCCACGGTATCGTCGTCCTCGGCATCGTCCACCGGGCCGTCGTCGCTGGTGTCGGCCGGGTCATCCAGGCGCTCGATCACGGTGCCATGGATATCGAGGGTGATCTCGTCCACCTCGCCCAGCTTGACCTTCAGGCGCGCGCCGCGCGGCAGGTTCTGCGCGCCCAGCACGGGGAAGACCAGCGGAATATCGTCTGCCCGCACGAGGAAGCTGCCGCCCGGGCCTTCCTTGAAGACGGTGACGTTGAGCTCAGTGATGCCGTTCTGCTCTACATATTTGAGCGTCCAGAACCGTTCCATGCCCGCCTGGTAGCCGTTGTAGGCGCTGTAGGCGCCGTCAAAGCTGCTGATGATGGAGAACAGGTCGGCATCCTTGGGCTTGAACGGCGCGGCCAGCGCAGCGGTCTTGCCGTGGCGGGCGCAGGCAATGATTTGCCACTGGTTGACCAGGTCGGTGTAGCGGCGCAGGGGCGACGTGGCCCACGAATACGCTTTGACACCGATGCCTGCGTGCGGCAGAGCCTTGGTGCCCATGCGCACCTTCACGCCCGGCGCCATGCTGGCCTGGCTGCGGTAGATGCCGGGCACTCCCAGCTCGGCCATCCAGCTGCCCCAGGTGCTGTTGGCCACGATCATGGCCTCCGCCACGATGAGATCGAGTGGCGCGCCGCGCTGGCGCACACTGATCTGCACTTGTTCATCGCCCGTGGGCTCGGCACCGTTGTTGCCGACCAGGCGGAAGTTGTAGTCCGGCCGGTTGAAGTTCTCGGGCTTGCCACGCACCACTTCGCGGCGGGCTTTGAGGTCCTTGGCAAGGCGGTGCAAAAATGATAGCTGGGGGCGCAGGTCAGACAAGCGCTGGGGGTCGTTTTGATGCTCGAACGCCGGGTTGGAGAGCCATTCTTCGGTCACCACCGCATCGAGCTGGTCGTGGCGCAGGTTGGCGACCACGTGCACGCGCTCCAGTTTGGTTTCGGAACTCTTGAATTCCAGCGTGGCTTCGTCGATGGTGACGTACAGCGACACGGCCGGGTTGGCGCGGCCTTCGTCCAGCGTATAGGTCTGCACCACATCATCCGGCAGCATGGTGATCTTGTAGCCCGGCATGTACACCGTGGACAGGCGCGCGCGGCCCAATTGGTCGATGGCGCTGCCCGGCTGGATCGCCAGGCCTGGCGCGGCGATGTGGATGCCCAGCACCACGGTGCCCGTGCCCAGGCCCTGCACCGACAGCGCATCGTCGATTTCGGTGGTCTGCGAGTCATCGATGGAATACGCCTGCGCGGTGGACAGCGGCAGCTCGTCCGCAATGGCGGGTGCGGTGACGGCGGGAAAGCCTGTGCCCTTGGGGAAGTTCTCGAACAAGAAGCGCTTCCAGTGGAACTGGTAAGCCGAATCGATGGCGCCCGCCTTTTGCAGCAGGTCGAGCGGCGCGGTGTGCGTGGCGCGGCTGGCGTCCACCACGGCCTTGTACTCGGGCGCGTTCTTGTCGGGCTTGAACAGGATCTTGTAAAGCTGGTCGCGGATGGGCTGCGGGCATTCGCCCCGTCCCAGCGCGGCGGCCCATTCGTCGATTTGCGCGAGGATGGCCTTTTTCTTCTCGATGGCGGCCAGCGCCTGCTGCAGGATCTCGGCCGATGCCTTCTTGAACCGGCCCTTGCCCGCACGGCGGAAATAGTGGGGCGCGTCGTACAGGCGGAACAGCGCACCGGCCTGCTGGGCCAGGGTGGCGTTTTCAGAGAAATAGTCCCGCGCCAGGTCGGCAAAGCCGAATTCGTCTTCGGGCGCGAACTCCCAGGCCAAGTCCAGCTCAATGGTTTCGGCCATGGCCTGGGCCTGGGCGATCAAGTCGGCAGGCGAGGGTTTCTCGAATTTCAGGAGGATGTTGGCGGCCTTGACCTTGACCCGCTTGCCCGAGTCGAGCTCAACCTGGGCGGATGTATCGGCTTCGGACAGGATACGACCGGCCATGAACTTGCCGGCTTCTTCAAACAATGCGTGCATGGGCGGCATTGTCCCATGGGTGCCGCGCCGGCCCAGCGGCCCTGGGTGGCCCGGGCCTGCCCCTATGATCCAGGGCTTTGCACGATGGCCCGGTTCTTTCGACATGTTTTTTGATGCCATTGCCGTTCCGCTGGCCTTGCTCGCAGTGGCTTTGCCGTTTCTGTTTGCCGTCACTGACTCCCCAATCGCCAACTTCTGGCCGCTGATCGCGTCCTGGGTGTGTGGTGCGGTGCTTTTGCTGCTGGCAGCCGGGTGGGCACGCGCCGGGGTCGCGCAGCGCAGGGGGCCTGCGGGCTGGGGTTGGCTGCTGGCGGGTGGGCTGGGGCTGGCCGCGCTGGTGGCCAGCGTCATCGGGCTGGTGCAGTACCTTGCTGGCGATGTGGGCCTGGGGCCCTGGATTCATGCCTCGGTGCCGGGCCAGGCGGTGGGCAACCTGCGCCAGCGCAACCAGCAGGCCACCCTGCTCAGCCTGGGTGCGTGGGCCTGGCTGTGGTGGACGCTGCATGCCCGTCCACAAGGCAACGCGGACTTGGCCGGGGTGGCCAGCCCAGGCCGCGTACCTTCCACCGGTGTGTGGGGCGTGCTGACCGCCGTGGCGCTGATGTGGATCGCCGTGGGCGGGGCCGCCACAGCGTCGCGGACCGTGGTGGTGCAGTGGCTGCTTGTCCTGGTGCTTCTGGTCGTGTGGCGTGGCGCGGGCCGTGGCGAGGCGCTGCGCCTGGGTATCGCAGGGTTTGCGGTTTTTCTGGTGGCAGCCTGGGTGCTGCCCGAGGCGCTCTGGAAGTTTCAGGGCGTGCGCGCAGATGCCTTGTTCCACCGTTTTACGGACGGATCGCACACCTGCACCAGTCGGCGGGTGCTGTGGTCCAACGTGCTCACCCTGATTGCGCAGAAACCGTGGCTGGGCTGGGGCTGGGGCGAACTGGACTACGCACACTACATCACGCTGTTCCCGGGCGAGCGCTTTTGTGTGCTGCTGGACAACGCGCACAACCTGCCTCTGCACCTGGCCGTAGAGCTGGGCCTGCCCGCTGCCGTGGCGTTGTGCGGGGTCGTCGTGGCAGGGTGCCTGTGGGCCCGGCCTTGGAGCGAAACCGAGCCCGTGCGCCAACTGGCCTGGGGCGTGCTGGCGATCATCGGACTGCACAGCATGCTGGAATACCCGCTGTGGTACGGGCCGTTCCAGGTGGTGGCCTTGCTCTCGGTGGCGATCCTGGTCTGGCCCCGGCGCGACGAAGCATCGGATGGGCGCGCGTGGCCTGCGGGGGCTGCAGCGCTGGTGGCCGCCGTGGCGATCCTGGGTGCCTGCGGCCTTGCCGCCTGGGACTACCACCGCGTGAGCCAGCTTTACAAGCCGGGGGCGCAGCGGGCTGCCGCGTACCGTGAGGACACGCAGGCCAAGGTGTCCCATTCGCTGCTGTTTTCGGGCCCGCTGGACTTTGCGCGCCTGACCACCACGGGGCTGACCCGCGACAACGCAGCGCGCATGAACGCCCTGGCCCAGGAACTGCTGCATTACTCCCCCGAGCCCCGCGTCATTGAAGTGCTGGTTGAAAGTGCCGTGATGCTGGGCAAGGACGACGAAGCGGCTTTCCACATGAAGCGCTACCGTGCAGCCTACCCGGACGACTATGCCCGCTGGATGGGGGCGGGTGGAACCCGGGCATCCCAGGCACGTTGAAGAGGTTCTGATGCGCTGGTGCCCCTGGCGCCCGGTTGATGTCAGGCCAGAGCCAGGAACTCCGTCACCTGGGGCAGGTAGTCGCTGAAATTGGCGAGGGCGTGTTCTCCCCCCTCCTGCACCACCAGCCGTGCCTGCGGGTAGCGCGCCACCATTTCACGCCAGTCCAGCACCTTGTCGCCCTTGGCAATGATGGCCATCTCGGGCGCTGCGGGCGGCTGGCCTGCGGTGTCCAGCGCGCGCAGCTCGTCAATGTATTCAGGCTGGAAGTAAAACCGCTCCGCTGGGTCGTGCCAGGTGGTCTGCTCGCCGATGTACCGCGCAAGGTCACGCGCCGGGTGCATGGCCGGATTGAGCATCACGCTGGGGCAGCCCTTGTGCTGCGCCACCCAGCTGGCGTAAAAGCCACCGAGCGAGGAGCCGATCACCGCCATTGCTGCTCCGCGCCACGGGGCAATGCCCTGCGCGACCAGTTCCATCGCCGCTTTGGGGGAGGGCGGCAGCTGGGGGCACCAGAAGGTGACACCCGGGTGGTGCTGCGCCACATGCGCGGCCATCTGCCGCGCCTTGGCAGACTGGGGCGAAGAGCGAAAGCCGTGCAGGTACAGAAGGTGGGTGGTGGTCATGGAGGGGGAAAACGACAGGGCAGGGGAATCACTGCTGTGAAAGGGGTGGCCGAGACATAAGATGCATGGCATGGGCACCACGCGGTGGGCCCGCTGCCTTGATCCCCACCATGACTGATTTTGCCCCGCTTTCCACCGCCAAACGCTGGGCTTTGGGATCCACCGACAAGCCTCCCACGTCGCTGGGCCGCTTTGAACTGAAAAAGCTGCTGGGCCGGGGCGCCCAGGCCACCGTGTGGCTGGCGCTGGACCCGCGCCTGCAGCGCGAGGTGGCCATCAAGCTCATGCGCCCCGTGGAGGACCAGGACCCGTCGGTGCTGGAGCACTGGCTGCGCGAAGCCCGGCATGTGGGGCGCCTGGCGCACCCCTTCATCGTTCCGGTGTTTGAGGCCGATGTGCAGGGCCGCCAGCCCTACATCGTGTTCGAGTACGTTCCAGGCAAGACGCTGGCCGAGCATCTGGCGCAGCAGGGGCGCTGCACGCCGCACGACGCAGTGGCGCTGATGGTGGATGTGCTGGATGGCCTGCAGGCCGCACACCAGGCCGGCATCGTGCACCGCGACCTCAAGCCTTCCAACATCATGATCGACACCCAGCGCCACGCGCGGGTGATGGACTTTGGCATGGCGGCGCCGGTGCAGGCTGTGCCAGATTCGCAACTGGCCAGTGGCACCCCGGCGTACCTCGCGCCCGAGGCGGCGGCCGGGGCGGCCCCTGCACCGGCCATGGATGTGTATTCGGCCGCCCTGGTGCTGGTGGAGCTGCTCACGGGCCGGCCACTGATCCACCAGAAGGACGCCTGGCAGGCGCTGTACCGCGTTGCCAACGAAACCCTGGTGCTGCCGGAAGACCTGGGGCCGGGCGTGGACGACGCCCTGCGGGCCATTTTGCAACGTGCGATGGCGCGCGAGCCGGGCCAGCGCTATCCGTCGGCGGCGGAGTTTCGCGATGCCTTGCGTGCCTGGGCCGCTCCGGCCAGCGCGCCCACGGCCGCCAGCAATGCCACGCTCGACTTCCTGCTGCGGCGCATGCGCCACAAAAGCGACTTTCCGGCGCTGTCGGACTCGGTGGCGCGCATCCAGCGCGTGGCCAACTCCGAGGACGACAGCATCAGCGATCTCACACACGAGATCCTCAAGGATGTGGCGCTCACCAACAAGTTGCTGCGCCTGGTCAACAGCGTGCATTTCGCGCATGCGGGCCGGGGCACCATCAGTACCGTGTCGCGGGCCGTGAGCCTGGTGGGCTTCAACGCCGTGCGCAACATGGCACTCAGCCTGGTGCTGCTCGACCACATGCAGGACAAGGCCCATGCAAGCCAGATGCGCGAGGAGTTTTTGCGCGCCATGATGGCTGGCTCGGTGGCGGCGGAGCTGTGCGAGCCCGGCCAGGCGGCTGAAGAGGCCTTCATTGGCGCGATGTTCCAGAACCTGGGCCGCATGTTGTGCGAGTTCTACTTTCCGGATGAGGCGCGCCAGGTGCGCGCCCTGATGGAGACTGGCCGCGTGGAGGGGGGCGAAGAGTCGGCCGCGCTGCAGGTGCTGGGCCTGGGCTTCGAGGACCTGGGGGTGGGCGTGGCCCGCGTCTGGGGGCTGCCCGAGAGCCTGCAGCGCTGCATGCGCAAACCCCTGGGCTCGCCCATGCAACGCGCGCCGGAGCAGGGGGTGGAGCGCCTGCGCTGGGTGGCGATGGCTGCCAATGAGGTGGCCAGCACCCTGCTGGCGAGCGATGCCGCGTCGCTGGAAGCCCGCCTGGGCCAGATCGGCACCCGCTATTCCCGCACCCTGGCGCTGTCTCCCGCAGCGATTTCGGAGGGCACTTTGCGCGCCCGCCACAAGCTCGTGGCGCTGGCTGAGGCGCTGGACCTGCGCGTAGCCCCCGGCACGCCTGCGGCGCGGCTGCTGCAGCTGCCCCCGGCGGCCGGTGCCGGGCCCGCGCAGGATGACGCCCTGGGCTCGCACGAGCTGCGGGCCAGCGAAACCCAGCCCCTGCCAGCGGTGCTGGAGTCGCAGGCCAGCGGCGCCGTGTCGGTCGCGCAGGTCAACGAAGTGCTGGCAGCGGGCATCCAGGACATCACCAATGCCATGGTCGAGAGTTTTCAGCTCAACGACGTGTTGCGCATGATCCTGGAGACCATGTTCCGCGCGCTGGGGTTTCGGCGCATGGTGTTTTGCCTGCGTGAGGCACGCACCGATTTGCTGACCGGCCGCTTTGGCCTGGGCGAGGGCAGCGAGGCCGCCGTGCGTGCCATGAAAGTCCCGCTCAAGGCGCCGGGCGACCTGTTTGCCGCCGTCTGCCTGCGCGGTGCCGATACGCTCATCAACGACGCGACGGAGCCCAAGATGCAGGCCCGCCTGCCCGAGTGGTACCGCGCGGGGCTCAATGCCCCCTCGTTCTTGCTGCTTCCGCTGCAGATCAAGGGGCAGACGTTTGCGCTTATCTATGCCGACCAGTCCACGGCAGGGGGCATCGTGGTGGACGACAAGGCCCTGGGCCTGCTGCGCACCCTGCGCAACCAGGCGGTGATGGCCTTCCGCCAGGCGGGGTGACGGTGGCGCGGCCCCAAGGGCCGCGATAATCCCGCGATGGCCGTTGTTTTTGAAAAGCCCTCGCTCGCCCAGCGTTTTCTTCCCCTGTTTCGCGGGTTTGACCTGCCGCTCATGCTGGTGGTGGCGTTGCTCGCCTGCGCCGGGCTGGTGGCCATGTATTCATCGGGCTACGACCACGGCACACGGTTTTCGGACCATGGGCGCAACATGCTCATTGCGGGTGCCATTTTGTTCATGGTGGCCCAGGTGCCGCCCCAGAAAATCATGCTGTTCGCTGTGCCGCTGTATGCGGCCGGCGTGGCGCTGCTCTTGGCGGTGGCGCTGTTTGGCATCACCAAAAAAGGGGCGACGCGCTGGATCAATGTGGGCATCGTCATCCAGCCCAGCGAGATCCTGAAAATTGCCATGCCCCTGATGCTGGCCTGGTGGTTCCAGAAACGCGAGGGCACCTTGCGCCCGCTCGACTTTGCGGCGGCAGGGCTGCTGCTGGCCGTTCCGGTGGGGCTGATCATGAAGCAGCCCGATCTGGGTACGTCGCTACTGGTTCTGGCAGCTGGCCTGTCCGTGATCTTCTTTGCCGGGCTCTCCTGGAAACTGGTGCTGCCGCCGGTGGTGCTGGGGGGCGTGGGCATCCTGGCCCTGGTGTTGCTGGGGGACCAGTTGTGCGCGGACGGCGTGCGCTGGTCGGTGCTGCACGACTACCAGCAGCAGCGCATCTGCACCCTGCTCGACCCCACACGCGACCCGTTGGGCAAGGGGTTCCACATCATCCAGGGCATGATCGCCATCGGCTCGGGGGGCATGTGGGGCAAGGGTTTCATGGCGGGTACGCAGACGCATCTGGAGTTCATCCCCGAGCGCACCACCGACTTCATCTTTGCCGCGTTTTCCGAGGAGTTCGGGCTGGCAGGCAACCTGTTTCTGCTGGTCTGCTTTTTGATGCTGGTCTGGCGCGGCCTGGCCATCGCCGCAGGGGCCACCAGCCTGTTCGGACGCCTGATGGCCGGGGCGGTCTCGATGATCTTTTTCACCTATGCCTTTGTGAACATGGGTATGGTCAGCGGCATCCTGCCCGTGGTGGGCGTGCCGCTGCCTTTCATCAGCTATGGCGGCACCGCCATGGTCACCCTGGGCCTGGCGCTGGGCATCCTGATGTCGGTGGCCCGGGCCCAGAAGCAGGACCCCAAGGACGCTCGGCCTGCCCTATAGCCATAGGCTCCGCTGGGAGATCAGGAACACCTTCCAGGGTCTTTACCCAGGCGTTGCGTGCAGGGCGGCAAGAGGGTACAAACCGGCAGGCCAACTGTGCCTTGGCCTATGCAACCGGAGGGATTCCCTATGGCGGCGAAGTTCGAGCTGAAGAAGTCGAAGAACGATAAATTTGTCTTCAACCTGTTGGCCTCCAATGGCCAGATCATCCTCACCAGCGAGATGTATGAATCACGGGCCAGTGCACTGAACGGCATCGAATCCGTGCGCAAGAACGCTCCCGATGATGGCCGCTTCGGTCGCCTGAGTGCCAAGGATGGATCGCCCTATTTCACGCTCAAGGCGGGTAATGGCCAGGTGATCGGCCAAAGCCAGATGTATTCCGGTGCCAAGGCGCGCGATGCGGGCATCGAGTCGGTGCAGACCCATGCGCCCCAGGCCGTCCTGGACGATCAGACGGCAGTTTGATGCTCTGGGCAGGTGCGTTGTGGCAGGGGGCATGTGCCCCCTTGTCCGGTAAGGTGGGGCTGCGCGCCTAAAATGCCCTGATGACTTCCCGCTCCACCACTGCCGCGCCCCAGCGTGCGGCCACCAGCCAGCGCATCGATGTCGCTCGCGAATTGTTGCTGACCCCTTTCGGGCTTGACGAAAGCCATCTGGCACGAGCACTGGCCGAGATCCGTACCCACAAGGTGGACGATGCCGACCTGTACTTCCAGTACACCCGCAGCGAGGGCTGGAGCCTCGAAGAGGGCATCGTCAAGACCGGTTCCTTCAGCATCGACCAGGGTGTGGGTGTGCGCGCGGTGAGCGGCGAGAAGACGGCGTTTGCCTATTCGGACGACATCTCCGAGGCGTCCTTGTTGGACGCAGCCCGAACTGTAAGGTCTATTTCGACCGCAGCGCAGGCGGGTAAAGCGCGAGTAGCTCCTAAAAAAGTAGCGGCAGGCCGCAGCCTGTACCCCGGCGTGGACCCCATTGCCTCGCTCGACAGCACCGCCAAGGTGGCCTTGCTGGAAAAGCTGGAGCAGCGCGCCCGCGCCAAGGACCCGCGCGTGGCGCAGGTCATGGCCGGGCTGGCGAGCGAATACGACGTGGTGCTGGTGGCCCGTGCCGACGGCACCCTGGCGGCCGATGTGCGCCCGCTGGTGCGCCTGTCGGTCACGGTGATTGCCGAGCAGAATGGCCGCCGCGAAATGGGTTCGGCGGGCGGCGGTGGTCGTTTCGGCCTGGCCTATTTTGACGACGAGCAGATGGGCAAGTACGTGGACGAGGCCGTGAATGCGGCCCTGGTCAACCTCGAATCGCGCCCCGCCCCTGCGGGCGAGATGACGGTGGTGCTGGGGTCGGGCTGGCCCGGCATCCTGCTGCATGAAGCCATTGGCCACGGGCTGGAAGGCGACTTCAACCGCAAGGGCTCGAGCGCATTCAGCGGCCGCATCGGCCAACGCGTGGCGGCCAAGGGCGTGACGGTGCTGGACGACGGCACCATCGCCGACCGCCGTGGATCGCTCAACGTGGACGACGAGGGCCACGCCAGCCAGCGCAATGTGCTGATCGAGGATGGCATCTTGAAGGGCTACATCCAGGATTCGCTCAACGCGCGCCTGATGGGTGTGGCACCCACCGGCAACGGCCGCCGCGAGAGCTATGCCCACATCCCCATGCCGCGCATGACCAACACCTACATGCTGGGCGGCGACAAGGACCCGCAGGAAATCATCGCCAGCATCAAGAAGGGCCTGTACGCCAGCAACTTCGGCGGCGGACAGGTGGACATTACCTCGGGCAAGTTCGTGTTCTCGGCCAGCGAAGCCTACTGGGTGGAAAACGGCAAGATCCAATACCCCGTGAAAGGCGCGACCATCATCGGCAGCGGCCCCGAGTCGCTCAAGAAGGTCACCATGATCGGCAACGACATGCGCCTTGACAGCGGCGTAGGCACCTGCGGCAAGGAAGGCCAGAGCGTACCCGTGGGCGTGGGCCAGCCTACGCTGCGTATCGAGGGGTTGACGGTGGGTGGGACGGCCTGACGATCGGCGACAGCGTTCCTGCTTCGGCTCGACACGCTGACTGTTGCTCGCTTCCACCATCTTTGGCCTTGTGCGGTGCACAAAGCGCGTGGTGCATGCCCTGGCAGCGCAAAATGGCGCATGCCCGCGACGCGCCCCAGTCAGCTACTGACCCTTCAGTCATTTGGCGACATCAGCCGCTTTCTGCGTGAAGGCGTGGCCGATGAGGAATCTCGCCAACTGCGCGATAGCTTGAGCGCGCTCTCAACGCAGATCGACGAGGCGGTGCGGATCCGCCGCACCAGCACCGATACCACAGCCATCACCCGGCGTGTGTTGACTTTGTCGCATTGCGCCCGCGAGCACCAGCTGTTCCTGACGGGCCTGGGATCGGCCTGGCACGCGTTGTACGAGTTCGGGGCCTATGAACGTGCGCTGAGGGAGTTGCGCAATGCGATCGCGGACTGGCAGCAGATGCTGGAGCGGCGCAGCCCGAAGGAAAGTGCAAGCTTCGACCAGTTTGAGCTACTGGCCTGGCGCACGCTGGGCGAGGCGCTGCTGCTCATCGACATGTATGAGCACCAGAGCGATCCACCCAGTGACCTGCAGGATCGGGCGCCGCCGCGCAAGCTGTCAGTCCTGCAGCGTGCGAGCGCTTGGTTTCGTCGCTGGAGGCGTTGAATCAGGGGGCTGGAAGTGGGGCCTGGTAGGCATCCGGATTACCATTGCTGTCGCGCAATCGCAACAATCCGGGGGTGCTGCACTGCCGCACTCCTGTGCTACATTGGCTGCCATGCAAGTTCGCAGCGCGTTTTATTTTTGGTTTTTTATCTCGGTCCCCGGCGGATGAGAGGAAAACGCGCAAGCAAACACAACCTTCCCATACCAACCGCCGACGCTGCAAAGCCCGGCGGTTTTTGTTTTTCTGCCCTCCCGTTTTTTCATCCCTCCAACTACTTTTACTCCACGAGGAAGCAACCATGACGGCCACCACCACCCCGACCAGCGATGCCTGGTACCGCAGCGTCGAGAAAACCAGCCAGACCGACGACGAACGTATCAAGGACATTACCGTGTTGCCTCCTCCCGAGCATCTGATCCGCTTTTTCCCGATCCGTGGAACGCCGGTCGAGACGCTGATCACCCAGACCCGCAAGAACATCCATAACATCATGGCCGGCAAGGATGACCGCCTGCTGGTGGTGATCGGCCCATGCTCCATCCACGATCCGGCTGCCGCTGTTGAGTACGCGCGCCGCCTCATGGCCGCGCGCACGCAGTACGCCGACACCCTGGAAATCGTGATGCGGGTGTACTTTGAGAAGCCACGCACCACGGTGGGCTGGAAGGGCCTCATCAACGACCCTTACCTCGACGAAAGCTACCGCATCGATGAAGGCCTGCGCATTGCGCGCCAGCTGCTGATCGAAATTAACCGCCTTGGCATGCCCGCCGGCAGCGAGTTCCTGGACGTGATTTCGCCCCAGTACATCGGCGACCTCATCAGCTGGGGCGCCATTGGCGCCCGCACCACAGAAAGCCAGGTGCACCGCGAGCTGGCCTCCGGAATCTCGGCGCCCATCGGCTTCAAGAACGGCACGGATGGCAACATCCGCATTGCCACCGACGCGATCCAGTCGGCCAGCCGGGGCCACCACTTTCTGTCGGTGCATAAAAACGGCCAGGTGGCCATCGTCAACACCAAGGGCAACAAGGATTGCCACGTGATCCTGCGCGGCGGCAAGACGCCCAACTACGACGCTGCCAGCGTGGCCGCTGCCTGCAAGGACCTCGAAGCCGCCAAGCTGCCCGCCACCCTGATGGTGGACTGCAGCCATGCCAACAGCAGCAAGCAACATGAAAAGCAGCTCGACGTGGCGCGCGACATCGCCGCTCAGCTAGCCGGTGGCTCGCGCAGTGTGTTCGGCCTCATGATCGAGAGCCACCTCACCGCCGGTGCCCAGAAGTTCTCACCGGGCAAGGACCAGCCCGGCGCGCTGGAGTATGGCAAGAGCATCACGGACGCCTGCTTGGGCTGGGACGATTCGTTGACGGCGCTGGCTGAGCTGTCTGACGCCGTGAAGGCGCGCCGCGCGCGGTGATCTGCGCCGCCGGCCGAAGGCCCTAAACTGGAAACCCGTGGCGGGCCGTGCAAGGGAGCACGGCAGTCGCCGCCACGGTTTCAGTAGATAGAAAGGCAAACCATCATGCACAGCGAAGTGTCGGTCCGTCTGGCCGGAAACCAGGAATTCCGTTTTGATCTGGAGGGCGCCGAGCCCATGGGCCACGAGGCTGGCAGGCGCTGGCTGGATGATCAGTTCACCGCGCTCGATTGCGAACCCCTGCGCGCCAGCGGCAAGGTGCTGCTGGCGGACAAGGTGCTCACAGTGGCCCGCGCTGCGGGGGCTTCGTTGCTGGCCGACCCGGCATGGTCCCGTGACTTTGCGCGCGCTGCCAGCGCGGCACTCGCCAAGCCCGTGGTGCGCGTGGACGTCCCGGGCATGGCGGTATCGTTCTGATACTTGAAGAAAATCAGGCCCTGGCGCTTGCCTGGTAAGTGTTGGCAGCTATTTATTTTGTAGCGATTCCAGCAGTTTGGCGTGGATGCCGCCAAATCCGCCGTTGCTCATGCACACGATGTGGTCCCCCGGGCGGGCTGCCGCTGTGACCTGTTGTACCAGGGTGTTGATGTCGGCAGCGGTTTGCGCCCGCAGGCCTGGGCCCACGCCCAGGGGGGCGAGGGCCTGCGCTGCGTCCCAGTCCAGCCCGGCCGTGTGGCAGAACGCGAGGTCGGCAGGCTCCAGCGCCCACGGCAGTTGGGCCTTCATGGCGCCCAGTTTCATGGTGTTGCTGCGGGGCTCGAACACCGCCAGGATGCGCGCACCCTGGCCCAGGCTGCGGCGCAGGCCGTCCAGCGTGGTTCTCAGGGCGGTGGGGTGGTGGGCAAAGTCGTCATACACCGCAACGCCATTCACGGTGCCGCGCAGTTCCATGCGCCGCTTCACGTTCTGAAAGGTGGCCAGTGCCGTAGCGGACTGCTCGGGGCTCACGCCTACATGGTGAGCGGCGGCAATGGCCGCCAGTGCGTTGAGCTGGTTGTGCACGCCAGTCAGCGCCCACTCCACCCGGGCGGCCTTGCGCCCCTGGTGCAGCACGTCGAATGCCTGGGGATCGCCTTCGGCAGAAAAGTCGCTGACGGCTTCACCAAAGCTGGACACTTCGCTCCAGCAGCCCGTGTGCAGTACGCGGGTGAGGCTTTCTTCGAGACCGTTGACCACCACACGGCCCGACGGCGGCACCGTGCGCACGAGGTGGTGAAACTGCCGCTCGATGGCGGCCAAGTTGTCAAAGATGTCTGCGTGGTCGAACTCCAGGTTGTTCAGCACGGCAGTGCGGGGGCGGTAGTGCACAAACTTGCTGCGCTTGTCGAAGAAGGCAGTGTCGTATTCGTCAGCCTCGATCACGAACAGCGGCGCATCCCCCTGCGGCACACTGCCGGGTGATGGTCGCCGGGGCGCCCCCAGGCGGGCGGACACGCCGAAATTCAGCGGTACTCCACCAATCAGAAAACCCGGCTGCTGCCCAGCGCTTTCCAGAATCCAGGCCAGCATTGAGGTGGTGGTCGTCTTGCCATGGGTGCCAGCAACCGCCAGCACATGGCGGCCTTGTAGTACATGCTCGGCCAGCCACTGCGGGCCGCTGGTGTAGGGCAGGCCTGCGTCCAGGATGGCTTCCATCAACGGAAATTTGGGCGAACCGTCCGGCAGGCGGACGCGGCTGACCACGTTGCCGATGACAAACATGTCGGGCTGCAGGGCCAGTTGGTCGGCGCCAAAACCTTCGATCAGATCGATGCCCAGGGCCCGCAATTGGTCGCTCATCGGCGGGTAAACGCCAGCGTCGCAACCCGTCACCTTGTGGCCTGCCTCGCGCGCGAGCGCGGCCAGGCCGCCCATGAACGTGCCGCAGATGCCCAGTATGTGTATATGCATGGGCGCAGATTCTAAGGTTCAATAAAAAACAAGCCCCCAGCGCTTGGTGGATAAGCGCGAGAAGCTATGAAAAATATAGTGACCCTGGGCATATCTAGGGGTAACCCGTAGTCCAGGCAGGTGCTTCGGGCCACAATGCGGTTTCTTTTCCTGCCACCACCATCCCCTACCGCCATGCACACACCTTTGAGCGACGAAATCGCCCACACCACGGCTCGGCTGGTGGTGGAAGAGGGCCTGGAATGGGGCCCGGCCAAGCGCCGTGCGCTGCGCCAGATGGGCTTGCCTGCCCGCACGCCCCTGCCGAGCAACGACCAGGTCGAGGCCGCCGTACGGGAGTACATCCAGCTCTTTTGTGCCGATACGCAGCCGCACGAGCTGCGGGCGCTGCGCCAGCTGGCCCTCGTGTGGATGGAGCGCATGGCGGCCTTCCGTCCCCATCTGGCGGGGGCTGTATGGCATGGTACAGCCACGCGGCTGTCCGACATTTACCTGCAGTTGTTCTGCGATGACTCCAAATCTGCAGAAATAGCACTCATCGATCACCATGTGGACTACGAGCCACGCACGGTCACCGGTTTTCATGGTGAGTCGGTCGAAGCGCTGAGCCTGGGCAGCAAGTCGCCCGAACTCAATGAGATGATCGGGGTGCACTTGATGATCTATGACCTCGATGACCTGCGCGGCGCATTGCGCCCGGATGCCCAAGGGCGTGTGCCGCGCGGTGACATGACCGCCGTTCGGCGCCTGCTCCAGGAAACCCCTGCCCCATGACAAGCCCTTCCGATCGCCCTGAGTCCATCCCCGCCACCAGCAATGCGCAACCGTCGGCCGCACGTAGGCGACTGCTGTACGCCGGGGTGGCAGGCGCTGCAGCGTTGGGTGGTGCCGGCCTGGCATGGTGGAAGTTCCAGCCCCATGCCATGGAGCATGGGGTGGAAGAAGCGCTCTGGGCGATGGAGTTTGAAAAGCCTGAAGGGGGCGTGGTGGCGCTGAAGTCTCTGGCTGGCAAGCCGCTGCTGCTGAACTTCTGGGCCACCTGGTGCCCGCCCTGTGTGGAAGAGCTGCCCATGCTCAATGCTTTCTATCGCCAACAGGCGCCGAACGGATGGCAAGTTCTGGGATTGGCCATCGACCAGCCCTCTGCCGTGCGCAAGTTTCTGCAGCGTATTCCGCTGGAGTTCCCCGTGGGCCTTGCCGGACTGGGCGGTACCGACCTGGGGCGATCACTGGGCAACCTTACCGGTGCCCTGCCGTTTACCGTGGTGCTCGGGGGCAATGGACGTGTCCTGCACCGTAAAATGGGGCAAATCACCCCGCAAGACCTCCAGCTGTGGGCGCCTCTGCGCTGATCGACCAAGCCTTCTGTTCGGCATTTTTGTAGGCCCCGGCTGAGTATCGACATGATGTAGTTCATCAAAAATACCTGTGGAAGACGGAGATAGGCTGAAATTGGAGTAAATTCGCGCCCTATTCAGTCATGACTTGCGCAAAGCAGGGCTCAGGCAGGCGGCTCGCCCAACGCGAGGCGGCTCTGCGTCCCGATTGGCGTGAGTCCTATCAGTTTTATAGCCGTTGGAGCTCCCATGGATCTGCGAAAACTCAAAACCCTCATCGATCTCGTGTCCGAGTCGAACGTATCTGAACTCGAAATCACGGAAGCCGAGGGCAAAGTCCGCATCGTCAAGAGCGTGGGTGGTGTCGTTCAGCAGTACGTCCCCGCCCCGATGCAAGCGCCTGCGCCCCCTGCGTCTGCCGCCGCCCAAGTTGCCGAGTTGCCTGCGCCCTCGGCCCCTGCAGTCCCTGCTGGCCACATCGTCAAGTCACCCATGGTGGGCACGTTCTACCGTTCGTCCAGCCCTGGCGCCAAGGCTTTTGTTGAAGTCGGCAGCCAGGTCAAGGAAGGCGAAACCATCTGCATCATCGAAGCGATGAAGATCCTCAACGAAATCGAGGCCGACAAGTCGGGAACCGTCACCCGCATCCTGGGTGAAAACGGTCAGGCCGTGGAATACGGCCAACCTTTGTTCGTCATCGAATAAGGCGCGCATGTTCAAGAAAATCCTGGTCGCAAACAGAGGGGAGATCGCCCTTCGCATTCAGCGCGCCTGCCATGAGTTGGGTGTCAAGGCCGTGATGGTCTACTCCGAGGCCGACCGCGACGCCAAATACGTCAAGCTCGCCGAAGAAGCGGTGTGCATCGGCCCAGCGCCCTCGCCGTTGTCCTACCTGAACATGCCAGCCATCATCTCGGCCGCCGAGGTGACCGACGCCGAGGCCATTCACCCCGGCTATGGCTTCCTGTCTGAGAACGCAGATTTCGCCGAGCGCGTGGAAAAGAGTGGCTTCCAGTTCATCGGCCCCACCCCCGAGTCGATCCGCATCATGGGCGACAAGGTGTCGGCCAAGCAGGCCATGATCCGCGCAGGCGTGCCCTGCGTGCCGGGCTCTGAGGGCGAGTTGCCCGACGATCCGGTGCAGATCCGCCGAATCGCCAAGGCCGTGGGCTACCCGGTGATCATCAAGGCCGCAGGCGGCGGTGGTGGCCGTGGCATGCGCGTGGTGCACACCGAAGCTGCCTTGGTCAATGCGGTGCAGATGACCAAGGCCGAAGCGGGCGCTGCGTTTGGCAATCCTGCGGTGTATATGGAGAAGTTCCTCCAGAACCCGCGCCACATCGAAATCCAGATCCTGGCCGACAAGCACCGCAATGCGGTGTATTTGGGCGAGCGCGACTGCTCCATGCAACGCCGCCACCAGAAGGTCATCGAAGAGGCTCCAGCCCCCGGCATCCCCCGCAAACTGATCGAGAAGATCGGCGAGCGCTGCGTGGCCGCGTGCAAGAAGATCGGCTACCGTGGCGCGGGCACGTTCGAGTTCTTGTACGAAAACGGCGAGTTCTACTTCATCGAGATGAACACCCGTGTGCAGGTGGAACACCCCGTCACCGAGTGGATCACCGGCGTGGACATCGTGAAGACGCAGATCATGGTCGCGGCCGGCGAGAAGCTGCCGTTCACCCAGCGCCAGATCGAGATCCGGGGCCATGCCATCGAGTGCCGGATCAATGCAGAAGACCCTTACAAGTTCATTCCGTCGCCCGGGCGTATCACAACGTGGCATCCACCAGGCGGCCCCGGCGTGCGTGTGGATTCGCATGCGTACACCAACTACTTTGTGCCGCCTAACTACGACTCGATGATCGGCAAGATCATCGTGCACGGCGACACGCGCGAGCAGGCCCTGGCCCGCATGCGCACGGCGCTGTCCGAGACGGTGATCGAAGGCATCAACACCAACGTGCCGCTGCACCGCGAGCTGATGGTGGACGCCAAGTTCATGGCCGGTGGCACCAACATCCATTACCTGGAAGAGTGGCTGTCGCAGCACAAGCGCTGAAATCGTATTGCGCAGTCATTCACATGCTGGCTCCTGGCAACGGGTGCCAGCATTTCACTTTTTCTGAGAGGCTTCTATGTTTGAGCTGAGTCTGATGTGTCCCGAGGACCGGATCGAGGCGGTCAGCGATGCGCTGGATGCGCTGGATGCGCTGAGCGTTTCGGTGGAGGATGCTGATGCCCAGACCGACGCCGAGCAGGCCTTGTTTGGCGAGCCTGGCATGCCGCCGCCCAAGGACGGCTGGCAGCGCAGCAGGGTGGTAGCGCTCTTTCCTTCGGAGGTGGCAGCCCGGGAGGCCCAGCAACTGCTGGTGGTGCAGGATTTTTTTGCGGGCTGCCAGGTGCTGGGGGTTGCCCACGTGCCCGAGCAGGACTGGGTGCGGCTCACGCAATCGCAATTTGCGCCTGTGGACATCACGCCGGATTTTTGGATAGTTCCTACCTGGCACGAACTTCCCGCCGAGGCAAAGCGCAGCATCCGGCTGGATCCGGGCCTGGCGTTTGGCACCGGCACCCACCCCACGACGCGCATGTGTCTGCGCTGGATTGCCCGTAACGGTGCCACCGAGTCGTCCATGGGCAATCCGCTGGGCCGGGTTCTGGACTATGGCTGTGGCTCTGGCATCCTCGCCATTGGTGCGGCCAAGTTTGGTGCCACGGACATCGATGCGGTCGATATTGATCCTGCGGCGGTCGAGTCCACCGCGCTGAATGCACAGGCCAATGACGTGCGGCTCCACGCGGGACTGCCCGACAAGGCACGGGGTGAATACCAGACGGTGCTGGCAAACATTCTTGCCACCCCCTTGCGCGTGCTGGCGCCCCTCTTGTGCAGCCACGTCGCGCCCGGCGGGAATCTGGTGCTGGCAGGCATTTTGGAACGTCAGGCTGAGGAGTTGAAAGAGGCATATGCTCCCTGGCTTCAGCTTGATGTGGCGGATACAGAAGATGGCTGGATCTTGATGATCGCCCGCCGCTAAGACGGGGCCGAAGCCCGCTTCGCCGGGGTCGCACGCGCCTCTACAATCCATCGCTGATGAGCCAGATCACTCGCTGCCCGTCCTGCTCTACCTCGTTCAAGGTGGTGGCGGACCAATTGCGCATCTCGCAAGGGTGGGTGCGTTGTGGTCAATGCAAAGAGGTGTTTGACGCTTCGGCGCACCTGCTTCCAGCGGCTCCACCAGCGTTGTTGCCCGATGTCTCGTTGACCGACATACGTCCGCCATCCATGCCGGTGGCGCGCAAGGCAGAGACGGGGCGGTCATGGGGTGAGCCGACTTCTTCGCCACCACCGGTTGCCCCATCTGCGGGGGCGCTATCGCCAGCCTCCGAAAAACCAGCGTTTTCGCTGTTTCCCGCAGGTACTTCCGACGTAATGGCGGGGTTGCCGGATGCACAGGCCCAGGTGGTGGCTCCGGTTCTGGAGGTTCCACAGCCTGCGGTGCCCGCGTTTCTGTCTGCGGCAGCCGGGGCGGTGGCACCTGGTGCCGATGCGGGAATCGGCCCCTTCACTCCATTTGCCTGGCGCCCGGACTCCGTGCGCAATGTGCCAACAACGGGCGGGGATGTTGCAGGGATGCGGAGCGATGCTGTCGCCTTACCTCCTTTGGCCTTTCCCGAGGTGGCTGCTGATGGGTCATCTTCTTTGCCCAAGGGGGATCACCCCACTGCCTCGTTGTCAGCCGCGTTGCCCGGTGCAGGCGATGGAACATCACTCCCTGCAGGGTATGAGTTACCTGCTGCTGCTCTTCGAGATGGCGAAGAGGTGGCTGCCGATCCAGCTGCAGCCGTGGCGTTGACCCCGATGGGATATCCTGCACTGGAGTTGCCTACCAAGACGGCGTTGCCGGTGGAAGATGCGGAGCTTGAAGAGCGGGCTGAAGTGCCCGTGCCGCCGGTGGGTTTTGCGCAGCCTGTGACGCCGGAACCCGCGCCGGAGGCACTTGCGCTGGTGGAAGACCATTCGCCCGCAGCCGTGTTGCAGGCATCGACTCGCAAGCGATCCTCGGTCCGAAAGGCGTCGGATGCCGTTGACGAGGACGATGACCCTGAGGCCGGACAGGAAGTCAGCTTTGTAGTCGCTGCGCGGCGCAAGGCGTTCTGGCGCAGGCCGATGGTGCGCACGGTGCTTGGAGTGCTGCTTTTGATGTCTGTGGCGGGGCTTGCGCTGCAGGTCGCTGTTCAGGAGCGTGACCGCCTTGCCGCGATGGATGCGCGTGCCAGGCCATGGTTGATGGCGTTGTGCGCTCCCTTGCAGTGCGAGATTGCGCCCCCGCGCCAGATTGCGGATGTGGTCATCGACAGTTCTTCGTTCAACAAGGCCCGAGGTGATAGCTATCAACTCGCGCTGACCATGAAGAGCAAGGCCTCGATACCTCTGGCCATGCCCGCCGTCGAGTTGACGTTGACCGATGCGCAGGACCAGCCAGTGCTGCGGCGTGTGCTTTTGCCCACTGACATGGGGGCTCCCATGGAGTTGTCTGCAGGGGGCGAGTGGAGTGCGTCCGTGTCAGTGATTGTGACCACCGGCGGAGCGCGTGTTGCTGGCTATCGGTTGCTGGCGTTTTATCCCTGATTTTTTACCAACCTACTTCTTTGATATGGCTGCCCTCATTTGTGGTTCTCTGGCGTTCGACACCATCATGACCTTCGAGGGCCGTTTTGCCGAGCAGATACTGCCCGACCAGCTGCACATCCTGAACGTCTCTTTCCTGGTGCCTTCGTTGCGGCGCGACTTTGGTGGTTGTGCGGGCAACATTGCGTATAGCCTCAAGTTGCTGGGCGGTGAGCCATTGCCAATGGCCATGCTGGGCAGCGATGGCGCAGACTATCTGCAGCGCCTGGAATTGCTGGGTATCAGTGCGCGCCATGTGGGGCAGGTCCAGGACACCTACACCGCACAAGCCATGATCATGACGGACCGTGACAACAACCAGATCACCGCCTTCCACCCCGGGGCGATGATGCAGGCACATGTGAACCGCATCGAGGCAGATGTGGGGGTGAGCGTGGGGATCATCGCGCCGGATGGTCGTGACGCCATGCTTGAACACGCGGCACAGTTTGTGGCGGCCGGTATTCCTTTTGTGTTTGACCCGGGCCAGGGCTTGCCCATGTTCAATGGCGAAGAGCTGGCGCGGTTCGTGGACCAGGCTTCCTGGGTGACGGTCAATGACTACGAGGGGAAAATGCTTTGCGACCGCACGGGCTGGACGCTTGCAGAGATTTCGCGCAAGGTAAAGGGGCTTGTGGTGACGCTGGGTGCGGAGGGTTGCGAGGTCTGGGTGAATGGTCAGAAAACCCATGTACCCGCCGTGGTGCCTGCCCAAGTGGTGGATCCTACGGGGTGTGGTGATGCTTGGCGGGGCGCGTTGTTGTTCGGCCTGGAAAAGGGCTGGCCGCTGGTGCGTTGCGCCGAGCTGGGCAACCGGGTGGGAGCCCTTAAGATTGCGCAGCGGGGCCCGCAAAACTACACACTGGATTTCATCCCCGCGTAATTGGGCCAGCTTTCCATGAAGTCACGGGGCGCCTCATTGCTGCCGGCTTCTTGTGTTGCACGGCGTGTGGTGTGCAACACGAACAGGCATAAAAAAACCCGGTGCGCAGGCACCGGGTTGAGCGTGTGATACGCCAGGATTAAGGCTTGTTGCCCGTAGGGAAGGGCCAGGCTGCCTGAGGATTCAGGGTGGTCTGTGCTGCTGGAGCTGCTGCCGCAGGGGCAGGCGCCTTGGGGGCCTTCTTGGCCGGTGCAGCTTTTTTTGCAGGCGCCTTGGCGGGAGCGGCCTTCTTGGCAGCCGTTGCCTTCTTGGCGGGAGCCGCCTTCTTGGCTGGGGCGGCAGGCTTCTTCGCTGCTACTGCCTTCTTGGCGGGAGCGGCTTTCTTTGCCGGTGCTGCTGCCTTCTTGGCAGGTGCGGCCTTCTTCGCTGCTACTGCCTTTTTGGCGGGAGCGGCTTTCTTTGCCGGTGCTGCTGCCTTCTTGGCAGGTGCGGCCTTCTTCGCTGCTACTGCCTTTTTGGCGGGAGCGGCTTTCTTTGCCGGTGCTGCTGCCTTCTTGGCGGGTGCGGCCTTCTTCGCTGCTACTGCCTTTTTGGCGGGAGCGGCTTTCTTTGCCGGTGCTGCTGCCTTCTTGGCAGGTGCAGCCTTCTTCGCTGCTACTGGTTTTGCAGGTGCAGCTTTTTTCGCTGGGGTCGCCTTCTTAGCGGCTGGTTTTTTCGCAGTTGCCATCATGTTCTCCTTGGGTCAATTTGCAAAGAGCACTTCCTGTCTGCAGTGGACACGAAGCGATCCATGGCGATGGAGAAATCCCCATCGCCATGAACACGGGAACGCCCTGCACCGCAACGCACTGCAGCGCTGCTTGTGGTGGTGGGCGTGGTGTAAAAATCCATGGTGGTGTGTTGCGAAAAGGCGCTAGTCCCAGGACAGCGCACCACCGGACTGGTATTCAATAACCCGGGTCTCGAAGAAGTTGCGTTCCTTCTTGAGGTCAATCATCTCGCTCATCCACGGGAACGGGTTTTCTTCATTGGGAAACAGCGTCTCCAGCCCGATTTGTGTGGCACGGCGGTTGGCGATGTAACGCAGGTATCCCTTGAACATCGATGCATTCATGCCCAGCACGCCGCGCGGCATGGTGTCTTCCGCGTAGCGGTACTCGAGTTCAACCGCCTTGAGGAACAGCGCCTTGATCTCGGCCTTGAATTCAGCGGTCCACAGATGGGGATTTTCCAGCTTGAGCTGGTTGATCAGGTCAATGCCAAAGTTGCAGTGCATCGACTCGTCGCGCAAGATGTACTGGTACTGCTCGGCGGCGCCAGTCATCTTGTTCTGGCGGCCCAGTGCAAGGATCTGTGTGAAGCCGACGTAGAAGAACAGGCCTTCCATCAGGCAGGCAAACACGATCAGCGACTTGAGGAGCGTCTGGTCGGTTTCGGGCGTGCCAGTGTGGAAGTTCGGATCCATGATCGCCTCGATGAAGGGGATCAGGAACTGGTCCTTGTCGCGGATGGACTGGACTTCGTTGTACGCGTTGAAAATCTCGCTCTCATCAAGCCCCAGCGATTCCACGATGTACTGATAGGCGTGCGTGTGGATAGCTTCTTCAAAGGCCTGGCGCAGCAGGAACTGGCGGCACTCTGGCGCCGTGATGTGGCGATAGGTGCCCAGTACGATGTTGTTGGCAGCCAGCGAGTCTGCCGTGACAAAGAAGCCCAGGTTGCGCTTGATGATGCGGCGTTCGTCATCGGTCAGGCCATTGGGGTCCTTCCACAACGCGATGTCGCGCGTCATGTTCACTTCCTGAGGCATCCAATGGTTGGCACAGGTGGCCAGGTATTTTTCCCAGGCCCACTTGTATTTGAACGGGACCAGCTGATTGACATCCGTCTGCCCGTTGATGATGCGTTTGTCGGCAGCGTTCACGCGGCGTTGCGTGGCTGCGGCAGGTGTTGCGTGCGGTGCTGCAGAGGCAGTCATCGATGCGTGCACTTCCTGCAGTGAGGGGGTTTGGAAAGGCAAAGGCGGCTGTCCCGCCGGGTGGCTTTGGTTCAGTCCACCGTCCAGTTGATTTTGCGATGAGGGCTTGACTTCTTCGTCCCAGGTCAACATAGATTTTCCAGTGTTCGGATTATGAAAGCAGTGCTGCGAAAAGAAAAGCACTGAAGCGTTGTGCAGCAAGGATTTGTTGCTTCACAGCACATGCGCGACACCTCGGAAGAGCCCAAGGTGTCGCGTGCGAAGTTCTTATTGGCAGGCTTCGCAGCCGGGATCATCGATAGCGCAGAACTTGACGTCCGTAGCAGGCACTGCTGATGCTTGATGGGTGGCTTCAGCGGCTGCCGCATCGAGTGCGCTGGGTTTCGCTGCAACGGGCACCGACGCTGCCGATGCACCACTGTCATTGCCCGACGAAACGGCATTGAGCTGGCGTGTATTCACGGTGCTCATCTCGACGTGTGTGGCGCTTTGTGTGCGCAGGTAATACGTGGTCTTGAGGCCACGGATCCAGGCCAGCTTGTAGGTGTCGTCGAGCTTCTTGCCCGATGCACCTGCCATATAGATATTCAGGCTCTGCGCCTGATCAATCCATTTCTGGCGACGCGATGCGGCTTCCACCAGCCACTGCGGCTCGACTTCAAACGCTGTGGAGTACAGCGCCTTGATGTCCTGTGGCACCCGGTCGATGGGGTGCAGCGAACCCTTGAAGTGCTTGAGGTCCATGATCATCACGTCATCCCACAGGCCCAGGCGCTTGAGGTCGCGCACCAGCCCACCGTTGATAACCGTGAATTCACCTGACAGGTTGGACTTGACCGACAGGTTGCCGAACGAAGGCTCGATCGAGGCATCAACGCCGATGATGTTGGAGATGGTGGCCGTGGGGGCAATGGCGACGCAGTTGGAGTTGCGCATGCCGTCCTGTGCAATTTTCTTGCGCAGGGCATCCCAGTCCAGGGTGGACGAGCGATCCACTTCCACATATCCGCCACGGGCCTGCGAGAGCATGTCCAGCGTGTCGAAAGGCAGGATGCCGCGATCCCACAGCGAGCCCTTGTAGCTGGAGTACTGGCCGCGTTCCCGAGCCAATTCGGTGGAGGCCCAGTAGGCGTAGTAGCAGATGGCCTCCATCGACTTGTCGGCGAATTCCACGGCCTCCTGCGAGGCGTAGGGAATGCGCAGTTCGTACAGGCTGTCTTGGAACGCCATGACGCCCAGGCCCACGGGGCGGTGGCGCAGATTGGAGTCGCGGGCCTTCTTGACGGCGTAATAGTTGATGTCGATCACGTTGTCGAGCATGCGCATGGCAACCGTGATGGTCTTCTTGAGCTTCTCGTGGTCGATCTGGCCGTCCTTGATGTGCTGCAGCAGGTTGACCGAACCGAGATTGCAGACGGCGGTTTCGGTGTCGCTGGTGTTGAGTGTGATCTCAGTGCACAGGTTGGACGAGTGCACCACACCAGCGTGCTGCTGGGGCGAACGCACGTTGCAGGCATCCTTGAAGGTGATCCAAGGATGGCCGGTCTCGAACAGCATGGTCAGCATCTTGCGCCACATGTCGGTGGCCTGCACCGTCTTGGCGGGTTTGATCTCGCCGCGCGCAGCCTTCTCTTCGTAGGCCACATAGGCCTTCTCGAAGTCGGCGCCGAACAGATCGTGCAGGTCGGGCACGTTGGAAGGGGAGAACAACGTCCAGGTGCCCTTTTCCATCACGCGGCGCATGAACAGGTCAGGGATCCAGTTGGCCGTGTTCATGTCGTGCGTGCGGCGGCGGTCGTCGCCGGTGTTCTTGCGCAGTTCCAGGAACTCTTCGATATCCAGGTGCCAGGTTTCCAAGTAGGTGCAGACGGCGCCCTTGCGCTTGCCGCCCTGGTTCACCGCCACAGCGGTGTCGTTGACCACCTTGAGGAAGGGCACCACGCCTTGCGATTCCCCGTTCGTGCCCTTGATGTGGGAGCCCAGGGCACGCACGCGGGTCCAGTCATTGCCCAGGCCGCCAGCAAACTTGGACAGCAGGGCGTTTTCCTTGATCGATTCGTAGATGCCATCCAGGTCGTCGGGCACCGTGGTCAGGTAGCAGCTGGACAGCTGCGAGCGCAGGGTGCCGCTGTTGAACAGCGTGGGGGTGGACGACATGAAGTCGAAAGACGACAGCACTTCGTAGAACTCGATGGCGCGGGCCTCGCGGTCGGTTTCATTGAGTGCCAGGCCCATGGCTACGCGCATGAAGAACGCCTGGGGCAGTTCGATGCGGGTTTTCTTGACGTGCAGGAAGTAGCGGTCATACAGGGTCTGCAGGCCGAGGTAGTCGAACTGCAGGTCGCGCTCGGCCTTGAGCGCGGCGCCCAGGCGGTTCAGGTCATATTGCTTGAGCAGGCGCTCGTCCAACAGCTCGTTGTCCACCCCCTTCTGGATGAAGGCGGGGAAATAGTCCCTGTAGGCCTGACCCATGTCGCTCTGGGCGACCTCGCGTCCCAGCACTTCGCGCACGATGGTATGCAGCAGCAGGCGGGCCGTGGCATAGGTGTAGTCAGGGTCTTTTTCGATCAGGGTGCGGGCGGCGAGGATGGACGCCTTGTAGACCTCGTCCATGGGAACGCCGTCATACAGGTTGCGCATGGTCTCGGCGACGATGGGCGCGGCCTGGATGTCGGCGCCGAGGTTGGCGCAGGCCGATTCGATGAGCCCGTGCAGGCGCAGGATGTCCAGCTGCACGCGTTGGCCGTTGTCGATCACGTTCAAAATGGGGGTTGCGGGCGCGAGCTGTTCCTGGTGGTGAGCACGCTCTTGCGTGCGGCGCTCGCGGTACAGAACATAGGCCCGGGCGACTTCGTGGTGTTCGCCGCGCATCAGGCCCAGTTCAACCTGATCCTGCACGTCTTCAATATGGAAGGTGCCGCCACCGGGACGCGAGCGCATGAGGGCGCGGACCACATTCTGGGTGAGCGTGTCCACCACCTCGCGCACGCTGGCGGAAGCGGCGCCCTGCGTGCCGTGCACTGCCAGAAATGCCTTCATCATCGCCACCGCAATTTTTTGCGGCTCAAAGGGCACGACTGCTCCGTTGCGGCGAATGATCTGATAGTGCGCCAGCGAGTTACCCGCCTCCGCTTGTGCGGACTGGGTGTTTGGGGCCTCGGGGGAGGCGGCATGGGGCGTGGAAGGCGTGTTCAAAGCAGCTTGCATGGGGGGTCCTCTTCTGTGGGCTGTCTGGGGTGTGGTGCGCGGCCTGGATGCCATCGCAGCGTGTGAGTGGTGCGGCGGACTACTGTCTGGCGCACACTATATATGGTGTGTCACATGCATTCAAGACACTACCGGTAGTGTACCGTCGTATTGCCCTCAGAAAAACGAAACAGCATGTCAGCGGCGCCGCAGGGCCTTCTGCTGACCCCGCAGGAACCCGTTGCCCCTGCGGAAAAGCAGGACGAAAACCTCGCAAAGACAAGCGTTTCGAGCGGATTTTCTGCGCGAGGCCGCGTGGTGTCTGGGGACGCGACGATGTGCAAATGCACATAGAAAAAAGTCGCTGAATGTGGCGCTGCCACAGCGCCCTCAGCGGGCGGCTTGAATGTCAGGCCAGGTGGCTGCCGGAAAACGTTGCACGGGCCAGTTCAGTGCTTTTTGTACCTGCGCCCAATCGAAGCCGGAGCCTGGGTCCTGCTTGCGCCCGGGCGCGATGTGCTCATGCCCTGCGATGTGTTCAATGGGGTAGCGCTGTTCGATGTCCTGGCAGAGCGTTGTCAGGGTCTGGTACTGCGCGGGTTCGAACGCAAGCCCTTCAAGGCCTTCCAGTTCAATGCCAATCGAGTCATCGTTGCACTGGCTGCGGCCACGGTAGGCCGACTGGCCAGCATGCCAGGCCCGAAGATCACAGTCCACAAACTGCCAAAGGGCGCCGGTGCGGTCAATGAAGAAATGCGACGAAACGGCCAAACCACGGATGCTCTGGTAGTAGGGGTGTGCGTCCCAGTCCAGCGAGTTGGTGAATAGCTGTTGCACCGCATTCCCGCCATATGTGCCTGGCGGCAAACTGATGGAATGCACCACGATCAGGTCGATGGAGGAACTTGCCGGGGCAGGGCGCACACCATGGTTGGGGGATTCCAGCCTGGTTGCTGCACGGTGCCATCCACCGTCCCAAGGCGTTGATCTGCCTGGTGCCGCGTCAGCCGATCTCGTCATGCGGGTCCTGGTCATTGGGGACGGCGATGTTCAGCCGGGCGATGCGGTAGCGTATCTGGCGCAGGCTGATGCCCAGCCGGGCTGCGGTGGCGGTTCTGTTGAAACCCGCTTCGCGCAAGGCTCGTATCAGAATGTCCCGCTCCTGCTGGTCCAGCCAGGCCTGAAGGTCATTGGGCAGAGGGACCGAGCAGCCCGAGCTGGCGGCAGGCTGTGGTGGTTGATGGGCAGGCTGCGCCTCGGTGTGGTTGGGGGGGGGGGCGGCTGGCAGCGTCCGCGCCCCCAATGGGGTGGGGGTGCCAGAGGGCCAGTCCACATGCAGTTCGTCTCCGTCGCTGAGTGCCACGGCCCGGTGCAACAGGTTTTCCAGTTCGCGGACGTTGCCGGTCAGGGGATGTGCGGCAATGGCTTGGAGCGCATGCTCTGTCAGAGAAGGCACTGGCATGCCGGATTCCTGGGCGATGCGCGCCAGAAGTGCGGCACACAGCACAGGCAGATCTTCGCGCCGCTCGCGCAACGGGGGGATCACGATTTCGATCACGTTGAGCCGGTAATAGAGATCCTGGCGGAAGCGGCCCGATTGCACGTCGGCGGCCAGGTCGCGGTGTGTGGCGCTCACGATGCGCACATCCACGGTCTCCTCCTGGGTGGAGCCAAGAGGCCGTACGCTGCGCTCCTGGATGGCGCGCAGCAATTTGGACTGCATGGCCAAGGGAAGGTCACCGATTTCGTCCAGAAACAGCGTGCCGCCACGGGCTGCCTGAAAGTAGCCGTCCCGATCCTGGGTGGCACCGGTGTAAGAGCCTTTCCGGGCACCAAAAAATTCTGCCTCCAGCAGGTTTTCTGGGATGGCGCCGCAGTTCACGGCAACCAGGGGACCATCGGCACGCTGGCTGCTGGCATGCAGCGCTTGAGCAACCAGTTCCTTGCCCGTGCCGGATTCCCCATGAATCAGCACGGGCGCCATGCCCCGTGCCACCTTGGCCACGCGCTGCTTGACGTTGCGAATGGCCTCTGAGGTGCCCACCAGCCGGTCCAGTGCGGTGCCCGCCGCCAAGGGGTCTGCGCTGAACGCCCCCTGCCGACCCTGTACGCCGCCGGTGCGTGCGGCCCGGGGCGCGGGGACACCCCCGGTGCCTTGTACGGCCGATGCGACGACCGAGCGGAACTGCTTCAGATCCACGGGTTTGGTCAGATAGTCGAAGGCACCAGAGCGCAGGGCTTCCACGGCGTTCTCGGCGGAGCCATACGCTGTCATGACCACGCAGCGCTCGCGGCGCTGCTGGTCGCGCAGATCCTGCAGTAGTTCCATGCCGAAACCATCGGGCAGGCGCATGTCGGTGATGACGGCGTCAAAGCGGTGGGCCTTGAGCTGGTCGCGCGCCTCCTGGACGCTGGATGCGGTCTCCACCCGATAGCCTTCGCGCAGCAAGGTCAGTTCGTACAAGGTGCGCAGGTCGGGTTCGTCGTCCACGACGAGGATGGAAGCGGTAGGTGCGTTCATGGCAGGGCGTTTCAGACCACGATGGTGTCAAACAGCGTGGCAGCATCGGCAGGGCGTGTGGTGCGGCGAAAGCCGACGGTAAAGGCGTTGCCGCCCACCTCGCCCCGCAGGGTGGTGCGGGTCAGCCGCTGGTAGCTGATGGACGCTCCATGGCGCTGACACAACTCGCGGCAAATATAAAGGCCCAGGCCGCTGGAGCGGCTTTCGGAGGAAAAAAACGGTTCGAACAGGTGACGCTCCACGGACTTGTCCATGGGGGCACCGTCGCTCCAGACTTGCAGGCTGGTCTGGCCGGAGGGCAAGGTGCGGGTGGTCACCGTGAGGGAGTCAGGCTCCTGTCCCACATAGCGCAGGGCATTGTCCAGCAGGTTCACGAGCACGCGGCGCAGGTGTTCGGTGTCGAATTCCACCTGCGGATTGCCCGCTTCCAGCATCACTACCGCACGGCGCTGCACGGGGTCCTGGGCCTGCCAGTCATTCCATATTTGCGACACCGTTTCGTCCAGGGGCAAGGTGGACGCGGGCGCATGGCTGATCTGGTGCTGCACGCGGGCGATGTCCAGTACCTCCTCGGCAATGCGCGCGAGGCGGTCGGCGTTCTGCTGCACCATGTGGGCCAGGCGCTTGTGTGCCGGGTCGTGCAGGTCTTCTTCGAGCAAGGCATTGGCCTGTACGATGGCTGCCAGCGGGTTGCGGATCTCATGGGCCACGGCGGCGGACATGCGGCCCATGGCCGCCAGCTTTTCCGTGCGCAGGCGGGCCTCCATCTCGCGCAGGTCGTGCAGGAACATCACGCACAGGCGCTCGGTCTGCGTCTGCCGCGCTGCCTCGCGCGTCGAAGTCAACCACGTGCGTACATGCAGCCCGGTAGGGCTTTGTCCCGGGTGCAGGAGGTCTACGTCGGCGGTCTGGGGCTGTTCCTGGCGGAAGGTGCGCCGAGCCAGGATCACGAGCGGATTCCAGGGGGTCTCGGATGCCAGGATGAATGGCAGCTCGGGCAGCGAGGTACCCCCGAGCAAATGCAGCCCTGCGGGGTTTGCAATGCGCACAACATCGCTTTCGTCCACGACCAACACCCCATCGGTCAGGTTCTGGATGACCAGTGCGCTGACCTGCGTCTGCACGCGGGCAGCAACCTGGCTTTGCTGCGCCACTTCCTGCTCGCGCGCCAAGCGTGTTGCCAGTTGGTGCACAAGATAGCTCACGATGAAATAGCCTGTGCCAGTCAGCGCGCTTTGCAGGTAGCGCGGTGCGTCGTCGCCCGCAGTGCCCGAGCCGAGCCACCAGGCCCAGCCCAGCAGCAGCAGCGTGACGCCTGCTGTGGTGCCCAGTGCCAAGGTCAGCGTTCCCAGCACGGCTGCCATCAGGATGGGCAAGCCAAACAGGGGGGTGTAGTTCATGGTGCCCGCGTTCAGCAGTTGCAGGGCGACAATCGCTGCAAGGTCAACACCAATGGAGGGGAGCCACTGGGGGCCGGTCTTGGGTGAAGGCGGTCTGTGCCTGCCGAGCACGCGCAGCATGACGGCGGCCACCAGATAGGCCACACACACTGCCAGCACGGCGGGTTCGGTGGTCTGGTTGATGGCCTGCCCGGCCCCTTGCAGTACCAGCAGGGCCAGTGCGACCATGACGCGGCCTGTCAGAAAACCGCGCCACAGGCGCACAAATGGCGCATCCATGGTGGACGCAAAGGTGCTTGCGGACAGCGGTGGCATGGTCGGTTTCAGACCGGGCCCAGGCGCCGGTGTTCTGTGCAGCAGTAGGCTTGTTCGCCCACCATCAGTGCGTCTGCCTGCGGAATGTGAACGCCGCAGTGGGCGCAGGCCAGCATATTCTGCGGGAGGGCCAGCGGAGGTGCAGGCGTTTTGGAAGCGTTTGCCTCTGGCGCGCGTCGGCTGCGCCAGATACCGATGGCGATGGCCAGAACCACCAGCAAGACCAGGTATTTCATGCGCTGCGGCCCAGGACGACTTCCATGACAAAGCGGGAGCCCACATAGGCCAGCAACAGCAGCGCTGATCCGGCGTAGAGCACGCGCACGGCATTGCGTCCCCGCCACCCGAAGCGTGCTCGGCCCACCAGCAACGTGGCAAACGTGATCCAGGACAGCAGCGAGAACACGGCCTTGTGGTCCCACCGCCAGGCCCTGCCGTACAGCGTGTCACCAAACAGCCAGCCCGCCAGCAGCGTGGCAGTCAGCAGGATGAAGCCCGCCGTCACAAACCGGAAGGTCAGGCGCTCCAGCGTGAGCAGGGGGATGCCGCTGTGGGGGTCTTCGGCCTGCCGGATGCGTTGCTCTGCCCGTGTCATCAGCCAGGCGTGCACCACGGCGGCGGCAAACAAGCCATAGCAGGCAATGCCCAGCGCCAGGTGCAGCGGCAGCCAGGCGGAAGCCGTCACATGCAGCGGCTGGCCCGGAAAGAGCATCGCCAGCACAATGGCAACCGCCCCCAGCGCTGCCAGTATCCAGCGTGACTGCATCTGCGGAAACAGCTGCCGCTCTACCGCGTACACCGTCAGCACCAGCCAGGCGGTCATCGACAAGGCGGGTGCAAAACCAAATCGGGGGGAATCGCCCCACAGGCCCCATACCAGCACGGCGCCATGCAGCAACCAGGCCACCAGCAGTGCATTGCGCGCCGCTGTAGCGCCCAGCCGCGAGGATGCGGCAGCCGGAACGGCGTATGCCACGGCAGCGGCCAGGGCCAGGAGCCAGCTGGCAGGGGAAGCACTGGGTAAAATCATGGATCGCAGTTTAGCCTTTCGCCCCACCGCCAGCACCCTGGCGCGCAGGCAACACCGGACATCTCCCCTATGGCCTCCGCCCTTACCGACAAACTCACGCGCCTCGTCAAGGAGATGCGTGGCCAGGCCCGCATCACCGAAACCAATGTGCAGGACATGCTGCGCGAGGTGCGCATGGCCCTGCTCGAAGCCGATGTGGCCCTGCCGGTGGTGCGCGATTTCATCGCCCGTGTCAAAGAGAAGGCCCTGGGCCAGGAAGTGCTGGGCTCGCTCAAGCCCGGTCAGACGCTGGTCAGCATCGTCAATCGTGAACTGGCCGCCACCATGGGCGAAGGCGTGGCTGACATCAACCTGGCCGCCCAGCCGCCCGCCGTGATCCTGATGGCTGGTCTGCAAGGCGCGGGCAAGACCACCACCACGGCCAAGCTGGCCAAGCACCTGATCGAAAAGCGCAAGAAGAAGGTGCTGACCGTGTCGGGCGACGTGTACCGCCCGGCCGCTATCGAGCAGCTCAAGACGGTGACCAAGCAGGCCGGTGCCGAATGGTTTCCCAGCACGCCCGACCAGAAGCCGCTCGACATCGCCCACGCCGCACTGGACTACGCCAAGAAGCACTACTTTGACGTGCTGCTGGTCGATACGGCGGGTCGCCTGGCCATCGATGAAGCCTTGATGAAGGAAATCAAGGACCTGCACGCCGCGCTGAACCCGGTCGAAACGTTGTTCGTGGTTGATGCCATGCAGGGCCAGGACGCGATCAACACGGCCAAGGCCTTCAAGGAAGCGCTGCCGCTTACTGGCATCGTGCTCACCAAGCTCGACGGCGATTCGCGCGGCGGCGCTGCGCTGTCCGTGCGCCAGATCACGGGCGCGCCCATCAAGTTTGCGGGTGTGTCTGAAAAGCTCGACGGCCTGGAGGTGTTCGATGCCGAGCGCCACGCGGGCCGCATTCTGGGCATGGGCGACATCGTGGCCCTGGTGGAGCAGGTCACCGCCGGGGTGGACATGGAGGCCGCGCAAAAGCTGGCGGCCAAGGTCAAGAGTGGCGACGGGTTCGATCTGAACGACTTCCTGTCGCAGATCCAGCAGATGAAGCAGATGGGGGGGCTCTCCAGCCTGATGGACAAGCTGCCGTCTCAGCTGACTGCCAAGGCAGGCGCACTGGACATGGACAAGGCCGAGAAGGACATCAAACGCAAGGAGGGCATCATCCAGAGCATGACGCCGCTGGAGCGCCGCAAGCCCGAACTCATCAAGGCTACGCGCAAGAAGCGCATCGCCAACGGGGCGGGTGTGCAGGTGCAAGAGGTCAACCGCTTGCTCAAGGAGTTTGAGCAGATGCAGGGCATGATGAAGAAGATGAAGGGCGGCGGCCTGATGAAGATGATGAAGAAGATGGGCGGGATGAAGGGTATGGGCGGGGGCGGCATGCCCAAGATGCCTTTCTGAGCCCCCGGCGCTGAAATGCAAAAACCCTGAAGAGGCACGGCTTCTTCAGGGTTTTTTGCATTCGGGGGAGACGGGCTTGTGGCGGCCGGCTTATGGCGCTTTCGGTGCTTGCAACCAGTTCTTCAGAGGTTGATTCGCCCAGGCCTTGGCCTCGTCACCGACAAAGATGCGCGGCTGGGATGCGGGGACCTTGCGGCGCCTTTCCTGCGCTGCGATGGATTTCTGCGCCTCGCCCATCCAGTCGGTCACAGAACGGTTTTCTGCGCCCGCCTGGCCAAACAGCGCTTCGGCAAACGGTGTGTGGTCGCCTTTGTACTGGCAATTGAAAGTGGTGCGGCGGGCGTCCGTGGCAGTGAGCAGCACGCGGTTCGGAGCTTTCAGGGGCTCGATGAACGCGCCGCTGTAGCAGGCGGAAAGCACCACCAGCGTTGGCACATCGTTGAGCGGGGCCAGCGCATTGCTAAGGATTTGGGGGGTGAGCGGCGGCAGGTGTTTGCCGCCCGCGTTGATGTTGAGCAGACCGGGGTTGCTGTGGGTCGAAATGAGCAGCAGAACGCGGTCTCGCGGGCGCGCCACTTCGGCCATTTTGGACATCACCAGCGCGAAGTTCTCGGGGGTGGCCTGCGGCCAGTCGGCGCTCTGATCGCGTGCCGGGTTGGCCAGCTTGAGCATCAGCGCATTCGGATCGATGTCTTTGACCAGCTTTTCGGCCAGAAGCACGTCGTTGCGGAAAACCTTGGATTGCGAATGCATCGCAAATCCCGCAAAAATGATGCGCCCAGGGGGCTCGGGTGGTGGAGCCGGTGGCGCTGGTGCAACGACCGGGGCCGGTGCTGCCACAGGCGCCTGTGCCGTGGGCACGGCGCAGCCAGTGATGACAAGGGTCAGGGCGAGTGCGCTGGCATGGCGCAACCGCCGACGGGCGGCAGTGAAAAACAGAGACGATTGCATCGATAACAGGGCCGCTCACCGCAGAAACCGCGATGAATCGGTTTCACGCACAGGGGCCGGTTGGAAGGGATGCGTATCGTAACGGTGCCCCAACAACGGGGGGGCGCCACCCCGCTGCTGGTTAATTTGCTGTTTTTCGGGGCTAGCGCTTATTGGTAAACATTTTATTGCTATAAATAAAATAGCAATCGCAAAAAAGCCGGTGCATGCACCGGCTTGTGGCTTGTGGGGCAATTGTCACATGCCTACAACGCTGCCAGCGGCGCTGGCCGTGCCAGCCGGCTTGCATGCAGCCAAGCTCGGCGCAGCACCGGCGGTGACCAGGACTCCTCGGGGATCAGCAACAGGCGTTGTGCGCGCATGGCCTTGCCCAACGCGATCTGGCTGGTGAACACGGCCAGCGGTATTGCCAGCGCCAGGGGCAGGCCCACAGGCATGAGCCACAGCAGGGCGCTGCTATCGATCACGGCGACACCCACTGCCAGCAGGGCAATCACCAGGCTCATGGGTGCCAGCTGGCGCACGGCGTGGCGCCAGGGCACGGCATGGGCTTCGCGCGGAGGCGATTTCCATTCCAGCTTCAGGCCGGTGAGCGCAATCAGCACGAACAGCGAATGCGCCAGCATGCGGATGGGGGCCTGCAGGATGGCCAGCACACTCTCCAGCGCGGCGCTCTTGAGCAGGCTGACGGCACCGCCGTATTCCTTTTGCTCGCGGCGCATGAACACGGCGGCCACACCCAGGATGCGGGGCAGGAACAGCATGCACAGCGTCCAGGCCCACAGCGACAGCAATTCGGCCGGCAGGATGTGCCAGTCGGCCACCAGCTTGGCGCCCGACAGCCACAGCGCCGTGCCCAGTGTCAGGAAGGCGAGCCACAGCGGCGCCGATAGGTAGGCCATGGCACCCGTGATGAACATCGAGCGGTGCACCGCGTGGATGCCTGGCTCGGCCATCAAGCGTGCGTTTTGCAGGTTGCCCTGGCACCAGCGGCGGTCGCGCTGCAGTTCGGCCAGCAGGTCGGGGGGTTGCTGTTCATAGCTGCCAATCAGGTCCGACACCAGCCACACGTGGTAGCCAGCGCGGCGCATCAGCGCGGCTTCCACAAAGTCGTGCGACATGATGCCGCCCGCCAGGCCACCATTGCCCTTGATCGGCGCGAGGGCGCAGTGTTCCATGAAGGGTGCCACGCGAATGATCGCGTTGTGGCCCCAGTAGTGGGATTCACCCAGCTGCCAGTACTGCATGCCGAGCGTGAACAGGCGACCGGTGACGCGTGAGGCGAACTGCTGCGCACGGGCGTGCAGCGTGACGTGGCCGATGGCCTGGGTTGCCGTCTGGATGATGCCCGCCGTGGGGTTGGCTTCCATGAGCTTGGACATCGAGACGATACAGTCACCGCTCATCACGCTGTCGGCGTCCAGCACCACCATGTAGCGGTAGTCCTTGCCCCAGCGGCGGCAGAAGTCGGCCACATTGCCGGCCTTGCGGTGCGTGCGGCGTGCGCGCAGGCGGTAGTACACCTGCACCTGGGGTTGCTGACTGTGCTGCGCCAGGGCGCTGCGCAGTTCCTCCCAGGCGGCGCGTTCAGCCTGGGCGATGGCGGGGTCATAGCTGTCGGACAGCACAAACACGTCGAAGGTGGCCCCGTGGCCGGTCGATGCCACCGACTCGCACGTTGCCCGCAGCCCCGCAAACACGGTGGCCACGTCCTCGTTGCAGATCGGCATGATGATGGCCGTGCGCGCGCCGGGTGCCAGTTCTTGCTCCACCACACTGCGCACGGACAGTGCATGCCTGTCGCCGCGCAGCATGACCCAAAAGCCCATCAAGCCGGTGAGAAAGCCGGTGACCACCCAGGCCGACAGCAGGGCAAACAGCGCGATCTGCCCATAGCCCAGCCACGGGTTCTCATACTCAGGCTGCACGCCGGCAAACAGGAAACTCGCCAGGGCCGTGGTCAGCACCGTCAGCACCGCAAAGGTCCAGCGGCGGCGCTGCGCAGCACCCTCCCATTCCTGGGCTGGCCGGTTTTCGGGCGACGCGGGAGGGCTGGTTTCGGTGCGACCGGTCAGCTTGAGAAGCAGGGCTGTGCCCATGCTGTTCCAGAAGCCGCGCCAGGGCACGGGTGCCATGGAACCCCGGTGGACGGGCGGCGCGGTGACGGCATTGGGATGCCGTTCCTCGCGCAGCGTGCTGCGTTGGGGGTGATGGGGCACCGGGGGGCTTACTCGGGAAGAATGATGTGCGTCCATGTTTCACTCACAGCGTTGTTGTCGTGTTGAAGAAAAGCGCGCAGCTCGATCGGTCGATCGGCCTTTTGGCGCTGTACGCGAACGGTCATGCGCCACTGCTCGGTGGCGGGATTGCGGTAGACGATGTTTTCCAGCACCTTGCCGTTGGCATCGCTGGTCACCACGGCTTTCACGGTGGCGTCAGCGGGCAAAGCCTTGAGGGCGGGGCCGTCGAAATCGACCACGTACTGCGCCTGCTGGCGCAAGGCGGCAGCGGTCTCTTTGGTGTAGCCCACGCCCCGGCGCGATTGCATGGCCCAGGCCCCGGGCGGCCGCTGTTGTTCATCGCCTTGCCAGCTCAGCTCGTAGGCGAATTCCAGGGGCTGGCCGGGGGAGGGCATCTGGGCGGGCACCCAATACGCCACGATGTTGTCGTGCGTTTCGTCGGGGGTGTTGAGCTGCACCAGTTCGACGCGGCCAGCGCCCCAGTCGTGCAGGGGGCGCACCCAGGCACTTGGGCGGCGCTCATAGCGGGCTTCCACGTCCTCATAGTTCGACCATTGGCGGTCGCGCTGCATCAGGCCAAAGCCTTTGGGATTTTTGGTGGCAAACGATGTGACCAGCGTCTGCTTGGGGTTTTGCAGCGGACGCCAGAGCCATTCGCCTTCGCCCGTGGCAATCATCAGCCCGTCGGAGTCATGGACCTCGGGCCGGAAGTCTTCTTTGCGGGGCTGGTTCTCGCCAAAGAAAAACATGCTGGTCAACGGCGCAATGCCCAGCGTGGCGATGGGCTTGCTGCCCGTGCTGGGCCGCACAAAAATGCGGCTGCGCACGGTGGTGGTGGTCTGCGTGCCCGGCTGGATGTCGAAGCGGTAGGCGCCGGTGGCACGGGGCGAATCCAGCAGCGCATACACGGTGACCTGCGTGGACAAGGGATCCGGCCGCACCAGCCAGAACTCCGTGAAGCGTGGGAACTCTTCGCCACTGCCACCCACGGTGTCGATGGCCAGCCCGCGCGCTGACAGGCCGTATTGCTGACCCTTGCCCAGTGCGCGGAAGTAGCTGGCGCCCTGGAAGACCACCAGCTCATCCTTGTAGGCGCTGGAGTTGAGGTGGTTGTGCAGGCGAAAGCCCGCAAAGCCGAGGTCGCCCCAGGCCTCAGGCCGCACCTGGTTCTTGCCGTAGTCGAAGTCCGCGCGGCTATAGCCGATGTGGCGCGCGCCCTGCGGTGTCACCTCGTTGATCAGCACCGGCTCCTTCTGGTACAGGCCCAGGTGGAAGAACATGGCCTCGAACGGCAGCTTTTCGGCGCGCCACAGGGCACGGTCAGGACGCCAGCGGATGTCGCGAACCTGGTCGTAGTTGAGTTTGGCGAGGTCGGCGGGGAGCTTGTCGCTGGATGCGCGATAAGGCTTCTCCGCCCGTTCCCGGGCGATGCGGGTGACGCTGTCGAAATCGAAGCTCTGGGCCTGTGCGGCGCCTGCCAACAGGGTGGCGGCCAGCGCTATCGCGGCCTGTGGGAGGCGGCCGGTGAAGCGTGAACAGTGAGAAAAAACAGCTTGCATGCTGAGACTAGGGCAAACCCTGTGCCAGCTTCAAAAAACTGTTTTAAATCAATGGCTTAAGCTGCTAACTGCATGTAAGCAGTTGTGCGACCCGTGGTTTGGGGGGGAAATCCAGTGTTTTTGTCGCCGAATGGCGACAGCGGGGCAGGGCGCTAGAGAAAAACTGAATCAAATCAACGACCTAGTCGTGTCGCTCATCAGCGACGTCTTCGTTGTCCACAGCGTCGTTCTTGAAGTTTCCGGGGGTCAATGCGTGCTTTTGCAGCAGCCGGTAGAACTCCGTGCGGTTGCGCTGTGCCAGGCGCGCCGCGTCGGCTACATTGCCATCCGTCATCTTGAGCAGGCCCACCAGGTACTCGCGCTCAAACCTTTGCCGGGCCTCAGCAAAGCTCAGCACCTGGGTAGATGGCGTGCGCAGCGCGCGCTGCACCAGCGTCAGGGGCACCAGGGGCGTGGTGGACAGGGCACACACCTGTTCGACGACGTTGTAGAGCTGTCGCACGTTGCCAGGCCAGGCGGCCAGGGTCAGTGCCTTGAGCGCCTCGGGTGCAAAGCCTGACAGGCGCTTGTCGTACTTGCGCGCCAGCTTGTCGAGAAAGTGGTTGGCCAGCAGCGCGATGTCTTCGCGCCGATCTCCCAGGGTGGGCAGCGCCAGCGTGACCACATTGAGCCGGTAGTACAGGTCTTCGCGGAACTGGGCCGTGGCCATGGCGGCTTCCAGGTCGCGGTGCGTGGCCGAGATGATGCGCACGTCGATGGGAATCGACTGGCTGGCACCCACGGGGCGCACCGCGCGTTCCTGCAGCACCCGCAGCAGCTTGACCTGCAGGGCGGGCGGCATGTCGCCAATCTCGTCGAGCAACAAGGTGCCGCCTTCCGCCGCCTGGAACAGCCCCTTGTGGTTGCTCACTGCGTCGGTAAAGGCCCCTTTGACGTGGCCGAACAGTTCGGATTCGAGCAGGGCTTCGGGGATGGCGCCGCAGTTGACCGCCACAAAGGGGTGGCGCGCGCGCGGGCTGGCGCGATGGATGGCCTGGGCCAGCAACTCCTTGCCCGAGCCGCTATCGCCCAGCAGCAGCACACTGGCGTCCGACTGGGCCACCATGTAGGCCTCGGCCAGCAGGTCGGTCATGCGGTTGGAACGGCTCACGATGTCGGCACGCCATGCTTCATGGGCGTGGGCATGTGTGACGGCGGGGGCGCTCAGGGCAAGTGCCTGGACAATCTTTTCCAGCAGTTCTTTGCCGTCGTAGGGCTTGGTGAGGTAGGTGAACACCCCGCGCGAGGTGGCTTCCACCGCGTCGGGAATGGTGCCGTGGGCAGTGAGCAGGATGACCGGCAGCGAAGGGTGTCGCGCACGCACTTCGTCGAACAGCGCGAGGCCATCGCGCCCAGGTAGGCGCACATCGCTCAGCACGAGCTGTGGGCGTGCCATGTCCAGCTGCGCTAAGGCCGCCTCGGCCGAGCCCACGGCGACCACGTCGTATCCGGCGGCCTGCAAGCGCAGCGACAGCAGCCGCAGCATGTCGGCATCGTCGTCCACCACAAGGACGCGGGCGCGGGGCGTTGTGCGGGATGGGGTGGGGGCGGCTGCCATGGCGGTTTCCTTTGACACCTTCCTGAGCGATCAGGGCGTGGGGCGCTGTGGGCTGCTGCCCGGGGGCGAGGCGGGGGCTGCAGGAAGCGGGGCCGGGCGCGTGGTCAGGCTGCGTTCGATGGCGCGCACGGCCTCCAGCCGTTCGTTGAGCTGGTCGTTGCGGCGCTGCGCCTCGCGCAGTTGCTGGCCCTGCCGCTCCAGCTGGTCTTCCAGCCTGCGTTGCTGCAGAAGCCGCGACTCCATCAGCCGCGCCAGGGGGTGGAGGGCTTGTGCCGCTGTCGTGGTGTTGCTCATCACCCGCTGCACCAGGCCCAGGGCACGGGCCGTATCGACGGGCTGGCGCGTCTGGGCCAATGCTGTTGCCAGAAGGAGGGGGGTCTCCACCGAGGCATCTTCCGCCTCGCCCAGGCGGGCAATCTCTTTGGCCAGCTCTGCGGGGGCCATGCGCAGGGTACGGTCCGTTTGCGCCAGCACCTGCAGGACCGGGATGGCATCAGAAGGAGCGCTGGTGGCGGCGGCCGGGTTGGGGCTGGGGGATTCCGTAGCCACCGGGGCTGGCGTGGGGGCGGTCATGGGCGGAACAGGCGCTGCAACCGCTTGGGGCGCCGTCGCATTGCATCCGGCCAACGTGATGGCTGCAGCCAGCAACATCACCCATACCGGAAAGTCCAGGGCGCGCATGTTGGTGGGGTGGACGGGAGGACAACTAGGCAGCATGCGGTAGTTCCATGCGAAAAAAGGTGTGGACGCCATCTTCCACCAACTGCACCTGGCCGCCGTGGGCGACGATGTACTCTTGGACGATGGAAAGCCCGATGCCGGTGCCGCGCACTGCGTCGTCCGGCTGGCGGATGCCACGGTAAAAAGGTTCGAACACGCGGTCACGGTCTGCCTGGGCCACACCGGGGCCCTGGTCCGAAACGTCCACGCGCACGCAGCCCGCATGGCGCGAGAGGGACAGCCGCACCGTTCCCCCTTTGGGCGAAAAACGAATGGCGTTGGACAGCAGGTTGCTGATTGCCGAGGCGATTTTGTCGGCGTCAATGGGCAGAGAGATGGAGGATCCTTCCACCAGCACCCGCAGGCCCCGGGCTTGCCATTGCAGCCGCTGGGCTTCCACCTGGGCTTCCAGCAGCGCGAGCAGATCGGTGTCGCGCCGCTGCAGCTGGCGTGCCTCAAAGGCTGCAGCATTAAAGCGCAGCAAGGCTTCAATCTCACCTTGCAAAACCAATGTGTTGTGGTGAAGGATCTGTGTAACTTCGCGCTGGCCGGCATTGAGTTCACCGGTCACACCGTCCTGCAGCAGCGCCACGCCCTCGCGCATCGCGGCCAGCGGCGTCTTGAGTTCGTGCGAGACATGGCGCAGGAAGCGGGCCTTGTCCGAATCCAGTTCCAGCAGCCTCAGGCGCAGCCATTCCAGCTGCTGCCCCACGCGGCGTACATCGTCGGGGCCGGAGATCACCACGGGCGCTTCAAGCTGGTTCTCGCCCAACCGCCGGATCGTGCCTTCCAGCCGCTTGAAAGGACGGGCAAGCCAGATGCCCAGCGCCAGGGCCAGGACGAGCGCCAGGACGATCACCCCTACCACCTGGTGCGTCACGTTGCGGCGGCTCGCTTCCACCCGGTCCTGCAGCGCGCGGTTACGTTGTGCATTGATCTCCTGGACCGATTGCACGATGGTGGTATGCAGCGCTTCAAGCGTGACAAATTCTTCCGCTACCCGTTGCTCGTTTTCCAGGGCCCGTTCCGGCGGTGCATCCAGCAGTGCCTTCACGGCGTCAAGATGCGCACGCCACTGGCTGGCCTGGTCTTCGGGAAGGCCGCCCTGGTGCAACTGGTCGAGAACGGCTTGTGCCTCTACGGACATTTCGTTGAAGCTGCGCCGCAGCGGCGCATCCCGCAGCACCAGGGACTGGCGTGCCGCGCGTTCCAGGGCCTGCCCGCGCTGGTTCAATGCCTGGGCCGCTGTGCTCAGCGTGGTGGCCTCGGCGGCACCAAGCCGGCTTTGCACCATGAGCTGTTCCAGGGTGTACAGCGCCCGCAACGAGCTGACCCCCAGCAGTCCCGCTATGAGCAGAAAGGCCAGCAGCAAAAGCTGCTGGAACGAGAGGCCGTGCAGCGGGCCGTCGGCCTTGCGAAGATCCGCGCTTGGCGGGGTGTCTGCCGTCATTGCCAAGGGCGCCGGGTGCGCGTCAGGCTGCGACTGCCGCCTCGCGGGTGAGCACTTCGCCGCGCAGCGTGTAGGCCTTGGCTTCGGTGATGGTGACATCCACCATCTGGCCTACCAGGCGTGACTGACCCACAAAGTTCACCACGCGGTTGCATTCGGTACGGCCCATCAGCTCGGTGGTATCGCGCTTGGAAGCGCCTTCCACCAGGATGCGCTGCACCGTGCCCACGCGGCTCTCGCTAATGGACTTGATGTTGGCGTTGATGACGCCTTGCAGGTGCTGCAGGCGGCGCAGCTTTACGTCGTGCGGCGTGTCATCGTGCAGGCCTGCCGCTGGGGTGCCGGGGCGGGGGCTGAAGATGAAGCTGAAGCTGTTGTCAAAGTGGATGTCGTCAATCAACTTCATCATCTTGTTGAAGTCGTCTTCGGTCTCGCCGGGGAAGCCCACGATGAAGTCGCTGCTCATGGCCAGGTCGGGGCGGATGGCGCGCAGCTTGCGCACCGTGCTCTTGTATTCCATGGCGGTGTAGCCGCGCTTCATGGCCATCAGGATGCGGTCGCTGCCGTGCTGCACCGGCAGGTGCAAGTGGCTGGCCAGCTTGGGCAGCTTGGCATAGGCCTCGATCAGCCGAGGGGTGAACTCATTGGGGTGGCTGGTGGTGTAGCGGATGCGCTCGATGCCCGGGATGTCGGACACGTATTCGAGCAGCAGGGCAAAGTCGGCAATCTCGGCCGTGCCACCCATCTTGCCCAGGTAGGCGTTCACGTTCTGGCCCAGCAGGGTGATTTCCTTCACGCCCTGGTCGGCCAGCCCTGCCACTTCCACCAGCACGTCGTCAAACGGGCGGCTCACCTCTTCGCCCCGGGTGTAGGGAACCACGCAGTAGCTGCAGTATTTGCTGCAGCCTTCCATGATCGACACAAAGGCCGAGGCGCCCTCCACGCGCGCGGGCGGCAGGTGGTCGAACTTCTCGATCTCAGGAAAGCTGATGTCCACCTGCGGCTTGTCCAGGCGCTCACGCTGGTTCAGCATCTCGGGCAGGCGGTGCAGGGTTTGGGGTCCAAACACCACGTCCACATAGGGGGCGCGCTTGATGATCTCTGCGCCTTCCTGGCTGGCCACGCAGCCACCCACGCCAATCTTCACGCCGCGTGCCTTCAGGTGCTTGATGCGGCCCAGGTCGCTGAAGACTTTCTCTTGCGCCTTTTCGCGCACCGAGCAGGTGTTGAAGAGGATGAGGTCGGCTTCGTCCACGTTCTGCGTGGGCTCGTAGCCCTGGGCAGCGTGGAGCACGTCGGCCATCTTGTCCGAGTCGTACTCGTTCATCTGGCAGCCGAAGGTTTTGATGAAGACTTTTTTGGCCATGGCAGGCTCTCTTGCAATCAGAAAGAAAAAGGGCGGAGCACCGCAGCGCGCCGCAAATATTCAAGGGCCGCGCCGGGACACAGGGCGCGGCTGATGGGTCAACGCATCACTTGCGGATGACGTCGTACTCGGTGCGGTAGTTGCGCTCGACCGTGTCGCTGCCCTTGCGGGGCTGCTCGGCTTCGCCCTGGGTCAGGATCCAGGCGGTGATCAGCATGCCGGTGCTGTTTTCGATCACGTAGTTCACCTTGTAGCTCTGCCCCAGCACCGTGTGCATCATGACCAGCGTGTTCTGAGGGCTCAGCAGGCGCATGCCAGGCGCCAGGCGGATGGTGCGGCCATTGAGCGTGGCCTCCGATGCCGTGTTGAGGGTCAGGGTGCCGCGCTGGGCCGCATCGGGAAAGGTCCGCATGCCGCCAAGCCCGGGCTGTACCTGAGCGGACACCGGCAGGGTGCCGCAGAGCAGGGCGCAGGCCACAGCCGCGATGAGCTTTCGTGCGGGTGCCGTCGGCGAAGTGAGGGAGAAAGCAGGCGAGGAAGTCGTGGTGCAGCGGTTCATGGTTTACATCCAGGGGCTGAAACAGCGATTCTAAAAGCGGGGCCAATCCCGCAGTTCTCAAAAATAATAGCTGCTCGCGCTTGGTTTTAAAGGATTTCCAGCGGTTTCCCATTGAAAACCAATGGTACCAAGCGTCGGCAGCTATGATTTTTTCGGTGCGGCTGCCCAATAAAAAACCCACAGTGCGCATGCACTGTGGGTTGGATTTGGTGGTCGTAGGTGGACTTGAACCACCGACATCAGCATTATGAATGCTGCGCTCTAACCAACTGAGCTATACGACCGCAGTCCAAGATTATAGAACAAAAATTATTGGTGTGTGAAGTTCGCGGTGCGCTTGTTCATGAAAGCGTCCATGCCTTCCTTCTGGTCCTGGGTGGAGAACAGGGCGTGGAAGAGGCGGCGCTCGAACATCACACCGTCCGACAGGCTGCCTTCGAAGGCGCGGTTGACCGACTCCTTGGCCGCCATCACGGCGATCTGGGAGAAGCCTGCAATGATGATGGCGGCACCCAGTGCTTCGTCCATGAGCTTGTCGTAGGGCACCACGCGGCTGACCAGGCCGGAACGTTCGGCTTCCACCGCGTCCATCATGCGACCGGTCAGGGCCATGTCCATCGCCTTGGATTTGCCCACTGCGCGCGGCAGACGCTGCGTACCGCCTGCGCCGGGGATCACGCCCAGTTTGATTTCGGGTTGGCCGAATTTGGCGTTTTCAGCGGCGATGATGAAATCGCACATCATGGCCAACTCGCAGCCACCGCCCAGCGCAAAACCGCTGACAGCGGCAATGACGGGCTTGCGGATGGAGCGGATCGCTTCCCAGTTGCGGGTGATGTAGTCGCCCTTGTAAGTGTCTGCGAAACTGTATTTCGCCATGGCGCCAATGTCGGCGCCTGCGGCAAACGCCTTTTCACTGCCTGTGACGATGATGCAGCCGATTTTTTCGTCAGCATCAAAGGCCTTAAGTGCCGCGCCCAGCTCATCCATGAGCTGGTCGTTCAGCGCGTTGAGCTGCTTGGGCCGGTTGAGCGTGACGATACCAACCTTGTCCGCCTCAATGCGAACCTCGATAGTTTCGTAAGACATGAAATCTCCTGGGTTTATAGGTAGTTATGAAAGCACGAACGAATATACCCAAGCATGCCCGAACCTATGCACTGGTAGGTAGAACACCGTACCAATCCGGTGTCATGTCCCTGGCTCAGTTCAACCATCGCCCCAAGGCGGCAGCGTTGGCAATCGACAGGCTCACCGTGTCTGGCACCGTGGCGGTGGTGCGGGAGGTCTTCTTGGGGGGCGTGGACGCACTGCGGGCCGACAGTTCGAGCGGCAACCGCAGCAGTCGGCCGTCCCGTGCCACCAGCGCTGTCAGGGATGTCTCGGTGCCAGCATAGAACGCCACGTCCTCCAGCTTGCTGATGCGCCACCCCTGGCCTTTCACATCGATGCCCAGCCACTCATCGCCAGCCGCCATGCCCGCCTTTTCCCCAGGGCCACCTCGCAGCACGGTCTTGATTTGCACGCTGTGGTTTTCTCCCACCCGCAGCCCCAGCCGCTGCGCCCATTGGGGGGTCTCCGCCTTGAGCAAAACGCCGTTGGCTTCCAGCAACTCTGCCAGCGGCAGTTCTGCGGTGCTGTGCACCCACCGCGCCAGTTCTGTGTCGAAGGGCCGGTCGGACAGTTCTTTCAATACTGCCAGCAAATCGTCTTGCGACATCGGGCCGCCCTGGCACCGCAGCCACAGCGTGCGCATGACCTCATCCAGGCTGGTCTTGCCTTCGCGGCGCAGGGCCAGGTCCAGGCACAGGGCCACCAGCGAGCCCTTGGTGTAGTAGCTGACCGTCGCGTTGGGGGTGTTTTCGTCCTGGCGGTAGTACTTGACCCAGGCGTCAAAGCTGGCTTGCGCCACGGTCTGCACGGCCCTGCCTGGTGTCTGAAGCACCTGGTTGATGGTTTTGGTGATGAGCTTCAGGTACGCAGCGTCGTCAATCAACCCTGCACGGCGTAGCAGCAAATCGTCGTAGTAACTGGTAAAGCCCTCGAAGAACCACAGCAGCTCCGTGTAGTTTTCGCGGGTGTAGTCGTATTGGGCAAAATCGGCGGGGCGCAGCCGCTTGACGTTCCACGCGTGGAAGTACTCGTGGCTGATCAGGCCCAGCAGTGTGGTGTATCCATCACCAGTGCGGGCCTCATCGACCCGTGGCAGGTCGCGCCGGCCACAGATGAGCGCGGTGGAGTTGCGGTGCTCCAGCCCTCCGTAGCCGTCGCCCACGGCGTTGAGCATGAACAGGTAGCTCTTGAAAGGCGCCTTGCCTTCGCCATGCCAGAAGCGGATTGCGGTCTCGCAGATCTTCTGGGTGTCTGCCAGCAGGCGCTTGCCGTCAAAAGAGGGCGCGGCACCAGCCACCACAAAGCGGTGCGGAACGCCGCAGGCCGTGAAGCGGCCGGTCCAGAACATGCCCATTTCCACCGGGCAGTCAACCAGCTCGTCGTAGTTCGCCGCAGCGTAGAGACCAAACCCCTTCTTGTCTGTCTTGACGGGGGACAAGCCGGTGGCCACTGACCAGGTGGCCGTAGCAGGCGTGCTGGCAATATCGAGCGTGTGGCGCTGCGTTTCCTGGCCCTGCACGCGCAGGCACAGGCTGGTGCCGTTGAAAAACCCGCGCGATGCGTCCAGCCAGGCCGTGCGCACCGAGGTGTCGTAGGCGCAGACGGCGTAGGACAGCACAAGGGGCTTGTTGGGACTGCATTCAGCTTGCCACCGATGCTTGTCCAGTTGCGTGAGCTTCACTTCCCGCGTGCCCTGATGGGCTTTGAGCTCTTGCAGATTTTTGGAGAACTCCCGCACCAGATAGCTCCCCGGAATCCAGATCGGCAGCGAGACCTCTTGCTGCGCCGAAGGGTGGGGAATCGTCAGTGCAATGCGAAACAGATGACCGTGCAGGTCCGCTGGCTCAACGTGGTAGTGAATGGCGGCGGATTCTGGCTTGCGGGTTGAGGGCATGGGCAATTGCAGGTTCGGGCCTTGTGGTCAGATGGCGCGGCCCGTGGGCGCGGGGCCTGCGCGCATGCAAAACGCGTATTAGTTGGCGGCAGGGGTTTCGCTGCTGGCCTCGGCCAGGCGCTTTTCCACTTCCTTGGCGCCGATGGCTCCCGGCACGCGGGCGCCGTTGGCAAAAATCAGCGTAGGCGTTCCTGTGATCTTGTGCTTGCGGCCAAATGCCAGGTTGCGCTGCAAGGCGCTGGTATCGCAGCTCGATGCAGGCACAGGCTTGTCCCGCACCATGAGATCCTGCCAGGCCGTCACCTGGTCTTTGGAGCACCAGATGTTGCGCGATTTTTCCGCAGAGTCGGGGCTGAGGATGGGGTACAGGAACAGGTACACCGTCACGTTGTCCACGTTCTGCAGGTCGCGTTCAAAACGCTTGCAGTAGCCGCAGTTGGGGTCCTCAAAAACGGCCAACTTGCGTTTCCCGTCGCCCCGCACAATGGTGAAGGCGTCTTTGAGGGGCAGTGCCGAGAACTCGACGGCTGTGAGCTTTGCAATGCGGTCTTCGGTCAGATTCCGGCGCACTTTCGTATCGATCAGTTCACCCTGGATCACATAGTTGCCCTTGGCGTCCGTGTAGAAAAGGTCCGTCCCGATGCGTACCTCGTAGAGGCCTTTCATGGGGGTGGGGCGCACCTCGTCAATCTTGTCCATTTGGGGAATGCGTTCAGCGAGCGCCTTGCGGATGTCCGCTTCTTGTGCGGTGGCGGCAAAGCCGGAGGCCAGTGCGGCGGCAGCGAGCAGGGTGGGAATCAGTTTCATGGTGTTCTCGTTAAAACGGTCTGGTGGCTCCCAGAGGGCGGCCACCGGTGTGGTCAGTAATTTCCCATGGCCTGGCGGGCCACGAAGTGCTTCAGCGGGCCGCTCAGTTCAAAGCCCTTCATTCCCCAATTGCGCAGCGCCTGCAGGGGCCCTTCCTGGCGGGAGAAGAGTTGTTGCAGGCCATCCGTCGCCAATCCCATCGGCAGCAGGGCTGCCTTGCGCTCGCGCTCGTAGCCCCGCAGCAAACGTACATCAGCCACACTGCGCCAGTAGTCGCGCCCATGCAGTGCGCTGGCCAGGGCTTGGGCGTCCGCCAGTCCCAGGTTCAAGCCCTGGCCTGCGAGCGGATGCACGTTGTGCGCCGCGTCACCAGCCAGCACCCAGCTGCGCGGGTTTTTTCCGGTGGATGGCAAGCTGCCACACCAGCGGTCTGCTTTTGCAAGCTGCAGGGGCCAGGCTGCTCGTTCCGCACTGAGCGTCAGCGACCCCAGGGATTCCCGGCTGGCCATCTGGAGCTTCTGCGCGAATTCTTCAGGGGACAAGGCCATCAGCGGCGCGACCTGTTCCTGCAAGACGGACCAGACAACCGCCACGGAGTTCCCCTGCGGCCCGCCCAAAGGCAAAAAAGCCAGAATGCCGTCGGGCAAAAACCATTGCCGTGCCACCTGTTCGTGGGCGCGTTCACACTGCAATCGGGTGGCGATGGCGTGTTGCCCATACGGCGTCACCTGAAAACCCACACCAAACTCTTCGCGCGTGCTGCTGGCGCGGCCCTCGCACACCACGGTCAGGGCCGCCGGCACGGGGGCATCGACCATTTCCACCTGGGGCTGGTAGCGCAGAGCTTCGGCGAGGCGGGCCTCCAGGGCGGGCACGTCAACGATCCAGGCCAGGGCTTCCACCCCTTGGGTGGCCGCATCAAAATGCACGGCGCCATCCCGGTCTCCCTGTACCTGCATGGATCGCACGGCTGTGGCGTGCTCTGCATCGGGCCAGCTGCGAAGCGATTCCAGCAGTTTGCGCGATGCTGCGTTCAGCGCATAGGCCCGCACATCGGCGGTTGCGGGGGCCTTCGGGCCGGGTGCAGGTAGCAGGGCCACTTTCAGCCGTTCGCGGGCCAGCAGCAGTGCCAGCGTCTTGCCCACAATGCCGGTGCCGCGAATACAGATATCAAAGGTTTGGGCCATGGCGGCATTGTAGGAGCGGGCCTGGGCCCTTGGGCGCGGTGCAAAATCGGGCTCGCTGTCCAACTGGTCATTTTTGAGGAGCACCTTCGCGTGAGTTTCCACCCTGATTCCGATCTGTCGGGCACCATCGCGCGCCTGTTTGTCTATCCCGTCAAGTCGTGTGCCGGCATTGAAGTGCAGCAGGCCTTGCTCACCGATACGGGGCTCGATCTGGACCGTGCCTGGATGGTGGTAGACGCTGAGGGCATGTTTGTAACCCAGCGCACGCTGCCGCGCATGGCGCTGATTCGCCCGCAGCTCAAAGGCGATGAGATGGTGCTGCGTGCGCCTGGCATGCTGGCCTTGCATGTGGCCATCGATGCGGTCGAGGCGCCCGCCACAGTGACCGTGTGGCGCGACACGGTGCCCGCATGGGACATGGGTGCCGTGGCGGCGCAGTGGTTTACGGACTTCCTCGGTCAGCCCTGCCGCCTTGTCCGTTTTGATCCTGAATACCGCCGCTTGTCCAGCATGGAATGGACGGGCGGTGTCGAGGCGCCGAACCAGTTTGCCGATGGTTTTCCGTTGTTGCTCGCCAGCCAGGCATCGATGGATGAGCTGAACGTGCGACTTCAGGCTGCAGGCCATGCCGCCGCTGGGATCGAGCGGTTTCGGCCCAATGTGGTCCTGGCCGGGGTGGACGCACACGACGAGGACCGAGTGGATCTGGTGCGTGTGGATGCGCAAGAGGGTGAAATCCACCTGCAGCCCGTCAAACCCTGTTCGCGGTGCCCCATTCCTGACATCGACCCCGCTACAGCCGAAAGCAACCCATCGGTGGGGGACACCCTGCGGACCTATCGGAAGGACCAACGGCTCGATGGCGCCATCACGTTCGGAATGAATGCCATCGTGCGCCAGGGGGCGGGCCAGATGCTGCGCGTGGGTCAGCGGGTGGCGGCCGATCTGCGCTTCGACTGACGGTGTGAACATGGCGTGAAAGGGTGATAGCTGGCTGGCCCGTAAAATCGGCGGTTTGTCTCCGAAATCCAGAAAGCCCTGCCATGAGCCTCCAATGCGGCATCGTGGGCTTGCCCAACGTCGGCAAGTCCACCCTTTTCAACGCGCTGACCAAGGCCGGCATCGCCGCCGAAAACTATCCGTTCTGCACCATTGAGCCCAACGTGGGCGTGGTGGAAGTGCCTGACCCCCGCCTGCAGCAGCTCGCCCAGATCATCTCGCCCGAGCGCATCGTGCCCGCCATTGTCGAGTTTGTGGACATCGCTGGTTTGGTGGCCGGTGCCAGCCAGGGTGAAGGCCTGGGCAACCAGTTCCTGGCCCACATCCGAGAAACCGACGCCATCGTGAACGTGGTGCGCTGCTTTGAAGACGACAACGTGATCCACGTGGCTGGCCGTGTGGACCCGATCTCGGACATCGAGGTGATCCAGACCGAGCTGTGCCTGGCCGACATGGGCACCGTCGAAAAGGCGCTCAATCGCTACACCAAGGCTGCCAAGTCGGGCAACGACAAGGATGCCGCCAAGCTGGTGGCGCTGCTCACGCGCATCCAGGCTGCGCTCAATGAAGGCAAGCCCGCCCGCTCGGTCGAGATCACCAAGGAAGAGCAGCCGCTGCTCAAGTCCTTGTGCCTGATCACCGCCAAGCCCGCGATGTTCGTGGGCAACGTGAGCGAAGACGGCTTTGAGAACAACCCTTTCCTCGACCGCCTCAAGGACTACGCTGCCAGCCAGAATGCCCCCGTGGTGGCCATCTGCGCCAAGATGGAAGCCGAGATGGCTGAAATGAGCGACGAAGACCGTGACATGTTCCTGGCCGAAATGGGCCAGACCGAGCCCGGCCTCGCACGCCTGATCCGGGGCGCCTTCAAGCTGCTGGGCCTGCAGACCTATTTCACTGCGGGTGTGAAGGAGGTGCGCGCGTGGACCATCCACATTGGTGACACGGCACCCCAGGCGGCCGGCGTGATCCACGGTGACTTCGAGCGCGGCTTCATCCGTGCGCAGACGATTGCCTTCGACGATTTCATCGCCTACAAGGGTGAGCAGGGCGCCAAGGATGCTGGCAAGATGCGCGCCGAAGGCAAGGAATACGTGGTCAAGGACGGCGACGTGTTGAACTTCCTGTTCAACGTCTAAAAATCACTGAAAACGCCATCGGGTCATGGCCCGGTGGCCCGCAATCCCTGCAGGGCCCCTGGCATGCAGGGATTTTTTACGACCGTTTGGCAGGGGGGCACGCATCCCCCTGAGCATCGATTTCTATGAACACTGGAATCCTCTACGCCGCCCTGGCTTACATCGCCTGGGGCCTGTTCCCCTTGTATTTCAAGCAGGTGGCAGACGTGCCCTCGCTCGAGGTGGTGATGCACCGCACACTGTGGTCGCTGGTGTTTGTATTTGGCGTACTGATGGTGCGCAGGCAATGGTCGTGGATGGGGACCGTGCTGCGCCAGCCCAAGGTGCTGGCGGCATTTGTGCTGTCTGCGATGCTGCTGTCGGGCAACTGGCTTACCTATGTGTGGGCGGTGCAAAACCAGCACGTGGTAGACGCCAGCCTGGGCTATTTCATCCTTCCTCTGGTCAACGTCGCGCTGGGCTTTGTATTTCTGCGTGAGCGGCCTCGCTCGGGCCAATGGATGGCGGTGGCCGTGGCGGCCGCTGGCGTGCTGTGGCTGGCGGTGCAGGCTGGGCGCCTGCCCTGGATTGCACTGGTGCTGGCCTTGAGTTTTGGCTTCTATGGGTTGTTGCGCAAGGTTGCTGTGCTGGGCGCACTGGAGGGTCTCGCGCTGGAGACGCTGGTGCTCGCGCCGGTGGCCGCCGTTGTGCTGGGCTGGTGGGCGTGGCAAGGCCAGGGTGCGCTGGTGCAGGGCACGCCCGCCACCGTCGGCTGGCTGCTGCTTGCGGGCCCCATGACGGCAGTTCCGCTGCTGCTGTTTGCGGCGGGTGCGCGCCTGATCCCGATGTCCACCTTGGGCATCCTGCAGTACATCTCGCCCAGCCTGCAGTTTGCGCTGGGCGTGTGGTTGTTCCATGAACCGTTCGAGCCAGCGCGCCTGGTGGGGTTTGTCTTGATCTGGGCGGCGCTGCTGGTCTACAGCATGGAAGGCTGGTGGACGCGTCGGCGGGTTGTAGTGGCCTGAAGAAGGGCCGAGTGCTCCCCGCACCGCATGCGTGGGACCAGGGGCTGGGAGTCTTTCCGATGGGGCTCGCGTCGCATTCATTGCACAGATTTGCTGCGCCGCTGGTGGCGCTACTGGAAAACACGGAGCGCGACGGTGTCAGTTCTGCGTAAGATGCGCGGGCTCGTCTGCCGGGTGTTGGTGCCTGCAGCCTGCGCATTTCGGTGAAGCATCACCCGAACGAACCCGGGCTCAGGCCTGCCTCCACATGTTTTTTGGTCGCAAGAATCCGTTTTCGGCGACGGACGCCTTTCCCCTGTCCGACGCTGTCATGGAGTTCGATGACTCGTCTTCAGCCATGGTGCGCCCGGCCCGCCGCGCGCTGGATGGAATGGGGCCGCGCAGTGGGCGCAGTGCGCGCGAAAAATGGTTGCTGGCCGCAGGGCTGATGGGGCTCTATGCGCTGGCGATGCTGGGGTTTTGTGCGCTGGGCATGGTGGACCTCCAGGTGCTCGCCGTGTTGGGCGTGCTGGTGGCTGTGGTCTGCGCGACCTTCTGGGGCATTTTCAACACGGGCTTGCACAAAAATGTGCGGCATCGGCACCTGAAGCTGGCCATGGTGGCTACAGCGCTCGCGTGCATGCTCGGCATTGTCTACCTGGCGCCCGTTACGCAAATCCTGTTGGCGCCATTCACCTTTGTGGCCGTGGCCTATGGCATTTTCACTGTGCCACGGCCCACCCTGCTGGCACTGGCGGCCTGCATGTTGTGCCTCTATGCCGGGGTGGTGGGGCTGCACTATCTGGAGCAGCAGAACAACGCCCTGCTGCGCCTGGAGGCATTGCATTGGGTGGCTCTGGCGGTCTCTTTGCCCGCCTTCATTGCCCTCATGGGCCGCGTGCAGCGCCTGTACCGCAGCCTCTACCATGCAAGCCGCAAGATCAAGAACATCCAGGAAGACGCCCAGCGCGATCCGCTGGTGGGATGCTTCAACCGCCGCTACGTGTTGGCCGCGCTGGAAGAGCAAAAACAGCTGGCCGACGAAAGTGGCATCCCGTTGTGCCTGGCCGTGCTGGACATTGACCACTTCAAGCGCATCAACGATGAGCTGGGACATCTGGGGGGCGACGAGGTGCTGCGCACCTTTGCGCGCATCGCGCAGCAGGGCGTGCGCGGGGGCGATGTGTTTGGCCGGTATGGGGGTGAAGAGTTTCTGCTCATCTTCCCTGGCACTTCGTTGCTGCCTGCGCTCAATACCTGTGAGCGCATTCGCGCGCAGGTGGAAACCCATGCCTGGACCGGATTGCTCAAGGGCCGGGTGACGGTATCGGTCGGGGTGACGCAGTATGTGTTGGGGGAATCGGTGCTGGAGTTCTTCTCGCGGGCCGATACCGCCATGTACATGGCCAAGGAAGGCGGGCGCAACCAGGTGGTGGTCGAGGAGCCCGTTGCCAAAGGCGATTCGCAGCTGTCGGACTTGTCGATCTCCAGCAGCAACGCTTTCCTGTAGGTGCTGGCCGTTGTTTGCGCTGGCCGGGTTGACAAGCGGCCTTCGGTGTTCACACTGAACGCCTGTTCCCATCCCCTGCGTTGGGTGGCAAGGCTGCCTTTCGCGCTTGCGCGTTGGTGCCTTTCCCCCGCGTCCGTTCCATGCCCTCATCCACCGACCTGTCGGCCGAATTCGCCACCGCCCAGCAGCGTGTGCGTCTGCTGCAGCAACAACCGCAGGCTTTTCCCCACCCTGTAGAGCGCGTGGAATGTATCGAGACCCACATCTCCTGGGTGCTGCTTGCGGGTGACTTTGCCTACAAGCTCAAAAAACCCTTGCAGCTGGACTTTCTGGACTTCAGTACCCATGCCCTGCGGCACGCCGCCTGCGAGGAAGAGCTGCGCATCAATCGCCGCACGGCGCCGGGCCTGTACTTGGGCCTTGTAGGTTTGGTGGGTCAGGTGACTGCTGGGGCGGATGGCGCCCCCACCACGCTTCAGGTCGTGCCGTGGAAAGACGCTCTGCCAGGCGCCGAACCCGTCGTGTGGATGCGACGTTTTGCCCAGGACGCACTACTCGCCGCTGCACTGGATGCGCATCGCGTGTTGCCTGCGCAGATCGACCAGCTGGCGTGCCATGTGGCGCAGTTCCACGACGCAGCTGCCATCGCTTCAAGCACCGACAGCTGGGGCACGGCGGCAGCGGTGCAAGCGCCAGTGGATGACTGTGTGGCGGCTCTGCGCGCACCCGTGGCAAGCGCGTTGCCCGGTCAGGGCCCCCTGCTAGCGCAGGTGGTCGGCTGGTGCCGGCACCAGGGGCGGACCCTGACCACCACATTCGAGGCACGGCGGGCAGCCGGTCGGGTGCGCGAATGCCATGGCGATTTGCATCTGGCCAACATTGCACTCATCGATGGCGAGGCCCAGCTGTTCGATGCCATCGAGTTCAACCCCGCCTTGCGCTGGATCGACTGTGTGGCCGATATCGCCTTTGTGGTGATGGACCTCGCGGCCCATGGCCGGGCCGATCTGGCCTGGCGGTTTTTGAACCGGTGGCTGGAGCACACGGGAGACTACGCGGGCCTGTCCGTTTTGCGGTACTACGGAGCCTACCGCGCGTTGGTGCGGGCGCGGGTTGCTGCCCTGCGGCTGAATCCAACCTGCGGTGATGGCAGTGCGCAGGCTGTGCAAGCCCTGGAGGAATATCTGGAACTGGCGGCGGGTTTTGCGGGGCAACGGCGTGCGCGCTGGCCGGTGGCGCGCCCTGCTGCGTTGTGGCTGGCCCATGGCTTTTCGGGGGCGGGCAAGAGCACCCATGCGCTGACCCTGGCGTGCCAGCGTGGATTGGTGCGCGTGCGGGCGGATGTGGAGCGCAAGCGCCTGTTCGGCCTGGCGCCTAATGCTTCCAGCGACGGCGTACCTGGCGGCATCTACACCGCCGAGGCTACATTCCGCACGCACCAGCGGTTGGCGCAAGTGGCACGCGAGGTGCTGGTGGCAGGCTACTCCGTGATCGTGGATGCCACCTTGCTGGACCGCGATGCCCGCGCGCTTTTCCTAGCCCTGGCCGATTCTGTGCAAGTGCCCTGCCACATCCTGTCGTTCGAGGCCCCCTTGCCGGTGCTGCGCGAGCGTGTGCGCCAGCGCGCGCTGGCCGGAGCCGGTGCGTCAGAGGCGGACGTGGCCGTGCTGGACGCCCAGTGGGCCCGCGCCCACCCGCTGCAGTCCCACGAAGAGGCGATCACGCTGCACGTGGACACCACGGTGCCCGTGAACTGGGACCGTCTATTGCCGCCCTGATCCCGGTGGCTTCGGCGGGCCACTACATCGCCAGATGCCCTGGCATGAAGTACAGCAACACGCTCGTCAGAACCAGATAGCGGAAGAATTTGCCCACAGCCATATAGGCCAGGCAAGGCCAGAACGGCAGCTTGAGCCAGCCTGCCACAGCACACAGCGGGTCGCCCACCACGGGCAGCCAGCTCATCAGGCAGGCGGGGGCGCCAAAGCGCCGAAGCCAGTTCAGCGCGCGAACTTCAGTGGCATTGCCACGGGCCTTGTCCACCACCTTGTGAGCGCCCAGGCCCATCCACCAGCTCACACCACCGCCCAGCGTGTTGCCAACAGTGGCCACCAGGATGGCGGGCCAGAAGAGTTCAGGGTTGATCTTGATCAAGCCGAACACCGCAGGCTCCGAGCCCAAAGGCAGCAGCGTGGCGGAGATGAACGCCACCACAAAGACCGTGCTCAGGCCGAACTGCGGCAGCGCAAGCCATTCCAGCAGCTGGTGCATCCAGATTTCCATAGGGGCCAAGTGTAGGGCTGCGCAGCCGGTGCTTTGGTGCCAGAGGGCGCTGTCCTACGCCGGGCTGCGCCATCTGCGCATGGCTTGCAAGGGGCTCCTTTCTTATCGTGGTAACCACACCGTCCCCCGAAAAATTCCCAAGGAGGAGGCAGCATGCAACGTTTTGAACCCCACGTCTTCCCCAGCACCACCCCTCTGGCTGGCGCGCCTGTTGGCTCTCGCTGGCTGCCTCTGGCCCTGGCGCTACTGATGGCTGCCTGTGTGCACAGCCCACGGGCAGCGGTGCCTGAACTCCAACCCGCTGAGGTGCATGTCGCCAGCCCTTGCAGCGAAACCCCTTCTGCGCGTGCCGCCTTGCAGCGGGTGGGCCAAGAATTGCAGGCGCAGGGCATGGTGTTGCAGGCTACCTGCCCGGCCACTGGTGGCGGCTGGGTGGTGCAGGTGCGTGTGGTGGACGGCATGAAGGCCAGCAAGGTGGTGCGCGGGCCACTGGCCGATGGGCACGATGTGGACATGGGAACGCCTGCGGGTGCGGCGCTGGCGGGGGCAGAGTCGGCCGCCCAGGGCTTCTCGCCCGATGTGCTGCACAACCGCGCCTGGCTGCGTGCGACGATGGCCCGCCACCAGTTTGAAAACACCCCCGATGCTTGGTGGCACTTTGCGCTGCGCGGCGCTGCAACGGTGCACACCGCGGACGCTGACCTCGCCGCGCGATGACCTTGCTCCCTGCGGGGTGGTACTCGCCCCGGCTGCGCGTGAGGGTGACAAAGCCGTCCGATTTTCAGCGGTCGAGATATTTCATTTGCTGAAATTTTGAGCAGGTACAATCCTGCCTCCTTTTTCAGCATCTGCTGCTGCCTCCCTATCCCACCCCGCCCATGCACATCGGCCACATTCCTTTGGCGAACCGGTTGTTCGTCGCCCCGATGGCGGGCGTCACCGACCGGCCGTTCCGCCAGCTGTGCAAGGCGCTGGGTGCGGGCTATGCGGTGAGCGAGATGGTGACCTCGCGCAAGGACTTGTGGAACAGTCTCAAGACCTCGCGCCGGGCCAACCATGAAGGGGAGCCGGGGCCCATTGCCGTGCAGATCGCTGGCACCGATGCCCCGATGATGGCCGAGGCTGCGGTCTACAACGTGGAACGCGGCGCGCAGATCATCGACATCAACATGGGCTGCCCGGCCAAGAAGGTCTGCAACAAATGGGCGGGCTCCGCCCTGATGCAGAACGAAGCGCTGGCAGTGGAAATTGCCGCTGCGGTGGTCGAGGCCTGCGCGCCCTTCAACGTGCCTGTCACGCTGAAGATGCGCACCGGCTGGTGCCAGGAGCACAAGAACGCCGTGGCATTGGCGCGGCAGTTTGAAAGCGTGGGCATCCAGATGCTGACCGTGCATGGCCGCACGCGCGAGCAGGGCTACAAGGGCCACGCGGAGTACGACACCATCGCAGCCGTCAAGGCGGCGGTGAAGGTGCCCGTGGTGGCCAACGGCGACATCACCTCGCCCGAAAAGGCGCGCGACGTGCTCGCTGCCACTGGCGCCGACGCGATCATGATCGGCCGCGCCGCACAGGGCCGACCATGGATCTTCCGCGAGATCGGCCACTTTCTGGCCACGGGCGAACACCTGGCGCCGCCGCTGGTGGCCGAGGTGCGCCGCCTGCTGCTGGACCACCTGCAAGACCACTACAGCCTGTATGGCGAGCTGACCGGGGTGCGCAGTGCGCGCAAGCACATTGCCTGGTACCTGCGCGCGCTGCCGGGCGGCGAGGCCTTCAGGCAACACATCAACACGATCGAAGACTGCACCACGCAGTGGCAGGCCGTGGCCGACCACCTGGACGCCCTCGGGCAACAGATGGACCGGCTGCCTGCCGTTACGGGCTTGGACGCAGAACCAGAAGAACAAGAGGGATTGGCTGCATGAGCAAGAAACACATAGAAGAATGCGTGCGCGAGAGCCTGCAGGGCTACTTTCGCGACCTGGGCGGCGAGACGCCCGATGGCATGTACGACATGCTGGTGCGTGTGGTCGAAAGGCCGCTGCTGGAAGTCGTGATGCAGCAGGCCGACAACAACCAGTCCCGCGCGGCCGAATGGCTGGGCTTGAACCGCAACACGTTGCGCAAAAAGCTCGTCGAGCACAAGCTGCTCTGACGTCATTGTGTTATTTGCTATTTAATTTGTAGCTGTTTGCGCTTGATGGATAAGCGCTAGAGCCTGTTTTTATTCAAACTCTCCCCTCCCACACCATGAACGCACTTCTTTCCGTCTCCGACAAGACCGGCATCGTCGAATTCGCCCAAGCGCTGCACGCGCTGGGCATCAAGCTCCTGTCCACCGGTGGCACCGCCAAACTGCTGGCCGACAAAGGCCTGCCCGTGACCGAAGTGGCCGAGGTCACCCAGTTCCCCGAGATGCTGGACGGCCGCGTGAAGACGCTGCACCCCAAGGTGCACGGCGGCCTGCTGGCGCGCCGCGATGTCCCACAACACATGGCCGCGCTGAAGGAACACGGCATCGACACCATCGACCTGCTGGTGGTCAACCTCTACCCCTTTGAAGCCACCGTGGCCAAGGTCGGCTGCACGCTGGCCGACGCCATCGAGAACATCGACATCGGCGGCCCCGCCATGGTGCGCAGCGCCGCCAAGAACTGGAAGGACGTGGGCGTGATCACCTCGGCCGACCAGTACGAGTCCGTGCTGGCCGAGCTGAAGGCCGGTGGCAAGTTGAGCGACAAGCTGCGTTTCGCGCTGTCGGTGGCCGCGTTCAACCGCATCGCCCAGTACGACGGTGCGATCAGCGACTACCTTTCGTCCGTCACCTTCGAAGAAGAAAAGCTGTCGGAAACCTACGTGCCCACGCGCACCCAGTTCCCGGGCCAGAGCAACGGCATCTTCACCAAGGTGCAGGACCTGCGCTACGGCGAAAACAGCCACCAGCAGGCCGCGCTGTACCGCGACCTGTACCCCGCGCCCGGCTCGCTGGTCACCGGCGTGCAATTGCAGGGCAAGGAGCTGAGCTACAACAACATCGCTGACGCTGATGCGGCGTGGGAATGCGTGAAGAGCTTTGACGCCGCCGCCTGCGTGATCGTCAAGCACGCCAACCCCTGTGGCGTGGCCGTGGGCCTGGACGCGTTGAGCGCCTACAGCAAGGCCTTCCAGACCGACCCCACCAGCGCTTTCGGCGGCATCATCGCGTTCAACCGCGTGGTGGACGGCCCGGCCGCCCAGCAGGTGAGCAAGCAGTTTGTCGAAGTGCTGATGGCCCCCGACTTCACGGCCGAGGCGCTGGAGATCTTCAAGGCCAAGGCCAATGTGCGCCTGCTCAAGATTGCACTGCCCGCGCATGGTGGCAAGACCGACTGGGAACGCGGCCGCAACGCCATGGACGCCAAGCGCATCGGCTCGGGCCTGCTGCTGCAGACCGCCGACAACCACGAGCTGTCGCTCATCGACCTCAAGGTCGTGACCCAGAAGCAGCCCACGCTGGAAGAAATGGAAGACCTGCTGTTCGCCTGGAAGGTTGCCAAGTACGTCAAGAGCAATGCCATCGTCTTCTGCAAGGGTGGCATGACCATGGGCGTGGGTGCGGGCCAGATGAGCCGCCTGGACTCGGCCCGCATCGCCAGCATCAAGGCGGGCCACGCAGGCCTGACGCTGCAGGGCACCGTGGTGGCCAGCGACGCCTTCTTCCCCTTCCGCGACGGCCTCGATGTGGTTGTGGATGCGGGCGCCACCTGCGTGATCCAGCCCGGTGGCTCCATGCGCGACAATGAAGTGATCGACGCCGCCAACGAGCGCGGCGTAGCCATGGTGTTCAGTGGCGTGCGCCACTTCCGCCATTGATTCGACCGGCGGTCATCCAGCAAAAAGCGGCTTCCAAGGAAGCCGCTTTTTTTATGCCCTCTGTCAGGATGAAGATGAGGTTCAGGTGCCGAAATTCATCGGCAGTCCCACATAGTTCTCGGCCAGCGACACCGAAGCAGCGCGTGAGTTCACCAGGTAGTCCAGTTCGGCCTCCTGGATTTTCTGCCCGAATTCGCCGGTCTCGGGAAAGCGGTGCATCAGCGAGGTGAACCACCACGAGAAGCGCTCTGCCCGCCACACGCGGCGCAGGCAGCGGTCGGAGTAGGTGTCGATGCCCACGGCTGATTTCTCTGTGTAGAACTCGGTGAGCGCAGTCCACAGGTAACCCACGTCGCTGGCCGCCAGGTTCAGGCCCTTGGCGCCCGTGGGCGGCACGATGTGGGCCGCGTCGCCCGCCAGGAACATGCGGCCAAACCGCATGGGCTCGGCCACAAAGCTGCGCAGCGGGGCAATGCTCATCTCCAGCGCCGGGCCGGTGACCAGATTGGCACGTGCCTCAGGGTCCAGGCGGTTGCCCAGCTCGGTCCAGAACTGGTCGATGGTCCAGTTCTCGATCTTGTCGGTGTTGGGCACCTGCACGTAGTAGCGGCTGCGGGTGGCGCTGCGCATGCTGCACAGCGCAAAGCCGCGCTCGGTGTTGGCGTAAATCAGTTCGTGCGAGACGGGCGGCACATCGGCCAGCACACCCAGCCAGCCAAAGGGGTAGACGCGTTCGTAGGTCTTGAGCAGGTCGGCCGGGGCGCTGGCGCGGCACACGCCGTGGTAGCCGTCGCAGCCTGCGATGAAGTCACAGGCCAGCTCGTGCGTCTGTCCGTCCTTCTGGTAGGTCACGCGGGGGCTTTGGCCTTCGAAGTCGTGCACTTGCACGTTCTGCGCGTCGTACACGGTCGTCAAGCCTTCTGCCGCGCGCGCGTCCATCAGGTCGCGCGTCACTTCGGTCTGGCCGTACACCGTGACGCGGCTGCCGCCGGTCAGCTCGTGCAGGTCGATGCGGTGGCGCTGCCCCTTGAACAGCAGCTCGATGCCATCGTGGGGCAGCCCTTCGGCATGGGCACGGGCCCCGACACCGGCCTTGTCCAGCAGGTCCATGCTGACCTGCTCCAGCACGCCGGCACGGATGCGGCCCAGCACGTAGTCGGGGCTGCGCTGTTCGATGATGACGGCGTCAATGCCGGATTTGTAGAGCAACTGGCCGAGCAGCAGACCGGCGGGGCCTGCGCCGATGATGGCAACCTGGGTACGCATGGTGGACAACCTCACAAAGGCGTTAGAAAGCGGTAAAGGAACAGGGCCAAGCGTAGGTTGATCCATGTCAATTGAAGCCCGGCCCACGCCGCTATCGTGCGATTGATGGATCTGATGTGCGATCATCGCGCAATCTTCCATAGCCTCGGCTCACCTCCAGTCTTCGACCAGGCGACCGACCCCAGGCGCCCCAGGCAAACCATGACCACCGTACCCATCGCCAAGGCAGATTTCATCGAAGGCATGGCCAAGGGCATGGCGGTGCTGGAGAGTTTTGACACCGAGCGCCAGCGGCTCAATGCCACGCTGGCTGCGCAGCGCACGGGCCTCACGCGCGCGGCGGCGCGGCGGCACCTGCTCACGCTGGCGCACCTGGGTTATCTGGAGACGGATGGCAGCTACTTCTGGCTGGCGCCCAAGGTGCTGCGGTTTTCAGGCAGCTACCTGGCCTCGGCCCGCCTGCCGCGTGTGCTGCAGCCCACGCTCAACCGGCTGGCGGCGCAGACGCAGCAGTCGTTTTCGGCCGTGGTGCTGGATGGCAGCGAGGTGGTGATCGTGGCGCGCAGCGGGGTGTACGGCGCGCCGTCGCGCGTGCTGGCCTATGGCCTGCACCTGGGGGCACGGCTGCCGGCGCACCCCACGTCCACGGGGCGCGTGCTGCTGGCGGCATTGCCTCCTGCGCAACTCACTGCGTGGCTCAAGGCCTGCTCACTGCACCGCCTCACGCCCCACACCATCACCCAGGTCGGCCCGCTGCGGCAGGTGGTTGCCAAGGTGCGGCGCGATGACTATTGCCTGGCGGTGGAAGAGCACGAACTGGGCGTGCACGCGCTGGCCGTGCCCCTGCGCAATCTGCAGGGCGACACGGTGGCGGCGCTCAATGTGGTGGCGTCGCCCAAGCAGGTGGATGAAAGCAGTCTGCAGCGCGACATGCTGCCACTGCTGCAGGAGGCCGCCCGCGAGTTGCGCGGGCTGCTGTAAGCCTGAGCTTATGCCGCGACAATGTGCCCCGTGCCCGCCGCGCCCGCCAGCACCTTCAGAGATTTGTCGGTGCTGGCCGTGTAGTTGCGGCTGGTGATGGTGCTCACGTACACCCAGTCGGCGCGGCACTCCGTGGCGGTGGCAGTCAGCACCATGTAGCCACGGCGCGAGGTATCGCAGTACTTCAGCGGCGCGATGAGCTGCTGCAGCGCACCGGCCAGTGTGGCGGGGTTTTCGTTCGGCAGGTATTCCTCAAACCCCGGCGAGGTGACGGACGAGGTGGCAAATTCCACACCCACGGCATTGCCGCTCATGTCCCGCAGCTCGTTGGCCCAGGCGTTGTGGGTGTCGCCCGACAGCACCACCAGGTTCTTGCCCAGGCTGCGCGAGGTGGCCAGCACCGTCTCGCGTGCCACCTGGTAGCCGTCCCAGGCGTCCAGGTTGTAGGGAATGGAGGGCTGCGCCAGGATGGCCTGCTCGGCCGGTGTGAGGCTGGCGGGCGCTGTCTGCGCGCGTCCCACCAGGGCCGCGTACTGGCTGACGGTGACGCCTGCGCCGGGTTGCAGCGTTTCCATCAGGATGGGCGCGGGAATGTTCATGCGACCCATCAGCACCTGCTGCCCCAGCACCTGCCAGGTAGCGCTGGATGTGGCCATCTGCTGCTGAAGCCACTGTGTCTGCGTGGTGCCCAGCAGCTGGCGACTAGTGCTACCCACGGCGGCGGTGAACGCGGCGGCGTCAAAGCCGGTGGCGGTGAAAAACTGGCCGTAGTCGAGCTGCTCATCGCGTGCCACCACGCGGGTGTCGAGCATGTGCAGCGCCACCAGGTTGCCGAATGCAAAGCTGCGGTAGATCAGCTCGGGCTGCACGTTGCGGGTGGGCATCCACTCGTGGTACGCCTGCATGGCCGCGGCTTTGCGCGCGCTGAAACTGCCTTCGGTGGCGCTCTGGTGGTTTTCTGCGCCGTTGCTCCAGGTGTCGTTGGTGATCTCGTGGTCGTCCCACACGGCGATCATGGGGGCGGCTGCGTGCAGGTCCTGCAGGTCGGAGTCGGTTTTGTATTGGGCGTGGCGCTGGCGGTAGTCGGCAAGGCTCAGGATCTCGTGGGCAGGCTGCGACAGGCGCCCCAACGCGCCTGCGTTGGCTGACGCATATCCACCCCGGGCATATTCATAGACGTAGTCGCCCAGGTGGACGGTGGCATCCAGGTCATTGCGGCGGGCCGCGTCGGCATACACATTGAAGTAGCCGGCGGGGTAGTTGGCGCACGAAAACACGGCCAGCTTGACCTGCGCCACGCTGCCGGTGGGCAGGGTGCGCGTGCGGCCGGTGGCGGTGTGGGCAGCGTACGCACGAAAGCGGTAGTAGTACGTAGTGGCCGCCTTGAGCCCGGTGGCATCGACCTTGACGGTGAAGTCCTTGCTGGCCAGCGCCGTGGTCTTGCCTTGGGCAGCGATGGAGGTGAAGTTGCTGTCTGTGGCAAGTTCCCATTCGACAGGGATATCGCTGGTGTGGCCAGCGGGTGGGGTCACCCGTGTCCACAGCATCACGCGGTCGGCCAGCGGGTCGCCGCTGGCGATGCCGTGTGCAAACTGCACGGCAGGCGCATCGTCATCGCCGCCGCCGCAGGCCGCCAGCGGCAGGGTGCCCAGCGCGGCTGCAGCGATGCCGAGCTGGCGCACGAAGCGCCGCCGCCCGGCATCGGCCTGCGCAGCGTCGCGGAAAGGGTGGGAGGTAGAGACGAGGGGTTTGTGTGCCATGGCGCGGGTGGTGTGGGGTAAAACACCCGAGCCTGCCCGCATTGCATGACGGCCGCGTGAAGCGAGGGCGCTGCGCCCCCTGCTACAAAAAAATATCAATAAAAAAAGCCTCTAGCGCTTGGTGGTAAAGCGCTGGTAGCTATTATTTTGATAGCTCTTTGAACACTGCGCGCGCGGCAGCCACGGTGGCGGCAATGTCTTCGGGTGTGTGGGCGGCGCTGACAAAACCGGCCTCGTACAGCGCAGGTGCAATATAGATACCGCGATCAAGCAGGCCGTGGAACAGCTGGTTGAAACGCGCGCTGTCGGTCTTGAGCACCTGGGCGTAGTTCTGGGGTAGCTCGGGCATCAGGAAGAAGCCGAACATGCCGCCTTCGCTGTCGGTGCTGAAGGGCACGCCTTCAGCCGCCGCCGCAGCGGCGAGGCCATCAACCAGGGAGCGTGTGGTGGCCGACAGTGCGTCGAAGAAGCCCGGCTTCTTGATCTCGCGCAGCGTGGCCAGCCCGCAGGCCGTGGCCACAGGGTTGCCCGACAGCGTGCCTGCTTGGTACACGGCGCCCAACGGTGCGAGGTTTTCCATGATGGCGCGCGGGCCACCAAAGGCTGCCAGCGGCATACCACCGCCAATGACCTTGCCCAGCACCGTGATGTCGGGTTTGAAGCCGGGGATGCTCTTGGCGTACACGCTCTGCGCGCTGCCCAGGGCCACACGGAAGCCCGTCATCACCTCATCCAGCACCAGCAGCGCGCCGTATTCGGTGCACAGCTCGCGGCAGCGGCGCATGAAGGGCACACTGGCGCGCACCAGGTTCATATTGCCCGCGATGGGCTCGATCATCACGCAGGCCAGTTCCTTGCCGTGCAGGGCAAAGGCCTCTTCGAGCTGAGCGACATTGTTGTACTCGAGCACCAGGGTGTGCTGCACCACCTCGGGCGGCACGCCCGCGCTGGTGGCGTTGCCAAACGTGGCGAGGCCCGATCCGGCCTTGACCAGCAGCGAATCGGCATGGCCGTGGTAGCAGCCTTCGAACTTGATGAACTTGCTGCGGCCTGTGGCGCCACGGGCCAGGCGGATGGCGCTCATGCCCGCTTCGGTACCCGAGCTGACTAGGCGGATCATTTCCATCGACGGCACGAGGCTCAGGATTTCCTCGGCCAGCTCCACCTCGCGTTCGGTCGGTGCGCCAAAGCTGAAGCCTTCGAGCGCTGCGCTCTGCACGGCTTCGAGCACAGCGGGGTGGCCGTGGCCCAGGATCATCGGGCCCCAGGAGCCGATGTAGTCGATGAAACGCTGGTCGTTGGCGTCCCAGAAGTAGGCGCCTTTGGCGCGCTTCACAAAACGCGGCGTGCCGCCCACGGCCTTGAAGGCCCGCACGGGCGAATTCACGCCGCCGGGGATCAGCGCCTTGGCGCGTTCGAACAGGGGGATGTTGAGATCAGTGCTTGGTGTCATGGGGGGGCATCACAAAGCCTTCGAGGGCCTGTGCTTCGTCAATCGGGGGTTCTTCTTCGTCACCATCGGCCTCGTCATCGTCGGGCTGGGCCCAGAACATGCGGTCGGGCACGATATGCCCCATGCCGGGGCGAAAGCCGGCATCCAGGCAGCGGTCGAGGTAGCCCAGAGCTTCGCTGGTGGCTTCGCCCAGGTCGTTGCCGCTGGCCACCAGGGCTGTGAGGGCGGCCGACAAGGTATCGCCCGCGCCGGAGAAGGTGGCGTCGAACAGTTCGAACTTGCCACTGCCCAGCACGGTCTGGGGGGAGGCCAGCACGTTCTCTACAAACTGCTCGGGCAGGGGAATGCCGGTGACCAGGGTGTAGGGCACGCCCATTTCGGACGCGGCCCGGGCAATGTCGCGGGCTGTGGGGCTGCGGTCGCTGGTCCAGTCGGGCAACAGCCAGCGCCACAGGGTGCTGTGGTTTCCAACCAACACCGAGGTCTGCGGTAACAACAATTCGCGGAAGGCATCCAGGTACTCGTCGATCAGCTCATCGCGCCACCAGGACAGGTTGGGCATGTACGCTATCACCGGGACTTCATCATAGTCTGTGGTTATCTCGGCGATGGTGCTGATGTTCTCCGGACTGCCCACGAAACCGACCTTGATGGCCTGGACCGGCAGGTCTTCCAGCACGGCCCGGGCCTGCTCGGCCACCGCCTCGTCGTCAAAGCTGAAGTGGTCGAAAATCTGCGCCGTGTCGCGGGCATAGGCGCCTGTGACCACGGCAATCGGATGCCCGCCCACGGAGGCAATGGTGGTGATGTCGGCTGTCAGTCCTCCAGCGCCGCTGGGGTCGCTGGCATTGAAGACGAGCACGCATGCAGGGCTTGCGTCCTCCAAACCGTCATCTTCAATATCTATGCTTTCGGGGGGGGGAGGGGATGCTTTGATGGTCATGGACCAGATCCTGCTTGAGGGGTGGCACCGAAGCCGCAGCCCACGGAGATGACTAGATACAATCGTTGCATTCTATGTGAAGGCCCTTTAAGCTGTGATCGACTCTAAAACTTGGATGTGTTTGATTTGCGGTTGGATTTATGACGAAGCAGAGGGTTCACCTGAGCACGGCATTGCACCCAATACACCATGGGATCAGGTTCCGATGAACTGGACCTGCCCCGAGTGTGGGGCCCGCAAGGAAGACTTCGAGATGGTTCAGATTTGAGGCGCACCAGCATCATGTGCTGCTGCGTTGTTTTTTTCTCCATCAGGAGCAGTAACAATTGACTACAACAGGCGCATCTTTCAAAGTGCTCGTGGTGGATGACAGCAACACCATCCGTCGAAGCGCCGAGATTTTTCTCAAGCAGGGGGGGCACGAAGTCTTGTTGGCCGACGACGGCTTTGATGCTTTGGCCAAAGTCAATGATTACCAGCCTCAGCTGATTTTCTGCGACATCCTCATGCCCAAGCTCGACGGGTACCAGACCTGCGCCATCATCAAGCGCAATGCCCGTTTTGCAGATACTCCGGTGGTGATGCTGTCCTCCAAGGATGGCGTATTCGACAAAGCGCGCGGGCGCATGGTCGGCTGCCAGGAATATCTCACCAAACCGTTTACCAAAGACCAGTTGCTGCAAGCCGTGCAGCAATTTGGCAATGCCCAACAAGGAGCGATGTAATGCCCATCCAGAAAGTATTGGTCGTCGACGACTCGAAGACCGAGTTGATGTTTTTGACCGACCTGCTTCAGAAAAAAGGCATGCAGGTACGCACCGCAGAAAATGCCGATGAGGCTTTCCGCCGTCTGGCGGAGGAAAAGCCCGACCTGATCCTCATGGACGTTGTCATGCCCGGCCAAAACGGCTTCCAGCTCACACGTGCCATCACTCGCGACCCGCTGTACGCCGATGTGCCCATCATCATGTGCACCAGCAAGAACCAGGAAACGGATCGCGTCTGGGGGATGCGGCAGGGTGCGCGCGGCTATATCACCAAGCCCGTGGATCCCGCTGAACTGCAGGCCAAAATTGACGCTCTGAACTAAGGCTGCGGCGCGTTCATGGCCAACCGCGAAGCCCTGCGAGAGCTCCAGACCCGACTTGCCAGCCGCCTTCAGGCTGCAAGAACCGAAGGGTCCTCTGTTTCATCCTGGCTGGCTGTCGAGTCGGCCGGGAGTTTTTACTTGCTGCCACTGGGTCAGTCGGGGGAGATCTTTCCCTGGGTCTCGATCCAGGCGGTGCCCTACACCCAGCGGTGGTTTCTGGGTGTGGCCAACCTGCGCGGCGGGCTGGTCGGCGTGGTGGATCTGGCAGGCCTTCTGGGTTCAGCCGCTCCGCGCACGGAGCAGGCCTTGTCCGAAGCCAGCCTGCTGGCCTTCAATGCCGCCCTGGAGGTCAATGCAGCGTTGCTGGTGGATCGCCTTGCAGGCCTGCGTGGGACCGATGCATTTGTGTCTTCTGAGCCGCCCGCCGAGGATTCGCCCGCGTTCTTTGGCACCACCTATATCGATTCCAGCGGCACACGCTGGCAGGAGCTGAACTTGCAGATCCTGTCCCAACATCCCGCTTTCCTGAGCATCAGTGCTTGAGTTTTTCTGTAAGGCTGCACCATGTCCGTCGTCAATCAATTTGGAAAACTGTTCAACCGGAAACCTGCCACGCCGGAAACCGGCGCGACTGCCGGCGCCGCCGACGACGGGCAGGATCTTCTTGCCACGGGTTCGCTGGATGGTGCGCAGCTGCGCGACACCTACCAGGCTGAAGCGATGAACAGCGTGCAGGGCGATCCAGATGGTTATTCGCCAGAACTGGCCGCATCGGACGCAGAGGAAGACCTGATCGCACTGCCGGTGCTGGGGCGTGCCACGGCCGCCGCTCACCAGCGTCGATTGCTCGCGCTGCTTGGTATCGGTGTGGCGGTTCTCGCGTTGATTGCCTTCTGGGTGCTGCAGCAGGCAGACCGATCAGCTCAGCAGCTTGCGGCTACCGGCCAATCCCTGATGCAATCACAGCGTCTCGCCAAGTCCGTATCTCAGGCCCTGGTGGGTAGTCCCCAGGCCTTCCCGGACGTGGTGGAAAGCTCCGGCGTGCTGGCGCGCAATGTGCGTGCCCTCAACGCGGGTGATGGCGAACTTGGCGTGGAATCCCTGGGCGAGCCCTACAAGCCCGATCTGGACGCCGTGAACCCGCTCATGGAACGTGCAGAGCGCAATGCCAGTGTGGTGATGGGTCAGCAGAAGATCCTGACCCAGGTGGGCGATGCTCTGCGCACCATCAACCGCCAGTCCTCGGACCTGCTCGAAATCGCAGAAACTGTGTCGTCCCTGAAGCTGCAGCAAAACGCCCCCGCTGCCGAGATTTCTGCGGCTGGCCAGCTGGTGATGTTGACCCAGCGTATCGGCAAGTCCGCCAACGAATTCCAGACCATGGAAGGCGTGAGTCCTGAGGCTGTGTTCTTGCTGGGCAAGGACTTGAATTCGTTCAAGGAAATCGCCCAAGGCCTGCTGGACGGCAGCCCGGAACTGCGTCTGGCTGCCACCAAGGATGCCCAGACCCGCGAACAGCTGGAAGCTCTGGTGAAGCTCTATGAGCAGACCCGCACCCAGGCCAGCGCCATTCTGGGCAACCTGCAAGGTCTGGTGTCGGCCCGTGAAGCGCAGTCCGCCATCATTGCTGACAGTGAGCCTCTGCGCCGTCAGCTCGAAGGACTGCAAACCAAACTGTCGGCCCAGACGGGTGTGGGCGGCGGCCAACTGGCAGCTCTTGCGCTTGCTGGTTTGTTTGTGATCTTTTGCGGTGTGGGCATCTCTCGTGTTCAGCTGCTCGACAGCCGTGGCCGCCAGGCGGCTGCTGAAATGCAGCAGAAGGACGCCAAGCGCCAGGAGCAAGAAGCCAAACGCGTCAACGACGCCAACCAGGCTGCCATTTTGCGTTTGATGAACGAACTGCAATCGGTCGCTGAGGGTGATTTGACGCAAGAAGCCACGGTGACGGAAGACATCACGGGCGCCATTGCCGACTCGGTGAACTACACGGTGGAAGAGCTGCGCCAACTGGTGGGCAGCGTGCAGAACACGGCCACCCGCGTGGCACAAACGACGGCTCAGGTGGACAACACCTCCACCGAACTGCTGGCAGCATCGACCGAGCAACTGCGCGAAATTCGCGAAACCGGCCGCTCGGTGCTCGACATGGCGACCCGCATTAACGAGGTGTCCACACAGGCGCAAGAATCCGCCACGGTGGCCCGCCAGTCGCTGCAAGCGGCTGATTCCGGTCTGCAGGCCGTGCAAAACGCCATCGGCGGTATGAACTCCATCCGTGACCAGATCCAGGACACATCCAAGCGCATCAAGCGACTGGGCGAATCGTCGCAGGAGATCGGTGAAATCACGGAGCTGATCTCTGACATTACCGAACAGACGAACGTGCTGGCCCTGAACGCAGCCATTCAGGCTGCATCCGCTGGTGAAGCCGGTCGTGGCTTCTCGGTGGTGGCGGAAGAAGTGCAGCGGCTGGCCGAACGTTCCGCTGATGCGACGCGCCAGATTTCTGCGCTGGTGAAGGCCATTCAGACCGACACCCAGGATGCCGTGGCCGCTATGGAGCGTTCCACGCAGGGTGTGGTGGAAGGGGCCCGCCTGTCTGACAGCGCCGGTACCGCGCTGACCGAGATTGACCGCGTGTCGCGTCGCCTCGCCGAACTGATTGAGCAGATTTCGTCTTCAACTTCGCGGGAAGCCGTTTTGGCCAACGAAGTGGCCGACAACATCCAGCACATTTTTGCGGTGACCGAGCAGACGGGTGAAGGTACCCGTACCACAGCGCAGCAGGTGCGCGAGCTGTCGCACATGGCTGAGGAACTGCGCCAATCGGTGGCACGGTTCAAGATTGCCTGACGCTGTAGTCATCAACCAGCTGGCTCATAGCAGCCGGGGACGAATCCATGTCATCTATTGATGTCAACAATGCACCGGCCGCGGATGGGACCCAGGGGGATCAGGACCTGGGTCCTTTGGCGTGGGTGCTTGACGAACTGCGCAAATCTCTGGATGGCGCTGTCAAGGCCATGCGCCGTTTTGTGCGAGATGCAGAAGCCGCACGCGAGTCGGATCTTGCAGCGCTGGACGCAGGCCCACTGCGCATCGCTCGCCAGCAGTTGCACCAAGCGTGTGGTGCGCTGGAAATGGTGGGCATGGGCCCTCCAGCTTTGGTCCTGCGCGCCATGGAGTCGGCAGTCCAGAAGTTCGTTCAACGGCCTGAGACCTGCAGCGACGATGCTGCCGCAGTGATTGAGCGTGCGAGCTTTGCGCTGATCGAATACCTGGAAACCGTTCTGGCTGGCAAGGCCGCGTCGCCTGTCGCGTTGTTTCCCCAGTACCGCGATGCCCAGGCCCTGGCAGGTGCAGACCGTGTCCATCCGGCCGATCTGTGGCCCGTGGAACGCCGGTTTCGCGAGCCCGAGGGGGCTGTTGCAGCCACGCCGCTGCCCTACGGGCCTGAGGCGCGTGCTCGCCTGGATGCGGCAGTTCTAAGAATCGTCAAATCCGGCGATCTCAGGGCTTCGTTGAGTTTGCGGGATACCTGCCTGGGATTTGTGGCATCCCAGCAAGACCGCCAGTCCCGCGCTTTCTGGAAGATATGCGCAGGCTTTTTTGAGGCTTTCGGCTCCGGCCTTTTGCCTGCAGACGTCTACGTCAAGCGTGTGGCATCCCGCGTGCTGATGCAGTACTCCACCCTTGCCAAGGGTGACACGACGATTGCAGACCGCTTGGTTCAGGATCTGCTGTTCTTCTGTTCGCAGGCCAAGCCAGCCGAATCCAATGACAGTGCTGCTCCGTCTTTGCAGGCGGTCCGGCAGGCTTTTGCCCTTGATCGGTTCAAGCCGGTGGACTATGAAGCAGCCCGTTTTGGCAGGTTTGATCCTGCCATGCTGGCGCAGGCACGCAAGCGAATAGCTGCTGCCACGGAAACCTGGTCTGCCCTGGCGGGCGGCGACCGCAACAAGCTCAAGCCAGCGGCGGACCAATTCAGTCTGGTCTGCGACTCGCTGCGCAAGCTGCACCCCGGTAGCGAAAGCCTCGCTCAGGCGCTGACCCGCGCGCTGGAATCCACCACCCGCTCGGGTGAACCTCCTTCGGCCGCGCTGGCCATGGAAGTAGCTACCTCGGTCTTGTATCTGCAAGCAGCCTTTGAAGAGCTGGACGCGGACGGCAATCAGATGGAAATCCGCGCGGGCCGACTGGCAGAGCGCCTGGATGCGGTGGGGGCGGGCGCTGAGCCAGAACCTCTCGAGCAATGGATGGAAGAGCTGTACCGCAGGGTCAGCGACAACCAGACCATGGGCAGTGTGGTGGACGAATTGCGCTCCACGCTCGGCGAGGCGGAAAAGGCGCTGGACCAGTTCTTCCGCAGCCCGCAGGACACTGCAGTCCTGGCAACCGTACCGGGGCATCTTGCCCAAATGCGCGGCGTGCTGTCGGTGCTGGGGCTGGACCAGGCATCGCTCGCCGTGGTTCGCATGCGCGACATGGTGGAGCGTTTGCTCATCAATGAAGTCCCCGAATCAGACCGCCAGGGCGTGTTCGAGAAACTGGGCAACAGCTTGGGCGCCCTGGGCTTTCTGATCGACATGCTCAGCTACCAGCGCACCATGGCGCGCAAGCTGTTTGTGTATGACGAGGAACTGGGCGAGTTGCGCATTCTCACGGGCAAGAGTCGGCCGCGTGCCTCGGATGCTTTGGAAGAGACTCCTGCCAAGCTGGAGGAGCGGTCGGCCGTTCCCCTGCCTGACGTGGTGCCGCGTTTTCCTGTGCAGGAGCCGCTCAGCGAGCCGACCGATTTCGGTTCGCTGCCTTCGTTGCCGGACATGCCCGCAGCAACCGCCGCTGAGCCATTGGCTCCCGTAGAGGCGGATTCGCTGGCCCCTGATATTTCGTTCGATCTGCCCGCTGTGGCGGGCAGCGAGCCGGCGCCCTTGCCCCTGGCTCCGGCAGCGCCCGCACCAGCCCCTGCGCAGGTGCCTGAGGTCGAGGACGAATTGCTGGAGGTCTTCCTGGAAGAGGCGCGCGAGGTGGTAGTCAATGGTCTGGCTGCGATCGAGGTGCTGAAGGATGATCCGGGCAACCTGAGTGAGCAGACCACGCTGCGGCGTGCCTTTCACACGCTCAAGGGCAGTTCGCGGATGGTGGGGCTGAACGATTTTGGTGAGGCCGCCTGGTCGATGGAGCAGTTGCTCAATGCCTGGCTGGCTGAGCAAAAGCCCATGCACCCTGGTTTGCTACAGCTTTCTTCCGACGCGTTGCGGGCCTTCAGCCGCTGGGCGGACGACATTGCGGTGGGCCAAGCCTCTGGCTGGCAACCGGACGCGTTCCGGCAATCTGCGGATGCCATGCGCCTGGACGGAACCCTGTTGCCGCTGGTGGTGCCGTCTGCCGACGGAGAAGCCCCGGTCCTGGCTGAAGTGGCGCTTGAGCCTGAGGTGGCTGTGCTGGATGACCTGCCTCCTGAGGTGCCCGCGCCAACGGTTGCAGAGGTTCCGAAGGTCGTGGAAGAAGAGCTGGCGATGCCGGACTTCGAAGCCACCGAAATTTTCGACCATGTGCCCGAACTGCCGGCAGAGGCGATTGCTCCAGCCCCCGAGGTGGCCGAGGAGATCGATTTCTCCGTGTTCGCCGCTGCGCTCAATGAGGCGCCTGCTGCTCCTGAAGCTATCGCCCCCTCCAGTGTCGACTTTGTTCTGGATCTCGAACTCCCAGACCTGGAACCTGTCGCGACCGCTCCCGAGGTGGAGGCTCTTTCGCAGGCACCCGTAGTGCCCGACGAACCTGCAGTGGATGAGGCCTTTGTTCTGCCTGTCGAGTCGCTCGATGACATCGAATCCCATGAAGTGCTGAGCGAGACAGAGCCCGAGCATCAGCTGTCGGGTGCCGATGGGTCGGAATCTGTGGGTCAGGATGTGCCGGCCGAAGTCGTAGAAGCCGCAGAGGCTGTGGCCTTTGAGGCTGCCTCTGAAGTGCCGCAGGCCATCGAGGCCGTGCCGCAGGAGTCGGAAGACAGCGCCAGCGATGACGCGGTGAAGGTCATTGACACCCTGCGCATTGGCATCCCGCTCTATAACGTTTATCTGAACGAGGCCGACGAGTGGTCGCGCCGATTGGTGACCTGCCTGCAGGAATGGTCGCTGGAGCTGCACGAGCCTCTGCCCGATATGGCCGTGGCATTGGCGCACTCGTTGGCGGGCAGCTCGGCCACGGTGGGGTTCAATGCCCTGTCAGAGATGGCCAGGGTGCTCGAACACGCGCTTCAACACGTGACGCTGCAGTCTGGCGGCACACAGGAGCAGGCCCAGGCCTTCATGGCAGCGGCGGAAGACATCCGTCGTTTGCTGCACCAGTTTGCGGCAGGTTTCCTCAAGGAACCAAGTCAGGAGGTGCTGGAGCAGCTGCGCCAGATCCTGCAAACCGAGGTGGACAACACCTTGTCACCGCCTGAAGAGGAGGCTGCAGACGAGTTGTTGTCGGTGCAGGACCAGACTGCTCCGGTGGAAGCAGAAGTGGTGCAGCCACTGCCACCTGCCGAACCCGAGCCGGACCTGCAAGCCATGCCTGAGCCTGCGGCTGTTGTGGGCCCCAAAGGGCATGTGGCCCCTGCTTTGTCGGCCGTCATCCACGACCACGATCAGCGTATTGATGATGCGATCGCCCATGCTGTGGCGCTTGGCTCGGATGTGGACGACGATATCGATGCGATTGACGTTATCGACCCGGATCTGTTCCCGATCTTTGAGGAAGAGGCTGCCGAGCTGTTGCCACAGCTTGGTGGTGCGCTGCGCCAATGGGCCTCGCGTCCCGACAACCTTGGTGCCCGCAGTGAAGTGCTGCGTGCGTTGCACACCCTCAAGGGAAGTTCGCGCTTGGCAGGTGCCATGCGCCTGGGTGAGATGGCCCACCGGCTGGAATCCGCCATCGAGCAGCTTGACGCTGAGACGGTGACATCCGATCAAATCGAGCCTTTGCAGGGTAGTTTTGACGGCATCCAGGCGAACTTTGATGCGCTGCGTGCGATTGGCCAGGGGCCCGCCGATACGGTGGTTTCTCTGCCCGTGGAAACACCGCGCAGCCAGCCTGAAGCCTCCGAGGCCCCATCAGCTCCAGTGCCAGCAGCAGCACCCGCGTCTGCCGTGTCCTCTGCTCCGGCGGTGCGCCTGCCTGGTCCTTCGCAGCTCGCGCCTTTGCGTGTTGCTGCTAACCAGTCGGTGCGGGTGCGTGCCCAGTTGCTGGACCGGTTGGTCAATCAGGCGGGTGAGGTGATGATCAGCCGCTCGCGCCTGGATGTGCGGCTGGGTCAGTTCCGCAGCTCGCTGACTGACCTGTCGGGCAATTTGGACCGTCTGCGCCAGCAATTGCGGGACATCGAGCTGCAAGCTGAGTCGCAGATGCAGTCGCGCCTGGCCCTGTCGAAGGACTCGGCGGCGGGCTTTGATCCGCTGGAGTTTGACCGCTTTACCCGTGTGCAGGAGCTCACACGCATGATGGCCGAGTCGGTGAACGACGTGGCCACCGTGCAGCGCAACCTGCAGCGTGCCATGGAAGGTGCAGAAGACGACCTGATTGCCCAAGGCCGCCAGGCGCGGGAGCTGCAGCGCGACTTGCTGCGCACCCGCATGGTGGAGTTCGAAGGCATTGCTGAACGTCTGTATGCCGTGGTGCGCCAGGCCTCCAAGGAAACCAACAAGCAGATCAAGCTCGACATCACCGGCGGCTCCATTGAGATGGACCGTGGTGTGCTGGACCGCATGACCCCCGCGTTCGAGCATCTGTTGCGCAACTGCGTGGCCCATGGCATTGAAGATCCGCAGGTGCGCACGGCCGCAGGCAAGCCTGCATCGGGCACGATCACTGTGGAGTTGCACCACGAAGGCAACGACGTGTCGGTGGAGTTCCGGGATGACGGTGCCGGACTGAACCTGCCCCGTATCCGTGAAAAGGCGTTGGCGCAGGGCATTGTGGCGCCCGATACCGAGTTGAGCGATGCCGAAGCTGCCAACCTGATTTTCATGCCCGGGTTCTCCACGGCTTCCGAGGTGACCGGCTTGGCAGGGCGTGGTATTGGCATGGACGTGGTGCGTGCCGAGATCAATGCACTGGGCGGTCGGATCGAGACCTCGACAGAAGCTGGCAAGGGCGCGGCCTTCCGCATGGTCCTTCCTTTGACCACGGCGGTGACGCAGGTGGTGATGCTGCGCGCGGGTGACCTCGCGATCGGCGTGCCGGCCAACGTGGTCGAGATCGTTCGGCGCACGTCTGCGGCAGACCTGGAGGTTGCATACCGCACGGGCCATTTTGATGACGGCATGGAGCAACTGCCTTTCTTCTGGGCTGGAGCGCTCCTGCAGGCTTCTTCCCGCAGCAACGAGCCTGCTGGAAAGACGCGCCCTGTGGTGATCTTCCGCAGCGCATCGCAGCGCATCGCCATGCACGTGGACGAAGTTCTGGGCAACCAGGAAGTCGTGGTGAAGAACCTGGGTCCGCAACTGTCCCGTTTGCCCGGCTTGGCCGGCATGTCGGTGCTGGCATCGGGTGCTGTGGTGCTGATCTACAACCCCGTGGCGCTGGCGACGGTGTATGGCGACCAGGTGCGTGCCGCCAGTGCCGGTCTGCCTTCAGTGCTGGAGGCCGATGGCTCTTCGGGTGCGGGCAAGTCGGTCGTCTCGCCCCAATTGGCGGGCCCCAGCCAGGTGCCCCTGGTTCTGGTGGTGGACGATTCGATCACGGTGCGCCGGGTTACGCAGCGTTTGTTGCAGCGCGAAGGCTATCGTGTGGCGCTCGCGGCCGATGGCTTGCAAGCGCTGGAGCGTCTGCAGGAAGAGCGCCCCACCGTTGTGCTGTCCGACATCGAAATGCCACGCATGGACGGGTTCGACTTGGCGCGGAACATCCGTGCAGACGGTGCGCTGCGTGACCTGCCCATCATCATGATCACGTCGCGCATCGCTGAAAAGCACCGCGAGCATGCGATGGAGCTGGGCGTTAACCATTACCTGGGCAAGCCTTACTCCGACGAAGAACTGCTGAGCCTCATTCAGCACTACGCCCGCATCGCGGCAACCGCAGAGGCCTAGACAGCATGCATGTGCACCACAGGTCTGCCTTGAACCGGCGGGCCTGTGGCCTGCCAATATTCCTGTTGGTGCGTGCCACGGCCACGGCAGCTTCCCTTTGGAGGCTGTTCTGATGGAGCCGACGGCAACTGTTCCTTCTCCGGACCCTCGCCTCCTGGCTTGTCTGGCTGTGGTGGTGCGGGAAAGGGCCTCTGATCTATTCATCATGGCGGGTGCACCACCCACGCTCAAGCGGCAGGGCGTGTTTGTGGCCATGGGGCAGCAGCAGCTGTCCGCCGACGATGTCAGGCAGATGGCGTATTCCATCCTCCGCGAAACGCAGCGGCAGGAGTTCGATGCCACCATGGAGTGCGACCTGTCCTTGCAGACCTCGGAGGGCGAGCGGTTTCGTGTGAATGTGCACCGGCAGCGTGGGCAGGTAGGCATGGTGATCCGCCATGTTATTGCCCAGATCCCCAGCCTGGCGGCGCTCGGCCTTCCGCCCGTGCTCCAGCAATTGGCGTTTCTCAAAGGGGGGCTGGTGCTCACGGTAGGGTCGGCGGGTTCTGGCAAGACCACCACGTTGGCCGCGCTGCTGGACCACCGCAATGCCCACACGGGCGGGCATATCCTGACGGTGGAAGACCCCATCGAATACCTTCATACCCACAAGAAGTCACTCGTGACACAGCGCGAGGTGGGGCTCGATACGCTGTCCTATGACGAGGCCCTGCGTCGCGCGATGCGGGAAGCGCCGAACGTGATCATGATTGGTGAAATCCGTGACCGGGCCACCATGCAGCACGCGCTGCACTATGCCGAGTCCGGCCACCTGTGTGTTTCCACACTGCATGCCAACAATGCGAACCAGGCGGTGCAGCGCATTGTGAATTTCTTCCCCGAAGACGCCCACCGCCAATTGCTCATGGACCTGTCCCTCAACCTGCGCGCTGTCGTAGCGCAGCGCCTGGTGGCGGGGCTGGCGGGTGGCCTGGTGCCTGCCACCGAGATCATGCTGCTCACGCCCTATGTGGCCGAGCTGATCCAGAAGGGGCAGATCGACGAACTCAAGACCGCCATCACCCGCAGCGCAGAGCAAGGCATGTGGAGCTTCGACCAATCCTTGCTGGCCATGGTCGAGTCCGGTGCCATATCGCCCGAAGAAGCGATTGCCAATGCCGATAACCGCACCGATGTGCGGCTGCGCCTTCGGCTGGCGGCGGGGGCGCCGCTGGGTGGTGAGGGCATGCAGATGAGCCCGGATGAGCCCGCTGGGCCAGACAGCGTTCCACCGCCTGCCACCCGCCGGTGAGTGCGGGGATCAGGCCGCAGCAGACTTCACTACCGCATACCGCTCCAGGGTGCGGTGCCGCGCTGCGTCGTGCTCCACCACCGGCAGCGGGTAGGTATCCCCCAGCCGCACTCCCGCATCCTGCAACTCCAGCGGGCGCGCCAGCCAGGGCGCGTGCAACGCCTTGGTAGGCAAACTCGCCAGCTGCGGCAGATAGCGGCGGATGAACTTGCCCTCGGGGTCGAACTTTTCACTCTGGCTCACGGGGTTGAAGATGCGGAAATAGGGCTGGGCATCGCACCCGCTGGAGCTGGCCCATTGCCAGCCACCGTTGTTGGCGGCCAGGTCGAAGTCATTGAGGTGGGTGGCAAAGTATGCCTCGCCCCTGCGCCAGTCCAGCCCCAAGTCCTTCACCAGAAAACTCGCCACCACCATGCGCAGGCGGTTGTGCATGTAGCCCGTCTGGTTGATCTGCGCCATGGCGGCATCCACCAGCGGGTAGCCCGTGCGGCCTTCGCACCAGGCGGCAAACAGGGTGTTGGCCTCGGGGCCTGATTCCCACTGGATCGCGTCATACGCGGGCTTGAAACTGTGGCCCACCACATGGGGATGGTGGTGCAGGATCTGAAAGTAGAAGTCCCGCCAGATCAGCTCGCTGAGCCAGGTGGCGGCGCCCGGGTTGCCTTGCAGCATCAGCCCGTGCGCGGTGCGGGCCAGCAGGCGCGGCGAGATGGTGCCAAAACGCAGGTGCACGCTGAGGTAGCTGGGCCCTTTGACAGCTGGAAAGTTGCGCGTGTCCTCGTACCGCTCGATGCGGCCCAGGAAGTCGTTGAACAGCCGCAGCGCGCCGCTGGCGCCCGTGGGCAGATTGAGCTGCGATAGGGCCGTGGCCTCAAAACCCAGGCGTGCCAGGGTGGGCACCGCCTGGCAGTGCGCCTGCGGGCGCGGTGCCAACCGGTGTGCATGGCGCTCCACGGGGTAGCCGGTGAGTTGAAACGCATCCACCTTCTTGAGCCAGGCGTTCTTGTACGGTGTAAACACGCTGTATGGATTGCCGGTCTGCGTCAGCACCTCGCTGCGTTCCAGAATGGTGTGGTCCTTGAAGGTGTGAAATGCCCTTCCTGCAGCAGCCAACCGTGTGCGCACCAGGCGGTCGCGTTCCAGGGCCTGGGGCTCGTCATCGTGGTTGGCAAACACGGCCTGCACGCCCAGGGCTTTGGCCAGTTCTGGAATGGCATCACTGGCCACTGCATGCAGCACGATGAGGCCACCCTGTTCATGCCCGGAAAGCGTTCGCAGCGTTTCATCCAGCTCCACGAGCGACTCGCGGATGAACTCCACCCGCCGGTCAGCCCGGGGCAGGGCGTCGATGATCTCGCGGTCAAAAACAAAGGCGCAGTGCACCTCCTGGCATTGAGTCAGTGCGCGGTAAAGAGCGGCCTGATCGTTCGCGCGCAGGTCGCGGCGGAACCAGACCAGACCGCTGGGGTACGAGGGCTCGGAGGAGGGGGCCATGTTCACCGTTAAAATTGCCGAATGTCTTTCGATTCTGCGCCCATCAACCTGACGCATCACTTCCTGATTGCGATGCCCGGTCTGGAAGATGAGTCTTTCTCGCGCAGCGTCGTTTACCTGTGCGAGCACAGCGAGCGCGGTGCACTCGGCCTCATCATCAACAAGCCTTCTGACATCACCCTCAAAGGCCTTTTTGACAAGGTGGACCTGTCCCTGCGGCGCGAAGATCTCACCCAGGAACCTGTTTTCCAAGGCGGCCCGGTGCAGACCGAGCGCGGTTTTGTGTTGCATGAGCCCATGCTCATGGACAAGGCAGAAACCGATGAATCGGCATATGCCTCCACCATGACCATCCCCGGCGGGCTGGAGATGACCACCTCCAAGGACGTGCTCGAAGCGCTGTCCACGGGCGCAGGCCCGCGCCGCGTGCTCATCACGCTGGGGTATTCGTCCTGGGGTGAGGGCCAGCTTGAATCGGAGCTGGCCGAGAACGCCTGGCTCACCGTGGCGGCCGATCTGTCCGTGATCTTCGACACCCCTGTGCCCGAGCGCTACGACCGGGCCCTTTCGCTGCTGGGCCTCAAGGCCTGGATGTTGTCGCCCGAGGCGGGGCACGCATGACCGGCCTGCCCGTTCAGCCCGCCGTTCCTGCGCATTTCCAGACCTTTCTTGCTTTCGATTTTGGCCTCAAGCGCACGGGGGTCGCCACGGGCAACCGCATGTTGCGCAGCGCCACGCCGCAGGCCACCATCAAGGCCGAGGGCGATGCCCGTTTTGTGCAGGTGGCGCAGCGCATCAAGGAGTGGCAGCCCGACGCCCTCGTGATCGGCGTGCCCTACCACCCTGACGGCGCGAGCCATGAGAACACTGAACGCGCGCTCAAGTTCGGCCGCCAGCTGCGCGGCCGCTTTGGTTTGCAGGTGTTCGAGGTGGACGAGCGTTACAGCACCACCGAAGCCATTGCAGGTGGCGCCAAGGATGCCGACGCCGCTTCGGCCTGCATCATCCTGGAACAGTTTTTGAGGAATCTCCCATGACCACCCCCTCCCCCGGAGTGTCCGGCAGCCTGGTGCTTGATGCCGAGGCGCTGTACCGCGAACTGCTGCGCGGCGTGCGCAGCATGCTGACCCCCACCACGCGCCTGGCGGGCATTGCCTCGGGCGGCGCCTGGCTGGCCGAGCGCCTGCAAAAAGACCTGGGCCTCGAAGGCCCCGCCGGTGTGCTCTCGTCGGTGATGCACCGCGACGACTTCGCCCAGCGCGGCCTGTCGGCCAGCGCGCAGACCGCGCTGCCGTTCGATGTGAACGGTGCCGACGTGCTGGTGCTCGACGACGTGCTCTACACCGGCCGCACCATCCGCGCCGTGCTCAACGAGCTGTTCGACTACGGCCGCCCCGCCAGCGTGCGCCTGGCCGTGCTGGTGGACCGGGGTGGGCGCGAGCTGCCCGTGCAGGCCGACTTTGCCGCCGCGCGTGTGGCCCTGCCTGCCGCCCAGTCGCTGGCCCTGGCGCGTGACGACAGCGGCATCTTCCAATTCCAAGTCAAAGAGGCCTGACCGTGCTGCACAAGCGCAATCCCCAACTCAACGGCAACGGCGAACTCATCCACCTGCTGTCCATCGAAGGGCTGCCGCGCGACATCGTCACGCACATCCTCGACACGGCGGCCAACTTCGTGAGCGTGAACGACCGCGAAGTGAAGAAGGTGCCCCTCTTGCGTGGCAAGAGCGTGTTCAACCTGTTCTTCGAGAACAGCACGCGCACCCGCACCACGTTCGAGATCGCGGCCAAGCGCCTGTCGGCCGACGTGCTCAACCTCGACATCGCGCGCAGCTCGGCCAGCAAGGGCGAGTCGCTGCTCGACACCATCGCCAACCTGTCGGCCATGGCGGCGGACTTGTTTGTGGTGCGGCACAGCGAATCCGGTGCGCCCTACCTGATTGCGCAGCATGTGGCGCCCCATGTGCATGTGATCAATGCGGGCGATGGCCGGCATGCCCACCCCACGCAGGGGCTGCTGGACATGTACACCATCCGCCACTACAAGAAGGACTTCAGCAACCTCACCGTGGCCATCGTGGGCGACGTGCTGCACTCGCGTGTGGCGCGCTCGGACATCCACGGCCTCACCACGCTGGGCTGCGCCGAGGTGCGCGTGGTGGGCCCGCGCACCCTGGTGCCGTCGGACATGGCGCAGATGGGCGTGCGCGTGTGCCACACGCTCGAAGAGGGCATCAAGGATGCCGACGTGGTCATCATGCTGCGGCTGCAGAACGAGCGCATGAGCGGCGCCCTGCTGCCGTCGAGCCAGGAGTATTTCAAGAGCTTCGGCCTCACGCAGGAGAAGCTGCAACTGGCCAAGCCCGACGCCATTGTCATGCACCCCGGCCCCATCAACCGGGGCGTGGAGATCGACTCCGCCGTGGTCGATGGCAAGCAGAGCGTGATCCTGCCGCAGGTGACTTTCGGTATTGCGGTCCGTATGGCTGTCATGTCCATCGTTGCTGGTAACGAAGCATGACGCTTGGAATGAATACTCCTGTTTTCATAGCTGCTAGCGCATATCCAATAAGCGCTAGCAGCCAATTTGGCTTGAAATCATGAAGATACTGATCCAGAACGGCCGTGTGATCGATCCCGCTTCGGGGCTTGACCAGACCTGCGACATCGCGCTGGCGGCAGGCCGCATCGTGAGCGTCAACCGCGTGCCCCCCGACTTTGCGCCCAACCGCACCATCAATGCTGCTGGCTGCATCGTGTTGCCCGGCCTGGTGGACCTGGCGGCGCGCCTGCGCGAGCCCGGCCACGAACACGAAGGCATGCTCGAATCCGAAATGGCCGCCGCCGTGGCCGGTGGCGTGACCAGCCTGGTCTGCCCGCCCGACACCGACCCCGTGCTTGACGAGCCGGGCCTGGTCGAGATGCTCAAGTTCCGCGCCGAGAAGCTGCACCAGGCGCGCCTGTTCCCTCTGGGGGCCCTCACGCGCAATCTTGCAGGCGAGGTGCTGACCGAGATGGCCGAGCTGACCGAATCCGGCTGCGTGGGCTTTGGCCAGGCCGAGGTGCCGCTGGCCAGCACCCAGGTGCTGCAGCGCGCGCTGCAATACGCCGCCACCTTTGGCTACACCGTGTGGCTGCGCCCGCAAGAGATGCACCTGGGCAAGGGCGTGGCTGCCAGCGGCCCGCTGGCCACACGCCTGGGCCTGTCGGGCGTGCCAGTGGCGGCCGAGACGATTGCGTTGCACACCATTTTTGAACTGCTAAAGACCACCGGCGCCCGTGTGCACCTGTGCCGCATCAGCAGCGCGGCGGGGGTGGAGCTGATCCGCCGTGCCAAGGCCGAGGGCCTGAAGGTGACGGCTGATGTCAGCATCAACTCGCTGCACCTCACTGACGTGGACATCGGCTTCTTCGACAGCCGCGCCCGCCTGTCGCCCCCGCTGCGCCAGCAGCGCGACCGCGACGCACTCAACGCCGCGCTGGCCGACGGCACCATCGACGCCCTGGTGTCCGACCACACGCCCGTGGATGAAGATGCCAAGACCCTGCCGTTTGCCGAGGCCGAGCCCGGCGCTACGGGGCTGGAGCTGCTGCTGTCGCTCGCGCTCAAGTGGTCGCAGGACAGCGGTGTGCCCCTGCAGCGTGCGCTCGCCACCGTCACGTCTGAACCCGCGCGCGTGCTCGGCAGCGCCCTGGGCACACTGCAGGCCAGCGTCGGCCAGATCGTGGAAGGCGGCGTGGGCGACCTGTGCATCTTTGACCCGCAGGCGGCGTGGACGGTGCAGGACGACGCATTGCGCAGCCAGGGCAAACACACCCCGTTCTCGGGCTACGAACTGCCTGGCTGTGTGCGCATGACCCTCGTCGGTGGCCAGGTGGCTTTTGACCGGGGTTGAGGTAGTGCGACGCTGCGAGGCCCTGCGGTGAAGTCTTTGCGTGCCTGCTGGCGCCTGCTGCGCCTGCTGGGCCACATTGTCAAAGGGCTCGCCATCGTGGCGTTGCGTTTTCCAGCGCTCTCGCCGGACCAGCAGCATGCCCGGGTGCAGGTGTGGTCGCTGCAGCTGCTGGCGCACCTTGGCATCAGCCTGCGCATCTTGGGTCAGCCCCCGCTCACCGGCCCGGTGATGCTGGTGGCCAACCACATCTCGTGGCTTGATATCCCGGTGATGCACGCGGCGCGGCATTGCCGCTTTGTCTCCAAGTCCGACGTACAGGGCTGGCCGCTGATCGGTACCCTGGCCACGGCCGCAGGCACGCTCTACATCGAGCGCAGCTCGCGCCGTGATGCGCTGCGCATGGTGCGGTCGATGCAGGAGGCGCTGGAGCGGGGCGAGGTGCTGGCCGTGTTCCCTGAGGGAACCACGGGCGATGGGCGCGAGATGCTGCCTTTTCACGCCAATTTGCTGCAAGCCGCTGTGGTGGCGCAGGCTCCGGTGCAGCCCGTGGGCCTGCGTTTTGCCGACAAGGCCACGGGTGCCACCAGTTTTGCGCCCAGCTACATCGGCGACGAAACCCTGGTGGGCTCCATCTGGCGCACGCTGTGCGCCCCGCCCATCGAGGCTGTGGTGCATTACGGCCCCCCCGAGCTGGCGGGCGAGCGCGACCGCCGTACCTGGACGCAGCACCTGCACGATACGGTCGATCAGTTGCGCAAAGCCTGAGCTGGCGCTCTGGGGGCAGGGGGGTGGTTTCCGTGGGCAAAAGCGTGCATATTCCACGTTTGCAGCCGCGCGGTCTGCACATCCGATCTCTATTGCACGCAATTTCCCGTATCGTCCGCGTCTTTCGCCTGCAAGCGCTTGCAAATGCGTGGGCAGGCTCACCCACACTGCCGGGAGGGCATCATGAACCTGATTGAGCGCGCCAAGAGCATTCTTCTGCAACCCAAGGACACCTGGGTCACCATTGAGGCCGAGAGCACCGACGCCGCCACCCTGTACACCCGCTACGCCATGATTTTGGCCGCCATTCCGGCAGTCTGCGGTTTCATTGGCATGTCGCTGATCGGTTTTGGGGGCTTTGGCGTCACCATCCGCGTGCCCTTTGTCTCGGGGCTGGTGAACATGGTGGTGTCGTATGTGCTCAGCCTCGTGGGCATCTTCGTGCTCGGGCTCATCATCGATGCGCTGGCCTCCACCTTTGGCGGCCAGAAAAACTCCATCCAGGCCTTGAAGGTGGCGGTGTATGCCAGCACGGCGGCCATGCTGGGCGGGGTGTTCAGCCTGCTGCCTGCACTATCCATGCTGGGCCTGCTGGCGGCTTTGTACTCCATCTACCTGCTCTACACCGGCCTGCCGGTGCTCATGAAAAACGCCCCCGACAAGTCGGTGGTCTACACCGTGGTGGTCATCATCGCGGCCATTGTGATGGGGGTGGTCATCGGCGCCGTCAGTGCGCTCTTCCTGCCCCGTGGCGGAGCGATGTTTGGCGGGGCCGATGCGCCCGCCATCACGATGAATACGCCGGGCGGCAAGGTGTCCATCGACACCGCCGGCCTGGAGGCCGCAGGCAAGAAGATGGAAGAGGCCGCCCGCAAGATGGAAGAAGCGCAAAAGAGCCAGGACCCAGCCGCCATTGCCGCGGCTGCTGGTGATGCAGCCAAGGCCGCAGCAGGTGCGCTGGGGGGTGGCCAGGCCATTGCGGCGCAATCGCTCAAGGCGGCACTGCCCGAGAAGCTCGCCGGCCTGCCGCGCACGGGCTTTGATGTGCAGGACGGTGCCGCCCTTGGCCTGCCCACCAGCCAGGCCAGTGCGCAGTACGGCAGCGATGACAAGCAGGTGCGCCTGGAGATCGTGGACATCGGCGGCCTGGGGCAGATGGCAGTCATGGCCATGGGCATGGCCCAGGGCGAAAAAGAAGACCAAACTAGCGCCGAGAAGACCTGGCAGGAGGGTGGCCGCACCCTGCACCAGCGCTATGAAAAGGACGGCAGCCATGCCGAGTTCAAGACCATCCTGAAAAATGGCCTGGTGGTCAGCATTGAGGGCGACAACATGGGCGTGAAGGATCTGCGGGGCTTCATGTCGCAGGTGGATCTCAATGCCCTGGAAAGCCTGCAGCGAAAGGGCAAATCCTGAAGACTGCAGTGCGCCGTGGCGCCATGGGGCATCAAAAATAATAGCAGCAAGCGCTTTATGGATAAGCGCTAGAGCCTATTTTGACCTAGATGGTGGTTCCCCGTTCGCGGGGGAACGTCACCACATGGTCCACCTGGGCGCGGATGCCTATCCACTCGCCCAAGGCGTGGTCATGGTGGCTGGGCACATGCGCCAGCACCGTGTGGCCGCTGGCCAGGCGCAGCGTGTACAGAAACTCCGAACCCCGGAACGACTTGCGCACGATCTGCGCCTGTACGGGGGCATGGTCGTCGTGCACGATGTCATCCGCACGCAGCAGTACATCACATTCGCCACCGGGGTAGCTGCTGGGCAGGGGGCATTCTTCCAGGTCGGTCAGCTCGCCCAGCGGCGTCTGCGCCACCACGTTGTTGCCGCGCTGCAGCAGCGTGGCAGGGGCGAACACGCCGTGGCCGATGAAGTCGGCCACAAACCGTGTGGCGGGGCGGTGGTACAGCGTGTACGCATCGTCCCACTGGTGCAGATGGCCTTCGTGCATCACGCCGATCACATCGCCAATGGCAAAGGCCTCGAACTGGTCATGTGTCACAAACAGGGCCGTGGCGCCAGCGGCTTTCAGAATGCCGCGCACCTCGTGGGCCAGGCGCTCGCGCAGGTCCACGTCGAGGTTCGAAAAAGGCTCGTCCAGCAGCATGAGCTGCGGGCGCGGTGCCAAGGCCCGCGCCAGGGCCACACGCTGCTGCTGCCCGCCAGAAAGCTCGTGCGGAAAGCGGTTCTCGCTGCCCGCCAGCCCCACCAGCTGCAGCACCTCTGCCACGCGCGCGGCCTGCTCGGCACGGGGCAACTGGTGGATGCCAAACGCCACGTTGCGGCCTACCGACAGGTGTGGGAACAGCGCGTAGTCCTGGAACACCATGCCAATGCGCCGCAGCTCAGGCGGCACGCTGAGCGTGGCGCTGCTGACTACACTTTTGGTCAGGCGGATCTCGCCGCCCGTCACGGGCTCCAGCCCTGCCACAGCGCGCAGCAAGGTCGTTTTGCCGCAGCCCGAGGGGCCGATCAGCACACCGATGTCGCCTGCGTGCAGGCCCAGCGTGACGCCTTCCACCGCCGCGTTGGGGCGGCCTGCGTAGCGCACTTCGAGTTGGGAGACCTCTAGAAACATCGCTTGATTCTAGGCGGGCAGGGACGAATGCTTAAAATTCGCATTTGCATTCCTGATCGTTGCCCGGCCTGAGCCTGCCAGCGGGTGTGCGCTTTCTTACTTTGCCGAGCCACTCGCCTTGCGCCGCACGCCTTTTTCCGCCCTTCGCACCATCCCTTTGATCCTGTTCGCGGGGTTTCTGGCGCTGCCCGTGCTGGCCGTGCTCGCATCGTGGTTGCCCGTGGGGCAGGGCGATGCGCAGGCGGGCGCCATCCTGCGCGAGATGGCGGCCACCGTGTTGCCCGGCTATGTGTGGACCACCTTGTGGCTGAGCGTGCTGGTGGCCCTGGGCGCGGCCATTGTGGGCACAGGCACGGCAGCCGCGGTGACGCTGTTTGATTTCCCGGGCCGCCGCACGTTTGAATGGCTACTGCTGCTGCCTCTGGCCATGCCCGCGTATGTCACCGCGTATGCCTACACCGACTTTCTGCAGTTCAGCGGCCCGCTGCAGGTGGGCCTGCGCAACACCTTTGGCCTGGAAGGCCGCCTGCTGCCCGAGGTGCGCAGCCTGGGCGGCGCGGTGTGGGTGTTCATCTTTTCGCTGTACCCGTATGTGTACCTGCTGGCGCGCACGGCGCTGGGCGAGCGTGCCGCGCACCTCATGGAGGCCGCGCGCCTGCTGGGCGCTCCGCTGTCGCGCCGCATCCGCGCCGTGGCGTTGCCCCTGGCACGCCCAGCAGTCGCTGCAGGCGTTGCGCTGGTGCTGATGGAAACGCTGGCTGACTTTGGCGTGGCCAGCTACTTCGGCATCCAGACCTTCACCACCGGTATCTACAAGGCCTGGCTGTCGATGGACAACCGCCTGGCCGCCGCGCAGCTGGCCACCATGCTGCTGGTGGTGGTGATGGCGCTGCTGCACCTGGAACATCGTGCGCAAAAGCGCATGCGTTTCGCCACGGGCGGCGGGCGCGCAGGCTCGGCCGAGGCACAGCCCCTGGCGCTGCGCGGCGCACGCCGCTGGGCCGCCTGGGTGGTATGCGCGGTACCGGTGGTGATGGGTTTTGTGGCGCCAGTTCTCTTCATGCTGCGCCCGCTGGCGGCCGACTGGTCGGTGCTGCCGTGGGAGCGTTTCATGGAATGGGCCTGGCACAGCGTGCGCCTGGGGGGCATCACCGCCGTGCTGGCCGTGGTCATCGCCCTGGCGCTGGCATTTGCAGTGCGCCGCCAGCCCGACGCCATCACACGCGGCGTGGTGCAACTGGCCAGCGTGGGCTACGCCGTGCCAGGTGCCGTCATCGTGGTGGGCCTGCTGCTGCCCGTGGGCTGGCTGCAGGCGGCCATGCCGCAGTGGGGGGTGGGTGCGCTGGTCACAGCCACGGCGTTGGGCATCGTATGGGCGTACCTGGTGCGGTTCTGCGCGGTGGCGCTGCAGTCCATTCAGAGCGGATACGCGCGAATTCCCCCCAGCCTGGATGACTCTGCCCGCATGCTGGGCTTGGGCAGCGTGGGCCTGATGGCGCGCGTGCATGGGCCGCTGCTCAAGCGGTCTACCGCTGCTGCCGCGCTGCTGGTGTTTGTGGACGTGATGAAGGAGTTGCCCGCCACCATGGTGTTGCGCCCCTTCAACAGCGACACCCTGGCCGTGGTGGCCTACCAGCTGGCGCGCGACGAGCGGCTGGGTGAGGCGGCGTTGCCGTCTCTGGCGCTGGTGGCCGTGGGGTTGGTGCCCGTGATCTTGCTGAGCCGGACGCTGCGCAGCAAAGGGTGAGCGGCTGACATGCTGTACTGAATGGGTGGGCGCGCCCGCCCAAGGGCATGGTCCTCCAGCGTAGAAAACAAGCTGCCATGTGGCAGCTTGTTTACAGCCCAAGGAGAAGGCGCAGCGGCAGGCACCTCTGACACCCTACCGAGGGTGCCCCGCAGTCTTTGGTACAGCCACCATGGGAGCGCACGCAGTTGCCGCAATGCCTGCATGAACGCCTCAAGGAACAGTCGGCGATTTCTCTCTGCCTTCAGGAGCGGATTCAGCCAGCAGATGTACCTGGTGCGGTGTCACCCCCAGCAGATATTCTCGGTCCCCGTGCCGGACCAGGGCCACTCTCTCTCGCCCGCCAAGAGATATTTGCTGCACGACCTGCAGCACGGCTTTGCCACCTCGATTCCGCGCTATGCCGGTGCGCTGCAGCACCTTCAGAAGTATCCAGGCCAGGGCCAGCACGAATGCCAGTGCCAGTACCGTACCCAGCACTCCGGCCAAGGGCGCTGCGGGCGCGTCAGATACGCCATATGGCGGGGCCGTCGGGAGCACCACGCTGGCAGTGGCCTGGGGGCTCGTCATCTCGACCAGTTGGGCAGGGGCTGTGCCTTCATGAGGCTGTGCGGTGTCTGTATGTGAATGCTTGTTCATGATGCTGTGTCAGTGGCAGCTTTGGATCGCCACCGCCTGGGAACATAGCGGGCAAGGCGGTTGGTTCTCCAGCCCCCGGGGGTGGCGGCTGCGCCCGCTGCGTCATGGGCCGTAGATATCGGGTACCGGGTCAGGTCTTCACCAGGAGCGGGGCGCCGAGGACGGCGCGGTTCTGACTCTGTGGAAGACTTCGCATGGGAGGTCTGCGAGGCACGTTCGAGTTCATAGCGCACATCTTGCGCCCACAGGATCACGGTCGCGATGATGTCGAACAGCTCCGCAGGAACGACGTCGCCGGGCTCTGTGTCGGCCAGCAATTGACGGGCGATTTCGATGTTGCGCAGTACGGGAACGCCGGCCTCCTGTGCGGCGGTTCTCATGGCCAGAGCATCATCGTCCTGCGCCTTGGCAATGACCGTGGGCACCGGGCATCGGTCACGATGGTAGTCGATGGCAATCGCGACATGGGTGGGATTGACCACCAGCACATGGGCGCTGGCTGCCGCCTTGTTGGCGCCTTGCTGAGCCCACTCCTGCTGCAGTTGCTTGCGATGGCCCTTGAGATGCGGGTCGCCTTCGGCGTCCTTCATTTCCTGGCGTATGTCGCGCATGCTCATGCGCATCTTCTTCATGAAGCTGTAGCGTTGCCATGCCAGGTCCAGCGCCGACACCAGGAGAAACGCGCCCGTGACCCACGCCAGCAGCGTCCAGCTGGCGTGCCAGAGAGCCGATCCCACGGCCTCTGGCTTCGCGCGCGCAAGCAGTGGCAGATCGGGCAGCAAGTCCTTCAGCGCAATCCAGGCAATGACGGCCACGAGCACGGTCTTGAGCAGTGACTTGAGCAGCTCGACCAGGTTGTCCAGCGAGAACATGCGTTTGAGGCCGCTGGCGGGGTTCAGGTGTTCTGCCTTGGGCCAGATTTTCTCCATCGTCAGCACAGGGCCGGTCTGCAGAAACTCCACCAGGACGCCGACCACCGCAACGGGTACCACCACCAGCCCCACCAGCAACAGCAATGTGCGCAGCGCTTGCCACCCCAGTTGGGCGAGTGCCTCAGGAAAAGGGACCTGCAATCCCCGCAGGCTCAGTTCAATCAGTGACGTCATCTGCTGCCCCACCATCGGCAAGGCCACAGTGGCTAGCAGCAGCACGGTCAGCAATGTTGCTGTCGCTGTCAGGTCCTTGCTCTTGGAAACCTCGCCCTTTTTCCGAGCGTCCTGAAGCTTCTTGGGTGTCGGCTTTTCTGTCTTGTCGCCACTGTCGTCTTGGCCGGCCATGGGCGGAGAGTCCTGTTGGAAATCGGGTGGGGCCGCAGGCCGTGCAGGCCCTGGGCTCGAGGCGCTGCAGCATCACGGGGAAGCTTGGCAGCGGTGCACAAAACTGAAGTGTCGGGCAGTGCGCCAACGGTCACATGAATGTTGAAACAGGATGCAAGCGAAAGCACGTGCCAGCAATGGGCGTGCGTTGCATCTGTGTTTCGTTGCTGACAAATGGATACGTGAAGCAGCACTTTTTGCCACAAATTCGAAAGGCTGAGCGGAAACACTAGCTCTACCTTGTTGCGTTCGTGTCTGAGTCTGCTTCTAAAAGCGAAAGTCTGTTTGTGCGTTCCCCATCGTCTCATCGTGTTCATCTGCTTGCCCGACGTTTGTTGGTTCGGCCCTTGGCGAGGCTCCCTGGGATGTGGTTCCTCATGGGGACTTGCGGACTGGGCCTTGGGGGGCTGACCCACGCTGCACTTGGACCTGCGGTCTTGGCGCCAGCGCCGACAGCCGCATGTGCCGTCGGGTGGGATCAGTTGTTGACACCCGCGCAACGGGACGCCGAAGCGCTTGTTCGCGGTTGCCAAGTGTCTGCCGCCAAATCCAGCAAACCAGTTCTGGCTGCGCAGATGGGGTTGTATCGCCACACCTCGTCGCGTCTGTTGCCTGTCGGTGCAGGCGCCCGCACAGCGCAGCCTGCCATGACCGGCAAGCTCCCGCCCCGCACAGCCATGCCATCGCGCAGCCCCGACGCCCAGCCCTTGCGAACCAGCAGCCCCGTCGGGCTGGCACCTTTGGTAGACCGCACCGCGCAGGAGCACGACATCGACCCGTTGCTGCTGCACTCCATCGCTCGCGTGGAGTCCCGTCACCAGCCCGATGCCATCTCGCATGCAGGAGCCCGAGGCTTGATGCAGGTGATCCCCCCGACCGCGCGCCGTTTTGGCGTGGAGGGCGCAGAGCAACTGCACGACCCGCAGACGAACCTGCGGGTGAGCGCCCGGTACCTCAAAACCTTGCAGCAGCGATTTGGCAATGACCTGGAGTTGGTGCTTGCCGCCTACAACGCCGGTGAGGGCGCCGTAGAAAAACACGGACGCAAAATCCCACCCTACCGCGAGACTCAGGACTACGTCCGCAAAGTGCTTGCCGAATACGTGCTGCTGCGCGGGGTCAGCGCCAGGCAAGCGGGCCATGCCTTCACAGGGAAAGACTCGCTGTGAATTTGGCTAGCTATTTCCGGTCGGCCGCGCGTGCCGACCGCAGTGGTGGCGGGCTCGCGCGGTACACCGACATCGCCTTGGTGGCTGGCATCGTGGCCATCATCGCGCTCATGATCGTGCCGCTGCCGACCTGGGCCCTTGACACCCTCGTGGCCGTCAACATCTCGGGCGGTGTTTTGCTGCTGCTGCTGGCCATCTATGTGGCCAATCCGCTCGAATTTTCCGTGTTCCCCAGCGTCCTGCTGATCAGCACGCTTTTTCGGCTGGCGCTGTCGATCGCGACAACCCGCATGATTCTTCTGCACGGCGAAGCTGGCCACATCATTGACACGTTTGGGAACATGGTGGCGGGCGGCAATCTCGTGGTGGGCCTGGTGGTGTTTCTCATCATTACCGTGGTGCAGTTCATCGTCATTGCCAAAGGCTCGGAGCGCGTGGCTGAAGTCGCCGCGCGTTTCTCGCTGGATGCCATGCCTGGCAAACAGATGTCCATCGACTCGGACCTTCGCTCAGGCCTGATCGACAAGGACGAGGCCCGGCGTCGCCGTCGCCAACTGGAAAGCGAAAGCAAGCTCAACGGCAGCCTTGACGGCGCCATGAAGTTTGTCAAAGGCGATGCCATCGCGGGCATCATCATCATCATCATTAATCTGCTGGGAGGGCTGGCCGTGGGGGTGCTCCAGCAGGGAATGCCCATGTCGGCAGCGGCCATCAAGTACTGCATCCTTGCCATTGGTGATGGCATGGTGACGCAGATCCCCGCATTGCTGGGGGCCATGTCCGCAGGTCTGCTGGTGACGCGCACTACAGACGATGAGCATGACAAACATCTGGGCGACGCCATTGGTAGACAACTGACGGCCAAGCCCCGCGTGTTGCTGGTGGCCGGTGGCCTGAGTTTTCTTTTCGCGGCCGTGCCTGGCTTTCCCGCGGTGGTCTTTGGTCTGCTGGGTCTTGTGTTCTTTGGGGTTGGGGCCATGCTGACGCCCGCGTGGCGGGAGCGCTGGGAACGCTGGATCGGGCCGAAGCTGGTGGCTGTGCGCCGCAAGCCCGCGCACGCCCCCGAGTTGATGTTCACCGATGCCATCCCGGTGCGTCCCAACGTGCCCCTCCTACTTGAGTTGCCTGCCGGGCACCTGCGCGGCGAAGACAGCCGTGACCTGCTGCACGGCCTTGAAGGCGTGCTCGACCATTTTCAGCTGCACCTGGGCCTGCGTTTGCCGCGCATCGATGTGCACATGGTGCCCGCGCCACCTGCTCAGACGCCGGCGCCAGCGGTGCCGGGGTCTAGCGCACTGGCCCTCGAACCAGCCGCGCCAGCGCCTGCTTGGCGCCTGATGGTGCACGAGGTGCCGGTTGCCCAGGGCGACATGGTGGCTGACGGTGTTGCGGCGGCACTGGCCGCGGCCGTGCGGGAAGCTCTCCGTCGCAACGCCGCGCTGTTCTTGGGCACGCAGGAAACCAACCTCTTGCTGACCCGTGCCAGCGCCGACCTGCCCGATGTGGTCAAGGAAACCCTTCGTGCTCTGCCTCTGGCACGGGTGGCTGAAATCCTGCGTCGCCTTGTGGAAGAAGAGGTGGCCATCCGCAACCTCCGCGACATCCTGGAGACCCTCGCCGATGCGGCCCAGCGGGAGAAAGATGTGTTCGCTCTGACGGAACTGGTCCGGATCGGACTCAAGCGCCAGCTGTGCTATCGCTACGCGCCGACCGGCCGCCTGGGCGCGCTGCTTATCGATCCCTCCGTCGAGGAGCTGCTGCGATCCGCTGTGCGGGTCAACGGCGGGGTGCAGCAGCTGGCGCTCGATCCCGCGCAAACCACGCAGTTGATTCAGAAATTCACGCAGGCCATCGCACATCACCGGCCAGCAGCCATCGTGACGGCGGTGGACATTCGCCGCCACGTACGCAAGTTGATCGAGATCGAGTGCTTTGACACTCCAGTGCTCAGTTACCACGAATTGGTTCCGACGCTGCACCTGGGCGTACTGGCCCATGTCGGAAAAGACGACGCCCCCATGTTACAGGGGGCGTCGTAGTAAGTCGGTCGGCAGTCGCCGACTGTTTTCAGGCGGAGTCTGTTCTTCAACAGCCTCGCCGATGAGCGTATGCGCTGATACCAACAATGAGTTCAAACAAGGGAGTGAGAATGGGAGTAGTAGCTAAGGGGAATTGGAGTCCGTTGCTGTCGGGGCCAAAGGCGGGCGCGTGGCGCGCCTGGGCGGCAGGCTGTGCGTTGGGTTGGGCGTTGTGCGCCACGGCGGTGCAGGCCTCGCCCATTCCTTTCGGGGAGAGACAGGTCGATATGACCGTGCGAGAGCAGCCGATTGCGGCGTTCTTGCAGGACTTCTTCGGGACCATGGATGTACCCGTGTCGGTAAGTTCTGGTGTCAAGGGCGCGGTCAACGGCGTGTTCCGAGGTACGGCCGAAAAAGTGTTTTCCAGCATCCAGCGCTCATTTGGGCTCATGGCCTACTACGACGGCGCCGTCGTGCATGTGTACACACCGGCAGAGGTCACGACACGCACCTTTGCCATGCGCCAGGGAGACGCTCGCCAGGTCATCAATACCGCGCGTGACATGAACATCATGGACTCGCGCAACACCCTGCGTGTGAGCCAGAGTGGTGGGCTCATCGCCAGCGGAAACCGACGGTTTGTAGACTTGGTCGGCGAACTGGCTTCAGGTCAGCAAAGCCAGTCCACCACGCTGGCTCCCGTGGGTTTCAAGGTGTACTACCTGAAATACGCATGGGCCCAGGATGTGAGTGCCCAGTACGGCGGCACCGTCACGGTCATCCCTGGTGTGGCAAGCATCCTGCGTTCTTTGCTGACAGCCCAGCGAGGTAACCCGTCACCGGCACTGACGCAGTATCGGGGCGCCTCTGAGCCGGGTCTGCGCGGCCAGGGGCTGGCTCGACAAGGCACGCTGGGAGCCGCTGGTGCCAACCCCATGCAGGCCTCTGCCGAAACCGTGCAGCAAGCCTGGGGCGGCCGACCTGGAGCCGTAGGAGGTGTGCAGGTGGCCACCGTGGACGCGGCGTTGCTGGAAGGCCTGGGCGCGGCTTCGGTCGCGAACCAGGCCCGTGTGGAGGCCGATACCCGTCTCAATGCAGTGATCGTGCGAGACCTCCCGGAGCGTCTGCCTTACTACGACGAGCTCATCAAGTCGCTGGACATTGAGCCCCAGGCCCTGGAGATCGAAGCCACCATCATCGACCTGAGCACCGACAAGTTGCGTGAGATGGGTATCAACTGGCGCCTGAGTGGCGACCGCTATTCCTTCCTGTTTGGCAATGGCACCGCCAGCGACACCAGTCTGCTGGGCAGCACGCCGGTTCAGAGCATTACGCCAGCAGGCGAGGGCGGATTCATGTCCCTGGTGCTGGGCGGGCGCAACAACTTTGTGGCGCGAATCAATGCATTGCAGAACAAGGGCGTAGCCCGCATTGTTTCGAGCCCCCAGGTCATGACGCTGTCCAACGTCGAGGCGCTCTTTGACACCAACAAGAGTTTCTACGTGCGCGTGGCAGGTCGAGAGCAAGTCGATCTTTACAAGGTGTCGGCAGGGACCTCCTTGCGTGTCACGCCCCATGTGTTCCAGGAAGGCTCAGACGTGCGCATCAAGCTGCTCGTCCAGATCGAAGACGGCGGCATCAATGGAGCCAGCCAGGTTGATTCGATCCCCATCGTCGAGCGTTCCTCCATCAATACCCAGGCGCTGATCGGCGCGGGCGAGAGCCTGCTGATTGGCGGCATGGTCAAGGAGTCCAGCAGCGAAGGGGTTTCCAAGGTTCCATTCCTGGGCGATATCCCCCTGGCGGGCGCGCTGTTCCGCTCGAACAACGACCAGCAAGAGCGGGTGGAACGCCTCTTCCTCATTTCGCCCCGCCTCATCCCTGCACGGCGCGCGACCAATGCATCAGCACCCACGGGGCCACTGCGGCCCGGTGGCGCCGTGGCTGCCCCACCCATGCCTGTACTGGAAGAGACCACAACGTCTACCCGCAACCCCGCGACGGGCGATCCCAGACCTGGCGTAGCCCAGGGGTTGGGTGAGCAGGCGCCGTGAACGAATCGAGCGAACGAGGCCCGCATGTCCGGGCCGAGGAGTACCGTGGAATGAGCACAGAAACTTTGTACGAACTGCGCGTTCTCAGCGGCGAGCAGCGTGGCGCATCTTCTGTCATTCAGCCTGGGCAGACGCTGCGCATCGGACAGGACTGGATCAATGAAGTCGTGCTTCAGAAGGCTGAAGGCGTTGCTGTGTTGTCGTTTTCGCCCACAGGCATCTTGGTTTTGCAGGTGCAGCAGGGCGGCGGTGCCGTAGCCCACAGGACGCTGGAGGCAGGCGCGCGCGCAGAGCTGGGCTTGTACGAGCCGTTCACTGTCGGAGGGATCCGGCTTGCCGTGGGTCAGCTCGGTGCGCAGCAATGGGCGCCGCTATTCACCGACGCGGCACCAGACGGAGGTGCCACGTCGGCTACACCGCATGCGCAAGAGTCTGCTCCTGCTTCAGAAGCAGCCTCGGAGGCGCGTTCGCATGCTGGTATGGGTGCGTCTGCTTCGCAGGCCTCCTCTGCCGCGGCTACGCCAGCAAAGGACCCTGCAGCCATGGCGGCAGGCCAGACGTCCCCTTTGCAGCGCTGGCGCTCGCGCCTGATGCTGGGCGGCACCGCGTTGGTGGGCGTTTCTGTGTGCACCCTCACCCTGGCCTGGGCCATGGGGCCTTCCACCCTGAGCCCGCAAGAGCAGGCTGTGAACATCCGCCAGACGCTCTCTCACATGGGCATGGCTGCACTCAATGTTGAGTCGCGCAACGGGCAGTTGTTTGTGACCGGGCACCTTGAATCCCAGGCGGAAAGAACACGGCTGGAGAAAGCCCTCGCAGACCGTTCGCCCGCCAGGCTCTCAGTGTGGGTCAACGAGCAGGTTGCTGCCAGCGTGGCTGAGGTGTATCGCCTGAACGGCATTGCTGCGCAGGTGCAGGCCACGGGTGCCGGCGTGGTGCGCGTGCAGACCGCCGTGTCCGATGTGCGGCAGCTTGAGCATGTCCAGGCCCTGGCCCACCGCGATGTGCCGGGCTTGCAGCAGCTGGTCGCTATCAACGAGGCCCCCCCTGCGCCGCCCCCGGCTGCGTCGACTATCCACGACCCGGGCAAGCGTGTGGCAGCCATCGTGCCCGGAGAACCCGCCTACCTCGTCACTGCGGATGGAACCCGCTACTTCGAGGGGGCCATGCTGCCAAGCGGGCACCGCATCGTGGCCATCCTGCCCGACAAGGTGCAAATGGAGCGCGAGGGCGTGGCCAGCGTACTTTCGTTCTAAGGCCCCCGCATAGCCGTCCGCTCAGCCCGTCCGGACCAACCGCACCAGTCTCTTCCAAAAACCTGAACCGGCACTGCGCCACACCGGCCCACGCACCGGTCCCGCAATCAACCACCCGCTGGCGATCACCGCCAGCACCACCTGCAAAAGGAGTCAGAGCATGAGCAATTCCATCAACCCGCTGGCCATGATGGCCACTACCGGACTTAGCAGCTCCCAAAACCGTGGCGGCAAAAGTGCCAGCTGGTACGAGGTCATGGCCGATGCCTGGGGCAAAACACTGGATGCCAAAGCCAGCGAAATCGAGGCAGCAGGGGATGCCCTGGCCGACGGCAACGACAAGCCTGCCCACATCACCCACATGACCATGCTGGCCCAGCAGATGGGCTTCATGTCCAACAGCGCGCACACTTCCCTGCAGTCGGTCGGGACCGCGTTGGAAACCATGGCCCGCAAACAGTGATGTGGCGTTGACTCCATGAACCCCACCACCACCATGGGCCTGACACTTTCGGGCGCAGACGTTGCCGGCGCCTCTGCGGGGCAGGGCTCCGTCCAGGCCGGCTACGGCATCTCCCTGACCGACATGTCTGGCTTCCATGAAGCCATGGCGCGTGCCGAAGCCGGCGCAGGTAGCACGCTACAGGCCCAGCCTGTGCAGGCATCGGGCGAGGGCATGCAAGCCCTCTTCAAACCGCTTGAACACATCAACGCCGAGGCCGCCTCGCTGGAGGAACATGCGCAGGCGGCCATGGCTGCGGGCAACGACATGACACCGGGTGAGATGGTCATGCTGACCGTCCGGGCGCACGAGTTTCTGTTCCACAGCCAGCTCACCGCCAACATCGCCAACCGCACCTCTGACGGGCTGCAACAACTGTTCCGCCAGCAGGCCTGACCGCCCGCCTTGACCGCTATATCGCATGAGACCGCTACTTACTGCCAGAACGCACCTGCGCACTTGCCCCATTCCCGGGGCCAACGCCCGGAAGGCCAGGACACCCTCCTGGCCCGCGCGTGCCCTCGTCACGGTCACGCTGGCACTCCTGGCCGCATGCTCCCAGCAGGAGCTGTATGGCCAGTTGACCGAGCGCCAAGCCAACGAGATGGTGGCCGTGTTGCGCAATGCGGGCCTGCATGCAGAAAAAGCGGCCTCGCGCGACGGCAAGGCCTTTGTCGTCAGCACCCGGCCTGACGACTTTTCTCGCGCTGTAGAGATCTTGCACGCCGGAGGGTTCCCACGGGACTCCTTCGACACCCTGGGCCAGGTATTCAAGAAAGAGGGCTTCGTGTCATCGGCACTCGAAGAGCGGGCCCGCTTCACCCATGCCCTGTCGCAAGAGCTCTCGGCCACGCTTTCCAGCATTGACGGCGTGGTGCAGGCACGGGTGCATGTCTCTGTGCCCGAGAAGAATCCCCTGTCCGACAAGCCCCAGCACTCGACGGCCTCGGTGTTCATCAAACACCGCCCCGGGGTCGACCTGAGCCAGCAGACGGGCAAGATCAAAGCCCTCGTAGTCAACGCCATGGAGGGGCTGCCCTACGACAACGTCACTGTTGCCATGTTCCCCGCCGAACCTATTCCACCGGCGGCCCCGCCGTCATTCCTGGGCGGTTTGTGGGCGCAGTATGGCGGCATGGTCATGCTGGTGGCGGGGCTGCTTAGCCTCATAGCGGCCGCCGTGGCGGCCATGGCCTGGTGGCAGCGCCGCCCTGCAGCCGCGGCAGCCTTGGCCGAGACCGGGCTGGCATCCATGGTCGGCGCCGCAGTGGCACCGCTGCGCCGGGGCGCCGCCGTTGCGGTCGCATCCCCCGCGCAGCCCCGTGTCGGCAGCGAGTCCTGAGATGCAGCCCGTGGACCTGGGTGAAGACTCGGCGTTAACCCATGTGGCCGAGCAGCGGCGCGCGCGGGCAGCGCTTGCGCGGCAGTTGCAGGCCGAGCCATTGAGCTGGCAGCAGCTCATGTTGTGTCCTCTGTGGGTGGCCGATCCCGCGCCGGCCCGCGATGCACTCAGCGCCTTGTCTGGCATCTACTGGCTCAAGGCGTCGCTGCGTGCCTGCATCGACGGGCGGCAACTCGCACCCCTGTCGCGCAGCGTTGGGGTCGGGCCCTTCCGTGCTGCCCTTGACGCTCCGGACACCCCGGAACTGCTGGCGCGGGCACCTCGGCCCCTGCTGCCGCCTGCCCACACGATCGTGTCGTACGTTCGTGCCTGGGGTCAGGCGATGCTGCTGTGGGGTTGCGTGCATGAACTCCAGGCGCGCCTTGCCCACCACCTTGGCTGGAGCGCCTCGCTGGCTTTGCTGCCCACGGTGGGCTCTAACCCGGCCTGGGCCCAGTCCGCGTTAGCGCAGGCACATGCGGCCGCACCAGCGCTGGCAGCACCAGCCAGCGTTACCCCGCAGACCGAGCCCGTAACCCCGTTGTCCACACCGTCATGAGTTACCTGCTCACCCTGCACCAAGACGCCACCCTGACCCTGGCCACCACGGAACGTACCGTGCCGGCGCAGCAGGTTCAGGCGCTGGAGAGCGCTCTGGACCTGGCCGCTGCGCTGCAAACGCTTACCAGCAGTGCCCGTGACGCGGCTGCGCAGGCGCAGCAGGCGGCCTGCGAGCAAGGTCACCGCGACGGTTTTGCCGCTGGGCTGGCACAGGCCCACCATGAAGCGGCGGGACAGATTGCAGCAGCGCTGCAATCGCTGGCGCACCAGCACCAGCACCAGCGCGAAGAACTGCGCAGCGCCCTCGTCACGCTGGCCACTGCCATGGTGCGTTGCATCGCTTCGGCCCTGGCGCCTGATCAAGTGGTGACCGCCCTGGCGCTGCAGGCTTTTGAGCAGGTGGTACCTCCTCAGCCCGTGCGCCTGCGCCTGCCCGCAGAGCTGGTCGAGCCCGTGCGCGCACAACTTGCCACGCGTGAATTGCCCATGCCCGTGCAATGTCTGGCCGACACAGAAATCCATGGGCTGGACTGCGTGGTGGAGTCCCAGGCTGGTGCGTTGCTGGCCGGGCTCGACACCGTCCTGGCAAGTGCTGCGCAGCGGATTGAAACATCTCAGCGCCAGATGGCGGCCCCCGAAGCCAGGGCCGCCTGAGCGCGCCACCGATTTGCGACATGCACGCCGACGCTTCCCCCCGCCCTCTGCTCGATCCTGCCATCTTGGCCTCGCTGCGCTCCATGCAGCCGGTGGCTGCCCGGGGGCGGGTTGTGCAAGCCTTTGGCACCACATTGCGCGTGAGTGGATTGCGTGCCGTCATCGGCCAGCAATGCCTGATTCGTGACCCCGCGCAACCGCATGGCAACGTGCTGCGCGCAGAAGTCGTCGGGCTTCGCGAGCATGACGCCATTCTTGTGCCACTGGGGCACCTGCACGGCGTCTCGATGGGTGCCGAGGTGGAGCCTCTGGATGGCGGAGAGCTCATTCCCGTGGGCGACGCCCTGCTGGGCCGCGTGCTGGATGCCTTCGGCACACCCCTGGATGGTCACGCCCTCCCGGCCCACTTGCCGCTCCGCGCCTTCCATGCCGAGCCACCCAACCCGCTGACCCGGCGGCCCATTGATACCCCATTCATCACCGGGGTGCGTGCGCTAGACGGATTGCTCACCATCGGTGAAGGTCAGCGACTGGGCGTGTTCGCCATGGCCGGGGGTGGCAAGTCCACCTTGTTGGGCATGCTTGCCAAGCTCGCACACAGCGATGTCAATGTCATTGCCCTGATTGGCGAACGGGGGCGTGAGGTCAGCGAGTTTCTGGAGGACAGCCTTGGCCCCCAGGGCCTGGCCCGCTCGGTGATCGTTGTCTCCACCTCCGACCGGCCCGCCATGGAGCGGCTGCGTGCCGCCCAGACCGCCACCGCCATTGCCGAACACTTCCGCGCGCAAGGGCGGCGCGTGCTGCTGATGATGGACTCCGTGACCCGATACGCCCGTGCGTTGCGCGAGATCGGCCTGTCGGTGGGGGAGCCGGCCGTGCGCCGTGGCTTCCCCCCCAGTGTGTTTGCAGAGCTGCCGCGCCTGTTCGAGCGGGCGGGTAACGATGCGTCCGGCTCCATCACCGCTTTCTACACGGTTCTGGCTGAAGATGAAGACGGCTCCGATCCTGTGGCCGAGGAGACCCGCTCTATCCTGGACGGCCACATTGTGCTTTCGCGCCAGCTTGGGCAAGCGGGGCACTACCCGGCCATTGACGTACTGGCCAGTGCCAGCCGTGTGTTCAACCGCGTCACCGACCGCGCCCACCAAGACGCAGCCCTGCGCGTGCGCGCCCTGATGGCCAAACACGACGAAATCCGCTTCCTGCTTCAGGTTGGTGAATATGCGCCAGGCAGCGACGCCCTGGCCGACGACGCCATCGTCGCCCAATCTGCGTTGCAGGCACTGTTGCGACAACGGCCCGACGAGGGGACACCCTTCGAACAAACCCTTGCTGCGCTGCAGCAGTTCCAGCGGTGACTGTGACCAGCCTGCATACACCTTGGGGGGCTCACCCATGACCGCCTCCGCCATGGCCCAGCAACTGGCCGCTGCCAGTCAGCTGCAGCGACTGCGTGCGTTGCGCGAACGCAAAGCCTTGCAAGCCAGCCAGCAGGCCGAGCGCGAGTTGCAAGCTGCCCAGCAAGTGGTGCGCGACCGCGAAGCCCAAATTCGCCAGCTGCAGGCCCGCAGGCTGGAGCTGCAGCACAGCCTGATCGGCCCCTACGCCGCCCGCATGGGGGTCGTGGCCAGCTACGCCAGTGCTGCACAGGAGGCGCTGGACGACCAGCTCGAACGCGCTGAATACGCATTGATCGATGAGGAAGAAGAGCTGATCAACGCGCGCACCCGCGCCGCCTCAGCCCGCACCACGTGGCTCCAGGCCGTGGCCCAGCACCAGGCCAGCTCCACGCTACGCGATGACGCCCGCCAGAGCCTGCGGCGCGAACGTGAAACCACGCTGGAGCGGGAAGACCCCCCGCTCCGGTCAGCCCCCTGAGGAATGCCCCGTGAGTGACATCCGTCCATCGACCCCTGAACGAAAAACCCATACCTCCGACACTACCGCCCGGGCCTCACAGGCCGGCGGCTGGGTGCCCCCGCAGGCGCGGCGGGACTTTGATGCCGCCATCCGGCGGGCCGGCGAACGCAGTGACAGTCGGCTCAAGGACCACGACGACCCCGAACCCAACGACCTCTTTCACACCGAGGCTCCGCCCCCAGGCCTTTGGGGGCAGCTGCAGCCACTGACCGGGCACACCGGGTCGGCAGGGGAGGGCAGTACCCTTATGGGGGGCAGTGCAGCCCTCACCGCACCCGCCCCACCCACCGGCCTCCTGCCAGATTCTCTGCCCATGGCCCCTCATGCGGGCGCGCCCGGGGTGGGTACTCCGTTGCGCTTGCAAGTGCCGCTGGGCGGTGCCGACGCCGCCACCCTGGCCCTGCGCTTAGCCCAAAGCGGCAACGGCCAGTGGCAACTGCGCATGGGCACCAATGCCACCATCCGCCAGCAACTGACCCCGCACCTGGAGCGACTGCGCGACCGCCTGCGCGAACACAGCCACGGTCGAATGGATGACCTCGGATTTGACGATGACACCGTGGCCTGATACCGCCAACCCCGCCGCAGTGGCGGCACCTGCCCCGCACGCTCCACCAGTGCCTGGGCCGGCGTGGCTCGTTTTTTGCGGTCCGGTGGGCGCACACCGGGCCGAGCTCTGGCTGCCGCTGCTGCCAGAGCCAGACCCTTGCCTGTGTGAACCTCAGCCCCCAGCCCTAAACCCGGATGCACCAACAGCCTCCTCAGGCACCGCTGGTCGGGATGCCACCCCGCCTGCGCGCACCTCTGGGGACACCGCAGCGGAGTGGACCGGACCGCGCCTGATGCTGCAGCTGGCCAAGGCAGAACCGCTCATCAGTGCTGTCGAGCAATGGCTGCGCCACCCCTGGCTGTTGCAGCCCGGTGAAGCCGCGCCAGCAGTCGCCCTGGAATCCGGCACGTGCGAAGCGGTGGTGCAGACCGCTGCACTGGCCCCTGTGGGCACGCGCCTGCGCCTGCCTTGGACGGCACTGTCGGGTCCGCCAGCCGACTGGCTGCAGTCCCCGCATGTCGCCTGGCCCAGCGTGCACACGGAACTGTGCCTGGATGCAGTGCCTGCCGCCGCAGTCGCGGAACTCGCTGAAGGCTCCCTGGTCTGGCTCACGCCCTCTCTGGGGTGCGAATGGCCCGTCACCGTGCGGCCCATCTGCGGCCACCTTCCGGTGCGCGCGGGGGTGCTGGTACGCAGCCCCGATGTTCGCACTGGTGCCCCGCCCATCGCCGAGCCCCTGGGGCTGGACCTGCACGCGCCGCTGCCCACGGCCACCGAGCCGCCTGCCACAGACACCCATGCCAACACGGATGCCGATGCCGAGATCGTCTGGCACGGCATGCCCGCCATGGGGCTGGAGCAATGGCTGTGCTGGCAGGCTCGCCCTGCGGTGCTATCGGTACCAGCCGCACCTCCCGCATCGACAGCACCGGTTCGCCTTCGGCTACCACCCATGCTGCCGGGGGAGCTGCACTTGCAGCAGGGTGGTGCGTTGCGCGCCCACGGTGATCTGGTCCCCCTGGCCGGTGGCTACGCCCTTCGAATCCGCAGCGCCCTCGGTGCCACACCAGCCTTTGGGCCTGAAGCCCCCTTGTTTTCCGCTGAACCACCCACCGGGCGCGCGTGCGGCGCAGCCTTTTCGCAGACACCATGGACCTGAATCAATTTACCCCTTCCTCGGCACTGGTCACCGTGATCGTTGTCTCCCTGGCGCCGTTTGTGGGCGTCATGGTCACTTCCTTCACCAAGATCATTGTGGTGCTCAGCCTGCTGCGCAACGCCCTGGGCCTGCAGCAGGTGCCACCCAACGTGGTGCTCAACGGCATGGCCCTGGTACTCACCATCTACGTCATGCTGCCCGTGGGGTTGGACATGGCCGAACGTGCCCGCAGCGTCTCCAACATCGGCAGCACCTCTGGCATGCTGGCGGTGGCCGATGCGGCCAAAGAGCCCCTGCGCGACTTTCTGATTCGCCACTCATCCGCCCACGAGCGCGCTTTCTTCCTCAAGACCGCCCAGAAAACCCTCAGTCCCGAACGTGCTTCCCAGATCAGCGAACGCGACTTTGTGGTGGTTGTGCCCGCCTTCACCGTCAGCGAGCTGTCTGCAGCGTTCCAGATCGGGTTCCTTATCTTCCTGCCCTTTCTCATCATCGACCTGGTCATCGCCAACATCCTCACTGCCATGGGCATGATGATGCTCTCGCCCACCACCATCTCGCTGCCGTTCAAGCTGCTGCTTTTCGTGCTCGTCGATGGGTGGGTCAAGCTCACCCACGGCCTGGTGCTTTCCTACGGCCACTGACCTCGCCGCCGTGCATCGCCTTCCCACTCTGACCATGCCCTTTGTACGCCATGTTTGAAAGCCAGACCATCCAACTGCTGTACCAAGCCCTGTGGCTGGTGTTGCTCCTGTCCGCGCCACCGGTCATCGTGGCCGCGCTGGTCGGGCTACTGGTTGCCCTGGTGCAGGCTGCCACCCAGATTCAGGAGCAGACCCTCCAGTACGCGCTCAAGTTCTTCGCCATCGTGCTCACCATCTTCATCACCGCATCGCTGCTGGGCGGCACGCTGTACCGCTACACCGACCGGGTCATGACCGACTTCCCCGCCCTCGTCAAACGCTGAGGCCACCCACCCATGGGAGAAACCTTTGCCGCGGTGAATAACGTCAGCGAACTGGCGCTTCTGGCCGCGCTTGCCAGCCTGCGCTTTGCTACCGCCTTCGTGCTGTTGCCCCTGCTGGCCCAGGAAACCGTGCCCCAGCTCGTGCGAGGCGCCATTTTTCTTGCGTTCGGAGTCATCACACTGGCCCTGCAGCCTGCGGTCAACGTCACCGGCTGGAGCGTTTCCCAATGGATCGGGTTGTTCTCCAAAGAAGCCTTCATCGGCCTGGCTCTGGGCATGCTGCTGGCCGCTCTACTCTGGGCGTTCGATGCCGCCGGCGAGATCATTGACGGCGCGATCGGACTGTCGCAGGCGCAGGTCACAGACCCTCTCTCCGGGCGTCAGACCTCGCTTTCAGGGGCCTTCCTGGGTCGCTTGGCTGTGTACCTGTTTATGGCCTCGGGTGGCCTCATGCTCTGGATCGGCGTCCTCATGGAAAGTTTTGTGCTGTGGCCCCTGGCCCAGCCTGGCCTTGCTCCGCGCCCAGCCGGTGTCACCTTGTTTGAGAGCGCCTTCGCGCAGTTTGCGGGCCTGAGCTTCCTGCTCGCTGCGCCCACCCTGGTAGTCATGTACGCCATTGACCTGGCGCTGGGCCTCATGAATCGTTTCGCGCCCCAGCTCAATTTGTACTCGTTGTCCAGCTCCCTCAAAAGCGTGGCTGCCATCCTGCTGTGGTTGGTCATGCTCACCACCTTGGCCAAGACACTGCTGAACTACCTGGCTGCCCTTTTCCCGACACTGCTGAACAAGATGCAGACCCTGCTGCCCACCTGAACACCCAGCGAGCGCCGACCTCGGGATTGGGGTTTGAAGCGTTTTGTTGCAAATGCACCCCCTCCACTAGGAGGCTTCCCAATAGCGCAAGCGGGCGCAAGTTTTTACGATGGAGACATCCCATCTTTCATCCGCGTCCACACATGGTGACCTCGTCCTCTCTCTCGTCGCTGACAGGCCTCGCTGGCCTAGCGCCCCGGACTGACGCGCTCCGGCCAGCCTTGGACAACGGCGACACCGCGCGCCTGTTTGGCTATACCGGCAGCGACGCCGTCGCCCGCACCTTTTCCGTCCCCCCCTTCAGCGGCGACACCCCGGCCCAGTTGCAATCCCGGTTCATTGACTGCCTCTTTACCCGGGGTTGATCTCCGCCCCCCGCGCGCCGCTCCTTTGCGACAGCACCCATGGCCCAACCCATCCCCGATCTGACCCTGCGCGATCAGCCCGACTGGGCCGGTGCAGCAGAGGTCCTCATCGAAGGCTGCGCCCATCTGCCCTCACGTGAAGACCGCGTGCGCTGGATGGAGCGCCTGTGCCTCTCGCTCGGCGATGCGCTGTACCCCGCCTTCCTGCAGGTGCTTTGCCGCATTGGCGAGCATGGCAACCCCCAGGCCCAGGCTGCGGTCGCCGATACCCTGGTGCTTGCTCTGCAAAGCGGCCGCTTGCCCTCGGGGCGGCACGCCGCATGGGGGGCGCAGTGGGACGCGTCCGTGCGCGCCACCCGCACCATGGGCCCAATTGAGTACCTGTGCGCCTGGTTCGCGCAGCCCGACGGGCGCGGCACCCTCGGGGCCGTGGCTTTTGACCAGGCCGCACGCGCACTGGTGGGCTTGGTATCGCACAGTGAAGCGGCCCGGCGCCTCTATTGCGCCAAGCTCTACAGCGTGGCCGACGACCCCCTCGACGGGGCTTGGACCCGCAGCAGCCGCCACGCACTGCAAGCCATGGCCCTGAGCTGGTCTCAGGCGGACCCCGAACCCTACCGTGCGGCCACCCAGGCGGTAGAAGCCTTCATGGCTGCGTCCCGCCACGGTGAACAATCCGCGCCGGCTGCAACGGTTGGCGCGCTGGCGCAGGGCTGGATTCCTCCGGCCTCCTGGCGTTGAGGCACCGATACGCCGCTCCCGTGCGGCCCGTTGCACCCTGCTATCCCACCTTCACCATCTGGCATGTCTGAGCCATGGGCCGCGCTGGCCCCCATTCGGGCCATTGCTCCTGGTGGCCGCGTTGTAGCCTTGGGGGGGTACTCGGGCGGCGGCCAGGGCTTCGGCGGTGACGGGCTATGGCCCGATGAAGACCCCGCAGCCTCCCAGTCGCCTGCCCACTTGCTGGATGCTCTGCTGCGGCTGGAGCACGCCGACCTGCGGGCCTGGGTACACAGCTTGGCGCAGTCCCCCAGTCGCCGGGTCCGACCCTGGTACCACCAGCTCGACTACGCCGACACAGACACACTGTTGCAGCACCTCGCAACGCGCCTCGATGCAGCGCACCTGGCAGGCTTCACCCGGGTTGCCGTTCAGGAGCAAGATCTGGCGCGCTGGGGTGAACACCTGGCGCGCAGCGCCAGCGATCGCGACAGGCTCGGCCTGCTGATCGCTCTGGTTGGCCACGGTACCGCCGTGGGGCCCGTCCTGCCCAGCCACCCCCAGCCAGACGGACTGCGCGCTCCTTTGATCGGCCGTTTGCTGAGTAGTCTGCACGGCCGTACCCATGCCCTCGACACTGCCTTGCAAGCCATGCTGCCGCTCCCCCTGGCTCCGGCACAGGCCGTGGCAATGGTCAGGGCCATACTCACCACCCTGTTACCACCCCGCACCCCGGTGCGCACGCGGGCCGATCCCGGAGCCCTGCGGCAGGCGCTGGAGGCCTGCGCCACCGCCAGCGATGCACCCGCCAAAGCCACCCTGTGGGCCCTGGCCATACCTGTCGCTGCCCAAGGGGCGGCCCTGCCGGTGCTCGCCCCTGCCCTTACGCGGCTGCTTACCAGCCAGACCTGTGCCATTGTCAATGTCCTGGCCCAGCAGCACCCTGACGGCCAGGCGCTGGCTTGCTACCTGCACACCCTCTGTGCCCAGCAGCGCACCCACGAAATCCGGCTCATTCACCACCAGCTATGCCAGGGTCACGACGGCATGCACCCCCCTGCGGAGTACCTGCATTACTGCGATCGGCGCGGGGCATATCCCCATGCCATGGCTCTGGGGCACTACCTGGGGGCTTGGGCCATGGTCACCGGCAATACCCCAGGCGGCCCTCCCGCAGGCGCAACTGCGCCAGTGCAGCTCTCTCCCCATACCCAGACCATCGGACGCGCACCGCAAGCCGCTCACCAAGGAGACCTCTGGCTGGCAGGCACCGCATATGCCGCCCTCGGGCCTGCCCAGAGTGCAGAGGCGAGCAAGTTCCTTGCGGAGCCTGTCTGGCAACAGAGCGGTCCGCAAACCGCCTTTTGGGCGGCTTATCAGCGCGTGTTGCAAGCCCATTGCGGTGGGCTATCGCCACTCCTCCTGGCAGCCTCCGCACCCACCCACTGCGGCACAGCGCCCGTCATCGGCACACCCTATGTCCCCTGAACCCGTCATCCTCTATCAAGGTCCACGCTTGCGCATTCGCCAGTTCCATAGCCGCGACGCCCAGGCCCTGGTCACCATGCACCGCGACCCTCGCGTACGCGCGCACCTGGCCGACGATGCACCGCTGGATGAGCCCCGTGTCGCACACCGCTTCATCGCGCACATGCAACAGTTCTATCTGCAATACCCTGGCACTGGCATCTGGTGTGCAGAGCGGGCCCAGCCGCCTGACTCGGACACCATTGCCGACGCACTGCGTGCGCACGCCGAAGGCGATATCGACGCTGTGCTGCTAGCCAAGCTTGTGCAACCCCGATGGGTTTTTTGTGGCTGGTTCAGCCTGGTGCATTTGGAGGAGGATCCGCAAATCCTGGAGATCGGCGCGCGACTGGCGGCACAGGCCTGGGGCGGTACGCTCGCACTGGATGGCGGGGAGTGGCTGCTGCAGTACGCCTTTGGCGCCTTGCGGCAAACGCATGTGCTGGGCCACTGCGCACCCACCAACCGCTCTGCCGCGCACTGTCTGCAAGTGCTGGGCTTCGGCTGCCAAGGTATGGCTACTTACAATGGCACGCAGGCCCGGCGCTACCGCCTGGACCAGGCCCAGTGGCAGGCGTGGCACACCCAGTCCCGCCGCCAGCGCCAGCGTGCGGTGCTCAGCGTTTCTCCGACATAAACCTGCAGCGGGTTAGGGGAGGTGAGGGGAGGTGAGGGGGATGGGAAGAGGGATGGCACGGGGCGTGTTGGCCCCTAGAGGCTCGCCCCAAATGATGAACGATGCACCTATCTCAAACGATGCGCATGCCCGATGACGTGATGCGCAGGCGGCTGGCGTCCACCTTCAAGAAGCCCTCGATCATCTCCTTGCCAAGCTGCCGCATCTGCGCCTCCAGCATCGGATCAGGCTGCCGCTGCAACTGCACCTGCGTCGTTGCCATCAGCATGCCCAGCATCACCGTGGCGTCATACATGCGCTGCTTCTCCGCGTCGGTCACCTGGGCGAAATCTCGCTCTGCCGCAAGCGCCCTGCGCAACTGATTGGCCAGCGGCTTCACATGGCTGTTGCTCACATTCTGGTTGTTGTAGGCCATATAGGCTCCCGCGAGAAAAGATGCCAGCCCCGTGGCCACATCGTTGGTCGGCACACCCAGCTGTCGCGCCACCTGCGGGTACTGCTGGTGCAGTTCCAGAAACCCCTGGCGCATTTGTGGACGCTGCGCCGGCGGGTAGTAGCCCACCAACATATCCAGTGCTGCCGTTCTGCCATTGCGCTGAAAGCCGGTGCGCGCCAACTGCGCTGTGGATACGCCGCCCGCCACCCCCTTGCGGCTGGCGCGCGCAGCGCGTTGGATTTCGTTGTTCAGCAAGTAGCTGCCAGCGCCCACGGACAGGCTCATGCCCGTGTCCGAACTCATCCACCAGGCACTGGCAGGAGTCATGGTTGCGAAGGTGATCGCTACAGCAGCGCAAAGATCTTTCAGGGATTTCATGGTCAGTGTTCAGTCAAAAACGCGGACAGTTCCGCAACCCAGCCAGCCCTGTCCGGGGCACAAAGAAAAGTCCAAACATCCCAGGTGATACCTGTGCATGCAGAACGGCCTTGGACTTCCAGCGGTGCCCACCAGGCGCACAAGGCGGCCACATCGTATCGGTCGAGGAAGAAAAAAACGGACCGAGGAACGGTCCGTTTCGTTTGTTGCAAATCGCGATATCCGCCCGTCGGGCGGACAGGGCTTATTGCTTGCGAGCCATGCTGCTCATGCCTTCGCCCAGCGACTTCAGCGCGGTATTGAACGCATCGGTCAGCAGCTTGAACTCCTGGCTTACAGCCTGGAACTCTGCGTTGACAGCCTGCATTTCCTTGGCAGCATCCTCGCCGTTACCACCAGCGGCCTCCTTGAGCTTGCCCGACAGCTCCACCATCTTGGCGGCCTTGTCGCCCATGGCCTCGCCCATGGCCTGGGCAATGGCCTGCAGCCAGCTCTTGGCACCGGCTTTGCCACAGCCCCTGCCGCCTTCGCCCGTGCTCTCGGCCATCTGGTTGCGCACGCTGTCGACGATCTGCTGCGCAATGTCGTCAACCGACTTTTGGATGTCGCAAGATGCCACGTCGGAAATTGCCTCACCAGCACCATCGGTGGGCTTGCAGTATTCCTGCATCACCTCGTCGATCGCCTGGCTGATCGCGTCTTGCAGGAACTTCGGCATGCCATCTTCGCGTTGCAGTGTTTGCGCCGCTTGTTGTGCGCCGCCGCCCATGATGGTGCTGACCAAGTTGGTCGTTGCATTCAGGATGTTGACTGGCGAGAAGCCTTCCAGCGTCTTGCTCATGTCATTGCCACCCAGCAGGCCGCTGACCATGCCACTCAGAAACTGCGAACCGATGCCACCGAGCAGGCCGCCCATGCCCATTCCGCCGCCGCCGATCAATGCGGAACCCACGACGCCAACTGCTGCACCCATAACAAACTCCTTGAAACTGGCCCATCTTCGGGCCGTGATTGGTTGGAACGACTCTTTCGCCTGCACAGGTCGCCCTGGCAAGGACCCCATCGGGCTGCGGCTATGTGGCACTGGCTCCGTCGGGACAGCCGTGATTGAACCGGCTTTGGGTCTGCCGCGCTATATGTGCGATTCCCAGCTAGGAATGCCCCTAGCTAGGGAGGACACCTACCCGCGCACCTCTCTGGCCCAGGATCCGCCCGCCCGCAAAGCATGCGCGGATCACAATTTCAGTATCTATTTTTGCTATAAAAATAGTAGCTAATTGCGCTTTGTAGAAAAGCGCTGGCGGCATATTTGCTTTGGATATCAGCCGTTGCCCAACACTCTGTCATCCTGCACCGGAGTAGCTCAGCTCCCAATGCCAGATACCTGTCGAAGCCCTTGTCGCGCGCTTCGCCTGCTTGCGACTCGTTGCAACTGAAGACCTTTGCAACGCGCTGCCCAGCCCGACCGTGCGCGTTGTGCACAGCACGCCGTGAACAGATCGCGCAAAGGTGCTTACAGCACCCTCTGTGCCATGGTCATGCGGGTCAGGTGCACCGCAGAGTCGGCCTGCATCTTGCCAAGCACCCGGCCGCGGTGCAGTTCCACCGTCTTGGCGCTGATGTTCAGGTCCCGGGCGATTTCTTTGCTCATCTTGCCGTCCACCACCCCGCGCATCACCTCGGACTCCCGATCCGTCAGCGTGGCCAGCCTGCGCTGGAACTCTGCGCACGCTGGTGGCCGATGCGGCGCGGCCGGTGCCTCAAACGCCTTGGCCAGCGCCTGCTCCAGCGCACTGTCTTCAAACGGTTTTTCCAGGAACGTGATGGCGCCCTTTTCCATGGCCTGCACCGCCAGCGGCACGTCGCCGTGCCCGGTCATGTACACCACCGGCAGTGGCCACTGCGCACTCGGCCCTGCAATACCCCGCGCAATCAGCACGTCATGCACCTGCAACCCTGACATCCCGGGCATCCGCACATCCAGCAACAAGCAGCTGTCGGCCAGCGTGCCCGCTTGCATCTGGTGCTCCAGGGTGGCAATGGCGGCGTTGGCATCCGCGAAATCCAGAACCCGGTAGCCCGCACCCTCCAGCCACCAGCGGGCCGTGGTGCGGAAATCTGCGTTGTCGTCCAGCAGGTACAGCGTTCGTGTCGTCGGTCCAGCGTGCGTGACTGTCATGTGTCCATCTCTCCCTCATAGCATTCAAAACTCTCAGGGGCGCCCCGTTGGGTAGGCAGGTCTTGCGCCTGTCTTTGCGCCGCAGTCGCCGCCAGGCTCAGGCCTGATCGCCGGGTAGCCCCTGCGGCTCGGCCTGGGCGGCAGGCGCAGGCGCTGCAACCAGCGGCAGCGCGACGAAGAACGTGCAACCCCGGTCCGTATTGGGCGTGAACCACAGGCGGCCCTGGTGCAGTTCAATCAGGCTGCGGCAGATGTTCAGCCCCACACCCATTCCCGTGGGTTTCGTCGAAAAAAACGGCATGAACAATTGCGCCGCCGTCTCATCCTCCATGCCACACCCTGAATCCCGGATCGCCATCTCCAGCATCTGGTCCACCTCATCGATCCGGCACACGACCTCCAGACGCCGCTCGTGCGCAGGCGACTGCGCCATGGCATCGATCGCATTGCGCAGCAAATTCACCAGCACCTGCTGCACCATCACACCATCGGCCACCACCGCCCAGCCGCGCTGCTGCAGCGCCTGCTCAATGCCGTCCTCCTGCACGCACCACTGCACCCCGTGGCGCTCCAGGTCCCAATCCAGCAGCGCCAAGCTACTGCGTAACAAGGTCAGCGTATCCAGAGGCTCCCGTTGCGGTTGGTGATTGCGCGTGTAGTCCCGCACCCGGCCAATCACCCGTGCCGCGTACTGCACCTGCTCCAACGCCAACTGCACCCCCTGCACCAGCGGCGGCAGCATCTGCGGCTGCAAACTTTCACCAGCCGACGCCAGCCGCGCTTTCAGGCCCCGCAGCACATTGCCCACCGCCCCCAGCGGCTGGTTGAGCTCATGTGCCAACGTGGTCGCCATCTCGCCCACCGCCAAGCTGTGCGACGTAAAAAGCAGTCGCTCACGGTCTTCCAGGTGGCGTCGCGTAGGGTTCAGCGCCCCTCCATCAGGCCCAAGCCACAGCGCCCACAGTCCCTGCTGCGGTGCCACCGGGGCCAGTCGGGCAGGGCGCGTGCGTGCACCCCCAGGCGCGGCATGCATGCGGCCATCGTGTGCCTCGTCGTGCCCATCCACTTGCTCGCCACACAACTCCACCGTGCCTGCCCATCCTTGATCACAGCCCGGCCATTGGGCTACCGCGCACATCCCGGCCCTCAACCCTTCCAGCCGCTCGCACAGCAGTGCCAGGGGTGCACCCACGGGCGGCCAGGTGTCCTGCTCTACACCCGCCGTGGGGTGGGCCACTGCCGCACACAGTGCGGCATTGCGCCAAAGCACCCGACCTGAGCCAAACACATCCAGCACTGCCATCGCATCGCCCAGAGCAGTCAGCGCACAGGCCTGCCAGTCGGCAGGCAGCCCCTGCGCCAAGCCCACGCTGTTCAAGCCATCACCCTGCATGCACGGCATGCAGCGCACCCAGGCCCGCGCCATCCAGCGGTACAGGCACCCGCAGTGCCATCAGTGTCCACTGCGTGCCCAGCAAGCGGCGCAGGCGGCGCGGCTCCTGCAGCACAATGCGCTCGGGCGCACCCGGGCCCGCCGCCGCAGGCTCGTCAGCCGCGCTATGCACCACCAGCTGCGGCGTGTGGCGATCTGGCCGAGAAGCTCCCAGCCGCCACCGGCCTGCGGCATCCACGTCCTGGCGCAAGCGCCACACCCGCCACTGCGTATCGGCAGGCATCGTGGCCGTCCAGCGTGCCACCAGCGGCCAAGCTTGTCCTGCTGTGCCGGCTGCCCACCCCGCACGCACCGCATCCGGGCGCAGTACATGCCCCCACAGGCGCATGTGCGACACATCGGGCGGAGCCAGCACCAACACACAGCGACCCGCCTCCAGCTCCCGCAACAATGCCTGCTGCGCATTGGCCTCCAGCCACACCCGCAGCGCTCGGTAGTGCTGGGCAGCGGCTTCTCGGCTCATGTCCTCCAGCCCTGGCGCGTCCCCGGGCTCCTCCTGCGCGTCCTCATCGGCATCGCTCCAGGCATCCCAGAAATCTTCGTCCTCCAGCTCCGGCGCAGCATTGCGTGGCATGTCGCGTTCCACCCGCTCCACCCGGTCCTGCGACACCCGCTGCCGAACCTTCGGTGCCAGCGCCAAAGCCATTGCCAGGGCGTGCGGCATCTCCGTCGGTTCGCCCGCGAGCAGTGGCTTGCCAGGCCCCCGCTCCTCACGCACGCCTGCGGTCCCCGTTGCTACCGAACCTTTGGCGTCTGCGCCTGTGGCAGCTGCCAGCGGCCCCTCAGCGCGGCCGCGTGGCCCCAGCGCCAGCCCATCGGGCCGCACACCGCGCGGGGCGAATTCAGGCCCGCGCGCCGTAGCCCCTGTTGCGGCGGCTCCTGCGCCCGGCCGCGCCATTCCCGCAATGCCCCCCGCAGGGCTCTCGCCCAAGCGCGCAGCCCGCAGCGCCCACTGTGCCTGCGCCAGCGCCACCGCAGCTGCCCCCGCCGTCATTTGTCCTGCCAGAGTGCGCCCCAATGCCTGGGCCAGGGCAGCTTGCGCCTGCGCCACTGCGGGCTGCGCACCAGCGCGCCCCGCCATGCTCCCAGACGGCGCCGCACCATCTCGGGTCTCTGTGCGTGGCTGGGGGGGCGTCTGTTTGCGGCCTTCCGTCTGCGGTGCCGCTCCCACAGTTGCAGCCTGTGCGCTCTGTGTTGCCTGCGCGGCCTGCACCGCCGCAGGCGTTTGCCCTGCGCTGGCAGGCGTGCTTTTGGCAGCAGCGAACCCATTGCCTTGTGCCAAAGACTGCGCAGCCGCATCAGCCCTTGGGTTGGCAATGCCCACTTGCGTTGCTGCCGGGCTGGTGCCTAGCGGGCGCGGTAAACCCCCGCCCGTACTCATCCCTTCTATGCGCTGCCCGCCGCCGGTCGCAGTACCCTGCCATGGCGCAGCGCCGTAGTTTTGGCCTCCCATGGCGCTGCCGTTGTGTACCGCAGAACCAGCACCCCAGCTGGTGCCAGCGCCTGAAATCGTCACAGCCGTGCCAGCCAGCGTGGTGGCCGGTGCCAGCGCCCCCGGTGGCGCTCCAACAGGGGGCTGGCCCCCCTGCGCACTGCCCTGCTGAGAACTCCCTCCTCCAAAACCATAGCCGCCAGGCGGCACACTCGTGCCACTGGCTGTGGGCTGAGATGCTCCACCACCCTGTGGCGTACCCGCGGCCGAGTACGCCTGGCCGCCGCCCTGCAACTGTCCTGCACCGCTGTGGGTTGCCCAGTTTCCCGGGCTCCCACCGCCGCTACCGCCGACGTTAGTGCTCAGCCCGCCCACAGGCTGCAGTCCCCCGCCACCAGGGCCAACACTGCCGGTACCGCCAGCTCCGGAGCCCCCCGGACTGGATTCCCCACTGCTGCCCAGCCCAGGGCGTGCGCCGGGTGGGCTGCTGCCGGTGTTGGTTGAGCCGTTGGGTCCGTCCGTGGGGCTGGCTTCACCGGGCTGTTGGGCTGGAGTGGGGTTGTGTGTAGGGGCCGCGCTGGGGCCCTCTGCCGGAGCAGGGGGCGGCTGGTTGGAGGCCGGCGGTAGCGGAGGATCCACCGGTGCGGGAGGCCCACTGGGTGCCGACACCGGAGCCTCGGGCGTAGCGGGGGGCTGCGCGGGTACTTCGGTGGGAGTAGGAGTGACCGGTGGGGTCAGTGCATCACTATGGCCGGTGAACATTAGTGAAAAAGGTTATTTCAAGTATATTTTTGCACCGGATATTTGTATTTTTTAGAAGCTATGGGTAACTCCAATACCGTAATTATTAAGAGTGCCTTCCCGCATGTAGTTGATGTAGGTTTGTGTTCGCTTAGATAAGGCGTATGTACCGTTGATAGTCGCGTTGGTGTATTTTTTGCGTTCAAACCGTGCATTGCCAATGGTGTACTCAGCCTTGGTTTCGCGGGCTATATCAATACCTGCTGAGAATTGATTCCAGGTGGCCTTGGCGCCCACAGTAATGCCACTGGATGAAAAAATAGCATTGGCCACGCTAAGTAGGGTGGAAGGGTCGTAATATCGTCCATTGCGCGATTGAAAGTAGCCGCCTGAAAATGCAAGGTTTTGGTATTGGTATTTGGCACCAAAGGCAAAATTGGCTTTCTGGTCGCTTGCCTTGTTATAGGCGGCGCCCATAGTCAGGGGGCCTGTTCTGTAAGTAGCGCCGAGGTCCACCTTACTGCGGTTGGCACCATTGAGCAGATCGTTGTCCTTCGGCACATAGGCGGCCTCCAGCATAAGACCACCCAATTGCGGCGTACGGTAGCTGATCTGATTGGATTGGCGCAGGCCAGCGCCCACAGCGCCGAAAACTCGAACTGCAATGGAATTATTTCCTGCGCCCATCAAATCCCAGGATGCCATAGCGTTATAGCTGGGCGTAGTGGCTCGACCTAGTTTTATGCGGCCCCAGCTATCACCCACCCAAACGCTGGAGTTGCGAGCAAACGCGCCTGCAGGGTCGGTTGCGCCACTGGACGCATCTAAGCCTTGCTCCAGCTGAAAGCCCGCTTGCAGCCCGCCACCTAAGTCTTCCACCCCTCTGAAACCTACAAAGCTGTCTTGGAGATTCACCATGGAAGAACTTTGTAGGCCGATCCTGCCCGGCTTCACTTGGGTACTGTCTACTTGATATGTTTTACCTACAGCCACATCCACAGCGCCATAAATCGTCACACTCGACTGCGCCCACGCAGGCGCGCACGCCAGCAGGGTTGCCAGAGCCAAAGGGGTTACTTGGTATTTATTCATGAACAGTGCTTGATCCAGAAGTTATTGAAAGGCTGCCCCTCCCTGATGCCCACCAGTCCAGCCTGGCAGGGCAGCCGCAGCGCGGTATTACAGCAAGCCCCCGGCGCCCCTGCGCCATGGTTTCGCGCGCACGCAACAGCAGGTGTTACTGCACACTGGGGAGGTGTGAAAAGAATGTTTCTTTTGATTGCAATTCATGGGGGCTTTGTTGCACAAGTCGGGCCCATTGCGCTGCTAGCCCCAATGCATGAACCTGAGTGAACCTAAAAGGACAGAGACCTGCTATGGATAGAGGTGTGAGCTGGGCTGGGTACATGCAAATGCACGCCCCGGCCGCGCCATCCCCGCAATGCCCTCAATCCACCGAACTTAAGCCCCCACCATCCCTTGTAAGCCATATGCGGATGCGGCTTCACATGCCGCGCAGGTCTGGGCTGAGATCGGCCCGGAACTGCGGCGCACCAAGTTCTTGCCCAGCAGGCCAACGGCATGGGAAATCGGCTCCTGCGGCCCTGCAGGTCGCCCCGTAGGAGCAGCAGCGCAAGCGGCAACCAGCGCTGCATCACGGCCTCCGCATGCGCGCGATTGCACACTCAATCCTCGGGCTGCAGATTGTTTTCAGTCTGCGCCGCCGCGCACACCAGTGCTGCTAGGCTGTCCGCCAACACCTTAGCCGCCACATCCACCAGCAGCGCCTGCTGCGTCAGCACCTGAAATACATTCGATCTTGAACGCCGCTTGAACGCATCTTCGATGCGCCAGCATTGGTGATACAACTCTGCAAACACCGATGCCGGGAAGTCCTGCGCTGGCAGGTTCGTCGCCATCACCCGCACCTGCCCGGTGCTGGAGATGCAGTGCACCAAACGTACCCAGGGCGCAGCCCCCGAGCACTCGTAGTCCTTGGCATCCTGCGTACTGGGCGCCCTCAGTTGCACGATGGGCTCATCGTGCTGGCTTTGCAAGAACTCCTGCATCGCCACCCTGCCATTGGCCTTGTCGCAGCGCATGCAAAAGCCGATGCCCTGCTCCACCAAATGCGCGACCAGCCAGCTGGCGGGGTAGCCCCGGTCCAGTACCAGCAAATCCGAAGCCCCGGTTGCTCCAAGGATTCAAACAACATCTGCCGCTCTCGCACCACCGTACACCCGCGCATTCAAGCAAAGCTCAGCGCTGGGCAGGCTCCGGGCAAACAGACGCTGGTCCACCTTGACCAACCGCGCCTGATGGCCGACACGAAGGGCGGGCATGAGCAGACTGGCATCTGCGGTCACCACACGCCGCCCGTGACAGTGGGGTGCAAAGGCATGAGCAGTCGCGAGCAAGCGCGCATTGAGCTCGGGCAGGGCATTCCAATCGAGGTGACTGCGGGTCTTGGCAAAGGCGCGGTCAGAGATACATACGCACATGTCCGAGACCAGTCCCATCATCAGTGCCCAGGTTTGCAAAGAAGCCGTCGAGCATGACCTGCTGTGAGGAGCTGCGCTGGTTGACCAAGGCCCCTACAAGGTGTTGTGGCAAGGGCAGTTGACGGCTGCCCGTAGGGTTGCCCAGGGCGCCCACTCCACCCCCTGGCACGTCGACCATGCGGCCGCTCCAGGTGGGTGTCAAACCTGCATAGCTGGCAGAGCGTCTTCCGTATCGCATGTAGATCTCAGCCGCCTGCTCGGGCCTTAAGCGCCGCGTTGTACTTCGTCCAGTGGGTGGTCTTGTAGCGGGCCTTTGGCCCTTGGGGTTCACTCATGCGCTGAGCTGCCCGCGCAAGGGGGGCGGTTTGTGCAACAAAGCCCAACAAAGCCATTCGCAACACCTATTCAAGGGCAAAAGAAAACCTATCTGCCCAACCAAATTTCTCATCCTGCAACTCAACTCGTCGAAGCACATCAACAATTGCATCAAAGTCAGCCCCTAACGCCTGTTTTGACTTATCAGACCGCTTCCAAGTCAGCGTCACGGGCCTTTCAATACTAGCGCTCAAAACATCCCACAACGCGTGAAGATTTTCACCATAAAAACTTTCAATTCCAAGCGCAAACGCAAATGCTCGGTGAAAATCACTCGCCGTTTCAAGCGTGTCACCATCAATGAGTATTTCCATGCTTTTCCCTATTTTTTCCAAATACCGATTGGCGTAACCGTTTTGTAGTGGTCAGTTGTTATGTACAGAAGACCATCATTGGAATAAAGCAACCGTGTGCCAGGTTGATTACTTCTGGACATGGTATTACTCAATCCAATATCCACTTCCTGCCAGGTCCTGCTTGCAGCTTGCGGTAGCCCGTTGATAGGTGGAACGTTATTGAAGACATCACCACCCAATTGTCCACCCGGAACAAAGTTGTTTAACGCCTTGCCCGGTTGCCATCCTTGTTGAGCTGCTTGCGCTTTATCGACGTAGTTTGGAGGCAATTTCCCAGTAGTCTGGAGGCTTTCGACTACCTCGTTTGCAGCCTGGGTCGTCTTTAGATCCAACTTCAAGCCAGCATAGGTCGCAACATTTGCGGTACCTCCCGCTGTCGCTGTCCCTCCATTGGCCCCATTGGTCGAAACACCACCCACACCCGGCCCAGCCGCAGGCACAGCCCCATCCGGCTTCTTGCCTACAGCCCCCAGCGCATTGTCAACGCTGCCACCAAGCCTGTTGCCAATACCCCGACCCAGCGCCCCGCCTATCGCCACACCGGCCTGCGCGTGCAGCCCTTCTGACGTGGCAAAGCCTGTGATGTCATTGATCACATCCCGGCTGAACCCTTTGCCTGCTTCAGCGTCCAGTTGCGCCGCCTTGGTCCACAGACCGTTATAGATGCTGTCACGAGAGAAGTCTTTGCCCTGGATTTGCTTGTACTCCTGGGCTGCGGCTCTCCACTCTTCTGCGCTGTATTTCTCAGCGGGCATGTTCGACATGTCCGCCAGTGCCATGGTGCGTTGGCGCGGGTCAATGTAAGCATTGGGGTCGGTAATCGTGGAGCGCCCCGCAAAGGGATAGCGGCCATGCTCTGACGCTAGTGCAGGATTCACAAACCCCCGTCCGCCGCCTGCTCCCGTATAGGTCTCTGCCGCCTGCTGCGCCGCCAGCGCCTCACGCTGGGCCCGCCCCGCACTCTCGTGCGCAATGGCCCGCCCGCCCAGCTGCGCTGCGCCTGTATCCGACAGATCAAACTGCAGCACCTGCCCCGGCTGCACGATGGGCACGCCCTGCGCGTTGAGCTGTATCTGACCGCTAGCCAGCAACTGACCGTAGGCCGCTATCTGCTGCTGCTTGTCCAGTCCGGCCGTTGCCAATGCCGCCAGCGGACCTTGGCCCTTGCCCACCACTGCTTCGGTGATGGCTTGCGTTTCGGGGGCCATGCTGCCGTTTAGGGCGATGCCGCCGTCGATTTCGTCGCTCCAGTTCGATAGCGTTTCGCCCGAGATTTGCAGCCCCTGTCCTCCGAGCCCTGGCCGCAGGCCCAGCCCCTGCGCATCCACCTCACTGGCCCCCAGGTTCCTCACCCAGTCGCTGGAGGGCCTGTCTCCTGGTTGTCCCTCATTCCCTGCCTGGCTTGGGTTCTGGCTTTGGCTTTGCCCCTTTCCTTGTGCGCCCCGCAGCTCTTCACCCAGCACTTCGCCCAGGAAGTCACTCGCAAACCCTGCCGCCGGGTCATTGCTGCCCGCAACCTTCACTGCGCTGCTGGCAGCCCGGCCGAGCAGGCGCAGCATGCTGGCTTCTTGCACGCTCAGGCCTTCGTTCTTGCTGAGCTCGGCGATCTGCACTTCCAGGCTCTTGCCCACTTCTCCCGCCACGCTGGCCAGCAGGCTGTTTGTGAGGCCGTCCTTGAACTTGCCCCCCGTGGCTTCTTGCAGCACACCCTGCAGGCCCGCCTTGCCCAGGTGGCCCAGGCTGCGCGTGGCCAGATCGCCGCCTTGCAGCAGCTCGTTCATGCCTGTGGCGTTCATCATCCCAAAGCTCACTCCGGCGGTCAGTGCCGAGCGCAGCAGGTCGCCCAGGTCGATCTTGCCCCCGGTGGTCAGCTGCATGGTGGCGCTGCTGATGGCGCCCAGCGCCATGCTTTGGCCCAGGCTGGTGCTGGCGCTGGCGGCGGTGATGCCAAAGGCGCCTGCGGTGGCGAAGGTCATGACGCCTGCAAACACCATGGGCAGCGCTTTGTCCAGGAAGCTGGTGCTTTGCCGGATGTTGTTGGCCAGGTCCGTGCTCCAGCCGTTGACGGGGTCAAACCACAGGTATTCGTTGTTGATCAGATCCCGGTTTTGTTCGGGGGTGAGCTGGGTGGCTTGCCAGGTGCTGGCAGCCCAGGGCCCGGGGTTGCCGTTTTCTGTGACGGTGGGGCCGCCGAGTACCAGCTGGCTCTCGCCCAGGCCGTAGTAGGCAGGGGTGATCTGGGGGCCCGCATCGGTTTCGCCGTGCTGCACGGCGGAATGGAACTGCAGGGGCTCTTTGCCGTGCAGTTGGGCAAAGGCTTTTTGTGCGGGGCTGTCGCCGCTGGCGTAGGCCTTGGCGAATTCGGCGGGGTCGCTCAGGCGCCAGAGGTTCTGGTGTTGCCCGCCAGCGGCGAGCGCCTGGGCTTCGATGGCCTGGAGGTCGCTGGCCTGATTGGCGCTTGGCGGGTGGGTGACGCTGTGCAGTGTCTGCTCGGTGATGTGCTCGGCATCGCCTCCGCTGGAGTGCCGTGCGATCAGTTCGCTGCCTGCCACTTCGGGGCCGGGGTTTTGCTGGGCGTGGTCCAGGGCCTGCAGGAATTGGTCGCGTACGGCGTTGTGCGCCTCTTGCAACTGGGTCAGGCGTGCGCCCAGGTCGGGGCCAAAGCGCGCGAGGATGCCTTGGCCGACGTCGGTGTCGGTGTTCAAGGGGCGCAGGGGCGGGCCGAACTGGGCCACCATCTCCTGGTTGGCGGGCTCGGCCAGCAGCAGTTCCAGGGCGGCGACCTCGGTGGGGCTGGCGTTGGGGGCTGCTGCCTGGGCGCTGGCAGTGCCAATGGCTGGGTTCTCGGGAGTGATCTGCAGGGGTTTGGTCTGCACCAGGTCGATACCGAGACCTGCTGCGTTCTCCGGGGTGACGGTCAGGGGCTTGGTGTGTGCAAAGTCGATGCCCAGGCCTGCTGCGTTCTCCGGGGTGACCTGCAGAGGCTTGGTCTGTGCCTGCACCATCAGGGCCAGTGTGGTGCTGGGGGTGTGGTCGGTGGGGGCGAAGAGGGAGGTGCTGGCCAAGGCCGTGTCAGCGTAGGGGTCGGGCTGGCCATAGCCGCCTGGGCCGCTGTCGGTGAAGGCGCCAGCGTTGTCCTGGGGCTGGTCTGTATAGCTGTTGAATGCACTGCCAGGAGCGGGCGGGCTGGCCAGGTCGCCAGGGGCGGGGGCGTAGGTGGAGGCTGAGGGTGCGACTTGCATGGCGCGCGACTGTGCCTACAGGCATCAGCGCGCGAAACTGGGAAGGCTCCTAGCTAGGGACGTTCCTAGCTAGGAATGACCCCTACATGGGACCGGCCGGTGGGAGCCGTGGGAAATGCAAGAAATATGGCCGCAGGGGCCGTGGAGAGAGCGCAAGCAGCTATGGAATCAGGAGCGGTCTGCGCGCGGGGAACGCAGGAGATGAGGCGGAGGGGGTTACAGACTTTTACGACGGGCAGGTAGGACGCAAGGGCGCGAACTGCGGGTGCCGGGTCAGCGCCGAAGGAATTCCGCCTGACTGCACACTGCTGGCTCAGGCCTTTACGTCCAGCAGCGAGCCCATCATTTCGTCTTGTGCCTTGATGGCCTGTAGGTTGGCACACTGATTGAAACCCAACAGCTTGGGCGAACATGGGGGCACTTCAGCTGTCGTGGGAAATCGCCAACCGGTCTATTGCACCGTGGCGCTTATTCGCTCCAGTCCGAATGCTTCTCGCACAGCTTGTTGGTTTCCTTGCCCTTGCGGGTTTCGGCGAACTTCACGAGGTTGCCCTTGAAATCTTCGGGCGTTTCGTTCCACATGCAGGTGCACCAGGCCTGGGCCTTGGTTTGGCCCTTGATGGGGCTGGGCTCGCTGCCACCCTCGTAGACGGTGGCAGAGTAGCTCAGGCACTGCCGGTATTGCGCGTCGCCTGCAGGTGGGCGGTTGTAGTCGGTGGCGGCCCAGGCCGAAGTGCCAGCGGCCAACAGGAGGGCGGCGCCAGTGATGGTGCGGATCAGTTGCATGGGGAAAATCTCTGCGAGGGATGGAGCCCCCGCACGCCCGGGATGGACGTGCGGTGGGTGAAGCCCAGTGTAGTTGTTTGAAACAAAAAGTATCAAACAAAAAATGACGGCTCAGCCACCTGTCGTAGGCAAGACACGGGCGCGCCTGCGGCGGCCCTGTCCGGCAAGCTGCGACGCTGGGCCCGCTGCGAATGCGAACTTGGCGCCCAGCCGCCGCAATCCAATGACAACCCCCGTTGCGCTCAGCACCGCACCACCCAGGCTCAGCACAATGAGAACGATGTCCCACAGCGGGCGCCGCTCCAGCAGCGGCAGCCAGTCCCAGCTGTGCAGCATGGAGAACAGCCAGCGGCTGGTACGGCGGTGGCTGTCGGTGCGGCCGAGTACGGCGCCGGTGTGGGGGTCGATGTGGACCCAGGTGGCATGGGGGTCGTCAAACACCAGGCGCAGCGCGGGCAGCGGCTTGTCGCCCCCACCCGTCATGGTGTGGGTGGCGCGGTCGTAGTAATGCAGGTCGTAGGCGGTCAGCGTTTCGGTGCGCGTCACGGCGTGGGGCAGCAGGCGCGCTGCAGCCTCGGCCACCGCGCCTGGGGGCCACTGGTGGGGTACGGCTGTGGTCGCGTCGAGCAGCGCGGGGGCGCCGGTCGGGCTGTACGCAAGTACCAGCGGGTGGCCCGCGCTTTGCACCCAGCGCAGCTCCCGCGTGTTCGGCGAAACGCCTGACAGCAAAGCCTGCACGGCGGCGGCTTGCGGGGGCAACACCAGCGGGCCGCCGTTCATGGCCTGCTGGCGCAGTGGCGCGGCGCCGCTGTCAAAAATCTTCCATGGGTTCATGGACATGAGGCCGCTGAAGATCCAGATGAATGTGATCAGCGCAAACACCAGCCCGAACACATGGTGCCAGCGCATCATGAAACCCCGGTAGGGCGTGCGCGAACCGGTCTTGTACCGGCCCTGGAAGCGCCAGCGCAGCACACCCACCACGGTGCCCGTCAGCGTGAGCACGATGCCCGCAATGGACAGCCAGTTGACGATGTCCGTCCAGTAGCCGTTGAAGACATTGCCCCGGAAGGGGTAGAGCCAGTGGATCCAGGCGCCTGCGTAGTTCCAGGCGCGCTCCTGCAGCGGCGCATCGCGCACCACCTCGCCCGTGCTGCCCGACACATACACCACGGTGCCCGCGCTGTCGCCCAGGTGCAGGCGGTGCAGGGGGCGGTGCACGTCGAGCGCGCGCGAGTGGGTGAAGGCGTCTTCGTCGATCGTGCCCAGGTGTGCGATCCGTGCGCCGGGCTCCTGCGCGAAGGCGCGAGCCGAAGCGAGGGCGTGCTCGGCGTCTACGCGCTGCAACCGTTCGCCTGTGAGGGCGTCGATGACCGCAGGCGCTGGCGCCCTGCGCGGGCGTGGTACGGCGTCTCCGGCAGGGGCGGCGGGAACCACCATGTACACCGCGCGCGCGCCGCTGGCCACGGCGAGCCTCAGGTCCTGCAGCGGGCCTGTCAGGCCTGCGTGCCCCAAGGCGTCGGCGGGCTCCAGCAGAGGCTCTGTGCCCAGCGTTGCGCTGCGCAGCGGCGGCAGGTGGGCCAGCCGCTCGGCCTGCGTGAGCTTGGGGTAGCCCACGTACATCATCACCATGCCCGAGATGAACCACATGGCGAAGAAGGCGCACAGCAGCACGCCCAGCCAGCGGTGGACGAGGTACAGCCAGCGTTTGGCGTGTGGCATGTCCGGTTCCTTGCCTGCGTCAGAACGCGGTGTGCAGCGTCACGTCCAGCGTGCGCGGTGCGCCCAGGTAGACCTGGTCGCGCGTCTCTGCCGCGTAGATGCGGTCGGTGGCGTTGCGCACGCGGGTGGTGAGCGTTGTGGTCTTGTTGACCTTCCAGGCCAGGCCCAGGTCCAGCAGCGTGTACGACGGCCAGAACTTGGTATTGGCTGCGTTGCCGTACACCTTGCCCACATGGCGCACGCCCGCGCTGGCCGTGACGGTGGGCGCGATCGCGTACGAGGCCCACAGGTTGGCCACCTGCTGCGGAACCAGTTGGGGCACATTGCCCGCGCGTGAGACACCGCCCTGCACAAAGTTCTCGTACCGCGCGCGGGTCAGCGCCAGGTTGCCCTGCAACTGCCACTGCGGCGTGGGCCGAATGCCAGCCGACAGCTCGATGCCCTTGGACGACTGCTCGCCCACCAGCACCGTGAGGTTGGGGTTGGATGGGTCTTGCGAGGCGATGTTCTTGCGGCGGATTTCAAAGGCTGCCACCGTGGCGCTGCCCTTGCCGTCCCAGAAGTCGAACTTGCTGCCCACCTCGATCTGGCGGCCCGTGGTCAGTTCGCTGTTGTTGCGCACGTCGGCAAACGAGGCAGAGGCCAGCGAGCCCGAGGGTGGGTCGGCCGCGTTGGAGGCCTGCGCATACAGGTTGGCGCCGGGCGCAATGTCCCACACCACGCCCAGGCGGCCAGTGGTGGGGCTGTAGCTGCGGCTGAAGGTGGCGGGCGCGGTGGCTGTGACGGCGCGGCGGTTCACCAGGTCGAGATCGATGCGCTCGTGCCGCAGCGCGCTGACGAGGTTCACGCCGGAGGCCACCAGGGTGCGGTTTTCCAGGTACAGCGCGGTGTTGGTGATCTTGTTGTCCTTGTCAGGGTTCAGGACGGGTGACATGCCGGGAATGTCGAAGAAGTTCTCGGTGGAGAAGTGGTACGGGTTGACCGTGCTCACGGTGACCGAGGGGCCGAACGGGAAGCGCGTCTGCTTGTTCACGCTCACGTCCAGGCCAAAGGCCCAGTCGCTCTTTCGGCCCGCGAGCTGGCCTTGGTACGTACCCTCCAGCCGGTCGCCCACCAGCTGCTGGTCGTGGCGTTGCAACAGCGGGGACGTGCGCGTGACCGCCGTGTTGGTGGCATTGAAGGTGTAGGTCTCCACGTTGCGGTAGTCGCGCAGGGCGTCGTACACGTAGAACGTGTTCTTGAGCTGCAGCGCATCCGACACACGCCATTGCGCCACCGAGCGCAGCCATTGCACGCGCTGCTCGTACATCCCGTCGGCGCTGTTGTAGTTCTTGAAGCGCGTGGCCGGGTCGATGGCCAGCGCGCCCACGGCGGGGTTGAGCACCGGTGTGCCCCAGTACGGGCGGTCCACGTGGTCCCTCTGGTATTCGTAGGCCAGTGTGTGCGTGAAGCCGCCGCCCAGGTCGGACAGCAGCGAGGTCGCCAGTTGGGTGGACTGTGTTCTGGTGCCTTCGATCCAGCTGCCTGCGTTGCGGTGGTTGAGGTCGATGCGCGCGTAATGGGCAGGGCCTGCACTGCCATCGCCGCCTGCAATGCGGCGGTTCAGGCCTACCGACACTTCCTTCAGGTCGTAGGAGCCCAGGCGCAGCTGGCCCTCGGTGAAGTCGCTGCGCTCGGCCGTCTTGGTGATGTAGTTGATGGAGCCGCCCACGCCGCCCGATCCGTACAGAAAACTCGACGCGCCGCCGATGGCCTCGACCCGGTCGTAGATCCAGCTATCGACCGCGCGTGTGGCGCTGCCGTACTGCGGGTTGATGCCGTTGTACAGCTGCGCGACCGAGTTGCTGGTGAAGCCCCGGTAGTGCGCGGACATGGAGCCCGGCGCGTTGTGCGCCACCACGCCCGGCACGGCGCGCAGGATTTCCTGCGTGTCCTGTGCGCCGCGTGCGTCGATGGTGGCGCGATCCACCACGGTGACGGAGGCCGGGTTCTCGCGCGCCGTCAGGCCCAGGCGGCTGCCGGTGGCCACGGGTGTGTCCAGGTTCAGCTTGCCGTTGGGGGATGCGGCGGTGTCCACCACGTCCACGGCCTTGAGCGTGGGCGTGGTGGTCTGGGCAGGGACGGAGAGGGAGGCCAGTGCGCAGGTGGCGAACACGCCCCAGCACGAAGGAGAAAGAGGCAGGCGCGGAGAGCCCGCAGCATGGCGGGAGGAGGAGTACGAACGGGACATGAAAACGCTCTTGTCTTGAGGCGACAGCGCAGCCAAACCCGCGTGGAGTGCACGCAGGGCTGCGCGGTCTGGAAACCAGCGGGAACAAGGCAGCGCCCGACCACCAAGTACGGGGTACTGCCAACAGGCTTCAGATCAAGAGCGCGATGGGGGCCCGCGTGCGGGCAGGGGGGCTGCAGTGGCGGCCGCGATGCGGGCGGCCTCGACGGGCTGCAGCGCATGGGCCAGCGGGTGGGGTGGCAGCACGGCGGCTACCGGGGTGGGGGGCGGCGCGCTGGGAGTGGCGCACAAGGGGCAGTCCATGCCCATGGCGCCCATCTCCACCGTGCCATCGTCGGTCTGCACCAGCAGCTTGATGGCGCCGGTGCCCGAGCAGATCACTTCGAAGGATTGCGGGTTCACCAGCGGCGATGCAATCGCCACCCCCATCGACGCCACGAACCATGCCAGCACCCACAGGCGCAGCGCGGCAAAGGTTGTTCGTGGGAGGGCGGTCATGGGGCGCGATGATACTGCGGCCACACAGCGGTGCGGGGTGGTTTGCTATAAATGTTATAGCGTTACTCGCTTTCTGCATCGGCGCCAGGGCCGGATTTTGTGGCAATTTGACGCAGGGCAAGCACCGTGGCTGCTGGCGCCGCCGCGTCGGCGGCGGCGCCAGGTTCAGGCCTGGGTGTAGGCTGTCTTGACCGTGGTGTAGAACTCGGCCGCATACCGGCCTTGCTCGCGTGGGCCGTAGCTGCTGCTCTTGCGGCCGCCAAACGGCACGTGGTAGTCCACGCCCGCCGTGGGCAGGTTCACCATCACCATGCCCGCTTGCGCGTGGCGCTTGAAGTGCGTGGCGTGCTTGAGGCTGGTGGTGGCGATGCCGCTGGCCAGGCCGAAGGGCGTGTCGTTAGCCAGGGCCAACGCTTCCTCGTAGTTCTTGGCGCGCAGCACGCTCACTACGGGGCCGAAGATTTCTTCGCGGTTGATGCGCATGCCGGGCGTGGTCTCGGTGAACAGGGCCGGGCGCAGGTAGTAGCCGGGCGCGCCGTCGGCGTTCTTCTCCAGAGCTTCGCCGCCGTAGGCGAGCTTGGCGCCCTCCTGCTGGCCGATGCCGATGTATTCCAGGTCTTGCGCGAGCTGGCGGTCGTCCACCACGGGGCCGATGTCGGTGCCAGCCTTGCGGGCGTCGTCCACCTTCAAGGTCTTCATTTTCTCGACCATGGCGGCCACGAAGCGGTCGTGGATGCCTTCGGTCACGATCAAGCGACTGCTGGCGGTGCAGCGCTGGCCGGTGGAGAAGAAGCCGCTGTTGATGGCGGCGCCCACAGCAACGTTCAGGTCGGCGTCGTCCAGCACCACAAACGGGTTCTTGCCGCCCATCTCCAGCTGCACCTTGGCACCGCGCGGCACGCAGGCGGCGGCCACACGCTGGCCCGTGCCGACGGAGCCGGTAAAGCTCACGCCCGCAATGCGCTCGTCTTCCAGCAGCACGGCGCCCACCTCCGAGCCCCGGCCCATCACCAGGTTGAACACACCGGCAGGCAGGCCCGCGCGGTGCAGGATGTCGGCCAGCGCCCAGGCGGAGCCGGGCACCACCTCGGCGGGCTTGAACACCACGCAGTTGCCGTAGGCCAGGGCGGGCGCGATCTTCCAGGCCGGGATGGCGATGGGGAAGTTCCACGGCGTGATGATGCCGATGGTGCCCAGGGGTTCGCGCGTGATCTCGATGCCCACGCCAGGGCGCACGGACGGGATCATCTCGCCGCCGGGGCGCAGCGCCTCGCCGGCAAAGAACTTGAAGATGGCCGCGGCGCGGCCGACTTCGCCAATGGCTTCGGGCAGGGTCTTGCCTTCTTCGCGGGCCAGCAGGTCGCCCAGCTCGGCCTTGCGCGCGATGATCTCGTTGCCCACGGCGTCCAGGATGTCAAAGCGCTGTTGGGGCGTGGACAGGCTCCATGCCGGGAAGGCCGCGTGCGCGGCGGCGACGGCGTCGAGCGCCTGTTCGCGGCTGGCCACGGCGTAGTCGCCTATCACATCGCGCGTGTCGGACGGGTTGGTGTTCTGGTAGGTGCGAACGCCGTCAGTCCAGGCGCCGCCAATCAGGTTTGCATGCATGGTGGTGGTGTGGTGGTGAAGAAGAGGGTGTTGAGAAAAAAAGGGGCGGTTGCATGCTGAGTGCGCAGCTTGCGCAGCGCAAACTGGCGCTGCACCCAGGAAGGATGTCTTTCAATGAGCGCTGAGGGCTTTACGACAGACAACTCCTTGTGGTTTGAAAGGCGCCGCAGGCCCGACCGCGCGAAAGCATTGCAATATTTCGTTGTATGTCATCGTACAACATAAGAAGTCCCCTGGGGTGTCGGGTAACTACTGATGGGACAACCGGGCACCTCACCTTGGCCATGATTCCCCAGGGTTTATGAAGGAGTGACTCGGCTGGGGTGATTCAGCCCACTTCAGGCCGCTTCGGCCTGCGCGCGCCGCCGACGTTCGCGGCTGTTGGCCAGGTGGGTGCGCATGGCGGCCCGCGCACCGTCGGGATCCTGGCCCACGATGGCGTCGTAGATGCTTTCGTGTTCGCCGTTGACACGGCGCAGGTACTGGCGCCGCTCGTCATTGGCCGAATCCATGGCGGCCAGGCGGGCGCGCGGGATGATCATGCTGCCCAGCGTGCCCATCAGTTCGGCGAAGTGGCTGTTCTGCGTGGCACGTGCGATTTCCAGGTGGAACTGGAAGTCCGCCGCCACCGCGTCGCGGCCCGCATCCACCGCGGCTGCCACGGCGTCCAGCGCCTCGCGCATGGCTTTCAGGTTGGCCTCGGTGCGGCGTTGCGCGGCCAGCGCGGCGGCTTCAGTTTCTACCCCAATGCGCAGCTCCAGTACGGCAATCACGTCACGCAGGGTGCTGAACTGGTCGGGGGTGATCTTGAAGCCGGGCGCCTGCCCCAGCCCCAGCACAAAGGTGCCGATGCCGTGCCGCGTTTCCACCAGGCCAGAGGCTTGCAGCTTGGAAATCGCCTCGCGCACCACGGTGCGGCTCACGCTGAACTCGGCCATGATGGCGGCCTCGGTGGGCAGCTTGTCGCCCAGGGCCAGGCGGCCGTCGCGGATGCGGTCTCCCAGGGATTCGACAAGCTCCAGGGCCAGTGTGCGGGGCTTGCGGCGAAGCGGGGTATCGGTGGTCATTTCTTGGTGTTATCCCTATGGGGCGCCGGGGGCAGAAGCGGTACATTGCTTTTCGTTGTACGACAACTGATGACGTTCAACGGAATCTGTTGCCACTGTACCAAGAACCTCTGCCTTTGTAACCGCCATGCCTTGCCATCCGACGCCTATTCGTTTCCAACGCCTGCTATTGACCGGAGCTGCCGGAGGCCTGGGCCAGGAATTGCGTGCACGCCTGAAAGCCTACTGCGCCACGTTGCGGTTGTCTGATATCGCGAACCTGGGCGACGAAGGCGCAGGGGAGGAGCTGCGCCCCGCACGCCTCGAAGACGCGGGCGCCGTGCTCGGCTTGCTGGAGGGCGTTGATGCGGTGGTGCACCTCGGGGGCGTCTCCACAGAGCAGCCCTGGGAGCCCATCCTGCAGGCCAATATCGTGGGTGTCTACAACCTGTATGAAGCGGCGCGCAAGCAAGGCGTCAAGCGGGTGGTGTTTGCCAGCTCCAACCACGTCACCGGGTTTTATCGCCAGGACGAAGTGGTGGGCCCCAACGACCCGGCCCGGCCTGACGGCCTGTACGGCGTGTCCAAAGCCTTTGGCGAAGACCTGTCGCGCTTCTACTTTGACCGCTATGGCATTGAAACCGTGTGCCTGCGCATTGGCTCATCGTTCCCCGAGCCGCGCAACCGCCGCATGCTGGCCACCTGGATGAGCTACGACGACCTGGAGCGCCTGGTCGTTGCCAGCCTCACGGCACCGGTGGTGGGCCACAGCATCATCTACGGCATGGGCGACAACACCACCACTTGGTGGGACAACACACTGGCGCGCCACATCGGCTACCGCCCGCAGGACAGCTCCGAGCCCTTCCGCGCCAAGGTGGAGGCGGCCGACCCGCACCCCGACCTGACCGACCCCGCCGTGATCTACCAGGGCGGTCCGTTCGTGCGCACCGGTCCTTTCGTATGACCCTTGGCGCCGGGATTCCCGTCCATTTCGCATCACTCAAAAACCATTACACCGGAGACAAACCATGACCTTTCGCCGTTCCCTGCTGACAGCCTGCGCCACCGCCGTGGCCGCAATGGCCTTTCTTCCCGTTGCCGCCCAGGCCCAGTCCATGGTGCTGAAGGCGGCCGACGTGCATCCCGCTGGCTACCCCAATGTGGTGGCGGTGGAGAACATGGGCAAGAAGCTTGACGCCGCCACCAATGGCCGCCTGAAGATCCAGACCTTCCCCGGTGGCGTGCTGGGCGGCGAGAAGGAAATGATCGAGCAGACGCAGTTCGGCGCCATCAACATCCTGCGCACCTCGCTCGGCCCGGTGGGCACGGTGGTGCCTGAGGTGAATGTGTTCAACATGCCCTTCGTGTTCCGCAGCCAGGACCATATGCGTGCGGTGATCGACGGCGCCATTGGCGATGAACTGCTGGCCAAGATCAGCGCGTCGCCCGCCAAGCTGGTGGCCATTGGCTGGATGGATGGCGGATCGCGCAGCCTGTACACCAAGAAGCCTGTGCGCAGCCCTTCTGACCTCAAGGGCCAGAAGGTGCGCATGATGGGCAACCCGCTGTTCGTGGACACCATGAATGCCATGGGCGGCAACGGCATCTCGATGGGTTACGGCGAAGTGTTCACCGCCCTGCAGACCGGCGTGGTGGATGGCGCTGAAAACAATGCGCCCAGCTTCTTCACCAGCAACCACTACAGCACCGGTGCCAAGTTCTACACGCAGACCAACCACCTGATCATTCCCGAACTGCTGGTGGTCTCCAAGGTCACGTGGGACAAGCTCTCCAAGGACGACCAGGCCCTGCTCAAGAAGGTTGGCCGCGAAGCGCAGCTGGAGCAGCGCGCCCTGTGGGACAAGAGCGTGGAGGACTACACCGCCAAGCTCAAGGCAGCCGGTGTGGAGTTCATCAACGTGGACACCAAGGCCTTCTATGACGCCACTGCCCCCGTGCGTGCCAAGTACGGCGCCAACTATGCAGACCTGATGAAGCGCATTGAGGCGGTGAAGTAAGCACTGGATTTGCGTCTTGCGCGGGCGAGCTCCTGGTGGGTTGCCTGCGCCTTTTTTTCTTTGTCTTTCAGACCTGCTTGTATGGACCACCCCTTTTTGCGCTGGATGGACCGGCTCTACCTGGCCACCATCTGGGCGGCCGGCACGGCCATCTTCTTCATGTCGCTGATCATCCCGTGGGGCGTGTTCAGCCGCTACGTGATGGGCACGGGCTCGCAGTGGCCCGAGCCCATCGCCATCCTGCTCATGATGGTGTTCACCTTCATCGGCGCTGCGGCGGCCTACCGTGCGGGCGGGCACATCGCCGTCAACATGCTCACCGAAAAATTGCCCGCCCCGTTGCAGCGGCTGCTGGCGGTGCTGGTGGATCTGCTCATGCTGGTCATCTGCGGCTTTGTGGCCTGGTATGGCACCAACCTGTGCATTGAAACCTGGGGCCAGGGCATTGCGGAGCTGCCCTGGTTGCCCGTGGGCGCCACCTATGCGTCGCTGCCCATCGGCTCGGCCGTCACGCTGCTGTTTGTGCTGGAGAAGATGGTCTTCGGACCGCAGAACCACCGGCGCATCGTGCGCTTTGAAGAACTGACGGAAGGCGCCTGATCATGGATACCTTGGTACTGCTGGGCACCTTCTTCGTGCTCATGATGATCGGCGTGCCGATTGCGTATTCGCTGGGCCTGTCGGCGCTGGCGGGCGCGCTATGGATCGATCTTCCGCTGGACGCGGTCATGATCCAGGTGGCTTCGGGCGTCAACAAGTTCTCGCTGCTGGCCATACCGTTCTTCGTGCTCGCTGGCGCCATCATGGCCGAGGGTGGCATGGCGCGGCGCCTGGTGGCGTTTGCGGGTGTGCTGGTGGGCTTTATCCGGGGCGGGCTGTCGCTGGTCAACATTCTGGCATCCACCTTCTTTGGCGCCATCTCGGGCTCGTCGGTGGCTGATACGGCGTCCATCGGCTCGGTGCTGATCCCCGAGATGGAAAAGAAGGGTTACCCGCGCCCCTTTGCCACGGCAGTCACCGTGAGCGGTTCGGTGCAGGCCATCCTGATTCCGCCCAGCCACAACGCGGTGTTGTACTCGTTGGCGGCCGGGGGCACGGTGTCGATTGCCGCGCTGTTCATGGCCGGCGTGCTGCCGGGGCTGCTCATGGGCCTCACGCTCGCGGCGTTGTGCCTGTTCACCGCGCACCGGGAAGGCTACCCCAAGGGCGAGGTCATCCCGCTCAAGCAGGCGCTCAAGATCTGTGTGGAGGCGCTGTGGGGCCTGATGACCATGGTCATCATCCTGGGCGGCATCCTGTCGGGCGTGTTCACGGCCAACGAGTCGGCGTCGATTGCGGTGGTCTGGGCGTTCTTCGTGACCATGTTCATCTACCGCGACTACAAGTGGCGCGACCTGCCCAAGCTGGTGCACCGCACGGTCAAGACAGTCACGGTGGTGATGATCCTCATCGGCTTTGCGGCGGCCTTCGGTTACCTGATGACGATGATGATGATCCCGATGAAGGTCACAGCCTTCCTCACCAGTCTGTCGGACAACAAGTACGTCATCCTCGCCATGATCAACATCATGCTGCTGCTGCTGGGCTGCCTGATGGACATGTCCCCGCTCATCCTGATCCTCACGCCCATCCTGCTGCCCGTGGTCAAGCTGTTGGGTGTGGACCCGGTGCACTTCGGCATGATCATGATGGTCAACCTGGGCATTGGCCTCATCACGCCGCCCGTGGGCACGGTGCTGTTCACCGGCGCTGCCGTGGCCAAGCTGCCGCTCGGTGTGGTTACCAAGGCCATGATGCCGTTCTTTGTGGCGCTGTTTGTGGTGCTGCTGATGGTGACCTACGTGCCAGCCATCTCGCTTTGGCTGCCCCGAGCGATGGGACTGTGAAGAAATGAAGCACCCCCTGAGTCGCCTTCGGCGCCTTCCCCCTCAAGGGGGACGACGCCCTCACTGCGGGGCGGCCCTTGCTCGGCGCCTCTGGCCCAGTCCCTGCTCGTTCCATCGGCCGAGGGTAGTGGGCAGCTCCGTGGTGCACTGAAATGGTTACACACACGATGGCTACCGATACCCTGGTATTTGTCTCCTGCGCTGACAGCGGTGAGTTGCATGTGCTCCGTCTGGCGTCGGATTCGGGGCAGCTGCGCACCGAGCAGGTCCTGGCGCTGGGCGGGCAGCTCATGCCCATGGCGCTCAGCCCGAACGGCACCCGCCTGTATGTGGCGCGCCGCAGCGACCCGCTGGCCGTGGTCACCCTGGCGGTGGATGCGCGCGCGGGCCGCGCCGAGATGCTGGCCGAGGCCCCCTTGCCCGCCAGCATGGCCCACCTGGCCACCGATAACACGGGGCGCTGGCTGCTGAGTGCTTCCTACGGTGCGGATCTGGTCGCGGTGCAGGCCATCGCTGCCGACGGGGTGGTCGCTGCGGGGCGTGGTGCCACCACGTACGCCACCGGTCGCCACGCCCACAGTGCGCTGGCCAGCCCCGGCAACCGCTTCGTGCTGGCCGCCTCACTGGGGGGCGGGCAGTTGCACCGTTACCGATTCGACGCCGCCACGGGCGCGTTGCAACCCACCGACCCTGCGGTGTTCGCCCTGCCAGCAGGCACAGGTCCCCGGCACCTGCGCTTCAACGCGCGGGGCGACCGCATCTATCTGCTGGGTGAGCTGGATGCCTGCGTGCATGTGCTGGCCTGGGACGAAGCCAGCGGAGGCCTGGAGCTGCTGCAAAGCCTGCCCACATTGCCACCAGGCTTTGCAGGCCCGGCCTGGGGCGCAGACCTGCACCTGAGCGCTGATGGCCGCTGGCTGTACACCAGCGAGCGCAACAGCCACACCCTGGCCGGGTTTGCCATCGATGCGGTCACCGGCCTGCTGGCCCCCATCGACCACTGGTCTACGCAACTGCAGCCCCGGGGCTTTGCCATCACTCCGGAAGGGCGCCACCTGATTGCCGCAGGCCAGATCAGCCACCGTGTGGGTGTGCACTTGATCGCGCCTGGCAGCGGTGCCCTGACCCAGGTGGCCGAGCACGATGTGGGGCTCAACCCGAACTGGATTACCGTGCTGCCCATGCAGCCTGATGCCTGATGCCTGATGCCTGATGAGATTGCATAAATTGACGAGACCGCGCCACCGATGAACCGACCCGCCCTCACCATCCGCATGCACCCGGATGACAACGTCGCCATCGTCGCCAACGACGGAGGCCTTCCTGCCGGCACGGTGCTGCCGCCCGGCGTGCCAGGCGCAGGCATCACATTGCGTGACAAGGTGCCGCAGGGCCACAAGGTGGCGCTGCAGGACATGGCCGAGGGAGATGTGGTGCGCCGCTACAACGTGCCCATCGGCTATGCGCTCAAGGCCATCCCGGCGGGAAGCTGGGTGCACGAGCGCCTGCTGCAGATGCCCTCGGCCCGCGCGCTCGAGGGCCTGCCCATGGCCACGGTGAAGCCGCCGGTGCCGGAGCCTTTGACCGGCTACACCTTCGAGGGCTACCGCAACGCCGACGGCTCGGTGGGCACGCGCAACATCCTGGCCATCACCACCACCGTGCAGTGCGTGGCGGGCGTGGTGGCCCTGGCGGTGCGCCGCATCAAGGACGAACTGCTGCCGTTGTATCCGCATGTTGACGACGTGATCGGCCTGGAGCACACCTACGGCTGCGGCGTGGCCATTGATGCGCCCGACGCCATCATCCCCATCTGCACCCTGCGCAATATCAGCCTCAATCCCAACTTTGGCGGCGAGGTCATGGTGGTCAGCCTGGGCTGCGAAAAGCTCCAGCCCGACCGCCTGCTGCCTCCGGGCAGCTTCCCCATCACCGACGAGCGCGATGCCGCCCTGGGCCCCGAGACCGTGTGCCTGCAGGCCGACGAGCATGTGGGCTTCATGTCCATGCTCGACCACATCGTGCAAAGCGCGCGCCCGCACCTCGAACGCCTCAACGCCCGCCGCCGCGAGACCCTTCCCGCCAGCGAACTCGTGCTGGGCGTGCAATGCGGCGGCAGCGATGCGTTCTCGGGCGTCACCGCCAACCCCGCCGTGGGCTATTGCGCTGATCTGCTGGTGCGCGCTGGCGCCACCGTGATGTTCAGCGAAAACACCGAGGTGCGCGATGCCGTGGAGCAGCTCACCAGCCGCGCCGCCACGCCCGAAGTGGCCGAAGCCATCGTGCGCGAACTGGGCTGGTACGACCGCTACCTGGACCGTGGCCGCGTGGACCGCGCGGCCAACACCACGCCGGGCAACAAGGCGGGCGGCCTGTCCAACATCGCCGAGAAGGCCATGGGCTCCATCATCAAGAGCGGCACCGCGCCCATCGTGCACGTGCTGGCTCCGGGCGAAAAACTGCGCCGCGACCAGCGCGGCCTGGTGTACGCCGCCACGCCCGCCAGCGACTTCATTTGCGGCACGCTGCAGCTGGCTGCGGGCATGAACCTGCATGTGTTCACCACCGGCCGGGGCACGCCCTACGGCCTGGCCGAATGCCCCGTGGTCAAGGTGGCCACGCGCAGCGACCTGGCGCGCCGCTGGCATGACCTGATGGACATCAACGCCGGCAAGATCGCCGACGGCGAGGCCACCATCGAGGAGCTCGGCTGGGAGTTGTTCCATCTGCTGCTCGACGTGGCCAGCGGCCGCAAGAAGACCTGGGCCGAGCAGTGGAAGCTGCACAACGCGCTGGTGCTGTTCAACCCCGCACCGGTGACTTGAAGTGACACCCCCTGAGTCGCTTCGCGCCTTCCCCCTCTCTCTACGCGCTGCGCGCTACGGGAGGGGGACGCAGCCAGCGCACACAAGCAAAGCGCCGCATCCGCGGTGGGGCGGCCCTTGCGCGGCTGCCCTCGCCTGGGCCGCGCCCTTCGCATGCGTTGGTGGTGGCGCGTAGCGCAACGGATCACTGAAACGGTGGCCTTGCAGGCTGCGTCCTGGGGCTGCAAGCCTCCCCCTCACAGCCCGTCTTTGCACGGGCTGTTTCACTAGAGAGACCAAGAACTCACATGGGACATCCCCGTTTTTCCGACCTCAGGGTCGTCATCGCGCTGGCGCTGCTGTGTTGCCTGCTCTGGGGCAGCTCCTACCCCGCTATCAAGACCGGCTACGCCTGGTTCGGCATCGCCCGCAATGACATTCCCACGCAGCTGGTGTTTGCAGGCTGGCGCTTTCTGGGCGCGGGGCTGATCCTGCTGGCCTGGGCCGTGGCCACGCGCAAGGCCATCTGGGGGCTGGGCTTTGTGGCCGGGCGCCAGCTGGTGGTGCTGGGCCTGGCGCAGACCACGCTGCAATACGTGTTCTTCTACGTGGGCCTCGCGCACACCACGGGGGTCAAGGGCTCCATCATGAATGCCACCGGCACGTTCTTCAGCGTGTTGCTTGCGCACTGGGTCTATCACAACGACCGCCTGAGCCACGCCAAGCTGTGGGGCTGCGTGGTGGGGTTTGCGGGGGTGATGGTGGTCAACCTGGGGCGCGGCACGCTGGACATGGACTTCACGCTGCTGGGCGAAGGTTTTGTGGTGATCGCCGCCTTCGTGCTGGCCGCTGCGAGCATCTACGGCAAGCAGGTGTCGCAGCGCATGGACTCGGTGGTGATGACGGGCTGGCAACTGGGGCTTGGCGGCGTGGCGTTGCTGGCCATTGGCTGGGGCCTGGGCGGCTCGCTCACGGTCTTTACCTGGGGCACCACCGTGCTGCTGGTGTACCTGGCGCTGCTGTCATCGGCCGCGTTTTCGCTGTGGAGCATTCTGCTTAAGCACAACCGCGTGAGCCAGGTCACGGTGTTCAACTTCACGGTGCCGATCTTCGGCGCGGCGCTGTCGGCGGTCTTCCTGGGCGAGGCGCTGCTGGAGTGGAAGAACCTGCTGGCCCTGGTGCTGGTGTGCGGAGGCATCTGGCTGGTCACGCGCGATGCTCCCGCCGCATCCGCCACCAAATAGACTCGCAGCCATGGCCTATTCCCTTTCACGCAAAGCGTTTCAGCAAGAGCTTCACGGCCAGCCGACTGACCTCTTCACCCTGCGCGGTGCTGGTGGCCTGCAGGTGGCCGTGAGCAACTACGGCGCACGGCTGGTGCAGGTGGCGGTGCCCGACGGGCAGGGCGGCCTCGTTGATGTGGCGCTGGGCTACGACAGCCTGCAGGGCTACCTGGACGGGCAACTCTCCATGGGCGCCCTCATAGGCCGCTGGGCTGGGCGGTTGCGCAGTGGTTTGTTGACTCTGCCCGATGGCGCACAGCGGCAACTGCCCACCAACAGCGGCCCCCACCACCACCATGGCGGGCCCAAGGGCAGCCGCTTTCAGGTGTTTGCGGTGGATGACGTGCAGGCCGATGCGCTCACCCTGAGCCACACCTTTCGCACTGAGGACGACGGCGTGCCCGGCACGCTCCGCCTGCAGCTACACCTGCACCTCACCGCCGACAACGCGCTGCACATGGCGTGGACGGGCGAGGCGCTGGACGCCCCCACGCTGCTCAGCATCACCGGGCACGCGTTCTTCAACCTGGCGGGCGCTGGCAGCACCCACGGCCACACCCTGCAAGTGCCCGCCAGCCGCTATGTACCGCTGGCGGCCGATGTGTGTCCTAGCGGGTTGGTGCAGCCTGTAGATGCCACGCCTTTCGACCTTCGCCAAGCCCGCAGCGTGGGTGCCGCCGTGGCGGAGCCCAGCGAACAGCTGTCGCTGGCGGGTGGGCTGGACCACTACCTGGTGCTGGATGACCATGTGTGGGACGAAGAGGGCGCGGTGCGGACGCCACCGGTGTCACCCGTCACGCCCTCGCAAGGCCTGCGTCTTGCGGCGCTGCTGAGCGAGCCCCTCACTGGTCGCACCATGGAGGTATGGAGTACCGCGCCCGGGGTGCAGGTTTACGCAGGCCACGGCCTCAAGGCTGATCCGGTGCGCGACCTGGGGCGGGGCGCAGAGCAGGGCGTCTGGCTATGGCAGCCGGGCGACGGCATCTGCCTGGAGCCCATGGAGTATCCCGATGCGCCCAACCAGCCAGGGTTTCCCGTGCGTTGGCTGGCGCCGGGCGACGTGGTGCAGGGGGCCATCGTGTACCGCTTCACCGGGTGAGGCTGGGCGGGACTTGGTGAGGGTTGCGATGACACTGTTCATGTGATTTTTAAGAGATTTTGGCCTCTAGCGCTTATCCAGTAAGCGCTAGTAGCTATTCAATTGATAGCTGTTGATTCGGTCTCAATCCACTGGAAACCATTGACTGCGCGTAGTCGAAGCGCCGCGCGTAACCTTCATGCGGCGGCAGGTGCGCCATGGGCCTCGCTCTGCAGATGCGCCTGCACCACGGCGGCCAGCCAGTCCATCACCACCCGCACGCGCTGGGGCAGGTGGCGCCGGTGGGGGTAGATCAGCGTCACCGGCATGGGCGGGGCAGGGTGGTGCGGTAGCACCTCCACCAGCAGTCCCCGGTCGATCAGCTCGCGCACGCCCAGCAAAGGCGCCTGGATCAGGCCCAGCCCTGCTGCGCAGGCGCCCAGGTAGGCCTCGGCGCTGTTGACGGTGACACGCCCAGCCATGGGATGAAACTGCGGGCTGCCGTCGTCGCCCATCGTTTCAAATCCGGCGGACTTGGTGCCCAGCGTGCTCACGTAGTGCACCAGGTCATGCTGCGCCAGGTCGGCCAGTGATTGGGGTGTGCCCTTGCGCGCCAGGTAGCCCGGGCTGGCGCAGCTGGCCACGCGCACCAGGCCCAGGGGGCGGGCCACCAGCCCGGGTTCTGCCACCGGGCCCACGCGGATCACGCAGTCAAAACCCTCGCGCACCAGGTCCACGCGGCGGTCGGTGCTGCTCAGCTCCACCTCCAGCAGCGGGTGGCGGGCCAGCAGATCAGGCAGCGCAGGCAGCACCAGCTGGCGGGCAATGCCGGTGGACATGTCAATGCGCACGCGCCCGCGCAGCGCAGTGCCGTCGGGCTGCTGGAACATGGCCTGCAACTCGTCCACGTCATCCAGCAGATCCTTGCAGCGCTCGTAGAAGACCTGCCCGTCTTGCGTCAGCTGCACGCGCCGCGTGGTGCGGTGCAGCAGGCGCGTGCCCAGGTGGGCCTCCAGCTGCTGCACGGCCAGAGAGGCGCTGGCTTTGGGCAGGCCCAGCACCTGCGCAGCCTGGGTAAAGCTGCTCAGCTCGGCCACACGGGCAAAGATCTGCATGCGGTCTAAAGGGTTCATTGTTCTTCTTGGATGGACAATGAATCATATTTTGCATGGTTTATCTTTGATTGGCACTCCAATAAAGTTCATCTCCAGCCCCGGTCACGCGGTGTGACCGGGCTTCAGACACTGCAAAGGACCCTGCCATGACAAGCGCTTCATCCCTTTCTTCAGCCCCCACCCCCGTCGTTTTGATCACCGGCGGCAGCCGCGGCCTGGGCCGCAGCGCAGCGCTGGCCGCTGCACACAGCGGCATCGACGTGGTGCTGACCTACCGCCAGCAGGCCGCCGAAGCCCAGGCAGTGGTGGCCGACATCGAAAAGCTGGGCCGCCGTGCTGTGGCTTTGCCACTGGATGTGGGCGATGTGGCCAGCTTCGAAGCGTTCGCTGCGCAGCTGCAGCAAACCCTGCGCAGCCACTGGCAGCGCGAGCGGTTTGACTTTCTGGTCAACAACGCGGGCATGGGCGTGCATGCGCCCATCACCGAAACCACCGAAGCGCAGTTCGATGCGCTGGTCAACGTGCACCTCAAGGGCGTGTTCTTCCTCACGCAGCGCCTGCTGCCGCTGATGAACGATGGCGGCCGCATCCTGAACCTGTCGTCGGGCCTGGCCCGCTTCGCCTTGCCCGGCTACGCCGCCTACGCGGCCATGAAGGGCGCTATCGAGGTGCTGAGCCGCTACTTGGCCAAAGAACTCGGCCCGCGTGGCATCACCGTGAACGTGGTGGCCCCGGGCGCCATCGAGACCGACTTTGGCGGCGGCGCGGTGCGCGACAACGCGCAGCTCAATGCCTTTGTGGCCGCGCAGACGGCTCTGGGCCGAGTGGGCGTGCCGGACGACATCGGCCCGCTGGTCGCTTCGCTGCTGCAACCGGCCACACGCTGGGTGAATGCCCAGCGCATCGAGGCGTCGGGCGGCATGTTCCTGTGAAGCAGAGAACACCCCCCTGAGTCGCTTCGCGCCTTCCCCCCGCTCTCGCATCGCTCCGCGATGCGGGCAGGGGGACGCCACCCGTGCGGCGGGGCGGCCCTTGCACGGTGGCACTGGCGTGGGGCCGTGCGATATCAAAGACTGAGGTAGTTGCCGGGCCGTAGAAAACCAGGATGCGGCACCGATACGCGCGGGTTCATGGCTTACCGACTCCGCCTAAGTTTCGTCTAAGTGTCCGTGCCCACACTGCCTTCCATCGCAACTCTGGTTGAAAAGGCAGACACCATGAACAACACGCTTGCATCCACTCCCCGCCGCCTGATCCTGGCCCTGGTGGCCGCGGGCGCTGTGGGCGCCACCGGCGCCGGCCTCATCAGCGGGCACCAGGCCCGCGCGGTCACACCCTCCACGCCCATCGTGGCGCAGACGGCCATGGCCCCGGGCGGTGCGCTGCCCAGCTTTGCCCAGATCACCGCGCAGAACGGCCCGGCCGTGGTCAACATCAGCGTCACGGGCAGCACCAAGACGGCGATGGTCAACGATGACGACGATGACGAGCAACCCGCTGCCCGCCAGGGCCGTGGCCCGCAGATCGACCCGAACGATCCGTTTTACGAATTCTTTCGCCAGTTCGGTTTCCCCGGCGCGGGCCCGCAAGGCCAGCCCAATGTACCCACCCATGGCCAGGGCTCGGGCTTTATCGTCAGCCCTGATGGCCTGGTGCTGACCAATGCCCACGTGGTCAAGGGCGCGAGCGAAGTGGTCGTCAAGCTCACTGACCGGCGCGAGTTCCGCGCCAAGGTGCTGGGCGCCGACCCCAAGACCGACGTGGCCGTGCTCAAGATCGACGCCAAGGATCTGCCCACCGTGCGCCTGGGCAGCACGCGCGACCTGCAGGTGGGCGAATGGGTGCTGGCCATCGGCTCGCCCTTTGGCTTTGAAAACAGCGTGACGGCGGGCGTGGTCAGCGCCAAGGGCCGCTCGCTGCCCGACGACAGCCTGGTGCCTTTCATCCAGACCGACGTGGCGGTGAACCCCGGCAACTCTGGCGGGCCGCTGTTCAACGCGCGCGGCGAGGTGGTGGGCATCAACTCGCAGATCTACAGCCGCTCGGGCGGCTACCAGGGCGTGTCGTTCTCCATCCCCATCGAGCTGGCCGCCAAGATCAAGGACCAGATTGTGGCCACCGGCAAGGTGCGCCACGCCCAGCTGGGCGTGGCCGTGCAGGAGGTGAACCAGGCGTTTGCTGAATCCTTCCAGCTGGACAAGCCCGAAGGCGCCTTGGTCGCCAGCGTCAGCAAGGGCAGCCCGGCCGAGAAGGCAGGCCTGCAGGCGGGCGACGTGATTCGCCAGGTGAACGGCCAGCCCATCGTGGCCTCGGGCGACCTGCCCGCCTGGGTGGGCCAGGCGCAGCCGGGGCAGCAGGCCAAGCTGTCGGTGTGGCGCCAGGGCAAGCCTTTGGAGCTGACCGCCACGCTGGGCGACGCCAGCGACAAGGCGACCAAGCAGGCGCGCAACGACGATGCCGTGGGCAAGGGCCAGCTGGGCCTGTCGCTGCGCCCGCTGGACCCCGAGGAGCGCCGCGAGGTAGGCGTGAGCGAGGGCCTGGTGATCGAACAGGCGCGCGGCCCCGCTGCGGCGGCCGGTGTGCAGCCGGGGGATGTGCTGCTGGCCATCAACGGCGCGCCCGCCAAGAACATCGAGCAGGTGCGCGCGGCAATGGCCAAGGCCACCACGGGCAAGTCGGTGGCGTTGCTGATCGAGCGTGATGGCAACAAGATCTTTGTGCCAGTGCGTTTGGGCTAAGCGGTCCCAAAGGCTCTCCTGGCGTCGTTGTTCCGTCTTGCCGTACTTTCGGTACTGTCTGCGACGAAACGCGTAGGAGGCTGTCGGACTTGGAAATCGTCGGCTGCAAATTGGCCGCAGCGGTCCATATTTCACCGTCTTTTTGCCCCATAGCTCGGCTATGAGGCTGCAAATCCGGCAAAAACTGTCCTCGCTGGGGCCAATTTTCGCTTCGACGCTCCAAGTCCGACAGCCTCCTAGCCAGAACCGCTGCGCTGAGCTTTGTGGTCCGTTGTGATGCGATGCCTGCACGGGCCACTTCGGTGGCCCGATTGATTTCATTGGCTATGCTTGCCCACCATGCGCCTCTTGCTAGTTGAAGACGACCCCATGATCGGCGAAGCCGTGCAAGACCTGCTGCGCGCCGAACACTACGCCGTGGACTGGGCGCGTGACGGCGACGCCGCCGACACTGCATTGCGCACCCAGCCCTATGACCTCGTGCTGCTGGACCTGGGTCTGCCCAAGCGCGACGGCCTGGCCGTGCTGCGCGACCTGCGGGCGCGCAAGAACCGCACCCCCGTGCTGGTGGCCACCGCACGTGATGCCGTGGCCCAGCGCATCGAGGGGCTCGACGCGGGGGCGGACGACTACGTGCTCAAGCCTTACGACCTTGATGAATTGCTCGCCCGCATCCGCGCCCTGTTGCGCCGCGCTGCAGGGCGGGCCGAGCCGGTGTATGAGCACAAGGGCGTGTGCATCAACCCCGCCACGCGCGAGGCCACGGTGAATGGAGTTCCTGTTGTGCTGTCGGCGCGCGAATGGGCGGTGCTGGAGCCGCTGATCGCACGGCCCGGCATGGTGCTGTCGCGCCAGCAGCTGGAAGACAAACTCTACGGCTGGGGCGACGAGGTGAGCAGCAACGCGGTGGAGGTCTATATCCACGGCCTGCGCAAGAAGCTGGGGCCTGAGCTGGTGCTGAACGTGCGCGGGGTGGGCTACCTCGTGCCGAAGGCATGACCCCCCTGAGCGGCTTCGCCGCTTCCCCCCAAGGGGACGACAGCCTTTGCTGCGGGGCGGCCCTTGCTGGCTGCCCCCGCGCAATCTCCCGCCCTGAGCATGCGGCGGGGATGGATGGATAGAGATGAAGAACGTGCCAACCACCTCCTGGCGCAGCGCGCTGCAGTCCATGCTCCCGCGCTCGCTGCGCATGCGTCTGCTGGTGTTCCTGCTGGCCGCCATCGTGCTGGCTGGCGCAGTGCAGGGCGCACTGGCCTACCGGGGTGCGCTGGACGAGGCGGATGCGCTGTTCGACTACCACATGCAGCAAACCGCACTGGCCTTGCGCTCGGGCCTGCCGGTGGATGCGCAAGGGCTGGGCCCGGGCCTGGACCCCGAGGACGAAAACCACGAATTCATCGTGCAGGTGTGGACCAACGAAGGCCTGCGCATTTTTGAATCCGCCGTGGGCGCGGCCCTGCCGCAGATCGCCGTGCTGGGCTTTGCCAACGTGCAGGCGCGCGGCGGCACCTACCGGGTGTTTTCGATGCAGACGCGTTCGCAGGTGATCCAAGTGGCGCAGAACATGGCCGCGCGGCGCGACATGGCCCGCAGCCTGGCGCTGCGCACGCTGGCGCCGCTGGCCATCATGGCGCCGCTGCTGGTGCTGGCCGTGTGGTGGGGTGTGAGCCGGTCGCTGGCCCCGGTGGAGCGCGTGCGCCGCCAGTTGGCGCAGCGCCAGGCGGATGACCTCTCGCCCGTGAGCGATGCGCAACTGCCCGACGAAGTGCAGCCGCTGGTCAGTGAACTCAACCTGCTGTTCGAGCGCGTGCAGCGCGCCTTTGACGCGCAGGAGCATTTTGTGGCCGATGCCGCGCACGAACTGCGCTCGCCCCTGGCCGCGCTGCGCCTGCAGCTGCAGGGCCTGCAGCGCGCGGGCGATGATGCCGCGCGTGCCGTCGCCATCGAACGCCTGTCGGCCGGCATCGACCGCGCCACGCGCCTGGTGGAGCAACTGCTCACCCTGGCCCGGCAAGAGGCCAGCACCGCCACCACCGAACCCGTGGACCTGCACGCCGTGGCGCAGCTGGCCCTGGCCGACGTGGCCCCCGCCGCGCAGGCGCGCAGCATGGATGTAGGCCTACTTCACTCCGACGCCGCCAACGTGACCGTGCGTGGTGATGCCGAAGCCCTGCGCATGCTGGCGCGCAATCTGCTGGACAACGCCATCAAGTACACCCCGCCCGGCGGCCGGGTGGACCTGCAGGTGCGCCGCGAGGGTGATGCTGCCGTGCTCACGGTGGAAGACAGCGGCCCCGGCATCGCCCCCGAGCACCGCGAGCGCGTGATGCAGCGTTTTGTGCGCGAAACCTCGGAAGGCGCCCCGGGCAGCGGCCTGGGCCTGGCCATCGTGCAGGCCATTGCGCAAGGCCATGGCGCCACGGTGCAACTCAGCGCTTCGCCGCGTCTGGGGGGGCTGCTGGTGACGGTGCGGTTTGGCTGAGGGCTGCTGCTGGAAGTCCCGTTGGGCGCAGGTGGTGTTTGTTGATGGTGCTTCTATTTTGATAGCTATCGGCGCTTGATGAATAAGCGCCAGGGGCCAAAAAAGCTCAAAATATGCAGGCTGCAGGTGCCTGCAGATACCGTCGCCTCTGCGCCAGGCCCTGTAGGTGTGTCGCCGCACAATGCGCAGGCGCCGCATCCATCGCGGTGCACCGTCTTCCGTTGATCCAGAAAGCATCCGCATGCACTTCATCGTTCTCGGCGCAGGCGCCATTGGTTGTTATGTGGGTGGGCGCCTGGCCGCGCACGGCCAGCCGGTCTGCCTGGTGGGCCGTCCGCATGCGCTGGAGCCCATCGCGTTGCACGGCCTCAAAGTCACGGACCTGGATGGCTTTGACCGCACCGTGCCCGTGTCTGCGCTGCAACTGGCCCACACGCTGGCCGATGCTGCGCCGGGCCCGGACAGCATCATCCTGCTGTGCGTCAAAAGCGGCGCCACCGAATCCGCTGCGCGCGAACTGGCCGACGCCTGTGCGCCAGGAACGCCCGTCATCTCGCTGCAAAACGGCGTTGACAACGTGGCCCGCGTCACAGCCCGGGCGCCAGGCCTGAGTGTTCTGGCGGGCATGGTGCCTTACAACGTGGTGCTGCGCGGCGCCCAGGTGCACCGTGCCACCGCGGGCCATTTGCAACTGCAGCGTGATGCCGTCACCGAACGCATCGCGCCGGTCTTCAACGCTGCAGGCCTGGCCACCGTGTTGCCCGCCGACATCCGTGCGGTGCAGTGGGGCAAGCTGCTGCTCAACCTCAACAACCCGGTCAATGCGCTGTCCGACCTGCCTCTGCGGCAAGAGCTGCTCGACCGCGACTGCCGCCGCGTCTTTGCTGCCCTGCAAACTGAGGCGCTGCGTGTGATGGCGCGCGCAGGCATCGCACCCGCCCAGGTTACCGCCGTGTCGCCCACGCTGCTGCCCCATGTGCTGCGCCTGCCCAACTGGCTCTTCACCCGGCTGGCAAAACGCATGCTGCAGATCGACGCCAAGGCGCGCTCGTCGATGTGGGACGACCTGGAAGCCGGGCGTGTGACCGAGATTGATGCACTCAGCGGTGCTGTGGTGAGGCTGGCGGCTCAGCAGGGCATGGAGGCGCCGCTGAATGCGCGCATGTGCGAGCTGCTGGGCGGCCCGCGCCAGCGCCTCACGGGCGCGCAGATGCGCAGGGCGTTGGGGCTGTAGTCAGGCAACTGGAAGCGCGTGGTCCAGCGGCACACGCAGCCCGGTCTTCAGGCTGGCCAGTGCGACCGACGTTCTGAACCGCTTGATGTTGTCATCCCCCTCAAACAGCCGCTGCGTCAGCGCCTCGTAGTCGGTCATCGACGCCACGTTCACCACCAACAGATAGTCCGCCTCGCCCGTCACGCTGTAACACTGCTGCACCGCGTCTTCGGCGGCAATGCGCGCGCGCAGCGGGGCGGTGCGGTCGGGACGCTCGTTTTCGAGGTGCACCTCCAGCACGATGGTCAGCGGTTTGCCCACTTTCACCGGGTCCAGCACGGCCACGTTGGCGCGGATCACGCCGCTGTCTTTCAGCCGCTGGATGCGTCGCTGCACAGCGGGTGCCGACAGGTTGACCGCCTGCGCAATCACGCGCTGGGGTGTGGTGTTGTCGGCCTGCAGGATGTCCAGGATGGCGATGTCAAAGCGGTCGAGTGCTGGGGTGGCGGGCATGGGGCGCCTCGTGGTGGTGAGCGAAAGTTGCACGCGGGCCCTGAAAATCGAGCAAAAAGCACGCAGGGGTCACACTATATTTTCAACCCATGAGCGCTTCCCTTCTGCACCGTTTTTTCCCATTTCTCGCCGTCCTGGGCTCCGTCACCGCGTTGGGCATTGGTACCTCCTGGGCCAAGCACTGGCTGTTTCCGGTGGTGGGGGCGCAGGGCACCACTGCCGTGCGCGTGGGCTTTTCGGCGTTGCTGGTGCTGTTGCTGTGGCGGCCGTGGCGCTGGCATCTGTCGCGGGCCGATGCGCGTGCCGTCATGTTGTACGGCGCGGCGCTGGGGGGGATGAACCTTATGTTCTACATGTCGCTGCGTACCCTGCCGTTTGGGCTGGCGGTGGCCATCGAGTTCTCAGGGCCGCTGGCGGTGGCGATCTGGTCTTCGCGGCGCGCCGTGGATTTTGTGTGGGTGGCGCTGGCCATGGCCGGGTTGGGCATGCTGCTGCCGCTGGGTTTGAACGGCAGCACGCTGGACCCGGTGGGAGTTTTGTATGCCTTGGGCGCGGCGGTGTTCTGGGCGCTGTACATCGTGTTCGGCAAGCGCGCCGGGCACCTGCACGCCGGGCACACGGTGTCGCTGGGCCTCTTGGTGGCGGCGCTGGTGGTGGTGCCGGTGGGCGTGGTACATGCGGGCGCTGCGCTGCTGTCGCCCACCGTGCTGCTCATCGGCTTGGCGGTGGCGGCGGTGTCCAGCGCCATTCCGATCTCGCTCGAAATGATGGCCTTGAAGCGCCTGCCCAAGGAGGCCTTCGGCATCATGATCAGCATGGAGCCTGCGGTGGCTGCTGTGCTCGCCTTGCTGCTGCTGGGCGAGCACCTGAGCGCCATCCAGTGGCTGGCCATTGGCTGCATCATCGCGGCGTCCATGGGCAGTGCGATGACTGCTGGTCGGCCCTCCGGCGCCGACCGCGCAGCGCCTCAGGCGGCCTGAAATCGCGCACCGCCTGGGCATGTCCAGACCTCCGGGATGGCCGTCACGCTGACACCCGGCCGTCGGCAAAGGATGACACGCACAGAGCGCGCTCCGTGGCCAGAATGGGTCTATCTCACAGGAGCCGCCCATGATGCGCACTTCGCCGTTGCCACAATCCAAGGTCGCTGAGGCTGAACGCAAGGTCAGCGCCATCCTGGCCGACCTGGAAGAAACGACCCATTCAGAGGTCAAGGACATCGCTTTGGAAGACGTGGTGGAAACCGACGCCGCTAGCGGCCAGCCAGCCGTGCACCAGAGCGTCGACATCACCGTACAGCCGCGCGCGCAGCGCAAGTGGCTCACCAAATAACGCAATAGCCCGACGCCCTTGGCTGGGCTGCCAGCCGGTCAACCGGCGGTAGGTCGGCCGCCTTGGCGCAGCTGCAACACCCGTGCAATGAGGTTGGCATACCCTTCGTCTGCCTGCGCCAGCAGCGGTAAACCTGTCTCGCGCACGGCATGGTCCACCGCGTCGGTCCATGCGGGCGTACCGGGCGCCGCCTGTGCGCTGGCCATGGCACCCAGCACCAGTTCTTGCCCCCAGAAGTACACCTGGTCAGCGTGCACGTTGGCCTGCATGCGCTGCACCTCCGCCAAGGTTTGTGGCTCCGCCAGGTACAGCCAGATGTCTGCATACAGGAAGTCAACGGGCGCGCCCTGGGGTTGCCACTGCAGCGCGTCGGCCTGCACCAGCTCTACCTTGCGCGCTGCGGACTCCGGCAGCCCCTCCAGCACGCGGCAGCGGCCAAACAGCTCCAGCACATCCCCATCCCGCTCCACCACGGTCACGCGCTCCACCGTGGGCTGCAGCGCGATGTTGGCCGCCACCCAGCCCATGCCCAGGCCCATCACCACCGTGTGGCCCCGCGCATGGCGGCAGGCCAGTTCCTGGCTTTCCACTTCCATCGGCGACAGTGACATCCAGGTTTCCCACCCGCCTGCAGCGCTCTGGCGCATCAGTACCGTCGATCCCGAGGTGACACACGGGCCGCTGTGGTAACCACGGTCCAGCCCCACCCCAGTGCGCTTCATCTGCCACGGCCCCACGGCCCCGTCGGGGTACTGCGGCATGTGCCAGTGCGGGGAAAAAACGGGAATCCCCAGCGCCTGCGCCAGTGCGCTGGCGGAGGGCTGTGGGGCAAAGGGAAGGATGGAGGGGGAAGGGGATGCCGACATGGGGTGATCTTAGAACCTGTTCAAGCTCTTTTCGGGGATCGCATTGGAGTGCAATCGGGATGAGTGGATGCAACGGATGCGCCGCATGGGCTTGTGCCCATGCAAGCAGCCGGGGCTTCCAATCGCCCGATTTCACTCCAACCCTTCGGGCAAGTGCCTTGCCGGGCGGTCTGCAGCGTTGCGGCGCTTGCCAATAGCCGAGCTATTGGCTACGCACCGCGCCTTGCATCCTATCCCGGCAAGGTACTTGTGCGACCCCGAAAAGAGCTTGAACAGGTTCTTAGGTGGGCAAGTGGCGTATTGACTTGAGAAGCTGTGCGTCTGCGTCTGCGTGGGCACCGGGCATTGTCCGACAGCCTCACGGTCTGCAGGATGGCGCACACGGCGCTGAGTGGACCCTAAAAGAGAGGGAGATGAAACCGTTTTGTTTTGTCACCCACTTCCCAGGAGACGCACATGCATCCATCCACACTCCCTCATCCGGCCACCCCACCGGTGGATGAAGACCTGGCCGACCAAGCCCGCCCCGGCTACGGGATCCCATCGCAAGATCCGCGACCTGGCGCCCAGACCGCCCTGGAGCCGGAAGACGCAGAGCGCGAGGCCCATTCCGTGCTGGTGGGCGGCGGCATGATGGCGGGCGCGGCTGCCGGTGCGGCCGTGGGCGTTGCAGTCGCTGGTCCGGTCGGCGTGGTCGTCGGAGGCACCTTGGGCGGCATTGCGGGCGCGCTGGGCGGCGCGGCAGCGGGTACGGCGGTCAATGCCGAAGAAGCTGGTGAGGCAACCAAGGCTACTTCCGACAGCGGCGTGCGCGGAGACGGTTCAAGAAGCTGAGGGCGGCGGGCCTTCGTGTGGCTAAAGACTCCACCGCACACACTGCGAGGAGCCTGTCGCGGAAATGCTTCTATTTTGATAGCTTGCAGCGCTTATCTATCAAGCGATAGAGTCCATTTCACCATGAATTTGGTCCCCTCGACAGGAATCGAACCTGTATCTAGCGCTTAGGAGGCACTCGTTCTATCCATTGAACTACGAGGAGGCAAGACAGCCGCGCATTGTAGTGGTCACGCGCACGCTTTCTGGCGTGCGCAGCCTCAGTCGTACTTCACCGTGTAGATGATGTCCACTGCGCTTTTCTCGCCCGTCTGCCCGCGCAGCGTGAGGCTGCGGGTAAGGTCGTAAAAGATGTACAGCGTGCCCAGCGTGCCCGACAGACTGCGTTCGTAGGTCACATACAAATCCTTGGACAGGCGTTTGCCGAAGGTGAGGGCGGCGGCGCTGGCGTCTTCGCCTGTGGTGGCGCTGCGAAAGCCGATTTCGTCCAGGCCGATGCGGCTGGCGATGTTGGCGCTGGTGTTGCCGCCGCCACGGCGGCCCAGCAGGGCCAGGGCGGCCTGCTGCATCACGGCGGCTTCGGCGCCGCCGGCGGAGGCGTTGCGGCCCAGGACCACCCACGAGAGTTTTTCGGCATCGGGCAGCTCGGGGTCTGAATAGAGCTTGACGCGCGGCGCCTGGGCGCTGCCGGTGACCTGCACCCCTGCGCGCACGCTGATGTTGGGGCGCAGTGCCAGGATATCGAGCGAGGGGTTGTTGTAGGGGCCGTTGAAGCGGATGAGCCCCGTCTCCACGTCCAGCATCTGGCCCCAGGCGCGGTAGCGGCCTTCGTCGGTGCGCACCTCGCCGGTCACGCGCGGTGGGGCGCCGGGCACGGCGCTGCTGCGGATGTCCACCTCGCCTGTCAGCCGCGTGGTGATCCCTTGGCCCTGCAGTGCAAAGTCGCGCCCCAGGTTCAGCGTGATCGCGATGTCGGGGGGCTTGGCGGTTTCGGCCTGCGCCGCCACTTGGTTGGCCTTGGCGGCGGCCTGGGCCTTGGCCTGGTCTTCGCGGTCTTTGGCAGCAGAGCGCACCACCACGTCGGAGCCCAGCGTGGGCGCGGTTTCGTCGGGCAGGATGATGGTGGCGCGGTCGGTGGTGAGCTTGCCGCGCAGGCTGATCTGGCCTTGCTGAAGCTGTGCTTGCAGCTGGCCCGACACGCTGATCTGCCGGTCGGCCCGCACCAGCACCTGTAGCGCTTTGGCCTCGGCCTGCAGTGACATGGTGATGCCTGACAGGCCCGTGGCTGCGGTTGCCGTTGCGGTGGCGCTGTCGCCCCAGCTCACGCGGCCAGTGGCGGTGAGCATGCCGCCGTCTTGCGGTGCGGCGGTGCGGTTGCCGCTAAAGCCTGCAATGCGCGCGCCACTGCCGCGCCCGCCCTGCAGGCGGAACTCAGTGATGCTGAGCTGGTTGCCTTGCAGCGTGGCGCGCAGGCGGCCGCCCTGCAGGTCTACACCATCGACCACCGAGCGCACGGCCATGTCGTCGGCGCCCAGCGTGCCGGCCCAGCGCGGCGCATTGCGGGTGCCTGACAAGGTGGCGCTGGCGTCCAGCGTGCCGCGCACGCGCCAGCCGGGCGGGGCCAGGGCCGACCACACGCCCACGTCGGGCAGGCGCGCGCGCAGGGTGCCAGCCAGGGGGGCATCGGGCGCCCAGGTGAAGGGCGAAGAGGTGGCTGGCGAAGAGTTGACGGGCGAGGAGGGGCTGGCGCCCGCAGCGGCGGAGGCGCCGGGCGCTCCGGGTGTGAGACGGGTGCTGACGTTGGCCTGCACCTCGCCCGCCCGGTCGCTCGCCCAGGCGAGTTGGGCGCGCAGGGCCTCGCCTTCGATCTCGACGGTAACTTCGGCCTGGCGCACACCGGCGGCGGTGCCTGCCCCTGCACCGGATGCAGTAGCTGATGCCGAGGGGCTTGCCGAGGCCTCGGTGGCGATCACCGCCGTGGCGCCTGCGCCCGTGCCCTGGCCGCTGCTTTGCACGGCGGTGATGGCGGTGGCGTCGCCCGCCAGGATGCGCAGGTCGCCACTGGCGCGGCGCAGGCTGGCGCTGGCGCGCAGGGGGCCTTGGGTGTTGTCCACTTTCCATTGCCCGTCCAGCACGATGCTGGTGGCCAGCCCCATGCGGGCCAGCAGCGGCTGGGCAGGGCGGCCTGCGGCGGCCGGGGTGTTGCCCAGGCCCAGCGCGTCGACCCAGGCCATGGGCAGGCCCTGCACGGTGCCCTGGGTCTGCAATTGCACAGGGTTCGCGCCGGTGGCCACGCGCAGGGGCTGCCACCGCAGCACGGCGGTGCCGGGCAGGGGGCCGGTCAGGCGGGCCTGGCCTGCAGTGGCCAACACGGTGTAGCCCGCTGTTGGCGAGCGTGTACCGGTGGTGGCGCGTGCGGTGATGGATACGGGCTCGGCCAGTTGCAGCGTCCAGGGGCCGGGGCGTGCGGTGTCTTGTGCCACCAGCCGCAGTTCGCTGATCTGCACCTGCGCCCCTTGCGTGGGTGTGGTCAGCCCGCCCGTGGCGCGGGTTTGCAGGGCCAGCCGCTGCATCTGCTGGGGCTGGGATGCATTCAGCCGGGCTTCGCCATCCAGCGTCAGCGTGGCCTGCGCCAGGGTGCCCGAGAGGCCGGCCTGCACAGCGCGCAGTTGCACGGCGGTGGAACCACCGCCCTCGTCTTTACCGGGAGGCAGTGACAGGTCCAGCAGCGGGGTGGAGAGCTTGACTTGCAGCTCGAAGGTGGCTTTGTCCGATGGCAGCGTGTTGCCCGCACGGCTGGCGTTGGGGGATGTGCTGTCGCTGGGGGTTACGGTGGCGGCTTGCAGTTGCCGGGCCGCTGTCTGCCAGCCACCTTTCCATCGCGCGTTCAGCTGCGCGGCGCCTTTGGCGGTGGCGCCCTGCAAGGCTTCTTGCAAACGGGTGCCCACCTGCGGCAGGCTGGCCAGCCAGCGTTGGGTTTGTTCCACGTCGGTCCATTGCACCTGCAGGTCGCCCGTACCCGCCTGGGGCGCCAGGCTGCCTTGGGCGCGCGCTGTGGCGCCGGGCACGGTCAGCGCAATCTGGCCCTGGCCCGACAGATCGCCGGGGGCCACACGCAGGTTGGTGGCTTCAATGCGGGCCTGCAGGGCGTCCAGCAGCAGGCGATCCAGCTGCAAGGTGCCGCCGGGCTGGGTGGGTGACGGGGGTTGCCAGCTACCTTGGGTGGTCAGCGTGTTGATGCGCAGCAAGGCGGGGCGGTTGGTGGGGGTTTTGCCGGAGGCGGCGGTGCCGGTGGCGCGGATATCTGCCGTAAAGCGCACCACGTCGCCCTGCATCTGCGCGCCCACGCGGCCCGCCAGCGGGGCGGCTGCCCAGGCGGTGTGCAGGGCGTCTGGGCGCAGGTTGCGCAGTTCAGCCTGGCCCTCCAGCGCGCCGGTGGTGGGGGTGTAGTTGCCCTGCAGGGTGACTGCGCCGGTGCCTGTATTCACAGTGGCGCCGGGCACCGTCCAGCGGGTGCCGTCGTAGCTGGCATCGGCCTGCAGGGCGGTGATGGGCAGACGGGCCTGGTCCCACGGGCCTGCTAGTTCGTTGCGCAGCTGTGCCTGCAGGGACCAACCAGTGCCGGCCGTTGCTCCGCTCCCGGTGGGCCCGGCCTGCACGGTGCCATGCAGCCGGGTGGTCGGGGCCTGGGGCCACAGAGCTGCAAGGTTGACGGCACGCAGCGTGGCCTGGGCCAATTGCAAGGGCTGTGGGGACCAGGGTGCCAGCGTGGCCTGCAGGTCGGCCTGCATGGGTTCTGCGGCGGGTGGTGGCGGTGCTGTTGGTTTGGCGGTGGGTGGTTTGGCAGAGGCAGGGGGTGGCTCCGTGGGCCCGGCCTGGGCGGCGGTGGGGCTGATGCGCGCCTGCAGTTGCAGCTGCGCTGCCGCTGTGGCCAGCGTGCCTTGCAGGGTGGCGTGTGCACCCACCTGCAGGGCGGTGGTGCCGCCGGGCACTGCGGCGCTCACCGTGCCGTCCACAGTGGCGTTCAGCGCCATGGGGGCCTGGGCCTCCAGCGTCAGCCGCGCGGTGTATTGACCCTGGGCCAGCGCCACGCTGGCGATGTTCAGGCGGTGCTCGCGCCCGTCAAAGCGGTAGTCACCGGTCAGACCTTGGGCTTCCACGGCCGGGGCACCCGCCCATTGGATCTGGTCTACGCGGAACGGCACGCCGATCTGCAAGGGCAGCACCAGCTGGGTCAGGGGCGTGGGCGGCTCGCCGCTGGGCTGGCTGCCCAGTGGCGTGATCTGCACGCGTGCGGCATGCACCTCGCCCAGCTCCAGGCGGCGTTGCAGCAAGGGGGCCAGCTGCCAGCCCAGGCGGATGTCGGTCACCTCCACCGACAGGCTGGGGCTGCGCCAGCGCAGCCAGCCAATACGCCCCCCGCTGCGCAGTGATCCGGTCACCTCGCGGCTCTCCAGTTGCTGGTTGGCGGGCAGGTACTGCGCCGCGCGCGCCAGCGCCAGGGCCAGCGACGTGCTGCTGCCCGCCCACCACCACACGGCCGCTGCGGCGGCGATCAGCAGCGCAATCATTGCGACCAACAGCCAGCCCAGTGCACGCAGCGCACGGCGGCCACGGCGTGGCGAAGGGTGCTGGCCACCCTGGTGGTGCGATGCCCCTGCGCTGAAATCGGAGGAGCGTGCGCGGGGTGTCGGGGAGTGGGGGGGCATGGGTGCAGCGCTCATCAGAAGCTGAACCCCAGCCGCAGGTGCAGCCGCACCTCCTTGGTTTTCACGCCATAGGCCAGGTCGGCCTGCAGCGGCCCCACAGGGCTGCGCCAGCGCACGCCAGCGCCAATGCCCACGCGCGGGTCCAGGTCGCCCAGGCGGTCGGCCACGGCGCCAGCATCCACGAACAGCGTGCTCTCCCAGTCGGTCATGGCGCCCTGGTAGACGATGGGGCGCTGCCATTCGACGCTGCCCACGGCCAGGTAGCGGCCGCCGTAGAGCTGGCCGTTGTCGGTGCGGGCGCCGATGCTGCGGTAGCCGTAGCCACGCACCGTGGTGTCGCCCCCGGTCAGGAAGAGTTGGGTGACAGGGATTTGCGCGCCATCGCGGGCCAGCACGGTCCCGCCCTCTGCGCGCAAGGCCACGCGGGCACTGCGGCCCACGCCAGCGGCGTCCTGCACGCGGCCTGCGGGGATGAACGACTGCCAGCGCACCAGGGTGCGCACAAACGGGTCGCGCTCAGGCCGCAGCGTGGTGCCCAGCCCCAGCTCCACGGCGATGCCATGGCCGCGCGTGGGGGCGGTGGCGCTGTTGAAGTAGCGGCCCGTCCAGCCGTAGTTCACGCTCAGGGCCGTGCTGGTGTCGGAGGGCGATTGCACGTTGGCGGCAAGCCCCTGGCTGTTGGCGTAGTCGTACTGCAGGAAGTAGTTGCGGTCGATGTTCTTGGTACTTTTGCTGCGGCCGTAGCGCACGCGCCCGCTGTTGACGTCGTAGTCGCCCGTCGCCTCGCGCTGCAGCTGGGCGCCTGCAAACCAGCGCCAGCCGTTGTTGTTGGGCAGGTCGGTCCATTCGCTGCTGGCGTGTTTGGTCTCGCGGTCCAGCGAGAGCTTGCTCACCGCGCGCCAACCGATGACGGGCAACTGGTTGTGGATGTGCTCCAGCGACAGGCGCGCGCCGCTGTCCGTCGAGAAGCCGGGGCCGAACACCAGCTTTTGCATCGGTGCCTCACGCACCTGGGCCATTACGGGCGCGGCCTGTGGGTCAGCGCCCTCGGTGTCGAGCGTGAGAAATACCGAATCGTAGTAACCGCTGCTGGCCAGCCGCAGCTGGGCGTCGAGCAGTTCGGCCTCGTCATACACCGCGCCTGTGGGCAGGCGTGCCAGGCGCCGGGCGCCGTCGGGGTCGTAGCGCTGGCTGCCCTCTACCCGTAGCGGCCCGAAGCGGTAGGGCGGGCCGGGCTCGTAGGTCACGCTGAGCTTTGCCGCGTGTTGGTCGGCATCGATCTCGGCCCGGCTGCTGGCGATGCGGGCGGTGGGGTGCCGGCGCGCCTGCAGCTGGCGCAGGCCGTCGTTTTTGGCCGAGTCCCAGGCAGACTGGGTGAACGGCCGGCCCGGCTGCAGGGACCAGTTGCGCTGCACGCGCTGCTGCTGGCGGATGCTGGCGCTGGTACCGGTTTCTTCTGTTGGTTGCTCCGCGCTGGAGCTGTCCGTGTCGTCCGTGTTGCCAGTGAAGTCGATGTCCGCGCTGGCAATGCGGGTCTGCGGGCCGGGCTGCACCGTGACCACCACCGTGCGCGGGGCAGCCTTGCTGTCGGGCGTTTCGGTCAGTTCCACCGTGATGGTGGGTGCAAAGTAGCCCATCGTGCCCAACAGTTCGCGGGCGTTGGCATCGGCTGCGCCCAGCAGGCGCTGCAGCTCGTTGGCGTGGAGATCGGGCAGGTGGCGAAAGCGCTGCAGTTCCAGGTGGCGCTCCAGCGTCTCGCGCACGTTGGCGGGGGCGTTGACCTGAACGGCGAAAGAGGGCGCGCCCGATTCGGCAATGGCAGGGGTGGGCGCCGAGCCTGTGCTCTCGCTATCCTCATCGCGCGGCAGCAGGCTGCAGCCCTGCAGGCACAGCGCGCTGAAAAGCAGCAACGCCGACCATGGGGCCGGCGTTGAGAAAAGGGCAGTGGGGCGCAGGACGCGAAAAGGCACGGCAGGAGAAGGTGGTTTGGGTGGTTGGGGCTGGCTGCAAAACCGGCCCACCGCCACTATGCACCGAAAATCAGCCCGGTCGTGTCAGACAGTTCCGCGCGATGGGCTCCAAAGCGCTGGGGCTCCATCCCGCCTACTTCGACAGCAGCCGCATGGTCTCTTCCAGCCCCTTGAGCGACAGCGGGTACATGCGGTTGCTCACCAGTTGCTGGATGATGCTGATGCTCTGGCGGTACTGCCATACGCCCTGGGGCTCGGGGTTGATCCACGCAAACTTGGGGAAGGCGTGCGTGAGGCGCTGAATCCACTCGGCGCCCGCTTCCTCGTTGTTGTATTCCACACTGCCGCCGGGCTGCAGGATTTCGTAGGGGCTCATGGTCGCGTCGCCCACAAAGATCAGCTTGTAGTCTTTGTTGTACTTGCGGATGATGTCCAGGGTCGGAAACTTCTCGGCAAAGCGGCGGCGGTTGTTCTTCCACATGAAGTCGTACACGCAGTTGTGGAAGTAATAGAACTCCAGGTGCTTGAACTCGCTCTTGACCGCGCTGAAGAGTTCTTCCACCCGCTGGATGTGTTCGTCCATGGTGCCGCCCACGTCCATCAGCAGCAGCACCTTCACGTTGTTGTGACGCTCGGGCACCATCTTGATGTCCAGGTAGCCCGCGTTGGCGGCCGTGCTGCGGATGGTGTCGGGCAGGTCCAGCTCCAGCTCATGCCCCTCGCGCGCAAACTTGCGCAGGCGGCGCAGCGCCACCTTGATGTTGCGCGTGCCCAGCTCCTGCTGGTCGTCGTAATCCTTGTAAGCGCGCTGCTCCCACACCTTCACCGCGCTCTTGTTCTTGCCCGCGCCACCAATGCGCACGCCCTGCGGGTTGTAGCCGCCGTGGCCGAACGGGCTGGTGCCGCCCGTGCCGATCCACTTGCTGCCGCCTTCGTGGCGTTCCTTTTGTTCTTCGAGGCGCTTCTTCAGCGTCTCCATCAACTCGTCCCAGCCCATCTTCTCGATGGCGGCCTTTTGCTCGGGCGTGAGCTCGTTTTCCAGGATCTTGCGCAGCCAGTCGGCCGGGATCTCCTTGGTGAAGTCGGCCACCATCTCCACGCCCTTGAAGTAGGCGCCAAAGGCCCGGTCGAACTTGTCGTAGTGCTTCTCGTCCTTGACTAGCGTGAGGCGCGAGAGGTTGTAGAAGTCGTCCAGGCTCCATGCGTCATCCGACTTGGGGCCCACCACACCGGCCTGCAGGGCTTCGAGCAGGGTGAGGTATTCCTTGACCGACACGGGCAACTTGGCCGAGCGCAGGGTGTAGAAGAAGTCGATCAGCATGATTTTGGCCTCCAGCGCTTATTTGGTAAGCGTTCGACGCTCTAAAAGATATAGCAACTGCGCCTTGGCCTCAGGCCACTCGCCTGAGCGCATGCTGTACATCACCGTGTCGCGAATGGTGCCGTCGCGGCGCAGCGCGTGGCCGCGCAGCACGCCGTCCTTCTTGGCGCCCAGGCGTTCGATGGCTTTTTGCGATGCAAAGTTGTAGTTGTCGGTGCGCCAGCCCACCACATGGCAGCCCAGCGTGTCGAAGGCGTGGCCCATCATCAAGAGCTTGGCGGTGGTGTTGACGTGGGTGCGCTGCACACTTTGGCAGTACCAGGTCCAGCCGATCTCCACGCGCTTCACGGCCGGCACGATGTCGTGGTAGCTGGTGGAGCCGAGCACCTTGCCGGTGGCGTCATCCACCACAGCAAAGGCAAAGCGGTTCCCGTCTTCGCGCATCTTCAAGGCGGCTTCGATGTACGCGCGGGTGTCCTGGGGCTCGGGTACCGAGGTGATGCGTAGCTTCCACAGCTCGCCATCGGCCGCAGCGGCGGCCAAGCCGTGTTCGTGGGAGAGCGCCAGGGGCTCCAGGCGGATGCCTCGGTCGCGCAGGGTGACTGGTTCTACAAAAGCCATGGGTCTTTTCTCTTCGTCAATCCTTGGAGGGCTTGTTGCGCCGACTGGTCTGCCAGCGCCGCGCAGCGTGCAGGCCCAGGCCGCCGCCCAGTCCCACCAGGGCAATGCCCACCAGGGCCGGGGTGCCGTAGCCTGGCGCAAAGATGTCCATGCCCAGCCACTGGCCCAGCCAGAAACCGGCGAGTGCGCCGCCAACAAAACCAATGGCGTCGGCAATGCCGTCTGCCAGCGAAGGGGGAGGGTGTTGGGACATTGCCGGGGTGTCAGCGGTTGCGCTGATTCATGAACACCAGTTTTTCGAACAGGCTCACGTCCTGTTCATTCTTGAGCAGCGCCCCCACCAGCGGGGGTACCGCCACCTTGTTATCGGCGCTTTGCAAGGCGGTGAGCGGAATGTCTTCTGCCACCAGCAGCTTGAGCCAGTCGATCAGTTCGCTGGTCGATGGCTTCTTCTTGAGGCCCGGCAGGTTGCGCACGTCATAGAACGTCTTCATCGCCACGCTGAGCAGCTCGCTCTTGAGCGTTGGGAAGTGCACGTTGATGATCTGCCGCATGGTGTCGGCTTCGGGGAATTTGATGAAGTGGAAGAAGCAGCGACGCAGGAAGGCGTCGGGCAGCTCTTTTTCGTTGTTCGACGTGATGAACACCAGCGGGCGGTGCTTGGCCTTGATGAGTTCGCGTGTTTCGTAGCAGTAGAACTCCATGCGGTCGATCTCGCGCAGCAGGTCGTTCGGGAATTCGATGTCGGCCTTGTCGATCTCGTCGATCAGCAGTGCCACGGGCCGGTCGGCCGTGAAGGCCTGCCACAGCACGCCCTGGATGATGTAGTTGCGGATGTTCTTCACGCGCTCTGCGCTGTCGCCGTCGTTGAGCTGGCTGTCCCGCAAGCGACTCACGGCGTCATATTCATACAGGCCCTGCTGGGCCTTGGTGGTGGACTTGATGTGCCACTGCAACAGCGGCATGTCCAGCGCCTGGGCCACTTCCTCGGCCAGCATCGTCTTGCCCGTGCCGGGCTCGCCCTTGATCAGCAGCGGCCGTTGCAGCGTGATGGCGGCATTGACGGCGAGCATCAGGTCCTGGGTGGCGACGTAGTTCTGGGAGCCTTGGAATTTCATGGGGGAAAACACCGGATCGTTGATGAATGGGCTTGACAGGGCGCTGGCTATAATCGGCGGCTGATCAGAGCCCAGAGCTGAACTTCCACGAGATTGTGCGCGCAAAATGAACAAAACGCTGACCACGCTATTTGCCCTGGCTGTCGCTTCCGTGACCGCCTTGTCCCATGCCCAGGAAGCCAAAGGCGACGTGGAAGCCGGCAAGCAAAAGATTGCCATGTGCATTGGCTGCCACGGCATTGTTGGCTACCAGGCCAGCTTTCCTGAGATCCACAAGGTGCCCATGATCTCGGGCCAAAGCGCCAAGTACATAGCGGCAGCGCTGGTCGCCTACCAGAAGGGCGAGCGCAAGCACCCCACCATGCGTGGCATCGCCGAGTCGTTGTCCGAGAAGGACATCGCTGACGTGTCGGCCTACTACGAACAGCACGGCAAGACGGGGGCCGAACTGCCCGCCAAGCCCGGCCGCGAACCCAGTGTGCAGGTGGCCGAGCTGTTGAAGAAGGGCGCCTGCGTGTCCTGCCACGGCGACAACTTCGCCAAGCCCATTGATCCCTCGTACCCCAAGATCGCCGGCCAGCATGCCGACTACCTCTTCGTGGCCCTCAAGTCCTACAAGGTCGAGAAGAACGCCAATGTGGGCCGTGGCAACGCCATCATGGGCGGTGTGGCCAAGCAGTTCACCAACGCTGAGCTGAAGGCGCTGTCCAACTACATCAGCGGCCTCGAAGGCGATCTGCACACGGTGCCCCAGTCGCGTTTCCGTTAAGCGACACCACCGTTGATAAAAAGCCCGCTTCGGCGGGCTTTTTGCTGGGCCATCGAATCGTCAGCGGCTGGCGGCCATGGCGCCCACGGCCAGGCACACGCAGGCCGTGGTTGTCAGGCGCCAGCGCAGCGGCAGGTACCACGCTGGCAGCGATGTGCGTGCGGCCAGCCGATGGTCTTGCACCAGGTGCGCCACAAAGCCTGTCACCAGCAGCGCTGCCCCTCCCGCTGGGGGTAACAGCGTCGCAGGCCAGGCCATCAGCGATGGCACCACACCCCACACAAAGCAGCGTGTGCGCTCGGCGGTGCTGAGGCCGCTCTGCGCCATGGCGAAGCCCCAGTGCAGCGCTCCCACAAAACTCAGAATCACCGCGCCATAGGCCAGTAGCGCCGCGCTCCACCAGGGCGTGGTGGGTGCCAACAGGCCCACAGCCGCCAGTGTCACAAACGGCAGCAGGCCACCATAGCCCAGCCAGGCCACGGGACCAGGGATCGGCGCAGGGGGTGGTGAAGTCAAGGGTTGTGCGGATGGGTGACTGTGCATGGTGCCTCCGGGTACGGTGCCCGCATTGTCTGGAAAGCGCGACTCCCGAGTGCGGTGCATGGTTGTGTGTATGCCGTGAGAGGCGTTCCAAGCGCGCTGCGCCTACACGGAGCCGCCGTTGTGCAACGGTAAAATGGAAGTTGGGTGTCGGCGCCATGGTGGCCTGGCAGGTTCATGCGCTGGTCGGGCCGCCACGCGGTTTTCCTGCGACCCATGAACTCCTCTCCCACCCTGATCCAGGTGATCGGTGCCGTCCTGTTCGGCCTGGCCATCCTCCACACCTTCTCCACCAAGTATTTCGAACGCCTGGCGCATACGCAGCCCAAGCATGCGGGCATCTGGCATTTGCTGGGCGAGGTCGAGGTGGTCTTCGGCTTCTGGGCGCTGGTGCTCATGCTGTTCATGTTCTCCATCAGCGGCAAGCAGGAGGCCACGGCCTACCTGGACTCGCGCAATTTCACCGAACCGCTGTTTGTGTTCGCGATCATGGTGATTGCGGCTACACGGCCGATTCTTCAGATGGCTGGCTCCGCGGTGCGGGTGTTGGCAAGGTGCATGCCTTTTCAGCGCGGTGTGGCGATGTACTTTGTGGTGTTGTCCGCCGTTCCGCTGCTGGGCTCCTTCATCACCGAGCCTGCTGCGATGACGCTGGCGGCACTGATGCTGCGTGACATCCTGTTTTCGCAGCCTTTGTCGAACAAGCTCAAGTATTCGACCATTGGCGTGCTGTTCGTCAACATCTCGATCGGCGGCACCCTCACGCCGTTCGCTGCGCCGCCGGTGCTCATGGTGGCGGCGCAGTGGAACTGGGACCTGTGGTTCATGGTGTCCAACTTTGGCTGGAAGGCGGCCGTCGCAGTGGTGGTCAACGCCGGTATCGCCACGCTGCTTTTTCGCCAACAGGTGGGGCACATGGGACGCAAGATCACGACGGACGAGGCGCCCGTGCCTGTGTCTGTGATGCTGGTGCATCTGGTATTCCTGGGGCTTGTCGTGCTGTTTGCGCACCACCCAGCAGTCTTCATGGGCCTGTTCCTGTTTTTCATGGGGTTCACCACGGCCTATCAGCGCCACCAAAACCCGCTGATCCTGCGCGAGGCCTTGCTGGTGGCTTTCTTCCTGGCCGGGCTGGTGGTGCTGGGTGGTTTGCAGCAGTGGTGGCTGCAGCCGGTGCTCATGAAGATGGATGCCAACGCCGTGTTCTTTGGTGCTGCGGCGCTCACGGCCTTCACAGACAACGCTGCACTGACCTACCTGGGCTCTTTGGTCGAAGGCCTGAGCGACGAGTTCAAGGTCGCGTTGGTGGCGGGTGCAGTAACGGGTGGGGGGCTGACTGTGATTGCCAATGCACCCAACCCCGCAGGCGCGGCAATCCTGAAAGAGAAGTTCGCTGACAACGCCATCCACCCCTTGGGGCTGCTGCTGGGTGCCTTGCCACCTACCATGGTGGCGGTGCTGGCGTTCAAGTTATTGTGACCGGCCAGCGGACGTAGCGTGGGTGGTCAGTCCCGTGTGGCGCGCCGCTGCACGCAGGCGATGTAGGCGTCGCCATCGGGCGGACGGCCTGCGCGCTGGCTCTCCCACAGCATCTCGCCCAGGCAGTCCATGGCGGCATGGTGCGCGTCGTGCAAGGAGTCGAGCCGTGCCGTCAGCAGCTCCACCGCCTGGCGGATGCCGCGCGGCTGGTCGATGCTGCACTGCTCGCTGATGGACAGGTGCATCGAGAGGTGCAGGAAGGGATTGGTCTGCCCCGGTGTTTCGTCGTAGTTGCGGGCCACGGCCGCATCGGCGTCGGACAGGTCGGCGTGGTACTCGGGGTGCTCGGCGATCCACAGGCTGGCCAGCGTCTCGATGGCTTCCATGGGGGCGCCGCTCTGGGTCTTGGCGTGCACACCGCACAGAAAGCGGCGCACATCGGCTTGGGAGGGGCTGAACATGGGGCGTGAGGGTAGCACGCAGGGCAAGAGCCTGGAGCGCACAGGGGAAGGCGGTTCGGATCGCGCCCGCCTGCTACATCGCGCCGGGGCGGCGTCCTACGCTGGCCCTGCGCTGGCGCACCTACATTGGGCTGGCGCAAAGGTCGGGAGCCGGGTCCACTTTGTCGCAGTCCTCCAAACCCGGCATCGGGAGAAGTGTCATGAATGCAATGCGAATCGTTGGTGTGCTGTTGTTGGTGGTGGGGCTGGCCGGGTTTTTGACCGGCGGCTTCAGCTTTACCAAGGACACCACCCAAGCCAAGCTGGGCCCGCTGGAGCTCACCGTGAAGGAAAAAGAATCCGTCAATATCCCCCAGTGGATGAGCCTGGGTGCGATGGTGCTGGGCGGCGTGGTGCTGGTGCTGGGGTTTCGCAAGAACTGATTTCACCTGTCATGGCGAGCGACTGGAGTTACGACTCCGGTTCTTGCCCTCTCCAACTAAGACGGGAGTCGGTGCTTTAGCACGGGCTGCTCGTTGCGGGGGGGGATCATCGGCTTTTCTCGGTGTGCCTTCCTCCCTTCGTCATCCCCTCGGTGCGCCCATCATGCGCGAGATGGTCCGGGCCGCACTCAGCAGTGTGGGCAGCAGGCGCTCCTGCATCACCGCCGCACTTGTGCGATTGGCCTGACCGCTGATGTTGAGCGCCGCCACCGTCTGCCCCGTGCGGTTGGTCAGCGGCGCAGCAATCGATATCAAGCCCTCTTCCAGTTCCTGGTTCACCAGGCACCAGTCCTGCTGCCGCGCCTGGCGTATGTGGGCCAGCAGTGCATCCACATCGGTGGTGGTGTGTTCGGTAAAGCGCTGCATGGGGTGGCCTTGCAGCCGGGCCTGCAGTTCGTCGTCCGGCAACCCCGCCAGCAGCATGCGGCCCATGGACGTCCAGCACGCGGGCAGGCGCGAGCCCACGCCCAGCGTGGTGCGCATGATCTTGTGGGTGGGCACGCGCAGCACATAGACGATGTCCAGGCCGTCGAGCACGGCGGCCGATGACGATTCGCGCACCTCTTCCACCAGGTCTTCCATCACCGGCTCGGCCAGGTTCCAGATGGGCAGCGAAGACAGGTACGCAAACCCCAGGTCCAGGATGCGCGGGCTCAGGCGAAACAGCTTGCCGTCCGTCTCCACATAGCCCAGCGTCTGCAGCGTGAGCAGGATGCGGCGCGCGCCTGCGCGGGTCAGGCCAGTCTGCACGGCGACTTCGCTCAAGGTTTGCTGCGGTGTGGCCGCGCTGAACGAGCGGATCACCTCCAGCCCGCGCGCGAACGACTGCACATAGCTGTCGCTCGGTTTGGGGTCTTTGGCTTCAGGGGTTTGGGAATTCATACGTATGCCAACTATAATTCTTTAAGCGAACATTTGTTCTATATGCGAACAAATTTCAAAGAGACAACAGAGAAACCAAGAAAGCGTTGCAATGATCAACAAATTGGCGGACTCGGTGGCCCAGGCCCTCGCGGGGGTGAAGGATGGTGCCACGGTGTTGATAGGTGGGTTCGGCACGGCCGGCATTCCGGGCGAGCTGATCGATGGCCTCATCGCCCAAGGTGCGCGGGACCTCACGGTGGTCAACAACAACGCAGGCAATGCCGACCAGGGCCTGGCTGCGCTGCTCAAGGCGGGCCAGGTGCGCAAGATCATCTGCAGTTTTCCGCGCCAGGTGGACAGCTATGTGTTTGACGACCTGTATCGCAGTGGCAAGCTGGAGCTGGAGCTGGTGCCCCAGGGCAATCTGGCCGAGCGCCTGCGCGCTGCGGGCGCGGGCATCGGCGCCTTTTTCTGCCCCACGGCCTATGGCACCGAATTGGCTGCGGGCAAGGAAACGCGTGAGATCAACGGCAAACACTACGTGCTCGAGTACCCCATCCATGGCGACGTGGCCCTGATCAAGGCGGAGAAGGGCGACCGCTGGGGCAACCTGACCTATCGCATGTCGGCGCGCAACTTCGGACCCGTGATGGCCACGGCCGCCAAGACCACGATCGCCACCGTGCACGAGGTGGTGGAGCTGGGCGCGCTGGACCCGGAAGCCATCGTCACGCCCGGCATCTACGTGACCCATGTCGTGAAGATCGACCGCACCGCCACACAGGCCGGCGGCTTCAAAAAATCGGCATGAAATCGGCCCCTATCGCACAAGGAACAGGCGTGAGCAGCTATCAAAAGCGTAGTAAAGAAGAACTGGCGAAGCGCGTGGCGCAAGACATCCACGACGGCGCCTACGTCAACCTGGGCATCGGTCAGCCGACCTTGGTGGCCAATCACATCCCGGCAGGCCGCGAGGTCATCCTGCAAAGCGAAAACGGCATCCTGGGCATGGGCCCGGCGCCCGCTGCGGGGCTGGAGGACTACGACCTCATCAACGCGGGCAAGCAGCCTGTGACGCTGCTGCCCGGCGGCGCGTACTTTCACCACGCCGACAGCTTCGCGATGATGCGCGGCGGGCACCTCGACATCTGTGTGCTGGGCGCCTTCCAGGTCAGCGCCACGGGCGACCTGGCCAACTGGAGCACGGGCGAGCCCGGCGCCATCCCCGCCGTGGGCGGGGCCATGGACCTGGCCATCGGCGCCAAGCAGACCTGGGTGATGATGGACCTGCTGACCAAGCAGGGCGCGAGCAAGATCGTGACGCAATGCACCTACCCGCTCACCGGTGTCGCGTGCGTGAAGCGCATCTACACCGATCTGTGCACACTGGCCTGCACACCCACCGGGCTGCAGCTCATCGACACCGCGCCCGGCCTGCGGTTGCCTGAGCTGGAGCAACTGGTGGGCCTGCCCATCCGCCCCGCCGCCTGACCGAATCCAACCCCCAGAAACGAGGAGACAAAACCATGAGCCAAGCTCAACGCCAAGCCTTCATCTGCGACGCCATCCGCACCCCCTTCGGGCGCTACGGCGGCGCGCTCTCCAGCGTGCGCACCGACGACCTGGGCGCCATCCCCATCAAGGCGCTGATGGAGCGCAACCCCGGCGTGGACTGGGCCGCCGTCACCGACGTGCTCTATGGCTGCGCCAACCAGGCCGGTGAAGACAACCGCAACGTGGCCCACATGAGCAGCCTGCTGGCGGGCTTGCCGATCGACGTGCCCGGGGCCACCATCAACCGCCTGTGCGGCTCGGGCCTGGACGCCGTGGGCACCGCAGCGCGCGCCATCAAGGCGGGCGAGGCGGGCCTGATGATTGCAGGCGGCGTGGAGAGCATGAGCCGTGCGCCCTTCGTCATGCCCAAAGCAGAGTCGGCCTTCAGCCGCAGCAACGCGGTGTACGACACCACCATCGGCTGGCGCTTCATCAACAAGCTGATGAAGGAAAAGTACGGTGTGGACTCCATGCCCGAAACCGCCGAGAACGTGGCGACGGACTTCAAGATTGAGCGCGAAGCCCAGGACCAGATGGCCCTGCGCAGCCAGCTCAACGCCGTGGCTGCCATCAAGGCAGGCCACCTGGCGCGCGAGATCGTGCCCGTGCACATCCCGCAAAAGAAGGGCGACGCGATCATCGTGAGCCAGGACGAACACCCGCGTGAGACCAGCCTGGAAGCGCTGGCCAAGCTCAAGGGCGTGGTGCGGCCCGATGGCACGGTGACGGCGGGCAACGCCAGCGGCGTGAACGACGGCGCCTGCGCGCTGCTGCTGGCCGATGAAGCCAACGCTGCCAAATATGGCCTCAAGCCCCGCGCCCGCGTGGTGGGCATGGCCGTAGCCGGTGTGGCGCCGCGCATCATGGGCTTTGGCCCCACGCCTGCCACCCTGAAGGTGCTGGCGCAGACGGGCCTGACCATCGACCACATGGACGTGATCGAACTCAACGAAGCCTTTGCCGCGCAGGGCCTGGCCGTGCTGCGCGCCTTGGGCCTGAAGGACGACGACGCGCGTGTCAACGCCTGGGGCGGCGCCATTGCGCTGGGCCACCCCCTGGGCGCCAGCGGCGCGCGCCTGGTCACCACCGCCGTCAACCGCCTGCACGAACACGCCGGCCAGTACGCGCTGTGCACCATGTGCATCGGCGTGGGGCAGGGCATTGCCATCATCCTGGAGCGCGTGTGACAGCGATGGATAAAAGCACTCCCGTCACGGTCGTCACCGGCGCCAGCAACGGCATCGGCCGCGCCATCGCCGAGGCCGTTCTGGCCCAGGGCCACGCGGTGGTCAACCTGGACTACGTGTTGCCCACGTGGAGCCACCCGCAACTCACCTCGTACCAGGGAGACCTGACCGACGAAACATCGACCCGCGAACGCGCGGCCGAGATTGCGGCCAAGCACAACGTGACAGCGCTGGTGAACAACGCGGGCGCCACGCGCCCTGGCACCATCGACACCGCCACCACGGCGCAGCTCGACGACGTGGTGGGCCTGCACCTGCGCGCGCCCATGCTGCTGGTGCAAGCGTTCCTGCCCACGCTGCGCGCCAGCGGGCAGGGCCGCATCGTCAACATGTCGTCGCGCGCAGCGCTGGGCAAGGGCGAGCGCATCGTGTACTCCGCCACCAAGGCTGGAATGATCGGCATGACACGCACGCTGGCCATGGAGCTGGGGCGTGACGGCATCACCGTCAACGCCATCGGCCCCGGCCCGATTGCGACTGAACTCTTCCGACAGAGCAACCCTGAGGGTGCGCCGCAGACGCAGCGCATCCTGAACAGCATTGCCGTGGGCCGCATGGGCACGCCCGACGACGTGGCGCGCGCAGCGCTGTTCTTCCTCTCGCCCGACAACGGATTCGTGACCGGGCAGGTGCTGTACGTGTGCGGCGGCACCACGCTGGGAGTGGCGCCTGTTTAGCAACCTGAACTGATCTTCCCTGCCGCCCTGCAAGGGGCGCACCCCTGTTCTCGCCCGGAGGCTTCGGCGCCTGGTTGAGGCCATGGCGCGGCCAGACGCGGACCAAAGCAGCACTGGTGGCACCGCCCCATTCATTCATCCACCTTCTTGAAGGAGACAAACCATGACCCGTTCCATCCACACCACCCGCCGCTTCGCGCTGTCGGCCGCTGCCTGCGCCGCTATCGCAGGGGCTGGCCTGCTGGGCAGCAGCGCTGCGCTGGCCCAGGCCTTCCCCACCAAGCCCGTCACCATCGTCGTGCCCTTTGCCGCAGGCGGCACCACCGACATCCTGGCCCGCATCATCGGCCAGGCGCTGACCACCGAACTCGGCCAGTCCGTCATCGTCGACAACCGCGCAGGCGCGGGCGGCAACATTGGCGGCTCCATGGCTGCCAAGGCCCCGGCGGACGGCTACACGCTGTTCATGGGCACGGTGGGCACGCACGCCATCAATGCCAGCTTGTATAAGAAGATGCCGTTTGACCCCGTGAAGGACTTCGCGCCGTTGACCCGCGTGGCCAATGTGCCGAACCTGCTGGTGGCCAACCCCGCCCAGCCGTTCAAGACGGTGCCCGAGTTGATTGCCTACGCCAAGGCCAACCCCGGCAAGCTCAACTTCGGTTCGTCGGGCAGCGGCAGCTCCATCCATCTGTCAGGCGAGCTGTTCAAGAGCCTGGCCAAGGTGGACATGGTGCACGTGCCCTACAAGGGCAGCGCACCCGCTGTCACCGACCTGCTGGGCAACCAGATCGGCATCATGTTCGACAACATGCCCTCTGCCATCCAGCATGTTCGCAGCGGCAAACTGGTGCCCATTGCCGTGACCACGGCCAAGCGCTCACCCGAGCTGCCCAACGTGCCCACCATCGCCGAAGCGGGTGTGGCGGGCTACGAAGCCACGTCGTGGTTCGGCATGTTTGCCCCCGCAGGCACGCCCGCGCCAGTGCTGGCCAAGCTGAACACCGCGTTGGTCAAGGTGCTGAACCAGGCCGATGTGAAGAAGAAGATCAATGACCAGGGCGCGGAAGCCATGAGCGAAACGCCCGCGCAGTTCGCCGCCTTCATCCAGGCCGAGTCGGTGAAGTGGGGCAAGGTGGTGAAGGAGTCGGGCGCAAGTCTCGACTGATCTGCACCTTCGATCACTGCAGCTACCCAATTGATAGCTGCTGCCGCCTGTTCGACGGGCGGCAGCAGCTATTTTTCTTTCAAATCCAGGTGGTCTGGCTCACTGAACCCGGTACACCCGCCCCGTCTGCGCCCCTTCCACGCTGCGCTGGTAGCCGCGCGCGGCGCGCTCGGCAGACACCGTGTCGAACCCCGGGAAGAACGGCCCGTACACACCCACGGATTCGGTGAGGATGGTGGGGCTCACGGCGTTGATGCGCAGGCCGCGCGGCAGCTCAATGGCGGCAGCGGCCACAAAGCCCTCGATGGCCGCGTTCACCGCCGTGGCATTGGCGCCGTTGCGGATGGGCTCGATCGAGAGGATGCCCGCCGTCAGCGTGATGGAGCCGCCATCGTTCAAATACTTCTGGCCGACCAGCGCCAGTTGCACCTGGCCCAGTAGTTTGTCTTGCAGGCCCAGGTTGAATTGCTCGGCTGTCATCTCGGCCAGCGGGCCAAAGTGCAGGTTGCCTGCAGTGCTCACAATGGCATCGACTTTGCCCACCGCCTCGAAAAGCTTTACGACCGAGCCTGGCTGCGAGAAGTCCGCACGGTGCTCGCCGCTGCTGCGGCCGACGGTGATCACGTCGTGGCGTGCGCCCAGGTTGGCCTGCACGGCCTGGCCGATGGTGCCGCTGGCGCCGATGAGAAGAATCTTGGACATGGTGTTTTCCTTGGGTGTCAAAAAGGGTTGATGAAGAACTGACAGCCCGATTCTTTTGCTAATCAATCAATGCATAAAGTGCCTGCGAGTTATGCTTGTGCTAACTATTGATTAGGAATATCCAGGAGCCATGGACAAGCTGCGCAACATGGAAGTCATGGTGGCCGTGGTGGAGGCGGGCAGCTTTGCGGCCGCCGCGCGGCAGCTGCAGATATCGGCGGTGATGGTGGGCAAGCACATCCAGCAGCTCGAAACCCACCTGGGGGCGCGCCTGTTCCAGCGCAGCACGCGCCAGAACAGCCTGACCGAGGTGGGTGCCGCGTTCTACGAAGACAGCAAACGCGTGCTGGAGCAGGTTCGATGGGCCGAGTCGGCCGTGGAGCGCAGCCGCGCCGTGCCGCAGGGCCTGCTGCGGGTGAGCGCACCCTTCACGCTGGGCAATCATGTGATCGCACCGCTGGTGGCCGACTTTTTGCAGCGCCACGAGCAGGTGCGCGTGGATTTGCAGCTGACCGACAGCGTGGTGGACTTGGGCGGAGAAGGCTTTGACCTGGCCGTGCGCATTGGCCAGGTGATGAATGAAGGCCTGGTGGCGCGCCCGCTGCGACCCTACCGCATGGTGATTGCTGCGGCACCCGCCTACCTGCAGCGCCACGGTACGCCCGAGTGCGCGGCCGACCTGGCCCGGCACCAGTGCCTGAGCCACTCGGTGTGGCAGCGCCGCGTGGAATGGACGCTGCGCGACGGTGACGAGGAGTTCTTCTGGCCTGAGAACGCCCGCCTGACTTGCAACCAGGGCGACGGCCTGCGCCAGGCGGCGCTGCGCGGCCTGGGGCTCATCATGCAGCCCGAGGTGCTATTGGCCGACGACCTGGTCAGCGGCGCGCTGGTGCCGGTGATGCAAGCCTGCCTGCCCGCGCCACGGCCCGTGCAGCTGGTCTATGCGCCCGACAGGAGGCAGCTGCCCAAGCTGGCGAGGTTTGTGGAGTACGTAGTGGGGACGCTGGGCGTAGATGGCCACTGACTGAGCTATACGGCAGCAGGCTCAGCAGAATGCTTTGCGCTGGTCCTTGAGTGCATCGCGGTCGATGCTCGCCGCGAGCTGTTCCATGTCGGCCGCGCAGACGCCGTGCTGCGCAAAATGCAGCGGCCATTGCTCTATCGCGTGAGCAACCTCCTGAATCAACCCGATGGCCCGGGCGCGGGTGAGACCGAATTCGCTCAGGTCGGTCAGCGCGTTGTCCAGCGTGGACTGCGCGCCGTGCTGGCCCACCACCATGGCCTGGTAGCCCATGTTCTGCAGCGTGGGCACCACGTCGAACGCGGGGGCCAGGTCGTAGTAGCCGTCAAAGCCCAGGCGCAGACAGTGGTTGCGCTCGTGGTCGTCGGTGTTGTCCATGAGGATGTTGAACACCATGCGCCGAAACAGCTCTTCGCGCTGCGCCTTTTGCCGGTCGGGGTGCGCCTGGCGCAGCAGCACGGTGGCCAGTGCGCCATAGCTTTCGGCCAGGCCCGCCGCAGCCAGTGCCGTCTTGGCAGAGATGCAGTGCACGCGCAGGCTCAGGGCACCCATCGGCACCCGATCAAACCGCTGGATGGTCAGCGCATGGCGCTGCGGCCCCCGGCCCAGCCGCGATGGGATGGGCAGCACACCCGTGCTGGCAACGTGGATGCCTGCCAGGGCTGCCAGCGTCATGGTGGCGTGTTCGATGAGAGGCGTATCCACGGTGTCGTCCAGCTCGCTGAACTTGATGACGCAGGGCCCGCTGTCGGTTTGCAGCAGCGCCTTGGGCCGTGCGCCGCCCAGCGTCACGCCGGGCTGCACCAGCCGCTGGATTTCTGGTGTGACCGGGGCTTGAGACTGCACCTCTTCCACCGCCCGCACCATGGCCTCCAGATCACGCAATTGCGGGTACGGCCCGATGCGGCGCGGGATGTAGTGGTCGGCCGATGTGGAGATGCCCAAGGCGCCAAAGCGGTCGTCACCAGCGAACAGCAGCATCTCCAGAATCGACAGGCGCGCAGGGCGGTCGATGTGACGGATGATGCGCTCGCCCCAACGGTCGGGGCGCGCATCGTCAATGGCGCCGGGCGCGCTGTCCTTGTGGCCTGCGCTGAACATCTGGCCAGCCAGCAGGGGCAGGTCTTCGCTCAGCGCAAATTGCCACCAGTCTGCGGCATAGGTGAAGGTGGCGCAGTTGGGTACCAGCTGCGACAAGCCCACCGCCCCGGTCAGCACCGGCTGGGCGGGGTTGACCAGCGTCCAGACATACAGCGTGTCGTGCGGCACATAGGAGCGCGGCGTGACCTGCTGCGCGTGGTGCTGCTGGCTCATGGCCGCGCTTTCTTCTGGCCCGCGATCAGTGCGGCCAGGCCTGCGGCGGTGCTGTTGGGCTGGCGCTTTGGCGCGCCGAGTCCTGTAACTCGAATGGCTTGCCGGATCTGTTCTTCGGGGCCCAGTCCAGCGACCTTCTGCGCGGCCCCAATGGTTGGTTTGGCAGGGCTTGCTTCCTCGAAGGAGCCCTTCATCTCTTCGGCAACGTGCACGGTCCCCAAGTGGGCAGGTGCGTTGGTTTTGGAGACGGACGGCAAGGCGGCAGGCTTTGCGTTGCTTGCAGGCGTCTTTGCGTCTTTCTGCGCCGTCTTCTGTGCAGCGCGCCGGGGGCGGGCTTTGGCTACCTCAAGCTCCAGCGATGTGAGGTCGTTCTGCGGCGCAATCAGGTCGGCTAACCCATGGGCCTGGTTGATAAGCCACATGCACATCACATACGACGCCATCGACACCGACGGGTCGCCCCGCTCAATGCGCGCCATGGTCGGCTGGGACACGCCCAGCCGCTGGGCCCACTGGGCTTGTGTTTCCTTGCGGCGCTTGCGTGCAATCACGATGTTCTGCGCGAGCAACGCGATCTGCTGGAGGACCGCCTGGGGGTAGTCAGCGGGCTTGGTGTTTTGAGATGGCATTCATAGATATTAGTTCAAGAAGGAATTTTTGAACATCTATGAATTATTTGCAGGTGACTGAGGGCAAGAGCTGAATGGTATAAATTATTCATAGATGCGTGTTAATGTGATAAAAAATAATATCTATGAATTAAATGGTGCTGAGCTGTCGGCATGGTCGTGCAACAAGGGGGCAATCAGCACAAGGACGTGCTGCTACGCGCCGCCATGCCGGGCCTACAGGGCTCACTCCACAGCGTCGCTGGGCACCGCAGGCCCGATCTTGAACACCCCGCTCACCCGCGCACAGGGCACGCCATCGGCCGTCACCAGTCCCTGAGCAAACACCAGCGAACGCGTGACGCGCAGCGGCTCGGCCTCGCCCTGCACCCAGGCGCCCAGCGGGGCGGGGGCCAGGTAGTCGATCTGCAGGCTGATGGTGGGCAGGAAGCGGTCGGCCACCTGGTCGCTTTTGCGGTGCACCGACAGCGGCAGCAGCATGTCGCAAAAGCTGGCCATCATGCCGCCGTGCAGGTTGTTCATGGGGTTCACATGGCGGCGCTCCACGCGGAAGCCGAACTGCACCACACTGCCTTCGTGGCGCAGGTAGAGCGGGCCGTTGTGCTGGATGAACGGGCCGCCAGACTGCAGCGGTGCAAAGCCCGGTGGGATCTCGGCGTGGCTGCTCATGCGCGGGCCTCCTTCGCCACATCCTGCGCAAAGCTGGCGCCCTCCAGGCTGCTGTGGGTGGCACCGTCCTCGGGCAGCCAGCCGCTGTACACCGTGCGAAAGTCCGCCACGATCTGCGCCAGCGGCATGTCGTCAAAGGCGCCGCGCTGGCGTACGTACTCCATGTGGCGCTGGCCGGTCTTGTCGAACGGGTGGTAGATCGAATCGTTCTCGCCATCGAACTCCAGCGGCAGCAGCCCAAAGCGCTCGCACAGCTCGATGTTGAACGCGGGCGTGGCCTTGCGCCAGGCGCCATCCAGCCAGATGTCGGTGTAGCCGTGCCAGATGAAAAGGTCGGTCTTCATCGTCTCGCGCATGCGCTCGGTGCTGAGGTGGTTGCGCACGTCGGCAAAGCCCATGCGCGCGGGGATGCCCGCCGCGCGGCATGCGGCGGTGAGGAGAGCGGCCTTGGGCACACACCAGCCGTGGCCGTTGGCCAGCACGGTGCTGGCCGCCATGCCCTGGGGCGAGAGGTCGATGCGGTAGGGGTCGTAGCGAAAGCCGTCACGCACGGCCAGGTACAGGGCCACGGCACGGTCACGGTCGGTGGTGCCGCGCGCGTGTTGGGCGGCAAAGGCCTGGATGGAAGGTGCGTCGCTGTCGATAAGGGCCGTGGCACGCAGGTGGGCGGGCGTGGGTGTGGTGGTCATTGTGGTGTGTCTCCTGCAGTCGGACGAAGGCCAGTGTGCGGGCCCCGGGCACCCGATGCTGTCACAGGCGCGCCAGCCCGGCGCGGCAGGGGCTCGATGCCCCCATCACACCCTCCAAGCGGGCAGCTCCCAGTTGCGCCACAACGCCAGCCCGCGCAGCCCGGCCGTGAGCAGCACGCAGGCCAACAGCGGTGCCCAGTCGGGCGCCTGCAGCTGGCGCAGCGCCACGTCAGCCCAGCCACCGGCAAACGCACACAGCGCATAGGGCCGATGGTCGCTGAAGGCCTGGGGCACCTCGTTGCACAACACATCGCGCAGCACCCCGCCAAACACGCCCGTGGTCACACCCATCATCACGCTGATGATGGGCGGCATGCCGATGGCGGTGGCAATGTCCACACCCACGGCGGCAAACAGGCCCAGGCCAATGGCGTCGGGCAGCAGCATGGCGCGCTCGGTGGGCTGAAAGTGCCGCTGGCGCATGAACAGCATGGCGCCGATGCACAGCGCCAGAATGCCCCATACGAATTCGGTGTGGCGGATCCAGAAGAAGGGCCGCTGGTCCAGCAGCAGGTCGCGCAGCGTGCCCCCGCCAAACGCGGCTACAAAGGCCACGACACACACGCCCACGGCATCGAGCCGCTTGCGCGCGGCCATGATCACGCCCGACAGGGCAAACGCGATGGTGGCCGCCACTTCCAGCGTGAAGCGCAGTGTGTGAATCCAGGGGGCGTCGAGCGGCAGGTCCATGGGCGCGATTGTGCCGTGGCGCTGTGGGAGCGGGCAGGGGCTGGCAGCACGCTGCCTGTCAAATTTTGCTATTGAAAATATAGCTTATAGCGCTTGCTGATCAAGCGCTGGGGCCTGTTTTTATTCAAAAACAATCCGCCAATGTCCCTGCTCTTGGGCAACTGGGGTGCTTCATGACACCAAGCCCCCCGCCCGAAGAAGCTGCCAGGCCAGCGCCAGCAAACAGCCTGTGCCGCCCAGTGCGCCCAGGCGGTGTCCCCAGCGCAGGCTGCTGGCGGGCCATTGGTTCATGGCCAGCACCAGCAGCCAGCCCAGCACCATCCAGGCCGCCACCACCAGCGCCAGCCCCGCCGCCAGCCCCGCCGCAGCGGTGGCCGCGAGGGCCTGCAGCACCAGGGTAGCCAGAACCACAGCCCAGGCGCGCCGGGATGCCGCAGTGGCTGGGGGCGTGCCGTCGCCCCAGGCGCGCGTGGGCACGGTGCGCGCCCAGCGGGTCAGTGCAATCAATGAGGCCAGCGCGGCGCTGGCGCCGATGAGTTCGTTCATGCGGCCTCCGGCGGGTGGCGGTCGGGCCCTGGGTTGGGCGCGTGCGGCGCCCCGTGGCCCGCCCGCCGCCAGCGCAGCGCCCACCACGCCTGTCCTGCGCGCCACCGCAGCGGTGCCCCCACAGCCAGGGCACACAGCGCCGACGCCACTGCCCACTGCACCATCCCCGCCTTGGCCGCCAGGCCGCCATAGGCCAACGCGGCCAGTGCCCACAGCAGCACGGCGGTGCGGGGCGTCCAGTGGCGCAAGGTGGCAGCGGGCAGGGCCACGAAGAAGGCGAGCAGCAGGCCCAGCATGCCCGACGAACGTGCGGGCTCGGTCGCCACGATGTGGGCCAGGCGGAAGGATTCCACCGCTAGCACACCGGTCAGCCAGAAGGGCCAGTGGGCTGACCCCACCCAGCGGGCCCAGCCGCGTGGGTGCCAGCGCGGGGGGGCGGTGGTTGTGTGCACTGCAGAGCCCGGTCGGGCCACGGCCGCAGACCGCGACGCCCTGCGCCGGTGCGCCTGCACCCGCTGGGGCCCGATAAAAACCGCGATGCCCCCGCAGATCAGCCCCATGGCGACCAGGCTGACCAACATGGCGGGTCCTTGGGCACTGCCCAGCACCAGCCCGGCCACACCGGCCACGGCCAGCAGCACGCCCGCGCTACCCAGCGAGACGCGCCACAGCGCCAGCGTGCGCAGCGCCCACGCCGCCGCTGCCGACAGCAGCAGCCACACGCCGATGAGTGCCCACACCGCCCACACGGGCCGTTGCGCCAGCGAGGGCAGGCCCGCAGGCCCCCACAGGTGCATAAACACCGCCACGATCAGCGCGGAGGGCGTGGTGGCGTGCAGGGCCAGAAAGAAACGTTGCATGGGGAGCGAAGCTGTGAAGCTATGAAGGGGGACGCTTGGCGTTGGTGTCAGCCCGCAGCCGCGATGCCGCCCGCTGTGGCCTGCGCAGCCTCCGCCTCGCGCCTGCGCTGCTGGCGCGCATCCAGCCAGATCAGCGTGCCCGAGATGGACAGGAACGCGGGCGTCATGCCCAGAAAGAAATAGAGCCATTTCAGCGCCAGCCCGCCAAAGTCGCCAAAGTGCAGGGGCTCCATCAGCCCATTGACCAGCGACCAGAAGCCCGCCGTACGCGGGTCGTGCACCTTTTTCGATACGCCGGTGACGGCATGGATGTCCACCCGCGCGGTGCTGGCCAGGTGATCGCGCAGGTTGCCGGTGAAACCCACCTCGGCCGTGCTGCTGCCCCAGCGGCGCAGCGACACATAGCGCGCCTCCAGCCCCGGCACGGCCTGCTGCGCGGTGGCGTACAGCGCGTCCAGCGACTGCATGGGCACGGGCTCGCTGGCCTCGGCCTTGCTCGCTGGCTTGGAGGCGGTGGCATCGGTGCTGGTGGTCACGTACTTGTAGCCCTGCTCAAACAGCGGCGCCAGTCCCATCCATGCGCCCGTGGTGGCGATCAGGATGTGAAAGCCCAGCCCCCAGATGCCTGCGGACTTGTGCAGGTCCGACATCACCACCCGAAAGCTGCGGCCCCAGCGCTGGGTGAACAGCTCGGCCAGGATCTTGCGGTGGATGACGATGCCCGTGGCAATCAGCACCAGCATCGCCACCCCGAGGAAACCCACGATCCACCGCGGCCCGAAGAACAGGAACACATGCAGCATGCGCAGGTACTGGCCCAGCTGGCTGTTCACCGGGCCCACCACCGTGCCGGTGTCGGAGCGCAAGGCCACCTTGGTGCGGGTGTTGGCAGGCGCGCCACGCTCGCGCACAAACGCGAAGTAGCTGGGGTTGACGGCATCCGGCAGCGCGATGGTCTCCACCATGGCGCCGGGGTAGCGGGTGTGCAGCTGTGCCAGCACCGTGTCGAGCGACGCAGGTTTTTGAGAGCGCGGCAGCTGCGCCAGCGACGGATTGGCCCACAGGTCGATCTCGTGCTTGAACACCACCACCGCGCCCGAAAAGCACACGATGAACATCAGCAGCCCCGTGACGATGCCTGCCCAGGAGTGCAGGGTAAACAGGCGGTTGAGCGTGCGCTGGCTGGTCATGGCGTGCGGGCGGCAGGGGTGGAGCGCTGCGTCAGAAGAAGTACGTCACGCCTAGGCTGAAGTTGCGTGGCAACGCGGGCGAGACCACGTTGGCGTTGATCGCGCCGTCGTAATACGCCTTGTTGAATACGTTCTTCACGCCCGCGGTCACGCGGTAGTTCTCGCCCACGTAGCTCACGGACGCATCGGCCACAAAGTACGAAGGCAGTGTGAACGGGTACGAGCCAATCTGCTCGCTCACATACCGCCCGCCGAGGCCCAGCGTCACGCGCTGGTACTGCGGCAGCTTGTACGTGGCCCAGGCCGTGAGCGTGTGGCGCGGCGTGAGGTTGAGTGGCTTGCCCACGATGGCGGCGTTGGTGTCACGCGTGACCTTGGTCTGTGTGTAGGTGTAGGCGCTGGTGATCTTCCAGCCGTTCTTCAGGTCCGCGCCCAGCTCCAGCTCCAGCCCGCGTGCGCGCTGCTGGCCGGTCTGCACGCTGAAGCCCGTGTTCACCGGGTCGGCCGTGGTCACGTTCTCGCGCACCAGGTCGAAGACGGCGAGCGCGCCGGTGACCTGGCCGCCGGGGGCTTCGTACTTCACGCCCGCCTCCCACTGCTTGCCGGTTTCGGGCACAAAGGTCGATCCGCCAAACGTCAGGCCCGACTGGGGCAGGAACGACTCGCCATAGCTGCCATACGCGGCCCAGCCGGGCTTGAACTCGTACACCAGCCCGGCCGACAGCGTGGTGGCGTTGTCCTTCTGGCGCGTCTGCGTGTTGGCCACGCGGTTGTTCGTATCGGTGGTGGACCAGTCGCGGCGCAGGCCCACCAGGGCCGTCCAGCCCTGGCCAAACTTGATCTGGTCCTGCGCATACAGGCCCGCCACGGTGAGCTTGGCGGGCGCATCCTGCGTCAGCGCCTCGGGGCAGGTGGCCTGCATGCCATACACGGGTGCAAACAGGTCCAGCGCGCCAATGCGGCAGGTGCGGCTGGCCAGCAGGCTGGTGCCACTGCGCGCATCGAGGCCGGTTACCAACTGGTGCTTCACGCCCAGCGCTTCAAAGCGCGACAGCAGCGACGTGTCGGTGGCCAGCAGGTCGTAGTCCATGTACTGGCGCGAGGCCTGGCGGTTCTGCAGCCGCTGGTTGGCCTGCAATGCCTGGTTGGAGACGAAGTTGCCCGTGCCCTTCTCGGTCTCGTAGCGCACGTTCTGGCGGAAGGTCATGGCCTCCGACATCTTGTGCTCCAGCGTGTAGCCCACGGTTTTGCTCTCCACGTCATACCCGCCAAAACTTGGGTCGCCCGTGAACATCGTGACGGGCAGCGTGCCGTTGCGGTTGGGCAGCAGCGTGCCGTAGGGCGTGATGCCCTGCTGGCGCATCCATTGGCTCTGGCTGTAGGTGGCAAACAGCACCAGGTCGGTCTGCGGGCCCAGGTCGATGGAGAGCGATGGCGCGAACCACCGGTCCTTGCGGTAGACGAACTGGGTGGGGTCGTCGGCGTTGGACACCTGGGCATTGATGCGCAGCGCCGTCTTGCCCGATTCGGACAGCGGCTTGTTCACGTCGGCCTGCAGCGTGCGCTGGCCGAAGCTGCCCACCTCCACGCCCACCTCGTTGATCGCCTCCTTCTTGGGCCGCTTGCTCACCGCGTTGACGATGCCGCCGGGCTGCACCTGGCCGTACAACACTGAGGCCGAGCCTTTGAGCACCTCGAAACGCTCGTAGCCGTAGGGCTGCAGCTTGGCCCACATGCCCGGGCTCTGCACCAGGCCATCGACCAGGATCGATTCGGTGGAGCGAAAGCCCCGAATGTTCAGGTCGTCAAACCCCCGGCGCCCAAAGTTGACCGGGCTGACCCCCGCCACCGTCTGCAGCGCTTGCTGCACGTTGGTGATCTGCCGCGACTCCATTTGCTCGCGCGTGACCACGCTGACGGACTGCGGCGTTTCCAGCCGCCGCATGGGCGCCTTGCTGGCGGTCTGCGCCTCGACGGGGGCAAAGCCCATGTCTTTTTCGGTGCTGGCGTTGATGCGGACTTCTTGGAGCTGGGGTGCGGTCACTGCCGCGTCTGCTGCAGGTGTGCTGGGCTGCTGCGCCATGGCGGCCTGGGCGAGGCACAGGGCCAGCGGGGTCAGGGTGAAAAGAGTGGCCGCGCGGACGGATGGCAAGCGCGGGGCGTGCGCGAAGCGCAGGGGCTGAGAAGACATGGGGGTCCCGATGGAGGTGAGCGGACAACAAACGCTGGGGGCGCTGGCTCACGTGGCAAGGGACGTTGGCTGGCGAGAAAGTGATGAATTATAATGCGAATGGTTATCGTTTGAAATTCTTCAATGAAGTGACTGGAGTGCGAGAAGTCGCAGTGCCTTCTTGAGGGAGTTGAGGTAACCACCACCGCCATGCGGCGCGAAAACTGGGACTTTCTGGGCTATTCCGGGACAACGCGAAACGTATCGTTGAAACGAAGTTGCAATCCATGTAGCAGCACGCGGCCCCGCCAGGAGTCCAATCTGAACTCCGAGGCTAGACTTCTGCCTTCGGCCAATAGCGGACATACTTTCATGAGCCACTCCAATCTCAGATTGTCTTGCGTCCGAATGGTCGCGATGCTGATTGTCTTAACGCTGGGCCTTGCTGGAAGTGCTCTTGCGTGTTCGTGCATCGCAGCTAGGTCGACATCCGAGCGCGTTGCAGATGCCACTTTTATCGTCGTGGCTCAAGTTATCGCGACGGATGCAACTAGCGATATAAAAGAGCCGCAAGGCTGGCCGGGTTTTGTCGCCCGCTACAGATTGTTAGAAGTCATCAAGGCGTCCACGCCTCCGCCCACCAAGCTCTATTCAGGAAAAGGCGCAGGTGACTGTGGCGTCCCTTTGTTCCCAGCAGTTACGTATATTTTCTTGGCTGGACCCGAAGGCAACGTCACTATGTGCTCCGGGACTTCTATCCTCACCGACGGTAGCAAGTTTGCAGGCGCCTACCTTTCACACGTTCGGTCTTTGTCTGACCAAACTGCGCCTCCGTCACCGCCCCCCTGGTCATGGGGGTACCAAACTTTCAATGCGCCAGCTGAATACGACGCGCTTTTCTTATTGGGTGCGAGCAATTGACGGAAATGGAATGACTGGTAGTACGCAACTTCTGCTCAGGGCTCATAGCGTAAGTTGCGACATGCCCCAGAAGCAAATCTTGCGGTGCTTGACGTCTAGGCATTGACCTAACGATTAGGCGTGGTGCGCTGGATGTCAGTAGGCCAGCACCGATGCGTCAGTTTGTGTGTCGCGAAAAGAAATCGCGCCAAAAGTAGGTGGCGCGAAAGCGATTTGTAGCTGGCGCGAAAGCGGTTTGCGCGCCACTTTGTTGAGCTGGTCACCCCTGCAGAAGCGCTTTCTGGAGCCCTCCGCACCGCGCGAGGTTTTTGCTATTAAATGTGTAGCTAAAAGTCATGATGGTCGAGCGGAGAAACCTATTTTTAATCCAATTTTTGGATGGAGGTAGCCCCCTCCCCATCCTCGGCCCCCTCCGCCCCGCCATACCCTGGGTACGCCCCTCCCGCCGCATTCAACGTCGCACTTTCCTGCCGCTCCCGCGCCATCTGCTCCGCAAACTGGTTGCGCCCTTCTCGCGCCACGGCGATGAACTTGGCGCGGTCCTTGTGGTGCGGGTACATGCGGTCGGCCAGCGCGATGTTGTGGGTGCGAAAGCGCTGGGTGATGGCGGTGGCTTGCGCGGGTGGCAGGCCCATCAGCTCCAGCACGGTGTGGGCGCTTTGCAGGCTGGACTCGAACAGCTCGCGCTGCACCAGTGTCACGCCCAGGTCGCGCAGCTTGTTCCAGTGCGTCACATCGCGCGCGCGGGCCACGATCTGCAGGTGCGGGAAGTGCTCGCGCGCCAGTTTGGCGATCTGCAGGGACTGCTCGGCATCGTCCACGGCCACCACCAGGATGCGCGCGTGTTCTGCCCCGGCGATACGCAGCAGGTCGAGCCGCGTGGCGTCGCCGTAGAACACGCGGTAGCCGAAGGTGCGCGCCACTTCCAGCATGTCCACGCTGTGGTCCAGCACGGTGGTGGGGATGCCTTGGGCCAGCAGCACGCGCGAGACGATCTGCCCATAGCGGCCGAAGCCCGCGATGATGATGGGCGCCTCTTGGGGTTCGGAAATTTCCTCGGCCTGGGGCGTTGTGTTTTTGAGCTGTGCGTAGCGGCGCAGCAGCACGCGGTCCAGCAGCACCAGCAGCAGCGGGCTGATCAGCATCGACAGCGCCACGGCCCCAATCAGCAGCGAGGCAGTCTCGGCCGGGAACACGCTGGCGCCGGCGGCGGCCTGGAACACCACAAACGCAAACTCGCCGCCCTGGGCCAGCAGCAGGGTGAACACCGGACGCTCCTGGTAGGGGATGCCGACGATCTTGGCCAGCGTGTAGATCACCACGGCCTTGGCCGCCAGAAAGCCGACCAGGATGGCGGCCATGAGGCCTGGCGAGCGCAGGATCACGCCGAAGTCGATGCTCATGCCCACGGCGATGAAGAACAGCCCGAGCAGCAGGCCCTTGAAGGGCTCAATGTCAGCCTCCAGCTCGCGGCGGTATTCACTGTCGGCCAGCAGCACGCCGGCGAGAAAGGCGCCCAGCGCCATCGACAGGCCCACCAGCACCATCAGGTAGGCGATGCCCACCACCAGCAGCAGCGCGGCGGCCGTGAAGATCTCGGGGGTGTTGCTCTTGGCGATCCAGCGCAGCACGGGGCGCAGCAGCAGGCGCCCGCCGAGGATGATGGCGGCGATCACGCCGACGATCTTCAGCACCTCCAGCACCATCTCACCTGGCGAGTGGCCCGCGCCTTCGCCGGCGGCTGCGCCCAGCACGGGCAGCAGGGCCAGGATGGGGATGGCGGCCACGTCCTGGAACAGCAGGATCGAAAAACCTGCCTGGCCGCTGCTGGTGCGCATCAGGTTGCGCTCGGCCAGCACCTGCAGCGCAATCGCCGTGGACGACAGCGCCAGGCCTAAAGCGCCCACCAGGCTCACGCGCCAGGGCAGGCCCGCCAGCGCACCCAGCGCAAATAGCACAGCCGCGCAGCCCAGCACCTGGGCGGTGCCGGTGCCGAAGATGGGGCGGCGCAGCGCCCACAGGCGGCTGGGTTGCAGTTCCAGCCCGACCAGGAAGAGCATGAGCACCACGCCAAACTCGGCAAAGTGCAGGATGTCCTGTACGTTGCTGACCAGCCCCAGGCCCCAGGGCCCGATGGCGATGCCCGCCGCCAGGTAGCCAATGATGGCGCCGAGGCCCAGCGCCTTGGCGATGGGCACGGCCAGCACGGCAGCGGTGAGGTACAGGAAACCGTAGGTGAGCCAGGTGGGGGCGTGTTCCATGGAGGCGCGGCAATAGTGGTGGCGTTGGGAGGGGCGTCGCAGGGGGCGGACGGGCGGGCGTGGGCGTGTCAGGATTCTGGCATTGCCGTAGCGATGCGGGGGTGCGCGTGGCATGCCATTGAAATGCTTCTATTTTGATAGCTGGTAGCGCTTTATGGCCAAGCGCTAGCAGGCATTTTTATCCAGATCATGGCAGCGACACGGGGGCGTTGTTAAGATGCTCGCCCTTCTTCGCACACGGGCTTGGTGATTCATGGACTTTCAGACTTGGCTGGCTTTTTTTGCGGCATCGTGCCTGATTGCGGTGTCGCCGGGTTCGGGGGCCGTGTTGTCGATGAGCCATGGGCTGTCGTACGGCGTGCGCAAGACGGGCGCCACCATCCTGGGCCTGCAGCTGGGCCTGTTGCTGATTTTGCTGATTGCCGGGGCGGGCGTGGGTTCGCTGCTGCTGGCGTCCGAGGTGGCTTTCAGCGTGGTGAAAGTGCTGGGCGCCTGCTATCTAATCTATGTGGGCTTTGCGCAGTGGCGTGCCGGGGACAAATCGCCGGTGCAGGGCGATGACGCAGAGTCGGCCGGCACCTGGCAAAAACGCTGCCTCACGGGTTTTTTGACCAACGCCACCAACCCCAAGGGCATCATCTTCATGGTGGCGGTGTTGCCCCAGTTCATGACCGACACGCGCCCACTGTGGACGCAGCTGGTGGTGATGGCAGCCACCACGGTGACGGTGGACGTGGTGGTGATGCACGGCTACGCTGCGGGGGCCAGCGCGCTGCGCCGGCTGATGCGCAGCGCGCGTGCGGTGCGGGCGCAAAACCGTGTGTTTGGCGGCTTGCTGATGGCGGTGGGCGCCGGGCTGTTCTTCGTCAAGCGCGGCGGGCAGCAGGCTTGATAGGATGGTTTTGCTTCGATTTTAAAAGCTGCTTGCGCATGCCTATAAAGCGCTAGAGGCTGATTTGGCTTGGTTTTTCATGGATACGCAGATTCCAAGGAGGTTGTCATGCCAGTAGTTGTTGTCGCCAACCCGAAGGGTGGTGTGGGCAAGTCCACACTGTCCACCAACATCGCGGGCTACTACGCCAGCCAGGGGCATCCCGTGATCCTGGGCGACACCGACCGGCAGGAATCCGCCAAGCTCTGGCTGGGTCTGCGCCCGCCTGCCGCGCGCCCCATTGGCGCCTGGGATGGCATCAGCTCGGACGTGATCAGCCGCCCGCCCAAGGGCACCACGCACGCGGTGCTCGACACCCCTGCCGGGTTGCACGGCTGGCGGCTGAACGATGTGCTCAAGCTGGCCGACAAGATCATCGTGCCGCTGCAGCCCAGCGTGTTCGACATCTTTGCCACGCGCAGTTTTCTGGACCAGCTGGCCGAGCACCGCCGCGCTGAAGGGGTGCAGATCGGCATTGTGGGCATGCGCGTGGACGCCCGCACCAAGGCTGCCGAGCAGCTGCACCATTTTGTGGACAGCCTGGGCTTCCCGGTGCTGGGCTACCTGCGCGATACGCAGAACTACATCCACCTGGCGGCGCATGGCCTCACGGTGTTTGACGTGGCGCCCGGCCGCGTGGCGCGCGACCTGGAGCAGTGGCAGGGCATCTGTGCATGGCTCAATTCTTGAAGGTCAGCGTGAAGCAGAACGTACAACCAGCCCCTCGGGAAAACACCTGTCACCCGGCAGACAAGGCGTGCCAGGGCGCGGGGCTACATTGCGACGATGAAAATCTTCCGCTCTTATTCCGAAGTCAGCGCCTGCGTGGGCCAGGAGGTCGCCGTGACCGACTGGATCACCATCACGCAGGAACAGGTCAACCTGTTTGCCCAGGCCACGGGCGACCACCAGTGGATCCATGTGGACCCCGAGCGTGCCAAGGCCGGGCCGTTTGGCGCGCCCATTGCGCATGGGTTTCTCACGCTGTCGCTGATCCCGCGGTTTTTCGAGACGGGCCTGACCATCGAGGGCGCGCGCATGGGCGTGAACTACGGGCTCAACAAGGTGCGCTTCACGGCACCGGTGCCGGTGGGCAGCCGCCTGCGCGCACGCCTGACCTTGCAGGCTGCCGAGCCGGTAGCGCCCGATGGTATGCAGATGACCTGGCTGGTGACCGTGGAGCGCGAGGGCAGCGACAAGCCGGTGTGCGTGGCCGAGTCTTTGGCGCGCAATTTCGGCGCCCCGGCGTAGCAGGACAACCCCCTGAGCGGCTGCGCCGCTTCCCCCTTCTCTCGAATGGCTGCGCCATTCGGGAAGGGAGACACCGCCAGCGCGGCTGGGCGGCCCTTGCGCGGCGGTCGCTGGCCTGGATCCAGCGTGTTCCACGGACTGTGTTCTCGTTAGATGCTCGTGTTTTTGGGCAGGAGGTCTGAACCATGGACCGCCTGCAAGCCATGAAAATTTTCGAGCGTGTGGTGGAAGAGGGCGGCTTTGCCGCCGCCGCCCGCGCCATGGACATGTCACCCCCTGTGGTCACCCGCATGGTGGCCGAGTTGGAGCAGCATCTGGGCACGCGGCTGCTGCAGCGCACTACCCGCAAGCTGGCGCTCACCGACGCGGGTGATGCCTATCTGCAGCGCGTACGCACCATCCTGCACGAGATCGACGACGCCGAAGCGGCGGCGGCGGCCAACACGCGCGATCTGCGCGGCACCATCCGCATCGTTGCGGCGCCGGTGCTGGCGACCAACTTTCTGGCGCCCATGGTGGCGCTGTGGCATGCGGAATTCCCCAAGCTATTGCTTGACATCGACCTGGACGCCTATGCCTCGGCGAGGGTGGATGAATATGATGTGACCATCATGGTGGCAGGCGAGGATTTTGATGCCAACATCGTGGCACGCCCCCTGTTGAAGGGGGAGGCGATTGTTGTTGCATCACCCGACTACCTGGAGCGCAAGGGCATTCCGCGCGAGCCGCAAGACCTGCTGCAACACGACTATCTGCGCGACTCCGGCATGGCCGCGCGAGCGCAGTTGGGGCCAGCGCGCAAGCTGCGCCTGCAATCGCTCAACGGCAGCATGCCCGCGCAAGAGGTCGATGTGCCGGCAGTGCTGCAGTCGGTCAGCACCGAGCTGCTTCTGCGCGCGGCGGTAGACGGCGCGGGGGTGGCCGTCACATCGCGCCTTCTGGCCGAGGAACACCTGGCCCGTGGCGAACTGGTGCACATCCTGCCGGCGTGGATTTTTTCGCGCTACACCATCTATGCCGCGCTGCCGTCCGGCCGCATGCTGCCCGCGCGCACCAAGGTGTTTCTGGACTTTCTCAGCGAGCAGGTGCCCCTGGCCGTGGCGGACCAACGCGGGCAGCAGTCCAAGTAACCCAAGGCCATCGGCCCGGGTGGCGCACCCACCAACAATCAGCCAAGCATCAACCCAGCTGCGCAAATCCGCTGATGATGGTGCCCTCTGGCTCCACGGCGATTTCGCCGTCGGGCATCGCAAAACTGTTCTGGCGCCAGGCTTCGAACACCGTCACAGCCACGGCGTTGGACAAATTCAGGCTGCGCTGGCCCGCCACCATGGGCAGGCGCAGGCGTTGTGCGGGCGGAAAACTCTCGCGCAGTTCGGGCGGAAGCCCCCGCGTTTCAGCGCCAAACACCATCCAGTCGCCCGGCAGGAAGCAGGTGGAATGCACGGGCTGCGAGCCGTGCGTGGTCATCGCGAACATGCGGGTCGGGTCTGGTTGGGTATCCCGCAGGAAGGCGGTCCAGCCTGCATGCACTTGCACCTGGGCGTATTCGTGATAGTCCAGCCCCGCACGGCGCATCTGGCGGTCTTCCATTGAGAACCCGAGCGGCTCGATAAGGTGCAGAGTGCACCCCGTGTTGGCCGCCAGGCGAATCACATTCCCCGTGTTGGGCGGTATCTCGGGTTCGACGAGGACGATATGGAACATGCCGCCAATTGTCATCGCTGGACGTGTGAGTTGAGCAACCGCTCGTAATCAAAAGTATCCCGCTGGTACTTCGAGGTTGCGGGGCTCAGTCGAGCCCCGTGCGCGCCAGGACGGCGGCGGTGACATGCGTCACGCCTGCCTCGCGCAGCGCCAGGGTGGCCGCCTGCAGCGTGGCACCGGTGGTCATCACGTCATCGATCAGCACCACCCGCTGGCCGCGCAGGGCTGCCGCGCGGCTGGGTTCAACGGCGAAGGCGCCGCGCAGGTTGCGCATGCGCTGGGCGCGGGGCAGGCTGCTTTGCGCCTCGGTGGCGTGCAGGCGCAGCAGGGTGTGGAGGTCGGTTTTGGGGCCTACCAGGTGCCTTGCCAGCAGGGCCGACTGGTTGAAGCCCCGCTCGCGCAGGCGTTCGGTGGACAGCGGCACCGGAAGCACGCGGTCGGCCGCTTCCAGCGCCGGTTCCATCCACGGCGTGCTGCGCATCAGTGTGGCCAGCGCCTTGGCCCAGCCCGGATCACCGCGAAACTTGAACTGCGCCAGCGCATCGGCCCAGGGGTAGGTGTAGTCCACTGCGGCAATGCAGGCATCAAAGCTGGGCGGGGTCTGGATGCAGGCGCCGCAGACCTCTACCCCTGCGGGCACCCGCAGGGCGCAGCGCTGGCAGCGCGTGGTGGGCTGGGCAAACCGCGCCACGCAGGCGTTGCAGATGCGCTGCGAGGGCCAGGTGTGGCAGAACGCGCACTGGCTGGGCACCTGGTGGGCCCAGGTGTGGAAACGGCGCGAAATCCCTGTCAGGCCCGTAAAAAGCATGAATCAATATACTCGCGCGGCCCATGACGTCCTCCGAGCGCCCCCCCACCATTGATCCCGTTGCTGCTGCCCGCTGGCATGCAGCAGCCCCCGCCGTATCTCCCTGGCTTCATGAAGAAGTGGCCCGCCGCATGGAGGATCGCTTGCAATGGATTCGCCAGGCCCCTGAATCGTGGTGCCATTGGGACGCGGTGCGTGGCGGCCTGCAGGCGCATGCGCTCGTGAGCGCACGCTATCCCAAAGCGCGTTGCCAGATCTACGAAACGGCAGCCCATTGCGAGGACTCTGCCCGGCAGGCGCTGGCCAAGCCGTGGTGGAGCCCTGCGCGCTGGAGCGCAGGCAACCCCCAGCTGGGTATGCCAGCAGATGCGAGTGTGCAGATGCTGTGGGCCAATATGACGCTGCACACGGCAGCTGACCCGCAGGCGCTGATCGCGCAATGGCACCGTGCCCTGGCGGTGGATGGCTACCTGATGTTCTCGTGCCTGGGGCCCGACACCCTGCGTGAACTGCATGCGGTGTATGCCGAGCTGGGCTGGCCTCCGGCAGGGCATGCCTTCACCGACATGCACGATTGGGGTGACATGCTGGTGCACGCCGGTTTTGCCGAACCGGTGATGGACATGGAGCGCATCACGCTCACGTTTGCCACGCCCGAGCGGCTGGTTCAAGAGCTGCGCGAGCTGGGTTGCAATCTGCACCCTGATCGCTTTCCCTCATTGCGCGGTCGGCGCTGGCGCGAGAAGCTCTACCAAGTGCTGTCCGACCGGTTGGCAGATCCGCAACAAGGTGGTCAGTTGGCACTGACTTTCGAAATCATTTATGGCCATGCCTTCAAGCCCGCGCCTCGGGTGCGCGTCAGTTCCAGCAGCGCTGTGTCGCTGCAGGACATGCGCACCATGTTGCGCCAGGGCGGCAAAGAGAACTAGCCTGTAACGGCGTGTCAATGACATGGAACAAGGCACGCTACAATTCCGGGTTATTGAGATTTCGGGCATCTTCCCGCGCAACTTTGCGGGCTGCGCCTGTCTTGCCTTGGGCATGACAAGCACCCAGCTGGCAGTCTTGTGAGCACTTCTGGTGACGGGCTTGGTTTTTCGTTTTGCCACGGTGTCGGGTCAACGCATTGACTGGCGTCTCGTTCGCAACTGTTCGGTCACGCCGGTGCAGTTGGGCTGGATGTATCTGTCCTTGTGTGTGGTGTCCCTGGGTATCGCAACGTGCTTCTGGATACTCGGTGCCCGCCTGGTCATGCCCTTTGCGTGGCTGGAGATGGTGGCGGTAGGAATTGCATTCGCCATGTACGGTCGCCATGCGGCGGATGGCGAGAGGATTTCGCTACAGGGTTCGCGCCTTGTGGTGGAACTGGAGACGGCAGGCAAGCTGGAACGCGCCGAGTTTGACCGGAGTAGGGTTCGCGTAGAGCCCAAGTCTGGGGACCGTTCGCTGATCATGCTGTCTGCGCAGGGCCGAACGGTCGAAGTGGGGCGCTTCATGCGCCCCGAACTTCGACCGGCTCTGGCATCGGAGATCCGCATGGCCTTGCGCGCAGCCTGACCCCACGCAGGCGCGCGAAAGGGATTGGTTAAATTGAGGCTTAGAAGTAAGTGAGAACTATGAAGAGCATTTCCAACAAGCTGGCTTCTCTGCTGCTGATTGCCGGTGCATGGGTGGGCTCCGCAGCCCATGCCGTTCAGGACCTGCCTGGCGGCCCTGCAGTCAACCAGCTGAACCTGCATCCCCCGGTCACCAAGATCGCAGAAGAGCAACATTTTCTGCACTGGATGATGCTGATCATCTGCACGGTGATCTTTGTTGCAGTGTTCTCCGTGATGTTCTACTCGATTTGGAAACACCGCCGTTCCAAGGGCGCCAAGTCGGCCAATTTCCATGAATCCGTGACGGTGGAAGTGGTCTGGACCATTGTTCCGTTCATCATCGTGATCCTGATGGCCCTGCCTGCCACCAAGGTGCTGGTGGCCCAGAAGGACACCACCAACGCCGACCTCACCATCAAGACCACGGGTTACCAGTGGAAGTGGGGTTATGACTACATCACCGGCGAGGGCGAGGGTCTGGCCTTCATCTCCACGCTGGACAGCAGCCACCGCGTGATGTCTGACAGCGGCAATGTCAAGGATGCGCCGACCGACTACCTGCTCAAGGTGGACAACCCGATGGTGGTGCCGGTGGGCAAGAAGATCCGCATCATTACGACGGCCAACGACGTGATCCACGCCTTCATGGTGCCCGCCTTCGGCATCAAGCAGGATGCGATCCCTGGCTTTGTACGCGACACCTGGTTCCGCGCCGAGAAGATTGGCGATTACTACGGCCAGTGCGCCGAGCTGTGCGGCAAGGAGCACGCTTACATGCCCATCCATGTGAAGGTCGTGTCTGCTGAGGACTACACCGCCTGGGTGGCTGATCAGAAGAAGAAGGCTGCTGCCAAGCTGGACGACCCCACCAAGGTCTGGGCGCTGGACGACATCATGAAGCGTGGCGAGAAGGTGTATGCCGCCAACTGTGCGGCCTGCCACCAGGCCAACGGCAAGGGCGCTGGCCCCATCAAGCCATTGGACGGTTCGGCCATCGTGCTGGACGCGGACCATGTCAAGCAGATCCAGGTTCTGCTCAAGGGCGCAGCCAATGGTGCCATGCCTGCATGGGCGCAACTGAGCGATACCGATATCGCAGCCGTTGCCACCTACACCAAGAATTCGTGGTCCAACAAGACCGGCCAGCTGGTGCAGCCTGCTGAAATCGTGGCCCAGCGCGGCAAGTAATCAGCGCCCTAACGTATTGAGGAATCCAAGATGAGTGCAGTTCTCGACAACCATGGGCATGCGGGCGACCACGCACACGACGACCATGGACACCATGGTCCCACCGGCTGGCGCCGCTGGGTGTATGCCACCAACCACAAGGACATCGGTACCCTGTACTTGCTGTTTGCCTTCGCCATGCTTATGGTGGGCGGCGTCCTGGCGCTGTTGATTCGCGCCGAGCTGTTCCAGCCCGGCCTTCAGCTGGTGAACCCCGAGCTGTTCAACCAGCTCACCACCATGCACGGTCTGATCATGGTGTTCGGCGCCATCATGCCGGCCTTCGTGGGCTTTGCGAACTGGATGATCCCGCTGCAGATCGGCGCATCCGACATGGCTTTTGCCCGCATGAACAACTTCAGCTTCTGGCTGATGATCCCTGCTGCCATCATGCTGGTGGCATCGTTCTTCATGCCCGGTGGCGCTCCTGCTGCGGGCTGGACGCTGTATGCGCCGCTGACGCTGCAGATGGGCCCCTCCATGGATGCCGGCATCTTCGCGATGCACATCCTGGGTGCCTCGTCCATCATGGGCTCGATCAACATCATCGTGACCATCCTGAACATGCGCGCACCCGGCATGACGCTGATGAAGATGCCCATGTTCGCCTGGACCTGGCTCATCACCGCCTACCTGCTGATCGCCGTGATGCCCGTGCTGGCTGGCGCCATCACCATGACGCTGACGGATCGCCACTTCGGCACCAGCTTCTTCAACCCCGCTGGCGGCGGTGACCCGGTGATGTACCAGCACATCTTCTGGTTCTTCGGCCACCCTGAGGTGTACATCATGATCTTGCCGGCCTTCGGCATCATCAGCCAGATCGTGCCTGCGTTTGCCCGCAAGAAGCTGTTCGGCTACGCCTCCATGGTGTACGCCACGTCGTCCATCGCCATCCTGTCGTTCATCGTGTGGGCCCACCACATGTTCACGACGGGCATGCCCGTGACGGGCCAGCTCTTCTTCATGTACGCCACCATGCTGATCTCCGTGCCCACGGCCGTGAAGATCTTCAACTGGATCGCCACCATGTGGCGCGGCTCCATGACCTTTGAGACCCCCATGCTGTTCGCCGTGGGCTTCATCTTCGTGTTCACCATGGGTGGTTTCACCGGCCTGATTCTGGCCATGGCTCCCATCGACATCCAGTTGCAAGACACGTACTACGTAGTGGCCCACTTCCACTACGTGCTGGTGGCAGGCTCGCTGTTCTCCATGTTTGCTGGTGTCTACTACTGGCTGCCCAAGTGGACGGGTGTGATGTACTCTGAAACGCGCGGCCAGATCCACTTCTGGGGCTCGTTGATCACGTTCAACATCACCTTCTTCCCCATGCACTTCCTGGGTCTGGCAGGTATGCCCCGCCGCTACGCCGACTACCCCATGCAATTCGCTGACTTCAACGCGATTGCCTCGGTCGGCGCGCTGGGCTTCGGTCTGATGCAGGTCTACTTCTTCCTGGCGGTGATTGTTCCTGCCATGCGTGGCAAGGGTGAAAAGGCAACTGCTAAGCCTTGGGACGGTGCTGAAGGTCTGGAATGGGAAGTTCCCTCTCCAGCGCCTTTCCACACTTTTGAGAATCCTCCCAAGCTGGATGCCACGGCCACCCGTGTGATCGGCTGAGGATCACGACCATGACACCCGAGCAGAAAAAGAGCAACCTGCGGATGGCGCTGATCCTGGCGTCGATTGCGGTGGTGTTCTTCGTCGGGTTCATGGCCAAGGTGTTCTTCCTTTCCCGTTGAGTCCACACCTGCCATGAGTCTGCACCGCGAAAACGCCAAGATGGTCGGCAAGCTGGTCGTGATCGCGGCTGGCATGTTCGCCTTCGGCTATGTGCTGATTCCCATCTACAAGCACATCTGCGAGATGACGGGCATCAACATCCTGTCGCTCTCTGAGCGTCAGGTGCCTGGTAACGGCGTGGCGGGCAAGGATGTCAAGGTTCCTGCCAACACGCAGGTGGACAGGACCCGTACGATCACGGTGGAGTTTGATGCCAACGCGCGGGGTCCCTGGGATTTCAAACCTGCCCAGCGATCGGTGCAGGTGCACCCGGGTGAGCTCACCACGGTGATGTACCAGTTTCAGAACATCCAGAACCGCCGCATGGCTGCGCAGGCCATTCCCAGCTACGCGCCCCGCCAGGCTGCTGCACACTTCAACAAGCTGGAGTGCTTCTGCTTTAACCAGTACACGCTGGAGCCCGGCGAGAAAAAGGAATGGCCGGTGGCGTTTGTGATTGACCCCCGTATTTCGAAGGACGTGACGACCATTACGTTGTCCTACACGTTCTTTGAAGTGGGTGGCAAGACACCCGCAGCACCGCAGTCCACAGCTGCCGTGGATGTATCCCTTCCGGCCATTTCCTCATTGGAAGGGGCTGGATCATGAATACCCCACTGGAGCCGCCCGTGGTGAAGCCGCATGCGCGCAAAGGCTCGTTGCTGCGCACCGTGCGCGCCGTGGCCTGGTCGCTGATCGGCCTGCGCAAGGGCAGCGAATACCAGCAGGATGTCGAAAAACTCAACCCACTGCACATCATCGTGGTGGGATTGATCGCGGTCTTTCTGCTGGTCATCGGCCTGATCGGGCTGGTGAACTGGATCGTGTGAGTGAGTGTGTGTTGGTTGGTACGAACAAATACTGAAAACAAAGATTTTGAGAGTCAGGAGCTGAAATGAGTGCATCAACCCACGGCGGAACCCCGTACTACTATGTGCCTGCCGAGTCGCGTCACCCTGTGATGGCGGCTGCAGGCCTGTTCTTCGTCATTCTGGGCGCAGGGCAGTGGATCAACGGCCACGACTGGGGCAAGTATTCCCTGGCGCTGGGCCTGGTGTGGTGGCTGTTCACGCTGTACCAATGGTTCGGCGATGCGGTGCGTGAGAGTGAAGGTGGCCTGTATGGTCACAAGATCGATCTGTCGTACCGCTGGAGCATGAGCTGGTTCATCTTCTCGGAGGTGATGTTTTTCGGCGCGTTCTTCACGGCCCTGTGGTGGGCGCGTTCGCACTCTGTACCTGCCCTGGGAAGCCTGGACAATGCACTGCTGTGGCCTGATTTCAAGGCGGTCTGGCCCAGTCTGGCTGCTGGTGTGACCGGTTCGCCGGCTGGCATCGTCGAGCCCTTCCAGACGGTGGGCCCCTTCTGGCTGCCCACCATCAATACGGCTTTGCTGCTGACCTCGGGTGTGACACTCACCATTGCCCATCACGCCCTGCGCGAGAACCAGCGTGGCAAGACGATTGGTTTCATGTGGGCAACCGTGCTGCTGGGTTTTGTCTTCCTGCTGGTGCAAGGCTATGAGTACTACCACCTCTACACCGACCTGAACCTCAAGCTCAACTCGGGCGTGTTCGGTTCGACGTTCTTCATGCTGACCGGCTTCCACGGTTTCCACGTGTTCCTGGGCATGCTGATGCTGCTGGTGATCACGCTGCGATTGCAAAAGGGCCATTTCACCGCCGACAAGCACTTCGGTTTCGAGGGCGCTGCCTGGTACTGGCACTTTGTGGACGTGGTGTGGCTGGGTCTGTACGTGCTGGTCTACTGGATGTAAACCGCGCCTGCCATGTAAAAAAAGCGCCTCGCGGCGCTTTTTTTGTTGGCATGCATGCTGTCAGCGCAGAGCCTGGTCCATCGCTGGCGGCGTCCTGCTCGCCACGGTTGGAGGGGGTTAGCGGGCGGTTGCCGGCAGGCCAGTAGGCTGGATGTAGCCCAGCTGCCAGGCGACCAGGATACACAGGAACAGCACGATGGAGATCCCCACCCGCACGGCCAGCGCCTTGGCCATGTGGTTGCCCTTGGACTTGTCATCGCGTCCATTGCGCATCATGAAGAACAGGGCGGATGCCAGGCTGGCCAGAATGGCGATGAACGCCAGCACTACGAGGTATTTCATGGAGCACATTATCCCGTGACCACTTTCCGCCGTCCCGCAGACCTGCGTTTCTGGTTGATCACACTCGCCGCAGTGGCGGGCATGCTGGTCACGGCATCGCTGGGCCGCTGGCAGCTGTCGCGCGCAGCCGAAAAAGAGGCGCTTCAGGCCGCGCTGGACGAACGGGGGCGCATGCCTGCCATTGACGGCCGCGCCTTGCTTGCTGCTGCGGTGGCAGATCCATCCTCGAAGGACGCCTCTTCGTTGGTGCACCGTGCCGTGGTTCTGGAGGGGCGGTGGCTGTCGGAGCACACGGTGTACCTCGACAACCGCCAGATGCACGGGCGTCCGGGCTTTTTTGTGGTGACGCCCTTGCAGCTGGCAGGGCAAAGTGGCGCGGCGGTGCTGGTGCAGCGTGGCTGGGCGCCGCGCAATTTCCAGGACCGTACGCGGCTGCCACAGGTGCAGACGCCACAGGATGTGACGGTGCGGGTGCAAGGCCGTGTGGCGCCCGCGCCTTCACGTTTGTATGAGTTCCAGGGCGCCGACAGTGCCCAGGGGTCTTCTCGCATCCGGCAAAATCTCGATCTGGCAGCGTTTCGCACCGAAACCGGTCTGGCGCTTGCCCACCTCACGGTGCTGCAGACGGGCGAAGCAGGCGAGGGGCTTCGACGCGACTGGCCCGTGGTCGGCGCAGGCGTCGACAAACACTACGGTTACGCATTTCAATGGTTCGGGCTCTGCGGCCTGATTGCACTTCTCTATGTCTGGTTCCAAATCGTCCGACGGTTCATTCGCCCGCGCAGCCACCCTGCCGCCTGAAGCCCAGGGGGACCATCCCCTGGGGCTCACCGTGCACACGCTGCCCGAAGCGGCGGGCGCCGTGGCCCTGACGCAGCGCACGCGCCATGGGCGTTTGAAGATGCTGGGCGTGCTGCTCATCTGCGCGGCGCCGGTCGTCGCCTCGTATTTCACGTACTACGTCATCCGCCCCGAAGGCCGGCGCAACTATGGCGAGTTGATCAACCCGCAGCGCACCCTGCCGGACCTGAGCGCCACGGCACTCGATGGCAAGGCCGTTCCCCTGGCTTCGCTGAAGGGGCAATGGCTTCTGGTCAGCGTTGCGGGAGGGGCCTGTGATGCCGCCTGCCAGAAGCACCTGTACCTGCAGCGGCAACTGCGCGAAAGTGTGGGCAAGGAGAAAGACCGCGTGGACTGGGTCTGGCTGGTAAACGACGCTACCAGCGTGCCCCCGGAGCTCACGCCCGCATTGCAGAAAGCGACGGTGCTGCGCATGGATGCCGCTGCACTCAATGCGTGGCTTGCGCCCGCCGAGGGGCACCAGATCGCGGACCACCTGTATGTGGTGGACCCCATGGGCAACTGGATGATGCGTTTTCCGGCAGCCATGGACGCGGCAGGCGCGGCCAAGGCCAAGCGGGATCTTGAACGCCTGTTGCGTGCGTCCTCGTCATGGGATGAGGCCGGGCGTCCCGGGAAGCCGTGATGGACACCCCACAGCCGCTCTACGATCTGGCGCCCATCGCCCGGCTGATGCTGCTGGGCGTGCTGATTGCGCTCGGGCCGCTCGCCTGGGTGGGCTGGCGCAACCGCAACAGCTCCCCCATGCGGCGCCTGCAGGCACTCACGGTGCTCACCCTGTTCCTGACGTTTGATCTGGTGCTTTTTGGCGCCTTCACCCGCCTGACCGACTCGGGCCTGGGCTGCCCCGACTGGCCCGGGTGCTACGGCAGCGCCAGCCCCGTGGGGGCGCGCACCGAAATCGCGGCGGCCCAGGAGGCCATGCCCACCGGCCCTGTGACCCATGGCAAGGCATGGGTTGAAATGATCCACCGTTACCTGGCCACGGGCGTGGGTGTGCTCATCATCGTGCTCACGGTGTCGGCGTGGGTGCAGCACCGCAAGGCCTTGCGCATGGGGGGCGAGCGTCCCCCCATCAGCCCGTGGTGGCCCACCTTCACGCTGTTCTGGGTGTGTCTGCAAGGGGCTTTCGGGGCGCTGACGGTGACGATGAAACTCTTTCCGGCCATCGTCACGCTGCACCTCATCGGGGGGCTGGTGCTGCTGGTGCTGCTGTGTGTGCAGGCAGTGCGCCACACCCAGAGCGCTCAGGGCAAGCTGCCCGTGCGTGTCTCCACCGGGTTGCGCTGGGGCCTGGTGATCACCGGCGTGCTCGTGGCGGTGCAGGTGGTGCTGGGTGGCTGGGTCAGCACCAACTACGCGGTGCTGGCTTGCACCACCTTTCCCACTTGTCAGGGGAGTTGGTGGCCTGCCATGGACTTTGGCCAGGGTTTTCAGGTCTGGCGCGCGCTGGGTATGCTGCAGGACGGCAGCCACATCAGTTTTGCCGGGCTCACAGCCATCCACTATGTACACCGGCTCATGGCTTATGTGGTCCTCTTTGCCCTGGGCATCGTTTGCTGGCGCCTTCGCCAGGCGAGCTTGCTCCGGGTTCAGTCCCGCTGGCTGGCCGCGCTGGCGCTGCTGCAACTGGCCACCGGCCTCTCCAACGTGGTGCTGGACTGGCCGCTGCTGGCCGCCGTGCTGCATACCGGTGGCGCTGCGGCGCTGGTGGTGGTGTTGACCTGGGCCTTGGTGTCCAGCCGTGCGGTGTCCGCGCCGCAAGAGTTTTCCGCGCCTTCGGGTGCATCGAGAGTTTCCGCATGAGTGTTGCTGCCCCCGCCGCTGTTTCTACGCCGTCGCGCATTGCGCAGTTCTATGCGCTGACCAAGCCGCGCGTGGTCCAGCTCATTGTGTTTTGTGCCCTTATTGGCATGGTGCTGGCTGTGCCTGGGCTTCCGTCGGCCTCGCAACTTGGGCTGATGGCCTTGGCCTGTGCCGGGGTGTGGCTGGTGGCGGGCGCTGCCGCCGCCTTCAACTGCATCGTGGAGCAGGGCATCGACGCCAAGATGAAGCGCACCGCCTGGCGTCCCACGGCCAAGGGCCAGCTGTCCAACGCCCAGACGCTGCTGTTTTCTGCCGTGTTGTGTGGTGCGGGGTCCGCACTGTTGTACTTCTGGGTGAACCCTCTCACGATGTGGCTCACGTTCGCCACATTTGTGGGCTATGCGGTCATCTACACAGTGATTCTCAAGCCCCTCACGCCGCAGAACATTGTGATTGGTGGTGCGTCAGGCGCCATGCCGCCCGTGCTCGGGTGGGCGGCCATGACCAACGATGTCGGACCGGAAGCGCTCATCCTGTTCCTCATCATCTTTCTGTGGACGCCTCCTCACTTCTGGGCGCTGGCCCTGTACCGGGTGGAGGACTACCGCAAGTCTGGCCTGCCCATGCTGCCGGTGACCCATGGCAACGAGTTCACCCGCCTGCAGGTGTTTCTGTACACCCTGATCCTGTTTGCCGGGTGCCTGATGCCCTTCGTCTACGGCATGAGCTCGTGGATCTACCTGGCCGCCGCGGTGGTGCTGAGCGCAGGCTTCTGCGGCTACGGTTTTGCCCTGTGGCGCAACTATTCGGACGCGCTCGCGCGCAAGACCTTCCGCTTTTCCCTCATCCACCTGAGCGCCCTGTTTGCCGCCCTCCTGGTGGACCACTACGTGCTGTGAAGACCGCCATGACCATGCTGAAAAGAAGTGCTCTTAAAACGATAGCCGTTAGCGCTTTGTCTATAAGCGCTGCGGGCATTTTTAGTGCCTGTTCCGAGAAAAAGGCAGAGTTTCGTGGCGTGGACATCACCGGTGCGGACTATGCCCGTGACATCCCGCTGACCGACCACAACGGCCAGGCGCGACACCTCAAGGACTTTGCGGGCAAGGTGGTGGTGGTGTTCTTCGGCTTCACGCAGTGCCCGGACGTGTGCCCCACCTCCATGCAAGAGCTGGCCGAGGTGAAGAAGATGCTGGGCAAGGACGGCGACCGCCTGCAGGGCATCTTCGTCACGGTAGACCCCGAACGCGATACGCCGGAAGTGCTCAAGGCCTACATGGCCAATTTCGATCCCAGTTTTCTGGCCCTGTATGGCTCGCCAGAGCAACTGGCTGCGGTCGCCAAGGACTTCAAGATCTACTACAAGAAGGTCGATGGCAAAACGCCCACCAGTTACACCATGGACCACTCGGCGGGCAGCTACGTGTATGACACGGCGGGGCGCCTGCGCATCTATAACCGCTATGGCAGTGGCGCGCAGGCCCTGGCGGCAGACGTCAAGGCACTGCTGGCCGAGGCGGGCTGAGGTTTCTGCGGGCCCGCCAGTCCGCCTGCTGGTTTGACAGCACCTGCAACAAAAAACCCGGGCAGGCGCATCGGCCAGACCCGGGTTGATGTTTGCTAGCAGCAAAGGCGTGCGGCGTTTCCGTCGCGCAGATTTATTCCGCCTTGATGCCGCGCATCGCGATCACGCCGCCCAGCAAGTTGGTGTCGGCCTTCACGCGGTTGGCCAGCCCCTCGGGCGACGAGCCCACCGTCTGCCAGCCCTGCTGGAACAGCTTGCCGCGCACCTCTTCGCTGCGCGCAATCTCGCTGATCAGCGCCGCCAGCTTGGCCTGGATGGGCTTGGGCAGGGTCGAAGGCGCCGCAAAGGCATTCCAGATTTCCAGGTTGAAGTTGCTGATGCCGGCCTCGACCAGGCTCGGCACATCGGGTGCCAGCGGGCTGCGCCCGGAAGACGTCACGCCAATCGCGCGCAGCTTGCCCGCACGCACCTGGGCCTGCGCCAGGGCCGGGGGCAGCAAGGCCATCTGCAACTGCCCGCCCAGCATGGCGGTGGCCACCTGTGGGTAGCCCGGGTAGGGCACATGCACCGGGTTGATGTTGCTGCGCGACTTGAGCAACTCGGTGCCAATGTGGCCCACCGTGCCCACGCCGGGCGTGCCATAGCTCCACTTGTCGCCGCCATTGCGGGCTGCCACAAAGAAGTCGCGGGCGCTGCTGTTGGCGGGCACCCCGGGTTGGCTCACGGGTGCTGTCAGGATCAGGGGCGATGTGCCGATGAGGCTCAGCGGTGCCAGGTCCTTGAGCGGGTCGTAGGGCACGGCCGGGTTCAGCAGCTTGGCAATGGTCATGTTGCCGTTGATCATCAGGCCGATGGTGTGGTCATCACGCGCTTTGGCCACGGCATCAGCCGCAATATTGCCGCCTGCGCCCACCTTGTTTTCCACGATCACCGGCTGGCCCAGGGCCTTGGACAGCGGCTCGCTGAACGTGCGCGCCGTGAGGTCGGGCGAAGACCCGGCCGGAAAGCCCACGATGATCTTGAGCGGCTTGGTGGGCCATGCCAGGGGCGCGGCGGCTGCTGCGGCACCGGGCTTGGCGGCGTTCTGGGCGAGAGCCCAGGGGGAGGCGGCTGCCAGGGCAATCAGCAGCGTAGACGCACGGCGAGAAACAACAGGACGTGACGACAACATGGGAAGGGGTCTCCTCAACAAGAACATTCAGGGGCCAAAACGACACGGGGCCCCAGAACTGGGGCCCCGTGAGGCAACTTCTGCAGCCGGGGATATTAACCCCGCCGCCCTCAGGCTCAGGCGTACTCCGCCAGAGCCTTCTTCATCTTCTTCATTGCAGCCACTTCAATCTGCCGGATGCGCTCGGCGCTCACGCCATACACAGCTGCCAGCTCGTGCAACGTCATGCCGCCCGTACCGTCATCGTTGACCTTGAGCCAACGCTCTTCCACGATGCGGCGGCTGCGGTCGTCCAGGCTGCCCAGCGCCGTGGCAATGCCATCGGTGGCCAGGGCATCGCGCTGGCGCGACTCGATCATAGCCGTAGGTTCGTGCGAGGCGTCGGCCAGATAGGCAATCGGCCCAAAAGCCTGTTCGCCATCGTCGGAGGGTGCGGGGTCCAGCAGCACATCACCGCCCGACATGCGGGTTTCCATCTCGATGACTTCCTCGCGCTTGACGTTGAGCTGCGCAGCCACCGTGTCGATTTCTTGGTCCGACAGCGTATCGCGGTGCGTGGCCGCATCAGCGGCAGACGCATCGGCCTTGAACCCCTGCTTCATGGAACGCAGGTTGAAGAAAAGCTTGCGCTGCGCCTTGGTGGTGGCAACCTTCACCATGCGCCAGTTTTTCAGGATGTACTCGTGGATCTCGGCCTTGATCCAGTGCATCGCATAGCTCACCAGACGCACGCCCTGGTCGGGGTCAAAGCGCTTGACGGCTTTCATCAGGCCCACATTGCCTTCCTGGATCAGGTCGCCATGGGGCAGGCCATAGCCCAGGTACTGGCGCGCAATCGAAACCACCAGACGCAGGTGCGACATCACCAGCCGACCGGCGGCGTCCAGATCGTTGTTGTCCTTGAGCTGCCGAGCGTAGGTCTGCTCTTCTTCGTGCGTGAGCAGCGGCAGGCGATTGACGGCGGAGATGTACGCGTCCAGGTTGCCCAATGGGGGCACCAGCGCCCAGGGGTTGGCGGGCGCCAAAGTCGTCGTAGCGGTTCCAGATTGAATGTTCATTCCGGGAATCCTTTCCTCTAAGCCATGATATTAGCACTCCATAGGACAGAGTGCTAAGCCAGGAGTTCCCCTCCGGTTGTGGGCGATGCCGCCTGCCTGTCGCCTGGACCATTGGTGTCGATTCCACTCGAGTTTTGTATTTTTCTCATTGAGTTTTGTACTTTTGGGGCGCGAAAAAATCGCGTAAATAGTTGATTTTCAACGGGAAATTTCTTCCTGGTGACGTTTCATCTATCTTCTGTGCCTTCTTTTTAAGCAAATTTCAGGAATTTTGCTCCACCCCTTAGAGCCGCGAATCGTGCGTTGATTGCTCCGCAATGCGGCTTAGCCACCAGGTGAATGCACATTGTTTGTGAGTGCTTGCTTTCTCTGTTCGATCATTGGGAGGAAATTTGCGTGAAATTTCCCCTATCGTTGCCGGCCCAAGAACTGGGAGCAACGGCGCTGTTGATTTCCACGCAAACCTAACCCACCATTTCCATCTCGATCTGACCCACCCTGGTTCGTGAACTTCACGCTCACGTTGTGGATAAGTTCTTGGTCGCCTTCTCCTTCTTGGTGGTCTGTGGTGG